>OBXM01000001.1_pt1 | contig 448579 bp, 396 predicted proteins | sample 1538141 | NCBI WGS metagenome assembly OBXM01 (sample SAMEA2580153, study PRJEB22360) | human gut metagenome | biome: human gut; feature: human-associated habitat; material: faeces | place: Denmark | collected 2008/2010 | reverse complement strand
CAATCGTGCCCACGTTAACGTGGGGCTTTGTACGTTCAAACTTACCCTTGGCCATCTTTGGCTCCTGAACAAGTGAATTCCAGCCCCAGTGCAACTACGACAAGAAACTGGAAGTGTGATTAATAGAAAGGAAAAATTTGTGGTGCCCATGATGCGGATTGAACGCATGACCTCTCCCTTACCAAGGGAGTGCTCTACCACTGAGCCACATGGGCGCGCTTCATGAGCGGGTGACGCGAGTTGTCTTTCAAGATAGCTTGCTGGACAACCGGATGTCCTTCCGCTCTGCAATGTTCGCGTAAGCGAAAGTTTCGCTGGTGGAGAGGGATGGATTCGAACCATCGTAGGCGTAAGCCAACAGATTTACAGTCTGCCCCCTTTAGCCACTCGGGCACCTCTCCGTCGCGAGAGAGACTGAATTATGCACTGTCCAAGCCATATCGTCAAGGTTATGAATCGAAAAAAATACAAAATACGTGTAAATACTTATATTTATTCTTCGACCCTTCTATTATTTGACTTTTCCGCTCTGTTCCATCGTCTAGAATGAAGTTTGTTGTCTGGTACTCCCTTTTTCAGCCGAATTGAAGTACCTCTTTATTGTTTTTATCATTCTCGTTGAGAGTTTTCATGCTAGAGTCCGACACCTTTCATGCGCTAACGCTATGGAGTCTGATCGCCATGATGATTCAATTTGGGATCATCACTGGTGTGACACTCCGTGTGATGCTAACTCGTCATCCTCCTGGAAGTGCCTTTGCGTGGATCATCATTACTTCAGTCATTCCTTATGTCGGATTCGTTCTCTATCTCATGTTCGGAGAACGTCCTCTCGGTCGACATCGCGAACAACTGTACCGAAGCCTTCACGAAAAAGAGGTGGAACACCCTGACTTGCCTTTAATACCAGTTGGACCTCTTCCATTACCCCTTTACCCACGAGCGGATCTATTAGCTCTTGCAACTTCGGTATCTGGCTTTCCCGTCACTTTTGGTTCTTCGCTCAAACTTTTCAGCGACACGAACAGTATTTTTAATGCCATTGTGGCTGATATCAATACTGCACAAAAAAGTATTGATATGGAGTTCTATATCTGGCTCGACAAGGGCCGTGTAGATGAAGTTTCTCAAGCACTGTTTGCTGCACTTGCCCGAGGCTGCCGTGTACGTATTTTGCTTGATGATTTTGGTTCTCGCGCTTTTCTCAACAGTACCCGTCGTAAAGAGCTGGTAAGCGCAGGGGCAGAAATATGCCCAGCTATGCCAATGAAACTTTGGCAGATTTTTGGGCTTCAGCGTGCTGACTTACGCCTACACCGTAAAAGCATCATTATCGATGAGCGCATTGCCTATACAGGTAGCCTCAATATGATTGACCCTAGCGCTTACGCCGATGCAAAGATCGTAGGCGATTGGATTGACGCGATGGTACGAATGGAAGGCCCTGCTGTGGACAGTCAGTGTCGAGTATTCGAGACCGATTGGTTGTTACAACCTTCACAAAAACCAATGCACCCACAAAAACCTGTCACTCGCGTAGAAAAACAATGCGGTAATGCAACTCTGGTCACTGTGCCTTCTGGCCCCTACAGCATTCACGATCCAAATCTTTATTTGTTACTCGAAGCCATTGCTGCTGCCAAGCGTTCTATCACAATTACAACGCCGTACTTCGTACCTAATGAAGCATTATTAACAGCACTTCAAACGGCGGCCTTCCGCGGTGTCAAGATTACGTTAATAGTGCCTAAGAAGGGAAACAACAAAATGGTGACCTGGGCAGGCCGCCGCCCCTTTGATACGCTCTTAAACGTTGGAGTAGAAATTCAACTGCATCGTATAGGTCTTCTCCACACCAAATCCGTCGCGGTAGATGGAGAATTTGCCGTCTTTGGCACCGTCAATCTCGACAACCGTAGCTTGCACCTTAACTTTGAAACGGCACTCCTTATTTTCGACAAAGACTTCATGCTAGAACTTGATGCCTTGCATCAAAGCTATTTTAAGGAAAGTGATCCTGTAAACCCTAAGCTTTGGGCGAAACGCCCCCTATTAGATCGCTTAAAAGAAGGAATTGGTTCCTTAGTTGCCCCTCTGCTTTAGATAAGGCAACAAATAGACGTACCGTATAAGCATTTTGAGGTAATGATTGATCAAAAAAAGGGGTGTTACGAAAATCTAGGATTCTAGACTTTAGCAACACCCCCTTTGTTCTGGCTCGTAAGTCAGGATTTATTCCTTTGGCTTCTCTTGTGGTCCATCAATCACTTCAATATCTTCGATATCATCACGGCTACCACGGACTTGATGGGGATTATTGGCTGCACGAGCTTCTGCCTCTGCTTCTTCAGGCGAAACAATACGAATCTCACGGAATACAAAGTTGCCGTCATTAGATGTAGCATCAGCTTCAACATCCGTAAAGCCGTATTTATCTTTCAAATTTTTAGTCTTATACCAGTACCAAGCCCAAAGACCAGCAATTAAGGCAAAGACAACCAAAGCAAAGCCCAAGATAAAGGGCAAGAGAAGAGCAAAAATAGCAATAGAAACGCCCACCACAATTAAGCCCACGACAAAGCGGACTATCGGATGCGCACTTGAATAGTCAAAAACATATCGGGACATAGTAAATTTTTTTATCCTCAGGGTTGTAGCAATCAGGCTTCTTCTTTAAGTTCTTGATTTTTATATAGTCAAAATACACCAATTTTTTTAAATCTATTATGATCTTACCCTCTCTAGTGGGCTGTAAACGTTGTCTTTCTGAGTACTATCACACTAAATTGTAACGATGCCCTTTGGGATTTTCGATCCGTAACAGCCTTTTTTCACATAAAGTGCTCAGCTTTTTGTAAGATATTGCGCACACACTGGGAATTCTTAGTTTCTAAGTAGGCTTTTTTATATCAGCCCTTTGGCTGGGGCCTCCTAGATATCGCTGGAGTTCTCTTTTTCTTACTGTATTATCGCCTTACTCCACTAGTCGTCTCTGTAGGAACTCCACTACGGTACAAGGTGCACAATAATAGCTATGCAGAACAATTTGAAAACTTCTCTTCCTGATGTTCAGTCCTCGCACGACACCCGTAATATTGCTATTACCCGCGTCGGCGTTCGTAACATCACCTTACCGATCGTCGTTGATTCCCCCAATGGTCCACAGCACACCGTTGCGACGGTAACGATGACCGTTTCTTTGCCCGCTGATCAGAAAGGGACGCATATGTCTCGTTTCATCGCTTTGATTGAAGAGCATACTGAACCGCTCTCTCGCGATCGTATTGCCACGATGATGGACGAAATGCTCGAACAGTTGGATGCCAAGAGTGGCTCTATCGAGGTTCGCTTCCCGTTCTTCGTAAAGAAAACGGCCCCTGTGAGTAAACTCACTAGCTTATTGAACTATGAAGCTGCCTGGATCGCCAATTCTGAAAATGGCGTCACTGAAGTGCGTCAAGAAACCTTGACGCCAGTAACGAGTCTCTGCCCTTGCTCCAAAGAAATTTCAAAGTATGGCGCGCATAACCAGCGCTCTCACTTGACCTCTTCTTTGGTGCTTAGTTCCAACATGTCATTGGAAGATCAGATCTCCATCAGTGAAAACTCTGCTTCTTGCCAACTTTGGGCTCGTTTAAAGCGTGCAGACGAAAAATTTGTGACGGAATATGCTTACGAACATCCCAAATTTGTTGAAGATATCGTGCGTGATATGGCTCGTTTCTTAAACAATGATGACCGTGTCTTGGCCTACCGCGTTCAGGCTGAAAACTTCGAATCGATTCATAATCATTCGGCTTTCGGTTGGATTGAACACGACAAGCGCCAAAAATAATTTCTGCTACTGACAGAAATTCCTTCGACCCGTTTCCTTTTCTAGGGCAACGGGTCGAAACATTTGCTAATCCAATTTTTCCACTGCGCTGTTAACCCCTCATTGCAGGGAAAATGTAAACTGTTTCTATTTCAGCCTGAAACACCCAAGCGACTAAAAATCTATGCTAGTTCAACAACAAGAGACTGTTGCCTCCATCATCAAAGAGGCTTTAGCTACCCTCGATGTCACCGATATCAATATCATTCTCGATCGCCCAAAAAGCGCTGAGCATGGTGATATTGCATGCAATATTGCAATGCAGTTAGCTCGTGTACTCAAACAAAAGCCACGTGATATCGCCGATAAGCTGGTTGGTCTGATCAAGGCGAATCCAAAGTCGCAAACTCTTTTCAAGAACATCGAGATCGCTGGTCCTGGTTTCATCAATTTCTTCTTAGCTGATGACGCTCGTTTTGAGACGATTCGTAAGATTCTCACCGATAAAGAGGCCTATGGTTTCAACCATGATCACGATGGTGAGTCCGTTCTCCTCGAATTCGTTTCTGCAAACCCCACAGGTCCCTTGCACTTAGGTCATGCACGTCAGGGTGCCTTGGGCGACACTCTCGCCAACTTATTGCAGACGCAAGGCTGGAAAGTTACGCGCGAGTTCTACTACAACGACGCTGGTGTTCAGATTAATAACCTCGCTGAATCTATTCGTCTTCGCGCTCTCGAACTTCTGGGTGAAAATATTACACTCCCTGAAAGCGCCTATCACGGTGAATACATCGTCTCTATCGCGAAAGAGTACCTTGCGAAGAAGCCTGTGCATACTCATAACGGTGATGTGATCGCCTCCGAGGGAGATCTCAATGACATTAATTCTATTCGCCGCTACGGTGTTGCTTATTTGCGTAATGAGCAGGACGACGATTTGAACGCTTTAGGTGTGCACTTTGACAATTTTTACTTGGAATCTTCACTCTACAGCTCTGGTCGTGTACAGGCTGCTGTCGAGAACATGATCAAGTCTGGCTACACCTATGAGCAGGATGGGGCACTCTGGTTGCGTACCACCGCCTGTGAAAAATTAGGTATCCATGACGACAAAGATCGTGTGATGAAAAAAGCAGACGGCACCTACACATACTTCGTCCCAGATGTGGCTTACCATTTAGCAAAGTTTGAACGCGGTTTTACCAAGGCTGTGAACATTCAGGGCTCTGATCATCACGGTACGATTGCCCGTGTGCGCTGTGGTTTGCAGTGTGTGAGCAAAGTGCTTGACTGGAACATTCCAAAAGCCTTCCCTGACTACATCCTTCATAAGATGCTTTCTGTCGTAAAGGATGGCGAGCCCGTCAAGATGAGCAAGCGCTCTGGCAACTACGTGACTTTGCGTGACTTGGTGGATATGGCAGGTCGCGATGCTGCTCGCTTCTTCTTAGTGAATCGGAAAGCGGACGCTGAATTTGTTTTTGATATCAATTTGGCACAAGAAAAAAGCGATGAAAATCCAGTCTACTATCTCCAGTACGCTCATGCTCGCATTTGCTCGGTCTTTACAAACGCTGAAGAAAAAGGCTACGTGGTGCCGAGTACCGAAGAACTTCTTAAGGGTGATTTGTCTTCGCTCACTGGCGAAACCGCAGCTCTCTTAATGAATAAACTCGCCGAATACCCGAGCTTGCTCACGCAAGCCGCAAACGACCATGCTCCGCATGCTCTTTGCTACTATTTAAAGGACTTAGCGGCTCACTTCCACTCGTTTTATAACGCTGAACGTGTGGTAACTGACAATGATGTCGAACGCAATGCTCGATTGGCCTTACTAGCAGCTACCCGGCAAGTTCTCGCAAACGGTCTTGGCTTATTGGGAGTGTCTGCCCTCACTTATATGGCCAAACGTGAAGAAGTTTAATTTCGAGCCTCAATTCTTTAGGAGTTAGTAGTGTCTCAATCTCGTTTTTCGTTAGGTTTTGGTGGCTTCCTTTTTGGGATTGTTTTCGGTTTGGCCGTTGCGGCGGCTGTAGCCGTTTATACCCTAAATGCCCCCGTGCCTTTTGTCGATAAAGTTCAAAAGGTCACGACGGAGATCGATCCTGCTAAATTACAAGCAGAAAATATCGATCCCAATAAGGCACTCAACGCGGCCTCTACCCCCGAGACAACGTCAGAAACGGCACCAGGCACTGTTGCAACGGTCATCGCCCCTGCCTCTACGGCACCCGCGCCCACACAGCAAGCTTCTCCAGAGATGCAGCCTCAACGTGATGAACAAGGTAAAGCCGCTCAGCCTGGTACTGTAACCCCAGTTTCTTATTGGGTTCAAGCGGGTGCCTTTAAATCTACCAAGCCAGCTCAAGAACGCCAAGCGCAGTTAGCGATGATGGCGGTCGAAGCTCAAGTACAACAAGCTGGAAGTATTTGGCGCGTACGTATCGGTCCATTCGATGATCGAAATAGCGCAAATGAAATCCAGAATATGCTGACGGATCAAGGTATTCAAGCTACGATCATTAAGCAGCAACAAAATTAATTTTCTCTTTGGCATCAACCATCTATTTTCACAAAGGAAATTACATGATTTCTCGTCGTGCATTGCTCGGTGCTTCCGCCTTGATGGCCTGCACCTCCCCGTCTTTTGGGAACCAGACCTACAGTGCTGGTAAGGAATATTTGGTGCTTCAACCTCCCGTCCAATCGGATGCCAATAAGATTGAAGTGATCGCTTTCTTCGCCTATACTTGTCCACACTGCTTACAGTTCGAGCCCGTTTTGGATGAATGGGCCAAAAACTTGCCAGCAGACGTTGTTTTACGTCGTTGCCCAGTGGCTTGGCAGCCCAAGTATTTCCCATTCACGGAAACGTATTTCGCTCTTGAAGCACTTGGCTTGCTCGATAAACTCAGCATGCCCTTCTTTGAGAGCGTGATCTACCAGACCCACACTTATGACTTCAACAATGCCGAGGCTGACATTCTTGATTTCATGACTAAGAACGGTGTGGACGCTGAAAAGTGGAAGTCTGCTATCCGTTCCTTCGGTGTGAAGAACAAGAACCGCGTGGCCTTCCAGACGTGGCAGACCTATCAGATCGACTCTACACCGATGGTCGGCATTGGTGGTCGCTTCATCACAGGACCGCACATGGTTGGCTCTCGTAATGCTATGCCTGCTGCTTTAAACTGGATGATTGATCAGATCCGCCAGGAACGTAAGAAAGCCTAATTTTTAAAATCTCGAGGTGGGCTCCTCTTCAGATCCCACCTCTTTTTTTATAGTCAATACGTATGAACGTCTTTATTACTGGTGCCTCTAGCGGGATTGGGTTAGCCATGGCAAAAGAATTTGCCAAACGCGGAGCGACTTTGGGTCTTGTTGCTCGCAATGCAAGTAAGCTCGACAGCGCTCTTCCTGAAATCCCAGCGCCCCGTGAACAGATTCATCTCTTCTCGGTCGATGTGACCGATAAAGAAGCTATGGTACGTGTTGCTAAAGAATTTGAAGATCTGACTGGCGGCGCAGATATTGTCATAGCGAACGCGGGAATTTCTCACGGTGTGAAAACGGAGTATTTCGAAGACTTAGCAATGCTCGAACAGATCTATAAGACAAACGTTTTTGCGATGGCCTACACCTTCCACCCCTTCATTGCGCCAATGAAAACGCGCGGTCGTGGTCAGTTGGTTGGGATTGGTTCAGTTGCTGGCATTCGCGGTCTTCCAGGTTCTGAAGCCTATTGTGCTAGTAAGTCTGCCGTCATTACTTATTGTGAAAGCCTTCGCGTCGAAATGGGGAAAGTCGGGATTTTGGTCCAAACCATTTGCCCTGGGTTCGTCAAAACTGAGCTCACTGCTAAGAATCCCTACAAGATGCCTTTCTTGCAGACGCCTGAAGAGTTTGCTCGCGAGGCTGTACCTGCCATCTTGAATCGAACGACCTACCGGGTGATCCCTTGGCAAATGGGGGTTTTAGCCAAAATTTTGCGCCTTGCTCCTAATTGGCTCTTTGACAAAGTCACCTCGAAGCGCAAACAAAAACCTCGTATAGCTCCGGCCAACGGGAGCGACTCTACGCCTCAACCCTAACCTTAACAGGTTGAGATGACGTTTTTGACGATTTCAAGGACGTCATCTCCATAGTGTTCCAACTTTCTTTCACCCACGCCGGACACGTTTAATAGAGCCTCTTTCGTTTGTGGGTGATCGTGAGCAATCTGCAGAAGTGTAGCGTCTGGGAAAATCACATAGGGTGGTTTGCCCATATCGCGCGAAAGAGTGCGTCTCCACTCCTTGAGAGCGTCAAAAAGTACCTTATCTTCAAAGCACAACGCTTCATAAGTCTGCTTCCGACTATTAGCCAATCTTGTTGCGTAGCCACGAGGCACGCGCTGAGCTCGACGAACCCGAACACTCATTTTGCCTCGTAATAACTCGTTGGCCTTCTCTCCAATACGCAAAACGTTATGACGTGTTGCATCCACCCAAAGTACGTGAGAAGCAATGAGTTGGCGCAAAACCATACGCCATTCTTCTTCAGAAAGGTCTGCCCCAATCGCCCAAGTCGAGAGTTCTGTATGTGACTTTTCCAAAACGCGGTCTGTTTCTTTGCCGCGCAAAATATCGATGATGTGCTGAGCGCCAAAACTGCTCTGGCTCGCTTGCTGTACACGATAAATGCAAGAAACAAGCTTAATCGCGTCATTGGTGCGGTCGATAGTTTCTGGAGGACTCACGCAGTTATCACACTTCCCGCAGGGCTCGCTCTTTTCCCCAAAATAGGCAAGGAGTCGCACACGGCGGCAATCAGTACATTCTGCCAGCCCCAACATGGCATCCAACTTTTGCGTTGAGAGCTCTTTATAAAACTCATCGGCTTCGCTCGCATCAATGAAGTAGCGCTGTCGCACCACATCGCGCAACCCATAAGCCATCCACGCATCTGCGGGCTGATCGTCTCGACCTGCGCGCCCAGTCTCTTGGAAGTAGCTCTCTATCGAGCGCGGCATATCCACATGTGCAATAAAACGCACATTTGGTTTATCAATCCCCATTCCAAAGGCAATCGTCGCCACCATCACAACGCCATCTTCACGCAAAAACTTAGCTTGCCTCAAAGCGCGGTCTTCTGCTGGCATCCCTGCGTGGTACGACATGGCTACGATACCATTTTCCGTCAAGAATTCGGCGACTTCTTCTGTCGTTTGGCGAGTTGCGCAATACACAATGCCCGACTCTCCGATATGCTCCTCCCGAATAAAGGAAAGGAGTTGGTCCTTAACGTTTTTCGTCTTCTCTACCACCCGATAAAAAATATTGGGCCGGTCAAAGCTCGCCACAAATTTTTCTGGTTTTTCTAAAAGCAATTCGACAATTTCTGCACGAGTTTTCTCATCAGCCGTTGCGGTAAGTGCAATTCTTGGTACGTTCGGGTACTCATTTCGCAAAAAGGCCAACTCTCGGTATTCTGGACGAAAATCATGTCCCCACACACTCACGCAATGTGCCTCATCAATTGCAAAAAGGGCGACCTTGAGTTGAGAGAGCATTTGTCGAAATCCAGCGTTCGCAAGACGTTCCGGAGAAACATAAAGGAGGTCGAGCTCTCCAGCGAAAAGACGTTGCCTCACAGCAGAGGCTTCCTCAGGGTTAAGGCTCGAATTGAGAAATGCCGCCTGCACTCCTACTTCCTCGAGAGCGTCTACCTGATCTTGCATAAGGGCAATGAGGGGAGAGACAACGACAGCAACCCCATCGCGTAAAAGAGCGGGGATTTGGTAACACAGACTTTTCCCGCCCCCCGTAGGCATCAGTACGAGGGCATCTTTCCCCTCAACGACAGTGTTTATGGCAGGTTCCTGAAGCCCTTTGAAGTCATCGTAGCCAAACACTGTTTTTAAAGCGTCTTTTGCTGTAGGGAAACGTCGCATATCTGTAAAAGGAAAAGTTTTACCAAGGGAAACGACTATATTACTCGAAATCTCATGCCCTTTAGAGATTACGCTCTCTAGCGCGTTTGATCCCAACAAAAAACCTCCTCCACACAAGTAGAGAAGGTTATATATGAAGGTTTCCGAGGGATGGCCCCCTCGGAAGGTTTCTAAAGAATCTGCAGATTAGGATTTCTTCGCCAAGCGTTCAGCACGACGGCAAGCAGCGATAGTGAACAGCGCGTCACTAGAAGAGTTCAAAGCTGTTTCGGCGGAGTCCTGAAGTACACCGATAATGAACCCAACAGCAACCACCTGCATTGCCAAGTCTTGGTCAATACCGAAGAGACCACAAGCAAGTGGAATCAACATCAAAGAACCACCTGGCACACCAGAGGCGCCGCAAGCACAAAGGGCTGCAACAAAAGAGAGGAAAATAGCGGTCGGAATATCCACGGGAACACCCAAAGTCTGAGCAGCCGACAGGGTCAAGACCGTAATCGTAATAGCAGCACCTGCCATGTTGATAGTGGCGCCAATTGGAATCGAGATAGAGTAGGTCGATTCTGGTAAATTCAAACGACGGCAAATCGTCAAATTCACAGGAATATTGGCGGCAGACGAACGGGTGAAGAAAGCAGGGATACCTGATTCACGCAACGTCATAAACGTCACAGGGAATGGATTTTCTCGAGTTACAATCCAGACCATCAGCGGATTGATAATGAGAGCGACGAAAGCCATCGTACCCAACAGAACCGCAAGCAACTGGACATAGCCCACAAAGACGCTCGATCCCGTCGTAGCAAACGTTTCTGCCACCAAGCCAAAAATGCCCACTGAAGCAAAACGAATGACGAGGCGCACCACAAATTCCACACCCTTAGAAGCATCATTCAACACTTCACGGGTAGCGTCCGTACCGTGGCGCAACACGATACCCATGGCGATAGCCCAAGCCAAAATGCCGATGTAATTACCATTAGCAATAGCACGAACTGGGTTATCCACCACATTCAAAATTAAATTGCCTAAAACCTCAGAAATGGCTCCTGGAGCGGAAACGGCTTCGGTTGTAGCAAGGATGAGCTTCGTGGGGAACATGAAGCTAGCAATCACAGCTACAACAGCGGCAGCAAACGTGCCAATCAAGTAGAGCACGATAATCGGTTTGATATGTGCATTCTCGCCTTCTTCAAGGTTCTGGTTCGCAATAGAACTCATCACCAAAACAAAAACGAGGATCGGTGCAACGGCCTTCAAAGCCGTCACAAACACTTTACCGAGGAAGCCTAAGCTAACCGCCGCCGACGGAGCAGCATAGGCCACAATAATGCCCAAAATAAGGCCAACTAAAATCTGCTTAACTAACGATGCCTGCAAAAATGGCATCGCGAATTTAAAGACATTCTTCATGGGGGACTCCTGAATGAACATTCTCCGAATGTACAATCTGTTACGGGTTGTAGCGATACCATAGCAAAAAATGGCCTCTAATTGTTGAAAAGCCTTTGTATTAAACAGAGGGGTTAATTGGATTACTATCAAGTCCTTCACTACTTATTGATATACCTCAATTCCTCTAGTAGAGCCACCATGGGGGTTTTCTCACCCTCCTTGTGGTTTTTCCTTCTCTTTCCTTTTAGAGTTTTAAGCATGCCTGCATTTTGCTAAGATTTAGGAAGTTCTCATTTTTGACAGTATTTTTTGTTCGTCCATCGAGTTTATGAAACGCAATCCCGCAATTGGTTTTGTTCTCGCCTGCGTGTTCCTTGACGCATTGGGCATCGGATTGATTATTCCGGTGCTCCCGCGGCTTGTCGGCAGTTTGGCGGGTAGTGCTGATGCGCAGACTCTTTGGTACGGCGCCATCATGATTAGCTACGGTCTCATGCAATTCTTCTTTGCGCCTGTCCTTGGCGCATTGTCAGATCGCATTGGTCGACGCCCAGTGCTTCTCACTGGCATTTTGGGACTTTCACTCATGATGATCATCCCAGCCGTAGCCTCTTCGCTCTGGGCCATTTTGATTTCACGTCTGCTTGGTGGCATGATGAGCTCTAACATCGTGGTTGCTCAGGCCTATATTGCCGACGTCACCACCGAAAACTCTCGTATTTCTTCCTTTGGGAAGATTGGCGCTATCTTTGGCATCGCTTTTGTATTAGGGCCAGCCTTGGGTGGTGTTTTGGGGCAGTACGATCCTCGTATTCCTTTTATGGTGGCAGGTAGTATTTGTGCGCTCAACTTCCTTTATGGTATTTTCATCTTGCCTGAAAGTTTGAAAGAGAGAAATACAAGCCCTCTTCGCATACGAGAGCTCAACCCCTTCACAGCTATTTTCAATCTCACCAAACTTGAAGGTATTCGCCCCTTTGTTCTCATCATTACTCTCTTTACACTTGCACAGAGTTTGATGCAGTGCACCTGGGCACTTTATGTGGAATATCGCTATGGCTGGACGCCCCTGATGATCGGGCTCAGTATCTTTGCGCTTGGGATTTCCATTAGCCTCACTCAAGGTTTTTTCTTGCCGTTCCTCACTAAGCGTTTACCTTCCTACAAAATCGTGCGATTAGGCCTAACACTTGGGGTCGTGGCCATGTTAGCGATTGGCTTCTCTCCATGGGGCTATTTGAGCCTTGTGCTAATTTGTCTTTTTGCCTTGATGGGAGTTGTTGGACCCACCATTCAAGGGGAAATCAGTCGTCGTTGTACAATGACGCAACAAGGCGTCAATATGGGCGCCGTGAGCTCGCTCAATAGCTTTACTGGAGCTATTTCCCCGACGATCGGGACGCCTCTTTTAATGGTGACCTCTCGGCACTCAGACAGCCTTTTCTTGGCTGGCACACCATACTTTACTTGTGCCATGCTCCTCATCGTAACGCTTGGCATCGCGCTCTTTTATCGCGCTGAAGAGTAAAAAAATCGTCCCTGAAGTTTTAGTTCCTCCAAGGACGATTTTCTGTATACGTTTTAGACGCTGGCTTAAATCTTTTCCGAAACCATATCAATGGCACCGCACGGGCATTCCTGGGCACAAATTCCACAGCCCTTACAGTACTCATAATTGATCTCAAACTTCAGCCCTGGACCCAATTTGATAATCGCGTTATCTGGGCAAACCCCATAGCAGTTATCGCATTCGAAGCAGTTACCGCAGGACATACAACGGCGAGCCTCAAACAAAGCGCTTTCTTCAGTGAGACCTTGTTGCACTTCATCAAAAGTCGTCTGACGGCGAATCATATCGAGCTGAGGACGGATAGTCTTTGGAGCATCTGCGTAGTACCAAGTGTGAAGACGATCGTAACCTGCAGCACCATCATACTTCTCAACTGGCACAGCTTCATTCATCATGTACTGATGAATGGCACGCGCAGCCTTTTTACCATGACCAATAGCGACCGTCACATTGCGTTCGCTCTTAACCATATCTCCACCAGCAAAGACTCCAGGCACCTTCGTCATCATATTGTCGTCAACATCAACTACACCATCTTCCGAGGTGAGATCTTTGAGTTTAGAGAGAAAGGAGAGGTTCGTTTCCTGCCCTAAAGCCAAAACCACACTATCTGCGCCAACGGTTTCGTACTGTCCAGTGGGCTTTAACTGACCATTCTCATCGAGTTCCATCTTTTCGATGCGAACTTCACCCTGCTCAGCTTCTTTAATTGTCGAAAGCCATTTCATCGACACGCCTTCTTCAATGGCTTCTTCAATTTCAAACTGGTGAGCTGGAGCTTTTTCTCTCGTACGACGATAAACGAGCAGGGGTTCTGCCCCCATACGCTTCATCGAACGAGCGACGTCAATAGCCGTATTACCGCCACCGTAAACCACAACACGGCGACCCAACATCGGTTTGTCTTCGCCTTCCATGGAGCGCAAAACGGAAACCGCGTCCACGACGTGCGCTGCATCTCCTGCAAGGATATAAGCACGACGAGCCATGCTCGCGCCAACACCTAAGAACACTGCATCGTACTTACCTTGCTCGATTTCTTCTTGCAAATCAGTGATTTCGCGATTCAACTCAATTTCGACGCCTAAGTCCTTAATACGAGCAATTTCAGCGTCCAAAATGTCACGAGGCAAGCGATATTTTGGAATCCCGTAACGCATCATGCCGCCAGCTTTTTCAGAACTATCGACTACGCGAACAGCATGACCCAAACGAGCTAAGTGGTAGGCGGCAGAAAGCCCTGCTGGACCCGCGCCAACCACTAAAACGCGCCTCCCACTGAGCTTTTCTGGTTTTGGAAAGACCCACCCCTTTTCAAGAGCGTTGTCCCCCAAAAAACGTTCAACGGCGTTAATACCCACTGGTGCGTCAAGAGCGCCACGGTTACAGGCCACTTCACAGGTGTGGTAGCAAACGCGCCCCATGATAGCTGGGAAGGGATTATCTTCAATAATGGTTTCCCATGCTCGACGATAGTCGCCACTTTCTGCATGGAAGAGCCAAGCCTGACATTTTTCTCCAGCTGGGCACTTCGCATTACAAGGGGGCAAACGATTGACATACACAGGGCGCAACGTACGCCACGTCCCCGTGCGGTTAGCCAATGAAGACCCGACGTCCAAGGTTATCGCAAAAGGTTTTGTCATTTTTTTATCCTCGTGCTTAGATGATGGCTGCACGTTCAAGTGCCTGACTCGAGAGAGGGGTTACCTCTCCATCATACTCATCTTCATCCTCATCCAATTCATACTGTGCAACGTTCGCGTCACACAGGCGTTGCAGGCGCTGCAGTGCTGCTTCATCTGCGTTCTTGCCAAACAAATGGGCAAAGCGCTTCTGAGGTTTCAAATATTCATCAACAGGGGCACGGTGGCGAATCTTCTTCACACCAGTGACCTTGCCGTATTCCGCTTCAAAAACTGGGAAGAGTCCGGTTTGATAAGCCAAGCGAGCTAAGGTCACCGTCAAACCAGACGCAGCACCCCAACCAAGCGGACAAGGCACCAAAATATGTATATAACGAGCGCCTTTAAAGGACATGGCTCGCGCCACTTTTCTTTCCAAATCGTGCAAGTCAGCGACTGTTGCCGTTGCAACGTAAGGAATACCATGGGCCATCGCTATCAAAGGCACGTTCTTCCCTTGAGACCAAACGTTGCCTTTTTCTTCGCCTACTGGCATCGTCGTTGCCGTACGAGCAGTCGGTGGTGTAGCAGAAGAGCGCTGAACGCCTGTGTTCATGTAGGCTTCGTTGTCGTAGCAGATGTAAAGGACATCATCGTTACGTTCAAACATCCCAGACAAGCAGCCAAAACCAATATCGGTCGTTCCACCGTCACCCCCCATGGCAATCACGCGAGTAGCCTCAGATAGACCAGCTTTTTTCGCACGAGTGCGGAAAGCTGCTGCCATCCCCGTTGCTACAGCAGCAGTGTTGCCAAAAAGTGAATGAAACCATGGCAACTGCCAGCTAGTCTCAGGATAAGGTGTCGAAAACACTTCCAAGCACCCTGTCGCATTGGCTGCAACCAAATTGCCGTTGACGGCTTTAATTGCCGCATCTACAGCATAACGAGCACCCAAAGCTTCGCCACAACCCTGACAGGCGCGGTGACCAGAGGTAAGCGAATTAGAACGATTCACGCTCGCCTGAATGGTACGCTCGGTGGTATCCAACAAGCGGTTCCCAGCAGTAAACGTTCCTGTTTGATAGAAATGGACGATATCGGTCATTCCAATTCCTCCCCAGCTGCAAGTTTGCGCATATGTACGTCACGGTTGAGTGCTTCAGCAACAGGGCCAATGTGACGAGCAACGGCTTCACGAGCAAGCTGCTGATCAACGAGAGAGTGATCCAGATCCAAGAAGTAAGGTTCTTCTGGAAGTCCTTTTTCTTTTGCCAAGCAAAGTGCTTCAGCGAGAGACTGGCGCGTTACTGCTCGTCCGCCCAAACCAGCAATCAAGGAATACTGCTCAATAGAAAAGCTACGCAATGCTTTCATCACGTCAAGTGCAACAGCGCCACCATCGCCTGCGCCAATCATGCGGTCTATAATTACCACTTTCTTGACATGTTTTAAGGCGTCACGAACTGCTTCAAATGGGAAAGGGCGATAGCAGGTCAACCCAATCACGCCGATTTTGTGACCTTCTTCCCGCAAACCATCCACAGTGTCTTTTACTGTACCTAAAAGCGAACCCATTGCGAAGACGCAAAGTTCAGCGTCTTCCATACGATAGGAGCGCAACAGACCACCCGCTTCTCGTCCGAAGCGCTCTTTGTATTCTCGACTCACACGTTCTATCACAGGAATGGATTGGACAAGCTTTTGATGAGCAAGATAACGTACTTCTGTAAAGGCTTCTGGCCCAACCATGGCCCCTATCGAGTACGGATTCTTTGGATCCATTAGTTGGCGTGGTTCATAGGGGGGCAAGAAGGCATCGACATCTTCCTGGCTAGGAACGTCCATACGCTCAAAGGCATGCGTGAGCACAAAGCCATCCATACAAACCATCACAGGAATCGACATCTCTTCTGCAATCTTAAAAGCCTGGATATGCAAATCCAGTGCTTCCTGATTCGTTTCCGCAAAAAGCTGGATCCAACCTGCATCTCGCTGACTCATCGAGTCAGAATGGTCATTCCAAATATTAATAGGCGCGCCAATAGCACGGTTAGCTACCGTCATAACCACAGGCAATCCCAAACCTCCTGCGTTATAGACGGCTTCCACCATGTAGAGAAGCCCCTGCGAAGCCGTGGCAGTATAAGCACGACCACCTGCAACGGAAGCCCCGATTGCCACGGACATCGCAGCAAATTCGCTTTCTACGTTGATATATTCGCAATTCTGTAATTTACCTTGGCGACACATTACGCCAAGGGCTTCCACAATGTGAGTTTGCGGCGAAATAGGATAAGCACAAACCACATCAGGACGGCAAAGGGCAACCGCCTGGGCAACCCCTTGACTCCCTTCGAGCTGCTTTAGCATGAGCTATCTCCTTGATGTTCGGCGATATAGTCAAAGGCCAGTTTGGCCACTTCTGCGTTGGCCAAAGCAATACGCCCTGAAAATTTTTCGTTATATGCGGCGATCACGCTGTCTAATTTCATCATTCCTGTCATCGCAGCCATGCCAGCAAGCATGCCTGCTCCAGGCAACGGACGACCGATTTTTTCTAGAGCAAATCGAGTGGCGGGCACTGTCATACAATGCCCCTTCGGTAAGCGAGCAGCTAACTCACTAAGACCAAGCCCTTCAATGGTCTTATCTGTATTAATTAGGACGTAGCCGTCTGGCTGCAAACCTTCAAAAACATTCACGCTATCGAGCAAGGTTCTATCTTGCACGAGCACAACATTAGGCTCGAGCACGGGCTCTCGCACACGAATCTCATGTGACGCTAAGCGAGCAAATGCAACGACTGGGGCTCCAGTACGTTCCGAGCCAAAACTGGGAAAAGCTTGAGCGTGGTGCTTTTCCATAAATCCCGCGAGAGCCAACATTTCAGCAGCCGTTACGACGCCTTGGCCACCGCGGCCATGGATTCTTATCTGTAGCACGCGTGTCTCCTATATAGTCCGTCACCTTGTATAGTGGGGAGGCTGTATACAAGGGTTACATCTATTCCCTCTAGATGAGGGTAGTATTTAGATATGTTTTGTTAGTGTCTATAGTGTATCGAGAATCCAAGTATTTTTCTGCACTCTTTTATAGGGCTTTCGTATGGTATGAACGCCCTACCGTGTAACCAAGTCTTAGCTGACAAATTACACAGCCTCAGGAGAACACTCGATAGCACTACTCGTTCGGGAGCGATTCATGAAAGCTTGTCGTTGTTTTTTTTGTAGCGTTTTTCTTCTGTCTACGGCATCTTTACTTGTCGCGTGTTCCTCTATTCCTACAGGAGAGAACAAAGAAGTCACTCCCATCCCTGATGGCAAAACCCCAGAACTCAACGGAAAAACTGTCATCCATCAATGGCGTTTGCAGGGACTTAATGTCTTTTCCTGTTCGCGAGACCAGAGGGGTTACTATTGGCGTTTTCTCAATACCTCAGGAACATTCACTAACGAAAAAGGGAAAAAAATTGCTGAGCTTAAACCGAATAATCGCATCGTGACACTCTCTGGCACTAGCATTGATTTACGTTCCCCACGACTCGTCGAGCGTCACGGCAGTAAAGATCTCCCTGACATCCTCTTTGAAGCGCAGACATATTCTACAGAAGCTAGCTACAAAGATACACTCTATGTTTTGCGTCATCGCTCCCAAGGAGGATTACCTCTTGATACTTGTTCTCCTGGTCAGTATCAACATCTGCTAAAGGTAAATTACTTGGCAACTTTCGCGCTCTGGCGTTGATGTAACGAGAAAAAACTTCCGAGAGACTAGGCCAGAAAATAGAGACTTTTCTCATCTTATTTACCCTTTTTACTAGGAAAAAGGTGCATTTTTTGATAAAATAGAAGGTCTACATTTCGTCTTTACGGAGAAGCTACACATGGTACCTGCCGCTACGACGGTCGGGGGCTACCTTCAGAGCCTTCCAAACGATCGACGCGTCGCGATGGCGCGAGTTTGCAGTATGATCAGACGCTCTGCCCGTGGTGTACGCGAAAGCATGCGCTTTGGGCTCGCCTTCTATGAATTAGATGGTCCTTTATTTGCTGTTGAATCCCAAGAAAAGGCATTAACGCTTTTTGTTGCTGAGAAGAATGTCATTGACGAGTTTAAGGATAAGTATGATGTGATCGATCCTTCTCGTTGTGCTATTGAATTTACAGATTTGAATTGCTTGCCGCTGGAAGTTGTTGAAAAAGTGGTACGTGCATCTCTTGTGAGCCGCCGTGCCCGCAAAGCTGATGAAATTCCTTCTCAAACGGATCTTTTGCATTTATGGGGGCTATCTGAAGAAGACGCTGCTGTGGCGCCTCCCATTGTGCGTATTGTCCTGAATCGAGAAGAGGAAGAACAAGCCGCTTCGGAAGAAGCGCCCAAGCAGGAATGATTTGAAGATCGTTTTACCAAAAAAGACCAGAGCCTTGCGCTTCTGGTCTTTTTTCTTGTTTGATCTTTTTATAGCTTTTTAAGCCACGTCTCTACCACTTCGCTAATTTTCTCAGGGCACTCTGTAAAAGGCCAATGGACACAAGGAACAGTTTCCATCGTGCCATTAGGTAACGCAGCCGCCCATTGCCTGACCTTTTCAGGGGAGGTCACCCGGCCAGCTGTAGATGCCACTACGAGCACAGGATGTGCTAACCCTTGAATATCTGGCGAAATACGAGAAATTTCTAATAAATCTCGTGTGTAGTCTGCTACATGGATATGTCCCAAATCTTTGAGAGGAGAAGAATATTCTTTAATAAATTCTTCTAGCGCCTCTCCCCCTTTAGCCAACATTTCGCGCGCTTCTTGATCATGCGCTCTCAAGCTGTAATATGGCAACGTACGACGAATTCCCACCGTGTTGAGTGTGCGGGCAATCGCTTCTGTTGTGCGCAAGAAGGGACGCCAAGAACGCTTCCTAGCTGTAGCGGGCGTTAATGCCTCGTTAATCAAAGGATCGACAAGAACCAATGCCTCCAAGCGGCCCGAATAGTCTTGAGCAAACTTCAATGCTACATGCGCCCCGAGACTATGCCCCACCAAAACAGCTTTCTCAACGGTCAAGCTATCCAGAATCGCAACGATATCTTTAGCGTGTTTTTCAAGCGTACCCTTCGCACGGCTGTCACTCGCTGCGTGTCCACGTAAATCCAAACGAACCACATTCCACGAAATAGTGAGATCTGTACGTTCTACAAATTCTTCCCAACGACTAGAATTCGATCCAACACCGTGCAACAGCATGATCGTGCCCTTTGCAGGAGTTGTTTTTGCTGGGTAGCGAGCAAATACAATCTTGCTTTCCAAGCGTTCAACATAGCCACGCTCTTCAGCAGGCAATAAACGGCACTTCAAACGATCTTGTTCAGCGCCGATTTCAAAATCTTTACTCATCTGGCGTTAGCCCTAATTTGCGAATTTGGCGATAGAGTGTTCTGACACTAATCCCTAGCTCTTTAGCTAAGTCTTGGCGCGATCCTTGCCAGTGTTGCAGAACTTCTCGGAAGTAGGATTCATCGTTAAGTCGTTCCGAACGAATCTCTTCTGGAGTGCCTTTACGCGTCGTCACATAGCCAATTTCACTCAGCACATCCATGACATCTATTGCTTGAGACTTAGAGAAAATCAAAACGCGGTTTAGTACTGCCTGCAATTCTGCCACATTTCCTGGCCAATCTCGACTCATAAGCTCTTCGAGTGCGGTATCTGTCAATTGACGATCCCGGCCTGAAGGAGAGTCCTTCATAATCAAATCGCACAATTCAGGAATATCTTCCTTACGATCTCGGAGACGTGGAACATCTAAGCGCCCCACCATCAATCGATAAAAAAGCTCTTCATTAAAACGAGAGCGTTCCACAAGGACTTTGAGATCGTGTCTAGTACCAAAAATTAAACGGATATCTGCCTTTTCTCCGCTTTCCGAACCAGGGATAAAGTATCTCCCTGTTTTAAGTAAATAGAGGATACTCGATTGCATCTCTAGCGAAAGATCTGCCACATCGCTCAGATAGACCGTACCTCCCGACAGCCCTTCACCGAAAGCGCGATTGATTTCTCGACCAAGTTTTTCTTCCGTTAACGTCAGACACTCTAAATGCACAAAGGCCTGCGATGCTCGGCGAGAGTTTTCATGCAGCACTTTGGCAAAAATTTCTTTACCTGTACCTGTTTCGCCTGTAAATAGAACGGGAATGTCTAGTGGTACCAATTGGGCAATTTTGGGAAGCATGCGACGAACAGCGACAGACTTCGTCACTAAGCCTGCACGTCTTAACTGGCTACCAGACCCTTCACGGTCCCGAATCGTCTCCATGAAGTATATTGGAGCCCCGTCAGCCTTCACAATAGGAGTCACACTTAATTCCACAAAGCGCGAACCCGACATCGTCATCTGACGTCGAAAGGTTTCCTCTGTCTCCTTAGAGACCAGGCTTTGCTCTAAAGGGCAAACATCGCCACAAGAGGAACAGCGCTTTCCTTGATGGAAAACGACTTCATAGCAAGGGCGGCCTTCATAATCTCGTTGACCATAACGATAAACAAACGCTCGATTTACGTATGCCACCGAGAAATCCTCGCGAATCAGAATGCGGGGTTCGTTGAGTGAGTCCATGAGGGTTTTTATTTCGGATTGAACTGCCATGTATGCCACCTAGCTGTCATGTTGTCACATATAGTGACATAAAAAGACGAAAAAAGTCAAATGTAAGTGTGGTTACATCTTGAATTACTAAGGCAACGTTAAGAATTTCTCTTACTATGGAGATGTGTTGAAATTGTCGACTACTGTCTGTAACGAAAAAATGAATCCAAACCTCAGGAAATATCGAAACTCCAAGCTCCTTCTTGAAATTGTGGTTGTTATTGCCTGCAAGTTGGTGTTCATCTTTGGTCTTTGGTACTTCTTCTTTAGTCCCGAATACCGTCCTTCGGTCACGCCAGCCACGATAAGTGACTCGTTCCTTGGGCATGAGACACTGGCCGACCATTCTTCCAAGTAACCACTTTTAACTACATCTGGAGTCCTCAATGATCCCATCTGATCTTGTTGACCTGTCACGCCTGCAATTTGCAGCCACCGCGATGTACCACTTCCTGTTTGTTCCACTTACGTTGGGACTTTCGTTCATGCTTATTGCAATGGAATTGGTCTATGTCGTGACTGGTAAAGAAGTTTACAAAGACATGACCCGCTTCTGGGGCAAACTCTTTGGTATTAACTTCGCGCTCGGGGTTGCCACGGGTATTACCATGGAATTCCAGTTCGGTACGAACTGGGCCTATTATTCTCACTACGTGGGCGACATTTTCGGCGCTCCGTTGGCTATTGAAGGCTTAATGGCCTTCTTCTTAGAATCCACCTTTATTGGTTTGTTCTTCTTCGGTTGGGACCGTCTCAGCAAAGGTAAGCACTTCTTTGCTACAGTTATGATGGCCGTTGGTACGAACCTCTCCGCTATGTGGATTTTGATCGCTAACGCTTGGATGATGAATCCTGTCGGTTCTGAATTCAACTTCACCACAATGCGTATGGAAATGACGAACTTCTGGGCAGTGCTCACCAACGAATGGGCACAGGCTAAGTTCGTTCACACCGTTGCCGCTGGTTACATGACTGGCGCCGTGTTTGTGATGGCTATTTCCGCCTTCTACCTCTTGCGTCGTCGCGACATTCTGTTCGCTAAGTCTTCCTTCCGTATGGCTACCGCTTTCGGTATTGTGGCCGCCTTCATGACGTTGCACATGGGCGACGAATCCGCCTACCTCGTCACGCGCGACCAGCCGGCTAAGATCGCTGCTATGGAAGCCATTTGGGATACGCATCCCGCTCCCGCTCCTTTGACGGTCTTCGCCATTCCTAACGAAGAAACTCAAACGAACGAAATGGAAATCACGTTCCCTGCCCTCTTTGGTCTCTTGGGTACGCGCTCCCTTTCTATTGAAATTCCTGGTGTCAAGCAAATCGTTGCTGAATCGGAAGCTCGCATCGTTAACGGTCAAAAGGCTGTTGCTTTGCTGACTCAATTGCGCAAGGATCCGAAAAACACCCAGTTACAAGACGAATTCAAGACTGTTCAGAAAGACTTGGGCTTTGGTTTGCTCTTGAAGAAATACACCGATGACGTCTCCACGGCCACGCCAGAAATGATCAAGCAAGCTGCTAAGGACACCGTGCCCTCCGTAGCTCCGATGTTCTGGGCCTTCCGCGGTATGGTCACCTGTGGTGCCATCTTGACCCTGGTTTTCCTCTTGGGCTTGGTTTTCTCTATGAAGGATACGTTGATCGACAAGCGCTGGTTCTTGCGTATTGCTTTCCTCGTTCTTCCATTGCCCTGGCTCGCTAACGAGTTTGGTTGGTTTGTAGCCGAATTCGGTCGTCAACCATGGACAATCTTTAACCTCTTGCCGACCCACCTTTCTGTCTCTTCGCTCTCTGCTGGTGAAGTCGCTGGTTCCCTCTTAGGATTCTGCGTGCTCTACACCGCTTTGATCATCGTCGAAATGTGGTTAATGATCCGCTTTGGCTCTAAAGGTCCTAGCACCCTCGGCACCGGTCGCTATCATTTTGAACGCAACTAACGCCGTGGAGGATAGACATGATTGATTATGAAATTCTCAAGGTAATCTGGTTCCTCTTCATTGGCGTTCTGCTTGTCGGTTTCGCCATCATGGATGGGCAGGATATGGGTGTTGGCACGTTGTTGCCTTTCTTGGGTAAGAACGATAATGAACGCCGTATCATGATTAACTCTGTGGCTCCGCACTGGGACGGCAACCAAGTCTGGTTGATCACTGGTGGTGGTGCTATGTTCGCAGCTTGGCCGATCGTCTACGCTGTCGCTTTCTCTGGCTTCTATTGGGCTATGTTGATTGTATTGATGGCGTTGATTTTCCGCCCAGTTGCTTTTGACTATCGCTCCAAGATGCCTGCCGAAAGATGGCGTAATTCTTGGGACTGGGCCCTCTTCATCGGTTCCGCAGTTCCGCCCATCATCTTCGGTGTGGCTTTCGGCAACATGCTCCAAGGCGTTCCTTTCCATATCGTTGAAGAAACGATGCGTCCAGTTTACACGGGGCACTTCTTCCAACTCTTGAACCCGCTCGGTCTTCTCTGCGGTGTGGTTTCTTTGGCTATGATCGTCTTCCATGGTGCTAACTATCTGGTGCTCCGTACGGAAGGTGAACTCCAGAACCGCGCTCGTGCGATTTCGACAATTGCGGGTTTAGCTACTGCTGTGCTCTTCATCTTGGGTGGCATTTGGGTTTACCTCGGTGTGGATGGCTACGTCGCAACGGCAGGTCTCAACCCCGCTGGTGAAGCTACTCCACTCGCCAAAACGGTTGAAATGCAGGCTGGGGCCTGGTTCGGTAACTTTGCTGCTCTTCCTGTGCTCTGGTTAGTTCCAGCCATCGCCGTGTTAGGTTGCTTGATTGGTGTCGTTTTTGCTCGTGCTTATAAGGGTGGATTTGCCATCATCGGTTCCTCCCTTACCCTCTTAGGTATCGTGTTGACACCGTTGCTCGGTATGTTCCCATTCATTCTCCCGAGTTCTAGCAGCCCCAATAGTAGCTTGACCATTTGGGACGCAACTAGCTCTCACCTCACGTTGGAGATCATGCTCTTCGTGACGTTGATCTTCTTGCCGATCGTGTTGGTCTACACGGGCTGGGCCTATAAGGTCATGAGTGGTAAGTTGACTGGAAAGTACATCGAAAAAAACACTCACAGCCTCTACTAATCCCATGGATACAGGTGAGTTACGGAGCCTCGACTTTGTGACTCACCATGCTAAAAGCAAGGAATAACTATGTCTTACTTTTACTGGGCAGCTTGCTCCGCTTTCGCTTTGTTCTTGGCTGCTACTTTAGAAGTCATTGCAAATCGCAAAGATGAATAATAAAGAGCAATCCGCCCCAAAAGGGGCTGGTCAAGGCTTCTTCCGGCTGCTTTCTTTCTTGGCAGCCACTGCGGTCATGATTTTGATTGTGATCTATCCCCGGGCAATTGCTCCGGATAGCGAATCAGTGCCGCATGGTTGGCTGGAATTGATGCTGTTTGGCATGAGCCTTTGCTGGCTTTACGGTTTTGGCTTTACTCCAAAACGCCGAATCTTTCGTATTCTGCTCCACCCCATACTTGGATGGATCTGCTTAGGAATCGGCGTTTGGAAAGTTTTTATCTAAGGTTACGTTAGCGTGTCTGAGTCTTTGTACGAACGTATCGGGGGAGAAGTGGGACTCAAAAAGCTTGTGAAAGCTTATATCACCACCCTTGATACTCGCCCCGAGGCCAAGCACCTAAGATCGCTCTATCCTGCGAGTTTGGACCACTACGAGCAGCGCATGATTGAATTTCTTTCAGGCTGGTTAGGTGGGCCGGCGCTTTACTTAGAACGTCATGGCATGCCCATGTTGCGTGAAAAGCATCGAACACTACTGATCACCGAGCAAACTCGGGATGAGTGGATGTACTGCATGCGTGTCGCACTATTGGATGCCGTTCACGATGAGTCGCTGCGTCTTACTTTGGAAGGTGCCTTCTGGCGTATGGCCGATAGCCTACACCATTGATGTTTGACCTGGACAAAATAAAGTGCCCTCTAGTTTTGAGTTACTTCCTGCTAGAGGGCATTTCTTATTCTTCGCCTGTTGTCAACGCATACTGTTGGCGGTCTTCTTGAAGTAAAGTAAATTCCACTTCAACCGACCGTTTATCATCGCTAATCCATGCCACGCCATCCTGAATCGTGACAGCGAGCTTCATGTTTTTATTCGCTATAGTTGCCAGTGGAGCAATATATTTATCTTTAATCGCAATCACGGTGAGCTTATCGAGTTTGCCAAAGTCCCCCATAAAGCGCTCCCACCATGGCACATATCGAGCTTCATCATAAGTCAAGATAACCACTTTTTCACTGCGTCCCACAGCCTTACGGACTTGTTTTACTTCAGGCCAGCCCACATCAATCCAGTCGACGATAGCACCTGTATCATCAATCTGCCAAAGAGCGGGCTCTCCTTCCGTGGAAAGCCCTCGGCCGAACTCTGTGCGTTCATCAGCGTGGCGACAAAACGCGAGCACACGCAACATCAGCCGCTCTTCTGTTTCTGATGGGTGACGTGCTACCGTAAGCACATGCTTCCCATAGTAAGAGCGATCTAAATCAGAAATATCTACCGTGACCTTGTACACGGATGCACCTAACGCCATTTTTTCTCGAAAACCTTTTTAGAGCTCTAACGGAACCCGATTATTCAATTTCATCCAACCGTAAATGATGCGGTATGCCACCCAGATCCCGAGGATAAAAAAACCAACCCAATAAATCACAAGACCGATACCCAAGAAAAGCAAAATCCCACCAATCAAAAGAACGAGCACGACAAAGAGGAAGGCGAACCAGAAGGTACGAATTTGCCATGCAAAGTGGGAGTACACATAGGTTTCCTGAGCGTCAGAACGGAAGATGTAATTCAGGATGACGGCAATAATCGATGGCCAAGAAAAAATGAAGGCTCCAACTACTGTCGCTCCTGTAAAAACCCCTAACAGAATCGAGCACAAATGCAGTGCATAAACCGCGTGCGCAACGAAAAGAGTCCCACTAGAGGGGCTATATAATTGAGGTTGATTCGACATAATCCGCTTTCCTCGTCTGTAAAGTTTGTTGGAGAAACGCTTGATAGATCTTATTTCCACATGGTGGCCCTTATGCCTCCTACTTATCGCATTTCTCGATAAAGAGGCCGCATTACTCACGAGCATTGTACTCGCAACAAGCGCCATGACTGGTTGGTTGGAAGCAAGTTGTGTTGCTAGTTTAGGGGCACTTGCTTTTGAATGGTTCTTTATTTGGCGAGGAAAACAAAATTTATTAGTAAATTCGTCAAGTATCTGTCCAAATAGTTCCAACCCTTATACAATAACTACACTGGGATCTAAACTGCGAGACCATATAAAAACGTGGCTCCTATTGCAAGTCCCCGTGGATTATCCTAGCCGACAGTTCCGTCACCTCGGAGCTATTTTAAAACCTGAGCCGGTTCATATCATTGTATCGATTTGCATCGTTTTCCTCTGGTTTGCTATTTGGGTGGGTGGTTTAAGTACAGCGCTCAGTTGGATAGTGACGCAAAATAATTGGCTCATTTCCATGCGCATGAACTTACTTGGCTATTGCTTTTTGGCCATAATTAGTGGAACTGTCCTCAGAATGCTGGTCGTTCGGTGCCGCATTCGCTGGAAGAGCTGTCGCGAATAAGTCAGCTCTTTCGGACAACAACAATTCATCTGGAGTATTGCCTTATGATGAGAATCTTAGTCGTAGAAGACGATGAAATGATCGGCGATGGGGTTGTGCACTTCCTTGAACTCGAAGGTTATGCCGTTGATTGGGTTACCGATGGCAACTCGGCCTTACTTGCTTTGAAGACCACACCTTTTAATTTGGTCGTTTTAGACCTTGGTCTTCCTGGCAAAGACGGAATTCAGGTTCTTAAAGAAATGCGTGCTGAGCACATTTCTACCCCCGTGCTCGTCACGACTGCTCGTGATACCGTTGATGATCGTATCAAAGGACTCGATAGTGGTGCCGATGACTACCTCATCAAACCTTATGACTTAGATGAATTGGTCGCTCGTGTCCGCGCCTTGGGTCGTCGTTCCGCAGGTCGTTCCGACCCCGTGATTGAACGTGGCGCCTTGCGTATTGCTCCAGCTACCCGCGAAGTCACTTATAACGGGGAATCCGTACTCCTTTCTTCCAAAGAATACGCTCTGCTCGTTGCACTTGCTGAACGTGAAGGCGTTGTGTGGAGTCGCTCTCAACTCGAAGATCGTCTCTACAACTGGGACGCTTCCGTGGGCTCTAATGCTATTGAAGTGCATATTCACCATTTGCGCAAAAAACTCTCTGAGTCGGCCATTAAAACCGTCCGCGGCGTAGGCTACGTTCTCGAAACCTAGGACCAGAGGATTTCATGCGTTCTATTCGCAAAAAGGTCCTGTTTACCCTCATTGGAGCCCTGCTAATTGCAGGCTTCATGACGGTAGCCGCGACCTTTTTCTCTGCTCAGGCAGAGTTTACTCAGTTCCTAGATACCCACCTCAAAGACACGGCCGAATCGCTTAAAGAATCGGTAACTACAGTTGTCAAAGGTGGCCCTATTCACCGCGACCATTTGACCATTATCGGTGATGCTCAGTCCTATCACATCATTGTACAGGTCTACGACTCGACCTCTAACACTGTCTGGGTACGCGAAGGGAGTCAACATCTGCCAGTGCCAGATAGTCCTGGCTTTTCCACTGATAACTTAGACGGAACCACCTGGCGTTCTTATACAGTAGCCGCGGGGCCTCTTATTATCACGGTTGGTCAGGATATCGCCGTTCGTACGCAGCTCGCAGTCGCTTCGGCTTTCCGCATTTTGCAACCTCTCTGCTTCTTGCTCCCTTTCATTTGTATTGCTGTTTGGGTTGTGGTTGGCGATGGGCTCACTCCACTCGAAAAAACTGCCCGTTCTGTAGCGCGCCGCTCTCCAACATCCTTGGAACCGATTTCAACAAAAGGACTTCCACTTGAATTAGCGGGACTGGTGAAGGCTATTAATGATTTGCTCGAACGCCTTAAAGAAAGTCTTTCTGCTCAACAGCGCTTTGCCTCTGACGCAGCACATGAATTGCGTACGCCTCTCACGGGGATCAAACTGCAAGTGCAGCTCGCACAACGCGCCAAAACGCCTGAAGACCAAGCTAAGTATTTTGCTCGCGTAAATGAAGGCATTAACCGCGCCACGCGCTTAGTTCAACAACTCTTGATTTTGGCTCGTCTTGATCCAGAATCAAGTGCAAAGTCCATTACGACGATTCGACTCGATACCATGGCACAAAGTATTGCGGAAGACATGACACCTATTGCAGAGCAAAAAAATATTTCGGTTTCTGCCGTAGCTGAAGCTTGTTCGACCGATGGCATGGAAGATGCGATTCGTTTGATGGTGACCAACCTCACGGATAACGCCATCCGCTATACGCCTGAAGGTGGCCGTATTGAAATCCATACTTATACGAACGAGAAGTCTGAAGCCATTATCGATATTGAGGACAATGGCCCTGGCATTGCCGAAGAAGAGCGTCAACGTGTCTTTGACCGTTTCTACCGAGCGCTTGGCACAAAGACTTCAGGTACCGGGCTGGGACTCGCTATCGTCAAGCGCATCGTAGATATTCACCATGGCACTATCGCCATCACAGATGGGCTAGATGGTCGCGGAACAACGTTCAGGATCACATTACCTAAACTTGGAGTCGCATCCGCATAATCAGTACAGACTTTGCTAGACGTAAGGGGAGAGAAAGGCCATAAGTCCAGCTATTAGATCACTAAAACGCGGTAGGGTAACCTATTTTGTTACAAACTTAACCTTATTAAGCCAAGGGTTACTTCCCTGTTTTACCTATACCTTTCGAGATGTACTAGAGTTAAAGGCAACCCAAACTCTAGTGTAATTAGCTCAGTGAATTTTTCCCTAGGTGGAGTTCAATAATGTTGTCTAAATCTGCTGTTCGCTCTTCGCTGACCTTGACTGTTTTAGCCGTCCTTGGTGCCTCTACAATCGGTACTGCGCCGTTTCAGCCGAACTTTTTTGTCAGCTCTGCCAAAGCGGCCGAAGCCCCTACTCAGGGACAGTTGCCTGACTTTGTGAGCCTCGTTGAACAAAATGGCCCTGCTGTGGTCAATATTCAAACCGTTCGTAAAGCTCGCAAAATTCAGGAACATGGTATGCCTCCAGGACTCGATGAACGTGGTGCGGAAATTTTCCGTCACTTCGGTATCCCGTTTGATTTCGGTGGTTTCGGTGGTCCACAAACCATTCCTGAACAGCGCGGTACGGGCTCAGGATTCATCATTTCGTCTGATGGCATCATCATGACGAACGCCCATGTGGTTGAAGATTCTGATGAACTTATTGTTCGCTTGACTGATAAGCGTGAATTCTCTGGCAAGGTGTTGGGCTCTGATAAAAAAACCGACATTGCCATCGTGAAGATTGATGCAAAGGATCTCCCTGTTCTGCGTATCGGCGACTCCAACCAGTTAAAGGTTGGTGAATGGGTTGCTGCCATTGGTAGCCCCTTTGGTTTGGATAACACTGTCACTGCAGGCATTGTTTCCGCTCTTTCGCGCGATTTGCCTAGCGATCAGTACGTTCCCTTCATCCAGACGGACGTTGCGGTGAACCCTGGTAACTCTGGTGGTCCGCTCTTTAACATGAAGGGCGAAGTAGTGGGGATTAACTCCCAAATCTTCTCCACCTCTGGTGGTTTTATGGGACTCTCCTTTGCTATTCCTATTGATCTCGCCATGCAGATCAAAGATCAACTTATCAAGGATGGCAAAGTCACGCGTGGTTATATTGGCGTCTACATTCAGGAAATGAACCAGGACCTTGCCAAGAGCTTTGGTCTTGATAAACCTGAAGGCGCTCTTGTGACTAAAGTTGAGAAAGGTAGTCCTGCTGAAAAAGCAGGTCTGAAGTCTGGCGACATCATTGTGGCTGTAAACGGTAAGCCCGTTAACTCCTCGATTGTCCTCCCCCGCATTGTGAGTGTCCTTGCCCCTGGTAAGAAAGTTCAGATGACGATTATCCGTGATCAGAAAAAGCAAGATGTGGATGTCACGATCGGTGTGAACAAGGATAGCCAAGCTAAGGCTACCGGTCCCGAAAACGAAGTGAAATTAGGCGTGACCGCTCGTGCTTTGTCCTCTGAAGAGGCAGACAAGTTTGAAACGAATGGGCTGTTAGTGACGAAGGTTGAGGGTCTCGCGGCTTCCGCTGGTATCCATCCAGGCGACATCTTGGTGTCGGCCAATGGTAAGAACCTTAAGGATGTTGACGACCTGAAGGCTGAACTCAAAGGTTCTAAGGTTCTCCTCCTTGTTCAGCGCGACGGTGGTCGCATCTTCTTGTCGGTAAAGTTCCCGAAAGAAGAGGCAAAGAAATAATAACTAATTAGTCGCTCTAGGCGCTATCACAATCGTGATAGCGCTTCTTTTTTTAGAAGAAAAAAGGCACTACTCTCGATTGGGACAAAGTAGTGCCTAAAACTCTCTCGACCCGTGTTACCCAATAATCTTCATTGGGCGTCGCTGCGAGTAGAGCGTCTCTCAGAAGACCAAAAGAGACTTCTCTATGGAGTCGAACATATCCTGAGGAGCGATCCCCAACGAGGACTGTTGCGTCGGGAAGTCACTCATCATTGCTCTGCTATTACTTCAGCAGGTACTTCGCACCGACGTAAACGGCGAAGAAGTTGTAGTTCGGGCTATTGATAATGTCAACACCCGTATCACCAGCGTAGTAGTCGTTACCACTACGATGGAGATCATATGAACCGCCATGACCATAGGCCGTGGCCCCCATCAAAGACCATCGATCACTCAACTTGTAAATCACTCCACTCTCGGGCAACGTATTATCATCGCGTTTGCAGTCATTATGACTTCGGTTACCCTGTTCTATTCCAGTGCGCTTTATTACAACTTTAAATGGGTAGAACTAAAGCTATCTGGGGAGCATATGGCCGACCAGTTACATGCTAAAGAACAAGCGTGGACTAACGGTGTAGCCCCTCAGGTCAACCCTGGAGTCTATCTTTTTAGCTCCAACCCTAACGCTAAGCCTATTCCTGAAAAATTTTCTTCTGCTCCTCTAGGCTTCTCTGAGATAAATATCGACAACCGTTCTTATTTTCTTTATCGAGAAAATGCGTAGGGTTACGACTATTTGCTTGCCAAAGACAAAACGGAATTTGAAGACTTAGAGCAAATTTTTTATCGTGTTGTTTTGGTTATTGCACTCATCTTCTCCATTGCTGGTTTGATTTGGGGCTTGTTCTTTTATCGAATCGTGATGGATCCTCTAAAAAAACTTGCAAAAGAGGTGACTGAAGCTAGTCATGCAGAGCATTATCGCCCTCTGAAAAAATTTCCCCTGCGCGACGAAATTACGACGTTAGCAGAGTGCTGTGATGTAGCATTGTTGCGCCTTCATGAAGCACTGGAGCGAGAACAGAATTTTAGTGGAGATGTTAGCCATGAGATCCGTAATCCATTGAATGTAATCGAAGGTAGTTTGGAGCTCCTTGAAGAGTCGGAACTCTCTGATCGCCAACGTCGCCAAGTCCTTCGTGCCCAGAAGGCCGCTCACGACATTCACCTGTTAGTTGATGACTTCTTGAATTTTGCTCGAGACGTTCGTAGTTTCGGCGCCTCTGCCTCCGACACAATTCCTGCCATTTTCAACCGCATGCGAGATATGTGGATACCAGAAACCGCAAAACGGCGTATCGGTTTTGAAATAATTCATTCTGTCCACTGCAAGGGTGTGTTTTCTATGGTGCTGTTAGGTAGTGTGATGAATAACCTCATCCGCAACGCCATTCATTACACGACTCAAGGCGCCGTAGTGCTAGAGGAACCCGACACTGGCTTCTCGGTGACAGATAGCGCTGGTGGGATTGATCCAGCAGAAATTGAGGCTATCTTCCAACCGTTTTATCGTAGTCGAACAGCCGCTGGACTAGATGGGGCTGGCTATGGAATCGGCCTCTCTCTCGTTATCCGTATCTGTAACCGTTGCCACTGGCAAATAGAGCATCAAAATGTCCCTGAAGGCTCCCGGTTCGTGGTCACTCTTAAAATGCCAACAGCAATACAAGCTGACTCTCAAACCTAATTGTTTGTTATCCAGAGTAAAAAATACCGCTAGTCAAGCTAGCGGTATTTTCTAAATAGGGATGGAACGCAATATTTCATCCCTCACATTTTTGGTTATTTCTTTTTGTCTTTCGGGTGGCTTTGAAGCACTTCGTGTAGTTTTTCGTTATCAACTTCTTTACACCAATGACCCACCACCACGCAGGCGATACCGTTACCGATCATATTCGTCAAGGCACGGGCTTCACTCATGAAGCGATCAATACCGAGAATTAAAGCCAAACCCGCGACAGGTACATGACCCACGGCAGAAAGCGTCGCGGCAAGCACGATAAAGCCAGAACCTGTTACCCCTGCAGCCCCCTTCGAGGTAAGAAGAAGCACGGCCAAGAGCGTAAGTTGCTGAGTGAGAGTCATATCCACATCACATGCCTGAGCGATAAACACGGCCGCCATCGTGAGGTAAATCGCTGTACCGTCCAAATTAAACGAGTAACCAGTAGGAACCACCAATCCCACCACAGAGCGAGACACCCCTGCAAGTTCCATCTTTGACATCATGCGCGGGAGTACGGATTCGGAAGAAGAAGTCCCCAACACAATCAAAAGCTCTTCTTTGATGTAAGAAATGTACTTTAGCAAAGAGAAACCATGAACACGACAGATCGAGCCCAACACCACAAAAATAAAGAGTAAGCAGGTGAGGTAGAACGTCCCCATCAACTTAGCTAGTGGCAGGAGCGAGGCAAGACCGTATTTGCCAATGGTGAAGGCCATAGCGCCAAAAGCACCGATCGGCGCCAAACGCATAATCATGCCTACAATTTGAAAAAGAACATGGGAAGTTTTTTCGATCATATCGAAAATTAACGTACCACGTCCACCAAACTTATGAAGGGCAAAACCAAAGAGGACGGAGAAAAAGAGAACCTGAAGAATTTCACCTTCTGCGAAAGCGCCCACAATCGTGTGCGGAATCACGTTCATGATGAATTCAATTGTAGTGTGCATCTTACCTGAACCAGAGTAGGCCTCTACCGCTTTCGTGTCCAGTGTTGCTGGATCCACGTGCATTCCAACGCCAGGTTGCAGTGTGTTCACCACAATCAAGCCAATGATAAGTGCAATAGTGGAGACTACTTCAAAGTAAAGAAGAGCAAGGCCGCCTGTCTTGCCCACCTTTTTCATATCTTCCATCCCTGCGATACCAGTTACCACAGTACAGAAAATCACGGGGGCAATCACCATTTTAATGAGTCGAATAAAACCATCGCCAAATGGCTTCATCTGTTCACCGATGTCAGGGAAGAAATTCCCTAATAACACGCCAATAATGATTGCGCAAATCACTTGGAAATATAACACCTTGTAGATCGGTGTTTTCTGATTTGCTTTTCCCGACATGTTTACTCCTTGTTTTAAGAGTCAAATCTAAAGTACGCAAGATGGAGGTGTTTATTATGGTCACCCTTTTGTACGCTTCATTGCCGAAACGCGGGGACTATAAATCATACTGTGTTTTCCTTCATCTGGGAAACCGTTTTTCAAAAAAAGCGGGGACTTCCCGGTCAATCTGTCGATTGCTGTAAATCCCCGCCTTTCAACGACTTCACGCTAGCGTGATGAGAAAAATGAAGCCTTTTTTGTAAAGAACTTTACTTTTTAGAAGCCACCGCTTTATTCATCTTCCCCTGAGACTTTTCAGGCTCTAGCTGACGAGGTTGTTCGATGTCATGGCGAATTATGAGCATCAAGCGGTCTACAACCACATCTGTCACTACCTTTTTGCTCAAGTTTGGATGAAATTGCATCCCTTGGAAGACAGATAGCATGAAGACCACTTGCGCTTCCATTTCCTCGCGAGAAAACGGTCTTTCAGACTTGCAAATGTCTAAGACTTGCTCACGGAAGTTTTTCATCAAAGTCACAGCTAAGTTGTGCAGACGCTCATTGGTGAAGGCCTCGTTCATAAAGGGGACCACCAAATAAGCCGACTCTGGGTCGAACATAGCTTTAACCACACGTCGGAAATGTTCTTCTACACCTTTGAGATCATCAGGCTCACATTCATCTTCAAGAAGCATTTGGCTAAATTCTTCAGTTTGCTGAATCGCCATTGCTTCAACGATTTCTTCTTTGCTAGCAAACGAATTGTAGATATGACCAACACTGATTCCAGCAGCCTTGGCAATATCACGCATCGTTGTTTGATGAAAACCAATGGTGCAGAAGCACTTCTTTGCGGCTTCTAACAGCGCCTTGCGCCGATTCTGAGCATTTTCGACATCGTCACTGCGACCATGCTTTTTCAAATCAACGCTAACGCTTTTACCAACTTTTCGTCCTACCACTTACTTCGTCTCCGCTTGGATAACTTCTAGCTCGGAGCCTCCGCCCAATGCTTGATACAAGGTAACCAGACCAGAAACTTTAGAGAGTTTTGCGTTGATGAGCGCTTGATGGGCGGCCACCATGGCACGTTGAGACACCAACACATCAGAGTAAGAGGCAGCACCTGCCTTATAGCTCATATCGCTCAACTGATAAATTTGATCTGCAGCATCACTATAAGCCTGACGAGCAGTCAACTCTTTATCAATCGTTCCGACAAGCGCCAAGGAGTCAGAGACTTCTTTAAAAGCTGTTTGAATAGCCTTTTCATAAGCTGTCACAGCCAATTTTTGTTGAACCTCAGCAACTTCCAAGCTGGATTTATTCAATCCACCAGTGAAGATTGGCAACGAGATGCTTGGTGTGAAACTCCACATACCAGAGTGCGGATCAAAGAGATCACTTAACTGCAAGCCGGCGGTACCAGCACCTGCCATCAACGTCACCCGCGGGAAGAACGCGGCACGAGCAACACCAATATTGGCATCAGCACTACGCAACGAACGTTCTGCCGACATGATATCTGGGCGCCTCAAGAGCACTTCCCCCGGCAAACCAACGGGGACCGTATTAGACATAGCTTTCTGAGGAAGGGCTTGCGGAAGCACGCTTTCATCCACCGTAGAGCCACAAAGCAAGTCCAAGGCATTTTTGTCCTGCGCAACAGCGCGTACATAACTCACAATCGTAGCCTTAGCTGCTTCGAGCGTAGTGCGGGCTTGTTCGAGTTCTAGGCGACTGGCTGCGCCAAGCTTATAACTTTCTTCGATCAAGCGGAAACTTTCTTCCTGACTCTTCAAAATAGAGCGTTGGAGAGCAAGCTGTTCACGGTCTGCTCCTAATTGATACCAAGCCATCACCGTCTGAGCAATAACGGAACTCTGCGCAGAGCGCTGAGCATCCTCTGTCATCAAATAGCTCTGAAGAGCCTGCTCGGTCAAATTCTTCACCCGACTAAAGAAGTCCAGCTCATAGCTAGCCATCACCAACTGGACGTTGTAGGTATGAGCTGTACTGCCTTCCCCTGTGGTTGTTAAGGTGCCTGCTGTATGAGCTGCCGCATTACTCGCTGCAGCACTAATCGTGGGAAACTGAGCAGCGCGCGTTACACCATAGGATGCACGAGCCTTTTCGACGTTCAATGCAGCAGTACGCAAATCACGATTATTAGCAAGTGCTTGTTCAATCACCGCCTGAAGTTTGGAATCAGTGAAAACCTGACGCCATACCGGCAAGAGATCTGCTTCAGCAGGCAAAGACGAATAAGCTTCACCCTCTGGCCACTGCTGTGGGGTTGGCATATCTGGCGTACCGTTATTCGGCGCCAAGTTCACGCAGCCCGAGAGCCCCAGTACCAACAGCGTGGGCACTAACAAAAACTCTTTTTTCATATCAATTGTCCTTTTCGGAAGCTTTTGACCCCTAGCTACATCACCCTATTCAAAGAAAGAAGTGATGTAGCCATGGATTCGCTTTAATTAGTTTGCACGTTGTTTGTTGCGACCAAACACTCGACTGATGATGATGTATAAAACTGGCACAAAGACCACACACAAAATCGTGCCACCTAAGATACCACCCAACACACCAACGCCAATCGCGTTCTGAGCGCCGGAACCAGGACCGTAAGCGATTGCCAGTGGCAACACACCCAGCCCAAATGCCAAAGAAGTCATCACAATCGGACGCAAACGAACTCGCACAGCTTCTTCAGCAGCGTGAACCGCGTCAAAGCCACGTTCCATATACTCTTTAGCAAATTCCACGATCAAAATGGCGTTCTTACTCACCAAACCAATCGTTGTTAAGAGACCAACTTGGAAGTAAATATCATTGGTCATGCCTAATGCCCAAGTCAAACCGAGCGCACCGACCACACCACAAGGCACGATCAAGATGACAGCCACCGGAATACTCCAGCTTTCATACAAAGCAGCCAAGCAGAGGAACACCACCAAAAGCGAAATAGCGTAGAGAGCAGGGCCTTGGGCGCCTGCAGCGCGTTCCTGATAAGACACGCCATTCCAGGCAATTTCATACCCCGTAGGGAACACTTCCTTAAAGATTTGTTCCACAGCATCCATAGCGTCGCCAGAAGAAACATTCGCAGCGGGGCTACCCTGAATATTCAAGGCGGCCAAACCGTTGAAGCGCTCAAGACTCGGGCTACCGTAGGACCACTCGAAGCGAGCAAAACTCGAGAGCTTCACCATCTTTCCCTCGGAATTACGCACTTCCCACTTGAGCACTTCTTCAGGTTGCATACGAGAGTTAATATCCCCTTGCACCCAAACTTGCTTAATTCGGCCACGATCAAGGTAGTCATTCACGTAGGACCCAGACATCGCCGTAGCCAATGTCTGATTTACATCCGAAACGCTCACCTTCATCATGGTGAGTTTTTCATGATCAATAACCAACTTCAACTGTGTGGAGTCCGCCATACCGTTGTGGCGAACCATGGTTAAGCGAGGATCAGCGTTGGCCTTACCCAAGAATTCACCGAGGTACTGCATCATCTGAGCATGCGTCCCACCCGTGTTGTCCTGAATGTAGAAGTCAAAGCCGTCCGCCACGCCTAGTTCTGGCACTGCAGGCAAGGGGAAGACCACGGTGGAAGCACCCTTAAAGTCTGGACCAAAAAGCAATGCCCCCATCAGACGCCCTTGAATGGCTACGTCCTTGGCGCTACCAGCCTTACGTTCAGACCAGTCTTTCAACTTCAAGAAGCCCATAGCCATGTTCTGGCCGGAACCCGCGAAGGAGAAACCATGCACAGTAAAGACCGCATCAACAGTTTCAGATTCAGTGTGCTTGATTAAACCTTGCACTTTTTGCAGTTCCGCATCCGTGCGTTCCATCGTAGCGCCATCTGGCAACTGCGTCATCATTAAGAGGACACCCTGGTCTTCACTTGGCATGAAGGAGGACGGTAACTTCACAAAACCTAAACCAACAAGGCCCAAGATGCCGAGGTAAACGACAAGTACCAACCAAATAGCACGTGTCAATTTATCGACGCTCGCCTTTGTGAAGTCGGTAATTTTTTCAAAGGTACGGTTGAACCAACCAAAGAAGCCCGTCTTTCCTTCATGATGGTCCTTGTCAATCGGCTTCAACATCGTGGCGCACAAAGAGGGCGTTAAGGTCAAAGCCACGATCACCGACAAGACCATAGCGGAAACAATCGTGATAGAGAACTGCCGATAAATCACACCTGCAGACCCGCCGAAGAAAGCCATAGGAATGAACACTGCCGACAGCACCATCGCGATACCCACCAAAGCGGACTGAATTTCACCCATAGACTTAATCGTTGCAGTCTTCGGGTCTGTACCGTCTTCACGCATCACTCGCTCAACGTTTTCTACCACCACAATGGCATCGTCCACTAGTAAGCCAATGGCTAACACCATTGCGAACATCGTCAACATGTTGATAGAGAACCCCGCGGCAGCCAACACACCAAAAGTACCCAAGAGCACCACTGGTACAGCAATCGTCGGGATTAACGTCGCACGGAAATTCTGCAAGAAAAGGAACATCACGATAACGACCAAGACGATGGCTTCAAAGAGGGTCTTAACCACTTCTTCCAAAGCAGACTTCACAAATGGGGTCGTGTCGTACGGATAGGTGATTCCCACTCCTTCGGGAAGGCTTGCGCGAAGCTCTTCCATCTTGGCACGAACAGCATTAGCTGTCGAAAGCGCGTTTGCGCCAGAAGCCAGCTTAATAGCCATAGCTGCTGAAGGCTGACCGTTAAAAGTACCTAAAGCGGCATAACTCTGTTGACCAACTTCTACACGAGCCACATCGCGCAAATGCACCATGGAGCCATCTTCTTTAACCGTCAAAAGAATATTGCGAAATTCTTCTGGAGTTTGAAGCATCGAGCTAGAAGTAATCGTTGCTGTAAATTGCTGCTTGCCATCTGTTGGTTGCTGAGCAATACCACCCGCAGAAACTTGAGCATTCTGAGCAGAAATCTGGCCAGTCACATCTGAGGGAGTCAAATTGTACTTAGCGAGTTTCTGGGGATCGAGCCAAATACGCATCGCATATTGAGCGCCGAACACTTGAATTTCACCAACACCGCTCACACGAGCAAGAGGTTCTTTGATATAGGAAGTGATGTAGTCACCCAAGTCAGCAGAGGACATAGTGCCACCAGGGCTATTAAGCCCCACCACCATCAAGAAGTTCGCGGAGGTCTTTTCAATCGAGACCCCTAGGTTCTGAACAACAGCTGGCAATGTTGTAATAGCCGTTTGAATTTTGTTCTGAACCTGCACCTGAGCCATATCTGGATCGGTACCTGCTTCGAAGGTCACGGTAATAGATGCGCGACCTGCAGAGTCAGAGGTACTTGACATGTACAAGAAACCATCTAACCCAGTTAAGTTCTGTTCGATAACCTGCGTAACCGTATTGGAAATCGTGTCAGCAGAAGCTCCAGGATAAGAAGCCGAAATAGCCACTTGAGGCGGAGCAATCTGCGGGAACTGACTCACTGGTAGAGTGTTAATCGAGAGCAAACCCGCCAACATAATGACGATAGCCAACACCCACGAGAACACAGGTCTTTCAATAAAGAATCTTGAAAACATTACGTTGCGTCCCGTCGATTAGAACAAAGATTTCCCGTTTTGCTGCAACTGCAGAGGATCTCCGTCTTTGGCCTTCACTTCTTTACCCACAGCAACGTCAGAGAAACCATCAAAAACCACCTTGTCACCATCCCGTAGCCCGGAGGTAATCAACCACTGAGCGCCTTGGGAACCTTCGTGGATGACATTACGACGTTCAATCTTGCTGTCTTTATTCACAACGTAGACATAGGCCTGACCCTTAGCGTCATGCATAACAGCCTGCATCGAAACCAAGGCACTATTAGGCACGCCACCGTTCACAACATTTGTCGTGACGTAGAGGCCCGGCATCAAAATGCGTTCTGGATTTGGAAATTCCATGCGCAAATTCACTGAACCCGTCGATTCATCAACGCTCACCCCACGGAAGGTCAATTTCCCTTCGTGTGGATAAAGTTCACCAGTAGGCAACTTCAACTGGACTTTGGCATTACCTTCAGCGTCTGTCTTTAACTGACCATTAGCAATCTGGGCCTTCATCGCCAAAACGTTGTCTGCCGTCTGGACGACGTCCACATACATAGGGTCAAGCTGCTGAACCGTTGTCAACTTGTTGCTCTGATAGGCCGTCATCAAAGCGCCTTCAGTGAATTCAGAACGACCAACCAACCCGTCAATTGGAGAGAGAACACGGGTATAAGTCAAGTTGATCTTGGCTGTATTCAAGTTCGCCTGCGCCGACTTGAGAGAAGCTTGAGCTTGTAAGTAAGCGGCTTGAACTGCGTCATCAGCTTGCTTAGAAACGGCATTTGCCTTGAGCAACTGAGACGAACGTGCGGCATCTGCTTTCGCTTTCGTCAAAGTAGCCTGAGCTTGTGCAACGGAAGCCTCAGCTGCTGCGAGTGCGGCTTCGTATGGAGCGGGGTCAATTTGATAGAGCGTCTGGCCTTTCTTTACTTCAGTGCCTTCTTGATAAAGGCGTTTCTGCAAAAGACCGTTAACTTGCGGGCGAATTTCCGCTTCACGGTAGGCCTGAGCACGACCTGTCAGTTCCATCTTAAGCGGATGTTCGCCTAATTTAACAGTGAAAACCGACACTTCCGTCGGGGGCATCTGCCCATGTGCTCCTTGTTGATTTTTGTTTTCGCATCCTGCGAGGGCGGTGATCAAACTCAATGCACACGCCGTAGTTATAAATACTGTTGAACGCTTTGTGGACAACATACTTTTCCCTTCAGTTTTTATTTTAATGTTGCGTCTGAACGACTGTTCACAACGGAAATAGGCGTTTTATAACACATCTGACTGAACAAGTGTTCATTTTTCCATTATGTTTTTTACGGTTGGCAACAATCACATCGTTCAATGTCCCTCTGACAGATTCTCCACTAATTAGTGAATATCCTTGCTTTTCTTAGGGAGATACCTTATTCTCAGGGCTATTGTGGCGATGGGCCACTTTTCCTTTCTCCTCACTATGTTGGAAGCAATTCACTTTCAGTATTTTCTTGGAGCATTAGTCTCCCTGTTGGTTATTACCAACCCACTCTCTAAGCTCCCTCTCTTTGTCAGCCTAACGCAAGGGATGCCAGACGACCGGCGTTTCCAGCAGGCCAATATGGCTGCGATTTACGCAGGTCTCATCATGTTGGTGAGTTTGATCGGTGGCAACATGTTGCTGGCATTCTTCGGCATTTCTTATGGTGCCATGCGTATTGCGGGTGGTCTTGTTGTCGCTGCAATTGGGTATCAGATGCTCTTCGGTGGTAGCTCTCCAAATAAAGCACCTATCGTGCGCCGTGATAAAGACGATTACGCCTTTTTCCCGATTGCTATGCCAGGTATCGCTGGACCTGGGACTATTGCCGTGGTAATTGGTTTTTCTACCGAAATTGCTGAAATAACTGACTATGGAGCGCTCGCTGTTGCGTTTGCTTGGACCGTCTTAGCCATTATTCTGACGGCTTTAGCGTCTTGGGCAGTAATGCGTTTTTCAGATATTCTCACGCGCCGTTTGGGTCCATCTGGCACCTTAGTGCTCTCTAAATTAATGGGCTTCTTACTTATTTGTATTGGCGTGCAATTTGTGGGCTCTGGTATCCGTACATTCATCGCTGGTAGTTAACTGGAGAAAGATAAGGTGCGCTACGAAAACCGAATCGCTTGATTTTTTAATGCTCCTTTTTTACTCCAAACACAAGGTGATTTCGTTTGCCAGAAAATCTTTTAGCCCTTCGGAGCCTTTCCTACTCTTCCTATACGATACGTCAATTTTGGTGAAAACTGACGAGTCGCCTGATCTTTGTGATACACAGTCAAGCGAAGTAGATAGATAAAAAATAGGGCAGAAATTCAGAAATCTAAACCTCTACCCTCATTGTTTTTCGACAAAGTCTGCTTTATTCCACGGTGACACTCTTGGCGAGGTTACGTGGCTTATCTACGTCTGTACCACGAGCCAGAGCGGTGTGGTAGGCAAGTAGCTGTAACGGCAACACGTGCAAAATTGGCGAAAGACGCCCATAGTTTTCTGGCAACGTAAGCACATGAATATTCGGCGAAGATTCAATATGAGAGTCGCCATCTGCGCACACATACAACTCGCCACCACGAGCACGCACTTCCTGCATATTGCTCTTCAATTTTTCGAGCAATCGATCATTAGGAGCCACAGTTACAACTGGCATATTGCGGTCTACCAGAGCCAACGGACCATGTTTAAGTTCGCCCGCAGGATAGGCTTCTGCATGGATGTAGCTAATTTCTTTCAGCTTCAGCGCACCTTCCAAAGCAATTGGGTAATGTAATCCGCGACCTAAAAAGAGAGCATGATCCTTCTGCGCAAACTGCTCAGACCACGCAATAATTTGAGGCTCTAGAGCCAAAATAGCCGACAAGGCTTGTGGCAAATGACGCAATTGCTTCATTTCGACTTCTTCCTGCTCTGCGCTTAAGCGACCGTGTACTTTAGCGAGGGTCAAGGCCAATAAATACAACGCAACAAGCTGGGTAGTGAAAGCTTTTGTCGAAGCTACACCAATTTCTACACCCGCTCGCGTTATGTACGCAAGACGACTTTCTCTCACCATTGCCGAAGTTGGAGAGTTGCAAATCGTTAACGTCTTATCCATACCAAGGTCATGCTGAGCATGGCTCAACGCGGCTAATGTATCAGCGGTTTCTCCCGATTGGGAAATTGTCACCACCAATGTCGACATAGACGGGACAGATGTACGATAACGGTATTCGCTCGCGATTTCCACATCACAAGGAATACCTGCAATTTCTTCGATCCAATACTTCGCTGTCAGTGCTGCATAGTATGAAGTGCCACAAGCAAGGAAGAGAAGGCGGTCCACTTCTTTAAAGGTGTCTCCAGCACAGTCTCCGAAGAGTGCTGGTGTGATACCGACAACACCTTCGAGCGTATCACTAATTGCACGAGGTTGCTCAAAGATTTCTTTTTGCATGTAATGCTGATAGAGTCCAAGATCCGTAGCCCCTGTGTGAGTTTGAACCAAATGGACTTCGCGCTCCACTGGCAAATAGCTACGGTCTTCCTGACGAGCATAAACAGCCCAGGTATCAGTTGTGATATCAACCACATCACCTTCTTGCAAGTAAACGATCTGATTGGTCACATTTGAAATGGCCATCGCATCAGAAGCAACGAGGTTTTCGTTGTGACTAATACCTAAAACCATCGGAGAACCTTGACGAGCAGCAACGGCTCGATGGGGCTCATTCGTACAAATCACCGCAATCGCAAAGCTGCCACGAACAACTTTAAGAGTTGTGGTCACAGCCTCAAGCAAGTCACCGTGGTAGTTTTTGTGGATAAGGTGAGCGAGTGCCTCGGTGTCTGTTTGGGTTTTAAATTCATAACCCGCGGCTTTCAACTCATCACGAATAGGTTCAAAATTCTCAATGATGCCGTTATGCACAACAGCAATAGTGCCATTGGAAATAATCGGGTGTGCGTTACGTACTTCTGGCGCACCATGCGTTGCCCAACGCGTATGAGCAATCCCTGTTTCACCAGTGAGATGCGCAGCATCCACTTCTTTAACCAATTCTTTTAAGCGACCAATAGAACGAGCGCTCTTAATTTCATCGCCTGCTAGTACTGCTACACCGCAGGAATCGTAGCCACGATATTCGAGTTTTTGCAAACCATCCAGTAAATCAGGCACAACATTACGGCGTGCTGCAACGGCTACAATACCACACATATTCTTTTCTCCTACTCGGGGCAACACTCGTGCGTAAGAGGAGTGCCAAGGCTGCCCTTACTTTTATTTCTTGTTGGGACGAGTCCAAGACTCAATAGTAACTTGGCGGGCTCGTCCTAATGTCAGTTTCCCTTCTGGGGCTAATTTGGTGAGGGTTGTACCAGCGCCAATCGTTGCACCTGCACCCACCTCCACAGGCGCTACCAACTCTGTGCCCGATCCAATAAAGGCGTCATCTCCGATAATCGTCCTGAATTTATTCACACCATCATAATTGCAGGTAATCGTTCCTGCACCCACATTCACACGAGCACCAATTTCACTGTCGCCGATGTAGGTGAGATGGTTAATCTTGGAGTCTTGTCCGACTGTCGATTTCTTCACTTCCACAAAGTTACCGATATGGTTGTTGCCTGTCAATTGAGTTCCTGGTCGTAAGCGAGAGAAGGGGCCAATGCGCGAGTCTGCGCCAACCACTGCACCGTCAAAATGACAGTATGGCAGAATCTCCACGCCAGAAGAAATCTCGCAATTTCTCATTACACTATAAGCTCCCACCTTAACGCCATCGCCTAAAACAACGCGCCCCTCGAAAATACAACCTACGTCAATCGTCACATCTTGTCCGCAGATTAACTCTCCACGAATATCAATACGAGCCGTATCCATGAGCGTTACGCCCTGTTCAAGTAAGCGTTGCGCGAGATGATGTTGCCAAGTACGTTCCAGCGTTTCAAGTTGAATCTTTGAGTTCACGCCTTCTACTTCAAAAATGTGGTCTGGCTGCGTTGTCGCAATTTTCACTCCATCGCGTACAGCTAATGCAATACAGTCAGTGAGATAGTACTCCCCTTGCGCGTTACTACTGTCGAGACAACTCAGCCAATCAGCAAGTTTAGCTGTCGGAAGCAGCATAATGCCAGTATTGACTTCTTTAACTTGGCACTCCTCTGGGGTCGCGTCTTTTTGTTCCACAATGCGAATAACTTGACCTGCATTGTCGCGAACAATGCGACCATAGCCTGTCGGATCATCAAGAGTCACCGTCAACAATCCCATGCTATTCTCGCCACTCGTAGCTTCTTGCAAACGAGCCAAGGTCGCTTCTAAAAGAAGCGGAACATCTCCCAGGCACACCAAGGTATGTGTATCAGAAGGATTGATATATGGTAAAGCCTGTTGCAAGGCATGACCCGTTCCTTTTTGCTCACTTTGTAGTGCAAACGAAATACCCGTTTTTTCGGCATAGTGAGCTTGTACCATATCTGCTTGATGGCCAATCACGACGACCACAGGGCTCTTGCTGAGCGGTTGTACTCTCTCCAATACCCAATCTAACATAGGCTTGCCAGCAAGTGGTTGCAAGACTTTCGGTAGTTTGGAGTGCATCCGCTTACCCATACCGGCGGCCAAAATCACAATATTCATGCGCGAATTTCCAAAAAAGTCGAAGGTCGCCTCTCTATCTCTGAGAAGGCGACCTTCATTAGTAGAGTTCCCTCAATTTTATCAAGCCATCGTAGAGGCGGGAACTGGATTTGCGTTTGGAAGCAATGGGGCATTAATCACGTTATCATGATTCTTTGCACGCCATTCTTCCATATACTGTCGATTAGCACGCGTCGGAATCAAAGAACCCGTCACAATACCAAAGCCAGCAGCTAAGAAGCCACCCAAGACGTTCGGGAAAACATCACCAAGCGAAGTCCAGGTCAACACACTCCAGACAATTGCACCCAAGAGCATCGAGAGATAAACACCCTGACGAGTCGTCTTCTTCCAATACAAACCGCAAACCAAAGGCCAGAAAGCACCCACAACAGGGAACTGATAGGCCATAGCCACCATATCGTAAATAGCCGTCCCTTGGACAGAGAGCGAGTAACCCAAAACCACCAAGGTAAAGAAGAACACCGTCCAGCGCATAGCACGAAGCATCGATTTGTCGTCAAACTTCATAAAGACCGAAAGGATGTTGCTTACAACAGCTGTCGAAGGAGCCAAAATTGTGGCGGAAGCCGTCGACATCACCGCAGAGAGCACGGCACCAAAGAAGATAACGCGCAACCACATCGGCATGTAGTCCTTTACCAACGTTGGCAAAAGACGTTGGGGGTCGGTATGCAAGAGATTTTCTGAGATATCCGGCATCACGACCATAGCAGCCACCACGATGAACATTGGCACAAAGGCAAAAAGAATGTACACAATGCCACCAATGAGCGGGCCAGCAACAGCCGTCGACATATTCTTAGCACTCATCACACGCTGGAACACGTCCTGCTGCGGGATGGAGCCAATCATCATCGTAATTGCCGCAGATATCCAAAACAACCACCCTGTTGTCGTCGGTTCGGGCAATGCATGGAACAAATCGCGTTCGTTAGCATAGTTGATGATGTTGCCAAAGCCACCAGCTAAGTCGGAAGCAAAGAACAAAATCGTTGCCAAGCCAGCCACAATAATGATCATTTGGATGAAATCAGTAATCGCAACAGACCACATCCCACCAAACATGGTGTATGCCAGAACTACCGCCGTACCAATCATCATGCCGAGGCTAACCGACACCATCCCTTCTGTGATCAAATTGATCACGAGGCCAAGTGCGGCGACCTGTGCCCCTACCCAGCCAAGGTAGGAGAGCACAATAAAGATCGTGCAGAGAATCTCAATCGCGCGTCCATAGCGTTGGCGATAATAATCTCCAATGGTCAAGATGTTCAGCTTGTAGAGTTTTCTTGCAAAGAACATCCCAACAAGAACTAGAGCCATACCAGAACCGAACGGTTCCTCGATAACGCCAGCGATGCCGCTTTCAATGAAGCGCCCCGGCAAACCGAGAATGGTTTCCGAGCCAAACCACGTCGCAAACGTGGCAGTTATGACCATCGGTAGCGGAAGGCTACGTCCAGCCAATGCGTAATCATTCGTATTGTTTACACGCAAAGCCGCATAGATGCCGATAGCAACCGTGAGGAGCATGTAAAGCGTTACAAAACCAATCAGCGTCATCTCTGCATTCCTTAAAAAACGACGTTGAACGGAAAAACCCTTGTTTATTTGCGCGAATTGTAGGGGCAAATGAGTCTCTTGAGTGAACAATTTTTTAGAAAAAATCCCCTTTTTGATGAACAATCGGACTTTTTTTCATCTATATCAAAAAAAAGGCCGTCTGCAACAAAAAAGTGCAGACGGCTAGAACTTATTTATCACTCAAAAGGACTACAGCGTAGCTCCTTCTAATTGCTTAATTCCGGCAAGATTCCACCCAGAAGATCCGTCTACCTTCTTCTCGAGCGTCCAAACTTCATTGATGTTCTCAACATCATTATCAATCTTGATTTTGCCAGTAAATCTCACCCCTGCGAGATACACGTGCCCGTCCTGAGTTATGCCAAGCAAATCATTGCTCAACTCTAAGACCTCAGAGTTATACGTGACGTTGCCGCGTTCCTTGAGCTGGTGCGTAATCGCGATGAACACATCATCGGTAGTAAAGTCCGAAATCTGCGTCACATTTCCCGTATCCCAAGCTTTTTGAAGCTTGCGATAGTTTTCCAATGCCACCTTTAAAAAGCCTTCTTTGTCAAAGTCGGTTGGAGTGATATCTACCACTCCATCTTCTGCAGCATTGGTGGTATCAGAACTGCTATTACCACCATTCATGAACTGATCCATCACGCTCCCTTTCTGGGGCATGCCACCCATAAATGCACTAGTCGAACGTTCTTCTGTCTGAGTGCGATTCATCGTCGTCGACTCCTGCCGAGACTCTGTACGTGGCATATCAGAAATGTCTTCGACCCGTGAATTAGCAGCCTGAGGTCTAGCGGCGCGCCCTCTCATCATGAAGAAAACGGCAGCGACAACCAACAAAATCAAAAGTAAGCCCATGGTGCCACCGCCCATCGAGGCGAAGATACCAAAGAGCGAAGCCAACCCCAAAGCCATTCCAATTCGAGAGAGCCAACTACCAGTAGCGGGCTGGGCAGTATTGGTTTTACCAGCTTGGGCTGGGCCAGATTGCTGTTGCTGAGGACGTGGGGCGGCAGCCGGGGCTGGCGTCGGTGTCGACTGCGGAGTAGTCATCGGCGATTTCTGCGTAAAAGTCGGAGCAGATCGACCGAAACTAGCACCACCGCCAAAGCGTTTTGCCGCGTTGGCGTCTAAAGCCATCGTCATCATCGTCAAACAGGCGACTAAGCCAATAACAAATTTCCTCATAAATCCTCAACGGTGAATATAAAAAACCAAAGGTCAAGGGTAGGTCTTACGTCCTTGTATCCTTGGAAGAGCTTATTGTATAGGAGAACCCTTCACCCCTACGTGCATTGCGCAAATACCAAATGTGAGATTTTTCCAATGCACTTTGGCGAATCCAGCACCAGTCATGAGCCCTGCGAAGGCTTCTTGATCTGGATGCATCCGAATCGATTCTGCCAAATAACGATAAGAATACGCCTCTCCAGCAACTAAGCCGGCTACCCACGGCATGAATCGGAAGGAGTAAAAATCAAAGAAAGGACGAACCCAAGGTCTACATTTTGAAAACTCTAAAACAATTAGTTTTCCTTCTGGTTTAAGCACTCGGAACATTTCTTTCAGGGCACGATCCTTGTGCGTCATATTCCGGATACCAAAAGACACCGTGATCACATCAAATGTGTTTTCTGGAAAAGGAAGATTTTCCGCATCTGCCTCTACTGCATGACAATGGTAGCCTTCACGCTCCATGCGTGTTTTGCCGATGGCAAGCATTTCATGGTTAATGTCCGAAGCAACCACATTGCCGTCACCAGCTTGTCTGGCAAACTTAATAGCCAAATCGCAGGTGCCACTCGCAATATCGAGAACCTTCATTCCAGAGCTAACCGTGGCCTCGCTCACAACAACGCGCTTCCACAGGCGGTGCATACCTAAGCTAAAAATATCGTTAAGCAAATCGTACTTGGCGGCAACGCCATTGAAAACTTCACGAACGTGCTCAACTTTTTTATCTTCATCAATTGTCTCGTAACCAAAGTCTGTCTTCTTTTCGACGTGGTCCGAGGAAGGGGTGACGTCTAACATTATTATTTTTTGCATCCACAAGAATGACCAGAGTGACTTCCGCAAGTGTTCTTTTGCACGGGCTTATCATTAGCGGAAGGCTCGCACGAAGCTCCTGCAGCTTCCAACTTGTTTAAGTACTCTTTCCACACGCGGTCTTGGTTAGCAACAAGCTTTTCCAAATAGTCCCAACTATAGAGTCCAGAGTCATGTCCGTCGGAGAAGGCGATTTTGAGAGCGTAATTACCAATAGGCTCAAGCATTTCGATTTCTACATGCTTTTTACCCACTTGCAAGACGTCTTGCCCTGGGCCATGTCCAGTAACTTCTGCAGAGGGAGAATGAACACGCAAAAACTCATACGAAAGACGAGCCACCGTTCCATCTTCATAGGTGAGCTCGAGTTCACGAGTTTTTGCATGTAGCACAATGTCAGTAGGGACTTTCATGGTATCAAACTCTTAAGTGTTGAGTTTTCTCTTCTCAAAACGACAGGAGAAGAGGCAAGAAAGCGCAGTATTTTGACGCTTTTTCACGAATTGGGGTTAGCAAATCCCCAAATTTTATCGAAATCTTTTCATTCTCTTTGATCAATCTCGATAAAAAGGGGCTGGCTAGGACAGGAAAAACCCGCACACTTGTTCTGTCTCTGTACGGGCTTTTGCTAAATGGTCCCCACGACAGGAATCGAACCTGTAACTTAGCCTTCGGAGGGCCATATGATATCCATTTCACCACGTGGAGAACTTGGGCATTATACCCCAGTTATCTGATCAGATTATGAGGGGATCAACTTCAATTGACCATTGAATAGATGTCTGTGGAAACGCCCGTCTCCACTGCCAAAGAAAATGGTTCAAACTCCGTCTGTCATCACCTTCAATAAGCAACTGAGCACGCTCTTTATCCTTTAATTTCACCAACGTCATGGGAACGGGGTCGAAGACTCTTACACTCAGAGGAGCGAGCTCATAAGCCTTCTCCGCTACCGTTGTTAGGAAGGCAAGAGCATCGTCAATATTCTCTGCCGATGCCTGTAGTAGAGCCTGACAAGAATAGGGGACATAGTATTCTTTTTCGCGCTCGGCTAAAGTCATATCAGCAAAAGCTTGGTAGTCCTGCTTCATAAGCGAGGCGAAAAAAGGATCCATTGGATGGTTCGTTTGCAATAGTACTAGCCCTTTTTCTTCGCGCCGCCCAGCACGACCCGCCACTTGCATCAACGTTGCAAAAAGATGTTCTTTTGCTCGCACATCTGGGTGGCAAAGAAGTGCATCCGACTCCAAAACGACCACGAGATCGATATTTTGGAAGTCATGTCCTTTGGCAACCATCTGTGTGCCCACCAAAATATCCACCTCTTGACGATGAACTCGGTCAAAAGCTTCTTGCGCATCTTTTTTTCGAGACACGCTGTCACGGTCAATACGCAACAAGCGTACCCCAGGGAAAGTCTTGTCTAACTCTTCTTCCAACCGCTCTGTTCCCAAACCACGAGGCAAAATATCCACGTTGCCACATTCAGGACATGCACGGGGAATAGGCATTTGCGTGTCACAGTGGTGGCAGATCAGTGTATTCTTTTTCTTGTGGTAAACCATAAAACTCGAGCAATGGTTACATCGAGCCATCCATCCACAGGATGGGCAAAACAGTACAGGCGAGTACCCACGTCTATTCAAAAAGACAAGAACCTGTTTACGCTTTGCAATAGCTTCTTGAATTTTTTCCTTCGTCACCTCAGAGAGGATGTGTTGCCGGTTCTTTGGATTATCAACTAGCTCGATATCAGGAAGTTCCGTGGTCCCTGTGGCACGTTTCTTCAATTCCCAAAGACGGTAATCACCTTTTTTCACTTTCAACCAAGTTTCCATTGAAGGAGTGGCCGAGCCAAGTACCACCGGGATTTTATTTTTCGATGCGCGCCAAATCGCAAGGTCTCTTGCAGAGTATTGCACCCCTTCGGCGGCCTTAAATGAAGAGTCGTGCTCTTCATCCACGATGATCAGTTTCAGATTCGCAAAGCTCGAAAAAATACTCAGGCGAGTACCAATCAAAATACTGGCGCGATTCTCGTGTATTGCAAGCCAGGCGCGGGCACGCTCAATATCCGTACAACTCGAATGCATAGAAACAACATTTTCTAGTGGAAAACGTTTCCGAACTCGCTGTTCAAGTTGTGGTGTGAGGTTAATTTCGGGCACTAAGAGGAGCACCTGCGCATTTTCTTCACGCTCAAGCACAGCCTTGATCATGCGTAGGTAAACCTCTGTCTTGCCTGACCCAGTTACACCAAAAAGAAGTCCTGGAACAAACCCCGTTCCTAACTGGGCTTTAAAGTCATCTACAGCGGCATGTTGCTCATCATTAAGGGGAGGTTCTTCACTCGGTTGTTGAGAAAAATCGATAGGAGCGAGGGTGCGTATTTTTCCCATACTTCGCGTATGTTGTTTCGTCGGTGCGCGGCGAAATAACTTCGGCAACATGTGCACGGCCGACTCCCCCCAGCCTTTGATGTAGTATTGAGAGGTAAACTTCGTCAGATTAAGCCACTCTGCGCGTAACGGCGGCACATCATTCATCACAAAGTGAATAGATTTAAGCTGTCGAGGCGCCAAATCGCTAACCTCCAAAAGTGAGGTGATCACTCCAGGCAAATAGCGCTTTTGCAACGGCACCATCACTCTATCCCCAACAGCAACCAACATGTCCTCTGGCACTTTATAGTCCAAAGGCCCCATATCGGGGATGTCAACTATCACTTTGGCGAACACTCTTTTCCTCTCAATCTCTTTTTGATCGTTTTGCAGATTTCTTAAATCATATCACGCTCTTATTCATGTCCTTTTTTATCCAAGAGTGCCCCCTTGAACACACATTCTGCGAATAAAGCTGTGGATAACTTTGTGAATTACTTTCCGTTTTTGCGCACACTTAGGGAGTACCCTACCTTACAATCTGTTCACTGGAATCTTTTATTGTTTTAAAAAAATCTTATAAATCAACAGCTTATATGGAAAACATTATTTCTTACAAGCTTTTCTTAGCATCAATCAAGAGAGCAGATTTTTCTTCATCAACTTGTGCATAACCTCCTTGACTTTTCCAAAAGTTTGTAGTTCTATTTCTCTCGCGAAAGTTTTTCTGTCAAAAAAAGTAGCCTCTAGAATTTTCTTCCAGAGACTACTCTTAAGGTTTGTATACTCGTTGTTATGAGTTTTAGTGAAAGCGTCGGCTGTAGGAGTGCACCTCATCCACCAAAATTTGCACACTTTCAATCGGTGTAAATTGGTTAATACCGTGTCCTAAATTGAAAACATGGCCACCCGCGCCCACTGTGCCGAACTTATCGAGAACTTTGCGCGCTTCTTGGCGAATGGTTTCTTCCGTGCCGAATAATACAAACGGGTCCAAATTACCCTGCAACGCGACCTTGTCACCCACGCGAGCTCGAGCTCGACCAATGTCCGTTGACCAATCTAAACCGACAGCATAACAACCACTAGCGGCAATTGATTCAATCCACTCTCCGCCACCCTTAGTAAAGAGAATGGTAGGGATAACTTCGCCATCATGCTCTTTCTTGAGCAGGGAAAGAACCGTTGCCATGTACTTCAAGGAGAATCGCTGGTAGTCATCAGTAGAGAGCATCCCACCCCAGGTATCGAAGATCTGTACTGCTTGAGCGCCAGCTTCAATTTGCGCATTGAGGTACTGAGCGACTGCCTGCGCATTCACGTCCAAAATGCGCTCAAAGAGCTCTGGACGTTGATACATCATTTGCTTCACAAGTCGGAAATCGCGGCTTCCTCGACCTTCAACCATATAGCAAGCCAAAGTGAAAGGGGAACCCGAGAAACCAATTAATGGAACCCGGTTATTGAGTGCACGTCGAATAGACGACACGGCGTCAGTAACATACTTCAAATCCGTACCAACATCAGGTACATGAAGAGCGTTCACTGCTTCTTCCGATTGCACGGGGTGCGCAAAGACTGGCCCTTCCCCTGCAACAAAGCTCAATCCTAGACCCATTGCATCTGGAACAGTCAAAATATCCGAGAACAAAATAGCAGCGTCCAGACCATAGCGATCAATCGGCTGAAGGGTAACCTCCGTCGCATACTCTGGACTCTGTGCCAATCCCATGAAACTTCCAGCTTTAGCACGAGTTTCACAGTATTCCGGTAAATAACGTCCAGCCTGACGCATGAGCCATACTGGAGTGAAGTCTGTAGCCTCGCGCTTTAAAGTGCGCAAAAAGGTATCATTTGTGGGTTTCATGGGGTCTCTCTTGAAATCGGTTCTTAGCAAAAATTCTTTCTATTTCTTAGAAAGAATCGGTTTCATGTTGAGGAAAATAGTCATCCTAAAGTGTGGAGGTTAAAAGAGGATTAAACCTTTTAACGCACCACTAACACAGGGCGGTCTGCCTGATGCAAAACCTTTTGTGTTTCGCTACCCAGGAGCAAAGCTCCAATCGTGCCCAAGCCGCGGCTAGCCATCACAATAAATTCAACGTTATTTCGCTTAGCGCATTCCAGTACGCCAGCAGAAATAGAATCACTGTGCTCAGCTACGATATCGCAATGCACTCCTTTTTCAGAAGCTTTACGCAGCACAGAGCGCAGACGATCCTTGACGGGCTCTTCTTCTCCTTCAAAGCCTTTCTGAGGCGCTGGAGAAACAACAGACGTCATTCCGATGAGATCCGCTCCTAATTGGCGAGCAAGTTCCACAGCGGTGTCCACAGCCTTATCACTTAACTCAGATCCGTCTGTCGTTACCAGTATCTTTACGTCACTCATATTCCACCTTTTTTCGTCTTATCTATGCCGCCATCGGCAAGAAAGGGGGCCATATGGCTCCCTCATGATATGTCTATTTTAGACGTACACACCAAGACTGTGGGAACTTCTCTTGACGAGAAAGCATCCCTTTGTCAATTTTTATCATTTTGTTTGCGCAAAAAAAAGACGCTACCCCTCCAAACAAGGAGAACGTAACGTCTTTTTCATGAAACACGGCGTTTCTTAACGCTGCTGACGAATCTTTCGAATCGCGACCAACTGGGCGCTCAAGGCGGCCATTTCAGCTTCAAGCTTCGCGATTTCAAGTTCACCCTGAGCGTTCTGACGCAGATTCTTGGCTTCTTCAAGAGCCATCTTCGTCTTCGCTTCATCAAGATCCTTGCTACGCACGGCTGTATCAGCCAAAACAGTAACGCGATCTGGTTGAACTTCAAGCACTCCACCCGCGACGAAAACCTTTTCCACTTCCGACTGGCCAGAAAGATGAATTCTAACAAATCCAGGGCGGATCAAGGTAATCAACGGTTGGTGTCCAGGCAAAATACCCAATTCGCCAGACGTTCCGGGCAGAGAAACGAGCTCGGCGTCACCGGAGAAGATGGACTCCTCGGCACTGACGACGTCGATTTTAATAGTTGCCATTTTAGTTGCTCCGTAGTCAGGCGCTTGACCCGAAGAGAAAAGTCTTCGAGTCAAGGCATTACTTGAGGGTCTTTGCCTTTTCGAAGGCTTCGTCAATGGTACCAACCATGTAGAAAGCCTGTTCGGGCAATTCATCGCACTCGCCGTCGACGATCATCTTGAAGCCACGGATAGTTTCCTTCAAGGGAACGTACTTACCAGGAGAGCCAGTGAACACTTCTGCCACATGGAAAGGCTGAGACAAGAAGTTCTGGATCTTACGAGCACGCATAACCGTCATCTTGTCTTCTGGAGCCAATTCGTCCATACCCAAAATGGCGATAATGTCACGCAGTTCTTTGTAGCGCTGCAAGGTTTCCTGAACGCGACGGCACACCGTGTAGTGTTCTTCCCCAATAATGTTGGGGTCAACCTGACGGGACGTGGAGTCAAGCGGGTCCACAGCAGGATAAATACCCAAAGCTGCGATATCACGAGACAACACGATCGTAGCGTCCAAGTGACCGAAGGTAGTTGCAGGAGACGGGTCAGTCAAGTCGTCAGCAGGCACGTAAACGGCCTGAATGGAAGTAATGGAGCCGGTCTTCGTGGAAGCAATACGTTCCTGCAAACGACCCATTTCTTCAGCCAACGTCGGCTGATAACCCACAGCAGACGGCATACGACCTAACAAAGCGGACACTTCTGTACCGGCCAAGGTGTAACGATAAATGTTGTCAATGAACAACAAGATATCGCGACCTTCGTCACGGAAGGCTTCAGCCATGGTCAAGCCGGTCAAGGCCACGCGCAAACGGTTTCCAGGAGGTTCGTTCATCTGACCGAACACCATGGCCACCTTGTCCAACACGTGAGATTCTTCCATTTCGTGGTAGAAGTCGTTACCTTCACGGGTACGTTCACCCACACCAGCGAACACGGAATAACCACCGTAAGCCTTAGCGATGTTGTTGATCAACTCCATCATGTTCACCGTCTTACCCACACCGGCGCCACCAAAGAGGCCAACCTTACCACCCTTAGCGAACGGGCAGATCAAGTCGATCACTTTGATACCAGTTTCCAGCAGTTCGATGGAAGCGGAGAGTTCATCAAATTTCGGGGCTTCACGGTGAATTTCGCGCGTTTCTTCTGCGCCAATTTCGCCACTGTCGTCAATAGGACGACCGAGCACATCCATAATGCGGCCGAGGGTCTTCGGGCCAACTGGCACGGAGATACCGCGACCAGTGCTCGAAACCTTCATGCCACGTTGCAAGCCTTCAGAAGAGCCCATGGCAATGGTACGAACCACGCCGTCGCCCAACTGTTGCTGCACTTCAAATGTCAGGCCGGCTTCGGCCAGGGTATTGCTTTCGTCTTTTTCCAAAACGAGAGCTTCGTAAACCTTAGGCATAGCATCGCGAGGGAACTCAATGTCCACCACGGCGCCAATGACCTGAACGATCTGTCCGATACTCATGGGTTTTCCTCAGTTATCGAATACTTAATTCAGATTAAGACACAGCCGCGGCACCACCAACGATTTCTGTAATTTCCTTGGTAATACCTGCCTGACGGGTCTTGTTATAAACGAGTTGCAAATCTTCAATAAGCTTCTTGGCATTGTCACTAGCGGCCTTCATTGCCACCATACGAGCAGATTGCTCAGAAGCCATATTTTCAGCAACGGACTGATAGATTAAAGCTTCAACATAACGTTTCAAAAGCTCATCCACAACAGCTTCCGCGCCAGGTTCGTAGATGTAATCCCACGAATAGGCACGTTCTTCTTCAACGCCAGACAAATACTTGTCAGTAAGCGGAAGAAGCTGTTCAATCACCGGCTGCTGCTTCATTGCATTAATAAAGCGAGAATAGGCCAGATGCACAGCATCCACCTTGCCATCCAAATAGTCCTGAATCTGGACGCGAATCGCGCCAATCAAACGATCCAGGTTCGGGCGGTCGCCAAGTTGTACAACATGGCTGGCAAGAGGCACATTCAGGTGCTGTAGGAAAGCCAAACCCTTGTTACCAATAGCAGTGGCTTGTACGCCCACGCCCTCAGCAGTCCAGTCCTTGACTTGAGCAAGTACCATACGCTGAGTATTGGTATTTAAAGGACCGGCCAAGCCCTTATCGGTCGTCACAACGATCAGACCAACTTTCTTGGCACCTTCTTGTTTGACCAGGAAAGGATGTTTGTATTCCGAATTTGCTCGAGCCAAATGGGAGCAAATTACACGAATCTTGTCGCCGTACGGGCGAGCGGCCAACATCCTATCCTGCGTCTTGCGCATCTTCGAGGCCGCAACCATTTCCATCGCTTTGGTGATCTTGCGCGTATTTTGTACGCTCTTGATCTTTACGCGAATTTCCTTAGTACTGGGCATTGGATTTCGGTCCTCTTGGATTTAAATGCTTAGTAAGCACCAGCTTTCTTGAATTCAGCAATCGCATCCTTAAGCTTGGCCTCGATATCCTTATCGAGAGCCTTCTTGGATTCGATTTCCTCAACAAGATCGGCGTGATGAGTCTTAAGGAAGTCGCGCATACCGCGTTCAACGCGGAGAGCATCGGCAACCTTAACGTCGTCATAGGCGCCTTCGTTCACGGCGAACAAAACGAGCGACTCTTCCCAAACCTGCAACGGTTGGTACTGAGGCTGTTTCATCAATTCCGTAACCAAACGACCACGATCGAGCTGACGACGAGTGACCTTGTCCAGATCAGAGGCGAATTGAGCAAAAGCGGCCAATTCACGATACTGAGCCAAAGCCAAACGCACACCGCCACCGAGTTTCTTCACAATCTTCGTCTGAGCGGCACCGCCCACACGAGACACGGAAATACCCGGGTTAATAGCTGGACGAATACCAGCGTTGAACAAGTCAGTTTCCAAGAAGATCTGACCGTCAGTAATGGAAATCACGTTCGTCGGCACGAATGCGGTAACGTCACCAGCCTGCGTTTCAATGATCGGCAAAGCGGTCATAGAACCAGTCTTACCCTTAACTTCACCCTTGGTAAAGCGTTCAACGTACGTCGCATTTACACGGGCAGCACGTTCAAGCAAACGGCTGTGCAAGTAAAACACGTCGCCAGGGTAAGCTTCACGTCCCGGCGGACGACGCAACAGCAAGGAAATCTGGCGGTAAGCCCAGGCCTGCTTTGTCAAGTCGTCATAAACAATCAAAGAGTCTTGGCCACGGTCGCGGAAGTATTCGCCCATTGTAGCGCCAGCGTACGGAGCGATGTACTGCATAGCAGCAGACTCAGAAGCAGTGGCAGCCACAACGATGGTGTATTCCATAGCGCCGTGTTCTTCCAACTTACGAACCACGTTAGCGATCGTAGAGGCCTTCTGACCGATAGCCACGTATACGCAAATAAGGTCCTTACCCTTCTGGTTGATGATGGTATCAATAGCGACAGCGGTTTTACCCGTCTGGCGGTCGCCAATGATCAATTCACGCTGACCGCGTCCGATCGGCACCATGGAGTCGATGGACTTAAGACCAGTCTGAACCGGTTGGGACACGGATTGACGGTCGATAACGCCAGGAGCCACTTTTTCGACCACGTCGTAAGCAGCAGCGTTAATCGGACCTTTACCGTCGATTGGTTGACCGAGGGCATTTACCACACGACCAATCAATTCAGGGCCAACTGGCACAGAGAGAATGCGACCAGTCGTCTTGACCGTATCGCCTTCAGAAATATGTTCGTAGGAACCCAAAATAACGGCACCAACGGAATCGCGTTCCAAGTTAAGAGCGAGACCGTAGGTGTTGTTCGGGAATTCCAACATTTCGCCCTGCATCACGTCGCTAAGACCGTGAACACGGCAAATACCGTCGGTCACGGAGACCACGGTACCTTGCGTGCGAAGATCAGCAGAAACGCCGAGTTCTTCGATACGCTTCTTCAGCAAATCGCTGATTTCACTGGGATTGAGTTGCATCTTACAGCTCCGATAATTTTATGCGGTGAGCGCAGTTTTCATTTGAGATAAACTAGCGCGGATCGAACCATCTAAAAGCTTGTCGCCAACACGAATCCGGACCCCACCAATTAGATCGGGATTAACCACGACCACAGGGTGAAGGGTCAAGCCAGAAAACTTCTTAGAAAGCGTCTCCATCAAACTGCCAAGTTCAGCAGGAGAGAGTTCAAAGGCTGTCTCAATATGAGCGTCAGCCACACCTTCAGACAAAAGTTTCAGCTCGCGGAACTGAGTGGCAATCTCTGGCAAAGCTTCCACACGGCTATTTTCGATGACCACACGCAAGAGGTTTAAGGCAGCTTGCGAAGCAGGCTTGCCACAAAGCCCAGTGATCAGGTCGAACAGTTGATCGTTGGTCAGCTTTGGATCGCCAACCATGGAAGCCGCCTGAGGATCACGAGCGAACAAAGCAAAAGCTTCAACCGCTTCTAGAGTCTGAGCCATTTCTTCTGCGCCAGCATTACGATCTTTCAGAGCATCCATAAGAGCCTGAGCGTAGGGGCGCGCAATCGTCGAAAGTTCAGCCATAGTTACAGCTTCGCCTTCAACTGTTCAAGCAACTGGGCATGAACAGTTTTATCAACTTCGCGACTCAAGATCTGTTCTGCACCGGCAACTGCCAAGACAGCCACTTCATCACGGAGAGTATTTCGAGCACGCTGCATTTCCTGAGCGGCTTCAGCGCGAGCATTTTCAATGATGCGTTCAGCTTCGACCTGAGCCTGAGCTTTAGCTTCATCGATAATGGACTGAGCGCGTTTTTCGCCGTCAGAAACGATTGTAGAAGCGCGAGAACGAGCATCGGCTTCGATCGCCTTGCCCTGTTCTGTCGCTACCGCCAAAGCTTGTTCGCTCTTGTTAGCAGCGGCCAAACCGTCGGCGATCTTCTTTTGTCGCTCTTCAATCGCATGGATCAAAGGCGGCCAAATGTACTTCATGGTGATCCAAGCACCAATGAAGAACACGATCATCTGAATAAACAGAGAGGCATTAATGTTCATTGTTGAACCCCGTTCACGTTAACTACACCCTCAGGCCTTCTGTAGAGCGTAGTTAACGGCGTCATAAAAAGAAAAGACGTAATTGTGTTTTTGAAAAAAAACAAGCAATTAGCCGACGAACGGGTTAGCAAAGGCGAACATCATAGCGATACCGACACCGATCAAGAAGGCGGCGTCGATAAGACCAGCCAAGAGGAACATCTTGGTCTGGAGAGTTTCCATGAGCTCGGGCTGGCGAGCGGAGGATTCAAGGTACTTAGAACCCATGATACCAATACCAAGGCAGGCACCGACAGCACCAAGACTAATAATCAAGCCACAAGCAAGAGCCACGAAAGCGACGTTGGTCATTTAAAACTCCTAAATCTTAAAAAAGGGAGCAAAACTAAAGAAAGAAAGAAAAATGTTGATTGTTAATGACTGCTATGAGCTTGGCCAATATAGACCAGGGTCAACATCATAAAGATGAAGGCCTGCAATAAGACAATCAACACGTGGAAAAGCCACCAGCCTAAACCGGCAAGGACCTGCCCGACACCTGCACCGATCATCCCAAGCGGACCATGTTCAAGCATGTACCCACCGAGGAGAGCGAGAAGGAAGAATAACAATTCACCAGCATACATGTTGCCGAAAAGTCGCATGCCCAAAGACACGAACTTGGCTAAGTATTCGATGATATTGAGTAAAAGGTTGAAGACCCATAAGGCGGGATGAGAACCAAAAGGAGCCGTGAAGAGTTCTTTAATGAACCCGCCAGCGCCTTTGATCTTGATGCCGTAATAAACCATTAACAGCACCACACCGAGCGACATCCCCAACGTACCATTCAAGTCGGCAGTCGGAAGAGGACGCAAGTGATCGAGCCCCATTGGATGAGCAATAGCTGGCAAGAGATCAACTGGAATTAAGTCGATGGCGTTCATCAACGCAACCCAGCAAAACACCGTCAAAGCAAGCGGAGCGATGAATGTACGGTCGCCATGCACAATGTTCTTGGCCTGATTATTGACCAATTCCACCAACATTTCGACAGCACATTGCATCTTCCCTGGAACCCCAGATGTAGCTTTCTTTGCGCCAGCACGCAGGATAAGAAACATGCACACCAAAGTCAACAAAGAGAAGAAGATGGTGTCATAGTTAATTACGGAAAAATCAACAATCGACTGCTTAGCAGATGCCAAGTGAGCCATATGATGTTGAATATATTCAGTAGCGGTAAGGCCGTTTGCCATGGATACCGATCCCTAGTGTTTCTTGAACAAAATTACAAAGTAACTGTTCACCACCGCAATTACCCCGAAGATAAACGCGGGCCAATGAAGAGTTTCGTAGTATCTGACCGTCAACACCCAGAGGAGAATGACACTCAGAATTTTCATAAATTCCCCAAAGAAAATCCTATAAGCGCTAGGCTTGTAGTCCCTTTTTATCATCTTGGGCAATGTCAAAGACAACGCCAGTGCAGAAGAAGGCAGAGCATAGCTCAACCCACCTAACAAAGCAGACACCCCAGCATCTTGTCCCACGAAGCAAACAAAACCCAGGGTTACCACCAAAACAACAACATACTGCGTTAAGGAAACGCGAATAACATCAGATATTAAGTGCATCCTTAACACAATATCGGGGGAATGAAATCGGAAGCATTCTAAATTCAGATGAATTTAGATACAACTAACCGATAGTGTTATCGTATCTACCTACAAATAGGTAGAAATTGTAAATTAGACCTTTTCAGAGCCGGTAGTAAGAGAAATCCCCTATCCAAAAAAGTACGAGAGGCATAATAACACAACCACCGACACACTTTGTAGCGAAACAGGGGATAGAAATCGTTAATGTTGAATTTTGTCCACAATACCTTGCAATTGTTCAAGGTTTGCGAACTCAATGATAATTTTTCCCTTGCCTTTCTTGTTTGCCGATAGACTGACTTTAGCACCTAAGGTATCTGCTAAGGCTTCTTCGAGGCGTAAATCATCCCGCGTCTTGATAACGACTTGTGGCTTTATTGGTTTCTCTTCAGCTAGACGGCGAACCAAGGCTTCAGTCTGACGCACATTGAGCCCTTTAGCGGCAACCTCTTTTGCTACTTGGACTTGATCGACTGGCATCAGTGTTAAAAGCGCTCTTGCATGACCCATATCAATCTCACCAACTCGCAACATTTGTTGCACTTCTTCAGCAAGATTCAATAAGCGAAGAGCATTTGTGGTCGCAGCTCGTGAACGCCCAATAGCCTGAGCGGCTTGTTCGTGAGTGTAATCAAACTCTTTGACTAATCGGTCAATTCCTAACGCCTCATCGATAGGGTTCAATCCTTCTCGCTGCAAGTTTTCAATCAGTGCCAAAGCGAGCGTTTTTTTGTCATCGAGTTGTCGGATGATGACTGGTACTTCTGTCAAACCAGCAAGTCCTGCCGCTACAAAACGGCGCTCTCCTGCCACGATTTCATAGCGATCTTTATCTTGAGGACGAACGATAATTGGGCTCAAGAGTCCTTGTTCTTTGATAGAGTCGGCGAGTTCTTGAAGCGCTCCTTGGTCCATTGATTGACGAGGTTGATACTCGCCAGGGACGATTTTTTCAATCGATAAATGTTCCAACTGATAGTCGCCATCTGGGAGAGCAATCTCCTCAGCAGAGTCAAACAAGGCATCTAATCCGCGTCCCAATCCTTTTTTCTTCGCTTCAGCCACTTTCTCTTCCTTCGAGTTGGTGTGTATGTATCGTATCAGTGTAAGCGTTCAATCAGCTCTTGTGCACAAGCGACATAGGCTTTTGCACCTTTGCTGTTTTTATCGTAAACCACGCCAGGCATACCGTAACTAGGGGCCTCAGCCAAACGAACATTGCGCGGAATAATCGTTTTGAAGACTTTGTCTCCAAAGTGTTGATCCAACTGTTGGCTGACTTGTTGCTGTAAAGTAACCCGAGGGTCATACATCACACGTAGCAAGGTAATGATACGCAATTGACGATTTTTTTCGTTATAGATTCGACGTACAGTAGAAATGAGATCGCTCAACCCTTCTAGGGCATAGTATTCGCACTGCATTGGAATCAAAATACCATCAGCGCAACAGAAAGCATTGAGCGTGAGCATCGACAGGCTAGGAGGACAGTCAACCAACACATAATCGTAACGATCTAAAATGGGCTCGAGAGCTTTCTTCAGGCGAACGTCTCGGTATTCCATTCCAACTAATTCTACTTCTGCGCCTGCAAGCTCTCGATTGGCAGGCAGTACATCAAAGCCCCCAACTTCAGAATGTTGGACAACGTCGTCGAAAGAAAGAGTACCTAATAAGAGTTCGTAAACGGTTTTTTGCAGATTTCTCTTGTCAACTCCAGTTCCCATAGTTCCATTACCTTGGGGGTCTAAGTCAATCAAAAGCACTCGTTTTCCTTGCATAACAAGCGCCGCTGCTAAATTAACAGCAGTTGTTGTCTTGCCTACGCCGCCTTTTTGGTTCGCAATACAGAAAATATGAGTCATACGCCCAACAATCAATAATCAAACAATCGTCTCAAAAAAATTCTGAGATCCCTACTTTTATCCTAATAAGTTTACCTTCTTTGGGCCTCTAGTCCTAACCAAAGCTCAGAGAAACCTTGCCAGCAAATCGCGACACCTAAGCAAATCAGAATGAAAGCAAAGATACGGGCCAAAGCATCCGCGCCAGCGGCACCAACAGCCTTACTCACACGATCGCTGTAGCGATAACAAGCCCAAATTACTACGACTGTCGCTAACGTGCCTAAAATCACCCCAGTGATGTGGGGGGTGTCTCGCTCTAAACTTGTTCCTAATGCTACAGAAACAGCAATACCTCCTGGCCCTGTGGTTAATGGCAGCGTAAAGGGATAAAACGCCATCGACTTAAGTTTTACCCGAGACAATTCTTTGCCATTATTGGGTTGCTCGTCTTGTGTGGGCGCATTTAACGCATTCCACCCTGCTGCAAAAAGCACGCACCCCCCAGCCACACGCAGGGCGCCAACTGAAATCCCGAAAAAGCTCAAGATTAAGTGACCACAAGATAGGCACACCAACAAAATCACGAGCGAATACATAGAAATTCGGTTAGCAACGAATCCACGATCTCTATCCGTTAACGTGGAAGTCATAGTGCTAAACACCATTGCCCCACTAAACGGGTTAATCACTGGCACGAAGGTCGAAAACGTTAACACAAAGGTACTAACAATCGTACTAAACATAAGAATTGTCTCTCCCTTAACGCTACAGAGGCATTCTTTTAATAGAGCTATTTTTAAAGTTTTTGCATCACCACGAGATGTCGCTCTTCTACAAGCTGAGGGACATTCATAGTGAATACGTCAACTACTTTCACATACGATGGAAGTGCTTTCACTTCCTCTTCTGGAAATACACCTTTCATCGCTAACCAATACCCTGTAGAGGGTAAAAGATGCTCAGTCCATTCTGTGAAGTCTTTCAAACTAGCAAACGCACGTGACGTTATCACATCATATACGCCCAACAGTTTTTCAACTCGTGCATGATGAGCAGAAAAATTATTTAGTTTGAGTTGAATGCTCGCTTGAGTGAGGAAAGCCGTCTTTTTGGCAACCGCATCAACTGCGGCTACCTTCAAATCTGGGCGAAAAATCGCCAAAGGAATAGCAGGGAGCCCTCCACCGCTTCCCACATCTAATACCGTCTGAGCTAAAGGACACACTTTCTGAACATAAGGAACAAAAGTCGCAGAATCGAGCAAGTGATGAGTCAAAATATCCCGATCGTTCTGAATTGCAGTCAAGTTATAAATTTTGTTCCACTTTTTTAAAAGCTCTGCAAAGAGTTCTAGACGAGTCAGGGTTTCATCATCATAGGTAAGACCAATCTGTGAGAGTCCTTCAAGTAACTGTTCTTTAAACATGTTAGGAGACCTCACTCTGATCACTCTTTTTCTTCTGGTAGTAGTACTTACGCTTTAAGTAAACCAGTAGTAAAGATACTGCTGCAGGTGTGACGCCAGAAATACGAGATGCTTGACCAATCGTCTCTGGTTTTACATCATTGAGTTTTTGACGGACTTCAAAACTCAATCCTGGAACCGATTGATAGTCAAGTTCTGCTGGAATTTGAAGAGTTTCATTCGCGAGCGTTTTTTCGATTTCGTTACTCTGACGAAGAATATAACCTTCGTACTTTGTGTCGATTTCAACTTGTTCCCGTTCCGCGCTATTTAATCCCTCTAAACCACAAACAAGGGCTCCATCCACTTTCTTTAAAGTAGCTAGTTGGTCAATTTTCACACTAGGACGGCAAAGTAAAGACTTCAAGCTATATTCACGTTCAATCGAAGTGCCCAATACCTCCCGCATGCTCGCTGGATCGAGTTGTACTGGAGTAACCCATGTGTCTTTCAGCATTTCCTTAGTCTTCGCAATATTGTCTTGTTTACGGCAGAAAGCCGACCACTGCTCATCGTCAATTAACCCTAAACAGTACGCTTCTTCAGTGAGACGCATATCTGCGTTATCTTCGCGTAAGCTCAAGCGATATTCCGCGCGACTTGTAAACATACGGTAGGGTTCTGTGACGCCACGGGTCGTCAAATCCTCTACCATCACGCCCAAATAAGCTTGGTCACGACGAGGGGTCCAGCCCTCTTTACCCTGCGCGCTGAGCGCTGCATTGATACCCGCCAATAGCCCTTGAGCGGCAGCCTCCTCGTAGCCAGTTGTTCCATTGATCTGACCAGCAAAAAATAGCCCAGAAAGCGTTTGGGTTTCTAACGTCGTTTTGAGTTTTCGCGGGTCATAGAAATCGTACTCAATAGCATAACCTGGGCGCAACAAATGAGCATTTTCCAGGCCGCAAATTGCATGAATCATATCGAGCTGAACATCAAAGGGTAAACTCGTTGAAATCCCATTGGGGTAGTACTCATTTACACTCAAACCTTCGGGCTCAAGGAAGATTTGATGGCTATCTTTATCCGCAAAACGCTTCACCTTATCTTCAATCGAGGGGCAGTAGCGTGGCCCAACTCCATGAATGACCCCCGTGTACATCGGAGAGCGGTCAAGGTTGGCCAAAATAATGTCGTGCACCTTTTGATTAGTACGAGTAATCCAGCATGGGACCTGCTGAGGATGTTCAATATGCTTAGAAAGCGAGAAAGAGGGGGTGGGATCCAAGTCTCCCCACTGTTCTTGGCACTTAGAAAAATCTATTGTTCGACCGTCAATACGAGCTGGTGTTCCTGTCTTTAAACGCCCTTGAGGCATCCCTAAATCTTTCAACCGCTCAGCTAAGGCCACACTAGCAGGATCACCCACACGACCAGCTGGGTAGTGCTCAAGACCTACATGAACGAGACCATTTAAGAAGGTGCCTGCAGAGAGGACCACTGCTTTAGCAATAAAGCGAGTATGGGTTTGCGTAACCACTCCAACCACCCGATCATTTTCAACGATCAAGTCGTCAGCTGCCTGCTGGAATAACCACAGATGCTCTTGATTTTCTACACGTTGGCGCATAGCTCGACGGTATAACTGACGATCAATTTGAGCACGAGTTGCACGGACAGCAGGCCCTTTAGACCCATTTAGAATGCGAAACTGGATGCCTGCTTCATCAGTTACAGCGCCCATGGCTCCCCCCATGGCGTCCAACTCTTTCACTAAATGCCCCTTACCAATCCCCCCAATAGAAGGATTACAGGAAAGCTGACCAATTGTGTCAAGATTGTGAGTAAGAAGCAAGGTTTCGCATCCCATACGAGCAGAAGCTAAAGCCGCTTCAATCCCAGCATGGCCACTACCAACCACGATAACGTCGAAATTTTTTGGATATAACATAGAGCTAAAATGGTTATCCCTTCTTCTAAGAAGGGTTATTTACCAATACAGAATTTACTAAAGATGAGACCAAGAATGTCGTCAGAAACCGTCTCTCCCAAAATTTCTCCAAGACTACGTCCAGCCAGCCGTAGCTCTTCAGCCACAATTTCTAAACCTAATTGATGCTGCAAAGATTCAAGTGCACGATCGATATGCTTGTTGGTTTCAATCAAACACTTGAGCTGGCGTTCACGAGCCATATAAATGCCCTCTGTGGTGCTTTCTACACCTGCGAGTTTAATTAAATATTCACGCAAAGCATCAATACCTTCGTTGGTTTTCACAGAAATACGAAGATCATTACCAACATCTTCACGCCAACAAAGATCAGATTTATTCCACACAGTTAAAAGAGGGGTTCCCTCTTTTACCTCAGAGAGAACTTTAGCCAATAGTGCGGGATCTTGCTCTACTTGACCAGAGGCATCGCGCAAATGCAATACAACATCCGCTTTACGAATTTCGCCCAAAGCTCGTTCAATTCCCTTGTTTTCCACGATGTCATCTGTCTGGCGAATACCTGCGGTATCGACAACCTTAATCGGCACTCCTGCAAGCGTGATCCAACATTCAATCTTGTCACGCGTAGTTCCCGGTACATCCGTCACGATTGCAATATCTTCCTCAGCCAAACAGTTCATCAGACTGGATTTCCCAACATTCGGGCTACCGATAATAGCCACAGTTAACCCATCGCGCAAGACACTACCTTGTTGCGCGTTTCTATAAACCTGGTGAAAATCATTTTGAATTTGGTGTAAACGTTCTTCAATATGACCAGATTGGAGATGTTCAACCTCTTCTTCTGGAAAATCTAAAGTTGCTTCAATGAAAGCGCGCAGTTCATCTAAACGAGTCCCGATATTACTAATCACCTCAGAGAACTTACCAGAAAGAGACTTAACTGCCACCTTTGCTGCCTCACTGCTCATCGCATCAATCACGTCAGTGACCGCCTCTGCTTGTAGCAAATCAATACGTCCGTTCAAGAATGCACGTTGAGTAAACTCTCCAGCCTCCGCAAAGCGCAACCCGTAAGGTGCTAAACGTTCCAAACAGTCCCGGACAATCATCTGCAACAAGACACCGCCACCATGAGCTTGTAGTTCAATTACAGACTCTCCTGTATAGCTATGGGGAGCTGGGAAAAAAAGAGCAATCAATTGGTCCAACTGCTCACCATGACAGTTTTTGTAATTAATTAACGTGGCATAGCGTGGCTCAACCTGACGATCACCAAAGAGACTTTTTAAGATGACTTCATTGAGAGTCGAAGGAAAAGATAGACGCACAATGCCTATGCCACCACGCCCTAGTGCGGTTGCAACAGCAATAATGGGATCACTGTCGGATTTCATCATATCAATCACCTAAAAAGCGCCATAGACGCTATTGCTCTGCTAGACTAAAAACTCTTTGTTTTCAGTAGTTTAACTAACACTATGTCTCTTCCAACCAAACCCTCACCCTTAATTGCTGTTCTAGCAGGTATTGCGCTTGGTATGGTTTGTAGTGTCCCTATTGCCGCTTATCTAGCTAGCTGGTTCGGCGACACTTATAACACTCGAGTTTGGATATACGGCGGTTTGCTTTTATGGTGCATTATCGGAGCTGTTTACGTTTTCCGCTTTGCTATGAAGACTACACCTAAACCACTCTCTCTTACGAGTCCTTCAGTGGTGTATATCCTTGTGGTTGTGGCCACTACTTTGGCTCTCTACTTTACTGAGAAAGTAACAAGCCAACAATATTTTCATTCAAAGAAGTTGCAATCGTTCTCGTGTTACCTTCTTGAGAGAGAAAAAAGCATCGTGAGCATTTGCAGTCCACGATGCTTTTTCACTTAAACGTATCGAGCGAGACTACTCTTAACGAGTAGCGCGCCGTTCACGATCCGCAGCGATAGTCTTATTGATCCACCACTGTTGCAAAATAGACAATACGTTGTTGGTCAACCAATACAACACGAGACCAGATGCAAAGACAAAGAACATTACCGAGAAAACCAACGGCATGATGTAAGTCACCTTCGCCATCGCTGGATCAGTCGGCTTCGGATTCAAGAGAATCTGTAAGAACATCGTTGCGGCCATGATGAGCGGTAAGATGAACCACGGATCAGGCATACCCAAGTCATGAACCCACAGAATCCATGGAGCACCGCGCAATTCCACGGATCCCAACAACACCCAATAGAGCGAGAGGAATACTGGAATCTGCAAAACCACCGGTAAACAGCCTGCGACTGGATTGATCTTTTCCGTACGATAAAGCTCAGCCATTGCTTGATTCAAACGAGCTTTATCGTCTTTGTACTTATCCTGCAAAGCCTTCATACGAGGAGTTACTTCCTTCATGCGAGCCATAGAACGATAGCCAGCGGCGGAAATCGGATAAAGAATCAACTTCACTATACAGGTCAACAAGACAATGGACCAACCCCAGTTACCGACCACGCTATGAAGCATAGAGAGCAACCAATAGATCGGCTTTGCCAAAAAGGTCAACCAACCATAGTCCACGACCAACTCCAATCCAGGAGCAATTTGAGCTAAACGAGTCTGATTCTGAGGGCCAGAGTAAAAAACTGCTTCGTCTGTTACGGAAGCACCAGGGGCTAATTCCGCCCTCTTTACCATAGAACCAATACGATAAAGGTCCTGACTCAAAGTGTCCACATAATTGGTACGCTCTTCGCCTTCCTTCGGTACCCATGCACTCACAAAGTGGTGTTGGACCATTGCAATCCAACCATTGTTCGCATTCTTCTGGAAGGAAGCGGACTTGTCACGAATGTCGTCAAACTTCAACTTTTGGAATTTTTCTTCAAAAGAGTAGACAGCAGGTCCTGTAAAGGTAGAGTAGAAAGCACTCGAACCAACAGGATTTCCACCATCGCGAACGATCTGATAGTACATAGAGGGAGTCACAGCCTTGTCACCAGTATTGGTCACTGTGGTCTTCAAGCCAATGCCATATTCCCCGCGGTTAAAGGAGAAAGTTTTCGTCACTTTAACGGAGCCCTTTTCTGCTTCAAAGACAACCTCAAGGTGGTTGTCTGAACCCATGTCAGTCTTAGAGCTCACGAGTTTGAAGGCATCTTTATGCGTCGGGAAGTCACCCCCTACGACACCAGTCTGTGCCAAATAGGTACGAGTTTTATTCACTTCGAGCAATTCAACATTGCCCAAATCTTTTTGTTCCTTATTACCTAATACAAGACCAGCCAAGCCAACATCTTTCCAATCGGCTTGTTCGGGAATTGTAGTGAATTCGTTCTTTACTAAGCTGGCACCAGTCAAGTCAAATGTGACATTCATAAGATCTGTCTTCACAACAACTAGAGTGCCCAATTGCACAGTGTTAGCAGCACTTACGGTGTCTGTGGAATTATCAGTGGGGACAACATCGGTAGATGCGGTCTGTGTGACACTTTCTTGTTGAGATCCCTGGAAAAAGGACTCTCCGCCCTTATATACCTGGTAGTTATCCCAAAGCATGAAACACGAGGTAAGCAAAATCACCCAAAGAAGGGTGCGTTGAAGGTCTTTTCCCATAAAAATCAACTATTTCTTAAATTTGAAGAGACGGCCAGAGCATAAGGGACATGTTTTGTTCTCTTGTGCGCTTGTTGACGTCTCATCGAGTTTACGGACTGGTTTCCAAGAAAAATGTTCTGGAACAGGATCATACCCACTGCTACCTAATGGGTGACAACGCAAAAGGCGCAATAGGGTAAGGTAACTCCCTTTGACTGCACCGAAACGCTCAATGGCTTCGAGACCATAATTGGAACACGTAGGGATATAGCGACAGCCTCTTCCAACCCAAGGAGAAAGTGTCCACTGATACGCCTTAATTAGGCCTTTCAAACACCATCCCAACATGATACCGATCCTTACTCCAAATGGAGTGAGCTATGCAAACGTTTTGCAAGTTTCTCCAACAATTTTTCTGCGTCTTGTCGAAGAGACTGTTTCAGTGCTTTCACACCAACCTCTCTACCATCGACAGTAGAAAGTGGCATTTTCAGTCTTAAAGAAACATCAAGCCCCACTCCTGTGTCGCACAGAAGTGCGATGAGATATGGGGCTTGCTTTCGTGCTGTCTCTCGGAGTGTTCTTTTCACCAGTGCTCTATCTACCGATCGATGAGCATTTTTCTTTCCGACCGTAATACCGATCCGCAAGCTTACCTCGGCATTTGGACGTTGTAAGGCCGTAGCCGAGAAATATGCAGTAGACGCACGAGTCACTTCCTTCCCCTGCATCTGAACAAGTATTCCAAAGTCAGAGGTCTTAATAATCCTCATCTCTCGCGGAAACTTGTACGCTTCAGTCGAAACCTGGTTTTTAACACTCATTAAACAAACTAAACCGTTTTCGATTTAGAGAGCGAGAGTATGACGGCCTTTAGCACGACGACGTGCGAGAACGCGACGACCGCCCTTCGTGCGGCTGCGAACCAAGAAGCCATGCGTACGGGCACGCTTAACCTTGGAAGGCTGATAGGTACGTTTTGTTGCCATGATTATTCCTCAAAAGGCATAAAGTCCCAATTCACCTAAAGCTATAAATGACCTTAAGTAAAATGGGGTCAAACAGATGAAACTAAGGGTATTTCAGGCACACTTCCTCCCAGGACAAATTCTTTACCAGGCAAGGGAAAAGCTATACCGAAATAGAAAAATGGGATTCCTTTTTCATCCATCTCTTGGGTACTAGAGACGGAAAGAAACGGAATTACTTCCACTACTTGCGAAAAGTCTAATATTAGACAGCAAAAACCTCTTGCTTGTCAAATATAGATGTCTTTTTTTTCTTCGCCTTAGCGTCTACTTTGGTAAAGTTATAGGACAAAATAGAAACTATATTTAGTTATAGATACTCTCTGAACCACATCAAGTTGTGTATATCTTTCACTAACGACCTTAAAATCCACCTTAACCGCTTGAAAACACGGAAGAAATTTATCCACAAGTACATGTGAATAAACTCGCGTTTTTTCATCAGCGTTATCCACCACATGCTGAAGTGATTCCCGAGTACAATAAGTAATCTGCTCCCGAGCAATTACCTATAGTATTCTGGCGTTCCCAAGACCTATGACCTTGGTCTTGGTGAGCGCCCTATGTTTAACTGATTTTAGGAACAAAGGAAGTGGCGGTCCTCCTTCGCGGAGTAATCACGCCGCCAGTCTCTCTATGACAAACTTTTGGCAAGAGTGTTTCGAAGCTATCAAATCCATGCGCCTTCCGCCAGGCATACTTTCTACATGGTTTGAACCTATTGAGCTTGTTAGTTGGGATCCCGAAAAGGGTCAATTGATCTTACAAGCTCCAGCAAGTAAAGTAGATACAATCAAACAAACGTATCTCAAAACCATTTTCCTAGTGGCCTCTAACCTAAGTGAAGTGCCGCTACAACCCATTCAAATCTACGCAAACACCACCACTCCTGTCGCTAATGTGGATTGGACGCCCGCGTCTTCAAATTCTGAAGAAAAGAACCGCCGTCGTGAAGAAACTGGGTTATTACCAGGTCTTACATTTGAAAATTATGTCAACGGTAACGCAAACCAACTTGCTGTTGCTGCCGCAGAACATGTTGCGACTACAATGGGAATGCAATACAACCCTCTCTATATTTATGGTGGGGTTGGTTTAGGTAAAACTCACTTAATGCAAGCCATTGGGCATCGTTATTTAGACTTGCATCCACAGGCTAAAGTCCGTTGTGTGTCTGCTCAAGACTTTATTAGCGAATACACTTCCGCTACGCGTGATAGCTCGAACTCTCGTCGCGCCTTACAGCTCTTTGATGAGCGCTATCGTAGTCTTGACTTATTGCTCATTGACGATGTGCAATCGTTCTCTGGGGCAAAAGGCTCTCAAGCACAATTTTTTCGAGCATTTGAAGTTTTAGTACCACACAATAAACAGGTGGTGCTCACAGCTGATACCTATACTCGTGGCTTAAAAGATATTGAACCACGTTTAATTTCTCGTTTCTCTCAAGGATTGTCTGTCGCTATCGAACCGCCAGAGCTTGAAATGCGTATCGCTATTTTGCTCAACAAGGCCAAAGCACTGAATGCAGATTTACCAGAAGAAGTAGCGATGTTTATTGCTAAACGTTTGAAATCAAATGTACGTGAACTTGAAGGTGCTTTGCAACAGGTCATTGCTTATCAGCAATTCCAACCTTCCGCAAGAGAAATCACAATTGATGTCGCCAAGCATGTGTTGCGTGACCAATTCTCAGTGATCAACAATCTAGTCACTATTGAGAATATTCAAAAAACAGTCGCTGACTATTACAACATTAAAGTCTCCGACATGCACTCGAAGAAACGTCCTGCCAACATTGCGTTACCTCGACAAATTGCGATGTATCTTGTCAAGGAGCTTACACAGCATAGTTTGCCAGAAATTGGCGCTAACTTCGGAGGACGTGATCACGCCACTGTTATTCACGCAGTTAGAAAAATCACACTCGCCCGTCAGAGCAATGCAGAGCTTAACCACGAGATTCACGTGCTTGAGCAGATGATCAAAGGTTAAAAAACAGAATTTAGTAGAGGGATACTAGGATGAAAGCTATTCGTAGCAACTGTGAAGAAATTAACAAGCCAGTCAAGATTGTTGAAGGAATTGTTGAAAAGCGCCAAACCTTGCCAATTTTGAGCAATCTTCTCATCGAGCAAGATGGTGTGAATGTGAAGTTCTCCACAACGGACTTAGACATTCAGATTTGTACAGAAGCTGCTGTTGGTGTTGCTGATACCAAATGCCGCTTCACGGTCAATGCTGGGAAAATGACCAGTATTTTGAATGCTGTTTCTGGTAAAGATATTCTTGACTTCGATGTCACAGATAACAAACTTACTATCCAGAGTCAGAGTGGTCAGTTTGCTCTTCAGACGTTACCAGCAGATGATTATCCTGTCATTTCTGAAGGACGTTGGGAAAACTCTCTCACACTACCTGCTCGCCAACTGCGTTATCTCTTTACTATGACCTCCTTCGCAATGGCTGTACAAGATGTCCGCTTCTTCTTGAATGGTATGCTCTTTGTGATGGATAAAAACATTGTTCGCACAGTGGCTACTGATACTCATCGTTTAGCCTGCTGCGACATCACTGTCGAGGAAAACTTTGAACATTTCCAAACGATTATTCCTCGTAAAACCATTCGTGAATTGATTCGTTTGCTTCCAGATGACGATACCCCTGTACAGGTTCAATTCACAGATACACAGGTGAAATTCAGTTTCAGTAACATTACCTTCATGAGTAAATTAATTGAAGGTAAGTTCCCTGATTACAACCGTGTTCTTCCTTCTGTGGATAGCAATCCCAAGTTTGTGCTTTTGGATCGCGAGCAACTTGCTAGTGCTTTGCGCTTAGTTGGAATCATGACCTCGGAAAAATTCCACGGAGTTCGCTGGATTCTCAACAAAACTACGCTTCAGATCCAAAGTGTGAATAATGATCACGAAGAAGCTATTGAGACATTACCCATCAATTGGGAATACGAGGGCATGGATATGGGCTTCAATATCACCTACTTAGCAGAAGTGCTTTCCATCCTGAAAACCAAAGATGTGAAATTCAATTTCTCTACAGCAGCTGGTAGCGTGCTCATCACCATGCCTGATTCACCAGATCGCTTCCGTTACGTTGTGATGCCGATGAGAATTTAATTTCTTATCAACTATGTGATCTTAGTGAAAAATCTAGGAAAGTCCCATATATCCCAAACCGATCAACAATGCGTTGATCGGTTTGGCTGTTCGATAGATTACAAAAATTAGGTGCCGACAAGGCTATTTCTTACTGTTTTAGGAAAACTTCAGTAAGAAACAGAAGGATAAAAATTTATGAGTGAAGTGGAACAAGTAAAAGATGACGTCGCCCCAAAAAACACAGCATATGACGAATCAAGTATTCGTATACTGGAGGGATTAGAAGCCGTACGCCAACGTCCAGGTATGTATATTGGTGACACGGCTGACGGTTCTGGGTTGCATCATTTGGTCTACGAAGTCGTTGATAATTCTATCGATGAAGCTCTTGCTGGTTATGCGACAAAAATCCAAGTCACTATCCACACGGACAACTCTATTTCCGTAGTTGATGATGGACGTGGTATTCCTTCCGCTATCAAGTGGGACGATAAACACAAACCAAAGCGTAGCGCTGCAGAAATTGCACTAACAGAATTGCACGCTGGAGGTAAGTTCGACGATAACGGCTACAAAATCTCTGGTGGTTTGCATGGGGTAGGGGTTTCCTGCGTTAACGCTCTTTCCACCTGGTTACGTTTAACCGTGCGTCGCGATGGCGTTACTAAAACGCTTGAATTCGAACGCGGTAAAGTTGTTAATCGCTTACTTGAAAAAGCCGTAAATCCACATACGGGAAAAGAAGAAGATGTTTCCCCAATGAAGACTGTTGGCCCTACGCAGCGACGGGGTACAGAAGTGCATTTTTTACCAGATACCACAATTTTTGAACAAGTTACGACGTTTAGCTACGACACGTTGTTGTCTCGTTTGCGCGAACTTTCATTCTTGAATTCTGGCGTCTTGATCACTTTGAATGATCAACGAACGGCTCATGAAGCCACCTTGCAAACTGACAAAGGTTTAGTCGCTTATGTGGAATTCAAGAATCAGAGCCGTAATGTGATTCATCCAACAATTTTCCGCGCTAGAGAAGTGGTGACGAGCAACGGGGTACCTGTTGACGTAGAAATTGCCATGCAGTGGCAAGATGGGTACAACGAAGTCCTTTCAGCCTACACAAATAACATTCCTCAGCGTGACGGTGGTACACACGTTACTGGGCTTCGTGCAGCAATGACGCGTGTCCTGAAAAACTACATTGTCAAAAATGAAATCGGGAAAAAAGCAAACTCTAAGAAGGTAATAGAACCTGAAGGCGATGATATGCGTGAAGGGCTCACTTGCATTCTTTCTGTTAAAGTTCCACAACCGAAATTTAGCTCTCAAACTAAAGATAAGTTGGTCTCTAGTGAAGTGCGTCCTGCTGTTGAAGAAATCGTTGCTCGTGAATTAGAACTTTACTTAGAGCAAAACCCGAACGATGCCAAGATTATCTGCGAAAAGATTGTCGCAGCTGCTCGAGCTCGTGAAGCTGCCCGTAAGGCTCGCGATATTACTCGCCAATCTTTCTCAGGTGGTGGTCTTCCTGGCAAACTTGCTGATTGCCGCGAAAAGAACCCTGCAAAAAGCGAGCTCTTCTTGGTGGAAGGGGACTCCGCAGGTGGCTCAGCTAAACAGGGGAGAAATTCCCAATTCCAAGCTATTTTGCCACTACGAGGTAAAGTGCTAAATGTCGAAAAAGCTGCTCAAGATAAGCTGCTTGACTCTGAGCAGATTCGCATGTTAACCCTCGCTTTAGGGACTAATATCGGTAAAGATTTCGATCTCTCTAAACTTCGTTACCATCGCATCATTATCATGACTGATGCTGACGTAGACGGTGCACATATTCGTACATTACTTTTGACACTCTTCTATCGTCAGATGCCTCAACTTTTAGAAGAAGGCCATGTCTACATTGCACAACCACCCCTTTATAAAGTTCAAAAAAATCAGAAAGACAAGGGAGTGTTCTTAAAGGATGAAGCAGAAATGAATGCTTATCTTTTGAAGTTGGCAATGGAAGGAGCCCACCTCTACAAAGATAAAGATGCTCGCGATCAGGAACAAGCTATTCGCGGAACTGAATTAGAAAATTTAGTCAACGAATACCTACAAAGCTCGGATGTGATTGCACGTTTGCAAGGAGCTATTGATAAAGCAGCATTAGTGGCAATCACTGCAGGGGTGGAATTGAATCTCAGTAATCAATTTGAAGTTGAACGTTCTGCGGTCGCCCTTCAAAAGGAAATGAGAGACCCTGATGTCAAGACGGAAGCCATATACGATGAAGTCAATGAAAAGTTCCTCATCAAGATTCATCGTTTGAAGCATGGTAACTACAAGACGAGCATTATAACCCCTGAATTTACGCTATCTTCTGACTATAAAAAGTTAAAAGAAAGTGCAGATATGTTGAGAGGTTTGATTGGCGAAGGAGCTTATGCTGCCCGTGGTAAAGAAGGTGCTCCAGTCAAAAACTTTAGTGAAGCTGTGAATTGGTATCTCTCACAAGCTGAAAAGGGCATCATTCGCCAACGCTACAAAGGACTGGGTGAAATGACAGCCGAGCAGCTTAATTCCACGACTATGGATCCAAGTGTTCGTCGTATGCTACGTGTCCGTATCGAAGACGCAACAAGTGCAGATGCGATTTTCTCAATGTTAATGGGTGATGTAGTTGAACCACGCCGCGACTTCATTGAAACGAACGCACTGTTCGCTGGGAATATTGACGCCTAAGCATGAAAGGTAGCGCTTTGAGACGGACCTCTCAAGGCGCTCTCACCACTTTAAAAGAGGATTGATATGTCTAAGGCACCCACTAGAAAACTTGTTGTTGCCGTCTCGTCTCGTGCCCTTTTTGATTTAGAGGATGAACATGATCTCTTTGAGAAAAAAGGCTATGAGGCTTATCGAGACTTCCAAGTACGACACAAAAACGATATTTTAGCACCAGGAGTTGCTTTTCCTTTTGTACAGAGATTACTCAAAATCAACGAACTTTTTGAAGGTTCAAAACCTTTTGATGTGATTACTTTGTCCCGCAACTCTCCTGAAACAGCACAACGCTTCTTTAATTCTTGCCGTCACTACAATCTTCCTGTGACCTCAGGAGCATTTACCTCTGGACAGAGCACTTTCCCTTACATTAAAGCCTTTAATGTCTCTCTATTCTTGAGTGCCAATAAAGCTAATGTAGATAAAGCTGTCAGTGCAGGGTTGCCTGCTGGTTTAGTCATTCCTGGCTCCATTGAAAAGGGAAAGAAGGTTGAAGATGACGATCAAGCCTCTCTCTCTCTGCGTATTGCTTTTGACTTTGACGGTGTAATTGCTGACGATGAAAGTGAAAAAGAATTCCAACGTGAAGGAATTAATAACTTCCACCGCTACGAGCAAGAGAAAGCAAATACCCCTCATGCTCCTGGCCCTTTGAGTGAACTTTTCGAGTCTCTCTCGTACTTCCAACGCTTAGACTATAAAACTAGAGGAGCAGGGGATCCATACTTTAATCCAGCCATTCGCATTTCTGTGGTAACCGCTCGTGGTGCCCCTAGTGAAGAACGCTTAATTACAACGTTGAAAGCTTTGGGAATGAGTGCAACCGAACTATTCCTCTTGGATGGGCGTCCAAAGAAACCTATTCTAGAAGCAATCAAACCTCATATTTTCTTTGACGATCAGAGGAGACATATTGAGACACTCTCAGAAGTGCCTAGTGTGCTAATTCCTTTTGGTATCCATAATCAAGAGAAAAAATGACGAAGTATCCTGCCATTTTCAGCCCTCTGAAAGTGGGGGCTCATACACTCAAAAATCGATTTATTTTTAATGGCGTTACGACAGGTTTAGAAACGCTTAGTGAGTTTGAAAACGAATGGGTGAACTTCTACCAATCTCGTTGTTCAGACCATGGTCCTGGGCTTTTTAACGTCCCTCATGGGGCTATTTGTTTCTCGGGAAAGTTACACCTTGACTCTCCAAGCTTAGATACTTCGTTTTATCACAAGTCGTTTAGACTCACGAGTTTCTTACGTTCTCGTGGTTCAGAAGTGATTGTGCAGCTAATGCACCACGGTCTAGGAGCAGAGCACTTTGCCGCCGTAGCCTCTTCTCGTCTCTTTCACACAGAAACTCGCTATCGTACACATAAGATAGAAAACATCTTTATTGAAAAATACATCAAACTTTACGCTCAACAGGCGTATAGAGCTGTTAATAAAGGTGGATTTACTGGTGTTGAAATTTGTGGAGCTCGTTTATCTCTCCCTAATACTTTCTCCTGCCCAGTTCTTAATAAACGTACAGATCAATGGGGGGGAGAAAATCGTTTTAAATTTTCCACTAGTATTGTTCGCCGTGTCCGTGACTATATTGGTCCTACACCGTTATTGTCTTATCGGCTAAGCCTTATGGATCTTGTTCCTACTGGTAATAGCTGGGAAGATGTGATCGACTTCGCAAAGAAACTCGAATTTGAAGGCGTTGATTTACTGAGCTTTGATATTGGGCTACTCAACGATACCCTCCCAATGGATACAGATCTCACTCCCCCGGGGGTGTGGTATCCCTTTATTGAGGCCTTCTCAAAAGAAATCTCTCTCCCTGTAACGTTACTTCCCCCTGAGGGGTCCGTATCGCAAATGGAAGAGTATTTAGAGCGAGATCAAAAATCACTGTTGGAATTAAAACACTCTTTGATTTCAGACCCTGAATGGGGGGAAAAACTCTTTTATAAAACAGAGAAAGATATCATTCCTAGCGTTTCAGGTTCGGGGAACTGTATTACCTCTACCCCGGCTCATGAAAAAATTCCTTTGTGTTGTATTTCTAGCCCTTATGTAACTATTCCTTTTGAGAGAAAAACTCTTAAGAGCGTAAAAAACAAACTACTAATCATCGGCGGTGGTCCTGCTGGTATTGGTGCGGCCGAGCATGCCGCTAGATCTGGTATCGAAACAACCCTTGTCGAAGAGCGTCCTGTTTTAGGAGGAATGCTCCGATTAGCTAGCATGATTCCTGGCAAAGAGAAGTTAAAAGAGCTTTTAGAGAAAAAGGAAGAGCAACTACTTCAACTCGGGGTTGAGATTGTCAAGGGAGTTAGAGCCTCAGCTTCTTGGATTCAAGCAAACTATCCCAAACACACTATTTTCTTAGCAACTGGTTGTCAACCCATGATTCCAGATATCCCTGGTGTCGATAGTTTAAATGTCATGACCTTTGAAGACTTATTGCTTCGACAAGCACCTATTGGCCACCGAGTTGCAATTATTGGGGAATCCCGTATCGCCTTAGATACCGCTCGCTACCTTGTAATGGACAAAACACTTAACTCGGAAGAATGGCTACAAGCTTGGGGAATAGGAAATCCTCAGGAGCATCGATCAGGCTGTTTAGGCGTCATTCCTTACATTGATACCTTACCCAGATCCACTTATCTCATTTTGGAAAAAAAACTTTACCAGTACAAAGAAACTTTGCATAGCATAGAGCTTCTCCCTGAACTGCAATGGATACGTATGAACGGTGTTCAGATCGTGACTGAAAGCTCGATCGAAATGATTGATCCAGCCTCTGTTCGCATTCGAAATTTAGAAGACGACACAACGACTCATTATCGTATTGACCATATTGTGATTGCTGATGAGTTAGAGCCTAGAGATGAACTGTTCCGAGCGTTAGAAGAATTGGGGGTGAATTTTGAGGCTATTGGTAGTCTAAAAGACCCTCAAAAACTTTTTGGTGGTGCTATTAATGTGCAAAATGGGCGTAGTGCGGTAGACAGCACATTCTTTTAGCTATAATTCACAAGATACTCACAAACTACTCACACGGATACCAACAAGGTTATCAACGCGAATTTGTTGAGTTTTAGAAATTCTATTCATTTAAACTTTCTTTTTATTTGTGAGAGCCTCTTTTTTCACACAACCTATGTATAGAAAGATTTTTATATTTTTATGTAGTAGTAGTATGTAGTAGGGGTTGCGAAATTCTGTGGATAACCCTTGAAAGGTGTTATTTCACAGTATTTCCATAATGGTGAAACCATGTGGATAACTTAAGTTGAGGTATGTGAATAAAAGTTGATGAGGTGTGAACAGATTTCTGAAATCCGAATAACAAAAAAGTTACTCACAAAAATAGAAATTTTCCTAAACAACTTATCCACAACAAAACTAGTGAAGTTATCAACTTTTTTGTTTATTGTATGAATACTCTCATCAGACCTTGGTTGTCACCTAAAATGTCCCAATCTATGATTGGGGTCATGAATGGATTAGGCCATAATGTCCAATACGGGCGTGGCGAAGAAATTTATACTTCACCGAACCTTTTCGAACGTCTTATGTTCGTAAGATCTGGTGTTGTGGTTAAAGCACTACAAGATCCAGTGCGCTCTGAGCCGTTAATGCTCTCTTTAAGTTGCGCTGGGGCTATGTGTGGCAGCTTTGAGAATTTATATGTCCGCGATCGATTACCTCGTCGCCACTATTGCTTGACCAATGCAGAGCTATTAGTGATCAACCAAGAGCTTCTTTTGAAAATTGCTGACCAAAATATCCTTTGGCAAAGAGAGTTGGCTAATTATTCTTCCCACTGCGCGTTATGTGACCGTTTAGGAATGGTTGCAAATAGATTTGGTAGTGTAGAAGAGAGGTTAGGTGCTTTGTTGGTTCTTTTACAAGTTGAAGGGAACGGGGAAGTTGAGCAAAGACTCACCTCTCCAGGTATTGAGTGGATAGCGATTAATACCATTCCTTCTCTAAGAACTATTAGTTTGGTACTTGATACGGACATTAGTTCACTTTACGCTGTGGTTCGTCAATGGATTGCGTCCAATGCTTTACGTAAACGAGCTGGGCGCTATTGGTTTAAGCGTTCTGTTTTCTTTGATTATCGGGATTGGTTACATAATATTGTTAGACGAAATATATAAAGTTCGTTTACAACAATACTCTAATAGAAGCAGTTACTTTTTAGGAGAATAAAGAGATGCAAGTCATAAAGCTGGTTTCTGTGGCAACAATTGCCCTTGCTGGCGCTCAGTTATTGCAGGGATGCGCTCCCCTTTTGGTGGGCGGTGTAGCAGCAACGACGGCTACTGTAGTGACCGATCGACGCTCTACAGGGGCGATTGTTAATGATGAAGTCATCGAGAAGAAAGTATATCTATCGGTAACTAACGGAATTACTCCGACGGAAAATCATATCACTGTGACGAGCTATGATCGTAAAGTTCTTCTCACAGGTGAAGTGGATAGCCAAGAAGCAAAAGATAAAGCTGGTCAATTAGCGGCTGGCGCCTTAGACGTTGAAGGTATTTACAATGAATTAGCTGTAAGAAAGCCGGTTTCCGCGAGTCAGCGCCTTTCAGATTCTTTATTAGCTACGAAAGTACGTGGTGTGATTGTTAGTACAAAGAAGATTTCTTTGAACCAAATGAAGGTTGTGGTTGATCGTAACATTGCTTACTTGATGGGGATTCTCACCCCAGAAGAAGCGGCTATAGCTAAGAAGGCTGTTGCTGGAGTAGAGGGGATTCAACAAGTGGTTGCTCTCTTTTCGGTAGAATCTCCAGAGATGATTGAGATGCGTATGAAAAATAACACCAACTCTCAAAAGAATAGTGAATCTTCGGCGCAGTAAAGCGTTAAGATCTTGATAAACAAAGAAAGACGGCTACCCTTTAAAGTAGCCGTCTTTCTTTATAGGATAAATTGGAGGCACACACCAACTGTAAATAGTAAGGAATAAAAGAGACCTATTTTAACGCACTCAAACATCACCTCATTGAGTTCAAAGCCTTCTAAGACCGCAAAATCTTTGAAGAGCTTAGGGAGGCGATACAGCAACAGTAGAGGTAGTAAAGTGAAAAAACTTCCTAGCTGATAGCTAATTATGATAGTCATCAGAAAAGGCAAAAACATCATAACGTAAAAAACGCATTTAAAGTTCGTATCTTGCAACACGACAGCTAACGTTTTACGCTGAATGCTTGCATCATGGATTCTATCTCTCCAGTTATTGACAGCTAGCACAGAGGCTGCTGTAGCTCCTAGGGCGCATCCTAAAAGAACAGCGTTTGTGCTGATATACATGACCTGTAGATAGTAAGTACCACAAACCGCTGTAAGGCCGAAGAAAATTAAAACAGTAATTTCTCCGTAAGGAGTGTAAGCAATCGGATAAGGACCACCCATGTAGCAGTAAGCTGCAATAATAGAGCTTACTCCTATTAGCAAGAACCCCCATCCCCCGACATAGACCAGTAGAAGCGTATTTAATAAGGATAAAACCATTGTTGCACGGATGGCAAATTTCGCCTGAGCAATACTTATCCACCCATTACTGGTCGCCCGAGGGAGACCTTTTCTGTTTGATTTTTCTGCTTTTCGTTCTGTATAACCGAGATCATTTTCCATATTGGTAATGATTTGCATTAAGAGAGCGAGAGTCAGTGTAGGAATGGCCACCGACAAAGAAAAAGAAAGATTTTCAATGTAGACCAAGGCCAACGAAGCGATTACAGGTGCAATTGCAACTCCCCAAGTTTTGGGACGAATAAAAGAGAGCCAAGCACGAGCCAAGCCAGGATAGGGAAGAGTGTTAGAGGTCATCTTAGAGAGCAACTTTCACTTTTGGATGAGAGGTGATCGCGCGATACAAATCATCAAGCTGAGCTCTCGATTCAGCATGTACAACAATATTGACCGAGATGTACTTTTTATTCGAAGAGAGTGCGATCTTCGTTTTAGAATTATCAAAATTCGGGAAAATTGTTCTTGCAATATTCGCAACAGTATCTGGAAAATCAGCTTCATTGAGCCCCATCACTTTTACAGGGAAGTCCATAGGGAACTGCATTACTTCGTTGGGATTTTTTTCTTCGGTCATAATATTTTCTTTCTCAAAGACATTCATTGCGGTAGAGGACTTAGGATCTCTATCAGTTTGAAAGAATTGTACAAAAAAGGAGTAGCTATGTGGAAACAATGCGCTAATGCATTTAATTTAAGCCCTCATGCTTCTGCTATCTTTCGGAAAAATGAGTTAGAACTACGTGTTATTGATGAAACAGGCTCTACCAATACTGACTGTAAAACACTTATCAAACAAGGCATCAAGTTTTCTCATCCCGAGGTTCTAGTTGCTTATAGGCAAGTACAAGGGCGGGGGACTCGAGGGCATCAGTGGAAAAGCGTAGATAATGCTTTGACTTTTAGTGTCGCTTTGACGGATTTACACGTGGAACCTACGATGAGTTTATGCGTCGGAGTAGCTGTAGCTAAAGCTATCCATGAACTCTTTAATATTGCTTTGCAACTTAAGTGGCCTAACGACCTTTGGTATAAGAATGCTAAAGTGGGAGGTATTCTGAGTGAAGTTATTCAGGAACCTACTGGAAAAAGTGCATTGGTTGTAGGGATTGGGTTAAATCTTTATGTACCCGAACGAATTCAATTAGAAAAATGGCCACTCGATGGTATTTTTTCTCATCGCGAAGATGTTGTTAAGCAAAATTGGGACGACGCTTTTTGCCATATTTGCCAAGAAGTTGTTCAGTCTATTCAGAACCCTAGATTTTCTTTTACTAAAGAGTGGCCTTACTATGATGCGTTTCGTGATGCCTATTTAGAGATTGAGCTTCCTACGGGGAGTATTACTGGCTACAATCGTGGAATTGATGCTAGTGGTCGTTTGCTATTAGAAACTGAGACAACGATGCTCGGTATAAGTGATGGATCTATTGTTAAAGTGCTATGAAAGACAAATTTATTCTGATTGACGTAGGCAATACAGCCTTGAAATGGGCAACATTAGAGGATCCAGACAATCCTCATACAATTGTCCATAGTGGGGAAGGGCACTTTAAGAAAGAGTTGTATGAACTTTGGGAGAGTCTAAATCCTAGCTACGTGTTGGGATGTACAGTGGCGGCTCCAGAAATCGCATTTTCTCTTACCAAATTCTTTAATGATCATCATATTAAGTGGGAGTGGGTTCGTTCTGCCTTGCATTTTAGAACGCAAAATTTCACTATTCAAAATGCGTATCATAAATTTAAGCAGCTGGGGTCTGATCGTTGGTACGCGGCCATCGGAGCGATCGCGAATTTACGAGAAGGGTCCCTTTTAGTGGTGCATATGGGAACAGCTACAACAGCCGACTCTATTCGTAAAATTTCTGATGATCAGTATGTTTTTCAGGGAGGGCGTATTGCACCAGGTCCTTCACTAATGCACTCAAGTCTATTAAGCACAGTTCCTACATTAAGTAAAACTCTAGGTCCTAAAACGCAATTTCCTGATAGTACAGAGACGGCTATAGCTACGGGGATTATCGACGCTCAAGTTGGATTAGTGTTACGTGCGATGGACGCGATGAAAAAAGAAGAAAGGAAAGCTCCTCGCGTCATTTTGGCTGGGGGAGCAGCACAATTCATTGCTCCTCATCTACAACAAGAGGTCCCCAATCTCATTGTGAGACATAACCTTGTCTTAAATGGACTAGCTATTAGGGCCCGACAAATTTTAGGGGAATCAAATGGGTAGGATTATTTCTATCGTTGCTTTATTAGTAGCGATTTCACTCTTCGTGCCACTTTATAACGCAAAAATAGTGCTAAATAATCCTTCTCATTTAGAGGGGGAAAACATTATGGTGCATATGGTGTTAAATCGTTCTGTGTTACAAGTACCGCCTACTCAAGAAGCTTCTTCATTGGAGTCTACTCAAGAAAATTACAATAAAGAACTTTCGGGAGTAGAACAATCTCTTAATACTATTTCCTCAGAATTAAAGCCCGAAGAGGAGAAAGAACCCTCTGAAAAGTGTGCGATTTTTGGTCCCTTTAAAGAAGCAAAGCTGGAACAATATCACCGTGAAATGGAGAAAGTTGGCATTAGTGGTAGAGTGTTGATTGAGCCAGTGGTGTTGCCTACAAAAATTCGACTTCTTACAAAATCTTTTACAGCGCAAGAAATCGCAGGAGTAGAAGAGCAACTCACTGGTGCGGGCATTCCTTGGAAAAATATCAAGAAAGGAACGAGCACCGTCTATCAATTAGGGGGAGAGTTCACGGACATTGTGAAAGTTGAAACTTTCTTGAATCGAGTCCGTCAGAAAGTACCAATGTTAAATGTCCAGATTGAAAGAGAAGCTCCTGATGAGGGACCGATGGTACAACTTGTCTTTCTAGAAATGAAAGATGATAGCTTTCTCAAGGTTAAAAAATTTGTGCAAGAACAAGGGGCAAACATAAAAGCTTGCCCCTATTGAAGAAACGATTCTGTTTAGAGTGCTTTGAACTTCTCTAAAAGAAGTTCAAGGCATTTTTCTTTTTGCTTATTCCGTTCCTGCGTCTTTTCAGGAGTTTTAGTTTTCTGAGCATTTCCCCAAGGAGAATCTGGAAAGAAAAGATCGTCTTTCCAACGTGCGATGATGTGCCAGTGCATGTGAGGAACAACATTACCGAATTGAGCCCAATTAACTTTATCTGGATTCAACGTTTCTCTAATTACTTTCTCAATAATCGTTAAACGTTCCCAGAGCTCTTTTTGCTCTGCTTCCGGTAGATCTGTTACTTCGGGTACATGTCGCGTACTAATCAAGCGTAAATAGCAAGGAAATTCGGCCGAGGAGACATCGATTAAATAAAAGTGTTCATTGCGCCAAATTTCTTTAAGATGGCGCGTACAACAAAGCTCGCAAGGCATAATTAATCTTCCAGTTTGATGATTCCGTTTGGATCCTCTATGAGGTCGTAGTTCCATTTTTTGTTGCCACTCATATCCTCAAGCCAGACTCCAGTTGGGACTCCCCAGTCATCGAGTATATAGTTAATGTATTGCTCGGCTTCAAGGGGAGTGGCGAAATTCATCCATTCTCCATTTTCCCATTGCACAATGACTTGAGTGACACAATCGCGTCTCATCTTTTCACTCCTGTGGTGTTGCCACTACTAAGTTAGCCGTCCAAACAGTGAGTGCTTCTGCATAAAGAAGGTCCAGGGACTCATCAGGAGCATGAGCATTACTTTCAGGATCTAAAGCGCCAGTGTTGATAAAAGGCGTTGTGGGGAAACTTTCCTGGAAGGCGGTAAGAGTGCCAATCGAGCCACCGCAAAGCATGTTACCTGGTTTACTACCAAAGAGATCTTCACTTGACTCGATTCCTGCTTTTTCCAGCCACGAAGGCAATTGAGGAGCGCAGAAACCGTTAGAGACTGCGGTATTGGAAATTTCCACAGTTGCATTGTACGGAACGTTATGAGTCAGAAGCTTGATTGTATCTTGCAAAGCTTTTTTTCCATCCACTCCTGGAGGAATGCGGAAACTTAACTTCAAAGAAGTAGAGTTACGTACTAAACCACTCGCCTTAGAGGTTGGAGGAAGACCGTCCGCACCTAAGACGGAGAGGGTGGGTAACCAAGTACTAGCCATCAAAGCGTCGTATGCGGAGGCTTGGGCAGATTGAGTGTTTTGATGATACTTAAAGCCCGCACGAGGATCGTAAGTTTCCGTAATTTCGTGCGCAATTCGTTTGATATAGTCGGGAATTTCGTTGTACATACTTGATACTAAGATTTTCCCAGTTTTTGCATCCTCAATGCGATCGAGTAACTCACGCATAATGCGGAAGGAGCTTGGAACAATACCACTCGCTACTCCTGAGTGAGCGGGGGTAGTTAATACACTAACGGTCGCCACTAAGTTCACAATGCCACGTAAAGACTGAGTAAGCCAGATGCGAGAGAGATTTGAGGCAAATAGATCCAAGATGCAGATAAAAGCAGGTTCCCCAATGCGTTTATCAACCATCTTCAGATAAGTAGCTAAATCAGTAGAGCCAGACTCTTCATCTGTTTCAAAAAGACCACAAATACGTGGGTGCGCTTGGTTGGTTTCTTCCAATGCTTTAATTGCTGTAATCGTTGTATAGAAAGCATAACCATCGTCCACAGCACCACGACCATACAGGCGATTGTTGCGTACAACTGGATTCCAGGGCCCCAACTCTTCAGACCAAGGGGAGGTTTCTGGCTGCTTATCCAAGTGACCGTAAAAAAACACTGGTTTGCCCGTGTGGCCATCAGTAGAGGGAATATCAAAATACAGAACAGGAGGGATCCCAGGAAGGCTATGGATTTCAAAAGTTGCCTGTGGAAAATGCTTCTTTCCCCAAGACATCGCTTCTTCCAGAGCCTGTTTCAAAAATCCATGAGTTTCCCATTCCTGGTCAAAGTCTTTGGATTTGGCTGGAATTTTAATGAAGTTGCTTAATGCTTCAAGCGTGTCGCCTTGCCACGCACTATGGATCCAATTTTTCATTATTAAATACCTTTTTAGGAGCTTCCTGTCTCTTTTAGAACGCCTTGCATAAGGTGGTGCGCAAAGTTTTTATCGTTTGATCGGGAAAGCCGACACACCGAGATTATTTCCTATCGATTGCGCGGCACTACGGGCTGTACTGGGGGAATCGTACCGCCCTAAGATCACACGATACCCATTATTATCGTTTACGATGCTATAGGTGAGTTCAGTACCCATACTAGAGAGCGTGGCTTGTGCGTGCGCTAAGAAGGCTTGTGCATTTTCTTTTGCGCTAAAAAAGCCAATCTGAACGCCCCAGTTTCCTGTAGAGGTATCTGGAACGGTAGGGGTAGAAGTGACCACGACCGTGCTAGGTAGCATAGTTTGGCCTGATGCTTCCGTATATGTTGGTATAGATGCAGTTTGGGTTGTAGGTGTCTCGACCAGAGTAGTGCTACTGGTAGAAGCAGAATACTGTCCACTTCGGATCTCATTAAACGTGAGACGTTTTACTCGCACTCGAGCAGTTCCCTTGTTGGCATACCCCAATCGACGTGCGGCGGCAAAAGAAAGGTCGATCACACGGCTATTTAAGAAAGGTCCACGGTCATTGACGCGCACAACAATGGACTTACCATTTTCCAAGTTTGTGACTAAAGCATAGCTTGGTAGGGGTAAAGTGGGGTGCGCCGCTGTCATCGCGAACATGTCGTAAATTTCACCTGTCGCCGTTTTTTTCCCGTGAAACTGCTTGCCGTACCAAGATCCCATTCCAGTTTCTGAAAAAGGCACGTCTTCAGTGATAGGTGTATATGTTTTTCCTAGCACGCGATATGGGCGCAATGTTCCAGACTTAAAGGGCTCAATACGAGGTTGAGCATCAGCACCATCTGCCTGATAGGAGGAAGGTGGGCCATCGTTTTGAAAGTATTTGCCCGACTGCTGGCTAGTTGAACAAGCGGTGAGTAGTAAAGGAATCGCGAGTAATAAAGGGAGTGTGTAACGCATCAAGACCTCTTCACTAGCCCGTGTGTGCTAGCCACACGAAAAAAAACGAGAAAAACGGTGCCCCAACTAAAACTAACGATGCTGTGCAGTTTCTGTAGAAATTGACAACAAGATACCAGAGCAAATTCCCAAAATCATCAAGGCGGTACCGCCATAACTCATAAAGGGTAGGGGGACGCCCACCACAGGTAGAATGCCACTCACCATACCCATGTTAACGAAGGTATAGGTGAAGAAAATCGTTCCAATTGCACCTGCAACAAGGCGAGAAAAGCGATTTGTGGCATAAGCAGCGATGTAAAAGCTTCGACCGATCAAAATAGTATATAAGATGAGCAAAATAACATTGCCTACAAAACCAAACTCTTCACTATAGACGGCAAATAAGAAGTCGCTTGTTCGCTCTGGAATGAAGTCCAAATGTGCTTGCGTTCCTTCCATCCACCCTTTCCCAGAGAAACCGCCAGAACCGATGGCAATGAGGGCTTGATTAATATGAAAGCCCTTACCTAATGGATCCCGAGAGGGATCTAATAAGGTCAGAATACGCTCTTGCTGGTAGTCATGTAGGAACGTCCAAATAAAGGGCAAAGAGAAGAGGAAGGCTAGGACAGCGCTCACAATCACCTTAGCATTGAGCCCAGCGAAGAAAATGACAGCAAGTCCAGAAATAGCCACCAAAATAGCAGTCCCTAAGTCTGGTTGTTTCAAAATCAAAGCTACAGGAATACAGAGCAACACCAAAGCAAACAGATGATCCCAGAAGCAAGTTGCTTCTCCTCGCTTTTGATAGTACCACGCGAGCATGAGTGGGGTGGTGAGCTTCATGATTTCGGAAGGTTGAATACGGATACCGACATTGAGCCAGCGTGTAGCACCTTTCACAGTAATGCCAAAGAAATGAGTGGCGAGTAGCAAGACGCATCCTACAATAAATAAAGGGACAGCAACCTTAGAGAACCATTTGGCAGGGGTGTTCATCACTATAAACATCACAAGAGCGGCAACTGCTAAATTTCGGATTTGATCTTCCATACGCCATGGCATGCTATAGCTTGCAGAAAACAGCGCAATAAACCCAATCGTACTGACGAGCACCACTACCGACAAAATGACAATATCAACATGCGCGAGTCGATGAAAGAGTCCTCTCAATATCTGTTTGAGGGCGAAGGAAAATTGATCAATCATGGTGCTTTCCTTCTAGGGGGTGTTGGTGTAGTAATGATTACCTGATTTTTTACATGCGCAGGAGGAGGAAGTCCAAGGGAGTTTTCTCCTGTGAGCCAATACTGTAAAGCAGCCTTTGCAATAGGTGCAGCAGCCTGAGCTCCAAACCCTCCATTTTCCACTAGAACTGCAAGAGCAATTTTAGGGTTATGCGCGGGTGCAAACGCTATAAACAAGGCGTGGTCTTGCTGTTTTTTGCGCAAAACTTTGGTTTTGAAGTTTTCATCTTGAGCAACGGAGACAACTTGGGCGGTCCCTGTTTTTCCTGCTACCTCGAAGGGGAATTTCGCAAAAACAGATCGTCCTGTCCCGATTTTGGTTACATCAACCATCCCGTCAATGACTGTATCCAAATGGCTGGGTTTTAGAGGAATTGTTGCCGTTGGATCTTTGTCCACAAGCGTAACTGAGCGAGTCCAAGGATCAGTCATCCCCTTGACCAAATGCGGGGTCATCACGATACCTCGATTTGCAAGCGTTGCCACTGCATGTGCGAGTTGTAGCAAAGTAAAGCTATTGTATCCTTGTCCAATACCGATCGAAGGGGTATCTCCTAAAACCCAAGGACGCTTAAAGCGCTCTTCTTTCCATTGGCGGCTAGGCAAAATACCAGCTTGTTCCCCAATGAGATCAATCCCTGTTTTTTGACCAAACCCCCAAGGTTTCATAAAGTCGTGAATTTTGTCGACCCCCATCTTCGTAGCAAGCCAATAGTAGTAGACGTCTGAAGACATAGCGATCGATCGTCGCATATTTAAGAGACCTTTAGGTACTCCACTCGCATCACGGAATTTATGATTTCCGAGCATGAAAACCCCGGTGTCGTTGAGGACATAGTCCGCCGAGACGGTACCAGTGCTTAACCCAGCAAGGGCCATGAAGGGTTTATAAGTCGAACCTATCGGATAAGTCCCTCGCATAGCTCGGTTAAAAAGAGGTTTATCTTCCGAAGTATTCAGTTCGTTCCAGGAGACAGGATCAATGCCACCTGGAAATAGATTGGGATCATATGTTGGCATTGAGACAAAAGCTAAAATTTCGCCAGTCTTTGGTTCGATAGCAATGAGCGCCCCTTTTTCTTTTCCAAACTTATCCTCAATTACACGTTGAAGATTCATATCAATGGATAGATGTAGATCTTTGCCTGGAGCAGGAGGCGTCAAACCTAAAGAACGTACGGCGTGGCCCCCAGCCGTAATTTCGAGGGTTTCATGCCCAGGCGTTCCGTGCAAAGCAGTTTCGTAGCTGCGTTCTAAGCCAACCTTACCAATATTGCGCTCACCATCGTAGTTATCTAGTGTCCCCTCAAGTTTTAAGCGTCTCTGGTCGCTTTGAGAAAGCGAGCCAATGTAGCCCAAGAAATGACTACCCGTCGCCCCCTGAGGATAGAAACGATATTGGCGTTGATTAATTTCTACCCCAGGGAAACGCCAAGCTTGTCCCAAAAAAATAGCGACTTCTTGTTCGGTTAACCCTTGTCGGAGCGGGATGGAATCGTAACGCTGAAGGTCTTCGCGTAGACGATTGAAGCGGCGAATATCTGCTGGTGTAATCTGGAGAATTTTCCCAAGTTCAGCAATTGTATCGCTCATATTCTTGACTTTGTCAGGTGTGATTTCGATGGAGTAGACCTTTTTGTTTTGGGCGAGAATTTCATTATTTCGGTCGTATATCAGGCCACGCGTACCCTGAAGCGTAACTGTGACTGTACGGTTTCTTTCTGCTTTAGCTACATAAGAAGTCTGGTTGATGATCTGTAGCCAGGCAAAACGGCAGACTAGAAGACTAAAGAAGAAGATGACAAGACCGTAAAGAAAGAGCAAGCGCTTTCTAAACGGTTTAACGTCAAAATCATCTTTTTGAAAGTCTAAGGCCATGATATTTATGGGTCAAAGAGGCTTAAGAGTTGTTATCGGACTTGGAACGGTGCTCTGGCCAGGAGAGGATGGCTCCCCAGAAGACCCAAAGAATACCGCCTGTAATGCTTTGCAAGAACCAAATAGGATCCGGCCAAAGCCCGTCTAACCAAAGGCGTACTAAGAGAACAATTACCTGAGAGATGAATAGGAACGGAACGATGTGTAACGTCTGTCCTAAACCGTTGAACCATGGGATGCGGCGATGGAAGGAATAGGCAAGATAGGAGAGGACAACATAACCCAAAGCTTGTTGTCCTAGAACACTGCCGTTATGTGCATCCATGAGGATTCCGCAGATAAAGGCAATGAGCATTCCCACATGTCGAGGATACCGAATTGTCCAGTAGACGAGTGTTAGCGCCAAAAAATCAGGCAGCCAAACTTCGTTGAAAGAGTCGGTAATCAAATTCAATACATAACTCAGAACAAAGGTAAAGACTATCCACAAGGGGCTAATCGGCTTATGGATACTATTCCCATGAAAAGAGTGATGCGGGTTGAGTTGAAGAAAAGACATTACCGACCTGCCCTACGCTTGATATTATTGACCTGCTGTTGTTCTGCTTCATCGAGTTCTTGGGTGGGGTTTGGGTTCACCAAAATCACCACGACAAACTGCAAAGTGTGGTCTGCGTATGTCGGGTTAACCGACACAGTCTTATACGTTTCTCCAGCCTCAAAATGGGTATCTTTAATTGTTCCTACCAGAATATCTTTGGGATAGACATGATCCAGACCAGATGTAATGAGACGATCACCTGGCAAAATGTCACTTGTCGGGGGGACAAATTTCAAATCCATCAAGTTGTCGCCATTACCATGAAGAACAAAAAAGTCTCCAGTGCGCTCATTTCGCACAGAAATTTGCTGGCGGTGGTCGGTTAAAAGTGTCACCTCAGCTTGGCGAGCCGTCACTCTAGAGATTAAACCCAACACACCTTGCGAACTCAGTACGGGCATTCCCATTTGTACGCCAACGGTTTCGCCAACATTGATCTTGATACGACGCGTGAAGTGATCGGAAACTCGACCAATTACTTCTGCAGTTACGGTTTTATCGGCAAAACGAGGCACTGCGTTCAGTAATTGACGCAGTTCGGTATTTTCTTTTTGCAATTCACGAAAGCGCACATTCTCCAAGGCTAAGGTTTTGTTTTCAAGCGTGAGTTCATTTACCGTTGAAGTAAGCCTTGCTTTACTCACAAAATAGCCTTCAGAGTGATGCAACCACTCGCCAGGGATGGAAAGCAGCGAGACGAGTGGCGTTGTCACTGAGACAACCGTGCTACGAAAACCATCTAACGACTTCAATCGCCCATCTACGAGGATTAAAACAACGCAGATAAAGACGAAGAGAATAAAACGGATTCGAGCTGAAACGCCTTGTCTAAATAGCGGTGGAGGACCGTACTCCATGACACCTCCCTAGCCCGAGGTAAAGGCAGTATGCAATTTGTCCATATTTTCTAATGCAATACCGCAACCCTTCACCACACAATTAAGTGGTTCTTCTGCAATGTGTACAGGCAAACCGGTTTCTTCTTTTAAGAGCTGATCAAGGTCGCGTAACAGAGCGCCACCCCCTGTGATCATCAGACCGTGTTCGGCGATGTCGGCGCCAAGTTCTGGAGGTGTTTTTTCCAGCGCGTTTTTAACTGCCACCACAATCTGATTAAGAGGTTCTTGAAGAGCTTCCAAAATTTCGTTGGAGTGTACAGTAAATGTGCGTGGTACGCCTTCAGCAATGTTTCTTCCCTTCACTTCGATTTCTTTCACTTCTGAGCCAGGGAAAGCGGAGCCGATTTCTTTTTTGATCATTTCGGCGGTCGGTTCACCAATCAACATACCGAAGTTACGGCGAATGTAGTTGATAATAGCTTGGTCAAATTTGTCGCCACCAACGCGAACAGAACCAGCATAAACCATCCCGCCTAAGGAGATCAGGCCAACTTCAGTGGTACCACCGCCAATGTCTACGACTAAGGAACCAGCGGCCTCATTTACAGGTAAACCTGCACCAATAGCAGCGGCCATAGGTTCTTCAATCAAATAGACTTCAGAGGCGCCAGCAGCCAAGGCACTTTCTTTAATTGCTCGGCGTTCAACTTGGGTAGAACCGCAAGGCACGCAGATAATGATGCGTGGGGACGGAGCGAAAAGGCGAGACGGGCTGGCCATGCGAATAAATTGTTTGAGCATTTGCTCGGTTACGGTGAAGTCGGCGATCACACCATCCTTCATCGGGCGAATCGCATTGATATTGCCAGGAACGCGACCCAACATCTGCTTGGCAGCTTTACCAACAGCATGAATGGTCGTTTTGCCATTAGGACCGCCTTCCTGACGAATAGCAACCACACTAGGCTCATTAAGGACAATACCTTTGCCACGCATGTAAATCAGAGTATTCGCCGTACCTAAGTCAATGGCGAGATCGTTTGAAAAGTAATTACGGAAAAAGCCGAACATTTTGTGGTTACCGTCTTCTGCAGGATAAGAGGGAGGTTTAGGGCTGTTGTTGAGAGAATAAAAACTCACCACTACAGCCTCAGGGTCATCATCTTGCCGATATAGCAATGCAATAGCAACCCCAAGAATAATCTTTAATGATAAACTAACTAATCTCTTAATGCTGATGAGAAGTCTGCTTAGCAAACATTCTGTTGTGTTGGAGTGTTTCAGACTCTGCTTCAGTGTTTCATTTCCTCCGTCGATTTCAAGATAAAGAAGAGCACTATGCCTTTAACTATGGACGACATACACCGAATCGCTGATTTGGGTTGTATTGATATTACAGACGAACAAGCCAAAGTGGTTCAAGGTGAACTCAACGATATTTTCCAGATGATTGAACGCATCGCTAGCGTAGACACCGATGGTGTTGCGCCGATGCCTAATCCTCATGATGGCGTACAACGCTTACGCGAAGACGTGGTCACGGAGACCAACCAACGCGAAGCAAATATGCAGAACGCTCCCGAGCAGGAAGCGGGTTGTTTCCTTGTGCCTCGCGTGATTGAGTAACAAGAAAGTACATTTCTTGACTTAATTTTTAGGGATTCACCTCCATGATTCTTAGGGTAGAGGTTCATTGTTTTACGAGAGGCTCTGCCCCACGCTCTCCTTCTCCAAGGGAAGAGGTTTGTTTGAAATGAAAGATGTAACGTATAGCTCCATTAGCGAACTCTCTACACTGTTGCAAACCAAGCAGGTTTCTTCAGTGGAGTTGGCTCAGCATTTTTTGGACCGTATCGAAAAATATGCGCATTTGAATGCCTTCTTGGATGTGCGCCCAGAAGAGACGTTTGCCCAAGCTCGCGCGGCAGATGAACGCATTGCCAATGGAACAGCTGGGGTACTTACGGGTATTCCTCTGGCACATAAAGATATTTTCGTAACTAAAGAGTGGGCTTCTACCGCCGCCAGCAAGATGTTGGAAGGCTATATGAGTCCGTTCGATGCGACTGTAGTTGAGAAGTTAAAATTAGCAGGGATGGTCTGCTTAGGCAAACTCAATTGTGACGAATTCGCCATGGGTTCTGGTAATGAAAATTCCGCCTACGGCAAGGTTTACAACCCTTGGGATGCTAACGCAGTCCCTGGTGGCTCTTCGGGAGGATCCTCTGCGGCGGTTGCGGCGGGCTTAGCTCCTATTGTTACGGGTACTGATACTGGTGGTTCTATTCGTGAACCCGCGGCCTTTACTGGTGTAACTGGGATGAAGCCTACTTATGGTCGTCCTTCTCGTTGGGGGATGATTGCTTTTGCTTCGTCTTTGGATACAGCTGGTCTTTTAGGTCACTCTGCCGAAGATTGTGCCCGTGTATTGGGCAGTATGGTGGGGTTTGATGAAAAAGATTCCACCTCGGTTAACGAACCAGTAGAAGATTTCACGCGCTTACTTCAGACAAGCGTGAAGGGTTTGAAACTTGGCGTGCCACGTAAGTGGTTGGGCGATGGTCTTGATCCCGAATTGCGTGAATCCATCTTAAACGCGATTGATTTCTATCGCTCTGAGGGCATGGAAATCGTCGACATCGACTTGCCGATGGCTGAATTGGGTGTACCAGTCTACTACGTGGTAGCCTGTGCTGAAGCAAGCTCTAATTTGTCTCGTTTTGATGGTGTGCGCTATGGCCACCGTGCTAAGGATTACACCGATATAGTCGATATGATCAAGAAGTCCCGTAATGAAGGCCTAGGCTCAGAGCCTAAGCGCCGCATTATGATTGGTACCTATGTGTTGTCGCACGGGTATTACGACGCATATTATTTGAAGGCGCAGCGTGTGCGTCGTCTGATTTCTGAAGAATTCCAACGCGTCTTCCAGACAGTGGATGCCATTATTAGCCCTGTGGTCACGGGTACAGCTTATGACTTTGGTGCGAATGCAGATCCAGTGTCTGCTTACCTCTCTGACCTTTATACCGTTCCAACCTCGCTCGTTGGCTTGCCTGGAATTGCACTTCCTTCGGGACTGCACTCCAATGGCCGTCCTTTGGGGTTCCAATTCATCGGTGCTAGCTTCTCTGAAGCAAAACTCTTGCAGTTAGGTGCTGCATGGCAACGTGAAACGGACTGGCATACAAAGCATCCAGCTGGGTACTAATTTCAAGGATTGGAGATAAACATGCAATGGGAAGTGGTTATTGGGCTTGAAACCCATGTTCAGTTATCGACGAAATCCAAGATTTTCTCGGGCGCTGCTCGTCATTTTGGTGACGATGCCAACGTAAATGCTTGTAGCGTGGATCTTGCGCTACCAGGTTGCTTGCCTGTATTGAATCGTAATGCCGTGGATAAGGCTATCCGTTTCGGTCTTGCTATTGAAGCAGAAGTAGCTAAACATTCGGTATTTGATCGGAAAAATTATTTCTACCCAGACTTACCCAAAGGCTATCAGATTAGTCAATTTGAGCAACCAGTGGTAATTGGTGGAAAACTCTCTTTCTTGGTGGAGCCAAAAAACGGTGACGCATATGTAAAGACCGTGAACTTGACCCGTGCTCACTTGGAAGAGGATGCAGGGAAGTCTATTCATGGTTTGGTGCAGGGATGCTCAGGTATTGACTTGAATCGCGCTGGAACACCTTTACTTGAAATTGTGACGGAACCTGAATTCCGGTCCTCGGCAGAGGCCGTGGGATACGCAAAAACCTTGCACGCATTGGTTGTTTGGCTTGGAATTTCTGATGGCAACATGCAAGAAGGAAATTTCCGCTGTGACGCCAACGTTTCCGTGCGTCCTGTTGGTCAAAAAGAGTTCGGTACGCGTTGCGAAATTAAGAACCTTAACTCGTTTAAGTTCTTGCAAGAAGCAATTGATTACGAGGTTCGCCGCCAGATTGAGTTGATTGAAGATGGTGGTACTGTGATTCAGGCAACCCGCCTCTTTGACCCTGAGAAAGGGGAAACGCGGCAGATGCGCTCGAAGGAAGATTCGATGGACTATCGTTACTTCCCAGACCCCGATCTGCTTCCGCTTATTATTAGCCAGGAGTGGATTGATAGCGTCAAGGCTAGTATGCCAGAATTACCCTCTCATTTGCGTAAGCGCTTCTGTGAAGAGTACGAACTTTCCGAGTACGATGCTTCAGTACTGACGGCATCGCGTGATATTGCTGACTATTACTGTGAATTGGCAGAAATCTGCCCAGATAAGAAGTTGGCCGCCAACTGGGTGACGGGTGAACTTTCAGCCGCCATGAAGGAAGATGAGGCCATGACTTTCGCAGCAGCTCCAGTTCGTCCTAAAGACTTAGCAGCTATCATTGAGCGCATTAGTAAGGGCGTGGTCAATAACAAAGGGGCAAAACAGCTCTTCACAGAAATTTGGACTAATGGCTCAGCTGATATCGATTCTTTGATTGAAAAGTTAGGATTGAAGCAGATTTCTGATACAGGGGCTTTGGAAGCCATTGTGGATGAAGTGATTGCCAATAATCCTAAGTCTGTTGAAGAGTTTAAGGCTGGTAAAGAAAAGGCTTTGAACGCTTTAGTTGGCCAATGTATGAAGGCGACCCGCGGTAAGGGGAACCCTTCCCAGTTGAACGAACTTCTGCGTAAGAAATTAGCCTAAGTTTCCAAGAAAACAAAACAGGGGTGTTGCACGAATCCTGGACTTTCGCAACCCCCCTTTTTTACGAAGAGTAATCTTTTTAAGCACCGTAGCGAGCACGATAAGCCGCCACGGCCTCCTGGAACTGAGCAATGCGTTTTGCCCGTTCAGAGGTGCCTTGCATAAAGCTTAATAAGTCATTGAGCGTGATAATCGAAACAACGTTAAATCCAAAGGTCTGTTCGACATTTTGTACGGCCGAGGTTTCGGTTAGCATAATGGCATCGCCTCCTTTCTCCATACGATCCAAGGCGATCAATACGCCGGCGGTTTTGGCGCCAGCGTTGTCGATAATCTTGACAGATTCACGCACCGATGTCCCTGCAGAGATCACATCATCAATGATGACCACACGACCTTGCAAGGGAGCCCCCACGATTACACCGCCTTCGCCATGATCTTTTGCTTCTTTACGGTTAAAAGCCCAAGGAACATCTTTGCCAAGACGTGCTAAATTCATAGCAACGCTAGCGGCAAGAGGAATGCCTTTATAGGCGGGACCAAAAACCATGTCGAAAGCAATAAGTCCTTCTTTTTCTGCGGCTAATAGCGTCTTAGCGTAGAAAAGTCCCAAGGTATCGAGCAACTTACCAGTGTTAAAGAGACCAGCGTTAAAGAAGTATGGGGAGAGACGGCCTGCCTTCGTTTTGAATTCTCCAAAACGTAAAACATTGGCTTCGAGAGCGAACTCAATAAAATCGTGTTGAATGTTAGACATAAGTACTCCAGAAGAACGCGTGCCTGGCATTGTACAGCAGTCTCTGTCGCAAAGGTGCTACTAGGGAAGAGTCTTTTAGATCATAATGATAGATATGCCTTCATTTTGATCGTAAATGTGAAGATAAAGAGATATACGATGACGAACTTATTACGCGTGGCGTCTTTTAACGCTAATGGCATTCGTTCAGCGAATACCAAAGGTTTTTTTGATTGGTTTTTAAAGCAAAACATTGATGTTTTGTGCGTACAGGAACTTAAGGCTCAGGAAGCAGACATTCCAGCAGTCCTCCAGTCAATTCCAGGATACTATTCTTACTTCCATTGTGCTCAGAAACGCGGGTACTCTGGTGTTGGAATTTGGACGAAAAAACAACCGTTGAACGTGACCTATGGGTTAGGGGTAAAAGAGTTTGACGCAGAAGGGCGCTATATTGAGGTCGATTTAGGTACGCTTACGCTTGCTTCAATCTACTTCCCGAGTGGCACCTCGGGCGACGATCGTCAGGAACTGAAATACCGCTTTCTTGACCGGATGCGCAATAAGCTTGACAGCTTGCGAGAAGTTGGGAGAGCCTATCTCTTTTGCGCGGATGTCAATATTGCTCACAAAGAATTGGATCTTAAAAATTGGAAGGGGAACCTCGATCACACAGGATTTTTACCCGAAGAGCGTCAATGGATGACAGATCTCTTCAACAGCGGTTGGGTAGATGTTTACCGCCATATTTATCCCGAAAAGGAACAATATACTTGGTGGAGTCAAAGAGGTCAGGCACGAGCCAAGAACGTTGGGTGGCGTATTGATTACCAGATTGGTCTTCCTGCGATTGGTACTACAGTGACGGAAGCGAGTGTGTTTTCAGAAATTAAGTTCTCGGATCACGCCCCTCTCATCATCGATTACGACTTTGCGCTTTAAATAATATGAAGCTACAAGACATCTTATTTAGTCAGGGGTTTGGCACTCGTTATGATTGTGCGCATATTGTGGAAGCCGGTGCTGTAAGCATTGATGGCGAGGAGAAAACCAACCCCTTGGAAGACTTTGAACTCGAGGGGTTGGTGTTAACTGTCCATGGCGAAGAGTGGCCGTATCACGAGCAGGTGATTATTGCCATGAATAAACCTGCAGGCTATGAATGTTCTTTGAAGCCATCGGCTAACCCTTCAATTATGTCGCTTTTGCCGAGCCCTCTTCGCCGACGTAATACCCAGCCTGTAGGGCGATTGGATGTAGATACTACGGGGCTCCTCATTTTCACTGATGCTGGAGCACTTCTACACCGCTTGATCCATCCTAAACGCCATGTTGCGAAGCGCTATGTAGTGACTTGCAAACATCCTGTCCAAGAAGCAATGTTTAAAACGTTGTTAGGAGGAGTGAAACTAATAGACGAGGAAAAGCCAGTGAAAGCGATAGAGGCTGTACCAGTTGATGAACATACCTTCGAGATGGTCTTAACTCAAGGAAAGTATCATCAAGTTAAAAGAATGGTTGCAGCGTGCTCTAATCGCGTAGAAAAACTTCATAGAGTGGGTTTTGGTAAGTTTACTTTGCCAGAAAGTCTAGCGCCAGGGGAATGGATATGGTTGACTCAGTCAGATATCCTCTGACTGGATGAGGAAGATGACACGGGTCAAGGAATAAATTATGAAAAAACAACCACTGGCAAGTTATTTAAAAGATTGGGGCGTATACCTTAAAGCAGAAACATTACGCATGTTTTTTCTGGGTTTTAGTGCAGGGTTGCCCCCATTGCTGATTTTAGGCACGCTCAGTTTTTGGCTTCGAGAAGCTAGCATTGACTTAAAAACTATTGGTTTTTTTTCGTGGATAGGGCTGGTATACGCGTTTAAATGGGTTTGGGCGCCCATGGTCGATCATATAACTCTCCCTCTGGTAGGAAGGTTATTAGGACATCGGAGAGGGTGGCTCTTTTTTGCTCAAATAGGGGTAGCTCTTTCATTGCTCGGTATGGGTTTGAGCGACCCCCAGCAACACCTGAGCTTTACCATTCTATTCGCTTTATTAACAAGCTTTTTCTCGGCAACTCAAGATATTTCTCTTGACGCCTATCGAATTGAATCGTCGAGCATTCAGATGCAAGGGGCTCTTTCTGCCATGTATCAGGCAGGATACCGTTTAGCTATGATTTGGGCAGGTGCAGGTGCATTTGCGTTGGCTACTTTTGCAGCCCCCGAGACTTCTGCGCCATACAGTTATCAAGCTTGGCGTTTTGCTTACTTTGTCATGGCCGCTTCAGTTTTGATAGGATGGGTGACAGTTTTCTTCTCCCCAGAGCCTTTCAAACGACAGCGTCAATGGTCTGCAGAGTTGAGTGTTTTAGGAAGACTTAAGCAAGGTTTTTACGCACCTATTAGTGACTTCTTTAAACGCTATCAGCATGTAGCGTTGCTTATTTTGTTGCTCATTTCCTGCTACCGAATTTCTGATGTGATGATGGGGGTGATGGCCAATCCCTTCTACCACGATATTGGCTTTAGTAAAGAAGAAGTGGCTTGGGTAAGTAAAGTTTTCGGAGTTGTGATGACTTTACTAGGAGCGTTTATAGGCGGTGTGATTACGATGCGATTAGGCGTACTCAAAACCCTTTTTCTGGGTGCAGTACTCTCTTCGGCGACCAACGTCCTTTTCTCCGTTCTGGCGCATATAGGTCATAGTATTGAGTTTTTGATGGTGACAGTCTCTGCGGATAATTTAGCTGCAGGGATTGCAAGCGCCGCTTTTGTCGCCTATTTGTCGAGTCTAACCAATCTTTCGTTCTCGGCCACGCAATATGCTCTTTTTAGTAGTTTGATGGTCTTGTTGCCCAAAGGGCTAGCAGGCTTCTCTGGCGTGATGGTTGAAGCGACAGACTATTCGACCTTTTTCATTTGTACTGCGCTTATTGGGATCCCAGTGATGTTATTAATTGCGTACTTGATGCGAAAAACCCCAGAGATCAATACACCACGGCGAGAAGTAGGCAATGAGTAAAAAGAAAAGCGAGCTCATTGAACTGTCCCCCGTTTAGTGGACCAGTTTGTTAATAATTAGATTGGGTTACTCGATGATGATATTCCATCGGAGTCAGGTAACCCAATTTTTCTTGGATACGTTCTTCATTGTAGTACCGAACGTATTCATTCACCTTGTCGCAAAGTTCCTCAAAAGATAAATTCCATCGGTTCTTCTTATAGTATGGGTAGAACCACTCACACTTCATTGAACCATTAAAACTTTCAATAACTGCATTGTCCCAGCAATTCGTACGGCGCGAGAGACTCTGTTGAAGGCCCATTTTTTCCAATTCCACGGCAAACGCTTGATTCGTATACATAAAGCCTTGATCAGTATGGAAGAGTCCATTGGCCGGAACTTCTTTAAGCTGCCGTAAGGCCTCAAATGCTAAGTCCATATTTTGTGAACGAGACATCGCGCAAGCCACTATTAACGATGTACATAAATCCTTAACTAACGAGACGTAACACCAACCGCCATCCTTTACCGGTAAGTAAGTCACATCACTCACTAGCTTTTCCCCAAACTGGGTCGCAGTGAAATTACGGTCCAAGACATTGCCAGGTAAATTTGCCCTTGGTTCCTGCTTTACACTACAACGGTAATTTCGCTTAGCTCGAATAATCGCGTTGAGATTATTTGCTTTCATCAATCGTTCAACCCGCTTATGGTTAGCAGTAAAGCCACGACGCTTCAACTCTGCAGTAACCCGTTTAACCCCATAGGTATATCGGTGCTTAGCTTGAATAGCCTGAATCTCAACCACTAAGAGACTATCTTCAACTTTCCTTGCACAAGGAGCACTGATCGCTTTCCGATGCTTATAAACAGAACTACGATTGAGTCTTAAGACAGAGCAGACTTTACGATGGCTAATTTTCTGTTCAAAAAGTCGATATGCTGCCTGAATTCTTTTTTTTTTGAGCATATCTGGCTCAGTTTTCTCATACTCTTCAAGCAATACACGCAAAATGGTCATTTCGTCGTGAAGGTCTTTCAATTCCTTCTTGCTAACCAGAGACTCATCAGTAGATTGCTCAGGCGTTGTCTCTTTACCACCGTATTTTTGTCGTTTTTTCACAGCATTTCTCCCTCTTGGAAGATTCACTATGCCATATTTCAGGTAGTTTTGCACCCCTCGACGGATGGTACTGTCCCGAATTCCAAACTTTTTCGACAACAAGTGGTATCCCATATGACCTCGCAAATACTCGGAAACGGCTTCAGTCAAGATATCGAGATCAACGGGAGTATAACTGGAGGTGATCCAAGAGAAATCTCCTGCAAGGTATAGGCATTCGTACTTTTGTACGGTAGCAACTGATAAATTCAAGGTTCTCGCAACGGAGCAAGATCTCATTCCTCTCTCAAAATATTCCAGAATTCTTTGTTTCAGTTCAGTGGATAATCTACGTGCCATAAAATTTAACCCCCAAAAATGGTCTACTTTTTGGGGGTTGGTTCACATAACTCGCTTTTCTACATGGTAAAAGTGCTAACGAGGCTTTTTAAATTTGTCGGAACGCGTGCCAGTATCAGGCTTGAATTTTGGTCTTTGAGCGGTGCGGGCATTGCAAGGACGGTTATTTTTGTTCGGTTTTTCTGTTTTTGGCTTTTTTGCTCGGGGAACAAAGCCGCGAGTGACTGAGGCAATTTCGGCAACGCTCAAACTAATATCTTCGAGGGCTTGATCCAGGTTCTCTAAAGGGCTTTCGAGGTCGAGTTCATTCTTGATTTCTTCTATATCGCCTGCAATTTCATCGGGCAAGTGGCGGAGAATCCCAAGAAGGGCGCTGTTAATTGTTTCATTATCCGAATCTTTGAGACCTTTCCAACGATCGATCACTTCATAGAAGCCCAAAGCAAAAGGGATTACCGCGGCAATACTTTCGTAACCACGAACAGGGTGTCCACGTTCGTCTTCAACTTCATAAATAATCGGATCAATGGCCTCACAACGTGCTAGGGTACGGTCAATTTCGCGATATCGACGGTAGATCAACTCTTCCAGACGATCTTGATCGGTGTCGTTAGGCAGGCATGCGTTAGGATGCCCGTTTTTGTCGAATAAAAAAGGCATCCACTGAGCAGGAGAGGGCTCTTCGGGTAGACAAAGAAGAGCTGTCAAAAAACCATCCATGTAGTCTGGTTCAACAGGCTCAAATTCTTCAGGGAATGAAGCGAATAGTTCTCCAAGCTCGACATATTCGGCTTCGTCAAGAGGGCGTTCAAAAGCGGAGGTGGCCATAAAAGTCTCACAGCAACGACGAAAGAGTTTTCATTGTATACGACTTCTATCATGGCGTGTCTGAAGGTAATAAGAGAGGAAGACTCTTCACATCAGACTAGATGCATGTGAGAATGATAAGATCAGAACAAAGAGAAAGAGAGACTCTTTCTTCAGAATTTTCACTCAAACAAAGAGGTATGCCATGGCATTAGTGGTGTTTTCTTGCCGAGAGACTGGCCCATTTATGATGTTTGAAGAAACGGCTAAACAAATCTTTAAGACCATTGACCGTTATTGGACGCCCAGTGGCGCATTTGCAGCCGAAGATTTAGAAGATATTTTGAAAGCGCTTGACGAGGCTGAGCGTAAAGACAAAGAACGCTTAGCAGTCATGCAGACTGAGCTTGAAAAGAAGATGCGTGAAGCAAGCTACGATGAAGAGCTCGATATGTTAGAAAAAGAGAAGCGTGACGCCAAGGAAGGACGCGAACGCATCAATTTTTACCAACGTATCGTGCCGCTACAGAATATGATTCGTCGAGCAATTAAGAAGAAAGAGCCCATTATGTGGGAGCCTGCCCAGTAACGAGGCCCCAGCGTTGTCTATGGTGTTTGTGCTTTTGACTCGGGAGCAAAAAGAGTCCTTAAATTTTCCAGAAATTCTTGGTAAAGAGCACAAATACCGTGAAGATTTCTAGACGTCCAATGAGCATCAGGAACGAGCAAATCCATAGCTGTAATGTGGAGAGGTGGGCATAAGTGCCAACAGGCCCAACATGGCCCAAGCCAGGACCAAGGTTCGTGAGCATAGCGAATGGTGCTGATAGTGCTTCAGTGGTTGCCATGCCAGAGAGCAACAGTAATACGATACCAGTAATGTAGGTAGCAATCCACACCATGACATAAACCAGCACAGCGAAACTAATTTTGTTATCAATCACCACCTGGCCAATTCGCAACGGTACAGCAGCTTTGGGGTATAGCAAGAGCGTTAATTCACGCTTTAATTGTCGAGACAAAATGAGCAAACGAATCTGCTTAATACCTCCGCCAGTTGATCCGGCGCAGGTTGCAAAGGCCGCTGCAATCATCAAAAGAATGGGTAATCCTTGAGGCCAGTTAGCATAGTTTGTGTCAGCAAACCCTGTGGTAGAGGCAACGGATACAACGGTAAAGAGGGCGTAGCGTAAATTATCTTCCCAGTGGGCATAAGTTCCCTTAAGGGAAATAACTAAAAAGGTAACAGCACAAAGTAACAACAAAGTACCCAACCAGGAAACAGCTTCTGGATCCTTGAAGTAGAAGAAGATATTGCGTTTATTCCATGCTAGAAAGTGCAAGGAAAAGTTGAAACCGCAGATGGCCATAAAGAAAACGGCCACATAGTCAATTAACGCAGAATGGAAGAACGCATAACTACTGTCGTGAGCAGAAATCCCCGAGAGACTTACCGTCGTCATCATATGCATGATGGCATCTTTCCATTCCATCCCTGCTAGGTGATAGGCAACAGCGCAAGCAAAAGAAATTCCAAAGTAAATCAAATAGAGCGCTTTTGCGGTATCTGCGATACGTGGGGTGAGTTTTTGCTCTTTCATGGGACCGCTTGTTTCCGCTTTGATCATCTGAGCGCCCCCGATACCCAATAACGGCAAAATAGCAACAGATAACACAATTAACCCCATGCCGCCCAACCAAGAAAGGAAGCAACGCCAACCATTGAGAGAAAGGGGTAAGTGATCTAAACCCGTCATAACTGTTGCCCCAGTCGTAGAAAGGCAGGACATCATCTCAAAGTAGAGCTGCGAGAAGCTGTACGAGGGCATCCAAATGAGAAAAGGTATGGTGCTAAATAGCGGGAAAGCTGTCCAGATAAGTGTCACAAGCAAGAACCCGTGCCGAGCAGTCAGTTCACGCTTATGACGGCCGGCAATCAGCGTCAGAATGAGACCAGTGAAAAAGGTCACGCCTACGCTAATGAGAAAACTATTTACTACCTCAGGATCGTAAATAATCGCGACTCCTAATGGGATGAGCATAGCTGCGGCGAACCACATCAGCACTGGGCCTGTGACGCTCAAAACTGGCAAAATGAGATAGCGGAAAGTATTGCGCATGAAACTACAGCGGCCTAGAAGAAGCCGACATCCACAGTAAAGAGACGTTCAATTTTAGGTAACAAGCGCTTAGAAGCCACGAAGATAATGACATGGTCTTCAGCTTCAATCACAGTTTCTTTTTCTCCCATCAACACAACAGGACCGTCTCCTGTGTCACGGATGATGGCACCGATATTACAGCCTTCAGGTAAAGCGATATCATCAATACGTCGACCGATTACCTTCGAGCTATGTTTGTCACCATGAGCGATGATTTCAAGCGCTTCAGCAACGCCTCGGCGCAAACTAAAGGCAGAAACGACGTCTCCACGGCGTACGTGACGGATCAGTTCACCTAAAGCGGCGGAAGAAGTCGAGACTGTAATGTCGATTTGATCACCTTGCATGAGGTCACCATAAGCCTTGCGGTTGACCAACGCGATCGTGCGAGCAGCCCCAAGTTTTTTAGCAAGTAAAGCACTCATGATGTTGTTTTCATCATCCTCTGACAGCGACAAATAAAGATCGCAGGTCGAAATACCAGAAGATTCGAGTGCATCTTCGCTAGTAAAATCTCCCTCAATGATGACGGCGTGTTCACCCAGTTTGCGAGAAAGATCCTTGGCTGCCACTTTGGTTTCTTCCAGAATGCGAATGTTGTAGTGGTTTTCGCTTTCCAGAAGCAACTTTGCGAGCTGATAGGTCATGTTGGGTTTCCCCGCCATGATGATGTTTTTTACAGGAGGCTCACGATGGCGGAACTCTGCCATCACACTGCGAGCATGTTTAGAGTCGCAGAGACAGATCACTTCGTCGTTTGCCTCAATAGCGGTTGATGCGTGAAGATCTAAACGACGATTACGTCGAAAGATGGCCACAATACGAGCAGGAACTTGTGGCAGGTGGGTAAAGAGATCACGAACGGGGCGCCCCACGAGAGGACTACCTGCTTTAGCTCGGACAGCTAATAGGCTAGCACGCCCCTCGCCAAATTCTTGTACTTGAAGTGCCTCTGGGAAATTAATTAGCTTCGCGAGGTAGCTCACCACAGTAAGTTCTGGCCAAATAATGGAGGTTGCTTCAAAGCCTTCTTCGCCCAAAATTCGCGGATAGTTTCGCAATTCATTGTTTCGCACACGAGCGATACGAGCCGGGATATTGAACATTTGGGCGCAAAGCAAGGTTACTACGAGGTTGGTTTCATCACTCGAAGTAACAGATATAAGCATATCAGTATCTGCAGCTCCAGCCTCAGTCAACACTTGAGGGCTAGTCGCATTGCCTACGATACCTCGTAAGTCAAAACGAGATTGAAGGTAAGCGATGTGCTCAGGGTTGGTATCCACGATAGTAATATCGTTTGCTTCTGAGACAAGACTTTCTGCAATAGAGCTGCCGATTTTTCCCGCGCCAACGATCAATATTTTCATAAGTCGCTCACTTAGGATTTAACACTGAGATCGCTTCCCTCGGGAAGACCGAAAACAGGTAAATCACTTTCATTGAGGTCTTCTCTGGTGTAGTCGTTGGTTTCAATACCAAGTGTCTTAAATTTGCGATAAAGATGTGTGCGTTCAAGCTTGGAATGCTTGGCTAAGTCCGTCATGGAACCTGCTTGCTTATAGAGAGTGCGTGTTAAATAGGCACGCTCAAAGTCTTCTCGTGCTTCACGAAAACCTTTATTAAAGTCGAGCACAATGCCAAGCGCAGGAACTGCAATGACTGGCAGACGGCCAGAAACAACCGTATCGCCTTCCCGGCGAGTTGGTGTTCCTTCTTCTAGCAACAAACAACCTTCAAAAGGTATAGGATGGGTGTTGCGTTGGTGATTGAGTTCTGGAATCTTTCCTTTGAGAAGGGCGTCAAAATTCTCTTTACCCTGAGAGGCCCAATCCTCTAAGACACGAGCACAAGTTTGCAGAAGTCGCTTCATACCGATGGGTTTCTCGAGGAAGTCCATCGCACCGAAGCGCGTAGCTTCCATGGCTGTTTCAATGGTCCCATGGCCAGACATCATGACGACAGGGCAGTTAATCGCTTTGGTGGCTACCCATTCTTTCAGTAATGAAACTCCATCGGTGTCGGGCATCCAGATGTCTAAGAGAATAAGGTCGATCTTGGTAGAACGAACCATTTCGCGAGCATGAGAGGCGTCTTCTGCTGTACAAACAGCATATCCCTCATCACTGAGAATTTCAGACAGAAGATTACGAATCCCCTGTTCATCGTCTACTATCAGGACTTGAGTCATTATCAGATTTCCAAAAAATAGCGATCAAATAGTTATGTTCTTATTCGGCTACACGGAAAGTAATTTCTACAGTAGCACCAAGAACTTTTTTGGACACTGGATCTTTTCGATTAAACAGTGTAATCGAAGCACTGTGTTCGTCCAAGATTTTCTTCACCATAGGCAAGCCTAACCCCGTTCCTGTTGGCTTGGTGGTGATATATGGTTCAAAAGCAGCTTGCAAAATAGTGTCGTCAAAGCCATTCCCGTTGTCTTCAACTAGGAGTTTAACAGCATTAATGTGTCCTGCTGGGTTACTTGAAGCTATACCAAGCGTGCGTAAGGTGATTTGAGGCACTCTATCGACCTTTGTTGCTTCAATACTGTTCGAGAGTAGATTATGAATGACCTGTTGGAGTTGCGAACTATCACCGAGAATCTTGGGGAGATTGGGACTAGTATCGAGTTGGATATCCATCCCCGCATTATGATAAAGCGAGACTGTCTTGGTGAGGAACTCATTCAAATCAATAGGGAAGAGGTTAGCCTCAGGAAGACGGGCGTAATCACGGAAATCGTTAACCATCTGCTTTAATGCGTCAACCTGCGTCACGATGGTCGCAATCGTTTTGTGTAAGAGAGCAAGATCTTTTTCATCAGTAAGACGTTGCTCAAGTTTGTACTCTAAGCGTTCCGCGGAAAGGCGAATTGGGGTGAGAGGATTTTTAATTTCATGTGCCAGCCGACGTGCCACTTCGCCCCAGGCTGTTGCACGTTGAGCGAGTACTAATTGCGTAATATCATCAAAGACCAATACCCAGCCTTGTTGAAGTCCTAAGCTGATTGGTGATACACGCAGATAAAGGTGTACGAGTTGCTCTCCATTGAATTTATATTCGAAGCTGAAGGCGTCATCAGAAGATGAAAGTTTACGTTCTTCGGTGAGAGTTTCGACTAAATCAGTGAAGTGTTCTTTGAGCGAAGCGCCTGGTAATAACCATTCTTCACCTAAAATTTGGCGAGCGGAGGGGTTGGTGGTCACAATGGTCCACCATTCGTCTAACACGATCACGCCTGACGAAATATTGTTCAATACGCGTTCCAAGAACTCTTGAGCTAACTGAGCATCTTTTCGTTGCAACTCGAGGCTGTGACGAGTTTCAGATACTTCTTTGATCATGGAGTTGAAGGACTGCGTTAATTCGTTAATTTCGTCCCCTGCGGGGAACTCCTTGATGAGCTGGTAGTTCCCCCGGCTAACACTCTTAGTGCCTTCAGCTAACTGTAGCACAGGTGCAACAGATCGACGCGCAAAGGAAACGGCAGCCACAATACTTGTGAATGTAGCTAAAAGCAAGGTGAGTGTTAGAGTTATACCGTAGATAGTACGCAGAGACTCTTTGTTGAGCGCTAGCTCTTGATATTCCCGATATCCATCAACGAGTTCCGTGGCTTTCTTGCTAATCGATTCAGGAACAACCTGAGTAAGTTGTAAAAAGAGTACTTGACGTTCAGGTTTCGAGGTAAGTAAAGGAGAAAACGGAGCTTGTTCCGTTTCAACCACCGCGGTTCGGAGTGTTGGAATGGGAACAATCACGCGAATACGCAGTTCATTGCGCTTATCTTGAGGTTCAAAAGCATCCCCGTCAATCACACTGTAGACACCAGAGGTTTGTGCTGATTGCAATTGGAAAGCACTGGGCATATCAGGAATCAGCACGTTGATCTTGCTCCCTGTTGCAGCAACAGCGACCCCATTTGAGGTTACCACTAGGGCTTCAGTTCCTGTTTGATTTCGGAGGTGCTTCATCAGATCAGCCATGATCTGAGAAGGAGGCGTAGTAGAAAGGGACTCCGCTAATTTTTTAGCATCCTCTTCAGTACTATGCTGCAGCTGGTTCAGAATAGTTCGAGTAATTTCTACTCCCGAATCCAGAGCTGCTTCTACACGAACATCAAACCAAGAGTCAATCGAGCGGTTGATGTAGGCGTGCGAAATAAGGTAAATGACAGCGGTTGGAATAAGGGCAATGAATGCCGTGATGCCAGCCATTCGAGCCGTCATACGTGAACCATACTGATTTTGTGTATAGGCGCGAATGAGCCGGATCACCATTGCTGTAACGATGCCAAATAGGATCGCTGCAATAATGAAGTTAATGACGAGCAAAACGGGGAAGAATCGATCAAACAGATGATTCCCCGCACTTGAGATCACCAATCCGCCAAAGGCAATAAGGGCAAGGGTGATGCCAACGATTGTGCTGTATTTGAACCAACGTGGCATGTCTACTCCTACTTACCCGCGTTAATTAGGTCGTAAGGAATTGGTACCGCGCTCCAATCACTATTGATGGTCCAGTCGCCAAAACTGGTATTGGTTGCCTGCATAGCTTTGGGCAACTTGCTTGTGTCTAAGTAAAAACGAATCGATGCCTCGTAATCTTCAGACTTTACTGAACTGGTATCTGCAACACGCCAGCGCTTGACGGTTTTAATGTAAGGCAGAGCCTGTTCCAGCGTATCGAAGTCTTGTGAAAATCCGTTATAGGAAAGGCGGTATCGCTGGGTCAAAGGATTGAAGGCGAGTCGGAAAAGATACGTCTCGTCGACTACCGTTCTATCAAACCAATACCAGCGATTTTTGGCGAGTACAAACTCGTGGGCAAAGTACAGAGCAATACCACGGTGGAGAGCTTCAAAAAGAGGGTGAGGAAGGTCGAATTCATAGGACACACTAAGGAAGAGACCAGGTTTTTGCCCCGGTTCATCCAGCGTAATTTCTGCTTGCATGAGAGTTGCCTCAGCTGCATAAGCAGTTTGTGGCAACCAGCTCGCCATGCTGAGTAGTCCAAACATGGCGAGACTTAAAACTTGTCTACGATGAAGCATGTTCTTAATTCGAAGTGGCCTCTTTTTTGAGTAAGGCGTAGAAAAAGCCGTCGTGCACGGACGGTAGTTGCCCGTCGTAATAGTATTCTTCCTCGTGGGGCACTAGTAACATCATACCTTGATTACTGGTGCAAAGGGGAACTAACTTTGCATCGGAATGCGCTTTGAGAAAGTTCTGTATTTGTAGTGTCCCTTCCTCAGGGAAAATAGAACACGTGACGTAGAGGAGATGCCCTTCATCCTTTAAAAGGGGCCACAATGTTCCTAGTAACGACTTTTGCTCGCGAGCAAGGTGTTCAATATCACTTGGGCGACGCAACCACGGCGTATCTGGCTGGCGACGAGTAACACCACTAGCCGTACAAGGAGCATCCAATAAAATGGCATCAAAGGGCTTATGGTCCCACCACGATGCTGTATCACCCGCATTGGCAGTGATAACATTAGCTTGTAGGCCTAATCGATCAAGGTTTTCATGAATGCGCTGTGTGCGTACGGGGTCAATCTCTAAAGCAGTGAGCTCGACCTTATGTCTTTCGAGTAAATGGGCTGTTTTGCCACCAGGAGCAGCACAAGCGTCTAACACACGGTCTCCATCTTTGAGGGGTAAGAAGTCTGCCACTAGTTGAGCTCCAGCGTCCTGCACAGAACAAAGCCCTTCTCTAAAGCCAGGAATGCGAACAACTGGTACTGGACTGATAATTTCAATAGCTTCTTGGCCGACTTGACGAGCAGGAATTTCCGCCTCAGCTAATCTCGCCATTAATTCAGGGACTGAAGATAGACTCGTATTTACTCGTAAAGTGAGCGGAGGATGTCTTTGCGCTAACCCAAGAATTTTCTTCCATTTTGTGGGTTGGGCGTGCTTAATAGCCCTCACCCACCAAATGGGAGCGTTAAAGAGGCAGTCTTCTCTCTGGGCCATAAGTTCTTCGAGAGAGTCCCGCTCTCTCACATAGCGACGCAACAAGGCGTTCACGAAACTTACAGCGGCTTGCGTTTCGGGACGCATTTTAGCGGCGTTGACTGTTTCATTAACAATCACGAAGTCTTTTAACCCCCCTAGGCGGAATGCAGAAAAGCTACATTCAAGTAGTGCTTGAACCAAAGGAGTAGGCCTATTAGTAGCAAATTTCGACAAAATAAAGCGATTACGAGCAGTCTGGCGAATGCTTTCGTAGAGGATGGCTTGACCGAGAGAGTAATCCTCATCCGATAACAAAGAAAGTGAGTTGGGCAAAAGGGTGTTGATAGAGTACCCTTCATTCATCTTGGCGCGTACTCCCATGATGGCGCTTAGAATGACAGATAAAGAAGATCTCATCATTTAATGATTTCTCCAACGCTAAAGGGGTGACTTTGCAAGAATTGAGCAAAGGGCATACGCGGTTTTCCAGGTTTTTGCAAAACAGTCATTTTGAGAGCCCCCTCTCCGCATGCAACGACCAACCCTTCGTCAGTCGAAAGCACTTCACCAGGAGTACCCTGAGATTCAACAGGGACAGCCTCCCAAACTTTGATCATTAGATCGCCAGAGCTAAATTGCGTCCCTGGAAATGGGGTGTGTGCACGCACTTTTCTGGAAAGAATCTGAGCAGGCTCCTTCCAATCGATAAGGGACTCGGACTTTAGGAGTTTTTCGGCGTACGTGACCCCTTCTTCGGGCTGAGCGACCCAGGTGAGTTCATATGGAATTTTTAAGGCTTCGACGAGAAGATTTGCCCCTGCATTTGCTAATTTAGCCATAAGCGTTTCACTGGTGTCCGTTTCCTCAATAGGAGTGCGTGCAGTCGCAATGACGGGGCCAGTGTCAAGGCCTTGCTCCATTTTCATGAGCATCACACCTGTTTCTGCGTCGCCCGCCTCGATGGCACGAGCCACTGGGGCGGCACCGCGCCAACGGGGTAACAAACTACCATGGATATTGATAGCAGTAATGTCACCATTTTTACCAATCCCGCGAGCACAAGTGAGCACAGGAAGAGGCAAAATAAGGCCATACGCAGCAACGACGAGTACGTCTGCACTAAGGTTCTTGAGTTTTTCGAAAATCTGTTGACTTTCTGCGGGCGCTTTCTTTACGCTCAAGGTCTGGGGAGTTAGAACTTCGATATTATGCTGCAAGGCAATCTCTTTGACTGGGCTTGCAGTGAGTTTCATCCCGCGCCCAGAAGGGCGATCGGGTTGAGAGAGTACACAAGCGATTTCATGACCGGCATCGATCAGTTTTTTTAAGGCCGTTGCCGCAAAGTCCGGAGTTCCAGCAAAAATAATTTTCATACGAGTCAGTTGTAGTGAAATCAGTTAACGAGACCACGAGCCCTCAGAGGGCAGGATCTCACTAGTTTAAGAGACTTTAAGCTAAAAGAACGCAAAAGAGGGCAGTGAAAAATGCAATTTGTCGTCAATCACGGTCACAAGATCGCCTATTACCAATACGGGGATAAAGCATCGCCCGCAGCATTGTTGATCATGGGAATGGGGCTTCCAGGACTTTGCTGGCCTCCAATTCTGGTCCAAAAACTTATTGAAGAGGGTTTTCAAGTCATCATTCCAGACAATCGCGATGCAGGGCAAAGCATGCACTTGACAGATGAGCATGTTGATCAAGGGGATGTGGTTAATGGTATTCTGAACGCTATTATTGGGCGACAAGTGAGTCAAGCAAAGTACCGACTTGAAGATATGGCTGTAGACATGGTGCACCTGCTTGATGAATTGCAGATCACGCGTGCCCACGTAGTTGGGTTCTCGATGGGCGGGATGATTGCGCAAGTCATTGCATCAAATTACCCCGAAAGGGTGAGCACCTTGGTGTCGATTTCTTCTGCTACGGGGCATGTGAGAACAGGATTAGGAAAACTGATGACTATCTGGTCACTTATTCGAGAGCCCAAGGCACAAGAGCCTTTTGAAAACTATGTAAGAAGTGTGGTTACAGGGTTGGCAGGTCCAGCCTATCAGCCTGCCCAAGAAGAAATCCAATACATGTACCAGCAAATGGAGCAACAGCGCTTCGATCGAGAAGCGCTTTATCGTCAATTGTTGGGAATTTTAGCTAGCGGGGATCGTTCCCCAAGTTTGGCAAAGATCACAGCACCAGCCTTAGTGATTCATGGGAAAAATGATCCGCTCTTGCCTTTTGCTGCTGGCGAAGAAACCGCAGCATTGATTCCAGAGGCAGAATTGTGGGCTATAGACGGCTTGGGGCATCAGCTTCCAATGAAACTTATGTCCCAATACGGTCAGCGCATCGCGCTACATTGCCATAAGCGAATGTGAGTTACTAGGAGAAGAACCCCAAACTTTAGGTGGCAACCTTATCGTTTTTGGCTTCCTTCTCTTTTTCGGCACGAAGTTTGCGCAACTTGACACGAGCTCGGTCTTTCTTTAAACGGCTCAAATGATCAATGAAGACGATGCCGTTTAAGTGATCAATTTCGTGCTGAACACACACGGCCAAAAGACCATCTGCTTCAAGCTCGAACGGGTTGCCATCCAGGTCTTGCGCTCGAACGGTGACGCGTTCTGGGCGCTTAACTTTTTCATACAAGCCCTTCAATGAAAGACAGCCCTCCTCGAACTCTTCAAGTTCATCGCTATGAGCGATCACTTGAGGGTTCACAAACACGCGTAATTCGTTACTTTCTTCGCTGACGTCAATCACGATGATGCGTTTCAAAACTCCGACTTGGTTGGCTGCAAGACCAACTCCGGGAGCTGCATACATGGTTTCTGCCATGTTTGTAGCAAGTTCCTTAAGCTCGTCGTTGAACTCCGTCACGGGTTCAGCATTCGCTGCGAGCGTAGGATGTGGATATTGAAGAATGGGCAAAAGTGCCACGAAAATCTCCTTGTTACAAGCCCTGTCGCAAGGGAGCGACGGATGTAGCAAATAGTGTTCAAAAGCTAGTAGACCGATTATAGGACGGCTTGCTTAAAAGGTAAGCAAGAGGAGGTGGAAATGTTGTACAAACTCTTGTCATTATGAAGAGGGTTAAAGTTCTTTCCAGAAAAAACGTATCCCATTTTTGAGGGAACAAAAGTGTTTGTAAGGCGAAGAAAGACTACTCATTTCAATGAATTAAGACAAAACTATGTAGTGATAATAGGAGGAGACTTTAAAGTTGGTAGCTAGCATTTCCATGCCAAAAGAAAGTAATATGCTAGGATTGCACTTTTGGCAGGGAACGGTTTGGACCATTGAAGTTCCCTTGTTTTATGGGGAAATGGTAAGCATGACGTTCAGGAAACGTAGTGCGAGAGATTTCTCAAGAGTATCGAGTAACGATATTTTTCGCTCCAAAAGTGTAAAGCAAAAGTTTCGAGTTACGCGCTTTTGATGAGTGTGAACGTAGTTGATGACCCTCCCGAGAGCACCAATTACAAATTATTCAGTACAAAGGAAAGGCCTCTAAGAGAATGGCAACGTTAGTTATTGCAGAAAAACCGTCCGTCGCTAGTGATATTGCGAAAGCTTTAGGAAATTTTAAAAAAGACGGTAATTTTTGGATTAGTGCAGATGAAGAAATGGTGATCGGTTCTGCGGTCGGTCATTTGTTAGAGATCCAAGTTCCTGAAGAATACGATGTAGTGCGTGGGAAGTGGACTTTCAAAGCCCTCCCTGTAATTCCGCCGTATTTTGAGCTTAAGCCTATTAAGAAGACCCAAGAAAAACTCAAGGACTTGGCCAAAATGATTCGTAGTGCCAAGATTACTGAGCTTGTCAACGCATGCGACGCGGGACGAGAAGGGGAGCTGATTTTTAAGTACATTGTACAAGCCTGCAAAAGCAAGAAACCCATCAAGCGTTTGTGGTTACAGTCTATGACGAAGGACGCTATTCGAACGGGCTTTAAGGCTTTGAAAGAAAATCAAGAGATGTTGAATCTTGAAGACGCCGCTCGTTGTCGCTCCGAAGCAGACTGGCTTGTCGGGATTAATGCAACGCGAGCAATGACTGCTTTCAACTCCAAAGAAGGAGGCTTCTTCTTGACCACAGTGGGGCGCGTGCAAACGCCGACTTTAGCGTTGGTAGTGCGTCGCGAGAATGAAATCCGAGCATTTGTTCCAAAGCCCTATTGGACGATTCGTGCGGCTTTTGGCGTTGATGCTGGGCAGTACGAAGGTGTATGGATTGATTCCAACTTTAAGAAAGATAAAAACAACGCGGACTTAAAGCAGGATCGTCTGTGGGACAAGAATGCTGCCGAACGTATTGTAGCTGAGTGTGCAGGGAAGACTGGTATTGCAGAGGAAACATCCAAACGTACTCGTCAGACCCCCCCGTCACTCTTTGATTTAACCAGTTTGCAGCGTGAGGCGAACTCTCGCTTTGGTTTTTCGGCAAAAACAACCCTCTCCATTGCGCAGAGTTTGTATGAAAAGCATAAGGTACTTACTTACCCGCGTACGGATGCCCGAGCACTACCAGAAGATTACATTCCGACAGTGAACGAAACGTTGCGTCAACTTTCTGCGTTGAATAGCTATGAGTTGTTTAGCCAGAAGGTGTTGGCGAAGAATTGGGTTGTGCCAGATAAGCGTGTATTTAATAATGTAATGATCAGTGACCACTTCGCTATTATCCCAACTGGGCAGTTGCCAAAAGCATTGAGCGAAGCTGAACAAAAAATTTATGATTTGGTTGTTCGTCGCTTTATTTCGCAGTTTTTCCCTGCGGCTGAGTACGATGTCACTACACGTATCACGACAGTGGAGGGGCATCAGTTTAAGACTGAAGGCAAGGTATTGATTGTCCCAGGTTGGTTAGAAGTCATGGGGAAATCTTTGCGCTCTAACAAGGATGAAATAACGCCCTTGAAACAACAAGGGGAAAAGGCGCATGTCAACGGAATCGAACTTGAAGCTCAGAAGACTCGTCCGCCTGCCCGCTACACAGAAGCGACACTTTTGACTGCGATGGAAACAGCCGGTCGACAACTCGATGATGAAGAGTTGCGCGATATCATGGCCGACAAGGGGCTGGGAACCCCTGCAACTCGTGCTGCCACGATTGAAGGTCTGATTGAGCAAAAGTACATGCGCCGTGAAGAGCGTGAATTGATTCCTACACCTAAAGCTTTCCAACTGTTTGTGTTGTTAAGAGGGCTTAAGGTTAACGTGTTGACTGACCCTCGTATGACGGCTGAATGGGAACATTCGCTCAAGATGATTGAGGAGGGTAAAGAATCCCGTACTCACTTCATGGAAGAAATTAGCAAACTCACCGAAAATATTGTGGAGTCTGCTAAGCGCTATGAGGGTAACAGCGTTCCTATTGAAAACCCAATTCATATCAAAGCTGCTTGTCCGCAATGCGGCGGTAAAGTGGTGGAAACGTATCGCCGTTATGCTTGTACGAATCCTACATGTCAGTTTTCTATCCCGAAACAAGCTTCTGGCCGTGTTTTGGACCCAGAAGAGGTGGAGACGCTCATTACGGATAAGCATATTGGACCCCTTACAGGTTTCATTAGCCGTCGAGGTTTCCCCTTTGACGCGGAATTGCGCCTTGTTCAGGAAGATGGTCTGTGGCAGTTTAAGTTCGACTTTGGTGAAGATGAAGCTGCCGTTGATCTCACGGAAGATGACGTTGCTAAGTTTGCTACCGTTGGTGTTTGTCCAATGTGTGGCTCGGAGGTAAAAGATACGCCCACTGGCTACTGCTGTGAAAAGGGTCTCATTGATAGCGCCAAAAAGAAATGCTCTTTCCGCATGGGGAAGACCATTTTGTCGCGAGATATGACACCAGAAGAAGTAGAGAAGCTTTTACGAGAAAAGAAGAGCCAACTTTTAACAGGTTTTGTCTCTAAGCGTAGGAAGCGAACCTTTAGTGCATTCTTGGTGGTTGGCGAGGATGGCAATGTCGGTTTTGAATTTCCACCTCGTGAAGAGGGGGCTGCCTCAGGGGCTGCTAAGAAAACAACTCGTCGGACGACAAAACGTACGAGTTCGAAGGAGTAAGCGTCCGTTCGACATTCTCGATAAGTAATAGCGGGGGTGTTGCAGAGATCAGGATTCCTGGTCTTTTGTAACACCTCCTTTTTTCTTCACCTGCACTATCTTGACTCAACGTCAAAATAGCCATACGGTTCGTCAGTTTTTGGAGAAATTGACGTATCGTCCTCTTATTTTGTTCTTCTTATTGGCGAGCAAATTACTTAACTGATTATTGGTGGGCGGAAAAGAAAGAAGGGTGTGTTACTGTTGTAGTAGCACACCCTTGTAGTGGAGGGTTGCCAGCAAGAGGATTATGCCCCTGTATCTTGTTCGGGGCCGGTTGGTGAAGCCTCATTCGAGGAGTGGCTCTGCGCCGTCCCTTGAGTTGGGTTCTTCGAGACAAAGATCTGGTCGATACGGTTATTGTCAACGTCAATCACCTCGAACGTATAGCCCGCCCAAGTCACCTTGTCTGTGCGTTTCGGAATCTTACGAAGCATGTACATCATAAAACCAGCAACTGTTTCGTAAGTAGAGTCTTCTGGGAACTCGTCAACATCGAGAGCGTGTTCCAAATCGTCAATAGGTGTAGAGCCATCTACCAACCAGGAGCCATCGCCGCGGTCGATGATTTGCAATTCGTCTTGAGTGACTACTAAGTCTCCCATCACGGTACTCATCACGTCATTCAAGGTAATGACGCCGACTACGAGGGCGTATTCGTTAATAATCACGGCAAAATCAGCTCCTGCACGTTGGAACACATCCAAGACCTCCGAAAGCGTCAGACTATCTGGAATAAACGGGCAAGTTTGAATAACTCCCTGCTCTTTCAAAGAGATATGTTTCCCTGCAAGCACCTGTTTAAGGATATGCTTAGAGTCGACATAACCAACAACATGGTCAAGGTCATGATCGCATACTAAGAAGCGGTTATAAGGCACCGAGGTGATTTTGGCACGAATGTTTTCTTCAGATTCATCCAACGTGAAAAATACAATGTTTTCACGAGGAGTCATTGCAGAGGGAACTAAACGGCTTTCCAGATCGAATACATTCTGAATGACAGCCTCTTCTTGAGGGGCGATAACACCAGCAGCGGCACCTGCGCCCACGCTCGCCAAAATATCTTCAGAGGTAATTGTGTCCTGGCGTTTTGTAGGAAATCCAATAGAGCGCAATAGCGAGTCAGAAAGACGTTCTAATGCAAAAACCAAAGGTCGCAAACAGGCAATGCAAAAACGCATTGGTCGAACAACTGCCATTGCGGTTACTTCAGGACGGGCAATAGCTAAGCGTTTTGGCAATAAATCAGCAAAGATAACGAAGAGCAACGTAGCAAGTGAGAACGAAAGAATAAAGCTCACTTGGTCAAGAAACTGGTACGGGATGACTTGTTCAAGACACCACATGAAGAAGGGGGAAAATGTGGCGTCTCCCACAATACCGCCTAACAATGCCACGGCATTGAGGCCTAACTGAATGGCAGAGAAGAATTGTCCTGGTTGCTCTTGTAAGTCCAAAACCAATTTGGCTCGACGATCACCTTCCTCTGCAAGGGCTTGCAAGCGCGAACGACGGGCAGCCGCAAGAGAAATCTCCGAGCAGCTCAAGAAGGCGCTAATAAAAATAAGGATAAGCAGTGTGATCAGTTGTGAGTATGAAGTCATAGACTATTTACCAGGAGTATCAAGCTTATTATTTTAGCATGAGCGTGTAAGGCATTGTTTTTTCGAGTGAATCTTACTTTTTCCTGAGAAAAATTAGAAAAACACTCGAAAAATACATTTAACTAAGTGTTGTAATTCGTGCGAAACTCATTTCATTTTGTTGCTTGAGCTTTACAACAGCTAGGAAATTCGGTCTAATTCTTAAGGTCTGCCTTTAAGGAAAGTGAAATATTTGGCAGGCTTAAACATCATCACATAGGATTCAAAAAATGAAAAATGCAAAGCTGTTAGCTGCTATGGCTGTAGTAGCCGCGGGCACCATTACTTTGCCTGCAATGGCAGGCACAACGTTGGACGCTGTGAAAAAACGTGATTACTTAGTTTGCGGTGTAAACACGTCGGCCCCGGGGTTTGGTGGCGCTGATAGCCAGGGGAATTGGGAAGGTTTGGATGTCAACATTTGCCGTAGCGTTGCTGCAGCTGTTTTGGGTGATGCCAAGAAGGTTAAATTCATTCCGTTGACTTCTTCCCAGCGTTTTACTGCTTTGCAGTCTGGGGAAATTGATGTTTTGGCCCGTAACACGACCTGGACGATGACTCGCGATACAACGCAGGGTGCAATGTTTGTGGGTACATCCTATTACGATGGTCAGGGTTTCATAGTGCCGAAGGAATACGGCATTAAGAGCATCAAGGAATTGGATGGCGCCTCCATCTGTATTCAATCTGGTACGTCTACTGAAAAGACGTTGGCCGACTATTTCCGCACGAACAACCTCAAATATAAAGCTGTGGTATTTGATGCTGCAGAAGCCATTCAGGGGGCATTCTTGTCTGGTCGTTGCCAAGCGTACACGACCGACCAGTCCGATTTAGCTGGTATGTTGACGCATGCTCAGAATCCCGAAAAATACGAAATTCTTCCAGAAGTGATCTCCAAAGAACCTTTGGGTCCGGTCGTGCGTCAGGGCGACGATCAGTGGTTCCAGATTGTCCGTTGGACCTTAGCTGCTATGGTTGAAGCTGAGGAACTCGGTATCACGCAGGCTAACGCTGATGAATTGCGGAAAACCAGCACGAATCCTAATGTGTTACGTGTTCTTGGTGCGAGCGACGACATGGGTCGTGGCATCGGTTTGGACAAAGAATGGTCCTACCGTATCGTCAAGCAGGTTGGTAACTATGGCGAATCTTGGGAAAAATACTTTGGCCCGAAATCCGCTCTCAAACTCCCTCGCGGTCTTAATAAGCTGTGGACGCAGGGTGGTTTGATGTACGCTCAGCCGATCCGCTAAGCGAATCGCTAATTACGCAAAGGCTCCCTGAGATTTTCAAGGGAGCCTTTGTTATTATTGTAAATCCCCTATGTGTGCAGAGAGTCATTGACATAGTGACACTTTCCCCAGCATCTGCACCATTCCTCTCAACTTTCTCTACAGAAAGAGTACGTGATGTTATCGAAAGACACTTTTGGCATAGACGGTGATGATGCCTGGAAGGAGCGTTTGGCTGCCAAGCGACGAAGGGACTATACGATTCAAGCGGTTCTGTTGCTTGTTCTTTTTGCGTTACTTGCTTCCGCCGTCATGAATGTGTCTGAGAATCTAGAAGCACGTCATATTCGTAGCGGTTTTGCTTTTATTTCCAACCCTGCAGGCTTTGACGTGGGTGAAACTGCTATTGCGTTTAGTAGCTTTGATCCAATGTGGAAGGCTTTTGCTGCAGGTATTCTTAATACAATCAAAATCTCTCTGTACTCTATCGTGACAGCCACTCTTATGGGGGTAGTGGTCGGATTGATGCGCCTTTCCCGACATCCGATGCTGAGATTTTTGGGTGCGGCTCATGTTGAGGTTTATCGCAATATTCCGCTGATTGTTTTGTTTTTGGCGGTTTATTTGACCGTGACCGAATTGTTGCCGAGCGCTCGTGGAGCGTTGCATATTGGCGACTGGGTCTTTCTTTCAAAAAGCGGGCTTCAGTATGCGGAGCCAGTACAGGCTCTTTACGCAACAATAAGTGCTTTTGGAGCAGGGGTCATTGCGGCTTTGGCAACTTATAAGTTGTTGCTAAAACGCCTTACTAGTCTTATTGCGAGTCTTTGGGGGTTGTTGGCTTTAGCTGTAGTTGCAGTGGTCGTTTGGGTGAGCTTTGGTGCTATTGGGGGTTGGGTCCATCCCGAACAGACTCGCTTTGCCTTATCTGGTGGTGGACAATTTACGCCAGAATTTTTAGCACTTTGGTTAGGATTGACTCTTTTTACTTCGGCGGCTATTGCTGAAATCGTGCGCGCTGGCGTGTTGGCTGTACGCCCTCAGCAGTGGGAGGCGGGCTTAGCCCTTGGTTTAACTCGTGCCGAAACAGTAAGCTACGTTATTTTCCCACAGTCGATGCGCTTGGTGATTCCGCCTTTGGCTAGTCAATACATGAATTTGACCAAGAATTCTTCTTTGGCAGTGATTGTTGGGTATCCAGATTTGGTCAATATCGGGAATACGGCTATCAATGTGAGTGCACAAGCGTTAGAGGTGATTTGTATCATCATGATGGTGTACTTGACCTTGAATCTCATCATCTCGGTGGTGATGAATGCTCTGAATGCTCGCGTTATGCGGGCTCCACAGTAACGCCGAGGAGGAGAACAAGATGCAAGTAGTTTCTCAGAGCGCCTTCCACGGTACGTTTTGGCAACGAATCCAAAAACAATTTTTCTATTCTAAGTGGGCAGGGTTGCTTACCTGTTTCGTCTTTGCCGTCATTTTGTACATCTGCTTCCGTTTGTTTACATGGGGCGTCGTAGATGCAAGTGTGGGTAGCGCCGAAGTTTGTCGACAGGCTAGTGGCGCTTGTTGGGGATTTGTTGCTGAAAAATGGCGTTTGATTATTTTTGGGCGTTTCCCTTATGAAGAACAGTGGCGTCCTGCTGTGGCGACGATTCTGCTCATTGCGGCATTGGTAATTAGTGCTATTCCTGCCTTCTGGAATAAAGTGATGGCCCGTTATCTCCTATGGGTTTGGGTGATTGCGTTTTTTGGATTCTTCACCTTGATGAAAGGAGGGATCTTTGAGCTAACGCCTATCTCTACGGATATGTGGGGTGGGTTTCCATTGACTGTCGTTTTGACGCTTTTTGGGATGGGAATATCGATTCCTTTAGGTGTCATTTTGGCTATTGGTCGCCGTAGCTCTATGCCAATTGTCTCAGGCATTAGTACTGGATACATTGAGTTAGTGCGAGGTATTCCGCTTATTACAGTGCTTTTTATGGCGACTTTTATTTTCCCCTTGTTGTTACCAGCGGGAACGCGTATGGATGCGTTCTGGCGTGTGACGATTGCGATTGTCCTCTTTCAGGCCGCTTATATTGCCGAAACGGTTCGCGGAGGGATTCAAACGATTCCTGCGGGGCAATTTCATGCTGCGGAGTCTTTGGGGCTCAACAAGGTGGAAACATATATTTATGTGATTTTGCCGCAGGCACTAGTTGCAGTGATCCCTGCATTTATCAATAGCTTGCTTTCTTGTTTTATGGATACTTCGCTCGTGACGGTCGTATCAATGACGGACCTCACAGGGGCATTGAAGCTTGCGTTAGGGGATGCGGAGTGGAGAGCCTTCTTTGTGGAAGGCTATCTCTTCATCGCGGCGATCTACTTTGTTTGTAGTTTCATTATTTCTCGTTATAGCCTTTGGTTAGAGGCGTACTTGAGAGGGAATAAGAAAAGATAAAAGAAAAAGAGTAAGCTAGAAAGATACTCTTAATCAGGAAAAGGTGAAATTATGTTTGTGACCTTTCATGAACACATCATCCGCGTTTCTCATGGATCAGCAGAAGGGCTGACTAAGGCGGAATTATGGGAAGCGCTGCTTGAATTTGTACGCAAGCCCCAAGAATTTGTTGAACACATGACTCACGCTGAAATTTTGGAGGAAACTAAAACGGAGGCTGGAGCGAAGCTGACCCGTAAGTTGCACTTTGACAAGGTAGAAGTCAACGACTCGGTAGATATCCGCGAAAAAGATAGTGAGATTGTAACCTCAGTGGCTGCCTCTGAGCACTTCCCGGAATCGACCTTCCTCATAAAGGTGGAAGAGCCCGAAGAAGGCAATCTCTTTATGCGCTTTATCTACTCGGAAGATGAACGCAACGAAAATCCAATGTACCAAGATATTCGTAAACAGGCCTACCAGGCAAAAGATGAACACCTCGTCGAAGAGCTTTTGAAGTGGATCTTCAACAAGAAAAAGAACTAACGAACTGTTGATCAATTAATCAAAGCGTCCATAGCCCTAGATGGTGAAGCGGACGCTTTTTTGTCTAACAAGAAAAAACATGACAACCTCAGAACGTATTGTTAACCTGATTGCACAGGATATCTCCGCTAAAGATTGGCAAGTTCAAGCGGTGTTAGATTTATTTGCAGAGCAAGCGACAGTCCCTTTTATCGCACGCTATCGTAAAGAGCGCACTGGTGGTCTTGATGATGCACAGTTGCGTCTGCTCGAAGAACGCTTTCTTTTTTTTAAGGCGCTAGAAGAACGCCGAGAAACAATCGCCCGATCCATTGAACAGCAGGGGAAAATGACCCCTGAGATCGAGGCCGCATTATTCGGAGCAAAAACAAAGCAAGCCTTGGAAGATATTTATCTCCCTTACCGTGTGAAGCGTCGTTCACTTGCTACAGAGGCGAAAGCGGCAAATCTCGAACCTCTGCTTGATGTGGTTCTTGGGAATCCCCAAGCGGAGGTGCGTACGTTAGCTGTAGGGTATGTTAAGGCTGATACAGCTTTTAGCACTGTAGAGGATGTCCTCAAAGGGATTCGTGCAATTTTTGGCGAACGCATCACAGACTGCACTGAGTTGGTATCTGGATTGCGTCAGTTTGTCTGGGAAAATGCCTCTTTAGAAAGTGTTCGCTCTAATGAAGTGGAGGACGCCGAAGGAGTTTTCAAAGACTATTATGAGTACTCTGAACCGATTTCAGAAATTCCTTCACATAGAGCGTTAGCGCTTTTCCGCGGCTACGATCGTCGAGTGTTAACGCTTTCGCTACGAGAGGATGATTATATCGTTGAGCATTATCTAAATACGGTTTTTGATACCTTAGGGCTCGCCAAAGAACACCGTCAAGCTGGGTCTTGGGTGTTGAACACAGTGCAGTGGGCATGGCGTGTGAAGTTGCGCCCGAGTTTCTCTACAGATCTTTTCTCTCAGTTGCGTGAACAGGCAGAAAAACAGGCTATTGATGTTTTTGGAACCAATTTAAAATCTCTGTTAATGGCGCCTCCAGCAGGGACAAAAGTGGTCATGGGTTTAGATCCAGGATTTAGAAATGGGGTAAAAGTTGCTGTCGTGAATGCTCACGGTGCATTGGTAGACACTGTGATCATTTATCCTTTTGGTCCTCGAGTTGAGCAAGCGAGGGCGCAAATCGTCGCTATGGCGAAAAGGCATCAAGTGGAATTGATGGCAATTGGTAACGGTACGGCAAGCCGCGAAACAGATGCCTTTGTGGGTGAAATATTGCGGGAATACTCCGATCTCAAAGCACACAAAGTAATTGTGAGTGAGGCAGGTGCGAGTGTGTACTCTGCTTCTGAAGTCGCTTCTGAAGAATTTCCTGATGTTGACGTAAGTTACCGTGGAGCGATCTCCATTGCACGCCGTTTGCAAGATCCACTTGCAGAATTAGTCAAAATTGATCCAAAAGCGATTGGCGTGGGGCAGTATCAACACGACGTTAACCAGTCACACCTCAATGCACGCCTCAATAATGTGGTGGAAGATTGTGTGAACGCCGTTGGAGTGGATGTGAATACGGCAAGTGTTCAAATTCTTCAGCGCATTTCTGGGTTGGGACCAATACGTGCCCGTAATATCGTTGAGCAGCGAACAAAAGATGGACTCTTCCGTAATCGTGAACAGTTGCGCAAAGTTCGTGGAATGGGACCCAAAGTCTATGAATTAAGCGTCGGTTTTTTGCGCATCAACAATGGCGAAAATGCCTTGGACTCGACCTCGGTACACCCTGAATCTTATTCCCTCGTCTCTCAGATGCTGAAGGTGCTCGGGAAGCCACTCAATGAAGTGATTGGCAATACAAAGCTCTTGAAAACATTGAAGTTAGAGCAGTTTGTGACGCCAGAAACTGGTTTACCAACGTTGCGTGACATCGTCACTGAACTTGAAAAACCAGGGCGAGATCCCCGTGAGGAGTTCTCTTATGCCCAATTTTCTGATGACGTCACTAGTATTGATGATCTGAAGCCAGGGATGAAACTTGAAGGTGTAATTACGAATGTAGCTCAATTTGGTGCGTTCGTGGATATTGGCGTCCATCAAGATGGACTGGTGCACATTTCTCAGCTAGCTGATCAGTTTGTGCAGGATCCACACCAGATTGTAAAAGTCGGAGATATTGTGCAGGTGCTTGTTCTAGAGGTTGATCAGCCGCGTCATCGTATTGCTCTTTCTATGAAACGGCAACCAGAAAAGAGTAGCTCTGATGGACGCCGAGTTCGTTCGCAGGGTAAGACCTCTTCTCGGCGAGATGAACCGCAAGGGGCAATGGCCAATGCTTTCAAACGTATTGGTGTGTGTTAATGAAGAAAGCCTTTCTGTCGAATTTGGAGATAGATTTTCACCTCTTTGAGCGATGATTTCCGTATAGAATAAATGCCTTTTTCAAGCATTGCTTATCTAAGCATTTTTTACGCGAAACGGTCTCTAGAGCGTTGATTTTTTAGTAGTTTTTATTATGACCAGTCCTAATCCCGCATTGGTACGTGATGTCGAAGATCGTCGTACTTTTGCCATTATTTCTCACCCTGACGCTGGTAAAACCACGTTGACGGAAAAGTTGTTGCTATTCGGAGGAGCTATCCAGTTGGCTGGCGCAGTCAAAGGGCGTAAGGCAGCACGACACGCCACCTCTGACTGGATGGAAGTTGAAAAAGAACGTGGTATTTCGGTCACCAGTTCGGTGATGCAGTTTAAGTACAACGACCACGTGATCAATTTGTTGGATACTCCAGGCCATGAAGACTTCTCTGAGGATACGTATCGAGTGTTGACCGCGGTTGACGCGGCCATCATGGTTATTGACGCAGCAAAGGGTGTGGAAGCACAGACGATCAAGTTGCTTGAAGTTTGCCGTATGCGAAATACGCCGATCATCACGTTTATCAATAAATTGGACCGAGAAGTTCGTTCACCGCTAGATTTGTTGAGCGAAATTGAGAGCGTGCTTAAATTGCAGTGCGTGCCTATTACTTGGCCGATCGGGATGGGAAAAACGTTTCGTGGTGTTTTCTCTTTGCTCAAAAACTGCATGGTGAAATTTACCGCTGGCGAAGAGCGTTTGACAGGTGATCGAGAAATTATTGAAGATTTAAATAATCCAGAATTAGATCAATTATTTCCGATGGAAATGCCTATCGCTCGAGAAGGTATTGAATTAATTCAAGGTGCTACTGAACCATTTGACTTACAAAAGTTTTTAAATGGTGAACAAAGCCCTGTATTTTTTGGTTCTGGTGTAAATAATTTCGGTGTACAGGATTTATTGGATGCGCTTGTTAATTGGGCTCCATCTCCGCAACCACGCCAAACTAATACTCGAAAGATAGAACCCGTTGAGGAACCATTTACGGGTTTTGTATTTAAGATTCAGGCCAATATGGATCCGCGTCACCGCGACCGTATAGCCTTTTTCCGAGTATGCTCTGGGCGCTATACGCCAGGGATGAAAGTCTTCCATACTCGTGAGGGTCGCGAGATGAAGATTGCCAATGCTTTGACCTTTATGGCACAAGATCGTGTGATTATGACTGACGCAGTGGCTGGAGACATTATTGGTATTTACAATCACGGCCAACTTCACATTGGGGATACGTTAACGGAAGGCGAACAGCTCACGTATACAGGGATCCCAAACTTTGCGCCTGAACTTTTCCGTGCTGCTCGAAGCAAAGACCCCTTCAAAGCCAAGCAGCTTCAGAAGGGTTTGCAAGAACTTGGGGAAGAAGGTGCTATTCAAGTTTTCACCAACGATCTTGGCAATATTATGTTGGGTGCTGTGGGTCAATTGCAGTTTGAAATTGTTGCACAACGTTTGGAAACGGAGTACAAGGTTGGAGCAATTTACGAGCACACGGACGTCTCGACGGCTCGTTGGTTATCCTTCCCCGACGAAGCTACGAAGAAAGATTTTGAGTCAGAGCAGGCGGCTCGCTTGGCAACAGATGTGAATGGAAACATGGTCTATTTAGCCACTTCCATTTATAACCTGGAAACCACGATGAAGCACTGGCCGCAAGTCAAATTCCATGCTACTCGCGAAATGAATGAAAGGTTTGAGTAAATACTTACTCTCATGGAATTGCCTGCAATATAAGAAAATAACAGCGATTACTCACTAACATTGCTAGAGAGGGGAAGCCGATTCCTTTCGGAAGTTCACTGAGATACAGAGCCCCAAGATGGACAAAAGAGAATGTTCCCAAAGGTGGACATAAGTCTGGCAAAACTCCCCTCAAAGAGAAAGCCCCTGCGATTTTTTCATCGTGGGGGTTTCTGTTTGGATAGAAAAAATAATTTGATTTGTTTTCGAATTTATCAAAATTTTGGGAAAAAAGAAAACGAATTCTAAATTCCCGATAAGTAATTATCTACCGAGTTTAGAAAGGTCAAAAACTTCTTATCACTTAGTCAATTAATTGGATGAATCGTGAGTTCACGACCAGTGTGATCCACAATAGATTTTTGTAGCGCAAGGTCTGATTCATCTCCGCTTTCGCTATGTGCTTTGGAATCATAAAGGTCATACGCTTTTCGATTTGCCACTGGCGTGACGTTGGGCATCACAATATTGCAACCGTATAGAATCCCCTGAATACGGCCGTCGGGATGGATTGTTTCAAGAGAGGTTGAGGCGACAATATTCACGTGTTTTAAGACCAAACGTACTACTGCGATCATGTTGAGCGAGAGTTGAAGCAACGGAGTTTTTGCGAGCATGCCTTCGTTCACCATATCTCCGCCGCGACTCGTAATATAGGGCCCCATTCCGATGATTTCGGGGTCAAGACGTTGGAAACCACGTATATCCTGAACCAGATCGTCTAAGGTCTGATTTGGCAACCCGATCATGACTCCAGTGGCTAGTTGGTAACCGACTTCACGGAGGTTTGCCAAGTCGAGATAACGATTAATGAGGACTTTTTCATGCTTTCCAGGCGTGCTATGCAAGGCATCAAAAATCTTTTGATTTGTGGACTCGATGCGCAATAAATAACCCAACCCAGAGGGGTTACCAGCAGCGTTCGCCCATTGCTGATAGGTCTCTTTTGTTTGTTCCCCGAGGCTCAAGAGAATGCCCAGACCATTTGGAAGTTCAGGGCAAACCGTTTTTTCATGAATCTCAGTGACGACTTCAGAGATGAATTTAATCCATTTTGGATCGCGTCGTTCACTAGCTTGTATGCCAATAGATCCATATCCTTTTTTAAATGCAATTAAGGCGGAATTGATAATAACTTCTTTTTCGAGAGTATATCTATCAACAAAATGATTATCTTTTCTAATTCCGCAGTATCGACAATTAGCAGTACAAATATTACTAATTTCAATTAAACCACAAAGTACAATTTTATTACCAAGGCATTTTTCGGTTAAATCAAATGCGGCTTTTTGAAGTTTTTTGCAGTCTTCTGGATCAGAAAGCCCCAGTAAGAATCTAAGTTCTTCATCGCTAAATTCTGACTTCTGAAGGATAAGATCAAGATTCATCATGATGGTAGATTGGAGAGCTGGTTAACAATGGCGAGCACTTGAGGATGCTACTGCCACAATCGGTAAGAGATAGCGTAGAGGAAGTATCTTTGCGCAGAATGGTTTTCTTTTTTTATTTTCCCCGACTTTTTTTCGTAACGAAGTTGGAAATTTTGCCTCGATGCTAGAATAGCCAAATGTTTTTACGGCAACGACTATGTGTCTAGCGAGATGCCTATAGAGAAAAACAGCCGGGAGAGAATCACTCTGGCCCGGCTGTTTCATTTGGGAATTACATATCCTCTTCTTTAAGCGGTTTACGCAACTCTGCACGAACGTTATCCATAGCAGAGTAGAAGGCCTTCATCATCACTAGACCGAGGAATTTACCGCTATCGGTGACGACAATACGATCGGGGTCGTTGGGGTCGTCCTTAATAGCACCTAACAAGCGTAAGCCCATCATCTCTTTGAAGAGCGTGCGGTCGACATTGACGCCGTGAACCTCACGGAAGTAACGGCGAGAGAGTCGATGGGAGAAGAGCCCTAACATCAAGCGATATTGCAAGATGGAGTGCTTGTCAAACTGACGACGACGTTCAACCCCGGTGTGACCAGCTGCAATGCGCTCCCCATATCGACGAAGGCTGAAAGTGTTCACGTACAAGCTGTCACCCAAGAAGCTAAAGGCACCAGAACCAACGCCCAGGTATTCGTCATGGTCAACGACGTATTCGTCAAAGCCTTCATCATTCGTACGGCCGAATGTCCAGGAGGTGAGCTGACGATAGTGAGAGCCCAATGTATCCATGATGACGCCATACTGTTCAGCTAACTGACTACCTTCGGCAGCAATAACATTTTTCACGCTCTTACGGGTCTGAGAAGTCACCATCAGAGGGTAAGTGGTCACTTGACGAGGATTGAGCTGACGAATCTTATCCATATCGCTCTGCAACATGTCTAAGGTCTGGCCACGGAAGCCAAAGATCATGTCTACGTTACAGACAGGGAAAAGCTCCTGAGCATACTGGAGACGCTCAAAAATCTGTTCGCCCGAACCAAACTTTTCATAACGTTCTGCGAGCTTGAGAATGTCGTCGTTGAAGCTCTGTACACCAATAGACATACGATCCACTAACCCTTTGAGGTTGCGGAATTGTGGCGTCATAATGATCTGCGGGTCCGTTTCACAAGAAATTTCTTTGATGGACGGGAAAAGCTTCTTAGCGTGCTCAAGCGTTTTTATGAGTTCAGATTCAATAATCGTTGTCGTACCACCACCTACGTACATGGATTGGAAGTCATAACCCAACGCCTTCACATAGTCCATTTCTTTACGCAAGTTCTCAAAGTATGCACGAGCCGTGTGCTCTTTAAACAAAAAGCGATGGAAAGTACAGTACGAGCACAGCGTATGACAAAACGGGATGTGCGCATAGAGAAGATACTGATGACCATCCTGAGGAGGTGGGGGACTATTAAGAATGACCGGATCACAATGAAGATATTTCTTCGTGTAGTAATCCATGATGCGATCGGTCATGTTGATCGCCCATTCAGGCATTAAATCCTGGTGGTGTGCGGTTGAGCTCATAAGAATAAATGTCGTTTCAAACAAAAAGATATTGAATTTTAGCCTACTCTGGTATCGAGCGAAAAACTATTTGAGGAATAGATCGATTGATAAAAGCAATAGGCTATTCCCTTACTGCAGTAGGGGAATAGCCAGAGTAGAACCTCAATAAAAGTATTACCCGTGAGTGGCGTAAAGTTTCTGGATGATGTCTTTAAATTTATTACTCAGGGGCCCGCGTTTGAGTTTCAGCGTTGGAGTAAGTAGCCCGTTTTCAATAGTCCAAGGCTCACGAGTGAGTACTACTGCGCGTGGCAAAGCATAATGCGGGAAATCCTTTGCAGCCACTTTAGCACGTTTGAGAGCAGTGCTTCGCACAGCAGGAACAGAAAGTGATGCATCATCATCGGGATCGACGCCGTGCTCTTTAGCAAGGGACTTCCACTCTTCTTCGTCAACTACAGCGATCAAGCTGAGGTAAGGGCGGTTTTCACCAATAATGTAGGCCTGAGCAAAAAGCTGATCTGTTTCGATGGCACTTTCAAGGTCAGCAGGAGGCACTTTTTCCCCAGTACTGGTGACGATAATTTCTTTAATACGTCCCTTAATTTGGAGCATGCCAGCGTCGTTAAATGCACCAACGTCCCCAGTGCGCAACCAACCATCTTCTGTGAAGGCGTTGGTGCTATCTTCAGGGCGATTCCAATAGCCTTTCATCACTGTTGGACCTTTAATTTGGATTTCATCGCCTTCGCCTAAACGCAACTCTACATTGCAGAAGGGACGGCCCACTGTGGCGGGTTGATTGAGCGTCTGGTTGTTCCCTGCGATGATCGGGCTGGCTTCTGTCATCCCATACCCCTGAATAATGGGTAAACCAAGGCCACAAAAAGTACGGGCAACCTTAGCATTAAGAGCGGCGCCACCAGAAATGGCAATGCGCAATTTGCCACCAAACTGGCTCAGCAACATATTGGACACTTTGCGTAAGAGTAAGGAGCGGACAACAGGGTCCAAGAACTCACGCCAGGTATGCTCTTGTGGTAAAAGATTCTTTTTGCAGAAATCGCGCCAGCCTACTTCCGTGGCCCAATTAAAGAGGAAGCGGGCAAAGCCGCTAGACTTCTTCAACTTGTCTTCCACACGTGCAAAAATACGTTCATAGACGCGTGGCACAGATATGATGACATCTGGTTTGATGGTCTTCAGATCGTCTGCCAGAAGCAAAATAGAGCGGTTGTAGGCGATACGACAACCTGTAGCGAGAGCCAGATAGTAGCCAGCAGTGCGTTCAAACGTGTGCGAAAGCGGTAAGAAGGAGAGGAAAGTATCCCCTACGTTTGGTGACACACAGACAAGCGTGGCCTTTACATTGCTCACGATATTGTCGTGGGTGAGCATCACGCCCTTAGGGCGACCAGTCGTCCCCGAAGTATAGATAATACCCGCAAGATCATCCCCTTCGGGCATAGCTGGAAGTTCATTTGTAAACTCTTCGCCTGCTTTCAAAAAGCCCTCAGCGCCCACAATATTGAAATGTTCGTCTTGAATAGGATCAGTCACTTCATCGGCCTCAGTCACGATCACGTGATTCAGGTCTGGCATTTCCACGCCAGTGGCGCGAATTTGTTCCCAACGAGTGAGTTTGTTAGTCACCAAAACTTTAGCCTGGCTATCAATAATGATGAATGCACAAGCACCTGGCGTATCGATCGCGTGGAGAGGCACGGGGATCAAACCATTAGCAAGTGCTGCCTGATCTGCACAAACGTGATCGATACAGTTCGGCATAAGGATGGCAACATGTGTCCCTCTAGCAAGCCCCTTCTGGGCAAAGGATTTTCGCCAAGCAAGGATCTTGTTGCCCAACTCTTTGTAGGAGTAGCTAACCCACTGATTGGTTGCGCGATCAAACTGGCGAATGGCTTCTTGCGATGAATACAGCTTAAGACTATTCTCGAACAATCCTGGCAAGGTATGAATAGCATCAAGATCGTAGGAACTTCTTGTTTCACTAGTTGTCACTGTTAATTCCTTCTTATTTTTTCTTCACAATAAAGTCTGGCAATGCTTTGCCGTGTCGTCATTCAACATACTGAAAGACGGTCTATTTTTGGAATCTCAAAAATAGGGGTTTACCCTAATTCTAAAGAGATTTTCTTCTCTTCGAGTTCTTCCCAGCGTTGATAACTTGTTGCTATTTCTTCTTCAAGCTGTTGAGCACGTTCTTTATCAAGCTTTATTTGCTCGACAGATTGAGTGTGATAGTTGGTGCTACTCATCTTGTCGATGAGTTTAGTTTGCTCCGCTTCAAGTTCAGCAATACGATTTGGAAGCTCTTCGAGTTCTTTGTTTTCTTTATAGCTAAGGCGCTTTTGTTCTTTCTTCACAGGGCGGCTTGGCTTTGCGGGTTCACTTGCTGGTTTACTTTCAATGAGAGTAGTTTCCTTCGGACGCTGATGAATCCAATCGGAATATCCACCTGCGTAAGCTCCCCACTTGCCTTTACCTTCGGGAACGAGCACTTGTGTGACGACGTTGTCCAAGAACCGACGATCATGACTGACCAAAATAATCGTTCCAGAATAATTAGCTAAGGTCTGTTCCAATACATCTAAGCTGTCAATATCCAAATCATTGGTGGGTTCATCTAAAACCAATAAATTGGCAGGCAGAGCGAACAATCTAGCTAAGAGCAAGCGGTTGCGCTCGCCACCAGAGAGAGAACTCACTGGAACATTGACGCGGCGTGGCGGGAAAAGAAAGTCCCCCATGTACGCAATGATGTGTTTTTTCTGCCCAGCGATCTCGACCCATTCAGAGCCAGGGGAAATAGTATCGGCAACGGTTTTATTCAGGTCGAGCTGAGCACGAAGCTGATCAAAGTAAGCTACTTGAATGTTGGTGCCAATCTTCACTTCGCCAGAGTCTGGCTGTAGCTTACCCAAGATGAGTTTGATTAACGTGCTTTTACCTACACCATTTGGACCAATTAAACCGAGTTTTTCTCCGCGTAATAGCGTGAAGTCGAAGTTTTTCACGATACTGCGGTCATCGAAGGATTTGCAGAGACCTTTGATTTCAGCCACGATTTTTCCACTCTTGGCTCCTTCATCAATCGCCAGCTTCATACTCCCCGTGAGATCACGACGCTGTTCTCGTTCACGACGAAGTGCTTCAAGGCGGCGAACACGACCTTCGTTACGAGTGCGACGCGCTTCGATTCCTTTTCTAATCCACACTTCTTCTTGCTTCCAGAATTTATCAAATCGCTGGTTTGCTAAAGACTCACTGTGTAGTTCATAGTCTTTCTTTTCCTGATAAGCAGCAAAGCTACCAGGGTAGGATCTCAATTGACCTCGATCGAGTTCAATAATGCGAGTAACGACATCGTCTAAAAACTGACGGTCATGAGTAATAACGATCAAAGAGCGTGAATTTTTATATTCTGTATTACAAATTATCTCTAAAAGGGAGATCGCCTCGATATCTAGATGGTTTGTTGGTTCGTCTAGGAGTAATACGTCTGGGGAGAGAGCGAATGCAAGCGCAAGTGCTGCACGTTTGCGTTCTCCCCCGCTTGCTTGTCGAGGCGAGAGATCTTGATGTACATCGAAACGTTCGATGTATTCATCGAGCTTGGCGAGGGCGCGCCATTTTTCTCGATCATCTGGGTAGTGATCTAGATTCCCTCGAAGAATTAAACTTTCGCGAATCGTTTTTGCTTCAGGAAGGAAGGGTTCTTGTTCGACATATTGAATGTGAAGACCATCTTGCGCAATACGATCTCCGTGGTCAGGGTGTTGAGTATTGGCCAGAATGGAGAGAAGCGTGCTTTTTCCTGTGCCGTTGCGTCCAATGACGCCGATGCGTTCACCTGGTTCCAGAGCGAAATTCGCGCCATCAAGAAGCGGCAAATCTCCCCAAGAGACATCGACGTTTTGTAGGGTGATCAGAGACATAACAAAAACCGTATCGAATAGAAAGAGAAAGCAGTGATACAAAACAATCACTGCTTCTTGTGGTGCATTAGTAAAAACTTTTTTAGTGGTTGCTTGGTTCAAGGGTAAGCAACTGCAAGGTTCCGTCCTGAATCAATATTGTGGCTGGTTTGCGATCTAAAAGAGCAGAGTGCCCGCGGTTGCTTGTCCAGGTTCCAGACTCGCCAGAGAATTTGAAAGTCATTTCTTGATGAGCCCATCTTTCCGCAGCTGCAAGCGCATCAACTCCTAAGGCGAACAAACGTTTTGCCGTGAGGGAGTATGGCATTGCGGTCTGGAACTTCGCTTCAAAACTTTCATTGTTATATTCAACAAGGAGAGGAGAATCAACAAAGACCGCGTTATTCATGTCATAGACCAAAGAACTTGCCGTCGGATTGGTTTCAGGATCTCCTGGATTCAAAAGAGAAATTCCCCAAATCTGTGTATTGCGTGGCAAACGATTTATGACGAGGCTGGCTTGGGCTGCATCCAAAGACAAGAGAGCGACAGGGAATTGGGTCGTTCCTTGGGATTCAACCGAACGTAGTGCATTCTTGAGTCGTTCAAGGCGTTGTAAGTTTTCTTCAGTGCTAGGTGCTTGAGAAAGAGCTGAGATTTCTTGCACATAAAGTTGGCGTTGCTCCGAGTTCAATTGAGGTGGAGTAAGCTGCTTGAGTGAGTTGATCGTTGCTGGGTCGATCGGCATAATCTGATAAGGAACGACATGATCTTGCAGAGCTGTTTCATACCCTGCAGTAACTCGATAGTCCGTCTTATTTGCATCACGCACAATGAGTACCTTGGACAAAGGATTGTTCAATTGCTCCCATGATTCCGCGGCGAGCTTGGCAACGTAGTTGGCCTCTAATTCAGTAGAAAGCGACATCATCAATAGGTGAGCGTCGTTTTCAGCAATCATGTTATGAGCTGGAGTGTTCAAAGCGATCACGGGTAACGGTAAGCTCGGGAGACGCAACAAAGCATCAACTCGTTCACGTGAAAGAGGGCCAATAGCCACATCGGCACCAGCGATCGCGGCAGCTTTGAGTTGGTTATCCAAATTGTCATTAGAGCTCGATTCCACCATAATCAGACGGATATTTGGTTTGCGAATACTGGCTGCAGTTAAACCATTAAGGACGATTTTGTTCGCAGCAATGGTAGGTGCATTATCCCCTGGCATAATGACTGCAACGGTGAGAGGACGGTTGTCACCTGTATCAACTGAGTCGCTAGGCATCGTGCCTGATGCAGACTCAGACTCCACAGCTCGCGCAGTGGCTGGCTCGAATGAATCCGTTGCTGTAGTCGCACTCGCACAGAGCGGAATTGTTAGACTGAGCGAGCAACAAAACGCAATACGAAGTGAAGTAAGGACAGACACAATGAGTTCCCTAAGAGAGAGTTTAGTTTCAGATTTTTTGTTTCAGGCTTCTGGCTTACAAATGCAAGAGTGCCCAAGTGGCGCTTTGTATGTTGTTGGGCTACCCATCGGTAACTTGGGCGATATTACATTGCGCGCACTTTGGATTTTAAGCAAAGTCGACGCAATCGCGGCAGAAGATACCCGAGAAACTAAGAAAATATTAGAAAAATACGGCATTAATGCAAAATTGCTGTCGGTGAGAGAACATAACGAGCATGTTGGTGCTGAACAAATCATAAACTTTTTAGCCCAAGGTTGGCGAGTTGCTATGGTAACTGATGCTGGTACGCCAAGTATTTCGGATCCTGGGGCAAAAGTTGTCAAAATGGTGGTAGAGGCAGGGTATCGCGCCATTCCTATCCCAGGGTGCTCCGCGGTCATCACTGCACTCTCTGCTGCAGGTCTTGAGGGCAATGCCTTTACGTTTGTTGGATTCTTGCCTAGCCAAACGAAAGCACGCCACGCAGCTCTAAAAAAATGGTTAGAGCGCCCGGAGGCATTTGTTCTTTACGAGGCTCCTCATCGAATCGCAGACTTACTTCTGGATTTAGCACAACAAATTAACCCAACCCGCCCAGTTGTGATAGCGCGTGAAATTACGAAAAAATTTGAAGAGTTTACGTATCTTACTGGGGAAACAATGCCGCAATGGCTTTCAACTATGACTCCTAAAGGGGAATATGCCATTCTTATTGGTGCTGAGCAACGAGAAGCGATAGGACTAGAGTTAACCGAGGAACAAAAAGCTTGGCTAATGAATTTACTGCCCCTAGTCCCGACATCAAAACTTGCGGCTATTGCCGCAAAAGTAACTGGGATTGCACGCAGCGATGTTTATGAATGGCTTCTTACACAGAAGGAATCCTAACGGACATTAACTATGTTTCACGTGAAACATGGTCAGTTTTTGAAAGGCTGTTATGTTTCACGTGAAACTCCCTTTTCTTTCTCTGCGGGTAAATATAGGAAAAGCCACCGAAGGGTGGCTTTTATTTTGGCGTATAAGGGTCGATCAAGGACGAAGCGCAACTTCGCGTGCCTTAGAGGAGTGGATATTACGTACCAAGCCCTCTAAGAGAGATGAGAGCTCTTCAACCAAGTTGGAATTGGAAATTACGCCGACTAATTTATTGTTTTCATCCACGATAGGTAAGCGGCGGATGCCAAATTCGCGCATGCGTGCTAATGCGACAACCATAGACTCATCAACCGTAGCTGTGACAACAGGTGTGGTCATAATATCGGCCACGGTTACCTTGTTGGGATCTTGGTTCAGAGCAACAACTTGAATTGCAATGTCTTGGTCTGTGATCATCCCCTGAGGAATTTGTTGATCATCGACGATGACTAAGCTTCCAACGTGCTGTTCGCGCATTTGGGCTGCACATTCTGTAATTGTTTTGCTAGAGGGGGTCGTGGCGACATCATGTACCGCCATATCGATGACCTTCATAGAACGTGTACGCATGTTATTCCTTTGACAAAAACTCAGCGTTGATCAGACGTGTACAAGAAAGACCAATAACAACTGGTCTTTCTCTCAGTAGAGGGGATCAACTCTGGGAGAGTTAATGTGATGAGTGACTCTGGGGGTCACAAGAATTCTGATTGCTGAGCGCTACAGTGGAGCGCTCAACTTCACCTCAATAGTTGTAGTTAGACTAGCAAAAATCTCAGGCTTTTGCTTTGCTGGTAGCCTAAGAAATCAGCGTAAAACTATTCTTTTTCAGTTTCTTCGCCAGCATCTGTTCCAGCATTAAAGAGAAGGTGCTGGAAAGTTGTGAAGTCGTACAAGTGTTTATCCATCAAGTGAGAAGGAGCAATACGCTGTAAGCTCATAAAGATATTGTAGATACGTCCAGGGAATTCACGATCCCATTCTCGAATAAGGGCCTTGATTTCTTGACGTTTTAAATTTTCTCCTTTGCCGCAAATTCCTTTTGCCGTGGTGGGGTAGCCCATGATTTTGGAAAATTTTTCAGTTTCGTATTCACGGACGTAAGCCAACGGGCGGATGACCGTATTCTTTCCATCATCACTGCGAAGAATGGGGGGCATGGCTTTAAGACGCCCACCGTAGAAAAGATTCAAGAGCAAAGTTCCCACTATATCGTCCATGTGGTGTCCTAAAGCAATTCTGGTGCAACCATGTTCACGAGCTACACGGTAGAGAATGCCACGACGCAAACGAGCGCAAAGTGAACAGATATTTTTCCCATCAGGGATGATGCGTTCAATGATAGAAAAAGTGTCCTGGTCTTCAATATGAAACGGCACACCAGTCTTTTCTAAATAGCCTGCTAATACTTCTCGAGGGAAGTTAGGAATGTGCTGATCAATATTTACGGCTAACAGATCAAATTTAATCGGGGCACGCTGCTGGAGTTTTTTCAAAACATCCAAGAGTACAAAGCTATCTTTACCGCCACTCATAGCAACTAAGACTTTATCGCCATCTTCAATCATATTGAAGTCGGTAATGGCCTGTGCGGTGAGTCGAACAAGACGTTTTTCGAGTTTTTTCACTGCAACACTTTTCTTGTTTTTCTTGGGCGTAGCTTCGGTATGATCCTCTGTTCCTGTGATGTTTTCTGCGAGGTCACTAGGAGGAACGGTATCAACCAAATTAATAGGGGTAGCAGGAATATTGGTAGGCATAGACGTTAAGCTTTGAGTAAAGAGAAAGCCACTCCTTCGCGCCAGATTTCTAGTCCCACCGAGTCAGCCTTTTCGTAAGCCATAGGCTTAGCGGTAGCGAGGCGAAGTAGCACGACCGACGGGAAAGAAACGAGGGAGCTAGCGAGATGATTAATGAGCGTTTCCTGAAGTTCGAAATGCTGGCTTTGGGTTTCTTTTTCAATAGTTTTGAGAAGCTTTGTGTAGTCAAGCACATCATTGATATTATCGTGTGCACTTATAGCACTTTCATTGCGAACCCATACTTCACAGTTGATGATTAAGGGTTGTGCACGCTTATGCTCATGATCGTAAACGCCGATAGAGCAGAGTAGACGAAGATTCTCAATGAAAATTTTTGTACACTGAGTTTTGAGAAGCCAGGAGATATTGTTGGACATTATGATGTAGGAACTTTCGATAACGCGAAAGAAATATGATACTCAGCTTCTGGCTTGTTTACTGTAAAGAGTGCTCCTTGTATGCGTTGGTTTTTAAGCATTTTCGTTTTGCTTGTTGTTGTTCTTAGTTTTATTCCGACTTTGCAGAAGTGGGGATTGGGAAGACTGCCTGGTGATATCAACTTTACGTTGATGGGGCGTCATATCTCTATTCCTTTGATGAGTACGATTCTTTTGACCTGCGTAGCGCTAGTTGTAGGGAGACTTTTTTAGGCCTGATTGATTGCCCGGTGTAATTGCTCTAAACGTATAGCACGAATAACCTCTCCCATCGCCCCGCCAGATGCGTTGACACTGGCCTCTTGAATTCGAGCAAAATCAATGTCCCGCCAAGCGGGGAAATAGTTTTCAATAGCGCCCCAAATACTATTCCCAGTCAAGAAAGTCATCAGTCGTATCGCAGAAATGAAACGCTCTGGTTTACGAAGCGCATCTGTTAGCAGATAAAGGGTTGCTAAATTAGTTGCGTCATTAACATTTACTGGGTAATGAGCTATTAGCCAAAAGGTCATCGCAAAGTGAACGATAACTTTCGGCGTTTTGACTCGCTCTAAACTAGCCTGTACTTCTTCTTGAGTGGAACAATTACGCGTCAAAAGAGCGATACGCTCACTGAGTGGCAAACGTGCAAAGACCTCCTTCTTTTCTAGAGCAAGGAAGTTGCTCTCGGCCATAGAGAGCAGTGGAAAAAGTTTTTTCCAAAGACCACACTTCGTCATCACAGAAATCAAACGATGAGGAGCTAGCTCTTGAAAACCTTTTTCTAGTTCAGCCCAAATACGCTCCTTCACTAAAGCGTCTGCCTCTCCATTTTGCACCATTTTTTTCATAAGGCACATAGTTTCTGGAGCTACGGTGAACGTGGGGAAGCGTGCGGCAAATCGAGCAACTCTCAAAATACGTACAGGATCTTCTGCAAAGGCCTCGCTTACATGGCGAAGTACATGAGAGGTTAAGTCTTTTTGCCCCCCATAGGGGTCAATTATTCGTCCAGATTCATCTTCAGCCATGGCGTTAATCGTAAGGTCGCGGCGGCGAAGATCTTCTTCTAACGTGATATTTGGAGAGGTATAGAAAGAGAAACCATGGTAGCCCATACCGATTTTTCGTTCGGTGCGAGCAAGTGCAAATTCTTCGTGTGTTTCAGGGTGAAGAAAAACAGGGAAATCTTTGCCTACAGGAAGATAACCAGCGTCAACCATGTCTTCTGGAGACGCTCCTACAACCACCCAGTCACGATCGCTGGGCGAGATAGGAAACCCAGCTTTTTGCAAAAGACGGTCTCGAACATAACCTCCAACTAGGTAGGTTTTCATGGGTACAGATCACTCCAATTACGGCAAATCAGTCGCTGTATTGTTATTGGGCTCGATTTTGCTGATGAGATACGTGAAGTTCAATTTTGTATGTCCGTCCAACAAATTATAGGTGTGAGTGTTGGCCATGACATTTTTCACATACTCACGTGTTTCATTAAAAGGAATATTTTCAATGAATATAGCGCTCTCTGTTGTTCTTGCCAATAGTGAACGCCACTTCTTGGCACGAGCGGGACCTGCGTTATACGCCGCGGTTGCGAGCACCATGCTATCGGCTAAGTCATTACGTAGCATGGCCAAGAAAGAGCTCCCTAGCTGTACGTTTGTGTTCAGATCGTGCAAATCAGTGCTCGAGCCCAGTGGAATATCGAGTTTTTTAGAGAGCCATCGGGCCGTACGGGGCATGATTTGCATAAGCCCCTGAGCACCTGCGGATGATGTCACGGCGGGCATAAAACGTGATTCTTGGCGAATAACACCGTAGACCCAAGCCAGAGGTACACCAGCGGAGTCAGAAATAGGACCGAACTCTTGACGATGTGGCATTGGAAAGAGGTGATTTAAGTTTTTGTTTACTTCATCAACGCGTTGCGCTGTATTAATCATTCTGTGCATTAATGCTTGAGTGCGAGCATACTCTGCGAGTTGCTCTACCTGATCAGGGGAGAGCCCTCGCATTGCCCAGTTCCATTCTTGATGCCCTTGGAAATACATTTCGACTCGATAAAAAGTTTCGGCATTGATAATACTGGGATTATTTTTCCAGAAAGCCTTGTCTTTCTCGGTCAATGTCACTGGAGTTGGTGTTTTGGGGAGAAAGTAGCCTATATTGAGCATATCATCCGCCAACTTGCCGTAGAAAGTCATTTGCTGAGAAAGCTTAGTGAAAAGAGGTTGGGCTTTGTCGGGTTGCTTTAATTCAGTGAGAGCTCGAGCACGCCAATACGTCCAAGCTTCTTCATTCGCGATACTAGCAGGAAGTTGGCGTGTGAGACGCTCTACCTCTTTCCAACGTCCGCTCCAGAGTGCGGCACGAATAGCCCAGGCGTGTTTAATGTCTGGTTGAACCAGCAATTTATTGTCGGAAATATTCCCAGCCACTTGGCTGTACCACTGACTCGCATCTTGTGATAAATCGGTCGCACCATGGTAACCAACAGTCACCCAACCAAGATTTCGTTCATCTTTGGAGAGTTTGGTGCCATACGTTTCAAGTAACTTAGCTGCTTGCTCTTCACTAGATGGGGCAAGCCGTAGAGCGGCGATTAGCGCAAGACGAGGATTCTTTGCGAGAAGCGTCTCATGTTTTTTCAGCCATTTATTGGGGTTCACAATCAGACTGTTCACATCCACAGGGGATGAGAACAACATCTTTTTATCAACTTTCGAGAGTTGAGCACGCGCACTTTGCCAGCGTTGTTTTTGTATAGAAATCAAAAACTCGGACCAGGCCCAATTGGTCATATGACCCTTGAGTGTATTGCCCAAATCATCTAAAAATTCCCCCCGATAAGAGGTGTCGCGATAAAGTTCAAAGCGCTCTTTTAAGCTCACTTTCTTCGGATTCAGAGCACTATAGGCAACAAGCAAGGGGGCTTCCGATTTATTCCACTGAAGACGATTGTAGATGTCATTGAATTCGCCTGGAGAAAGAGTTTTTCCGGCGATAAGAAGAAAGTCGGCGGCGGCGCGTTCGCCCAAGTATTCACCCTGATGTTTATTAATAAAGACCTTGTACTGAGCCTTAAGCCCAAGGTCTGCCTTGTTTTTCTTGAGCGCTGTATTCATCTGTGCCAAGATGAGGTAATCGTAAAGCGGGTAACCTTGAAGAGCAGCTAACTCTTTCTGGAAAGCTTCAGTGGGTGCTTTTTGTGCCTCTTTCCATGCTTTTTCAAAGAGGATATCCTCTGCCGTTTTGACGGGAGGAACGAGAGCACGCGCTAGAATATCTTCTTCGAGTTCTGCTGGAGGGGTAGGTATTGCTACAGATGTAGGGGTGACCTCGGAAGACACTTCGTTAGCGTAGGTCGCGATGGTATAAAAATGACCAAGTGCGAGTAGGGCTAGGAACAGTGTTTGACGGGGAAAGACCAACAACTCAGAGCGGGGCATACGAACCAAAATCCTTTATATGGCAGAGCAATCGAGATAAGGGGAATTCGAAAATTTTACCCCTCAAACCCTGTGAGATGGGTAAACTTGACTGAAAATAAAGGTATCAACACATTCCAACTTGAGCGAAAAGCATGGAAGAAATTAGGACACTTACAAAAGTTGTCAAAAAAGAACACCGTCGCGTGTGCCGTGAAAGGCGATTATCGCTTGCCCTTGACCGGGGGAATCACGAGAAAATTATTGTGAATTTGCTCGCACTTCTCACTGAAATTAATCCTCGTTCTGTGGGACTTTATTCTGCAATGAAGGGAGAGATTGATCTCGCTGATGCCCTACTGCAATGGGCGGAGGCGCGGGGGGTCACGCTTGCGCTCCCATTTGTCTATAAAGAATCGCTCTCTATGCAATATCGCCTTTGGGGAGCAGAAACACCAGTGGTGAAAGATACAGCAGGCATCCCATCTTCAATTGGAGAAGAAATTATTCCTGAACTGGTACTAGCTCCCTGTGTGGCTTATGGACAAGAGGGTTGCTTCCGTTTAGGGAATGGAGGAGGCTATTTTGATCGCTGGATGAGTCAGCACGCAGGAGTTCATGCGATTGGCATTGCTTTTGATGATTTGGTCGTGCCGGATGATGTCTTTGATGAGCTAGACATCCCCATGACGTGGATTGTGACGGAAAAACGACAGATTGCGCGCTAGCTTGCAAGAATAAAGCCCACCAGAAGTCATCCTGATGGGCTTTACGTCTTTTTAGAGTGCCAGATTAGTAGCGATATGCATCAGACTTGAAAGGGCCTGCTTTAGGCACACCAATATAGGCGGCCTGCTCGTCCGTGAGTTCGGAGAGCTGAGCATTGAAATTAGAGAGTTGGAGGCGAGCCACTTTTTCATCCAAAATCTTCGGCAGAATATAGACGCCTACTGGATAGCGATCTGTATGGCAGAAGAGTTCCATTTGAGCCAGGGTTTGGTTAGCAAAGGAGGAGCTCATCACATAAGAAGGATGACCCGTAGCGCAGCCTAAGTTGACCAAACGACCTTCTGCCAACAAAATAATACGATTGCCCGAAGGCAGGGTGATGTGATCAACTTGGGGCTTGATGTTTTCCCACTGATACTTACGCATTGAGGCAACGTCAATTTCGCTGTCAAAGTGCCCAATATTGCATACGATCGCCTCATTCTTCATTGCAATCATATGATCGTGCGTGATAACGCGAACATTCCCCGTTGCGGTGACGAAAATATCTGCTTTATCTTTGGCGTAGTCCATCGTGACCACACGATAGCCTTCCATAGCAGCTTGCAAGGCACAAATGGGGTCAACTTCTACAACCCAAACTTGAGCAGCAAGGGCGCGAAGAGCCTGTGCGCAGCCTTTGCCCACATCACCGTAGCCGACGACTACGGCAATCTTACCTGCGATCATGACATCTGTGGCGCGCTTAATGCCGTCAACGAGCGATTCGCGACAGCCATAAAGGTTGTCAAACTTCGACTTCGTGACGGAGTCATTGACGTTAATGGCTGGGAAGAGTAACTCTTTACGGGCATGCATCTGATAGAGGCGATGCACACCAGTAGTGGTCTCTTCTGTCACACCCTTGATATATGGGATGCGTTTAGAGTACCAATGCGGATCAAGTTTCAAGTGTTCTTGAATCGCAGTGAAAAGTACGGTTTCTTCTTCATTGCTCGGATGGGCAATAATGCTAGGATCATTTTCGGCCTTTGCCCCGAGGTGCAAAAGCAAGGTTGCGTCGCCCCCATCGTCCAAAATCATATTAGCGTAATCATTGCCCCAATCCAAAATACGGTGCGTGAATTCCCAGTATTCGGTAATGGTTTCACCTTTCTTGGCGAAAACAGGAATCCCCTCAGCTGCAATCGCAGCTGCAGCATGGTCCTGCGTCGAGAAAATATTGCAACTAGCCCAACGGACTTCAGCACCTAAAGCAGTCAGTGTTTCGATCAAAACAGCAGTTTGAATCGTCATGTGAATGGAGCCAGCGATTTTGGCCCCCTTTAGAGGCTGAGCAGCAGCGAATTCTTTGCGAATAGCCATCAAACCAGGCATTTCTACCTCGGCGATTTGAATTTCTTTGCGTCCCCAAGCTGCGAGGGACAAGTCAGTGACAATACAATCAGAGTAAGACATAAGGAATTCCTGTGTAAAGGATCAAAAAGACGATTAGTCCACGTTAAATAAGGTGAGCACTTCTTGTGCTGCAGCCAATGTAATGCCTTCAGAGAGCGTAACAGGGGCTTCTACGATCTTTTCTGGAGAAGACTTTAAGGTTTTCACCCACTGACCAGCTTCGGCACCACTTACAAAGCCTTGGGAGAGGAAAAAGTCCGTATTTTTAAAGGTTAATTTGAAATAAAAAAGACCATCAGATTCACGAAACTGTTTAATAACAGGGACCGTTTTCTTTTCAGTTTTTTCTTTCGCCGTGCTTGGCAAAGCCACAAAGGAGCGAAGACCTACGGCCTCACGCAATTTTTCCATCAACTCCTGAGCATAAACACGCGCTTTAGCAGCACCTTTCAAGAGGGTGTCTTCAAGCTCTTCAGGGTGCGACATCAAGTAGTTGTAGCGCTCGCGCATGGGGCCAATTTCAGCATCAATTTTATCTGCTAATTGTTTTTTAGCTTCACCCCAGCCCATACCTGCCACAAGAGCCTCGCGGAAGGTTTTAGATTCCTCTGGCGTTGAGAAGGCTTCATAGATGACTGTGAGCGAGGTGCTATCAGGGTCCTTCCGTTCGCCTGGTAAACGGCTATCGGTGACAATACGCGAGATGGCCTCATCCAGAGCGGCGCGACCGCCTTCAAAGAGCGGAATCACGTTGTTGTAGGACTTACTCATTTTGCGACCATCTAAGCCGGGAAGTACTTCAACTGCAGAGCCGCCTGTAGCTTGGGGAAGGGTAAAGAAAGGCTTATTCTTCGGAGCGTAGAGGTAGTTGAAGGTTGAAGCGATATCGCGTGCGATTTCCAAGTGCTGGAGCTGGTCGTGACCAACGGGCACTTCATTAGCATTAAACATCAAAATGTCAGCGGCCATGAGTACGGGGTAGCAATATAGTCCCATCGTGACATCCGCATCAGGCTCTTTTCCAGCCGCCACGGCAGCATCCACGCTTGCCTTATAGGCATGAGCGCGGTTCATGAGTCCTTTACCAGTCACACAGGTAAGCAACCAATTGAGAAGAGGAATTTCGGGGATATCGCTTTGACGGTAGAAGACGACGCGTTCTGGATCGAGACCGGCGGCAAGCCAGGTCGCCGAGATTTGCATACGGCTTTTAGCTAAGCGTTCGGGATCCTGGCACTTAATCAAACCGTGCAGGTCGGCCATGAAGTAAAAACTCTGCACATCTGGATTTCGGCTATCACGAATGGCCGGACGAATGGCGCCGACGTAGTTGCCGATGTGAAGAGTTCCCGTTGTGGTAATACCAGTTAGCGTACGTTTTTTCATCTTTACCCTGACACTGAAAAGAAATTATGACGTTGAGTAACTCAACGCCCAAAGTAGCGCTTATGCGACAACAAGAGGAGTTGAGCGGGCTACGTTTTTATCAAATACCCTCAATGATACAACGATCAAAGTAGGAACTTTCCCACACCCAATAAAAAAAGAGACCACGATCTCTAAGTAGACGTGGTCTCTCTCAAAAAGCGAGACAATGGGTTATATACCCACAGCGGCCTTCAAGAGTTGAGCCTTGTCGGTTTTTTCCCAGGTGAATTCAGGCTCTTCACGACCGAAGTGGCCATAAGCAGCAGTCTTCGAGAAGATCGGGCGACGGAGATCCAACATCTTGATGATGCCACGCGGGCGTAAGTCAAAGTGTTCGCGCACCAACTTGGCAATTTCAGCATCAGGAATCACGCCAGTGCCGTGCGTAAAGACGGTGATATTCATCGGTTCAGCCACGCCAATAGCGTAAGCAACCTGAACCTGACACTGTTTGGCTAAACCAGCGGCTACGATGTTCTTAGCCACATAACGGCAAGCGTAAGCAGCGGAGCGGTCAACCTTCGTAGCATCCTTACCAGAGAAGGCTCCACCACCGTGCGGGCAGTAACCACCATAGGTGTCAACGATGATCTTACGACCAGTCAAGCCGCAGTCGCCCTGTGGCCCACCGACCACAAAACGACCAGTCGGGTTAATCAAGAACTTTGTTCCCTCGAGCCATTCAGACGGAATGACGGGGCGAATGATTTCTTCAACGATCCCTTCGATAAATTCGGGTTTCATCTTGGCGCCATCGGACATTTCGGGAGAGTGCTGGGAGGACAACACAATAGTGTCACAGCCCACAGGCTGGCCATCGCGATAGCGCAACGTTACCTGGCTCTTGGCGTCAGGGCGTAAGAACGGCAACGTACCGTTGCGGCGCACCAAGCTCTGACGTTCCACCAAACGGTGAGCGTAGAAAATTGGAGCGGGCATCAAAGTAGGGGTTTCGTCACAAGCAAAACCAAACATCAAGCCCTGATCGCCAGCGCCTAAGTTCAATTCGTCGTCGAAAGCTTTATCAACACCCTGTGCGATGTCATGAGACTGCTTGTCGTAGGCAACCTGAATGGAGCAACCCTTGTAGTCAATACCGTATTCAGTGTTATCGTAACCGATGCGTTTTAACACACCACGAGCAAGGTCAATGTAGTCAACTTGAGCAGCCGTAGTGATTTCGCCAGCCATCAAAACGAGACCGGTAGTACAGAGCGTTTCTGCAGCAACACGACTAAGGGGATCTTGCTCTAAGCAAGCATCAAGGACGGCATCCGAGATCTGGTCAGCTACTTTATCGGGGTGACCTTCACTGACGGATTCAGAAGTAAAAAGATATTCATTGGTGGACATTCGCCAACTCCAGTATTTTCTTTGTTAGAAAGATGGCGCGCCTGCGCAAATACTGAGCGAAGTCAATTGCGAAGACGCTTTAGCGGTATTTATGTGTTCGCCCCGCAAGTTGTCTTTGTTAACTCGGCGATTCGCGAATGATACAACGTCACGACACGTTATGCAAACAAAAAAAGGTAAGCTTTTTTTGTTTGGATAGATGCATTATGCGTCTCGAATCTTCACTGAGTCTTAAGATAAAACACTACTCCGAGTAAGGAAAAGAGGAAATTAAGATGAGTCAATTTTGTCTCTTCTCGTGAATCCTTCGCAGAAATGCCTACTGAAGAACTCGACTTCGTTAAAATAAGCGCCAACTCAAAAAAGCTTTTGGGAAACAAGGAATGTCTTTTCTGTTCAAGCTATTGGCGATGCTCCCTTTACGGGTGTTGCAATTACTCGGCGCAGGCATTGGTTATCTCACCTTCAAATTTGCTTCTGAACTGCGTGAACGAACCTACGAAAATTTGCGTCAGGCGGGCTTTACGCAACCGCATTTTCTTGACCGATTAGGACGTGGTGCTGGTCGTCAATCGCTAGAGAGTATCTGGGTATGGTATCGAGATCCAGCCACAGTTCTTTCGCGTGTAGAAGTTGATCCCGCTTCAGAAGCCCTCATTGATCAAGTCATGGATACGGGGCGTCCGATTATTTTCATGACGCCACATGTCGGTTGCTTTGAAGTGCTCCCAGTCTGGTTTGCGAATAAGTATTTTGAGAAAACGGGCAGAAATATTAGTATTCTCTACCGTCCCCCTAAAAATGCAATACTGCGAAAAATTGTAGGCGAGGCTCGTCAGTCTCCAGGTATTGAGGCCTGTCCAACGACGATTGTTGGGGTGAAGCGTGTGATTAAAAATTTACGCCAAGGGCACACGTTTGGCGTATTACCAGATCAAGTTCCTTCTGCGGGAGATGGTGTGTGGGTTCCTTTTTTTGGAAAAGAGGCCTACACAATGATCTTGCCAGTGCGCTTGGCTAAGCAAGTGGATGCTATCCGTATTTTTGCATGGGCAAAACGCGAATCTCATGGCTGGACTTTGCATGCGAAGGAATGGTCAGATCCGTTGACTGGAGATCTTGAGCAAGATGCCACGATGATGAATAAAGAGATTGAAGATATCATTCGCCAGATGCCAGAGCAATATGCCTGGGGGTATAACCGTTATAAAACGCCAAGCGGCGCACGACCGAAAAAGAAAAAATCATGAATTTATTTTTCTCTAAGATGTGGGTAGCTCTGATTAAAAAGCTATACCACTGCCCCCTTAGTTGGCGTGACTCCATGGCAAGTGTTGCGGCGAAGCTCCTTTGGTGGGCGATTCCAAAACGTCGAAAAGTTATTCTGACAAACTTGCGTTTGTGTTTCCCTGAGATGAGTGATCAAGAACGCGAAGCCTTGGCTCATCAGGTCTATCATCGCCTTGCCAGAGCAGCGCTTGATCATGGCGTTCTTTGGGAAGGAACCAAAGAAGAGTTGCGAGAATTTGTCACTTTTGAGGGGCTCGAAAACTTTATGAATGAGCTTCCCAATCCAGTTATAGTTGTGGCTCCGCATTTTGCCGGGCTAGATGCAGCGGGCATTGCTTTGAATACCTATGTGCGAGGCGTTTCTCTGTATCAAAAGCAGAGTAACCCTGTATGGGATGAAGCGGTTTTAGCGGGGAGAAAGCGTTTTTCGGATCCCGTTTTGGTTGCGAAGAGCGACACGAACGATTTGCGTCCGATTATTCGAGCGATGAGAGAGGGACTTCCTCTTTATTACTTGCCCGATATGGATCACGGCGCTCGAAATTCGGTTTTTGTGCCCTTTTTTGGTGTATCGGCGGCGACTATTCCAATGGTTTCTCGTCTTGCCAAACTCACTAAAGCAAAAGTGTATTGGTGCATAGCAACGATGACTGATAAGGGTTATCACGTGATTATCTCAGAGGCGTGGAAAGATTTTCCGACACAAGATTATGTCGCGGACACTCAACGCATCAACGAAGAGTTAGAGGCTTGGATCCGTGCGTACCCAGATCAATATCTTTGGGTGCACCGCCGATTTAAAACGCGTCCAGAAGGTGAACCATCGGTTTACTAAGGCAATAGAGCATGTTGCGATTTTCTAAGATGCAAGGGGCAGGCAATGACTTTGTCGTCATTGACGGCATCACGCAAACGTTTTCCCCAAATTCTTCGCTGATTAAAGCGCTTTGTGATCGTCATTTCGGTATTGGCGCAGACCAGCTATTGTTGCTTGAAAAGGCAACAAGCTACGACGTGGATTGTGTCTATCGCATTTTTAATTGCAATGGTGCAGAAGTTGAAATGTGCGGCAATGGCGCTCGCTGTGTAGGTCGATTCCTGCGTGAGCGTGGGTTAACGAACAAAGAGAAGATTTTTGCACAGACAACGACACGTATTGTGACGCTTCATTACTCAGAAGATAAAGAAGTGTCTGTGGATATGGGTGTACCATCGTTGCGCTTGACACCAGAGCAATTTCATTTGGCAAATCTCAAGCGGGTAGAGCAGGGGGGGCGCACTTGCTATGAAATTCCCACAAAGGGGGGGATTTTTGTTGCTGATATGGTGTCTATGGGTAACCCCCATGCAGTGATCTTCGCTAAAGAGCGCCCAACAGCGAAGGCTCTGGAGCGCATGGGACGTGCTATTGAAGAGTCTCCTCTGTTCCCCAAAAAAATCAATGTGGAGTTTGTGACAGTTATCGACCGAACAGCTGCTTATGTGGATGTTTGGGAACGTGGCGCAGGTATCACTCTTGCGTGTGGGACAGGAGCGTGTGCCTCGGCAGTATCTGGTTACCTACGAGGGCTCTTTGATGAAACAGTGCAGTTACATCTACCTGGAGGTCTTTTGACAGTGCACTGGGATGGAAATCCATTTCATTCCGTTGAGCTCAAGGGACCTGCCGAGTTTGTTTTTGATGGCGTGATTGACGAGAATAAATTGCTCTCACGTGGCAAATAAGAGAAAGAAGATTTTTGGAGATATCCATGATTGACGTGATTTTGAAATCAGGCAAGGAAAAATCGCTACTGAGGCGCCACCCTTGGGTCTACGATACGGCAGTTGCTCGCCTGAGTGGTAAAGCTCATAGTGGGGATACAGTGCGTATTGTGAGCTCTGTTGGTAAACCGTTAGCGCTTGCCGCGTACTCTCCAGAATCGACGTTGAGAGCTCGTTGCTGGACATTTAACGTTGAAGAAGAGATCAACCAAGAGTGGTTTGAACGCAAGTTGAGAAAGGCTGTAGAGGCGCGTCGCAAGCTACATGAACGTACGAATGCCATTCGTTTGGTCTTCGGTGAAGCTGATGAATTACCTGGCCTCATTGTGGATCAGTATGGAGATTTCTTAGTCACGCAATTCATGGCTGCGGGTGTTGATTTTCATCGTGAAATCATCGCTGATTTACTTATGGAAATCACTGGCGCACGCGGACTTTATGACCGTTCAGATGCACAGTTGCGTCAACGTGAAGGACTACCTCTAGTCGCAGGACTAATGCGAGGGGAAGAACCACCTGAAGCCATCGAAATTCAAGAAGATGGCGTAAAGTATGGTATTGATGTGCGCAACGGACACAAGACAGGTTTTTATATCGACCAGCGTGAAAGCCGTTTGATGGCACAAAAGGTGGCTGAAGAATTTCGGCGTACAAATGGCCGAGGTTTGCGCGCCTTGAATTGCTTTTGCTACACCGGCGGCTTTTCTCTTGCGTTGCTCAAGGGTGGGGCAGAGGAGGTTGTTTCGGTGGACTCTTCCGCTGAAGCTCTGGAAATGGCCAAGCGCAATGCTGAACGCAATGGGTTTGCTGAAGAGAGTTATCGCTTTGTGTGTGAAGACGTCTTTGCTTATTTGCGCTCTTGTATTGAACGAGGCGAAAAATTTGATTTGGTGATTCTGGATCCACCAAAGTTTGCTTCTAGTCATCGCCACGTCGATCGTGCTGCTCGCGCATACAAAGATATTAATTTGAAAGGGTTGAATTTGCTTAACACAGGAGGACACTTGTTCACGTTCTCGTGTTCGGGGGCAATCGATCCAGATCTTTTCCAAAAAATTATTGCGGGCGCTGTTTTTGACGCCCACGTAGACGCCTGGGCAGTGGGACGCTTTGGCGGAGGGGAAGATCATCCGCTTTTAATGACATATCCTGAAGGCGAATATCTCAAAGGTTTGCACCTTTGGATTCGCTAAGTTAGTTTTAAAGGAAAAGAAAAAATGTCGATGATTCAAGAAGAACCAGATATCCCAGTAACTATTTTGACGGGCTTTTTAGGAGCAGGAAAAACAACACTCCTCAATCGTATTTTGAGCGAAAACCATAACTACAAAATCGCCATTATTGAAAACGAATTCGGTCAAGAAAATGTCGATAGCGATTTACTGGTCACACCAGGCAAAGAGCAAATTATTTCGATGAATAACGGTTGCGTGTGCTGTACTATCCGTGGCGACCTTTCTCGCGTACTCACGGATTTGCGCCATCAACGTGATCGTGGCGAGGTGGAGTTTGACTATGTCATCATTGAAACGACTGGGTTAGCAAATCCAGGGCCTGTGGCTCAAACCTTCTTTATGGATGATGTGGTTGCTAACTACTACCGTTTGGACGGTGTTGTGACGGTAGTGGACTGTAAGCATGGTAACCAGACTTTGAACGAAGAAGAAGCAGCTCGCGATCAGGTAGGTTTTGCTGACCGTATTTTGTTGAGCAAGACTGATCTTTGCGCGCCAGAAGAAGTTGAAGCGATGAAAGCTCGCTTGGTTCAGATGAACGCTCGCGCCCCATTGCGTGAAGTGAATATGGGGACGTGTCCGATTGAAGAAGTGCTCAATATTACGGGTTTTAACATGAATGATGTGTTGGATGTGGATCCTGCTTTCTTTAGTAATACGCATCATCATCACCATCATCAGGACGATATTCGCTCGTTTGTGTTTGACTCGGATCGTCCATTTGACCCCGAAAAGCTGGAACGCTATTTGATGTCGTTGGTGAGTGTTTATGGCAATCAGCTTCTTCGCTATAAAGGCGTGCTACAGTTAAAGGGTACGGACCGTCGTGTTGTCTATCAGGGTGTGCATATGTTAGCTATGGCTGATGCACTTGGTCCCTGGGGCGATACTAAGCCGTACTCTAAGTTAGTGTTCATAGGGCGTAACTTGCCAGAGGATGCTATTCGACACGGTCTTACCACTTGCCTAGCTGAATAAAATTTGAGCTCAGGGAATGAAACTAAGGGAATTTCCCCATATGGTTTATCCCTAAAGTGTGGAAATTAGAAAGAAAGTACTGTATAAAACATATTTCACACAAGAACGTCGTCCTGAGGCGATACTTGCTGACAAGCTTTTGTTTAAATAAGAAGGTAGTTTTATGGCTGCTACGAAATTGCTCACTGTAGAAGAGATTCTACAGATGCCCGAAGAAAATTATATGGACGAGCGACAGCTCGCATTCTTCAGAAATCGTCTTGAACAGATGGAAGCAGAATTGCGAGCAAACGCTGACCAGACAACGAACAATTTGCGTGAAACCACCATTGTTCCCGATCCTGCTGACCGTGCAACGATCGAAGAAGAACATGCCCTCGAATTACGTACACGCGACCGCGAACGCAAACTTTTGAAGAAAGTGCGTGCAGCTCTCAAGCGTATTGAAGACGGCGACTATGGTTACTGCGAAGAAACGGGAGATCCTATTGGTGTCGCTCGTCTCTTGGCCCGCCCAACGGCGACTTTGTCGCTTGAAGCGCAACAGCGTCGCGAGCTCAAGCAGAAAATGTACGGGGATTAATTCCTAGATTTGCCCCAAATTTTCTGCAACGAAATAGGTTGTTCTTAACGAATGACCCCAAGCTTGTGCAAGAACTAACCTTCTAAGGAACAAGAAGGAGGATGGGCACCCTCCTTCTTGTTTTCTAAGCTCGACCGTATTTGTTACCTGCTGGAGACGAATGCTCGGGCTTTTTTTGTGTCGATTTTTTCCCTTTTTTTGAGCAATTATGACGAAGCTGTGGTTTTTGGATCTTGATGACACCTTGTTTGAGGCCTCTAGTGGAATGCTACGCGCCATTCATTTGCGAATGAATGACTTTATGGCGCGTGAACTCAATATAACTCTCGAGGAAGCCAACGCACTTAGGACGCAATATTGGGCAAAGTATGGCGCCACCTTTATCGCGCTTTGGCGCATCCACCACGTCGATCCTGTGAAATTTCTCACAGAAACTCATGACTTCGATCCCACTCCATACATCGCGTATGAGGGCAACATCAGTGATGACGTCCGTAAATTGTCTGGACAGAAAGTGATTTTCACCAACGGTCCTCGCTTATACGCAGATAAGGTGGTCCGTGCATCAGGTCTTGACCGCGTTTGTGACGACGTTGTGACCAGCTTCGATATGAAACTTTTCCAAGACTGGCGCCCTAAACCCGATGCCAGCATTTTGGTGAATCAATGTTTGAGACGTGGTGTTCGACACAATGAGGCGACAATTGTGGACGATTCTCTCATGAATCTCAAAGTAGCTAAATCGATTGGGCTACAGACAGTTTGGTGTGTAGGCTATAGACTAAAGCATGATCGTATTACGCATCGACAAGCGGTCAATTACGTGGACCACCAAATTACGCATATCCGCGAGTTACAACGACTTCCCAAGGCTGCCGCCAAACAAAAGGAACCTCTTATACCAAAACCTTGGCAGAACCGCTGGTTCAAGGAAGAACCTCTTTAAATTTGGTGTGACTAACTTCTTAGCCCTAAAAAACTCAATTGTTATAAAAAGGAAACGAGAAAAGGGACTTTATTGTTCCCTCCATCCCTCATTGATGGATTTTCTCCACGAAAAAGCATGATCCTAAAACATTTATGGACCTTTCTCACGGTCTTTCCCAAGTATTTATTTCTTTGTAGTTTTTGGTGCGTTGTTGTCTTAGGAATTTTCCTCTTTGTCGTTATGTCGAGAGAGACAACCGTTAAGGATCATTCACTTTTAGTTCTACAAATTCGTGGCAGCTTATCTGATGTTTCTGAAAGCGTTCCTGCGTCATGGGCAGGGCTGCTTCAAGGAAGTCGCTTAGATGATGAAACAACGAATTTGCAGATGGTCAAAGAAGCTCTTTCCGCAGCTGCAAATGATAAAAGAATACAGGGCGTTTGGCTTAATCTCGCGCGTATGCAACCTTCGGGCTTGGCAAGCACGGTGGATTTAGGCCAAGCAATTGAAGCATTCCGCAAAACAAGTCAAAAACCAGTTTGGGTTTGGTCTCCATCTTTTTCGCAGGGAGAATATCTCTTAGCTAGCCATGCCGACCGTCTCTCAGTACATCCTTTAGGTGGAGTAATACTTACTGGGCTGAGCTCTGTGAAGCCATATTTCGGAGACACACTCAGGCTCTTCGGAGTTGAAATGCATGTGAGTAAGAAAGGGGCGTATAAGAGCGCTCCCGAGACTCTTACTCGCAACGAGCCTTCATCTTCGGCATTGCAGGCGGATAAAGAACGCCTTGATCTTGCTTGGAGCGGTGTTCTGAGATCAATGGAAACAGCCCGCCATTTGAAGGAAGGTTTCCTGAGTGGCTATGTCTTAAAGCAAGAAAGCGCTCTCAAGAGCGGTAAAACCCTTGCAGAAGTAAATCAAGAAGTAGGGCTAATCGATCATATTGAAACTTATGATGATTTCTGGGACAAACTCGTCGAGACGTTTAGTCCCACTAAGAAAGAAAAAGATTTGACTTTAGTGGGCATGGCAGATTATTTGAATGCGGTTTCCACAGAGGAAGACTTTAGCCATGGAGGCCTTGCCGTTTTAAGTTTGGAGGGTGAAATTACAACAGACGACGCAGAAGGCGCGATCACGCCGGGTGAGGTTCGCTCTTCCTTGGATGCGATTGCTACAGAAGAGTCGATTAAAGCACTTGTGGTGCGTATTAATTCGCCAGGAGGTGATGCGGTCGCGGCAGAAAGCATCCGAGCCTCTATTGAACGTGTAGCCAAGGAAATGCCCGTCGTGATTTCTATGGGTGATATGACTGCTTCTGGAGGGTATTGGATCGCTACCGCAGGGCAGAAGATTGTGGCGAGTCCTTGGACGCTCACCGGGTCTATTGGTGCCTTCTCGATGTGGCCTAGTGCCAAAGAGTTGGGAAAACGTTTAAAAGTAGGAGTTGGCGGCTATAAAACGACACCTATGGCAGAGAGTGAATGGGAAACCATATTCAAAGGTAATCCCTGGCAAGAAGGCGTGCGTAGTCTCTTAACAGATAACGTTTATCGCCAATTTGTTCAACTCGTAGCCCAGTCACGAAAGATCACGTTGGAAGAAGCTGAAAAGGTGGCTCAAGGTCGAGTCTGGCTAGGTGTTCAAGCCAAAGATAATAGATTGATTGATGAGTTAGGTAACCTTGACGATGCGATTAAGCTAGCAAAATCTCTCGCAAAACTTCCCGAAGATGCGCCAGTTGTTTATGATGAGGCCTCTCACATTTCTATGCGTATGCGTTTAATGAAAATGCTTAGTCAAAGATTAAGTACTGGGGCATTTTTAGGAATGATTTTGGGAACCTCGGGTAGAATAGACAGCTCCTTAACTCGGGGTGAGCTTTTACTTTTATCCCTCGAAAGGCCAATGCTCTAAGAAAGGGCTGTGTATCTGAGAAAACGTCGTAGTGAAAATAGGTGTCTGGTTACAGGATAGACAGATGATGAGAAAGCAAACGAAAAGCACAACAGATAAACGCTTAGAAATTCTTCAAGCTTTAGCAAAACTTTTGGAAGAAGAATCGATGGAGCGGATCACCACGGCGAAGCTCGCAACGGCTCTTCATGTGAGTGAAGCTGCCCTTTATCGTCATTTCTCTAAAAAATCAGATATGTTCGATGGGCTGATTGATTTCGTCGAAACCAGTCTCCTAGACTTATTTGCCAAAATTCGTGAACGTAAAGACCTTAACGCTTTGGCTAAGATCCATGCGATGGTCGCTGTGATGCTAGATTTCGCCACACTGAACAAGGGAATTTGTCAGGTTTTGACGGGGCATGCTTTGGTAAGTGAGAGCCCCGCGTTGAACGAGCGCCTCAATACGCTCTATGGCAAATTTGAGACTATTTTGCGTCAAACTTATAAGGATGCGATTGTGGAGAAATTGTTGCCAGCAGACTTTAGTGCAACTGCACGAGCAAATCTGGTCTTTTCTTATGTATTAGGGCGCTGGACGACGTTTGTTTTGACGCACTATCGTGAAAAGATTAACGGAGTTTCTCCCCTTGCGTTGGCACCGTTTACACAGCCCTAATAGTTCATACTGGGACTTTTATGAAGCGTCAAACAACGAGGTACTTTCTTGCGAAAGTACCTCGTTGTTTATGGACTGTCCTCTAAATTAATTGGGCTTATTTTCTTGCGTTGAAGTATTGGGCTCTTCGACTTTATCAACTGGCGAGACTTTATCGGCTTGTTCAACCTTTTCAGTTTGTTCGCCCGCTTCTTTCTTTGCCTTTTCTTCAGCCTTCTTTAGTTTTTCAACGATCTTACGTGGCTTGCCACGGTACTGGGAAACTTCAACTGGTTTGCCCGTCAAATAGTTGACGGCCTGTTGGAGTTGCCAGTCTTTCTCGTCGCCCATCGTGAATTGATAGTCGGGGGCAACACCATCATCACCATCGTAGGGCAAATCATCCTTGGCGTTTGTGTTTTCTTCTTCCTTACTGGAGAGATGATGTTTTAAATCAGACTCACGAATCTGGAAAGAAGGATAGTTCCCCTTGGGAGTATCGTCAACGTAGATATCTGGCTCAATACCTTTAGCCTGAATGGAACGTCCCGACGGAGTGTAATAACGAGCTGTAGTGAGCTTAATCCCGACAACTTTATCGCCAGTGCGCATTGGAAGGATGGTTTGTACCGAACCTTTACCGAAGGAGCGATTGCCCATGAGCGTTGCGCGGTGGTAGTCTTGCAGTGCGCCAGAGACAATTTCGGAGGCAGAGGCTGTTGCAGAGTTAATCAATACAACAATGGGCACCGATTTTGCTTCAGGGGTGAGGTCTTGCAGAATATCTGGATTCTGATCTGAGAGGAAGTAATCCTCGGGTGTCACCTTGTACGAATAGTTCGAGTCAGGCGTGCGCCCCTTCGTAGAAACTACTTCGGAATTCGGAGGCAAAAAGGCACCAGCTACAGCGACTGCGGATTGCAATACCCCACCTGGATCATTACGGAGGTCAAGTACTAAGCCTTTGAGCGATTTGTCTTTTGCCAACTGATTCAAATTTGCGACTAAATCGGCGCCAGTGCGTTCCTGGAACTGAGAAATACGAATGTAGCCGATACCATCGGCGAGTTTTTTCATCTTCACCGATTTCACTTTGATGATGGCGCGTGTGAGCTTCATGACCATAGGTTTATTGACGCCTTTGCGAGCAATGGTCAATTCGATCTCAGTATTGGGATCCCCGCGCATGAGTTTCACGGATGCGTCCAAAGACTGATCATCAGTCGTTACACCATTAATCTTGGTGATGATGTCGCCAGGGCGGATACCAGCACGGGCGGCAGGGGTTTCATCGATTGGAGACACCACTAAAACGCCAGCAGAATCTTTAGTGACTTCAATGCCTAAGCCACCAAAAGAACCTTGCGTGCTTTCGGTCATATTCTTGTAACCTTTCTCATCCAAAAATTCGGAATGTGGGTCCAAGCCGCTCACCATACCCTTGGTGGCGTTGATCATCAAATTCTTGTCTTCTACAGGATCGACGTAGTACTGCTTAATGGCGTTGAAAGAACGCGCGAACTGCTGTACTTCGGCGATAGGAACATTAGAGCTATCTTTCGCTGCTATAGCAGAAAGACCAAAGGAGGAGAGAACCCCTGCACACAGACCTACAGCAAGGAGAGAAGCGGAACGTAGTTTACTCATTGCAAATGAACTTTTTTATTTTAGATAACTAGCAAAGACAACCAGTCTTTTGCTCTTTCAGCTGAAAATTATAGCCAGGGAGCAGGATTAATTGGCTTCCCATTATGACGTAGCTCAAAGTATAGCCCTGGTTCAGAGTTGCCTCCAGAAGAGCCTACTGCGCTAATTGTTTCTCCTTGTTTTACGTAGTCGCCCACATTTTTAAAGAGAGACTCATTATTGCCGTAAACGGATAGGTAGCCCTTGCCGTGATCGATAATGATGAGATTTCCATAGCCACGAAGCCAATCTGCGAAAACAACACGCCCTTCAGCACAGGCGATTACCTCTGTTCCTTCGGCGGCAGAGAGTTGGATACCTTGCCACTGGGAGCGGCCAGCAGCATCTCGAGCTTGTCCAAAAGAGGCTGTTACGCGTCCATTGACAGGACGTGTCAGTTTGCCTTTAAAGCCTGGGAGTTGCTTGCCAGTAAACTTTAAGACGGGGGCAGGAGTTGTAGTCTCAGGCTTAAGTATCTTCTTTTTGTTTTGTTGAGCTTGCTGTTGAGCTTGTTGGTCGCGACGCGCTTTTTCTTTAGCTAAGCGCTCTGCGGCTTGTTGCTCCGCGAGCTGTCGCTTGCGTTCTTCTTCCGCCTGCTTCTTGAGTTTTGCATCAATTGTGTTGACGAGATTACTTAAGCGTAACTGGTCCTTTTTGAGACTCTCAATTTTGGTCTGTTGCGATTGAATTTCGTTACCAAGTTTTTTGACCGCGTTTTCGCGGTCGCGCTTTTCTTTAAAAAGAATTTGTCGTTGCTCTTCTTCGGCGCGTTTAATTTTGAGCAATTCTTCTTGTTGCGACTGAGCGGCTAGAGTAACAGAGCGAATTTGTTTTTTCTGAGACTCAAGGTCTTGCAAGGCTTTTTGTTGAGCACCAGCTAAGTAGCTCAACATTGCGCTGTCACGATAAATCTGATTAGGGTTTTGTCCGTTGAGAAGCGCTTGCCACGCTGGCTTTTGCAGGGTGACAAACTGCGTCTTAGCAATCAAATCAAGTGTATTGGACGCGGAAGAAAGATCCTTTCCCACTGAAGACTCGTTTCGACGCAACGCTTGGATTTCTTTTTCAATGCGACGGCGATCTTGTTCGAGCTGGCGCAGTTTTTTATTGGCTTCCGAGATAGAAGTATCCGCCTTTTGAAGTTCGGCATTGGCGGCTTCTTTTTCGGATTCCTTTGCATGCAAAGAGCTTTCCAGGTCGTGGAGTTTGCTTTCTACATCAGCTTTCTGGTTTTCAGCCTTGGTTTTATCTTCGACAGAAATGGTAGAAGACTTCGTTTTGGCTTTAGCCGAAAGCGCATCAGTGCTAGTCAGACTAAACAAGGCAAGACACAAACAGACAAACATCTCAGTAGGGCGCATAACAAAGGTCAAGCCTTTTGTCTGCCTTTTAGACTGGGCATCGTGCTGTATGCTGTGAAAAATGTGCATTGCCATGAGAATTGTTTGGGTTGAGAAAAGGCGCAAAATGCGATTATCTGAAAATTTTAGCAAACCGTTCTATTTTCGGGATAACGCGCAGGATAGACTTTACGTTTTTAAAAAGGAAGCTTGAGAGGGGGGCGGTAGTAATTTTTTTTAGATGAGCGGTGTTTTTAGGTAGAGTTCTCGTCTACAATTTAAGACCGACATAGAATTACAAGGGGGTTGGTCTCTTCGAATTCTCTTAGGTCTGACCCCAATTTCCTTTACAAAAGAACTATCAACATGCAACAGTTTTTGATCGATAACATCCTTTTGATTGGCGTCATCATCGTTTCTGCTGGCGGCCTGATCTTCCAGAGCTTCTCTCAGAAGCGCTCTGGCCCATCTGTGTCTCCAGGAGATGCTACAACGCTGATTAATCGCAAAAATGCACAAGTCATCGACCTTCGCAAACCCGAAGAATTCAAGAAGGGTTATATTGCGAACTCCCAAAACATCCCTGGCGACAAGATTCAAACCGTTTTGGGGCAGATTGATAAGTCTCGTCCAGTGTTGCTCGTTGATAAGATGGGCACCTTCTCTCGCACGGCGGCTCGCTTGTTGCGCGGTGTCGGCTTTACCGAAGTTTATATTCTCGAAGGTGGGCTGGTTGAATGGCAAAAAAATAATTTGCCCTTGACGAAATAACCCTCCGTCCCCATATAGAAGGAAAGTGGGCATTTTCGTGCCACTTTCTCTTCGCAGTCTTCACCACCGTTTGGGGGTGAAGAATTAATTTGGTGATGGGGCATGCATCAAATACGCCCTCTCTCCGCACAAAGATCTAAGGAATTAAAATGGCAGAAAGCGAAAACGCCCAGGCTCCTGAAGCCCCCCAGCAAGAAACGCAACCGATTTTCCAGATGCAGCGTTGCTATTTGAAAGATGCTTCGTTGGAAATGCCGAATGCACCAGAAATCTTGATTCAATCGCATAATCAGGAGCCCCAGGTTGATATTCAGTTTGAAGTGGCTCAGCGTCCTGTCGCGGAAGGTCTCTTTGATGTGACCGTGCGTGGCACCATCACCGTTAAGGTGGCTGACAAAGTGATCGTTTTGGTCGAAGGCAAGCAGGCTGGTCTCTTCACGATCGCCAATCTTCCTGCTGAAGATTTTGCTCAGATCACGAATGTGCTTTGCCCGTCCATCATCTATCCGTATTTGCGTGCCAACTTGGCCGACTTGATGAACCGCGCTAATATTCCGCCAGTTCACTTGCCCGAAGTCAGCTTTGAAATGCTTTACCGTCAGCGTTTGGCTCAAGAAGCTGAACAACGTAAGCAGGCAGAAACCCAGAACTCCACGCAACAGGGTGGTGAAGGACTTAGTTAATTGTTGACTGCCTCATAGAGTAGTTTTAAAAAAGGCACTGTAGATTTTCGCCTACAGTGCTTTTTTACTGCCTTGGCGTAGAGAGGAAGGCCAATTTAAAGGATCGATTGTCATTTCTTGGCTGAGAAAATCCACCTTAAGCAGTACAAAATTAAGAATCGATTGCTACAATAGCATTAGTCAAGAATCATTAATAAGTAGTAATACTTGACAGCGTCCTCTTTCCCAGCGTGCTCGAGACCAACTATGCCCCCGATTCGTATTTTGCTCATAGATGACCATACACTTTTCCGTAGTGGAATTAAAGCGCTTTTGCAGCGTCAAACTGACTTTACTGTTGTCGGTGAGGCGAGTGATGGTTTAGAAGGCGTGAAGTTAGTGGAACAGACTCCAGCAGATGTCGTCCTATTAGATATTGACATGCCCAGTATGAATGGTCTGGAAGCTTTAGCCCAGATTAGAGAAAGCCATCCGAATTTAGCCGTCCTGATGCTTACGGTAAGTGAAGACTCGGATACGCTTACAGAAAGTTTGCGTTTGGGGGCGAAGGGGTATCTCCTGAAGAATGCTGATCAAGATTTCTTGCTTCGTTCGATTCGCGCGGTCTATACGGGTAGTAGTGCTATGTCACCACAGATGATGACGAAGTTTGTGACGCAACTCTCTCACGCTAGCGAGAAAAACAGTACAGAGTGCTCAACACAAGAAACTCTTACGCGTCGAGAAAGAGAAACACTGAGTTGGCTAGCTCGTGGGTACTCGAACAAAGAAATCGCTCGCACTTTGGACTTAGCAGAGAGTACTGTGAAGGTTCACGTTCAAAGTATTTTGAGAAAGTTGGGACTTGCGAGTCGTGTTCGAGCGGCGATTTATGCCATCGAACACAATCTTGATAAAGATGAGCCGTAACTGCCTTCTAATGGTTGGATGAAATTTAGGGGGGGGCGAAAGTCCAGTTATCTTGGTTTTTGCAACACCCCCCCCTTTTTTTTTGATTTCTACATGAATCGCGCCTTTAGATACCACCTTCATAGCCATTTTGGCGCCATGCCTCATAAACGGTGATCGCTACAGAATTACTCAAATTGAGACTGCGGTTGTTGGGACGCATTGGTAGACGAATACGCTGAGAGAGCGGGAAAATTGCGCGGACTGCCTCAGGTAGACCAGCTCCTTCAGATCCAAAAACTAGCCAATCACCAGGCTTAAACTCAAAAGTTGAAAAAACAGAAGATCCTTTGGTCGTCATTGCAAAAAGACGGTCACGTGCAGGGTTTTCCGTGTTCAAAAAATCATCAAAGGATTCATGAATTTTGACGGTGGCGTATTCATGATAATCAAGCCCAGCACGCTTCATGTGTTTATCTTCAAGGGAGAAGCCAAGTGGCTTAATCAAGTGAAGGGTGCAACCAGTGTTCGCACACAAGCGGATGATGTTGCCTGTGTTGGGGGGTATTTCGGGATGGACAAGAACAATGTTAAACATAGCGGAAAATGAAATGTAAGTAGGAGACTAGATAGGGCTCACAGAGTAGACTTCTTTAATCGAGCAGGTCTTCTACTTCGGGCGCTAAATAGTCGTGTAATTTTTTCAAAGCAGATTTCTCAATTTGACGAACGCGTTCCGCGGACACTCCAAGTTCAGTAGCGAGCTCTTGAAGCGTGACTGCTTTGTTGTTGCCGTCTCGATCCATGTGCAGGTATCTCGCTTCAACCACGCGACGACTACGCTCATCGAGTTGCTGAATGGCCTTTTGTAGACCTTCAGATTCAAGCTTTGCTTGTTCTCGATTTTGGATGACCTGTTCGGGCTCTTCATCCTCAGAGCTCAACCAGTCGAGCGGTGTATAGGAGTTGTTATCTTCATCGTCACTGTTGCTTGAAGTATCCAAACTCGTTTCTTGCCCGAAAATGCGCTCTTCCATTTCGAGCACTTCTTTGGGTTTCACGTCGAGCGTCAAGGCAATCTTTTCTGCTTGCTGATAGGTCAAAGCCTTCTGGTAGTCTTCCTTCATTTGACGAAGGTTGAAGAAGAGTTTGCGCTGATTTTTGGTGGTTGCCAGCTTCACAATACGCCAGTTGCGGATTATGTATTCCTGGATTTCTGAACGAATCCAATGCACAGCAAAGGTCATCAAGCGAGCCCCGTGATCGGGGTCATAATGCCGGATAGCTTTCATCAGACCGATATTGCCTTCTTGAATCAAATCTGAGTAGGGCAAGCCGTAGCCCAAAAAACCTCTCGCAATAGAAATCACAAGGCGCAGGTGACTCAACACGAGCATTTGAGCGGCTTGTAAGTCGCCATTATCTCTCAGACTAATGGCCAGTTTTTTTTCTTCTTCAGGCGTCAGAATAGGAGCATTTTCAGCAGCGCGCAAAAAGGCTTGCAGATCCCCAAGGGGCCCTACAATTGCAGGCACTGGTGGAGTCTTATACGGTTGAATAGCCGTGTTTCGGATAGGAACCAGTGCAGTAGAAGTCTTTTTGTCAGAATCAGCCATAGCACTAAATTAGAGAATTCAATCGCTGCGCGCGTTTCCAGACGCGATAGGCGGAAATGGAAGACGTGACGGCCCCCAATGCACAAAAACATAACACAAAACCGAGGCTCCAATAGGTTTCAGGGAAGTGTAATGTAAGGCTTGATTGATAGAGGGTTGCAATTTGCTCTATGGATGGTTTCAAGAACGAAATGGCAAGTGTAGCCAAGCATAAAGCAATGGCACTTGAAAGCCCCATTAAGAGTGCACCACGCCAAGCCCAAGGACGGATAGCGAACATTGGTGATGCCCCAAAAAGATAAAGCGTTTTCATCACTGGGTCAATCGCATGCGTGGCTAATCTTACAACCATAAGTAAGACAAAGATGACTAATAGCGAACCTGCCACTCCCATCGTTCCGACAGCAATGACGATGGCATGGCTGACTGTGTGAAACTTTCGGAGCCATTCATGGTCGAAAGCAACCATATCGACATTCTTGTTCTTATCCAGGTCGTCCAAGATTGTCTTAATGCGGGATTCAGAGACGTTATTAGATAGCGTTAGAACCAGAATGTCAGGGAGAGGATTATCCACTTTAGAAAGATCTTGAATCCCTAAGCGCTGATTCAGCGATTTAACCGCTTCCTCTTTAGGAATAATCGTTGTAGTGATGACATCTGGCAGCTTGAGCATGCTTTCAGCGAGTGTCTCAGGTTTGACCTTCTTGTTGAGGAAAATAGTGATTTCAGCATTAGTAGGAATAGCTCTTGCTGGCGCTGCTAAATCATAGAGAATACTCCCCACGAAAATAGGGATAGAGAGAGCAAAAGAGGATAACAGTATCGCGAGCGTAAAGAGTTCCCAGTCTCGTTTGAGACTACGGAACATTTCTCGGCAGGCCCAAATGCGAGAGGAAATAAAACTCATGCTTCCTCCTTCGCAACGTAGGTATCAAGAGAAATCTCACGCAACCCTGGAACGGAATAAGGAAGCTGACGGTGACTGGTAATAATCACCGTAACTCCAGCGTTAGCAAAACGACTTAAAAGCGCCAAAAGCGTTTGAGTATTGCGTTTGTCCAGCTGAGCTAAAGGTTCATCCGCGATGATCATCACGGGGCGATTAACGACCGCTCGAGCCAAACAAGCCAGCTGTCGCTGTCCTACAGAAAGTTCGCTAGGGGTCAAATTTCCCATTTCTTCAAGACCGCATTTATTTAAGGCTTGAAGTGCTCGTAAACGAGCTTCTTTAGCTGGCTCTTCGGCAACGAGCGCGGGAAGCATAATATTCTCTAACACAGAACGATCAGGAAGTAGAGAATGCTCTTGGGTCATCAATCCCATGGAGCGTCGCAACCAACGAAGTTGAACCTCATTTAAGAGGTCAATACGGTCGCCTGCGAGGAAGAGTTGCCCATCGTTGGGACGAATAAGCCCTGCGAGGAGGCGACACAGTGTACTTTTCCCCGTTCCAGTGCTCCCGTAAATGAGCACAAACTCGCCAGCTTTGATGCTGAACGTGAGATTTTTTAAGATTGAACGACGGTCGTAATGCAAATCGACATTTCGCAATTCAATCAATGTGCGAGTTTGTTGGTCCATTATTTTCTTTCGATCGTTAGCTGGAAGTCTGTTTTTGCCCAGTGAGTCACTTCTTCCTCGAGAAGATAGTTCGTGAGAGGGTGAGCTTCTAGCCACATTTTATCAATTTTCAGAGAAATACCTTTGAGCGAGGTTTTCGCTTTCATTTTAGGCAGAGCGATTCTCGCACGGGCATGCGAAAAAATGACAGCCAAGCGTAAAGCCAAGAGACTAATGCAGTATTGCGGATTGAGAAGACGGTTTCCGAGTTTACTTAAACCACCGCGTTGACCCAGAACATAACTCGCGACAAGGAGCTGTTCTGCATGAGAGAAACCAGGTAAGTCGGCGTGAGTGACAATGTATTCACTATGACGATGGTATTTACTCGTGGAAATCAAAGTTCCCACTTCGTGTAATTTGGCCGCCCATCGTAAGAGATTTAACGACTCTACAGAGATATTCGGGATGAGCATCTTAGCAATATCTACGGTAATTTGAGTCACCAGAGCGGCTTGTTCTTGGGAAACACGTGTCGAGAGTGAAAGTGCATCAACGGAAAGGCATCGGGTATCTCGATTTTCCACACGTCCCCACAAATCATAGAGTAAGCCTACACGCAAGGCACCAGGGGCGACACGCATAGACTTGATCTTTAGAGTGGAGAATACGGCGATTAAAACGGCTAAGCCGCCTGCGATAACCTCTTTACGATCAGGTTTGAGACCAGGGAACGAGATGTGCTCAACGTTTTTAAATTTTAAGAGTTGTTGTTTAATCGCTTGAAGCTTATCCCAAGTGACGATCTCAGTACCCCAAAGTTGGCGACAGAGATCTGCTACAGCTCCAAACGTGCCAGCAGAGCCGTAAGCTTCATCATAATGCCCTTCACCAAAGGATTCTGCCACTTCTTCAAACTCGGCAGAACAGGCTACAACAGCTTTTTGTAGACGTTCTTCACTAATGCGCCCGTCTTTGAAAAATCGTAGAGACGTATTAACACAGCCTACGTGGAAGCTTTCAAATTGCTTGGCTTCGAGATTTTCGCCAATCACAAATTCTGTACTAGCTCCGCCAATGTCCACGACCAGACGACGTCCAGTAGCTGGGGGTAAAGAGTTCACACAACCTTTGAAGACGAGGCGCGCTTCTTCGTGTCCTGTTAGGATGTCGATGCGGTAACCCAGAGCCTCTTCGGCATGACGTAAAAACTCTTCCGAGTTAGTTGCTTCACGGAATGCCTGAGTCCCGACTGCTCGTACTCGTTCAGGAGGCAGTCCAGCAATGCGTTCTTTAAAACGAGCAAGACAGGCAAAAGCGCGCTCTTGCACCTCATCGGTTAGCGCACCAGTTTCATCAAAACCTGCAGCTAGACGTATTGTTTCCTTCCAGTAATTTTGAGTGACAATGCGTCCATTGACGATTCGACCGATTTCGACACGAAAACTGTTGCTACCTAAGTCAACGGCAGCAAGAAGCAACTCTTGTTCCATACTTTTTGCACTCGTAGAGATGATGGCGTAAACCTTACTCGGTTGCGAGCTCTGAATCAGCAGGAAGCCCCACTAAAGTGTTCGCAAAATGTAAGGCATTAAAGGGTTGCAAGTCATCAATACCTTCACCCACACCAATAAAGTAGAAGGGTAAGGGGTTAGATTGGCGCATTTGTGCAATCGCGACTAGCACACCCCCCTTAGCAGTGCCATCAAGTTTAGTGATGATTAACCCAGTGAGTTCTGTGGCGGCGTCAAAAGCTGTGACCTGTAAAAGGGCATTTTGCCCAGTCGTGCCATCTAAGACCAAAAGAACTTCGTGTGGTGCTCCAGGCAGCGCTTTACCTTGAGAGCGATAAACTCGACGAAGCTCTTCCATTAAGTTAATTTGTGTTGGTAAGCGCCCGGCGGTATCAGCAATGACCACGTCTGTTTGGCGCTTTTTCGCGGAAGAGATAGCATCAAATACGACCGCGGCAGGGTCGCCACCTTGTTGCGAGATCACTTCTACTCGGTTGCGGTCGCCCCAAACGGCGAGTTGTTCTTTTGCGGCTGCGCGGAATGTATCCCCAGCGGCAAGCAAAACGCTTTTCCCTTCTTTGGCGAGTAATTTGGAGATTTTCCCAATGGAAGTGGTTTTTCCTGCCCCATTGATACCGACCATCATGAGCACAAAAGGATGAGCACCTGTGGTATCGAAGGGCTTTTCGGCAGACTTGAGAATGGCGTAAATTTCATCACGCAGGGCTAAGCGCACTTCTTCTTGAGTCTTGAGACCTTTGAGTTTAATTTGATCACGCAAGCGTTGTAGGATAAGCTTAGAAGCATCCAGTCCTACATCAGCCATAATGAGTGCGCTTTCTAATTCTTCAAGGAAATCCTCGTCAACGATACCGCCAGAAAAAAGTCCGACGATATTGACGCGAGTACGAGAGAGTCCTTGTTTGAGTTTGGAAAACCAGCCTTGAGATTGTTCAGACATAATTCACTTATGACAGATCGAAAAAGTAAAAAGCGTCGAGACGCGAATAGTACAAGTTTAGCAACGCTAGCCCCTCAACGGGGAGGCGGATTCGTAAGGATTTTAGCGGGTGATTGGCGTCGCTCGGTCATTCCTGTGCCAGATAGTTTAGGCTTACGTCCTACTCCAGAGCGCGTGAGAGAGACCGTCTATGACTGGCTGGTTCACTTATTGGGTGGATTCACGGGACGCAGTGTCCTTGATCTTTTTGCAGGTTCTTGTGCAATGGGCTTAGAAGCCGCTTCACGAGGGGCTGCAGAGGTGGATTGGGTAGATACCAATCGCCAAGTCCTCAAAAATCTGAGTGCATCGCTTGCGAAGTTCAAGGCCTCCTCTGAACAGTTTCGAGGTCATTTGGGAGATGGTTTAGCATTTGTCAAAAACACTTCAAACACGTATGATGTGATTTTTATCGATCCTCCCTTTTCACAGGATCTCCAACAAAAGGCTTTGAAGAGTGCAATCTCGCGCCTTAAATCAGAAGGGGTGATTTACGTTGAATCTCCAGAGAAGCTTTTGGCGGAGAGTGTACTTCTGGATTTGGGTCTAGTACGGATTCGTGCTGGGTCGGCTGGGCAGGTCGCTTTTGAATTGCTAGCTCTGGCGGAAAGTCAGATGTCGACACAGGTTAAACTGCCACGCCCTAAAAAATATAAAGGAGATAAAGCATCATGACGATTGCTGTTTATCCAGGAACTTTTGATCCGATGACGTTGGGTCATGAAGATATTGTGCGCCGCGCTGCGCGAATTTTCGACAAGGTTTATGTCGGGGTAGCTCACAATCCTGGAAAGCGTCCTTTATTGCCTTTGGAAACGCGTGTAGCTTTAGCTAAAGAGAGTTGTGCTCAATATCCAAACGTTGAGGTGTATGCTTTTGAAGGATTGCTCAAGAACTTCGTCCTCGCAAGAGAAGCTACCGTCATTGTGCGCGGAGCTAGAGCCGTGAGCGATTTTGAGTATGAATTCCAAATGGCAGGAATGAACCGCCAACTGATGCCAGAGGTGGATACGATTTTTTTGACGCCATCCGATCAATACCAATTTGTGAGTGGTACCTTTGTTCGCGAAATCGCCAGTTTGAGCTTAAATGATGCCGCTAAGTTCGTCTCCCCAAATGTCTTGGCCGCTTTGGCGGTTGCCTTGCGGGGAAAAAATTAAAGTTAGAGAGGGTGCAAGCGCGGCTAAAAGAGTTAAGTCTCTTGAAGGATTAGAAAAGTCAATAAAATCGCTACAATGTCCAAACGTTATTTCAAGAGTAAGAATGGCACTACTACCCCAAGGAGTGCTCATCTCTTTTCCAAAAGTGAAGTGTTATGGCATTGATGATTACTGATGAGTGCATCAATTGCGGCGTATGTGAACCAGAGTGCCCTAATGATGCTATTCAAATGGGAGAGGACATTTTTTTCATTCGCGCTGGCAAATGCACAGAGTGTGTCGGTAGCCACGATCAACCCCAATGTGTGCAGTTGTGCCCTATTGCGGACTGCATCATTCCCAATCCTCGTTGTCTAGAAACCCGAGAACAGCTAGAAGAAAAGTTTGAGCGTATGAATTTACGCAGACGGATTCATCGAGCAATGAGGGAAAGTGGTATTTGACACAGAGTTAAAAGCAAAACCCACCAAACGATTGTTATGGCGTGTTTGGTGGGTAATTTTTTTTGGGTGATATGTGAAGTGGTATGTGTTTATTGGGCTCAGAAAATTTTTGCAATCCAAGAATTTCAAGTTTCTTCTAAATAGGAAAGTGTACCCTCGTACCAATTCATCAGGGTACGCTCGATTTGAGATATGAATCGCGAGAAACTCCATTCTGGCTCTGGGTAGATTATACGTGCTTGAGTGAGCGCGTCATCCCAATTGGGAGACCAGAGAGGAGCACCACCAGCGTTCATGCTGAGATCCGCCGATAGACGGATAGTTGGGGTAAAGCTGTCTTCTTTAGTGATGAAAGTGTTTTTAAGCTTGAGCTGCTGTCCCTGTAAATGACCAAACCCCGTCAATGTCCAGTTTTCAGCATTTAGAAGGAAAACAGGAATTGACCAGCCAGCTGAAGTGGGCTCTGCCACAATACGTCCTTCCTTAAAGCAAGACATTAGCGAGGGAGCAAAGGCATCTCGTGGAAAATGATCAGGTCTCTCTTTCTGAAGAATTTCAAGAGCGCGAGAGAAATCCACCCCAGCGAGACATCCTCTCTGAAGAAGCAACTCACTTTGCCAGTTTTGCTTGGAAAGACTGTGCAAATTGCCATGACCCGTTGCACACAAACTAGCCAAGCTCTCAATCGGAGAAGGGGTAATTAATTTTGCTAATTGAACGTTTTTGCCTTCAAGTTTCCCTTGCCAGAACCCAGCATTGTCAAGAATGAAATCACCAGAAAAACTACCTACAGGAAGATTGAACTGCAAATTTTCAGTTTTGACGTTCTTTTCTGTGAAATGAAGAATCGTGCTGAGTGAGGAACCTGCTGTGGATTCCCCTGCAGTGAGGGCAACCTTTCCTTCAACAGCGCCTACAAAGTTAAAAAGAGATTCCGCTAGGCGTTGAGAGAGGGCAGGTAACTCATTGAGCTTCACCTGACCATCAAGCAGGGGAAGATGATTTTCTTGAGGCAAAATGCTTAAATTGACAGCAACTGGAGAATTCATGAGATTGCCCTCAAGAACGAACACTCCGTGCTTACTTTGGGGATGCCAATCTACATTTCCAGAGATATAGCCAACGGGTTGACGAGATTCTTTGTTCGTAACATCAAAACGTAGGTCTTTTAGTTGCACATCGCCTGCAGAAGTCCATGTGAGTTGGGTTTCTCCTTGAAGAGTCACAGGAAAAAGTTCTGCGGAGAGGGTAGCGTTGGCTTGAAGCCCCGACAAAGTGTAGTGAGACTCTCCAATTTGCAATTGAGAGGCAGAGCCCTGAAATTGTCCCCAGGGTGAGGTCCCGCTACCAGACAAGACGCTGATTTTAGGCTCAACGTTAGCAATGTCACTAATTTGAGCAATGTTAATAGCCATATTCCAAGGTTCTTTCAGAAGAGTACCTTGGTAGGAGAGTGCTACATTTTCTAGCGTAATTGCAGAGAAAGCTTGGTCATCGGGCCAAGTGAAGTTGCTCTTGATCGTAAGATCACCTTGAGACTCCACACCTGCGATCTCAACTTGAGCGTTGAGGATGAAATGAGCGAATTTCTCACGGGTGCTTTTGAGTTCTGGAATCGTGAATTGGGTAGGATGTTCGGTGCCTGATTTGAGAGAGACTCTGGTGAGCACAATTTCATCAATAGGGTAGCCTCCCCAATAATGAGTGCTTTGACGCAAGCCGGCGAATGAAAGGTCCTCAGTAGAAGTAACTGTCAGCCCATTGATGGTAAGGCGTCGAATTTTCGGTGTCTGAGCAAAGTAAGAGAGGGGATCTAGCACAAGAGAGGCTTGCTCAAAATCGGCTTCAATAGAAGGATGAGGCGGAATTGTGAAATGTGCTTTAGGAAGAACAATTTCTAGAGAAGGAAGTCGCTTTAAAGTGACTTCTCCCGAAGGTGTCCATTCGATACCGAATTGATCACGTAGCACGGAGCTCACACGTTCCGTGATATTAGAGGGTGTGACTATAAAAAAGAGGGCGAGTACAAGCCCTAGGCACACAGAGGCCACTGCCGACAGGAAAATGAGGATGCCACGCACGTACTGACGCATACCAAGCTCCCAAAATTGCATGATCTCATTGTACCGAATGCATCAGGTCAATGAGAGACATTGAAAGCGTTTGACAAAGAAAAAAGAGCAGTGCTCAATCTCTTTTCTTGAAAGAAGAGAGGCAAAACACCGCTCTTTACTCCTCCTGATAGGAGTATCGGGACACTAGATCGAAGTAAAGGAATTAGTCTTCTTTACGACGGATCAAGTAGTCAAAGGCTCCCAAGGCCGCCGTAGCACCTTCGCCCAAGCCAATCACGACCTGTTTGTAAGGGGTGTTGGTGCAGTCACCTGCGGCGAAAATACCTTCGGCAGAAGTCGCACCGTGGTCATCCTTAACGATTTCACCAAATTTATTAGTTTCGACAACGTCTTTAATCCAGTCGGTATTCGGGGTTAAACCAATCTGGACAAAGCAACCTGCCACATCAATGGTGTGTAGCGTGTCGTTGGTCTTATCACGGTAGGTCAAGTGTTCGAGCTTGCCATTGCTGCCTGTCAATTCTGTAGTGCGGGCATTCAAAAGAATGGTGATGTTCTTCAAGGAGCGCCCCTTTTCTTGCAATACTTCGTCAGCCTTCAACTGAGCAGGACTCTGCAAGAGGGTGACGTGTTCACAAATGCCAGCCAAGTCGATAGCTGCTTCAACACCAGAGTTTCCGCCACCAGTTACAGCAACGCGCATACCCTTGAAGAGAGGACCATCGCAGTGCGGGCAGTAAGCCACGCCGTGCCCTTTATATTCTTCTTCACCAGGTACGTTAAGCGTCTTCCAACGAGCGCCTGTCGCTGCAATCAAAGACTTCGTGGTGAGCGTTGCTCCAGAGGTCAAGGTGACCAGCCAAAGGTTGCCACTGCGCTCAATCTTTTCCACGCGTTGGTTGTTGATCATGTCAACGTCGTAGGATTGAACATGCAAACCAAAGTTCTTGGCAAGACCTTCACCAGAGGTGGAGATGATGGAGGTGAAGTTCTGAATATCAGCCGTTTCATTCACCTGACCACCCACACGCTCGGCGATTAAACCCGTGCGCAAGCCCTTGCGAGCAGAGTAAATGGCGGCCGTACAACCAGCAGGGCCAGCGCCGACAACCAACACATCAAAGGTTTCTTTTGCGGAGAGTTTTTCAGCCAGTTTCTTCGTGGCACTACCGTCAGTGTCCAACTTTGTCAGAATATCCGCCAATTCATTGCGACCGGAGAAGAAGAGTTCGCCATTTAAATAAACGGTCGGAACAGCCATTACTTTGCGTTCATTCACTTCGTCCTGATAGATAGAACCATCAATGTTCGTTACGCGAACTTCAGGGTTAACAGTAGCCATCAAGTTCAGCGCCTGCACAACATCAGGGCAGTTGTGGCAGGTGAGCGAGAAGTAGACTTCAAAATTGAGCGGACCAGAGAGTTGACGAATCTGTTCGAGCTGTTCGGGTGTAGCTTTGGAAGGATACCCACCAGCCTGAAGAACTGCCAAAACAAAACTAGTGAATTCGTGCCCCATTGGAGTACCTGCAAAGCGGATACCCGTATCGGCATCACCGCGCGTAATTTGGAAGCTTGGCTTACGCACATCGGCATCATCTACTTTTTCGTAAGAAAGCAAAGAGGAAAGAGGGGCCACTTCCGAGAGGAAAGTATCCATTTCTTTAGCGGCCTGAGAGTCATCAAGATTAGCCTTGAACACGACAGGGTGTTGGAGCTTGGTGAAGTAGGCACGGAGTTGTTCTAATAAACTGGCGTCAATCATAATATTTTTATATTCCGTCGCAAAAGAAAACAAAACCGCAGGTGTATCCCTCGTATAGATAACCTGCGGTTCTTATTTAATCACACGCTAGGCGCGTAATCGAAATTAGATCTTGCCAACGAGGTCAAGAGACGGCTTGAGCGTTTCAGCGCCCGGCGTCCACTTGGCAGGGCAAACCTGATCAGGGTGGGCAGCAACATACTGAGCAGCCTGCACCTTGCGGAGCAATTCGTGGGCGTCACGACCAATACCGCCGTCATGGTGTTCCATGATCACAATCTTACCCTGGGGGTTGATCACGAACGTGCCACGTTCAGCCATACCGTCTTCAGCGATGAGCACTTCAAAGTTGCGGCTCAAGACATTGGTCGGGTCACCGAGCATCGGGAACTGAACCTTACCAACGGCAGGGGAGCTAGCATGCCAGGCCTTGTGGGTGAAGTGGGTGTCGGTAGAAACCGAGTAGATTTCAACACCCAACTTCTTGAATTCTTCGTACGTTTCAGCAAGATCTTCCAATTCAGTCGGGCAGACAAACGTGAAGTCAGCAGGATAGAAGAAGACAACAGACCAGTGACCCTTCAAATCAGCTTCAGTGACTGGAACGAACTTGCCATTATGGAAAGCTTCAGCCTTAAACGGCTTGATTTCGGTATTAAGTAAGGACATCTTATGCTCCTATTGTTTGAAGAAGAGAGGCGTGAGCGTCTCTCTTTAAATTCGATGGTGAAATACTAGCAAAAAATTATCGATAAGTCAATATAGAAAGAAAAAAACTATCGGTAAATCGAGTAAAAATTTGCTAATGAATAGCTATCTTTCTTTATGGGAGAGGGAAAGTAAAGAAATTTTCGTGTATTAACCCTTAAAACGGCGCTTGATTTCTTGGCGCAAATTGGGAGCAAGACGTTCGAGTGCATCAAGGGTGGTAAAAATAGAAGCTCGGCCTCGTTGAGAGAGATCGCGAAAACGATTGAGTAATTCGTTTTCCTCTTCAATGGGGATATGACGTTCATTAGTCAGAACGTAAAGAATGTCGAAGCCACAAGCGGCTAGGCGAGGCAAGTTATAGATACCAGGATCCATCGAGCCATCTTCAAAAGCTTCATACGTTTCGTTAGACACGCCAAGCAACTGCGCGATTTGTCGCACAGAGTATCCCATACGGGTGCGCTCAGATTGAAGACGAGCGCCAATTTCTTGACGTTGCTTAGAAGTCGTGGTGGCCATAGTGGTAAGGGTAGCGGTTAACTTGACTGTTTGATAATACAAAAAAAGAGGTTCACTGTGAAGAGAACCTCTAGTGGGAATTGGAGTTTCTTGTACCAAAAATTAAACATTGAAGAGGAAGTTCATCACATCCCCGTCTTGAACAATGTAATCTTTACCCTCCGCACGCATTTTTCCTGCTTCCTGAGCTCCCTTTTCACCCTTGTAGGCGATGTAATCATCAAAGCCGATCGTCTGAGCGCGAATAAAGCCACGTTCAAAGTCGGTATGAATGACACCAGCAGCCTGAGGTGCGGTGTCGCCTTTGTGAATTGTCCACGCACGAACTTCTTTTACGCCAGCTGTAAAGTAAGTTTGTAACCCTAAGAGATCGTAGCCTGCACGAATCACGCGGTCCAACCCAGGTTCCGTCATCCCTATATCGGTCAAGAACATTTCTTTGTCTTCGTCGCTTAAGTCAGCGATTTCAGCTTCGGTTTTAGCACAGACGGCGACGACAGGAGCCTGTTCGCTCTTGGCGTATTCTTGAACTTTTTCCAAGAGAGGGTTGTTCTGAAAGCCACCATCTTCCACGTTGGCAACATACATCACTGGTTTGGCCGTTAAAAGGAAGAGTTGACGGATAGTGAGTTTTTCTTCGTCAGAAAGTTCGACGGAACGCACTGGCTTGCCTTCGTTTAATGAGGGAAGAATTTTTTCAAGGACTTTAACAAGCTTGAGAGCCTCTTTGTCCCCGCCAGAACGAGCTTGCTTGCTGTAGCGAGCTAAAGTTTTTTCTACGCTCTGCAAGTCAGCTAAGGCCAATTCTGTGTTGATCACAGCGATGTCATCCAGTGGATTGACTTTGCCGGCAACGTGAACAATGTTGTCATCGTCAAAGCAACGAACAATGTGAGCAATAGCATCGCATTCACGAATGTTGGCTAGGAATTGATTGCCCAACCCTTCACCTTTACTTGCGCCTGCGACCAAGCCAGCGATATCGACGAATTCAACCGTTGCTGGCACAATTTTTTGCGGGTTCACGATTTCTGCCAAAGCAGAAAGACGCGGATCTGGAACTTCAACAATCCCTACATTTGGTTCGATCGTGCAGAAGGGATAGTTTTCAGCAGCAATACCTGCTTTTGTTAGCGCGTTGAAGATGGTCGACTTCCCTACATTTGGCAGACCAACAATGCCACACTTTAAACCCATAGCTCTTGTCTCTAATGAAAAATTAATCACACCGGTTTCTTCACCGGTTAATTTATCTATTTTACTGGAAAGCTTCCAAAAGTTGGCAAAGAAAGACTCTGCGTTAAATTTGCTTTTTCACTTCGGATTCTAAAAAAGCGGCTAAGGCATCGAGCTCACACTCATCAAAGAGCGTTATGCCCATTTGTGCCAAAAGCTCTGCGGTTAATCCTTTCCCAGAGACCAACCTTCGAGAAAAAGTCCCGTCGTAGATTTGATGAACTCCACAAGAAGGACTTTTACTTTTGAGAAGTGCAACACGAACTCCAGCTACTTTGACAGCATGAAGCACGCGGTACGCTCCCGTTAGAAAAGCTCCCGTTTTATCTTTACCAGCTTGTGTCTCAATGCGGGCTTTCCCGAGCAGGACGCTCTTTCCTCGCCCGCCGACAATTTCAACAGGTGGGCGGGGTGTGGATAGATCTCCTAGCGTTTCTGGACAGAGCGCCAAGATCTCAGATTCTAGAATGCCGTGTTGAGAAAGCCAACTGAGCAAATCTGCAGAGGGTTGACCATCCCATCGGCAAGCGGAACCCAAGAGGCATTGACTCACAAGAATCTTCATAGCGATCTCACTCTCTAAAAAGAGTGTTACTTTTCTGTTTTTTCCGCCTCGGGAGCGGCTGACTTTTTCGGAGAAGCATATTTAGAAATCGCTCGAATGAAGCGGTCTCGGTCTCCGCCGATGAGAAACGGGAGGTTTTTCAAGCTGGTGTCGATGCATTCTTCTATTCCTTCCATGTGTTCCGAGGAAGGCGAAGAGAGCACAAAATCTGCAACCTGCTGAGCCATACCAAGGCTACGCGGATGCCCGATGCCTAGGCGCAGACGCCAGAAGTTTGGAGTAGAGAGTTTGGAGCTGATGTCTTTAAGACCATTGTGTCCAGCGTTACCCCCGCCATTTTTAAACTTCATGCATCCTGGCATTAAATCGAGGTCATCATGGACAACCAAAATATTGTCAGGCAGGATCTTGTAGTAGAGAGCCAGTGCGACAACTGCATTCCCTGAAAGATTCATGAAAGTAGAAGGTTTTAACAACCAAACTTCTCGGTCATCGAAGCGCACACGAGCAACTTCTCCATGAAATTTCTTTTCTTCGTGGAAAAAACTGCTTTTAGAGCGAGCCAACTCATCCACAAACCAAAAACCAGCGTTGTGGCGCGTATTAACATACTGCGCCCCAACGTTACCTAACCCAACAATCAACTGAATATCAGACGTGTTTGGCATAGGAGTCCTCATAAATCTCTTGATTAACGACGCGGACGACGATTGTCAGGACGAGGTTCACGGTAGAACTCGCGCTGAGAACGCGCTCCGCGATATTGACGGTCTTGCTGATGGCGACTGTCGCGGTCAAAACGATCTGAACGCTCTTCACGAGTCCCATCAAATTTCACCGTAGCTGGGCGTCCTTTAAAGCGAACTCTCTGCATAGTGTTGACGATTTTATCTGCTTGTGCACTATCGACTTCTACTAGACTGAAGCGTTCTGAGATATCAATAGCGCCAATGAATTTTGCAGGAACATTGGCTTCGTTGGCTATGGCACCGACCAAATCTCCAGGGCGAATATTAACATCACGGCCCACGCCAATGAAGATACGTGTCATCCCTTCTTCTGGTTCGGCATTACGTAAGCGACGCTGACGGTTACCGCGATCGCCTCGATCGGCACGTTCGCCACGTGCATTTTGATTGCGGCGAGGGCGTTCAAAGGGCGAGTAAGCTGGAATATCGGTGTCATCGTCGTTCGTACCTTGGAAGCTCTGCGTGAGCGCAATAGCTGCAGCGGCAACGTCAAAAGGATCGTGATCTTCGCAAAGCTCTTCGACGACTACTTTAAATCGCTCCAAATCCTCATTATCGAGGACTTCAACGAGGGAGTCGCGCAGAGCTTCTAAACGTTTGGCGCGCACATCTGTGACGCTTGGCACGGATTGGATTTCAATACGTGTCTTGGTCAAACCTTCAATTGCACGCAAGTGACGGTGTTCACGAGGTTCGAGAATACTAATAGCAGTACCGGTACGGCCTGCACGACCTGTCCGACCAATACGGTGGATGTAGGTTTCGTAAGAAGCAGGAATACCGAAATTGATCACGTGGGTGAGGTTTTCAAGGTCAATACCACGAGCGGCCACGTCTGTAGCTACGATAGTTTCAACTTGACCTGCACGAGCGCGTTTCATTACGCGGTCACGTGTTGGCTGATCCAAGCCCCCGTGCAGAGCCTCTACACTGTAGCCACGAGCACGGAGAGCCTCGGTGAGTTCATCGACTTCCATACGAGTACGGGTGAAGATAATGGCCAACTCCGGAGCTTCAATGTCCAAAATACGCCCGAGCGCGGCTGTCCGGTAGTTATGTCCCACTATGTAGGCAATCTGAGGAACTCGTGGAGCTTCCCCCTCAGCAGTGCTTTCACGAGCAATGGTGATGCGAAGAGGGGTTTCCAAATGAGTTTCGGCAATTTTGGCAATTTTTGGAGGAAGCGTTGCAGAGAAAAGAGCCGTTTGCACTTTACTGGGGAGTGCTTCAAAAATCTCGTCCAATTCATCTGCGAAACCAAGATCCAACATTTCATCAGCTTCGTCCAATACGATAGCTTGAATGTTGGTTAGGTCGAGCGTGCCACGGCCAATATGATCCAAAGCACGACCAGGTGTTGCTACTACGACATGAGTACCGCGCTTAAGAGCGCGAATCTGGCGGCTATAGTCTTGTCCACCGTAGATTGGAGTGACAAGAAGACCAGCGGCTTTGCCGTAACTGTGAAAAGCTTCGCTTACCTGTAGGCAGAGTTCGCGAGTTGGCGTGAGCACCAAAATAAGGGGCTTATCTGCTTCGACATTGAGCGCATAGCGTTCAATTAAAGGCAGGGCAAACGCTGCCGTTTTACCTGTACCAGTGGCCGCTTTTCCAAGCACATCGCGCCCCGATAAGATCGCGGGGATCGCTTCATTCTGAATAGGGGTCGGTTCTTCAAACCCCAAAGCGGTTAAAGAATTCGTAATAGAGGGCGAAAGACCCAAGTCGGAAAATGTTGTCATAGTGTCCTAGGGCGCAAAAGCGCACAGAGTGAGGCTACTCACCCCAGACACACAGCAAACGAAATCACAACGAGAAGGGGTAAACAGCAGATTTAAAAGATGAAAGTCTCGGATTGACTAAAGAGACGATCAAAAAAGAAGGTTGAAGAGGTCAATTCACCAGAACATTCAACCAAAAGAAGACCCGCTGGGAGAGGACTCCCAACGGGTCCGTAAGGCACCTAGCTTCAGCAGAAGCTAGTAGCTACCCTTGAAATTAGGCAGCAGGCGTCTGGGCAGCATCAGCAGCAGGAGCGGCTTCAGCATCAGCTTCTGGAGCTGCCGTCACAGTTTCTTCAGCCACGGTTACCACAGAGGCAATCACGGTGTCAAGACCGAACTTGTTGGAGACTTCGACACCTTCCGGCAACTGGAGCATGGAGGCGTGGAAAGTCGTGCCTGTGGCCATTTGGGAGAGGTCAACAGCAACGAATTCCGGCAACTGGCGCGGCAAGCAGGTCACTTCGACGAAAGAAATCGTGTGGGACACGAGGGCCTTGTCGATCTTAACGGCAGGGCTATCTTCTTCGCCATGGAAGTGGAGAGGAACGCGCATCGTGACCTTTTCGTTCGGGTCAATACGCTGGAAGTCGATATGCATAACTTGCGGCTTGTAGGGGTGCATCTGGAAGGCACGAAGCACAACCAACTGTTCCTTACCGTTAAGTTCCATCGTCAAGATTGAGGCATGGAACTTTTCCTTTTTCAATGCGTAGAAGATAGGATTGTGTTCGAGCTCAATAGGCGTAGCGGGGACGTTGCCGCCGTAAATAATACCAGGCAACTTGTCCGCGCGACGAAGGCGGCGGCTCGCACCCGTACCTTGCGTGTTACGCGTGGTGGCGATGACTTTCATTGGATTACTCCTAAAAATAAAAAATGGTCCCCACAATCGCGACCAACTGTGGGGGCGTTGGAAAAAATCGTTTTAAACAGCGAAAAGGCTGCTCACCGAAGCTTCACGGGCAATACGCGAAAGCGTTTCGCCGATGATAGCAGCGGTACTGATCTGACGAATCTTGGGGCAAGCTGCAGCAGCTTCGTTCAACGGAATCGTATCCGTCACCACAAGTTCATCAAGAGCTGAGTTGCTGATGCGTTCGACAGCGGCTCCAGAGAGCACTGGATGCGTGATGTAAGCAACCACGCGAGTTGCTCCACGTTCTTTCAAAGCACCAGCGGCGTTGCAAAGCGTACCAGCCGTATCGACGATGTCGTCAGTGATAACGCAGGTACGATCCTTCACTTCACCAATAATGTTCATAATCTCGGCTACGTTAGCACGGGGACGTCGTTTGTCGATAATGGCTAAATCCACTTCGAGGGCTTTAGCCATAGCACGAGCGCGAACTACTCCGCCAACGTCAGGAGAAACAACTATGAGGTTGTCATAATGACGTTCAACAAGGTCATTCAAAAGAATCGGGGTAGCAAAAATATTATCTACCGGGATATCAAAGAAGCCTTGAATCTGGTCAGCGTGCAAGTCCATCGTGAGCACGTGATCAACGCCAACAGACTGAAGCATATTGGCAACCACCTTGGCAGAAATAGCCACACGACTGGAACGTGGACGACGGTCTTGACGAGCGTAACCAAAGTAAGGAATAGCCGCAGTAATGCGACGAGCAGAGGCGCGCTTTAAAGCGTCGGCCATCAACATCAATTCCATGAGGTTGTCGTTCGTCGGTGCGCAGGTCGGCTGAAGAATGAAAACGTCCTTACCGCGGACATTATCCAACAGTTGGACCATAACTTCACCATCGCTGAAACGATTCACCGTGGCAGAACCAAGGGGGATATTGAGATATTTGGTGACGGCTTGAGCAAGGGCAGGGTTAGCATTGCCCGAGAAAACCATCATACTTTCTGGCACCATGGGATCCATGATTAGAGCTCTATAACATAGGGGGCGCTAGGCGTCCGCGGTTGACAGACAAACAGCACAACAAAAAAGAGTGCTGCTAAAAACAAAAAGAGGAGGGTCTACAAACCATCCTCCCAATTCGTTGTAAATGGCAGGGGTAGAAGGATTCGAACCTTCGAATGTCGGAATCAAAATCCGATGCCTTGGGCCAGCTTGGCTATACCCCTGTCATGTAATTCTAGTCATCGAGCCATTGTGCCAGAGGATGCTCCGACAAGGACTCTGTAATGAACCCAACCCATGAATCAGGCATTCCAGTAAAGACGGTTTGCACCATATTAGCTTCACCAGAGTGAGCAACACCAAACACGGCGCTACCCGAACCTGTCATCCGCGGCTCTGTGTATGGAGTTAACCATTGGAGAGCATTCGCTATCTCAGGCTCATAGGACACAGCGACTGGTTCTAGATCATTATGACCGAATAATTGTGGCCAGTTAGTTTTTACTGCGTCAATGAAGGGTTGTATTTTCGTGGATTCAGTGTCCCTTGTCAAGGCTGGGCTAGCGAAAATTTTCGCCGTAGAGACGGATTTTCCTGGCCAAATGACAAAAAAACGAGTTTTTGGGATAGAAACGGGTGTTTGAACTTCGCCAATGCCCTCTACAAAGGCATTGCGACCAAAAATAAAGAATGGAACATCTGCTCCTAGACGCACCCCTAATTCACAGAGAGTACGGCGAGGAAGGTTCAGTTTCCATAGCGTATTGAGTCCTATCAACGTTGTGGCTGCATCAGAGCTTCCGCCGCCCATGCCAGCGCCACTAGGAATCGTTTTATGGACACGAATACGCACTCCTCTCTCTATATGATAAGTGTCTTTGAGAAGTCGCGCTGCTCGAACGCATAGATCTTCTTCAGGATTGCCAACAATGTCGCCCGTGCGTTCAATGTCGCCATTCTCGAGTAGTTCGAGATCAATCGTATCTTTACGGTCAAGTAGGATGAAAACCGATTCAAGAAGATGTTTTTTGTCTTTACGTTGTCCAATGACGTGCAAAAATAAATTCAATTTTGCAGGAGCTGGCAAACTATAAAGCGCATTAGAAGAGGTCATCACAGGCACTCCTTAGTCAATGACAACGGAGAGAGTCTTGAGATTCATAGGAACCTTCGGCGTGATTTTGAGCACTTTGATGCGTCCGTCTGGATGGCGCGAACGAACTTGGATATCCCAGAATTGGGATAATTTAGATTGTTCAGGAAGTCTCCCTGCTTTGATCAAGTCCCCAAAGTTATCAATCGGCATAGAGAACCCCAACGTCGAATAGAGGAGATCCGCTGTTGAGGTATTACAGGTTTGCTCTTGGTCTTGTTTACTTAGACAAACAAGAGATGGCTTCATGTCAATACGCGCAAGGATTCCGTTGAGAGGGGTCAACAAATCTAACTGAGAATTTTCCCCGAATTCTCGATATTGAAATCGCCCATTCTCTGAGCGGTCTTTACCGTCGTTGCTCGTATAGGTGAGCGCAAAACGTCCCCCTTGTTCATAAAAGGCTTGAGGTAAAAGAGCGCAGGCGTTAAGTAAAGAAATGGCGCACAGGGCAGACAAAAAGGAGCGACTAATTTTCAACATATGACTATCAAAAAGTGTCGAAATTACTGCTGAAGCAATTTCAGGCGTTTCCCTAATTCGATTATTTTAGGATCGTTAGGGAGGCGGCGAGAGAGTTCGTTGAAGACAGACTGAGCTTCGTCTTGTCGTCCCAGAGCTACCAAAATATCTAGCATATGGACGATCACAACGCGGTGAAAACCACTTCGCATCGCCGCCAGAGCAAAATAGTAGGCTTGTTCATTGCGACCTTCGCGGAAACAAAGCCATGCCATGCTGTCGAGCATTTGCCAATCAAGGGGTTTTTGCCGGTAAGCGTTTTCAATCAAGCGTCGAGCTTCAACCAGTTTGATGCCTTTTTCAGCGTAATAGTATCCGAGACCGTTTGAGGCGAAAGCATCATCGGGATTCACATCTAAAATGTGGCGCAACACCCTTTCTGATTCAGCTTGACGCTCTTGACGCTGATAAATCAAGGCAAGGTGGTAAAGGATATCGGTGTTATCTGGATCCTTGTCGAGGATTTTTTCCAGAATATCGATAGCCTTCTCCGCCTGATTTGTCTTCAACAAAATTTCAATCCGCGCGTTGAAGTAGATACGTTCGTTATTTGGATCTTTTTCAATGGCATTAAGAAGAACCGACTCCGCGGTGTCTGGTTTCCCTGCTTTGAACCAAGCTGCCGTCTCCTGAATATGGATATCCGAAGCGTTTTGTTTAGGGTTGTAGCGAGCAAGGGCTTTAGCTTCTGCAACATAATCTTTTAAGTTGTCATAGACCATCGCGAGGTGCAGCCACACATCGTCAAGAGACCAGTCGTGACGAGGGTTTTTAGATTGTCCTGCGGTGATATAGTTATTGAATAGCTTTTTAGCCAACTCAAAATCTTTACACTCAACAGCCAGCTCTCCAGCGTTATAAAGTACCGTGGGGCTGTCTGGGTCTATGTCGATTGCTTCATGGATTTGTTCTAAGGCCAAGTCAGCGTGACCAGAGCGCGCCAGAATTTTTCCATACATAAGGCGCGCTACGGTTGAACTAGGGTCGGAATCTATCACAGTTTCCAGGATGCGCTGACTTTTCTCTGGCATCACAGACCAGCAAATGTCAGCCGCAGTGGTAGCGAAGTCTTCGTTATCACTAAACCAAGATAAATCTTTTTGACGGAAGACTAGGCCATTCCCAGGTAATACTGAAAGAGCAGCACGGCAAGCCTCTTTATCTTCTCCTTGCCGCTTTTTGTAGACGGCCTTTGCCATAACAACAGAGGGTGCAGAGGCATACTTTTCCCATATGGGGTCCAGATAAGGTTCGAGCCAGTTAAGGTCGATTCGTTCTTGACTTAAGCGGCGAGTGAGCGTTGCAACATAGCTACCAGGATCTTTGCTATTTTTGGCGATGAATTCATTGAGCAACTGTTGGACTTCATTCCCACGTTGGTTTTGGGTACTTTTCAGCAACAAGGTATTGTTTGCAATGTGCGCTTCAGGATCCATTGAAGTCCAAATTTTTGTGGCTTCAATAATTTGCTTATCGGATTGTGTTTTGAGGGCGGCAGACCAGGCGAGCTCAGCAATATTGGTATTGTTGAGTTTTTCGGCTGCGCTTTTGAGCATCTCGTAGGCCATCTGATTATCGCCATCACTCAAAGCAATATTGCCCAGCAAAAGCTGGTAAAGTGTGAGCCCTGGTTCCGCGAGATCGGTCGAGGATTGCTCTTCTGCTAAAACTTCGGTGTTGGCACCGAGCCAAAGCAAAAACAGGGTGGCAAAGTAGGTAAACGAACGAGACATGAGAATCCGCAATAAGGGACGTGTATGATGGCGTATATTTTAATCAAAGCGATACGGGATATCAGAGGATAAAGAGGTGAATCGTGAATAAAACGAATCAAGTTGCAAGAGAGCTTGTCTGCTCTGGGGTAGATAAGCTATTCACTCGCACTCTTTTGAGCTGGTATAAAGTGCATGGTCGCCACACACTTCCTTGGCAAAAGAGCAATGATTGGTATCCGCGTCTTCTTTCTGAAATTATGCTCCAACAGACGCAGGTACAAACTGTCATTCCTTATTTTGAAAAATTTCTTGCGGCTTATCCGACTGCGAATCAGCTCGCAAAAGCGGATGATGATGCTGTGATGAAGTTGTGGGCTGGGCTTGGTTACTACGCTCGTTGTCGGAATCTTCTGAAGGCCATTCGAGCTGTTGAATTTGACCAAGGTGGAATTGCACCATCTGTAGCAGAAGAATGGGTCAAACTACCAGGAATTGGCCCCTCCACGGCTGGGGCAATTGCTTCATTTGTGAACGGTGAACGAGCTGTAATGTGCGATGGGAATGTGCAACGAATTCTCTCTAGGGTTTTTGCTATTGAGGGCTACCCAGGTCTGAAATGTTTTGATAAAGAAGTTTGGGCTAAGGCAGAGGTATTGCTTCCAGAAAGCGCAGATATGGGAGACTACACTCAGGCGTTAATGGACTTTGGTTCTATTGTTTGTAAACGTAAGCCAGGTTGCACGTCCTGCCCTATGAAGGGCATTTGTCAGGCATATGCTAAGGGAGCCCCTACAGCGTATCCTCAAAAGAAACCTAAACGTGAGCGCCCGGTCAAGATGGTAAAAGCGGCCATCTATGTGACTCGCTCCTGGGGTTCGCTCCATATATGGCTGAAAAAGCGCACTACAACAAGACTTTGGAAAGGGTTGTGGTGTCCCGAGATGACCAAGTTTGTTGCAACAGGGTCGCCTATTCCAGAACTTGATCTGCCCGAAGCAAGAGTTAAAGCGACGACCACTTTGCCGATTGTGATCCACGATTTCACGCACTTTCGATTGATCATAGCTCCAGTGTTGGTTGAAATAGGGGACAATCGTTATGATGGTAACGATGGTGAGCGTGAGGATGTTTACTCTATGGCCTGGCTCAACATGCAAGGTTTTGAAATGTTTAACGCCAAGCCTGATATGTGGCCAGCACTACCAGCACCAATTAAAACTATATTAAAAGGGCTTTTTGAAGAGAACGCCATGCTCGATCTCTAAGGCTATTTAAAGTGTTTGAGCTCCTTTTTGTGCATTGAGCAATGAACTTTGCTCAATGATGCGATGACGCACGATTGTGGGATATAGCTTTTCAAAGTGTTTAGCGAGCGTTTCGGCGACATAGACCGAACGATGTTGACCACCAGTACACCCAATCGCAATCGTCAAGTAGTGGCGATTCTGTTGTAGGTACGAGGGAAGCCATTTCTCGAGAAATTGGCTGATGTCAGTCACCATGTCGCAAACTTGTGGTTTAGCAAGCATAAACTGGACAATCGCTTCATCTCGCCCCGTTAATGGACGCAGAACGGGGTCGTAATAGGGGTTGGGAAGACAGCGTACGTCAAAAACCAAATCAGCAGTAATAGGAATCCCATGTTTAAACGCGAAAGACTCGAAAGTGAGTGTCATTTCGGCATGCGGAGTTCCAACAAACTGTTGAACCCATTTGCGAAGTTGTGCGGGTAACAGGGCTGTTGTATCCATGATGGCTGCAAACTCTGTGATGGGTTCGAGCATTTCACGTTCTCTTTGAATGGCTTCTTGCAAAGAGAGTAGGTGATCGTGGCGCTGAGCATGTGTACAGAGTGGGTGACGACGCCGTGTTTCAGAGAAGCGTTTAACTAACTCCTCCTGCGAGGCGGTTAAGAACAAAACGCGAACATCCACTCCTTCACTTTGTAGCGAATTGAGTGCTTGAAGCGCGTGATCAAATGTGACCTGACTTCGTGCATCAATCGCCACAGCTACGTTTTCAGTGCCACGCGAAGCGAGCCCTTCTACAACAGGAATCAAAAAATCGGCAGGGAGATTGTCGATACAGTAGTAGCCACAATCTTCGAGTTGCCGAATTACGATCGATTTTCCAGCACCAGACATCCCGGTGACGAGTGTGAGTTGCATGATGTAGATCCTCTTGTTGAATAAAAAGGTGTCGCTTTATGGGGTGTTCTCTTCCTCAGGCGAGTCGGTTACATCTTCCTTGTCGCTTAAAGGAGACTTCCAGTTGGCAATCATTTCACATAAGCTCAAGGGAGTTTCACAAGTGAGTAAAGACTGGCGCATGTCCTTGTCATCCAAGAGCAAGCACAGCTCATGGAGAATATTGCTGTATTGTTCTTTCGTTCCAGTAGGGACAAGCACAAAAAAGAAGAGTTGGACAGGTTTGCCATCTGGAGCGTCCAACTCAAGCGCTACCTGAGGGCGAATAAAAGCTAGTACTGGCTTTTCGAGCTCATCAAGACTACCGTGCGGGATAGCAGAGCCACGACCAACACAAGTACAGCCTAATTTTTCACGTGCGAAAAGAGCATCAAAAGCGTCTGTGTGAGGAATTCCATAGGTATTCTCAAAAAGAATAGAGGCCTCTTCGAACAAGCGTTTACGGCTAATTACCTCTGGATCGAGGAGAACATTACCAATAGCGAGTAATGGAGATAAGTGGTTCATGAAACAGTATCCGTGCCCCTTTCCATGTAAATGGAGTCGGGGCGTAAAAAAGATCTCATGAGAAGAGATCTATCGAATTTCTCTCAGTCTAGCGAAAATCCTAAGATTTGTCAGGCGTAGCGATAAGACGTCGCTCTCGTGTAGAAGGAATGCCTAGCATCTGACGGTATTTGGCTACAGTACGCCTCGCTACGACAAAACCAACCCCCTCTAGTTTGCTGACCAAGGCGTCATCAGAGAGCGGTTTGAGTGGAGATTCCTGACGAATGAATTCCGCGATGTACTCTTCTACAGCTTTTGTGGCGCCATGGGGAATCAAATCAGAAAGAGCAAAAGTTCCTCGAGAGCAGATGAAGTATTTTCCAGTCAATGCACGAGAAACGGTAGATTCTGAGAGTGAAAGCTCCTGCGCAATATCTTTCTGGAGTATTGGTTTTAGAGCATTTTCTCCAGAAGTAAAAAAATCTCGCTGTGCCTCAGCTAGGACCTTAGTCACACGAAGGAGTGTTTGATTTCTGGCGTCAATGTCGTGGACCAACTGTTTAGCCTCTTTGAGATAGAGACTTAGTTGTTCGGAGGGGATAGTTGCCCGAAGTTCTGCGATTTTTCTCTCAGACGCGAGTCTAAGGGAAAAAAGAGGCTGCCACGAGAGTCGAACAGATAGTTTCTCTCCCACAAGATCAATCTGTAGCTCGGGCGTCACATAAGAAGGGCGCCCCCCAGCTGCATTGACAATTGGGTAAGGGTTGAGCGAACGAATTAGATTGCAAGCTTCTGTCAGAAGCTCAACGGAAACCTTGAGTTCTTGGTGGAGTGAATCGTATGCTTTTTTTGAAACTTCATAAAGATGCGAAGAAATCAGTGTGCGTAAAAGCTCTTTGTGCGCAGTTAGTGAGCAATCTTGCTTCATAGCGTCAATTTGAAGAAATAAAGATTCGGCAACACTACTGGCTCCAATTCCTACTGGTCCTACGCGGCGTAAGGCCTGCAGAGCTTCCTTCCAGTCTGTAATGGATACATCAAACCCTTCTTCAGAGATGTAGCTGTTATAAGCTTGTGCAATGGCCGCTACAGGTTCATCGAAAAGCCCATGATCATTGAGTTCAGAAACTAGACAAGAGGCGAGGGAGAGCGTTTTATCACTAATACTGAGGCAGCGCAACTCAGAGAGAAGCTCATCTCGAAAATCAGGCTCTTCATCAGCAATATTTGAGAACCAGTCGTCATCGCTTGCTTTGGAGGCCTGATGCTCGAAAACATAATCTAGAGACTCTTCAACAATGCCGATGTCTGCGTCAACATCATCAACGCGTTCTTCTTGCTCTATGGTTGAGGAAGGATTTTCTTGAAGATAGTCTTCTGCCTCACTGTATTCAAGCAAAGGGTTATCTTCGAGGGCAAATTCCACTCTTGCCTGCAGTTCTGTTGAAGACATATGCAGGCATTCGAGTGAAGAGAGCTGTTCCGCAAAAAGAGATTGGGTTTGTTTGCCAGTTTGGACTAGTGCGGGTTTCATGCTCGTGGCCATTTACATGCGGAAGTTTTCACCCAAATAGAACGCACGAACATCGGGATTTTCAATAATGTCGTTAGGGTTGCCAGCGGCTAAGACTTGCCCTTCATTGATGATATAGGCATGGTCGCAAATGGCGAGCGTTTCACGGACGTTGTGGTCCGTGATAAGAACGCCGATATTGCGATCGCGCAAAAAACGAACAATACGCTGAATTTCGATCACAGCGATGGGGTCCACCCCCGCAAACGGTTCGTCTAGAAGGATAAAACGCGGGTTAGCGGCAAGTGCACGAGCAATTTCCGTACGGCGACGTTCCCCACCAGAAAGAGACAATGCCATGTTTGTACGGATGCGTTGGATTTGTAATTCGGTGAGGAGACTTTCCAGCCGCTTCTCAAGCTCTGTTCCGCGCAAAGGTTGTCCATTCTCATCTTTTTGAAGCTCCAGAATAGCGCGAATATTGTCCTCAACACTCAGTTTACGAAAAACACTAGCTTCCTGAGGAAGATAGGAAACACCTAAACGGGCACGCTGATAAATAGGCATATGCGTCAGTGGCTGACCATCGAGTTCAACGGTGCCTTCATCACCAACGACAAGTCCGACAACCATGTAGAAGGTGGTTGTTTTTCCCGCCCCATTGGGACCGAGTAACCCAACCACTTCCCCAGAGCGAACTTCCAGGTTCACGCCTTTTACAACGCGACGAGAACCGTAGTGTTTCTTTAGGCCACGTGCCTGAAGAATATGCTGAGAGACTTCGTTTTCAGAACTCATCATTATTGTCCTTTCGGTTCAGTAATCGTGGTGGTGTTTTGAAGCTCCTGCTTAGGTGTAGTACTCGTAGCGGGTTTGTCATTGGATTTTCTCGGTGCAATGATAGTAGTTACTCGCTGGCGCGTACCGTTAACGACACCACCAGAAACTTCCGAAAGAGCGTTGCGCATATCGTAGGTAATGGTGTCGCCACTCGTCATGTCCTTTTGGACGCCATTTTCCGTACGGCGTAACTCGGCTTGGCCAGCTAACGTGACGCGATCAGTTTCTTCGTCATAAATGATCTGCTTAGCTTTCGCGTGTACCCATTCATCAATTTTTGGGTCTTTGTTGTCGCGTTTTTGTTTGAAGGTTGCTAGCGAGCCATCAAGCGTGATGTGGCGATAGCCTTTTGGCGTTACAACGAGTGTGAGTTTGTTACCTGTGAGATGAATAGAGCCCTGATCGACAACGACGTTACCCGAGTAGATAGCCGTCTGTTTGACCTCATCGCCGTTGAATTGGTCAGCATGAATCTCGATCGGTTGACTACTGTCAGTGGACAGAGCATAAGCCTGCGAGAACATCAAAGGAGAAGCAAAAGCGATGAAAAGAAGTTTTTTCATAAACTAAATCCACTGCGCAAAAATCGTGATGAGCCAGTGAGCTCTATGTAAATATCGTGTTTGTATTTTAGGCTTTTTACTTTAAAGGAGGCGTGAAAAGAACAGGTTATTGGGGTCTTTTTTAGGCCTGCTTAGTTCAAAGCCGAATTAGCGTTTGTTCGATGTTTGGTGGAACACAGAAACCACATTGCCAGTCAGCGTGATAATACGAGAAATATTATCAAACGTCATGCCACCCTTAGCTTGAGTAGTACCTTCTCCACGAGTCATAAAAACGGGTTTGTCTGTTTCAAAATAGTCGTTATCAAGATACCCCTTGAGGTACTCGGTTTTAAAGGACATGGCAGGATTTTTGGCATCGGCAGGTTGATTGATACGAACGTTTCCGCCGAGCTCTAATGTCTGCAAGCTATCCTTAGACCAAGCTTTATCGCTGGCAAGATAAATGGGCGCACGGTTCTTGGAAAAACTCTGCAGACGAGCGTCTGCGGCATTCATCTGACCATCAGAATAATGTTCAACGTTCTGAGAAAGCAAGCGACGCAAAAGGGTACCGTCCTTATCGAAGTCGGTCACTACAACATCTTTCGCGATAAAGTCGGGGCTTTTAAGACTTGGCACATACTTCAAGCCTTCCAAGGTGATGCGGATCGAGTAGTAGTAGCTCAATCCCACCAGAGCAAGAAGTAGGGCGATGCCGATCAATGCCGTCATACGCTCACGTAAAACCAAATTACGCTGAACCATTATTTCCCCAGAACAAAGGTATCTATAACTAACTGATCCCAACGACCTTGGGCCTTGAGGATCAATTCAGAGAGTTCTCGAATGGCACCATGACCACCAGGATAAGCCGAGCGCCAGTGTAACCATTCATCCAAGCAGTCATTACCATCAGAAGGTGTCGTTGAAAGGCCAACTCGCATCAAAATAGGCAAATCAGGAATATCGTCTCCCATGTAGGCGACTTCGTCGTCTTTTAACTTCCATTCTTCCAATAAGGCAACATAAGCGTTCGTTTTAAAACGTTGACCTTGTGCAACTCGAGTAATGCCGAGTTCGCGACAGCGTTCCGCCACAATATTGGAAGTTCTGCCAGTGATGATAGCAACTTCGATGCCTGCTTTTTGTAGCATTTTTATGCCTAAACCGTCACGAACGTAAAAACGTTTAAACAACTCACCGCTTCCCGAGGTGTTGATGCTACCGTCAGTCATGACTCCATCAATATCGAGGATGAGGAGACGAATTTTTTTTGCTCTTTCAGTTAGTGTCATTAAATCACCTTTGCAGCCATGAGATCCTGAATGTGAACAGCGCCAACCAATTTCTGGGTGTTGGAGTCAACAATGAGGAGTTGGTTCACGCGCATTTCGTTGAGACGCTTAGCTGCAGTTGCGGCCAACTCTTGAGGGTATCCCACTTTGGGAGAGTGCGTCATTACATCCGCAATGAGCACATCGCGAACGTCACCTACCCTTTCAATCAAGCGACGCAAATCGCCTTCTGTGAAGATACCCACAACGCGGTCTCCTGTATCCACGATGGCTGTCATTCCCATGCATTTACGAGACATGACGCGAATCGCTTCAACGACAGAAATATCGGGAGTCACTCGAGGAACATCGTTCCCGCTACGCATCACGTCGCTCAAACGAAGGAGTAGACGGCGACCCAATGCTCCACCAGGATGACTACGCGCAAAGTCTTCTGCCGTGAAATGTTTGGCAGAAAGACAAGCGATAGCAAGGGCGTCACCTAAGGCAAGAGTAACTGTGGTCGACGTTGTTGGTGCAAGATTGTTAGGGCAAGCTTCGCGTTGAACGTGGCAATTGATTACTGCGTCGGCACCAGCGCCGAGCGTGCTCTGTGGCTTACCCGTCATGGCAATGATTTTTACACCAGAGCGTACAAGCATAGGAATAATGACTGCGAGTTCGCTCGATTCTCCAGAGTATGAGATGGCAATGACTACGTCGTCAGGCGTGATCATGCCTAAGTCCCCATGAGCGGCTTCAGCGGCATGCACGAAATACGCAGGAGTACCAGTGGAAGCAAAAGTTGCAGCGAGCTTACTGCCAATATGTCCGGACTTACCGATCCCGGTGACAATTAAACGACCCTGACAGTTGAGGATTAAATCAACTGCTTTTGTGAATTCGGTATCTAAGGAGAAGCTTGCTGCCAAGAGGGCTGAGGCTTCTTGAGACAATACATCGCGGCCAATAGCGAGATGATGAGCAGAGCTAGACATAAGCTAAGACAAATGGTTGATTAAACTAGATTCTTGAATTTTAACAAGAATTGATGAGCATCTTGAAAGAGTTGCAAAAAAAGAATTTCTGCAGAATTGCCGGAGTTGTGCACAAAAGAAAACTCGGGCCTCACTTTTGTGAGACCCGAGTTGCAATTCACTACAGCAAAAAAACTGTCGTTTAGTGGTGAAGAATCTTCGAGAGGAACTGCTGAGCACGTTCACTCTGCGGATTTTCAAAGAAGTCTTTTGCGGGCTGGTTGTCAATGATTTCACCAGATTCCATGAAGATCACGCGATCGGCTACTTTACGAGCAAAGCCCATTTCGTGGGTTACTACCATCATGGTCATACCTTCTTTGGCCAACTGAACCATCACATCAAGCACTTCGTTAATCATTTCTGGGTCTAATGCGGAAGTCGGTTCGTCAAAAAGCATGCAGATAGGGTCCATTGCGAGAGCACGGGCGATAGCTACACGCTGTTGCTGACCACCAGAGAGCTGACCAGGGAATTTTTCGGCGTGAGCCGCAAGCCCCACACGATCCAAGAGTACGAGACCGCGTTGAGTGGCTTCTTCGCGGCCACGACCGAGTACTTTCATCTGTGCCAAAACGAGATTCTCTTTGATGGAAAGGTGTGGAAACAATTCAAAGTGTTGGAATACCATGCCGACACGGCTACGCAACTTTGGCAAATTGGTCTTGGGATCACCCACGGAGATACCATCAACGATGATTTCCCCTTTCTGGAAAGGTTCCAAAGCGTTTACTGTTTTGATGAGGGTGGATTTGCCAGAACCAGAAGGGCCGCAAACAACCACAACTTCCCCCTTTTGCACTTCAGCCGAGCAGTTCTTCAATACTTGGAAAGAACCATACCATTTGTTGATGTTTTTAATTTCAATCATTGCCATGATGGGGGTAATCCTGTGTCTATCAAAAAATACTAGTGTGTTGCCATTTTCGACTGAAGTCGACGAATCAGCATTGATAACGAAAGTGAAACTGTAAGATAGCAGACCGCAGCGAAAGAGTACATCAAAATCAGCTGTCCGTCACGTTCTGCAATCTTTGAAATAGCGCCCATGAAATCATGCCCGCTGATCACGTAAACCAGACTCGTATCTTGGAACAAAATGATGGTCTGCGTCAAGAGCACGGGGAGCATGTGACGTACTGCTTGTGGCAGTACGACATAGCGCATTGTTTGAGAGTAACTCAAACCGAGGCCGTACGCGGCATAAATCTGCCCTTTTTTGATTGATTGAATCCCTGCACGCATAATTTCTGCAAAATAAGCAGCCTCAAAGAGGATAAACGTGATGATTGCTGTCATCTCGGCACCGATCTGCACAGGGTGGTCGAGATGGAAAAGCAAACGCAGCACCTCTGGCATGAGCAAGAAGAACCAAAAGAGTACCAGCACGAAGGGGACGGCACGCATCAAGTTGACGTAAAGGCGCGCAGGAATAGCAAGACAAGGGCGGTTAGAGAGCCGGCAAAGAGCAAGGAGAGTGCCAAGAGCTAACCCACCGACAGCAGTAATTGCGGTCAATTCTAGTGTATAGGCCGCCCCATTCAAAATAAAGCCCCAGCTATTTGTGATCGAAGAAAAATCCAAAGCCATCTTTCGCCTCCTCCTTACTTCGCAACCACAAAGCCAGGAATGCTACTACGACGTTCAATCCAAGCGAGTAAGCGGTTGACGGCAAGTGCAATCACGACATAAATAATGGTCGCCCATACATAAGCAGCGAAAAATTGGAAGGTATCTTCTCCCATTTCGTTGGCGCGCATTGTGAGTTCAGGTAACCCGATAGTGATTGCTACGGCCGTATTCTTGATAAGGTTCATGGCTTCGCTCGTGATTGGCGGGAGCACGATACGGAAGGCCATAGGTAAAATCACATAGCGATAACGCTGAATAGAGGTTAAGCCTAAAGCTTTGCCCGCATTTTCCAAACCTTTAGGTAAAGAGGAAATCCCAGAACGTACCTGTTCGGCAATACGAGAAGAGGTGAAAAGACCTAAGCACAGGAAAGCGGATAAGAACTGACTATAAATTGGGTCCATGCTAACAACCCAATCTTTATAGGCAGGCATCAACTCTGGCACAACGTAGTACCAAATGAAGATTTGCACGATCAGAGGAATATTACGAAAGAGCTCAATCCAGGCTTCGCAGAAAGCGCGAATGCATTCGTTATCTACGGTTCGTAACGTACCGATAATCGTACCGATGACAAGCGCGAGGAAGAAAGAACTTACAGCAAGTCCAACCGTCCAATAAGCACCATCAGCGATGTATAGCCACCACGGAGAGTCGCTCAGACTCGAAGTCTGCAGCAGCACATCCATAGACATATTTAAAGCCATAATTGAGCTCCTCTTGTATTCTCTGCGGTAAGGGGACCTCGCAGAGATGAGGCATTTTTGTAAAAAAGAAAAATGCTCTGAGAATCCAAATTTGCTAGCCGGACCCCCAGAGCTAAAAAGGGGGTTAACGATTAAATTCCATCGCTGTTAGGATTGGCAAAGAGATCCTTAGTAACGGAGTTCATCGGGAAGTTCAAGTTCGTGTTCTTGGGAGGAATGGGGTTTTCAAACCACTTCGCATAGAGCTTGGCCAAGGAACCGTCTTTGATCATGCCTGTGATCGTCTTATCGACCAAGGCTTTGAACTGGGCGTCATCCTTGCGGAACATTGGTGCATAGGGTTCCGTTGAAAGTGAAGCGTCAATGATCTTGAAGTCTTCAGGATTCGGCAAGGTAGAGATCTGACCAGCTAAGAGCACATCATCAATTACAAAAGCATCGGCTCGCTTATTGGCAACCAACTTCATAGCTTCAGCAAAATTCTTAGTCTTCAAAAGACGAAGCTTGATGCCGTTTTCCTTCTCAAAACGACCCAACAATTCCACAGAAGTCGTGCCAGAGGTTACAGCCACATTTTTCCCGTCCAGATCCTTCAAAGTTTTGATTGGGCCATCTTTCCACACAGCAGCCGTTACCTGGATACCAAAATAGTTCGTACCAAAAGAAGCCTGTTCTTGACGCTTTTTGGAGTTAGTCGTCGAGCCACACTCAATGTCGACAGTCCCGTTTTGAATCAAAGGAATACGGTTGGCACTAGTCACGGGCTGGTAAGCCACTTTCAAGTTCGGGAGGTTAAGGTCTGCTTTGACCGCGTCGGCAATCTTGTTGCAAACTTCAAAAGCGTAGCCAGTAGGCTTGCCGTCGGCCTGCAAATAAGAGAAAGGAACAGAGGCTTCGCGATAACCGAGGGTGATCGTGCCCGAGTCTTTAATCTTCTTTAATGTGCCAGTTAAATCATCGCCAGCAAGAGCGGACCCACTCAGCATAGTGGCGATAATGGCGATAGTGGCAGAGAGGCGGAATCCCTTCATGATGTAATCTCCTTAGCAATCTAATGTGAGACACCCCAGCGGATTAGAATGCGAGGAGTGTTATTTAGATATAAGCAAGAAGCGTGCCAAACTTTTCTACTAAGATTTTTTGTCTTTAAAAATCCTTAAAAATCAATAATATAAGAAATACTTTTCTCAAAAAAGAAGCCTTGCCAAAAAGAGGCAAGGCTTCTTCAGTTTCTTTATATTGCACTACTTTGGTGCAATGCACCATTTTGATACATCAGTTAGTTTTCGCGCACGAAAACAGGTTTACGGCCTTCGAGGAAAGCTTTCATAGCTTCTGTTGCTTCATCTGAAGCAGCGTGGGTTTGATATAGGGTTTCATCTTGTTCCCAACGTTTATCTAAGAGGGACAAGAATTCACGCTTCAAAAGAGCACGGGTGGCTTGAACAGCTTTCGGCGGTAAAACGGCTAATCGTGTGGCTTGAGCTGTAGTAACCGATTCGAGATGTTCATCCTCAAGAGCCGCGGTTAGAAGACCAATTTCAAGCGCTTCTTGGGCGTTCATTGGTTCAGAAAGCATTAATTTTTGCGCGAAGAGACGGGGGTTGGCGCAGTGCATCCCCCATTCTACAATTCCAAAGCGTGGGGTCTTCGCAAGAGCTGTGGAGGGAAATGCAAAGACAGCTTCTTTAGTTCCGTACACGAGGTCGGCGAACAACAAAATAGCAAGTCCTTCTCCCACGCAAGGCCCCTGAACGCTAGCAATGATTGGTTTAGTAAAATGGCGCAATGCATCAAAGAGGTCTTGCAGAGCACCGTCCACCTCGTCGGGTGTCTTGCTGAGAGCCTCCATATCAACGCCAGCACAGAATACTTCTTGCTCACTGGTGAGCATGACCACACGAACATCGGGATCCGTTTGGGCGTTTTCAAGCTGAGTGCGCAAGGTTTGACAAAGTTCTACGTTTAGAGAGTTTCGCTTGCTCTCCCGATTAAAAGAAAGGCGTAAGATGCCAAAATCTTTTTTGCTCAATAAATCCATCATTTATCCTAAAAAATGACCGAGAAAAACGGTTGCATCATTATAAAGAGCAGTCCTTTCTCCTGCGAGAAACTTGTCTAGACTAAGCGTAACAAGCTCTCAAATTAGAAAGTGAGGCTCCAAGTATCTGTATCGTTGGAGTCAGAGTTTTCCTTGGTAAACCCTAGCTTTTGCATGGTCATGCGCATGCCCTCGTTGCCCTTCAAGACAAACCCCAGTAGCTTTGTCACTCCAGCAGTTTTTGCAGTGCTGATTAATTGACTCATCAGGACTTTTGCCAGCCCTATACGCTGCCAGTGGTCTTCTACCACAATGCCGAATTCAGCGTAAGCGCTATTGATGTCTTTGTGCCAGTTCGCGACGGCATGGATTTCTTTGTCATCGGCAATGACCCATGTGGATTCACGAATAGGATCGTATTCATAGAACTGCGCTACACGCTCTTTTGTCATAGCCGAACGGGTATGGAAGCGCAGATAGAGGCTCTTGTCTGAGAGCCGTGTGATGAATCCAGAAATTGCACCAAAGTCACCATCAAGTAGCGGACGAAGATGGAGCAGACCTTTAGGTGTTTCAATTTCCTGCCATTGTGTTAAAGGTGCAGGAGGCAGCAGAAGATGAGAATAAGTAGCGTCCGCAGTACAACTTGCATTAGCAAGTCTCACTAATGCGTTGCGTAACTGCCAGTTGGTTCCTTCATAAACTAAGTAGAACGTGAAGGCGATGAGTGCAGGAACGCTTGCAACAGCATCCGAGATACGCGTGAGTACCAACGCTAAACTCTTTTTTACTTCGTCACTTCCTAAGTCAAGATAGTCCGCTGCGAGTAGGGATGAGTAAGCGTTATGGCAGTTCAATGGCAAGGGCAAAAGAAGTTTTTTTTCAGAGTGCTCTCTATGGCAAGTGAGCACTGGCCCGACGATAGGATCTTGTAGTAGCTCTACAGAGAGCGGGTTGGTAAAGCCAGCTTGATACCGCAACACCTGAGCCGTGACTTTAGGTGTGTCCAAGCTGTGGCTTGTAAGCTCCGTTTTCGCCTTTTCCCAGGCGCCCAAAGTTTCACTCGGCGTGTAGACTGCAACGCCCGTCACTAAAGTTTCCAACCCTTTAGCACCAAACTGCAACCAAAGGGGCCATCCAAGCGTGGCTCCTAAAGTTGGAATTTCCTCGGCACCTTTTGCAAGAACACGGTGTGGTGAAGTGATCCCTAACAGATAGGCGAGGCTTTCAGTGCGTTCTTGATTAAGGAAAAAATGATGTTCTTCAACGCTTTCTTGAATAAGAGTGCGAATAGCCTTCAGTCTTTCGATTTGAAGACGTTCTGGACGGTCAAAAGGCACTCCGTGGCGATCGAGAGTCTGCGCATTTTTTGCTACCAGTGCAGCAAACGCTCGGGCGGCAAGTGGGATAGTTTGGTAGACGCTCAACGGAGCGTTGAGATGTTGGGCGACTTCATCACGGACTAGTCGCGTGATACGATCCGAGAACCAAACGCTCAAAACTGGTTTTTGAGAACCTGTGATATGTTTGAAGAGATATCCTAAGTCTATCGGCATCTGCGGCGTACCTGAAGGAGCCACCAAGAGCAAAATTGCATCTACGTTGTCATCTTGTAGCAGTAGGGGTAATGCGCGAAGAGCTTGTTCTATCTCCCCTTTGAGTACAATAGGATTATCGATAGAGTTGGTGAGTTTCGCGGTTTGTAGCTCACGTAAAATCTTGCCGTTAGGTCGCGCAAGGATGGCTCCATAGCTCAGTGCGGCTTGCGTGCTTCGCGCACCTAAATAACCCCCGACATAGACCACTGCTAAGCGATTGCCGCGCGGCAATTTGTTGCTAGCAAGCGCGGCCACACAAGCAATAAAGTCCTCCATAGACTCCGTAACACAGACGCCTGTCTTTTTGAGTACGGCGTCAATTAACGTTCGAGAGGAAGCAGGTAGGTGACTCGCCAGCACAACTACACGCTTGTGGCGAGAAGCCTGATGCAAGGCAGAAAAAAGAGCGCGTGGATTTTGCACTCGGGCAAATTCCACGGCAATTACTCGAGTGTTTTTATCCTCGGCGTAAATCTCAATCAACTCTGCTGCGGAGATATCGTTCTCAGCTCCAGTGGTAATCACACTGGAGAAACCTACTTCTGTATCTCGAAAATCGTCTAAAACCATGCTCGCAATAGCACCAGTTTGAGCGATGAGTGCAATATTGCCTGGCTTTGGCAAGGTGGGCCAAATACTTAGATTCACCTTTTGTCCGGGCAACATGTATCCGTAGGAACCTGGTCCCAAAACTCTACACGAAGTTGCTTTGAGAGCTTCGAGCCCTTCTAGAATGTCGTGCTGTTTCCAGTAAGCATTCGCTTCAGAAACAATCACGGCGAGCTGGCACTTTTTGGCAATTAGAGAGGGCAAGGTCGGAATTGTTTTTTCTGCATTGATGCTGACGATGGCGGTATCAACGGAGTTTGAGAGCAACTTAATGTCTTTCAGACAGGTATAGCCGGTGAGAGATTCGTACTTAGGGTTAACTGCGATGAGATTTTTAAAACTTTGGCTCTGGCGAGCGGCATCCCAGACGAGTGTTCCTAAACTTTGAGGACGCTGACTAGCACCAATAACTGCGACGGTATTGGGGGCAAGACGATTTTTCAGTGATGGAGTAAAGGTCATATGACTTCTCTCTGGGCTTTGGGTAGGTGAGTCAGATTGACTTGCTTAATGTTGAGTGTATCGCGTTTCTCACCACAAAAACATAATCCGACTACACTAAGTCATAATAGAAGTATGACCAGCAGTGCCCAACTGTTTGTTAGCACTAATTTGTTTCATCACAAAGAAAAGCGTACAAGATCTGTTTCTAAACAGAATTGTGCGTACGAGGACGTTTATGAAAGTAGGTGGAATTAGTCGCCGTTGTATTCGCTCTGTTCGAGGTGGGGCGGGTGTTGAGATCATTGATCAAACATTGCTCCCATATCGTTTCGAGTTACGAGAGCTCAATGACTGGCGTGATTGCGTAGAGGCTATTCGATCAATGCGTGTGCGTGGTGCCCCGTTAATTGGAGTAACTGGGATTTGGGCATTGGTTTTGGCCGTACAAGAAAATCCAGAAAATGAAGCGCTCCTCAAGGCAGCGGATGTGATTTCGAAAGCTCGTCCTACCGCAGTTAATCTCTCTTGGGGGGTGCGCAAGATGTTAGGCTATTTGCTTCCCCGCGATCCAGCACAACGAGCTGAGATAGGAATCAAAATGGCTGAAACTCTCACGCAAGAAGATGTACTTACTTGCCGCAAGATTGGTGAAGAGGGCGCTCGTTTAATTGCCGAAAAATATAAAGAATTGCGTCGCCCAGTGAATATTCTCACGCACTGCAATGCAGGCTGGTTGGCAACCGTTGACTATGGAACGGCGATTTCCCCTATTTATCTTGCTTTTGAGCAGGGGGTACCGTTACACGTCTGGGTGGATGAAACTCGCCCACGTAATCAGGGATTGTTGACAGCTTGGGAACTTGAACAGCAAGGTATTCCTCATACGCTTATTGTTGACAATGCTGGTGGTCAAGTCATGCAGCAGGGCGATGTGGATATGGTGATTGTGGGGGCCGACCGTATCACTCGTCGTGGCGATGTGGCCAATAAAGTAGGAACCTATTTGAAGGCACTAGCCGCTAAAGATAACGAAATTCCGTTTTATGTTGCAGCGCCAGAGTCCACAATAGACTGGACACTCGCTGATGGGAGGACAGAAATTCCGATTGAGGATCGCTCCTCTGAAGAAGTATTGACGATTCAAGGCCTCGACGTAGAGGGATTACTCAATGCTGTACATATCGCTGCAGCGGATACTCCTGTTTCTAACCCCGCCTTTGACGTCACCCCCAATCGATTAGTGACAGCGATCATTACAGAAACGGGCATTTGGACTCCAACGTCTTTGGCCGATCGTTTACCTAAGAGAGACGAGTGATGCAGAGATTAGACATTGCCTTGGAGGTGGTGAAAGTTGCGCAACAACTTTCAGCTTTAGGACTAAACGTGAATAAGTCAGGAAACGTTTCATGCCGTTTCAAGAGAGAAGAGGGGGATGGATTTTTCATTACTCCAACGGGCGTTGCTTACGATCTTTTGCAAGCAGAAGATATACCCTGGATGCCTCTGAAGGAGGGGGTGACTATTGGAGATGCTTATGGTCAATATCGCCCCTCTTCAGAGTGGAAAATGCATGCGGCTGTGTACCAAAAGCGTGCTGACGTGGTAGCGATTGTGCATACGCATTCTCTTTATGCCACTGCGCTAGCTTGCCAGAATTTGCCTATTCCCGCCTTTCATTACATGGTAGCGAGCGCTGGCGCAAGTAGCATTGACGTGATACCCTATCAAACCTTTGGCTCTGAGGCGCTTGCAATTTCTGTAGCGGAAGGTTTAATGGATAAAAATGCCTGCCTCTTAGAGCATCATGGGGTGATGGCTCTGGGTGTCTCACTTTCTCGTGCGCTTGCACTTGCACACGAAGTTGAAAACTTGGCCCACCAATACGTGATCGTACGTTCTTTGGGCAAGCCTCGCTTAATTGACGAGGAAGAGATGATGCGTGTGGTTAGCAAATTTGCCACATATGGGCAACCGCAACAGCGTTAATAAAGATATAGTAAGCAGTATGACAGAAAAGAAAACGGAGAAACCTGCGCGATGGTTGCGCGTAGATGGCTCCACAGTTTCATGCACAGAAAGCGTCAAAATCTTAGATGAAAATTGGGAGGAAATGCGCACCATGCTTCAGGAAATGTACGAGGATGCAATTTTGCTTGGTTGTGGGAAGGAACGCTATCGCGCTGAGCTACATCAACTAGTGGATGCTCTTTCTTGTGACTACAAAGAGAAGCAAGCCCCAGTGGAGAGTAAAAGCACTACTGAGTAGCCTTATATTTGATTGCAAAAAATGAGGATGCCCTTTATCAGAGCATCCTCAAATTTTATGCATTAATGCACCGAAGATTACTGACCAGCGATGTCGTGTTCTTTCTTCGGTTCGTTACGCAAACGAATATGGAGTTCGCGCAACTGCTTTTCGTCCACAGTCGACGGAGCTTGCGTAAGCAGGCACTGAGCTCGCTGGGTCTTCGGGAAGGCGATAACGTCACGGATCGAATCAGCACCGCACATCATTGTGATAATACGGTCGAGACCGAAGGCCAAGCCGCCGTGCGGTGGGGCACCGAACTGGAGAGCTTCAAGCAAGAAGCCAAATTTCTGGCGAGCTTCCTCAGGACCAATTTTGAGAGCCTCGAAGACCTTTTCCTGAATTTCTTCGCGGTGGATACGGATAGAGCCGCCGCCGATTTCCCAACCGTTGAGCACCATGTCATAGGCCTTAGCGTAGGCGTGTTCTGGATCATTGACCAAACGATCTTCATGACCATCGAGTGGGCTGGTGAACGGATGGTGGCAAGCAACCCAGCGCTGGTCTTCTTCCGAGTATTCAAACATCGGGAAGTTGATAACCCACAGCGGTTGCCAACCAGCGGTGAAGAGACCAGTCTTCTTACCGAATTCGGAGTGACCGATTTTGAGACGTAATGCACCAAGGCTGTCCCAAACAATTTTAGCCTTATCAGCGCCGAAGAAGACCACATCACCATTCTGAGCACCTGTGCGATCCAAAATACCCTTCAATTCTTCATCGGAGAGGTTCTTCACGACCGGACTCTGGAGACCGTCACGGCCCTGTGCGAGGTCATTGACCTTGATGTAGGCCAAACCCTTTGCACCGTAGATCTTGACGAATTCGGTGTAGGTGTCAATTTCAGAACGTGGCATAGCAGCCGCGCCTGGAACGCGCAAGGCAACAACTTTGCCGTTGTGCAAGGACTTTACACCCGAGAAGACTTTGAATTCGGAGTTGGCGACCAAGTCCGTCACTTCAACCAGTTTCAAGTTGACGCGAAGGTCGGGCTTGTCGGAACCGTAGTTAGCCATAGCGTCATCGTAGAGCATGACAGGGAACGGGTTCTTTAATTCGACGTCCAAGACTTCTTTAAATACGGATCTGATCAATTCTTCCATTAAGGCACGGATTTCATCCATGTTCAAGAAGGAAGTTTCAATATCGACCTGAGTGAATTCAGGCTGACGGTCTGCACGAAGGTCTTCGTCACGGAAGCACTTCACAATCTGATAGTAGCGGTCAAAGCCAGCAACCATCAACAACTGTTTGAAGAGTTGTGGGGATTGTGGCAAAGCGTAGAAGCAACCGTCCTGCACACGCGAGGGCACAAGGTAGTCACGAGCGCCTTCAGGGGTAGAACGAGTGAGCATCGGCGTTTCAATGTCGATAAATCCATGGCTATCCAAGAACTTACGGAAGGCCATCGCGGCGCGATACCGAATGCGCAAATTCTTCTGCATAACGGGGCGACGCAAGTCCAATACACGATAGGTCAAACGAGTCGTTTCAGAGAGGTTTTCATCATCGAGGTGGAATGGAGGTGTTGCCGATGGATTGAGGATCTTTAACTCATGGCAGAGCACTTCAACACCGCCAGAAATCAAGGAAGGATTTTTGGTCCCTTCAGGACGGGCACGAACAACCCCCACTACTTCCAAGCAGAATTCATTACGGCACTTGTCAGCGGTGGCAAACACATCAGGACGGTCTGGATCACAGACGACCTGCACCAAACCTTCACGGTCGCGCAAGTCGATAAAAATCACGCCACCGTGGTCACGGCGACGATGAGCCCAGCCGTAGAGAGTCACAGTTTGGCCAATGAGTTTTTCATCCACCAAGCCAGAGTAAACGGTTCTCATAAAAGCTCCGATAAAAGTGTCGGCAACTAGTGCTACCGACGAGAGGAGAAAGTCAAAATTAAAAAATAATAGGACTGTCTAAAAAGACAGAGCAAAAAACTGGTATATCGCAATTCACTATCAAGGTTTTTGAATAGCGATTTCTTAGTAAGTTTACCGCTATCGAGAGAAAAAGTGCGCTAAAAGCCTATAAGGACTTGTTCTCATTTCAGGAATTCTGTGTGCTATCCTTTTGAGTGATATCAATTTTTTTCATTCTGGGGCGTCATTACACCCAACGAGAGGTGGAATTTGAAGGCTTGATCAACAGTAATCTCGGTTTTTTTGACAACGCTTTCTGGCACCATGATGACGTACCCTGAAGTTGGGTTTGGGGCGGTCGGCACATAGACTGTCACAAGATCGTTGTGCCCAATTTCTTTTTTCAAATTATCTCCAGGGGTCGAAACGATAAAGGCCAAAGTCCACTGCCCTTCCTGAGGGAATTCAACCAAGACCACTTCTTTAAAACTTTCCGTATTGTCCGAAAGAATAGTGCTAGCGATTTGCTTGACACCAGAGTAAATCGGGCGAACAAGTGGGATTTTGTTTAAAAGAGACTCCCAGAAGCGAACGACGGTCTGACCGATAAAGTTAGCAACCAAGACACCGGTTCCTAGAATTACCACCAGCGCGATCACCAATCCTACTCCAGGAATGGAAATGCCAAAGAGAACATCTGGACGGTAAGCCTCTGGCAAGAGGTTCACAATCATGTCGCTCCAGCGGATGACGGACTCGAGAACCCAGAGGGTAATCACGAGAGGAAGCCACAAAAGAAGGCCTGCGGTCAGATATTTTTTCAGCATAAGTATTTCAGGAGAAAAATAACCCTAGAGATAAAAACAGAGGAATGGGGCTTAAAACTCCATTCCTCCAGCAATACTTTTCGTTAGCTCTTAGGCTTGGTGTGTGAAGCTGGCAGTGCTTTGTGTCCGCCGTTAAAATCTGTGGCGGCCCAGCCAGAGCCCTTGAGCTCGAAACCAGGAGCAGAGAGTTCTTTGACTAACGTGTCCTTGCCACATTCTGGGCACTTGGTGCGTGGCGCATCGCTCACCTTCTGCAGATAGTCGTGTTCAAAGCCACAGTTGGTGCATTTGTAAGCGTAAATTGGCATGATATGATGATTAGAGAAAAAGTTAGAAGTTAGCGCTTCTGAAGCAAAATAAACCAGATATCGTTGATCATTTTGGGGGAATGTCAACGCAGAACGAAAGGAGCTCCTAAGAGCGAGCATTACTCAAAGCTCGTGAGCCCCAGAGGCTGATGCTGTATCAGTTAAATAGGAGAGAAGTTTAGCAGAATTGTTTTTGTGAGCGCATAAGAAAAGGAGAGTTTGTACAAAGACACACTCTCCTAAGGTTAGCGTTACAAAGCGAAATGTGTTGACCAAGGGTAGAAACGGGTGAGGAGTCTCTCTCGAAGATCCCATGGCAGGACAATGTTAAATGCCCCTCACCCTAAAACGAAGAATTAGCTCACATTTAATCCTCTTCTTCCTTACGCGTGTACTTCGAGGCCAATTCGGCTTGTTTGGCAGCTGGAGCGGGGCTGTAGTTGTCCAATTCCATTGACCAGGAGCCTTGGCCCTGAGTAAGTGCATGCAGGCGAGTGGCGTAACCGTCCAATTCGCTCAACGGTACTAAAGCGTGGATTTCTACTAAACCACCAGCGAGGCTATCGCTGCCAGAGAGCTGAGCGCGGCGAGAGCCCAAATCGCTCGCGATATCGCCGAAGTAGTCTTGAGAAGCAACAACCTCGATTTTCACGATAGGCTCGAGAATCTGGGGCGAGGCTTTGCCTAAAGCATCCAAGAATGCCTTGCGTGCAGCAGAGACGAAAGCCACTTCCTTAGAGTCCACAGGGTGACTCTTGCCGTCATAGACAGTGACCTTTACGTCTTGGAGAGGATAGCCAGCCAAGAAGCCTGTGCCGAGCACTTCGCGTACCCCCTTTTCAACAGCAGGAATTAAGTTAAAGGGAATCACACCGCCCTTGACTTCATCGACGAATTCAAAACCAGCGCCACGTGGCAACGGTTCAATGCGTAAAAACACTTCACCGAATTGACCTGCTCCACCAGTTTGTTTCTTGTGTCGGCAGTGACCTTCTGCCTTACCTGCAATCGTTTCGCGGTAAGGAATGCTTGGCGTACCAGTTTGGACTTCAAGGTTAAAGTCTACTTTCATATGGTCTAAAACCGAGCGCACATGCATTTCGGTCAAGCCACGAACCACGGTTTCGTTCAGCACTGGGTTGTGGTCCACAGCAAGCGTAGGATCTTCGGAGAGCATCTTGATCAACACTTCGTTGAGGCGGCTTTCGTCACCACGACGTGCTGGTTTGATAGCGACACCAAACATCGGCTTTGGAAAATTAATTGGGCGCATGCGAATGTTGAGTTCAGGTTCAGAGTGCAGGACGGAACCGTACTTAATGTCATCAATTTTTGCGAGAGCACCAATGTCGCCAGGGCTCAAACGATCTGTTTCAGCCGTTGTCTTACCTTGCAAAATCAGCGGGTGTGCAGCTTTCACACTCTTACGATTTTCATCAACGAAGAGCATGGTGTCTTTAGTAATAGTCCCTTGATGTACGCGGAAGATGCCAATCTTTCCGATGTAGGGGTCGTTGACGACCTTAAAGACCTGAGCAATGACAGGTTTATCTTTGTCTGGCGTGGTTGGATAGGGCGTGCCATCAGGATTAATAAAGAGGGCGTCATTAGCTTCTTCCGGACTTGGTAAGTGACGAATAATCACCTTCATGAAATCACGAATACCAATCAGGTTCTTAGCCGAAACGAAGCACACCGGAATGATGCGCCCTTCGCGCAGCGCTTTCGTAATCAGCGGGTGTAGCGAACGAGGATCAACAGTACCTTCTTCAAAGTAACGCTCAAGGGTTTCATCGTCTTCTTCGATAATTTTTTCAATAAAGGCGCGATGCACTTCGCCCACGCTAAAGATATCTGCTTCACCTTCGTCCTTATCGAAGCAGTCAATAACTATGGTGCGATTGTTCGCAGGTAGATTGATCGGCAAAACGCCTGGTCCCCAAATTTCTTGCATCTGGGCTAAGAGGGCTTCGAGGTCAACGTTCGGGTCTTCAAACTTGTTGACGACGATCATGCGACAGAGATTACGTTCTTTGGCGACATCCATCATGCGACGAGTGAGTAGTTCCACACCTTTGGTGGCATCAACCACAGCGCAAACGGATTTCACCGCGTCAAGCGCAGACAGATCTTGACCGAGATAGTCGGCATAGCCAGGGGTGTCTAGCACGTGGATACGTACTGGCGTTAAGTCCGGCATAGCGGTGTCAATGTGGGCTACAGCAAGGCGGATGGAATGCTGAACTTGTTTTTCGAGAGCATCGTTGTCGCACATCGTGTTGCCACGTTCAATGCTACCAAGTTCAGGAATCATGCCAGAGCGATAGAGCATCGCTTCGATTAAAGAAGTCTTACCGCAGGAGCCATGCCCCACCAATGCTACAGTACGAAGGTCTTTTGTTGAATAGTTGCTCATAAGGATATCCTGCCAGGGAGATGATGAATTGGTCTTGAATACATCAAGTGATAGAACCTAATTTACTACCTACCATCTACTTGCTAAAGAAAAAGGGGGAGCACATTGATATGGATCGCTTTTAAGTAGAAAAGCTATTGCAATAATGGGGAAAATGGCGCACACTAAAAAGATGTGCCGTGATTTAGGGAGTCAAAAATATGCCCTGGAGTAGACAAGTCACCGAAGAGCAGAAACAAGAGTTTCTTCCTATCCTTAAAACGCTCATTGAAGAAAGTTTTGATCAAATTGAGCCGTTCTTATTTGCCCATATTTCTGTACAAGGAAAGTCTAATGGCACACCAGTGACAGATGCAGACAAGAGTACTGAGTTGCGCTTGCGCACAAAGCTAGAAACGCTCTATCCACGACATGGCATTTTCGGCGAAGAGTACGGGGTAAAAGAGGCAATCGGTCCTTGGCCTCGCTATCGTTGGATTTTGGATCCGATTGACGGCACCAGAGCGTTCATTTCTAATTCCTTCCAGTTTGGCACTTTACTAGCTTTGGAATGCGCTTTTAGTGAAGGGGAATCATTTCGCCCCATTCTCTCAAGTATTTCTTTTCCCGTTGCAAAGTCATGGGTAATTGGGACTGCTGATACTTGCACCCTTTATCGACAAGTAGGAGAAGAGGTTCATTCCTGTCCAGTGCATGTACGAGATTGTGCAAGCCTAGAAGAAGCGACTTTGCTTGTGACTTCTCATTGGACGAAACCAGAACAAGTCGGTGATGAGCGATTTCAGACGCTAGTAGATCGTTGCAAGCTTTATCGCACTTGGGGCGACTGCTTTGGCTATTTTTCTGTTGCGACAGGAGGCTCAGATTTAATGATTGATCCAGATTTGAGTTATTGGGATGTTGCAGCGCTATTGCCTGTAGTGGAAGGGGCGGGTGGAGTTTTGACAAGTTGCCAAGGCGGAAATCCTCTGGAAGATCTCTCCGCACTATGTTGCGGCTCCCGAGCCGTTTATAACGAGGCACTAGCAATCTTAAATCCAGAGGGATAGCTATTCACCAACAAAAATACCGCATCTCTCAAAAAGAAAGCGCTATTTTGCTAGATGCTCGTTTCTAGCTAAGTAACAAATATCTACAACGCCTATCGAGTGCCATTAGCTTGATGAAATTATTTACAACTCAGTAGCCTTAAAATGACAACGTAAGATTGGAAGAGTGTGGAATGATTGCTTCTTCCCAACGCTTTCCTCATCTGTCAAACAACAGAGCTTATAGCCTTGACGACGCAAGCTAGCGATATAGATGGGCGTATTTCGTTCTCGAAATTTCCGGCGGATGCTTGATATGTGAACATCGATCGTACGATCTTTCATGTGCACAGGTCGATCAAATGCTCTTTGACTGATGTACTCTTTGGTGATCAGAACTTCTGGTTTGAGAATCAAGAGCTCCAAAATCGCGAATTCCGAATTGGTCAGATCTAATGGCTGGCCTTCAAGAGTTACTTTACGTTCTTGTACGTTCACGCTCAATGAACCGTACGTCAGCGGTTCACACTCAGTTCGATTGGTAATGAGTTTACTGGTAGCTTGTAGCTTGTGCGCAAACTGCCGCAACGAAAAAGGTTTGCGGAAGGTTGCGTCAATACGGAGGTCTTGGCACACAGAGGTTTCTGGCTCTTTGGCATCTTGGTCGAGCAAAAGGATCACGTGGGCAGAAATGTGAGATTGCGCATTTTTTAACCACGCGAGAACCTCTCCATCAGGGAGATGACTGTTGATGACAATAAAGTCGAGCTCATAGGGGGGCACTTTGTGAAATGCAGTGTTAAGAGATCGCCCGCAAAAGGTGTAGAAACCCTCAAAGTTGAGAAAGTCAACAAGGAGGGTGGCGAACTCCACATCACTATCAATCACAAGGACTATAGGAGCTTGTGTGGACATAGGGATCCGTGGATTTTTATGATATAGAACAAAGAATAGATAGATCTTAACAAATTTAAGATGCCCTTTTGTTAGGTTTTACTAGAAAAAATCTATCCCCCTCAATAGAACATGACAAAGCAAAAGCAGTGCGGACATAGCGAGTACTTTCCTTTTGTGAGAAAAGAGAGATTAGATGGTTGTCTCGAAACAGTTTAAATATCGTCAGGTAAACCTGACAGTTATGGCGCTACTGCCACTGTGGCTGGCGGGATGTGCTATGCCTGTAGTTACGCCTGCAAATGATATGCAGAGGCTGGCTCCTCAGGTTTGGAGCACGTATGCACAGTCGGTGGAGGCGATTAAGCCCGCTGAATTTTGGGCACAGTGGAATGACCCTACATTGCTCGATTTAGTTGAGCGTGTGCAGAAGTCATCTCCTCAGGTAGAAAGCGCTTTAGCGACGCTCAGACAGGCGCGCGCCAGTATTGAATCGGCTAATGCAGGACTATGGCCTAGTGCCTCGGTTGGTGCTAATGCGCAACGGACACGTGCTATGGGAGTGACGGAAAACACCTATAAGGCCAATTTGTCTGGTAGCTGGGATATCAATCTGGCTGGGGCGAGCTATGCGCGCTATGACGCTGCGATTTATAACGCTCGCTCCAAGGCATGGGCTCTGGAAGCGGTGAAAGATCAGCTTATTGCACAGGTTGCAATGGCTTATATTAATTTGCGTGCAGCTCAGGAAAAAGAAGCACTTATCAAAGAGACACTTATTTCCTACGAGGAGACAGCTAAATTAGCTACCTGGAAGGCCGAAGCAGGGCTGGGGGACTTGGCAGATGCTGAAACTGCCCGTGTGCAAGTGAAGTCCGCCGAAGTGAGCCTTTATCAAATTCAAAAAAGTATTGCAGAGTATAAAAACGCGATTGCACGACTTATCGCCACTCCTAACGATCAGTTACCTGTTCCTGAAACGGGCAGAATTCCAACGACGCAAAAAGGTCTGGCAGCAAACATCCCCGCCTCTATCATGATGCAACGCCCAGATATCCGTGGGGCGATTGAGTCGCTTTATAGTGCCGCCAAAGGGGTACAAGCCACGAAGGCTGACTTTTTCCCAACGCTTTCTTTGACGGGGAGTATAGGGACACAAGCTGCCACAGTGAGTGCACTAGGCGCTTCAGGTACGGGTGTGGGAGCCTTGGCCGCAGCATTAAGCATGCCGATTCTGAATTGGGGTAGTTTGAGCGCAGCCAAAGAGTCTGCAGAGGCGAGTTTAGATTTGGCCAAGGCCAACTATCGTGAAACACTCGTGACAGCGTTGGAAGAAACTGATAACGCGCTTTGGGCGGTAAAGACAACGGAAACCTCTCAAAAAACCATGCAAGAAGCCGTCGATCACGCAAAAACAGCGTGGCAACTTGCGAAGTTGCAGTATGAATCAGGCTTGGGTGACTACACACAACTTCTCACTACTGAGCGAAATTACCTGAGTACTCAGGAAAACGAAATTAACAATCGAGCATCGATGAGCAATGCATACGCCACGCTTTACCGCGTGTTAGGCGGAGCATGGAAAGCGCGAGAGCTCTCCACAGAAATCACAAAGTAAGAGAACAGAAAAATGTCTGAAAAAGAAGAACTCTTGAGCATGCCTAAGACATCTTGGTATGTCAAAGGAATTTGTTTGGCAGCCCTTGTTGCTGCTGGTGTTGGCGGTTGGGTTTGGTGGAAATCTCAACAAAGTAGCAACGATCTGAAGTATGTGACTGAAGCAGCGGAGCGTGGAGCTATTAGTGTGGAAGTGACTGCGGACGGGACGCTACAACCAACGCGTACGGTTTCGCTAGGCTCTGAACTCTCTGGGGTGGTGCGAAAAGTTTACGTTGATGTGAACTCCGAGATTCATGTGGGAGATCCGTTGATCGACCTTGATACTCGAAAGTTAGAGGCTACGCTATCAAGTGCTAAAGCCTCAGTGCAAAGTGCCCATGCGCAGCGTCTGCAAAATCAGGCGAATTTGCGTGAATCACAGTTGACTCTAGCGCGTATGAAGGATTTGAATAAGCGTTCCAATGGATTGAGCCCCTCGAAAACAGAGTTGGATCAGCAGGAGGCTAAGGTTGAGGTAAATAAGGCACAAGTTGCTGTAGCAGAAGCAAGCATTGCCGACGCAGAGGCTGCGTTGAAAACGGCGGAAACAGAGCTTTCTAAAGCACGAATACTTTCGCCAATTGATGGTGTAGTGTTGGCACGTTCTGTTGAACCTGGGTTGGCTGTTGCTGCGGCTTTGCAAGCGGTGACATTGTTGGACTTGGCCTCTGATTTGACGAAATTAGAGCTTCAGGTTGCCATTGACGAAGCTGATATCGGAGTGGTGCAGCCTGGTGATAAGGTCACTTTCACGGTGAGTACTTATCCAAATGAGCCTTTCCCTGCAGCATTGAAGAAAGTGGCTTTTGGCGCAACGACTACCGAAAATGTCGTGACTTATACGGCCTATATGAACGTTGACAACAGCAAGATGCTTCTGCGTCCAGGTATGACGGCTACCGCTACTATTCAAACTTCGAGCAAAGACGATGTGTTGCTTGTGCCGAATTCAGCTTTCCGTTTTAATCCCTCAAAGGGCGAGAAAGAAATTCCAGCAGCCGCCATGATGATGGGACCACCTTCGCATGATAAGACGTCAAAAGAAGTCACGCAGCACGGGCAGGCAAACAAAACGCTTTATGTTCTCCGCGATGGGAAACCTCAACGAGTTAACGTTGTCACGGGGCTCACTGACGGTGTGCATACTGAAATTGTTTCTGGCGATGTGAAGGCTAATGATCAGGTGATTGTTGATCAACAGCGCAAAGCAAAGTAACAGGGGTGAGACGATGACTGAATCCGCTCACTCTCTGGAGGTTGGAGAGCCGCTATTAAAGCTTGAACATATCTATAAGAGATATGGCACGGGCGAGACGGCTTTTGATGCACTTCGTGACGTTTCCTTGAATGTGAATCAAGGAGAGTTTGTTGCCATCATGGGTCCTTCTGGGTCAGGGAAATCCACCATGATGAACATCATCGGCGCGTTAGATCGCCCGACAAAAGGTGTTTATTTGCTCAACAATATTCACGTCGAAGAGCTCAATAGCGATCAACGTGCACTATTGCGTCGTCGCTACTTAGGCTTTGTATTCCAGGGATTTAATCTTTTAGCCCGTACGACAGCGCTAGAAAATGTGGAGTTACCATTGCTTTACAGGGGACTTCCCAAAAAAGAACGCCAAGAAATGGCACAGGCGGCACTTGATCGTGTTGGTCTTTTAAAGTGGCAACACCATACGCCAGCAGCCCTTTCTGGTGGTCAGCAACAACGTGTAGCTATTGCCCGCGCTATTGTGACTAAGCCTAAATTGCTCTTAGCTGATGAACCTACAGGTAGTTTGGATAGCTCTCGAAGTGTGGAAATTATGGAATTGCTCTCAGATCTCAATCGCAAAGAGCATATTACGGTAGTGCTTGTGACGCATGAGCCAGACATGGCAACTTATGCTCAGCGCATAGTGGTTTTCCGGGATGGCAAGTTGGAGTCTGATAGTGCAGGGAGAGACGCATGATTGGAAATGCATTTTTGCTAGCACTTCGTCAAATTTGGCGAAACCCTATGCGAAGTCTTCTGACGGTTTTAGGGATAGTGATTGGAGTTGCTGCTGTGATCGCGATGGTGACTGTGGGTAACGGTGCCACGCAAGCAATTAAATCTCAAATAGAATCCTTTGGGAACAATCAGCTGATGATTCGCCCTGGTTTGCGTTTGGGGCCAGGACAAAGCGTTGGTGCCCCTTCGTTTAAATTGGACGACGTCGAGGCCATTGAAAGTCAAATTGCAGGTGTTACTGCAGTTGCACCACAAGCAGCGAAAACGCTGACTGTGGTCGCAAATGGCCGCAACTGGCAGACGAGCATCGTAGGGACCAATAACGACTACTTCACCATTGATAACAGAGAGGTTGAAGAAGGGCGTGTCTTTGAAAAAGGCGAACTTATGTCTGGCGCCTCTGTCTGCGTGATTGGTGGAACGATTCGAACAGAGCTTTTCGGTGAAACGGAGTCGGTTGTCGGAAAAACAATTCGAACAGGGGCTTTTTCTTGTCGCGTCATTGGGATTCTCAAAACAAAAGGAACTGCCGCAATGGGTGGAGACCAAGATGACTTGATGGTGATGCCGTTAAAGACAGTACAGCGTCGTTTATTGGGTTCGAACCGCGTTAGTGGTCTTTTGATTGCCTTGAATCCGCTTTCTGATCGTGAAAGTGTCAAAGCAGCAGTGACTGAGTTGCTTAGAGAGCGACGTAAACTCTCTAAGGGAGATGATGACAATTTCCAAATTATGGATACTGCGGAGATTGCAGAAAAAGTTGCATCGACGACTCAGATCATGACATCTTTGTTAGCCGCTGTTGCGGGTGTGAGTCTTCTCGTGGGCGGCATTGGCATCATGAACATTATGCTGGTGTCGGTCACAGAGAGAACGCGCGAGATCGGTATACGCCTAGCTATTGGGGCCTTGGCTCGCGAAGTTCAACTTCAATTTTTGATTGAAGCATTGGTTTTAGGGGGACTGGGTGGTTTAATGGGGCTCCTTCTGGCGCTTGGTGTATCTATAGGGATGGCCAACTATATGAAGGTGCCATTTATATTTGACCCCTTTATTAATATTCTTTCATTCTTGGTTGCTGCACTTACAGGGGTGATTTTTGGTTACTTCCCTGCGCGACGAGCGGCCCGTTTAGATCCTATTGAAGCGGTTCGACACGAGTAGGAGCATTGATATCAAGCAATAAAAAACCGGCCCTCAGAATGGAAGGGGCCGGTTTTTTAGCAGATGCTTATGAATTAGAACGGAACGTCTTCGTCCAAGGTATCGATGCTGGCGCCAGCAGCGGCAGGTGCCGGAGTGGCAGTAGGACGGGCGGCAGGGGCGCTAGCAGGAGTGGCAGGGGCACTCTGGCGAGCACGAGGTGCACTTTCAAAACCATCGTCCACATCGTGTTGTTCGCTAGAGCGGCGATCCAAGAGTTGGAGGGTTTCACCGATGATTTCGGTGGTGAAGCGTTCAATACCGTCTTTGCCCGTATAGCGACGAGTACGTAGGCGACCTTCAACGTAGATCAAACTACCTTTGCGAGCATATTCTTTAGCAATTTCAGCTAAACGAGAAAATAACGTGACGCGATGCCATTCGGTTTCGTTAATAGTTTCTCCTGCCTGATTGCGGTAGCGACGGGTCGTTGCCAAATTCAAAACAGTAACCGAGTTAGCACCGTCTGCAGAGTAACGCACTTCAGGATCTCGACCGAGATTCCCTACCAAAATGACCTTGTTGATGGAAGCCATAAGAACCCACTAAATCTATAAAAAACAAATATATTGCAATAACTATTAAGCTTTCTGACGTGCGGTCGGTTCATTTTGACCACACGTAAGAAATAACCATACAAGCATAGCAAAAGCAGATACAACAAACACAGTTTCTGCCGAAAAATGTTGAGAAAGTAAACCGCCTAAAGCGCCACCAGCGAAAAGTCCCAAACTTTGAGTCGTGTTATAAACCCCTAACGCTAAACCCTTAGCTTCCTTAGGCGCTGTGCGAGAGATGAGCCCAGGCATCGTCGCTTCCAAAATGTTGAAACACGCAAAAAAGAGAGTCATCAAGAAAGAAATTTCCCAAATCGAGTGCATCAAGAAGGTGAAGAGTCCAAAGACCACACCAAGTAAGAAAACAGTGATACGTAAAAGTTTGATCACTCGACGATTCTTTTCTGCCCAAGCGATAGGCTTGAACATGATGGCAAAACCGATAAAAACCGCAGGCAAGTAAATGTGCCAGTGTTGGAAGACTGGTAAGCTCATAGACACTAAGCGGGGCGGAACAACCACAAAGAGAGCCATCTGAGTGGCATGTAAGAAAAAAATCCCCGCGTTAAGGCGTAAGAGTTGAGCATTAAAAATAATTTTTGTCCAATGAGGACGTTTTGTGGGGTCGACTTTCTCCGTTTCGCTTTTTGCGATGGGAGGCGCTGGTAAACGAGAAACGAGCAAAACGGCCATAGCTGTGAGAAGTGCTGTCAGCCAGAAGAGTCCAGGAACTCCCCAAAGTTTTGCAAGAGGCGGAGCCAAAACAAGACTCAATGCAAACGTGACGCCAATGGAGGCACCGACAAACGCCATGGATTTTGTAATGATGGTGTCGCGAACAGAGTCTGAGATAAAAGCGGTAATGACTGCAGAAATCGCTCCTCCGCCCTGAAGAGCGCGGCCAACGATAACCCATCCGATATTGGTGGCTAAAGCAGCTACCACACTACCGAGGATAAAAAGAACCAATCCTGTGATAATAATAAGTTTACGCCCGTAACGATCGCTAGCGACGCCAAAGGGGATCTGCAAAAAACATTGTGTGAGTCCGTAGATACCCAATGCTAGCCCAACATAGAAGGCATTTTCGCCTCCTGGTAAGTGGCTAGCGTATGGGGAAAAGACAGGCAAAATGAGAAACAGCCCCAACATACGCAGCGCAAAAACGCAGGCGAGCGACAGGCTTACGCGCTTTTCGTTGGGTGTCATGGCAAACGGATTGTCTGCGATGTGGCTCTTGGAATTTTGGGGCATCGTTAGAAATCTTAATGTTGAGAACTTGCTTGGAAAGTTTTTTACTCAAAAAGTACCTACAGTCTATAGTTAAATATACGGGTTTAGCTTAAGGACAAAAAAATCATGGACGACATTGTTATAAAAGGGGTAAAAACCCACAACCTGAAGAATATCGATTTAGTTTTACCACGTGGGAAAATGATCGTATTCACAGGGCTTTCCGGCAGCGGAAAAAGCTCCTTAGCGTTTGATACCCTTTACGCGGAAGGGCAACGTCGTTATGTCGAGAGTCTCTCAACCTACGCTCGCCAGTTTTTAGAGTTGATGCCTCGCCCTGATGTGGAGTCTATTTATGGACTTTCACCAGCTATTGCTATTGACCAAAAAGGTGTTGGACACAACCCTCGCTCAACAGTAGGCACTGTAACAGAGATCGCAGATTACTTGAGACTGCTGATGGCCCGCTTAGGAGTGCCCTATTGCCCGACTCATCACGTGGCTTTACGGATGGACTCCATTGCATCGATTGTTGATCAAATTCTGGAGTTACCTGCCGATACGCGCATCATGGTTGTAGCGCAAGTTGCAATCAATAAAGTGGGAGATTTTTCGTTGTACTTCACTGATGCATTGGCCAAGGGGTACTCGCGCTTTCGTATCGATGGTAAAGCAGAAACGTTGAGCGAAGTAAAAAGCCTTGACGACGGGAAACCCCATTCGGTTGAAGTGGTTGTGGATCGCCTCAAGGTGCAGCGTGATAACCGTACTCGACTTTCTGAGAGTTGCCAGACAGCTTCTACTCTTTCTGATTCGCGCATCATTGTTCGTGGGTGGGATGATCCGAAGATCGAGATGAGTTTTAGCACACGCTACAGTTGCCCTCAGTGTGACTTCACTGTAGGCAAATTAGAGCCAGCGATGTTCTCCCCGAATAGTCCTTCTGGGTGCTGCCCAGCGTGCCAAGGAACGGGGAAAGGTAGTGCTTTTGACCTTAAGAAGATTGTGAGCATGCCGATGCTCTCGCTTGAATCTGGAGCGATTCAGGGATGGGATGCGCGTAATGCCAAAAACTATAAACGTCTGAAACTTCTTTCAGCTGCGACAGGAGTCTCGTTAGTCACACCTTGGCATTTACTCCCAGAGGACAGCAAGAAGTGTGTTTTATGGGGCAATGATCAAAGCCGTAACCTGACCCCTCCTTTTATTGGCGTTTTTAACGAGATCACGGCATTGTGGGATAACCCGGCAACATCGGACTATTTACGTGAGGGTTTGAAGGGTTTCCGCTCTGAAGTAGATTGCCCTAAGTGTCATGGCGCCCGTCTCCGTCCCGAAGCTACTTGTGTTTACGTTGGCGACGGCGAGGCTCGCTACACAATCACGGATTTAGGAAAGCTTTCCATCAAAGAACTCGAAGAGGTTTTCAAGACGCTCGTTTTTTCTCCTTCTAGAAAAGATATAGCGGAAAGAGTCTGCGGGGAAATTTGCAACAGACTCCTCTTTTTGTGTCGAGTGGGGTTAGGTTATTTATCGCTTGATCGCCGTACGGATTCTCTGTCTGGTGGGGAGGCACAACGCACTCGACTGGCTGGACAAATTGGGTCTGGTTTAACAGGTGTGATGTATGTACTCGATGAACCGAGTATTGGGCTACACCAACGCGATAACGATAAACTTCTTGAAAGTCTTAAAGAGTTGCGCGATTTAGGCAACACATTGATTGTCGTGGAGCACGATGAAGACGCGATTCGTAGCGCAGACTTTGTGGTGGATCTAGGACCAGGTGCGGGCGAGCTTGGTGGTGAAGTGATGGCCATGGGTACGCCAGAAGAAATCATGCATAACCCCCGTTCGCTTACAGGGCAGTATCTCTCGGGCGCGAAACGTATTGCTGTTCCTACGCGTAATGAAAGTAAACCAGCAGAGTGGCTCAGCCTTTGTGGAGCAACAGGGCACAATTTAAAAGCAGTGGATTTACGTTTGCCTTTGGGGAAAATGGTAACGGTATCGGGGGTTTCTGGTTCTGGAAAGTCTTCCCTCGTGATTGACACGCTTTATGCAGCACTACAAGCAAAACTTAACGGTGCCAAGACCGATCCTTTACCCTTTGCGTCGCTTGACAATGTGGAAGCACTCGACAAAGTAGTGATGGTTGACCAGACACCGATTGGCCGTACACCTCGCTCAAACCCAGCGACGTACACTGGGCTTTTTACCATGATTCGTGAAGTCTTTGGACAAACCCAAATTGCACGAGAACGTGGCTATACGGCGGGACGCTTTAGCTTTAATGTCAAAGGTGGCCGTTGCGAAGCATGTCAAGGTGATGGTCTCGTCAAGATGGAAATGCATTTTTTGCCAGACGTTGATGTGCCTTGCGAAACTTGCCATGGCAAGCGATATAACCGCGAAACGCTCGAGGTAAAGTACAAGGGATTGGATATTTCCGAGGTGCTTAATCTCACCGTTTCTCAAGCTCTGGAGGTCTTTGAATCCTATCCGCGCATTCTGCGTATTTTGAAAGCGCTTGAGGCGGTAGGTTTGGGCTATATCCGATTAGGACAAAGTGCCACGACGTTCTCTGGTGGTGAGGCTCAACGTGTCAAACTGGCCACGGAACTCGCGCGTCCAGACACTGGGCGAACTCTCTTTATTCTTGATGAGCCGACCACAGGTTTGCATTTTGAAGATATTGCTCAGTTGCTTGGCGTATTGCGCAGGTTAGTGAAACTCGGAAACACGATTTTAGTGATTGAACATAACCTCGATATGATTCGTGCAAGCGATTGGGTTATTGATATGGGACCTGATGGTGGCGATGCTGGTGGGGAAATTCTATTTGAAGGCGTTCCCCAGGATTTAGCCACGAGTAAAGGGGGCAGCGCAACTGCGCCTTACTTGCGTCGTTTGGTAGCGCAGGATAAGAAACGGCAAAAAGAACAGAAAGAGAAAAGCAAGGGGTAACGCTGAGGCGACATTGATAGGTCACAAAACCTGTGAATAAGTCGACCTCAAATGTGAAAAACCAAAAAATTCCCCTGTGGATAACTTTTCTTGTATTTATAAAAATATCTTATATATCAATGTATTAATGCTCTTTCTCTGTTTTTTTCTAGAGGTGTGCATAACTTTGCAAAGTTTCTTCTACTAAAGAAAGCAAAGTAGCATTGAAAATGTCATACGGTACGTCAATTTCAACGAAAACTGACGTACTGTATTCCTACTTTCGGAGGAAAAGATTCATTTAAATGCACGGTGAAAATTTTGCGCAAAGCGCCAACTATCCCTACACATTGTTTCGATTCCGTGATGCGCCACCCAACCAAAGTATTCTTTGGCTTTAGAAGGATCACACCAATTGGCAGCGATATCGCCAGGACGGCGAGGTTGAATTTCATAAGGAATCTTTTGCCCCGAAGCTGTTTCAAAAGCCGCAATCACCTCAAGCACGCTATAGCCTCGTCCACACCCCAAATTGAATGCACTCCAACCCCGATGGGTGAGTGCGTAGCCGAGCGCTTTGACATGCCCTTGGGCAAGGTCTACGACGTGAATATAGTCTCTCACTCCTGTGCCGTCAGGCGTGTCATAATCGTCCCCAAATACACGCACTTTTTCTAAATCCCCAGTTGCAACGCGAGCGATATAAGGAAGAAGGTTGTTGGGAATACCTTGAGGATTTTCTCCCAGCAATGCCGAAGGATGAGCGCCGATAGGATTGAAGTAGCGCAAATTAATAGCGCAGAAATCAGTGTCAGCGTGGCAAAGATCTGCCAAGATTTCCTCAATTTGCTTTTTCGTGCGCCCATAAGGGTTAGTGGCTTCGCCCAGAGGGGAGTCTTCTGTAAGCGGAAGGTTCTTTGGGATGCCATAGACTGTAGCAGAAGAACTAAAAACAATATTTTTAACTCTTGCTTCTTTCATGGCCCGCAAAAGCGAGAGGGTTCCACCAATATTGTTTTCGTAGTATTCGAGTGGTTTTTGAACAGACTCCCCCACGGCCTTAAGGGCTGCGAAGTGGATCACTACGTCAATTTGGTACTGCTTGAGCGCCATCGATAATGGGGCTTGGTGGCGAATATCTTCGACAAGCAATATAGGGCGCACACCAGTAATTTTTTCAATGCGAGTCAGGACGCCAATCTCTGCGTTGCAGAGGTTGTCATAGATCACCACATGGTGTCCAGCGTTGATCAATTCAACTGCGGTGTGGGAGCCGATAAAGCCGAGCCCCCCAGTAAGTAAGACGTTCATAATTGTTACCGGGTATGACGAATGGGTGTCGGGCTTTATACGCGCCAACGGGCATTTTTTGAGGGAGGAAGTCGTCGCACTACTAACCTCAACGCATGCAGAGAAATCCAAATTTCCATCGCAAAGAAAATACTCGCAAGCACAATGAGACCGATGGCCATCATTAGCATGAAGGCCCCAATGCTGTCGTAGCGGAATCCTACGAAAGAGTGTGCCACAGAGAGAGCAATCAAGATGCTCGAACACACGGTGGAAATGGAGAGCAAAATCGTGCCTCGGCGTAGCAAGGAGGCTCGACGATAAATGAAGGCGATCTCGCGATCAATATCGGGCTCTTGTTGGTTGCCATTAGTGCGGCGTTTATTCATCAATTGACGAATACGATTCGTAGCGTGGTTATAGCGTGCCGTCATGCATAGCATTAAAAGTCCAACGCTTGAAATCAAGGTAATTGGTGCGAGTGCTTCAAGTAAAAGGCGGTTAAATTCTGGAGCAATCATTTTTTCTCCTTATCTAGCTCTGGCAGTGGTGGCAAGTGTTCCACCGCTAGATGAAGAGCGTGCAGAGATACCGTCGCCTCGAGAGCAAAAGTGCCAGTGGCCAAAATAATCATTGCCAGGGCACCTCCGAGCCAAGTGAGAGCAAGGACGCTGAGTTCAAGTTGGAGATAGTAGGCCGTAATGTTCGTTGCAATCATTAGACCTGAGAAAATGGCGGAGATGGCAATGCACAGAATGGCGCGACGCAGTAAGGAAGAGCGGTAGTAGATGAGATGAATCTCTTCGAGTAGATCAGGCTCTTCTGTATTAGTGCTATCTGCATAGAGTTGCAAAAGTTGACGAATACGATCCACTGTATGGTTATAACGATTTGTCATACACAGCATGACTAAACCTACACCTGAAATCAAGGTAATGGGAGTCAAGGCGTTGCTGACGACCGCATCAAATGGAATAAGCATACTTAGGAGGCAGTCTCCACTGGGGTTTTAATAAAAGAGAATTCTTCGTGTTTTACTGCTTGGCGGAAGTCAGCAGCGTTGATGATAATCGATGCGTCTAGCTGTCCAGCGTTAAAGGCAATTTCTTCATAGCGGACGAATAAGTAAGGATCAATGATCACTTTCAGATCGGGGTGAAAACTTACGGGAGGAACTGCACCAAAGACACATCCTGTTAATTCCATCACTTCGTCTGGACTTGCGAGTGAGGCACGACGTCCTCCCACAGCAGAGGCGAGAAGCGAGAGATCAGCATGCATGTCGGAGGGGAGAATTCCTAGAACATACTGTTTTTGGCCATTACCCTTTACGGTACAGCAAAGTGCTTTAGCACCCTGCCCCAGCTCTGTGCCGCGAATTTCCGCGACGGACTTGCTGGTTCGTTCACAAGCTTGATGATGAAGTACGCGAAAGCGTGCTTGATGCTCGATAAAGAGATCCGTTAGTTTTTGGAGAACGTTTTCAATCATAAGCAGTGTATCTGTAGCAAAAAAATCAAAGTTTTGTGTGAGTTTCGATGAGTTCACACTGAGCAACCGATAGAATACCCCCACAGAAGACAATGATGTGAAAATTTCAAGTTCTGTTGATCAATATGCAACCCGAAAAAGTCATTATGGCCTTCGACTTTGGCCTTGCTCGAACAGGAGTCGCAATAGGAAACACCCTGGTGAGAGAGGCTAAGCCGATCGGCATCATTCATGCAAAAACTAATGAAGAGCGCTGGAAAGCTATTGAGGCACTAGTTTCAGAATGGCAACCAGATGCCTTTGTTGTTGGCGTTCCCTGGCACGGCGACGGCACCCCTAATGAGTTGACTGCCCGTTGCGAGCGTTTCGCTCGCCAAGTGGCGGGTCGCTTTTGTCGTCCTAGCGCTTGTGTGGATGAACGTTTTTCTTCAGTTGTCGTGGAAGACGGACGAGAAAAAGTCGACGATCAAGCTGCTGCGGTCATTCTTCGGCAGTATTTTGAAGAGCAGCCTGACTCTCTCTAATCAGAAAACACATCTATCCCCAAATAACGTTAACTAAGAAACAAGAAAAGGAAATTAGCATGGCTGGCGCGTGGCGGCTCCTATGGCTCGCTTTACTTATCATCCTCATCGTGCTCATCATCTTGCTGGGATTCCCATGGATGAGCAAAGTGCAACGTCTGCGTCAAATTAAACGGCTAGCAACGTGGATTCCTGCTTCAGTAGGGATCAAAATTACCGTCAAAGGCGAACTGCCCGAAGAGTTACGCAATGCGAGCTTTGGTAGTGGTTCGACGGGTTACGTTGTCTGTGCGAACCACATTAGTTTCGTGGATATTTTTGTTCTTGATTCGATTTTGCCTTGCCGTTTCGTGGCAAAAAAGGAAATTGCTTCTTGGCCACTTTTTGGTTGGATCTCTAAAGGGGTAAATACGCTTTTTATTGACCGCTCTCGCAAGCGTGCTGTGCTCGAAATTGGGGAAACTATGGCGAGTGCCCTTAAAGACGGCGATCATGTGCTGTTTTTCCCAGAAGGTCGCACGGGAGGCGGAATGACACTCTTGCCGTTTTACTCAAATCTTTTTGCTGCGGCTCCGATTGCTAAAGCGAAAGTTTTGCCGATTAGCTTACGTTATACGCTTTATGGGGAAACGACGGATATTCCATCCTACGCAGGCGCTACGCCGATGTTTACCATTATTCGCCACATTGTTGCTACGCGTGGTCTCGGTGTTGAAGCAACAATTTTGCCGGCAATCTCTAGCGAAGGTCTTGATCGCCATGAAATTTGCGCAACGACTTCTGCAGCCATTGCGGCATCGCTTGGCGTAGAAGATGCCACGGCGAAAAAGCAAGAGCAATTGTTGGCCAATTTAAGAGTAGAACCGCAGAAGTCCGAAACGGAAGTTTCTGCCTAAGTATTTAGTGCTTTTTCTTTTTAAAGGCAAGGGGATCTGCCCAACATGGGCAAGCTACACTGACTATTTCTCGATCAGGGAAGCGAACGGCAGTGAGGGATCCCCCCCACAAACATCCCGTGTCGGTTGCGATCACATCCTTCTCATTAATCAAGCCCAACATAGACCAGTGACCAAAACAGATAGGCTGTCCGCGCATGGGGCGATCTTTGTACTTAAACCAAGGAATCCATTCAGGCGGAACTGAGTCAAGCCCCTCTTTAAATTCAAAGTTGAGTGCTCCAGTATCACGGTGCACAAAACGCATACGGGTAAAGGCATTCAAAATTGCTTGAATACGTATGGGTCCTGTGAGCGAATCATTCCAGTCTTGACCGCCGTACATCTTAGCTAATTCTTTTTTCCACCTAGAGCCACTCAACACTGCCTCAGCTTCTTTGGCTCGTGCGCGGGCTTGTTCAAGTGTCCATTTTGGGTGAATCCCAGCGTGTACGATCGTGATGCCACCGCGCTCAATCATGAGAGGGCGTGTGCGTAGCCAATCGTAGAGATCGTCGGCATCTTTGGCATCAATGATGGGCTGAATCGTGTCCTTTCGATGTACCTTACCTACGCCAGCGGCCACAGCGAGGAGGTGTAAGTCATGATTCCCCAAAACTGTATTGGCGCGATCCCCAAGAGCCATCACTCGGCGCAATGTGCCTAAAGAATCTGGTCCACGATTGATCAAATCTCCTACAAAGAGGAGATCAGCATCAGATGGGAGAAGAGCAAGGAGTTCTTCAAAGCTTTCATAGCAACCTTGTAGGTCGCCAATGACATAAAAGGGACGTTCGGACATAAAAAATTAACAGTGCTCAAGAGCAATTCAAAAAAACAAATTTGTCTTTTCAAGAGCCACTATACTGGAATGATTTTGTAGCAGTGTGGCAAAATACAGCCACAGGCTTATTGTACCCATATCGTATTGCGAAAGAAGTGACGCGTGCTTTTTCGCTTTTGAGCGCGTGTTATGGCTCGATATGGTTTTATTTTCGGAGTATTGAATACCATGAAACCCGTCAAAAAAGTCGTTTTCCCGGTCAATGGTTTGGGCACGCGCTTTTTACCAGCAACCAAGGCTATGCCGAAGGAAATGTTGCCGATCATTGATAAACCCTTGATTCAGTATGCTGTGGATGAGGCGGTGAAAGCAGGTGTGACTGAAATGATTTTTGTCACGGGTCGTACCAAACGTGCTATCGAAGACCACTTTGACAATTACCCCGAACTCGAACGCGAGTTGGAGATGAAGGGAAAGAAAGAATTGCTCGATTTGGTTCAAAGCGTCGTGCCTCCAGGAATTAACTGCATTTATATTCGTCAGCCGAAAGCTTTAGGGTTGGGGCACGCGGTGTTGTGCGCCAAGCCCATCGTGGGTGATGAACCTTTTGGGGTGATTCTGGCTGATGACTTGGTGGACTCTGAAGAACCTTGTATTGGTCAGTTGATCAAGACCCGTGAAGCTCAGGGTGGCGGTTCTGTTGTGGCGGTTTTGGACGTTGCCCCAGAAGAAACCAAGAGCTACGGTATTGTGAGTGTAGATGATAATAAACAACGCACTTCTCCGATGCGTGGTATCGTTGAAAAGCCTGACCCAGCCGTTGCACCGTCTCGTTTAGCGGTGATTGGTCGCTATGTGTTTGAACCCGAAATTTTCGACTATTTGGAAGCAACACAACCTGGTATTGCAGGAGAAATTCAGTTGACCGATGGTGTGTCTGCCTCCTTGGAAACAGTGCCCACCTACGCTCACCGCTTCGAAGGTAAACGTTTTGACTGTGGTAGCAAACAGGGCTTTCTAGATGCAACGATCAACTATGCTCGTAAGCGTGGTTTTGTGATTCGCTAAGTCAAAATTTTTTGGGTAAAAACAAATACGCTCGAAGCTAGCGACTTCGAGCGTATTTTTCTGGGGAAGTCAGGACTTAGTTTCTACTAAGTGAAGCGCGGATTTTTTTGAGCATATTCGTAGTAGAGCGTTCATGCTCGAAGGTAACGGTGACAGTTTTACCTCCCCAAGAGCTGACGATTTTTGCTTCGGGCAGATCTTCTGGGCGGTAATCTCCACCTTTGACGTAAATGTCAGGGTGTGCCAATTCCACAGCAGTGAGTGGCACCTTATCTTCAAAAATTACCACTAAATCTACGCACTCTAATGCGGCAAGCACAGCAGCACGGTCAGTTTGGGAGTTGATAGGACGATCGTCTCCTTTGCCAAGCATTTTGACAGAGGCATCACTATTGATTGCCACAATCAGGCTTTTTCCTAAAGAGCGTGCCTGTGCAAGATAGGTGACGTGTCCGCGGTGCAGTAGATCGAAAACTCCGTTGGTGAAAACCACAGGACCTTCGAGTTCAGCGCGACGAGCAGAGAGTTCTTCGAGGGAGCATATTTTCTTTTCAAAGGCTGGTGGCGGTAAACGTGTACTCATGGGTGAGATTCCAAAAAAGTTTAGGCGATGCTAGCCATCAGGTTGCGATACCAAGAGGAGCGCACGGCCTCAGCAAGAGAGGCAAATGTTTGTGTAGTTTCAGCAGTGGGCGTTGGCGTTGCTTTGGCATCAGTGCCAAGCAAAACTCGTTCATGACAATGTGCAGCAAGACCTGCCTCCATGTCGCTCAGTTTGTCGCCGAAAATCATGCTACTTTCAAGATCGATGTCCAGATCTTTAGCTGCTTTAAGAAGCATACCGGGACGTGGTTTACGACAATTGCAATCTAGCTGAAACTCAGGGAGTGCTGTAGATGGGTGATGAGGACAGAAATACACTCCAGCCAAAGGAGCGCTAGCTTTTGCAAACTCTGCCTTCATCCAATTCGTGAGTCGAGTGAAATCCTCCACGCTATAGTAGCCACGACCAATGCCAGATTGGTTGGTCACGACGACGAGTGTCCAACCATCGTCGTGAAGTGTTTTAGCGGCCTCGAGCACACCAGGTATCCATTGGAATTCTTCCACTGTATGGACATAGGCGAAGTCGAAGTTAATCACCCCATCTCGATCAAGGAAAACAGCGCGTTTGGCCATTATTCCACTCTCGGGAAAGTCTTTAAGAGATACTCCATGTAGTCGCGAGTTCCCTCTTGAACTGTGCGAAACCGAACATCGCAACCCCCATGACGCAACTGCGTGAGGTTAGCCTCGGTGAAGGCTTGATATTTCCCTTTGAGAGCTTCTGGGAAGGGGATATATTCGAGTTCACCACAGTCAACAGCATCTTGGAGCGAGAGTTCTGGCTCATTGTTGAAGTGACGCAACGAATTGATCACGCTAAGCGCGACGTCATTGAAGGGTTGAGCGCGTCCCGTACCACAGTTGTAGATACCAGAAACAGGTTTATCCAAGAAGTGCAACAGTACAGCAGTGACATCATCGATGTAGACGAAGTCACGAGACTGAGCCCCATTGGCGTAGCCTAAGCAGCCTTCAAAGAGCTTCACTTTCTTTTCACGGCGGTACTGGAAGTATTGGTGATAGGCTACGCTAGCCATGCGGCCTTTGTGCTGTTCATGAGGACCATAAACATTGAAATAACGAAGACCGATCACTGGGGCAGTGAGGTTCTTCATTTCGCGGCGAAGCACTTGGTCAAATAAATACTTGGAGTAGCCGTAAACATTCAAAGGTTGTTCATATTCCAGGTCTTCAATAAAGGTCGTCTTCGCCCCATAAGTGGCGGCAGAGGAGGCGTAGATAAAGGGAATCTTCAGTTCTTGAGCCCAGCGAAACAATTCTAGCGTGTAGCGGTAATTGTTTTCCATCATGTAGACGCCGTCTTGTTCCATCGTGTCAGAGCAGGCACCTTGGTGGAAAATCACTTCGGGTTTAGGGGCCGTGCCATTACGCACACGAGCAATAAAGTCCTGTTTGTCAAAGTAGTCAGAAATTTGAGCAGCTGCCAAATTTAAAAACTTTTCGCTTTTGCCGAGATGGTCGACGGCAATTACATCGGTGATACCACGTTTATTCAAGGCTAAAACGTTGTTGCAACCGATAAAACCAGCGGCACCAGTGACCAAAATACTCATGTCATTTTCTCCAAAAAATCAGTTTTTTATTCAGTCAGTCGAGCGTTAAACGCGGCTGCTAAAAAGTTCTTCATAGCTCACCGAGGCGGTTCCCAATTTACCGACCACGATACCAGCTGCACGGTTCGATGTGCGCACCGCAGTTTCAATGTCACTACCGATGGCAAGCATAGTTGAGAGTACAGCGATCACAGTATCCCCTGCCCCAGAGACGTCATAGACTTCGCGCGCTTGTGTGGGTACAGTCAAAATCAAGTTGTCTCCAAAAAGTGTCATTCCTTCTTCACTACGCGTGAGGAGCAAATACTTGAGCCCCAGGCGTTCGCGTAAAGAGAGAGCTCGCTCATGAAGGTCTTCTTCGGACTTCCACTGTCCCACGACTGCTTGTAACTCAGCACGGTTGGGGGTAATGACCGTTGCTCCGTGATATCGACTATAGTCACTGCCTTTCGGATCTACCAGAATGGGGACATTTTTAGCACGAGCCGTTTCAATCATGTGGGTGATGTGCGAGAGCCCACCTTTGCCATAGTCTGAGAGCACCAACATATTGTGCTCAGGAAGAATCTGGTCAAAGGTTGAGAGGTGTTGCGCGAGAACGTCCTCGTTGGGCGCTTGTTCAAAGTCACAACGAATCATTTGCTGTTGGCGAGCAACGATGCGTAGTTTCACCGTGGTAGGTAAGCGACTGTCAAACTGAAAAATCGGTTCGATCCCAGCTTGCAGGGCGCGTGTTTCTAGAGTGCGTCCAGCCTCGTCTTCTCCCACAACACAGAGTAGTGACGGACGAGCACCAATACTGGCGATATTGAGGGCAACGTTTGCCGCCCCCCCAAGACGTTCTTCACTATGGTTAATTTTGACGATCGGGACGGGTGCTTCTGGGGAAATGCGGCTAGCATCTCCAAACCAATAACGATCAAGCATTGCGTCGCCGACGACGAGCACACGAGCGTTAAGGAAACTTTGTGCGTTCACGAATTCATTCTCCAAAGGGATACCTAACTGGAACATTAAACAGTGCTAACAAAAGTTTTTCGCATTGACAGATTACTGAATTGTCAGAAATTGCGACTATTCGACGCCTTTGTGATCAGGCTCTTTATCAAGACAATCACGCTAAAGAAGTCCAAGTGGGTATCAAAGATCTGGATCATTATAGGCGAGCCCCGAGAGAAAATTGTTGATTTATTCTGCAGGAAATGCGAGCTCTAGCAATTCCTTGAATCATCTCTGGATTCTAAACTATCGACCTTCTTGTTTTTTTGATTAAAATACGGAAAACCTACTATGTCGGCTTTATGCGTCGACAACTCAGAAAAACAGAAGGATCTAAGAATTATGACGGCGGATTTATCCATTTTTAAGGCTTACGACATTCGTGGCATTGTTGGCAAAACGCTGACGGAGGATGTCGTCCGGGATATCGGTCGCGTTTTAGGGACGATGGCAAAAGAAAAGCGGGTCGACTCCATTTGTGTCGGTCGTGACGGTCGTCTATCGGGCTTAGCGCTCAGCACGAAACTCATGGAAGGTATCATCTCTGCAGGCGTCAATGTCAAAAATATCGGGATGGTTCCCACGCCTGTGCTTTACTTTGCGACGAAACATTTTGGTAATGGTTCTGGCGTGGCGGTGACTGGTTCTCACAATCCCCCTGATTACAACGGTCTTAAGATGATGTTGGCAGGGTTGACGCTTTTTGGCGCAGAAATTCAGGGTATCGGTGCTCGAGTGAATGCGGGTGACTGGAAGATCGCTGAGACACCTGGAGTTATTGAAGAAGTGGATGCCTTAACTCCCTATATGGATAAGATCATCAATGATGTGAAGCTAGCTCGTTCGATGAAGGTCGCAGTGGATGCCGGTAATGGCGTTGCTGGTCCGACCGCTGTTCGACTTTTGAAGGCGCTTGGTTGCGAATTGGTGGAACTCTATACAGATATTAATGGACATTTCCCCAATCATCACCCAGATCCTTCTAAGCTCGCGAATTTAGTTGATTTGCAAGCAGCATTAGCAGCTGGAGACGCGGAAGTGGGTATCGCCTTTGACGGCGATGGAGACCGTTTAGGGGTTGTGACTCGCGATGGGAATGTGATTTTCCCCGACCGTCAGATGATGCTATTTAGCGCTGATATTTTAGAAAAGCATCCAGGGGCACAGATCGTCTATGACGTCAAGTGCACGCGTCGCTTGATTCCTTGGGTGAAAGAGCATGGCGGAGAACCTGTGATTAGTTGCACAGGTCACTCTCTAGTGAAGGCTAAGTTGCGTGAAACTGGCGCACTTTTTGCTGGTGAAATGTCAGGCCACTTGTTCTTTAACGATGGTCGCTGGCCTGGTTTTGACGACGGCGTTTACGCAGGGATGCGTTTGCTGGAGGTTCTCTCTCGTACGGAAAATCCGAGTGCTGCGCTTAATGCTTTGCCAAGTGCCTATAACACTCCCGAATTACAAATTCCTGTAGCTGAAGGGGAAAACAAAGAAATTGTGGCGAAGTTGCAAGCCACACTCTCCTTTCCTGACGCGGCGCGTACGATTACGATCGACGGTGTACGCACAGAATGGGAAGATGGTTTTGCTCTTGTGCGCGCTTCGAATACAACGCCAGTGTTGGTATTGCGCTTTGAAGGAGACACGCCAGAGGCGCTGGAACGCATCAAACAAACATTTATGCAGGCAGTTTCTCAGGTCGTGCCTGGCTTAGCTATACCTCAGTAATAAGGAGTACTTTATGTCAGAGAAGCTTTATTCTCGTCCCTTACTGAGCGAAACACGTCAACGTGATCTTTGCGAATCGAGAGCTTGTGGAATTTTGCTCGATATCTCTCGGCAACGTTTAACAAATGATGACTTCGAGCAGCTTAAATCTCTTTATGAAAGCAAAGAGGTGCACAAGAATTTCTTGTGCATGGTTAAGGGTGAAGTGGTTAATAAGAGCGAAGGCCGTGCCGCATTACATACGCTCTTGCGTGCGAACACTTCTCGTTTGCCGATCTTCAAAGAAGTTTTGGCGGAGCGCAAGCGCATGCTTGATTTTGCTCGCCGTGTGCGCAATGGTGAGTGGCGTGGATGTCGTGGGGACGCGATTACGGATGTGATCAATATCGGGATTGGTGGCTCGGAAATGGGGCCTCACGCCGTTTATCATGCTTTACGTACTCCTAACCAACGTATTAAAGTGCACTTCCTCTCGAGCGTCGATGGGATATTGATGGAGCGAGTTTTAGCGGAATGCAAGGCCAAAACGACTTTAGTGGTTGTTTCCTCTAAGAGCTTTAAAACGCGCGAGACTCTGGTGAATGCTGCGGCTGTTGACCAGTGGTTGCTCGACAACGGTATTGTGGGGCGTGACCGTCATGCGCATATGGTTTTGGCCACAGCCAACCCAGAAGCTGCAATGCAGATGCTCTTGCCACGTGAAAATATTTTTGCTCTTTGGGACTGGGTTGGTGGTCGTTTCTCCGTTTGGGGATCCGTCGGCTTGCCTCTTGCTATTGCGTTAGGTGAAGATGTTTTTAAAGAATTCTTGAGTGGTGCAGCTGAAATGGATCGCCATACAGCGACATCCCCTTTCGAGCATAATTTACCAGCCCAATTGGCGATGCTCTCGTTTTATAATCGTCGCTCCTTAGAGGTTCCTTCTTTCTGCTTTCTTTCCTATGATGAACGTTTACGCATCATGGCACCGTGGTTGCAACAGCTCGAAATGGAATCGTTAGGGAAGGTGCATGACCAAGATGGGCAGTTGATCAAAGAGCTCACGGGACAGCTAGTTTGGGGTTCTAATGCCAATGAGGGTCAGCACAGCTTTTTCCAGTGGTTGCGAGAAGGGACGGGTAACACTAGCATTGACATTCTTTGGAGTGAGATGCCAGGTCACCGTTATGCAGAACTTTACCGAGTTTTGCAGGCTAATGCTCACGCACAGACAGAGGCTTTGATTGCTCGCACTTCGCGTTTGCCTTTCTTTAATGCAGTAAACGTTGTTGCACTTGATGCGGTCACTCCGCGTCGTTTAGGCAGTTTAATGGCTATGTATGAACACAAGGTGACCATGTTAGGCACACTCTACAATATCAACCCGTATGACCAACCGGGTGTAGAGCTTGGCAAGCGTCTGAGCTCTCGTGTAGAACGTGGTGAGTCCGTAGAGGCTTCTTTAGCTGAAGTAAAAGCAAGTATTGACTAAGCCAGAATAGAGGATCACACAGGGAAAAATTTTCCCTGTGTTTTCTCGGACCAAAAGAGAGTCTTTATGAAAATTCTGATCGTGAAAACCTCCTCCATGGGCGACATCATCCATGCTTTGCCTGTGGCTTATGACATTAAAGCTGCGATGCCAACTTGTCAGATCCACTGGATAGCAGAGGAAAGTTTTCGAGAAATTCCAAGATTATCCCCTGGAGTCGAGAAAACACATGTAACGGCTTTCCGACGCTGGCGCAAACATCCTTTTGCAGCAGATGTGCGAGCGGAAATAGATGCTCTTAAGAAAGAGTTGAGAGCTGAAAAATTTGATGTAGTTCTAGATATTCAAGGCTTATTGCGATCTGGTTTGCTTTGTCATTGGACAAAGGCTCCAACATGGGGCTACACCTGGAAAACCGCCCGCGAATCTTTAGCTAGCCTCTTTTACAACCACCGTTTAGACTTACCAGAAGAAATAGGCGCTGTTCGCCGTTATCGTGTAGCGGCAGCACAGACGCTCAATTATTCGATTGATGAAGATCATCCTCGATTTGCGCTAGAACCCAAAGTAGCTTCATATTTGAAGGAAGGATTGCCCTACGTTGCTCTTGCTGTCAACACGAGTCGAGATGAAAAACTTTGGCCAGCACAAAACTGGGTATCCTTGGCGAATAATTTAAGAGCGCAAGGGCTACGCGTTGCTCTCTTTTGGGGGAGCGAACGCGAACGTGAACGAGTGGAAGCGATCGCAGCACAAATTCCCGATACAGTTGTTGTCCCTCGAATGGGTCTTGAGAAAACTGCCGCTACATTAGCGCAAGCAGTGGGCGTCATTGGGGTTGACACGGGACTGACACACTTGGGTGCAGCATTGGGTCGACCGAGTGTGGGGATTTTTGTTTCCACGCCGACAGAAACTTTGAAACTTTATGGAGATGGTCCCGTGACGTCCCTTGGGGGTATTGGTGTATGCCCTGAGGTATCCCAGGTGGAGACAGCCTTCAATAAAGTTCTCGGAGAAACACTGTGAAAATAACACCAAAAATGTATCGAGCAATCAGTGTGGTTGCTTTGCCCCTGGCAAGTTTGTATTTAATGTGGCGTTCTCGTCGTCAGCCTGAGTATCGCCAATTTTGGGATGAGCGATTTGCTTGGTCGAGTTTTCCACTTAAAACAAACCGTCCTCGAGTGTGGATTCATGCAGTAAGCGTGGGTGAAACTAATGCGACCAAACCGCTCTTGTCAGCCATCCTGAATGAGTGGCCAGAGTGTGATGTGCTTTTGACGCATATGACGCCAACTGGGCGCGAAGCTGGGAAGGCACTTGTTGCGATGGCGCCAGACCGCGTTGTGCAGTGCTATTTACCCTATGACGCTCCTTACGCAGTGCGCAAATTCTTCCGCCAAACGCGCCCTACGATGGGCATCATTATGGAAACTGAAGTTTGGCCTAACCTGATGAGCGAAGCCAATCATTGTGGTATTCCGATGGTACTTGCTAATGCTCGAGAAAGTGAAAAGTCTCGAGAAAAAGCGGCGCGCATCATTGAGTTAATGCGCCCAGCTTTTGAAAGCTTTGAAGTCATTTTGGCGCAGAGCGAGGAAGATAAGAAGCGTTTTGAAAGCTTAGGTGCCAAGAATTTGCTTGTTTGTGGTAGTGTGAAATTTGACATTAAACCAAACTTATCGCAAGTAGTAGCAGCTCGAGATTGGAAAGCGAGATTGACGCGCCCCGTCGCGTTGATTGCTTCAACACGTGTGGGAGAAGAAGCGCGGTTTGCCAAGGCACTCAAACAAAATCCTGATATCCGCCATCGCATGCTGACGATCATAGTTCCGCGCCATCCAGAGCGTTTTGACTCTGTGTACCAGTTATTGGTGAATGAAGGTTTTAAAGTTTGCCGCCGTTCGCAGTTGCGTGATGCAAGTGATATTCCAGAGGACTGCGACATTGTTTTGGGCGATAGCATGGGAGAAATGAGTTTTTATTGCGCTATTTCCGACATGGTTGCAATGGGTGGCTCTTTTGAACCCTTTGGATGCCAGAATGTGATTGAGCCAGCCTTAGCGGGAAGCCCTGTTGTGGTCGGTCCTTCGATTTTTAATTTTGACAAAATTGTGCGTGACGGTCGCGCAGCAGGTGCCATGGTGCAAGTTCAAACACCTGACGAGGCACTCACCTGCTTTGGGGAATGGCTTGAGAAACCAATGGAACGAGTCATGGCTGCGGAAGCCGCACTTGCCTTTGCTAAAGAATATGCAGGGGCGACGGACCGAATGATGAAAGTCTTGGAGGAAATATGGAACAAGGCGCAAAAGAACACAAAATCAATGTTGTAAGCATTGCGGGCGTTGACCCTTCGGGAGGTGCGGGCGTATTCGCCGATATTAAGGCAATTAGTGCTTGTGGAGCTTATGCCTGCGGAGTAGTAACGGCGCTTACGGCTCAGAATACCGTGGGAGTCAAAGGCATTTTCCCGATTCCGCCATCTTTCGTAAAAGAACAGCTAGATGCACTTTTTGAAGATGTGACCATTCATTCGGTGAAAATTGGCATGCTCGATAACGCAGAATTGATTGAAGTTGTTGCCGCAACATTAGAGAAATATCGTCCTAAGGTTGTTGTTCTGGATCCTGTGATGGTAGCTAAAAGCGGAGACCGTTTGCTAGCCGTTGAAGCAATTAGCGCGTTGCGTGAACGCTTGCTCCCGCTTGCGACGATGATTACTCCGAATCTTCCAGAAGCTCTTGCGCTTCTCGATCAACCTCAACGCGGTCTGAGTGAGGACGAGTTTCCTGCAATTGCAGCAGATCTTTGGAAATTGATGAAAAAGCGCGATGCCTGGGTTTATCTCAAGGGCGGTCATCTCGGGGGAAGTCAATCTCCTGATATGCTTTTTAATGGCTACGTGACAGTGCGATTAGAAGGGGAACGGCTCCAAACGAAAAATGATCACGGAACTGGATGCACGTTGTCTTCTGCGCTCGCTGCGCTTCTTCCACATCATGATGTGATTGAGGGGTGTAGGCTGGCCAAGAGTTATCTTACTGAAGCATTGCGTCATGCAGATGAACTCGGTGTGGGAGAAGGACACGGTCCAACGAACCATTTTTGGCACATCGCTTCTTATGAAGAGAAGCCATAAATAGCAATAATTCAGTAAAATGTAAAAAAATATGTCAAGCACATTGACGAAAGAAAAAGAGTTTGGCATAATCTTCTTCTCTTTGTGAAGGATGGCGCATTAGCTCAGTCGGTTAGAGCAGAGGAATCATAATCCTTGTGTCCGCGGTTCGAATCCGTGATGCGCCACCACCCTCTTTTGACACGATAGGGTCACAAGGGTCCTTTCTAAGTTAACCACGGTTTTGAAAATTCCGTGGTTTTTTTGCCCTCTCAAATCAAAAACAACGAGTATTTTTTAGGAATGATCGTTTTTTTCCGTCATAGTCATACTTCGTTTCTCTTTTTATTTGACGGCCTGATCTCGCTCGATTCTTCTTATATGTTGTTTTTTCACTGCTAGCTAAGCTAGTCCTCATACAATGTTCATTGACCAATGGGGCGCGGCTTCGTACTTTTTGCCAAACCGTGTCCTCGGTAGATCAAAGCTTTTTTGCTCTCTTACAGAACATGAAAAAACTTCTCATTGTCATTGTTCTTATTATTGTGCTTGTTGCTATAGGATTTTCTTTGCGTAACGAACTCAATAACGAGAAACATTCCACGCTAACGCTTTACGGCAACGTTGATATTCGTCAAGTCTCTCTCGCTTTTGAAGGTAGCGGTCGCCTCTCCTCAGTGACAGTCGAAGAGGGTGAGCAGATCAAGGCTGGTCAAATCCTTGCCCGATTAGATACGACAGCACTCGAGTGGCAGAAAAAAGAGATAGAGGCTCGATTAGATGGTCAAAACGAGACTTTGCGCAAATTGCGAAACGGTGCTCGCCCTCAAGAAATTGCTCAAGCAAAAAGCCGTGTAGCAGCTTCACAAGCTGAAGAAAAGCGTGCCGAACAAGATTGGCAGCGCTTAACTCGACTCGCCAAAAATACACATGGGCAAGCTGTCAGTGCGCAGGATCTAGATTTAGCGAAGAGTACTTGGCAGGTTGCTAAAGCGAAAGTAGCAGAAGCTCAAGAAGGATTGCGCTTAATGCAGGAGGGTTCCAGAGAAGAAGATGTTGCGGCTGCGCAAGCTCAAGTTCGTGCGCTAGAGGCTCAACAGGCTCTTTTGAAGCACCAAATTGAAGAGGGGACACTAAAGGCACCTGTTGATGCTGTGATTCGCTCTCGTCTCTTAGAGAGAGGAGATATGGCAACCCCGCAAAAGCCTGTTTTTGCCCTTGCTCTGACTACGCCAAAATGGATTCGTGTGTATGTGAATGAAAAGGATTTAGGTCGTATCAAACCAGGGATGAACGCCCAAGTCTATACCGATACGAATCCTCAAGACGAGATTCTTGGAAGCATTGGTTATATCTCTTCCGTTGCGGAATTTACCCCTAAAACAGTCCAGACTGAAGACCTCAGGACAAGCCTAGTTTACGAGGTTCGCGTGATTGTGCAGGACAATGACAACGCGTTGAGACTTGGACAACCAGTGACAGTTAAGTTCCCCGATGCTCCCAAGCGCGAAGAAAATTAAAGCGTGAGAAAAACACGAGGATTGAGATCATGAGTGAAGCGTTTGATGCAGGTATGGCGGTAAGAGCCATTAACCTTCGAAAAACCTTTCCCTCTCCAGCGGGAGGAGGACTTCATGCGCTCAATAATATTTCGCTTGATATTCGTTCTGGTGAGCTCACCGCTCTTGTAGGGCCAGATGGAGCAGGAAAGACAACCCTCATGCGTATGATGGCGGGGCTTCTTCCCGCTGACTCTGGAAGTCTTGTCGTGCTCGGCGAAGATGTTCTCCGTCATCCTCAGAAGGTTCAAGATCGCATCAGTTACATGCCTCAACGCTTTGGGCTTTATGAAGACTTGAGTATTCAGGAAAATTTGGACCTTTATGCTGATTTGCATGGTGTACCAGATGAATTTCGTCGTAAACGGTTTGCTCGTTTACTAGCCATGACAGATTTGGCTAATTTCACCTCTCGTACGGCAGGGAAGCTCTCTGGTGGTATGAAACAAAAGTTAGGTCTGGCTTGCACACTTGTCAGACTTCCCGACTTGTTGCTCTTAGATGAACCAAGTGTAGGGGTAGATCCTCTCTCTAGGCGTGACCTCTGGCGCATCGTGATGCAGCTCGTACGCGAGGAGCAACTCTGTGTTGTGGTGAGCACGGCTTACATGGACGAGGCGGAACAATGCGCTAATGTCTTTGTGATGCATGAAGGAAATCTACTTGCTAGTGGTTCACCCTCTTCGCTTCGAGAGAGAGTGCGAGGTTTGACTTTTAGCGTCCATCCTGGACCTACTCAGTCTACTCGTGCCCTACAGACGAAGCTTCTAGATGCCACAAGAGAAGTCATTGATGCGATTCCTCGGGCTGGTGGAGTGAACTTTATCCGAAGCTGGGAATCCACTGACAGGGAGATGAAAAAATTATTGGGCAATTTAGAGGTGAAGCCTCGAGAAGCGACATTTGAAGACGCTTTTATGATGGCACTAGCCACTCAGAGAGAGCGACGAGTAACCTCTTTTGCTCGTAACTTTGAGGCAGTCTGCCCTCGCCCAGTAGAGACCGAGAGACCTGCGATTCGAGTCGAAAATTTAGTGCGCAGGTTTGCAGACTTTACCGCCGTCGCGAGTACTTCTTTTTCTGTTTCACGTGGGGAAATTTTCGGTTTACTGGGTCCGAATGGAGCAGGGAAAACGACGACATTCCGTATGCTTTGCGGATTACTGGCAGCAACGAGTGGCTTTCTAGAAGTTGCGGGTATGAATTTACGCACTGCTCGTGCTCAGGCTCGAGCGCGTATCGGTTACGTTTCCCAGAAATTTGCACTATACGGAAATCTCTCCGTTCGAGAAAACTTGGCCTTTTTTGGTGGAGTGTATGGACTTCGCGGGAAAAAGCTTAAAGAGCGTATAGCTCAGGTGATGGAGCAATTTCAACTGATGCCCACTGCGAAAAGTGGGTTTCTACCAGGTGGTTATAAGCAACGTTTAGCTATGGCAGTGGCGCTGATTCATGAGCCTGAAATTCTCTTTTTAGATGAGCCAACGAGCGGGATTGACCCGCTCGCAAGGCGTGCATTTTGGCGAACGATTACTGCACTAGCTCAAACTGGTGTGACAGTAGTGATAACGACGCACTTTATGGAAGAGGCAGAATACTGTGATCGTATTGCCATCCAAGATGCGGGCAAGATGCTTGCATTAGGGACACCAGAGGAGGTTCGCAAGAGTTGCAGTGACGATGAAAATATTGATATGGACGATGCGTTTATTGCGATTGTCGAGCACGCTAGATCGCTGAAAGCCACTCCACAGAAGGAAACTGAATGAGTATAGCGACTGTTGGTTGGATGCGGCGTTTTTGGGCTCTTCTTAAAAAAGAAACTCGTCAGCTGTGGAGAGATCGAAGCAATCTCGCCGTTGGTTTCTTATTGCCAATTATTCTGATTTTATTATTTGGCTATGGTCTCTCGCTAGACGTCAAAAATGCGCCAGTCGCTGTTGTATTAGAAGATCGTTCACCACTAGCAGAGTCCGTGATGAGTGGACTAAAAGGTTCGGAGTATCTAGCCCCTCAACGCGCAGAAACGATGGCTGTGGCAGAAAAGTGGATGCGGGATAAAGACGTTCAAGCCATTGTACGTGTTCCAGTGGATTTTTCTCGTCAATGGGTGGTGCAGAATGCGCAGATTCAGGTCATTTTAGATGGAGTTGATGCACTTTCGGCCAGAATCAACGAGGGGTATATTCGAGGTGCGATCGGTTCGTGGGGGCTGAAAAACCAAGACCGCGCAGCGGTAAGCGCTTCGCACCCAACAGGACAAGGTGTAGGAAGCGCGATAGTTAGCTCAAGGATGTGGTTTAACGAGGCGAGTACCAGTACCTGGTATCTAGTGCCGGGTTTGATTGTGCTCATTTTGACCTTGATTGGAGCTTTGCTCACTTCAATGGTGATAGCCCGAGAATGGGAACGTGGAACATTGGAGTCGCTTTTTGTGACGCCAGTGCGTCCTTTGGAAATTGTGATAGCAAAAGTGGTGCCTTATCTTGTGGTTGGGTTTACGGATCTGCTGATTTGTTTGATGGCAGCACGGTTTCTCTTTGAGGTGCCCATTCGAGGGTCTTTGTGGGTTATTTTGCTCGTTTCTCTGATTTACCTACTGGTCTCGCTTTTTTTGGGACTTTGCATTTCTGCTGTTACGCGAAATCAGTTTGAAGCGAGTCAAGGGGCACTGCTTTTGAGCTATCTTCCCGCAGTGATGCTTTCTGGCTTTATTTTTGACTTGAGAAATGTTCCTGCGCCCATTCAAATGGTGTGCCAGACGTTGCCAGCTACGCATTTTATGGGTTTATTGAAGACTCTCTTTTTGACGGGTGATAATCATGAGTTGGTGCTAAAGGATGGGCTGATTTTGTTAGGCTATGCTCTAACCTTGCTAGCGATTACCTGTTGGCGTATGCGTAAATGCTTAAAGTAGGGAGAAGAACATGATATGGTACCTTTATCTCTCCCAACTTTGGGCCTTGCTCAAAAAAGAACTCCTCGCAATTTTGAAGGATCCCGCTTCAAGAGCGATCTTATTTGCGCCTGCACTCATTCAGTCGTTCCTTTTTGGTTATGCTGCAACGTACGATTTACACCACGTGCCCTATGCAGTTTTGGATCAAAGCCAAAGTGTTGCGTCTCGATCACTAATGGCTCGTGTAGAAGGGACGGGCGTTTTTTATCGTGTTGCTACGCTCAATTCCAGTACACAAATTGCGCATGAAATCGATTCAAGCCACGCACTCATGGTGATACATATTCCTTCAGACTTTGAGGCTCGCTTGTCCTCAGGAGATGAGGCGCCTGTGCAGCTGATTCTAGATAGTCGAAATTCCAGCACAGCAGGGCTGGTGGCCAATTATCTAGGTTCTATTGTGACGGAGTTCAATGAGGCAAGAGGCGTAGTGACTTCGGGGCTCTTTATTGAGCGCCGTGCCTGGTTTAATCCCAATTTGGAATCTCGTTGGTTCTTGATGCCAGGCTTGATGGCAACGCTCAGTATGATTCAAACTCTTCTTTTGGCAGCGCTTTCTGTGGCTCGTGAACGCGAACAAGGGACGTTTGACCAGCTTTTAGTGACGCCTCTAACGCCTACGCAGATCTTGATTGGAAAGGCGCTACCCGCCGTAGGTGTGGGCTTAATGCAGTCAACTATCATTTTCTTTGTGGTGCGTTTCTGGTTTGAAGTGCCTATAAGTGGCTCTTTGTTGCTGTTGTATGCATCACTGACACTTTTCACTGTTGCCTCTGTTGGTATTGGACTTTCAATTTCTGCTTTCGCACTTACGATGCAGCAGGCAATGCTTTATGCATTTCTCTTTATCATGCCGATGATGCTTCTCTCTGGGCTATTGACTCCAGTAGAAAATATGCCAGTTGTGCTGCAGTGGCTCACTACGATTAATCCTTTGCGTTTTGGGCTTAGTATTGTGCGTCGTATTTACTTAGAGGGTGCAGGGTGTGCAGAGATTGCAATGGATTGTTTGCCTCTTGTCTTAATAATGGCGGTGACCTTACCATTGGCGACCTGGCTCTTCCGAAATCGTCTCTCTTAAGGACGTTGTACACACAGAAAAGTGAAAATCTTTTTTCGTAGAAACAAAGGCTTAAGGTGGGGTTTGTTATACTGATGCACTTACGAAAATTTCTCGCAAAGCAGGAGCGAAGCGCTGAAGCTCTCGATCGTCCTTGATAGAAGCGCAGGACGCAAAGCCGCTCGCTCTTGAGCAAAAAAAGTTTCCCCCTTGCGAAGACGCACCTCTCCTCTTATCGCCTCTTGCGAAGAGTTTTAGAGAAAGCACACCAGGGAGTGTGCTGTGGGCGTCAGTATTATTTTTCTACTTTTTCCTGACAGAACCGTGACAACGAAGAAGATGTTTCTGCGCAGCTTTGGCTGCCAAATGAATGATTACGATACTGCCCGTATTTCTGATTTACTCTCTAAAGAAATGGGCTATGAAAGAACGGATGATCTTTCTCAGGCCGATTTGGTCGTGATGAACACCTGTTCGATCCGTGAAAAGTCTCAAGAAAAAACGTTTTCGGACTTAGGTCGTATCCGTGACATGAAAAAAGAACGCCCAGGGATGATGATCGCCGTGGGTGGCTGTGTTGCGAGTCAGGAAGGCGAAAATGTGGTCAAGCGTGCTCCCTATGTGGATGTAGTGTTTGGACCACAAACATTACACCGTTTGCCAGAAATGCTCCAAAAGCGCGTGGAGACGAATACTCCTCAGGTGGACGTGAGTTTCCCAGAAATCGAAAAATTTGATCATCTACCAGCCCCGAAAGCCGATGGCGCCGCGGCCTTTGTTTCTATCATGGAAGGCTGCTCGAAGTATTGCTCCTACTGTGTGGTCCCTTATACGCGTGGTGAAGAAATTTCACGCCCGTTAGTGGACGTGCTTCTAGAAGTTGCCCAATTAGCTGATCAGGGCGTTAAGGAAGTGACTCTCTTGGGGCAAAACGTCAACGCCTACCTTGGTGCAGGTCCAGATGGCAATCCTGTTGACTTCGCTGTGTTGCTCGACTATGTTTCCGAAATTGAAGGCATTGAACGTATTCGCTATACCACGAATCACCCGCGAGAATTTTCGCAGCGCTTGATTGATGCTTATGCTCGCTTGCCTAAGCTCGTCAATCACGTGCATTTGCCAGTACAGGCTGGTTCTGACCGCGTTTTAGCAGCGATGAAGCGTGGCTACACAGTATTGGAATATAAGTCGATTATTTGTCGGTTGCGCGCAGTGCGCCCAGATATTGCTATTGCTACTGACTTTATTGTGGGCTTCCCAGGTGAGACTGAGGCAGACTTTGAAGAAACGATGAAACTGATCGAAGAGATCGGTTTTGATGCGAGCTTTTCTTTTGTGTTTAGCCCGCGCCCAGGCACGCCAGCAGCTCGTATGGTCGATGACACCCCTTACGAAGTAAAGTCTGCTCGTTTACAACGCCTGCAGGCAGCGATCGATGCTAACGCTACGCGCATTAGCGAAGCAATGTTAGGTACTGAACAGCGGGTGTTAGTATTGGGTCCGGCCAGTCGTGGTGAAGGTTTTATGATGGCTCGTACCGACAATAACCGTATTGTGAATTTCCCTGGAGATGAATCTCTCAAGGATAAGATGGTGAAGGTTCGTATTACGAAAGTGAATACCCACACTTTGGGTGGAGAATTGGTGGCGTAACCTTTCACACATCAGAGGAAGAAACTAAAGAGAAGATGACGAAAGACAAAGCCAAAAGCACAATGTCTCTCTCGTTTGACGCGAGTAATACTGCCCTCGCTTCGTTGTGTGGGCCGACTGATCAGAATATCCGTGAATTAGCCTCTCAGTTAGGGATTGAAATTCGTCGCCGCGGAAGTGTGTTTACGCTCACGGGGGAAAAATTCATGATTGAACAGGCTGCTTCGAATCTCGAAACCCTTTTGCGTCAAGTCGAAAAGACAGGGAAGTCACTGGATGTTACGGATATCCAGTGGCTGTTTGTGGGGCAGGGCGACCACAAAACACGTCACTCTATTTCCGAAGAGGATGATGGTCGGGGAACTGTTGACCTCAAAACACGACGTCGAGATTTGCAGGGTCGCACCACTAATCAGCGTCTTTATTTGAACTCGATTTTGAGTCATGACATCAGCTTCGGGATCGGTCCCGCTGGTACTGGAAAGACCTACCTAGCTGTCGCTACGGCAGTAGATGCATTTGAGCGCGGAAGTGTTGAACGTATTGTTTTAACTCGCCCAGCGGTTGAAGCAGGGGAGCGCTTAGGCTTTTTGCCAGGCGACTTGACCCAAAAGGTGGATCCTTATTTGCGCCCTCTTTACGATGCTCTCTTTGATTTAATGGGATTTGAGAAGTCACAGCGCCTGATGGAGCGTCAATTAATCGAAGTTGCGCCACTAGCTTACATGCGTGGGCGTACTTTGAATAACGCCTTTATTATTTTGGATGAAGCCCAGAACACGACGCCAGAACAAATGAAGATGTTCTTGACGCGTATCGGCTTTGGTTCCAAGGCCGTAATTACTGGGGACATTACCCAAATTGACTTGCCAAGAGGAGTTCCTAGTGGTCTCAAGCATGCTGCGAAAATTCTTGAGAATGTTCGTGGCATCTCTATTACCCGCTTCACTGCGGCTGACGTGGTACGCCATCCTTTGGTTGCACGCATCGTGCAGGCCTATGAAGCACAAGAAAACGCTGACGCTACAAACGCCAAGACTCAAGGTTAAAGGACAGAGTCATGTCGGAACTCTTAAATTTAAGCACGCAAAATTGCTCAAAATTTCCTCAGCTTCCCGCCAGAAAGACAATGAAGCGATGGATGGAAAAAGCTTGTGAACTTCCTAGCACGATTACGGTGCGTTTTGTGGATGAAGAAGAAGCTCGCGAGCTTAACCATCAATATCGTCACAAGGATTACGCTACCAATGTACTGACCTTCAACTACACGGAGGAACCAGAAGTCTCGGCTGACGTCGTGATTTGTGTGGCCGTGGTTGAGCGTCAAGCCAAGGAACAGAACAAGACCTTTAAAGAACATTTGGCTCACATGCTTATCCATGCAGTGTTGCATGCGCATGGCTATGACCACTTGGAAGAAAAAGAGGCTGAAGAAATGGAAGCTCACGAAACGCAAATCATGCTTTCGTTGAAGTTCCATGATCCCTACAACGACAAAATTGGTATCGTGCACGACTAGATACCAATAGATCAAGATCTCTATTCCTTACTGTATGGAGTTTTGTATACTTTGAGAAGTGTTTTCAAGGAAAAACACTTCTCAATGTGTTGAGGCTGCGTTGTCACAAAAGGCAATTGCAATGTGAAAATACCCTCGCTCCGCAATAGTTAACCTAAGGGCATATGTCAAATTCCAATGAGCCCCCTAGTCCGGGGAAAAATAGGACTTTTTTTGAACGCTTGGCTGCAGTTTTTCACACAGAAGAGGTGAGTGATCGCGCGGCTGTTTTAGCAATGCTCAAAGAGGCTCGTCGAAGAGATGTTTTCGATGAGGATACGCTCTCGATGCTAGAGGGTGCTCTGGAAGTGGCAGATTTGCGAGCCGCGGATTTGATGATCCCGCGTGCGCAGGTTGATGCAGTGGATTTATCTGCTCCTCGTGAAAAGTGGCTCGATGAGTTGATCCGTTCGGGGCACTCTCGTTTCCCCGCTATTGACGGCGATTTGGATAATGTGATTGGTGTGTTGCACGCGAAGGATTTGTTACAGCTCTTACTGCGCTCCAACGCGGATATTCACAGTATGATCCGTCCGGCGTGGTTTATCCCTGAAACTCAACCCATTAATGTCCTTTTGCGCGACTTTAAGGCCACGCGTAGCCATATGGCGTTGGTGATTGACGAGTTCGGTAGCATTTCAGGGTTAATTACGATTGAGGACGTGCTTGAACAAATTGTGGGCGATATTTCTGATGAATTCGACCACGATGACGACAGTCTCAATATCCAGCCAGATGGTCCTGGTCGTTGGCGTGTAAAAGCGTGGACTGGACTGGAGCAATTTAACGAATACTTCCAATCTCAACTTGAAGATGAACGGTGTGAAACCATTGGTGGTCTGATTACCGACCGTTTTGAGCATGTTCCTCGTAAGGGTGAAATGATTGAAGAAAGTGGTTTCCGCTTCCGCATTTTGGGGGGCGATGACCGTCAAATCCGCTTGCTCTCTGTTGAACGCGTGCCAGAAGCCGCCAACACAACTCCCATTGAAGAGTAAGTTTTCTTCTCATACTAGAGAGTTATGCTGATCCAAGAGCGAATTAAGTTTTTGTTCCCCTATCTGGGCGCTGCAGTAGCTGGCACGCTCTTGGTTTGCGCCTACACGCCAGAAAGCTATTCTTGGCTTGCCATTGCTGGATTACTTCTCTGGTTTGGCTTACTTGCGCGTAGTGGGTCTCGTCGAGAGTCTGTTCTTTTGGGACTCATTTTTGGTCTCTTTTGGTTTGACTTAGGGCTACAGTGGACTGTTAATTCGATGACCGAGCACGGACATATGCCCTGGTTGCTCTCAGAGCTAGGGGTATTTCTGCTTGCACTACTTCTTTCTATTTCTCCAGTACTGACAGCGCTTTGCACAGGACTACGTGCTCACAATTCGCTCTTGGAACTTTCATTACGTTGGGTGAGTGCCTTTACGTTTTTTGAGTGGTTTCGCGGCGTTGGAGTGATGAAGTTTGACTGGCTTAACCCTGCGTACACAACCCTAGACTTGCCTATCGCAGGCTGGGCTCCATTAGTAGGGGAATACGGCTTACTACTTGCATACCTCCTGGCAATTGCTTCTCTTCTTTTGCTCGTGTGTGGTGCGCTGAAAGAGAAAATCGTAGCGTTGTGTCTCTTGGTTGCGCTAATTGGGACAAGTTATTGGTCCATGAGCCATCCTTGGTCGCAAAAAATTGATGAAGTAAAGGTTGAGCTGATTCAGCCGAATATGCCAGTTGTCGATGCTTTTACTCGTGTGCGGGCAGCAGATCGCATTCATAAGTTGATGGACATCCGGGCAAGCTTTTTTGATATCAAGGATAAGCCACTTTTTGTTTTGATTCCTGAGGGTATTGTCAATGAGCCGATTGAGCACTTATCGCCCGCAGCAGGGCGAGGTATTCAAATGCTTTTGCAGGATACTCAAGTGCCAACCTATTTGAATGCCTTCCGCATGAGCAATGGGGAATTCTTCAATACGACCTTCTTGCTTGACAATCAAGGGCTGCTCGCAACCGTTGACAAGCGCCGTTTGGTGCCTTTCGGTGAATATGTTCCGGCAGGAGCTCGCTGGTTTGTGAATCTACTGGGCATCCCTATGGCAGATTTGACGCCAGGGGCAGATACTCAGAGAACGAACCTCATCGATGGAGTGAATGTTGGGTTACTGATTTGCTATGAAAACCTTTTTGGTGACGTGCTTCGCCAATATTGGGCTACAGGAACTCCTCCTGATATCATTGCTGTAACAGCTAACTTGGGATGGTTCGGTCTAGAGGCGAATGCACAACATTTGCAAATCAGTCGTTTACGTGCTCTTGAAGTTGCTCGTGCTATTGTGAGCGTATCCAATAATGGTTTGAGCGCAGTTGTGGATACACAAGGAAAAATTCTTTCCACTTTACCAATCAATACAGCTGATGTTGACGTCGTTTCTGTGCCTAAGATGCAAGGCGAAGCAACGCCTTATGTCCGGGTAGGAGTTTGGCCTGTGCTAATGGTTGTGATTTTACTTTTTGGCTTTGCACTTTGGCGTCGAGAAGGAAGAAACGAAAACTAAAAAGGGCTGTTTTTCGAACAAAATAGACACCTAAACGCTTGTTAAGCGCTTGAAAGTGATAGGTTTCCCTCCTTATTCTGAGGTCAAGAAAGTCGTAATAAGAGTACAATAGACGCCATCTTTATTTCCCTAGCAATCTAATCTAAGGGTTGGACTGTATTGGGGAAAGAAGACGCTCATTTTGCCTTTGAGAGCGGATTGAAAGTCTTCACTGGAGAAAAATTTAGTGCTTTGCTCGGAGTGGAACGCTTTGGACAAAGCACTTTGTTATCTAGCGCGACCAGGAGCTTTTGTGCACTGAGGGATGCGCGACGTACACCAATCAACAATAGGCGCCGAGAAATCGGCGACAACATCGAATGATTACCTTTCAAGAAGTAATTCTGCGTTTGCAAGAATATTGGAATCGTCAAGGTTGTGCTTTATTGCAGCCTATCGATCTTGAAGTCGGGGCAGGTACCTCTCATACCGCCACATTTTTGCGTGCTTTAGGGCCAGAACCCTGGCGTGCAGCTTATGTGCAACCATCCCGCCGTCCGAAAGATGCACGTTATGGTGAAAATCCCAATCGCTTGCATCAGCACCATCAGTATCAAGTCGTCTTGAAGCCAGCGCCCACAAACATCGTTGACCTTTACTTAGGTTCTTTGCGTGCTTTGGGTATTGATACGGAAGTGAACGACATCCGCTTCGTGGAAGATAACTGGGAGAACCCAACGTTGGGCGCCTGGGGTCTTGGCTGGGAAGTCTGGATGAACGGCATGGAAGTGACGCAGTTTACATACTTCCAACAGGTCGGTGGTTTGGAATGTAAACCGATCACTGGAGAAATCACCTACGGTCTTGAACGCTTGACGATGTATTTGCAGAACTGCGATAACGTCTTTGATTTGGTTTACACCACCTGGAAGGATCCTGATGGTGAAACGCGTGTACTCACCTATGGTGACGTCTTCCATCAAAATGAAGTCGAACAATCGATCTATAACTTTGAAGCAAGTGATTGCACCAAGTTGCTCACGCAGTTTGACTACTTTGAATCTGAAGCCAAGCGCTTGATGGATGCCAATTTGGCATTGCCTGCGTATGAAATGGTTTTGAAGGCTGGTCATACATTCAATCTCTTGGACGCTCACGGTGCTATTTCCGTGACAGAACGTGCGGCATATATTGCCCGCATTCGTAATATTTCTCGAGCTGTTGCCCAAAGCTACTACGATTCTCGTGAACGCTTGGGATTCCCGATGCTCAAGAAGCACAACTAATGGACGAATGTGTGGAGAAGATAGAAATGCAAAATTTATTGGTCGAGTTACAAACCGAAGAGCTCCCACCAAAGGCCCTCTACAAATTGATGCAGGCCTTTGCTGAAGGGATTCACCGTCATTTAAAGGCGGCTAATTTCCTGAGTGAAACGTCTAGCGTCACTCCTTTTGCCACCCCGCGTCGCTTGGCTGTGCGTATTACGGATGTGCTCGCTGTGAGTCCAGATGAGGCTTTTGAGCAGAAGTTGGTACCAGTGCGCGTGGGTTTGGATGCTGAAGGTAAACCCACTCCCGCTTTACAAAAGAAGATGGCTGCACTCGGCATCTCCTGCGACGTGAGCGAATTAAAGCGTGTTGATGACGGGAAGAACGAAAGTCTCTTCTTTGCAGGCGTTCGTCCAGGTGTTGAAATTGCTGTGGGCCTTCAGTCTGCTTTAGAAGAAGCGACGAAGAATTTGCCGATTCCTAAGGTGATGACCTATCAGTTGCAGGATGGTGAAACGACCGTTTCCTTTGTACGCCCTGTGAAGCACTTGGTGGCACTTTTTGGTGCCGATGTGGTGCCCGTTTCGCTCTTTGGACTTAATGCAGGCCGCGTGACTATGGGTCATCGCTTCCATACTTCTGAACCCGTCAACGTGGCTACGGCAGACGATTACGAAAACACTCTTCGTGCTAACAAGGTTATCCCCTCTTTTGACGAACGTCGCCAGATGTTACGTGAAGGCCTGACGAAACAAGCTGAAGCACTTAACGCCACCGTTATCATGCCAGAAGACTTGCTCGAGGAAGTTTCCGCGTTGACGGAATGGCCTGTGGTTTATGAAAGTCAATTTGATGAAGAGTTCTTGGAAGTGCCGGAAGAATGTTTAATTCTGACGATGCAGTTAAACCAGAAGTACTTTGCTCTTCGCGCTCAAAATGGTAAGTTGATGAACCGCTTCCTTCTTGTTTCCCAGCTCGAGGCAAAGGATGGTGGCATTGCAATTTCTTCGGGTAACGCTCGTGTGGTTCGTGCTCGCTTAGCTGATGCGAAGTTCTTCTACGATCAAGACCGCCAGCAGACGTTGGAAAGTCGTGTTGAAGGCTTGAAGCATGTCGTTTACCACAACAAGTTGGGCTCTCAGGCTGAACGTATGTTGCGTGTGAAAGCAATGGCTAAGCGCTTTGCAGAACGCTTGGGCGCTAACGCAGTACACGCCGAACGTGCTGCCCTCTTGGCTAAGGCCGACTTACGTACACTGATGGTTGGTGAATTCCCAGAATTGCAGGGTATTATGGGAGAGTATTACGCTCACCATGATGGTGAAGCGGATGATGTTGCTTTGGCAATTCGTGAACACTATCAGCCTCGCTATGCTGGTGATGAGCTCCCATCCACGGGTGTCTCGTTAGCGGTAGCTTTGGCCGACAAGATGGAAACGTTGGTCGGTATGTTTGGTATCGGCCAGATGCCTACCGGTGAAAAAGATCCGTTCGCCTTGCGTCGTCACGCTTTAGGTGTGTTGCGCATGTTGATCGAAAAAGCCTTGCTTGTGTCGCTTGAAGATTTGATTAATGATGCTTGGGCTGAAGAAGCGGGGGTACCTGGCATTCAGGATAACCGTGAAGCCCTCGCTCAGTTTTTCAAGGATCGCTTACGCGTCATGCTTCGAGATATGGGGTACAGTGCTTTGGAAGTGGAATCTGTGATGGACTTGAACCTTCAGGTCTTGAACGATATCACGAAGCGTCTTGCAGCTGTCCGCTCCTTCATGGCTTTGCCAGAAGCTAGCGCTTTGACAGCAGCTAACAAGCGTATTGTGAACATTTTGAAGAAGACTGAAGAAGCTATTCCAGATCAGGTTGATGAGACCTATTTGGTTGAAGGTTTGGAAAAGTGCTTGTATGTACAGTTGCAGATGATTGTCCCGAAGGCTTCCGCCGCTTTTGCTGCAGGTGAGTATGAGAAAACGCTAGCCGAAGTTGCTAAGTTGAAGGATGCAGTAGACAACTTCTTTGCAAATGTGATGGTTAACGCAGAAGATGTAAAACTTCGCCAGAATCGTCATGCTTTGTTGAAGGCACTCTACAATGCAATGAACCAAGTGGCCGAAATTTCACGACTTGCATAACTCTCTGTTGTGCTATCGTGATATAGACAGTTGATAGAAAAAAGGGAATTCGGTATCAATGCTGAATTCCCTTTTGCATAAGGATAAAGATGTCGACATTTCGTGGAATTTTGTTTTATTGCTATCTTGCCGTTTCGCTGATTTTTTTGGCGGCAGGGGTTTTGATCACGATGCCGTTTTCTTCAGCGATTTGGCGCTATAACATGTTTTGCCGCCCATGGGGACGAGTGAGTATCTATGTGCTAGAGCTCCTCTGTGGGGTGCATCATCGTGTGATTGGCCAAGAGAATATGCCGTCTGCTGATCAATCCGTGGTGGTGTTGAGTAAGCACCAGTCAGCATGGGATTCATTTTGGTTGGGTGGTTATCTGACTAATCCAGCTTGCTTCCTCTACAAAAAGTCACTTAACTGGATTCCAGGTTTAGGTTGGGCGCTTTGGGGCATGGATATGCTTTCTGTCGATCGCAAGAAAGGGCGTAGCTCCTTTGAAAGCTTTATGGAAAAAGGTCCCAAGAAGCTCGCACAGGGCTTTTGGATCTGCCTTTTTCCAGAAGGAACGCGAGTACCTCCAGGGGAACATGTGAAGTACAAGACTGGAGGTGCCCGTTTTGCCTGCGCCACTGGGACTCCGATTTTGCCGATTTGCCACAATGCAGGGCATTGTTGGCCTAAAGACAGTATCGCTAAAATCCCTGGTACGATCACTGTCTCCATAGGCCCACTCATCCAGACAGTGGGGCGTGATCCCCACGAAGTGACTCGTGAAGTGGAAGAATGGATCGAAAATGAATTGGTCCGTTTAGAAAAAGAGGAGTGCTAATGGCTTGGCCGAAGTCGGTACTCGTTGATGGTAGCTCAGGAATGCGAGAATTTTTTGGCGACCAAAATGGGGTGGAGGTGCGGCTACGTTATACATTACGACGCTCAGAAAGGATTCGCCGTCTAAGTATCGCGGTCACAATGAAAGGCGAAGTTTTAGCTCGTGCACCGAAGTGGACGCCAATCTATATGGTTGATCAGATGCTTGAAGAGCATCTTGGATGGATCGAGAAGCAACTCGGCAAAATGAAAGAGCGCCAATGCCAACATCGAGTCGGAGAAGCTGACAGCGTGATGGCTTGCAAGCCTGAAGATGGTGGGTATGTGCCCTTCTTGGGAAGACGGGCTACGATACGTCTGGGTGCAATAAGAATGCACTACGATGAAACGACTCACGAGATACATCTTCCTCTCGCGAAAGAGGCCTCTGAGCTAGAGGTTCGCGACATGCTAAAAAGCTTTATGTGCGAAGAGGCTATTGCTCGTTTTTCGTATCACTTAGAGATATTCAAGCCCCAGCTTCAGATACTTCCCACTAAATGGCAACTTTCTAATGCCCAAACGCGTTGGGGCGTGTGTACTTCTCGTCGTCATATTCGAGTGTCTTGGAGATTGATGTTTTTTGCACCTGCGGTTGCCCGTTATGTGTTAGCACATGAGTTAGCGCATCTTGTGCATCCCAATCATTCAGAGTACTTTTGGAAAGAAACGGAACGCCTTGATCCAGAGATGAAAAAGCATCGCACAACACTACGTCGTTGGGCGATGTCGGAGCTTCCAGATTTAGGCTAACGAACACAAGAGAAAAGATGCCGATCAGGCATCTTTTCGGCTATTCAGTCTTTTCTTTTTGTGTGGCAATCGCATTCGTGAGGTGCACGAAGTCGTGCACACTCAGCGTTTCTGCGCGCGCTGCAGGATCAATCCCAACCATCTCGAAAGTCGCATTATTAGCGAGTGCTGATAGGGAATTGCGTAGAGTTTTCCGACGTTGCTGGAAGGCTTGAAAGACGACCTCTCCTAAGAGTTTAAAGTCGACAGGAGGTAAATCCTTCTTGGCTTTTGGAACCATGCGAACAATAGAAGAGACCACCTTAGGAGCTGGAGTAAAAGCCCCAGGGGGCACGTCAAAGAGTTTATACATCTGATAGCGATACTGGAGCATCACAGAGAGGCGGCCATACGTTTTGCTACCAGGCTCTGCCACCATGCGATCCACAACTTCGCGTTGAAGCATAAAGTGTTGGTCAATCACACGGTCAGTAGTTTCTAAGAGCTTAAAAAGCAAAGGAGAGGAGATGTTGTAGGGGAGGTTTCCGATGATGCGCAGACGGCAACCTTCAAGCACTGTGTTCCAATCGAGCGTGAGTGCGTCGGCTTCGATCAAACTCAATTGTTCCTCAGAGAATTGTTCACGCAAAAAAGCAGCTAAATCGCGGTCAATTTCAACAGCAGTTTCATGTCCCGTGAGCTGAATGACTTCACGAGTAAGGGCGGCCTGACCAGGACCAATTTCTACGAGGGCATCGCCCACCTGTGGATCAATGGCACGAACAATGCGCTCAATCCAGTGGCGGTCATGGAGAAAGTTTTGTCCAAAGCGTTTACGGGCATGGTGCCCAGCTAACCATTTTTGAGTCACGGTGGAGAATTCTCAAAAGGAAGGAATAAAAAAGGAACTGCCTCATTATACGGGCATGAATGCAAGAACGACTCTTTAGCATCTCTGAAAAATAGGAAAGCCACTTCATTTGAAGTGGCTTTCTCATCTTTAAAAGATGTCCTCAGCGAAATTAACGAGCGTTAATGTCGCGAATTTCAACATAAGCTTCATCACGCAACTGACGCTGCCAATTGTATACGGCTTCAGAGAGTTTCTTTTCACGAATAGCCTGACGAGCCATCAAGCGAATACGTTCCGGGTTACCTTGATCTTGTTTCTTGCGGTCTAAAACTTGAATCAAGTGATAGCCAAACTGCGTTTTCACTGGAGTGGAAATTTCATTAGGCTTCAGCTGGTTCATGACGCTTTCAAAAGCGGGTACCGTATCACCCGGCAAGACCCAACCTAAGTCACCACCACGCGTAGAGCTTGCATCTACGGAGTTCAATCGAGCCATAGTCGGGAAGTCGGTTTCGCCCTTCAAAATACGTTGACGAATGTCATTTAAGCGACGTACAACTTCAGCTTCAGGCATCATGTCGCTCACAAACATTAAGATGTGGCGAACGTGAGTTTCTTCGACTGGGCCCGTCAAAGCAGAGCTCTTGGCCTGGCGCTTATCAATTACCTTGAAGATCTGCCAAGAGTTATTGATGCGAAGCATGAAGAGACCACCAGCGGGGAGGTTGCTCGTCAAAGCTTGACGAAGGGCTGGCGGATAGTCTTGAGCGGAGTGCCAACCTAAATCGCCACCCTGAAGAGCGTCTTCAGAGCGGGAGTAAGTCGCAGCTAAGGTGTCAAAAGCTTTGCCAGAACGCGCTTCCTCTAAAACTTTTTCTGCTAAGGATTTTACGACAGAATCGTTTTCAGCATTTTCAACTGGCAATACGATGCGGGCTAAGTGGAATTCTTGTCCTTTAGTCTGAGCGGCTTGTTCCGCCAAGTAGGCGTTAATTTCTGGTTCAGAGATTTCAATCTTCTGGTCCACTTCATGTTCACGCAAACGCTGTGTGATGATTTCATCACGAATCTGCTGACGGAATGCGTTGAACGACACTCTGTCGGCTAAAAGACGCTGACGAAGGGCTTCTACCGTTAAATTGTTCTGCTGAGCGATCTGTTCTATAGAGGCGTTAACCATTTGATCGTCTACGCGCAAACCAGTATCTTGAGCACGTTGCAAAATGATGCGTTCAAGGATCAAGCGTTCCAGTACTTGGGAGCGCAACTGGTCCATAGGGGGCAATTGAATGTTCTGACGACGCAAATTCAAGGCCACCGCATGAACGCGGTCCTGCAATTCGTTTTCCGTGATGACATCTTTGTTGACCACTGCAACAATCTGATCCAAAGCACCAGAATTGTTTTGGGCAAGAGAAGCTGCTTCAGCAGCCGGATTCTCAGTTCCAGTGGCTACGGCTGTGTTAGGAGCAGCGGCAGCCGAAGCCAGGGTTGGTAACTGGGCCGTTGCCAGGCCAGCAAGCAAAAAAGCAATGGTCTTCAAGTTATTCATAGTAATCATACTGTCCGATGTTGTCAGGGACCATGGTAGGAGCTTGGTAACCCTGAATATTACGAGAGAGAACTGTACCAGGGTTAGAACCGATACTGCCTAATCCATTTAACTCAAGTTGTAAGAAGAAGTTCGTTTCGCGTGTATCGTATTCGGTGTTGTAGCGTTGGACTACAGCACGGAACGTCCAGCAATTGTGGATGTACTCGAAACCGACCAATTGTTCGATCGGACTCTTCTTGTAGAAGGAATAGTTGTAGCGCATCAACGCAAAAAGCCGATCAGTGATTGGCCACTGCATAGCGAGGTCAATCTGCTTGATGCGGTCTGCATCGATACTTGTACGATCGTTAAAGCGGTAGTAGAGACCGATAACCGACATGGGTTTAGGCTGCCAACGAATCCCCGCCATCGCCTTTACGAAACGATTTTCAGAGGTGGAGTACTGCACTGCGCTATCGGCATACAGACTACGCGTTAAACGGGCGCCCACGCTCGCGAAAATGTCGCTCTGGTTCACCCCTACGCGGTAGGGGTTGGTTTGTGTGCGGTAGTCAGAGGAGAAACCAACACGTTGGTCTTCAAAGTACTGACGTTGACCGATCGTTGCGCGGAAGAGTTCTGCCCCAGAGGAGCGATCAATAAAGCGAGCCGTCAAAGCCGCAGAGAGCTGATTGGCCTCACTCACACGGTCATACCCAGTAAAGGCATTTTCCGAGAAGAGTGAAGTAATGTTCAAGTCTGCTACCCATGTGTCAAACACAGGAATATCATCCTGATTGCGGTAGGGCGTATAGGTGTAGAACAGGCGGGGTTCTAAGGTTTGTAGCGCGGGCTGACCAAACCAGGAAGAATCGCGTTCAAAAATCAAACCGCTATCCAAACTCACTGTTGGCGTAATACGAGACGGTGTACGGTTCGTGTATTGCGAGTAGCTATCGATATCTTTGAGCTGATACCAAACACCTAACATCGAAACTTTCGGCGTCAAGAACCAAGCGGCCCCACGCAACGGATAGGCGACCGTCTGTTGGGCAACAAAACGATCACCGCCAATCTTTGTCTGATGACGGAAGCGGGTGGCATTAATGTAAGAGGTAAGTTCAAACCCTTTGTAGTCACCGACATATCCCTTCAGGGTTACGCTTGGAAGCTTTTCATACGGGATCGTACCAGTACGAATGGTTTGGTTTTTGTTGACCTCAACGCGGGCATTCCAATAGGGAGAATTGGCATAACTTACGTTGAAGTTTTGCGAAAGAATAGACGTTGACGATTCGCGAATATTTCCGGAGAAGTCCGAGATGAAATCGTCGTCCGAAACGTGGTTGTAGTCTACGGCTGCAGACCAGGGACCATTGCGATATTGCCCCACGATGCGTTCGCTAGAGCGAGTTTCATGAGTTTCTTGATCTTTGGGTAAGAAGTCGTAGTAAATCTGCCCCGAAAAGTGTTCTTGCAACACACGAGCTTCGGTGCGCAACATAGCGCCGCGTTTTGTCATCACGCGAGGCGTGAGAGTCAAGTCGTAATTGGGTGCAATATTGAAGTAATACGGCGTCATGATATCGATACCACGGCTCGAACTCATCCCGAAGGTTGGCACCAAGAAACCAGAGCGACGTTCATTTCCAATGGGGAACATAAACCAAGGAGAGCCAAAAATAGGTACTCCCATAAAGTGGAACGAAGCCCACTTACCCGTTGCCGTCTGGTCATACTCATCGATGCTTAGTTCATTGAGGCGAATAAACCAAGATTCTTCGTCTCGAGGACAAGTCGTCACTTTGACGTCTTCCATCGTGGTGGTGTCCCCAGAAAGGAAGCGCACATTTTTCGCGCAACCACGAAGTTTGCGGGGTGCGTATTCATATTCAGCATCCGTCATTTCGCCAGATTTTTCGGTGAGTCGATATTTCATCGAAGGACCGGAGAAGGAAGTACCGAGGCGATAAAGGCGAGCATTCCCAACGCTTTCCACCTCGTCGGTGGCCTGTGTATATGTGATGCGATCCCCCTTGAGAATAGCGCCACCGCGGCGCACTTCGGCATTTCCGATCAAATGCAATTGATCTTCGGGGTTGCCCTCAATGCGGTCAGCCGAAACCACACTCGCCATATTGCCATCATCATTGGTGAGGTTTTTCGGATCAAGCGAAGTGACCGATTGAAGCTGAAGAGTCGTCGCGCTCAATGAGGGAAGAGCGTACGAAAGCGCAAGAGCAGAAGCAAGACAAAGGACAATTTGTCGGGGTCTTGAACGATACATGGGTAGAACCTGTGATTAAAGGTGACAGATGAACCATCACTCTATAATATAGCTGGCAGAAATTTTCTAACGATTATAAGCGTTCAGACTGCATTTACGCAGAAAGAATGCAAAGAGATCTCAAAGAATAAAGGTTAGCGTATGATTAGTTCGGCAACAACGGCTTCCGAAACGCTTCAAAAATGGCTTTCTGGGCTCGATTCGAGCTACGGTCTTGTACTCTCTACACTTAGAAAGGCGAGTAGTGATGCAGGTTTTCGTGAATATTGGCGCATTGATACTCAAGAAGGAAAGAGTCTGATCGCGATGGATGCCTCGCGAGAAACACAAGAGAGTTTTGATGCCTTCCTTCAAATTGATCGTCTCATGGGAGACGAAGCCCGCATCAAAGTGCCTCAAATTAAAGAGGCCGATACTGAACAAAGACTCATGCTCCTTAATGACTTAGGGACGCAGACTGCGCTCAATGTCGTAGACGAAAATAATGCGCGCGCCATCATGGAAGAAGCGATTGATATTTTGGTGAACTGGCAATCGATTTCTCGTCCTGGTGTTCTGCCTCCTTATGACCGTGAAGTGCTCAATTGCGAAATTCATCTTTTCCCAGAGTGGTATGTTGCTCGCCATCGCGCAGTTACGTGGGACGAGCAAGAGCAAGAGTGGTGGGATATGTCTGTGAAGGCGATTCTCGACAACGTCACAGCTCAGCATCGAGTGTTTGTACACCGTGATTTCATGCTTCGTAATTTCATGGTGACGCCAGAAGGGCTGGCTGTTCTTGATTTCCAAGATGCACTTTTTGGCCCTGTGAGTTACGACATTGCTTCACTCTTGCGAGATGCCTTTATTTCCTGGAATGAGAGCTTTGTGCTCGATATGACGATTCGTTATTGGGAAAAAGCTCGTAAAGTCGGTATCCCTATTCCCACAGACTTTAGCGAGTTTTACCGCGATGTGGAATTTATGGGGTTACAACGACACCTCAAAGTCGCAGGCATTTTTGCTCGACTCAACTATCGTGATGGCAAGCCGAAGTATCTTGCAGATACGCCACGTTTCATTGAATATATCCGTCATACAGCGCGTCGCTACATTGCGCTCTCTCCCTTGCAGCATTTGATTGACAACCTGGAAGGGTCTGAAGCCCAGGTCGGGTATGCCTTCTAGCGCGAGAGCAGTTTCATGAAAGCACTAATTCTTTGTGCTGGTGAGGGGCGTCGTTTGCGTCCCATAACCCAGATTCTCCCTAAGCCACTCGTCTCTGTAGCTGGGGAACCTATGGTTGTGCGCCAGATTAAAGCTCTCAAAAAGGCCGGGATCACCTCAATGGTGATTAATACTGCTCATGGAGCTCGTCTTTTAGAGGCGCATCTAGGGGATGGGAGTGATTTTGGCGTTCAGCTACGTTATTCGAATGAAGGCAATAGTGCAGAAGAGGCACTAGAAACGTTGGGTGGCATCGTGAAAGCCCTGCCTCTTTTAACTGATGAGGATGAGGAAAGTTTCCTGGTGGTGGCGGGAGACATCGTCACGGACTATGACTATACCAGTTTCATTTTGGCGGAAAAAGAGCTCCTTTCCCATCAACGTGCGGCACATCTTGTTTTGGTTCCTAATCCTCCGTACCACCTCAAAGGCGACATGAGTCTTGAGCACGGCATTGTTTCTCGTGTAAGTACATCACTGACTTTTTCAAGTTTAGGTCTCTATCGTGCCGACATTTTCAAAGATCTGCCAGAAGAGCGATCTAAACTCTTTCCGTGGCTTTGGGGGTGTGTTGATGCAGATTTGGTGAGTGGGGAACTTTATGAAGGACTTTGGCTAAATGTCGGGGATTTTGAAGAACTCGCGAAAGCCAACGAAGCACTCCGCAATGACTAGGTCAGACAAAGCTGGTTTTTTACTGCGTTCACAGGGTACTCTCGCGTACAATAATGGGCAATTTTTAAGATCCCACTTCACATTACGCAATCCATGTAGAGCTGGAAAGCTTAGATCGAGGACGTATCCGTGCAGTTAGCCTGTTATCAAGTAGACGTTCCAGTCATGTTGGCCCCAATGGCTGGCATGTCTGATTTACCCTACCGAGAGATCTGCCGATCGCTCGGGGCTGGGTATGCTGTGGGTGAGATGACAAGCTCGAAGCCAGATTTGCGTGACAGCAAAAAGAGCTCAACACGTTGGGCTGAAGCCTCTGAAAGTGGTCTGCGCGTTGTACAGTTGGTCGGTGCTATTCCCGAACAACTTGCCCGGACTGCTCAATATGCTCAAGATTCTGGTGCCCAAATTGTCGATATCAATATGGGTTGCCCAGCCAAAAAAGTTCTCCAAACCGCGTGCGGTAGTGCATTAATGAAAGATGAGCCACTCGTGGCCAGAATTCTGCATGCAGTTGTCAATGCAGTGGATATTCCCGTTACACTCAAAATGCGTACTGGTTGGTCGCCAGAACACAAAAACGCCGTTAATATTGCACACATCGCTGAGAGCGAAGGAATTGCAATGTTGACGGTGCACGGTCGTACACGCGCCGATGCTTTCCGAGGTGAAGCAGAGTACGACACCATTGCTGAAGTAAAGCAAAGTGTGCAAATTCCAGTGATAGCCAATGGAGATATTACTTCGGCTCAAAAGGCGAAAGACGTGATGAAAAAAACAGGCGCTGACGGCGTCATGATCGGGCGCGCATCTTACGGCAATCCTTGGATTTTTAGTCAGATTGCCCACGAACTAGGCTATAGCAAAGAGGCTAAAATTCCTAATTTAAAAGATAGACGAGAGGTGGTGCTCGAACATATGCGCCGCCACTATGACTATTACGGAGCAGATCGCGGAGCGGTGACTATTAGAAAACACCTGCTCCACTACTTGGACGCCATTGAAGGCTCTCGCGTGGTACTCACTGAAATATGTCAAACCCGTGACGCAGATAAACAGATGGCTCTCGTAGAAACCTTTTTTGAAGAATGTTTTAGGTAGAACTTTATGGCACGCGAAAGAGAAGCTATTACCGATTTGCTCACGCAAGTTATCACTGAACCAGTGGGTGACTCGGCTTTTGACCTTATAGAGAGTCAAGAAGTTCGCCTTGATGTGGCGATAGTTCGCCAGTTGGATCGTTACTTTGCACAGCTCAATGGGGAGCAGCCTCATCCTTTGTATCCGCTCGTGATTGATGCGGTCGAAAAGACGTTGTTCGTCTATGTGATGCGTCGATGCGATGGTAATCAGTGCAAGGCGGCCAAATTGTTAGGAATCAATCGAAATACCCTCCACAAGAAGCTCGAGAAATACGAGATTCAGTGGAACTAGTTTTTTTATTTATAAGGAAATACTCTATGAAAAAACAAGCTTTGATTAGCGTCTCTGACAAGACTGGCGTCGTGCAGTTTGCAAAAGAATTGCATGCACTCGGATACCATATCCTCAGCACTGGTGGTACCGCTAAGTTGCTTACGCAAGAAGGCATTCCTTGCCAAGAGGTAGCTGACTATACTGGCTTCCCTGAAATGCTAGATGGTCGCGTGAAAACGTTGAACCCCAAGATCCACGCTGGTATTCTCGCTCGTCGCCCTGATCCTGCCCACATGGCAGCTCTCCAAGAACACAATATCGACCTCATCGATATCATCTGTGTGAACCTTTATCCCTTTGAACAGACCATTGCTAAGCCTGGTTGTACTTTTGCCGAAGCCATCGAAAATATCGATATTGGCGGGCCAACGATGATCCGTGCCGCCGCTAAGAACCATGAATCTGTGGCTGTGGTCGTCGATCCGACTGATTATCGTGCTATCGTTGACGAAATCAAGGAGAAGGGCGAAGTAACTGCCGCTACTCGTTTAGTTTTGGCAAAAAAGGTTTTTGCTCATACCGCTCGCTATGATGGCATGATCACCAACTACCTTACGCGTTTGGATGATGCGGGCGCAGTGGCTACGCCATATCCTGCTGTTTTGACGCGTCAATGGACGAAAGTACAGGACATGCGATACGGGGAAAATCCGCACCAGAGTGCCGCCTTTTATCGTGAAGTTTCTGTGGCTCCTGGTCTCTTGGCGGGCTATACCCAGCTTCATGGGAAAGAGCTTTCTTACAATAATATTGCCGACAGTGATGCAGCTTGGGAATGCGTTCGTTCCTTCACTTCTCCAGCCTGCGTGATTATCAAGCACGCCAACCCTTGTGGTGTAGGTATCGGTGTTGATGTAGCAGAAGCTTATCAGAAGGCTTTCTTGACCGATAGTAAGTCTGCCTTCGGTGGCATTATCGCTTTTAACCGAGAGGTGACCGAGGAGGCTGCTCAACATATCATCAATCAGTTTGCTGAAGTTGTCATTGCTCCGTCTTTTGAACCAGCAGCTCGTGCAGTGCTCGAAGAAAAGAAGAATCTTCGTTTGCTGACTGTGGCTAACGGTAAGGCTCAGAATGACTTTGACTTCAAGCGCGTTGGTGGTGGTATTTTGGTGCAGACACCTGATATTCAGCTTTGCTCAGAAGCTGATTTGCGCGTTGTGACAAAGCGTCAGCCGACCTCTGAGCAGATTGCTGACATGATGTTTGCCTGGAATGTGGCTCGCTTTGTGAAGTCCAACACCATAGTGTACGCCAAGGGCGGAATGACTTTAGGTGTTGGGGCTGGTCAGATGAGCCGCGTGGACTCCGCTCGTATCGCCGCTATCAAGGCTGAAGAAGCAGGTCTCTCGCTTGAAGGTTCTGTGGCAGCTTCGGATGCATTCTTCCCATTCCGAGACGGCCTCGATGTGGTGGTGGATGCTGGTGCAACTGCTGTTATTCAGCCAGGTGGTTCGATCCGAGACGACGAGGTGATTGCCGCTGCTGATGAACGTGGTATCGTGATGGTCTTTACGGGCGAACGCCACTTCCGTCACTAACCGACTTTTCTATGCTTAGAAAACAGATCTTAGAAAACAGATACGCTAAGTAGTGTTTGTTTTCAAAAAACACAGCTGTAGGGAGCGCTAAGTCGCTCCCTTTGTTGTAAATTGAAGCGAATTTAAACTTTTTTTCGAAACTCATTGAACGATTAGTTGAAGGAGTTTGTGTGCATAGCTTGAATTTCAAACGCCGCACAGTATTGCAAGCAGGTGGACTTTTAGGACTAGCCGCCTCATTCCCAGCCATGGGTCAGTTGAATATTTCCATTATTGGAGTGGGCGGCAATCAGTATCCGATTGCCGTTGTGCCCTTTGCGGGAGGAGACGTGGCGCCTGAATCCGTTCACAGCATTATTGCGGCTGATTTAGAACGCTCTGGTGCGTTTCGTATTGTGAACAATGGCTTGACGATCAAGCCAGAGGAATTGGCAAAACCGTCCAACCTGACACAGTTCGCCCAAAATGGCGCAAATGCTGTCGTTGTTGGTGCGGTGACGCGTCAGGGAGACCGTTGGGACGTCCATTACTATTTGTATGACTCGATTTCTGGGACGTCGTTGGATACTTTTGGTTTGGTATCGGGTGACCAACAGTTACGTTTGACGGCTCATCGCATTGCTGACCGTATTTATAGCAACTTGACGGGCAATGGTCCGTTCTTTGCTTCTCAGCTTGTCTATGTTTCTCAAGTCGGAAAACGTAGCTACCAATTGGTGGTTAGTGAGTCCGATGGCTATAACGCTCGTATTGCTCTACAGTCTGCGGAACCGATTATTTCGCCTGTTTGGTCTCCAGATGGTACTCGTCTGGCCTATGTGAGCTTTGAACGTAAGAAGCCGATCGTTTTTGTGCAGAATCTTGCTACGGGACAGCGTCGTGCGGTCGCGGCTTTCTCAGGTAATAATTCCGCTCCAGCGTTTTCGAGTACGGGTAGCGAGCTTGCCGTTGCGCTTTCTCGCGACGGTCTCACTCAGATCTATTTGATGAATGCAGATGGTACGGGCCTACGTCGCTTCACGCATAGCTACGGTATCGACACCGAACCAGCCTTCTCGAAGGATGGTCAGTACGTCTATTTCACGAGTGATCGCGGGGGATCTCCGCAAATTTACCGTCAAACTTTGTCTGGGGACAATGTTGAGCGAGTAACCTTTGGATCTAGTTACGCAATTAGTCCAGATATTAGTGCAGACGGGCGCTATTTGGCTTATATTTCGCGTGTCGATCGTCAATTCCGTACAGCAGTGATGGATCTTCAAACTGGTCAGTCGATTTATGTGACGAACTCAAAGTACGATGAATCGCCTTCGTTTGCTCCCAACGGCCGCTTCTTGGTGTACGCCACAGAAGAAGGCGGACGCGGTGTTTTAGGCACAGCTTCCAGGGATGGACGACTCAATACACGTATCACGAGCGAGGGTAACATTCGTGAACCGAGTTGGGGACCAATCCTGAAATAATCTGGACGAAAACGGACTCAAGATCCGTTAGAGACGAAAGATTTTTCAACAAAACATGATCAAGAATATTGATCAAAATAACATCTTTTTTGAACGCTAAAACTGTTCTCGTATTGGGGACTGGCGTTCAATGATAAATAAACAAGGAGTTTATTAATCATGACTTTCGCATTGAAAGTGGGCGCTTCCGCTCTTGCTTTGGCTTTAGTGTTGACTGGTTGTTCGAGTGTTTCTCTCGACGACGCTGATAAGGCAGGTGCCTTGTCTGGTGAAAATGCCGCTTCTGCTAACGGTAACGGTATCACTAACCCGTTTGCTGATCCATCCAATCCTCTCTCCCAGCGTTCCGTGTACTTCGGCTTTGACTCCTATGAAGTCGAACAGAAGTATGCTCCTGCTGTTCAGGCTCACGCTCAGTTCCTCAAGGTTCATCCTGATGTGAGCATTCAGATTCAGGGTAACACCGACGAACGTGGTGGTCGTGAATACAACCTTGCTTTGGGTCAAAAGCGTTCTGAAGCTGTGAAGCAGCGCTTGCAGATGTTGGGTGTTCCGGCCGATCGTGTTGAAGCCGTTTCCTACGGTAAGGAAAAGCCGATGGCTACGGGTCACACTGAAGAAGCTTGGGCCCAGAACCGCCGTGCTGATATCGTCTACCCTGCTGAAGTTATCAACGGATTATCTAAGTAATGTCTCCTCTAGCTTTGTGCTAGAGTAGGCTTAAGCATGACGAACGGCGACTCTGCTCTTAACTAAGAGAAGCGGTCGCCGTTTATTTTTATCGCTCATAAAAAAGGAAGTTGACGATGACATTGACAAAGCGACTTTTGATTGGCATGGCATTGGCTAGCGTCTTTGCTGGGCAAGCAATGGCTTTTGCCGATGATGAAGCACGTACCGCGATTTTGCAGCTGCGCGAACAAGTCAAAGACTTGCAGCAGCAGTTGGATGTGCAGCAACAGGCACAGTTAAATTTTGCTAACCATATCTCAAGCTTGCAAGAACAGAATCGTCGTCTGACAGGGCGCATTGAAGAATTAACGAATGCGTTGAAGAACGAACAGAAGTCGAGCCGCGATCTCTACCAAAACATGGATCAGCGTCTCAACAAGTTTGAACCGCAGACTATAGAAATTGACGGTCAGAGCGTTGTCGTTCAGCCAGAAGAAAAAGCTGCTTATGAAGAAGCTCAAAACGCGATTTCCAGCGAAGATTACAAAAAAGCGTTGAAACTCTTTATAGAATTCAATCGTAAGTGGAAGAAATCACCGTACCGCCCAGATGCTCTCTACTGGCAGGGCGCGGCAAGTTTTGCCGCTGAAGATTACAAGGGGACAATCAACATACAGAATCAATTGATCCGAGAATTCCCAAATAACGGTCGAGTGCCCGATGCCATGGTGAGCGTAGGCTCAGCCCAAGCGTCTCTAGGTAACTTAAAGGCCGCTACAGCGACCTTCAATAAGGTGATTACTCGCTTCCCGCAAAGCGATGCTGCAAAGACAGCGAAGCTTCGCATTAAGGCGATTTCTCGCTAACAAAATGCGTTAAGGGGTTTTCCTTTACTACTCCCATAAAAGATTTGTTAAAGATTTTCATCCCAGACGCGATATTGGTTTTGATAAAATCTTTTAAAGGTGTTGGCACTGGCTGGCACCTTATCCTTTTTATAACTGCCCGGCTCCTTTCGTAACCCGTGGAGTTTTTCTTGAAGAAGGTCTTATGAAAAATAGCAATCAAATGCGTGGAGTGGACATCTTGCATGATCCACGTATTAATCATGGTACGTCGTTCAATGATGAAGAACAGGCCCGTTATGGCTTGAAAGGTCTTTTACCCCCGACGTCTGAGAAGCGTGAAACTCAAGTGCATCGTATGCACGCCTTGTTGGATCGGTTCACAAACCCGCTCAACAAGTATTTGATGCTTGACAGCATTCTCTCTACCGACCAAGATCTCTTCTACAAGTTGCTGATCTCGTATATCGATGAATATATGCCGGTGGTGTACACCCCGACAGTGGGTGAAGTCTGCCAGCGCTTTAGTCATATCCTCATGCATCCGCATGGTGCTTTCTTGTCCATTAAGGATAAGGGCCATTTGGAAGAGTTGATCAATAATCTCCCGAACGAAGAAGTGGACGTGATTGTGGTGACCGACGGTCAGCGTATTTTGGGCCTTGGTGACCTTGGTGTGAACGGTATGGGTATCCCATGCGGTAAGTTGTCCCTCTACACGGCTTGCGCTGGTATTCACCCTGATAAGACGTTGCCAGTGGTGCTCGACGTTGGTACGAACACCCAAGAATACCTTGACGACCCGCTCTACATGGGTTTGCGCCAGAAACGTGTAACAGGGGATGAATACTTCGAGTTTGTTGACGAATTCATGCACGCCGCTCGTAAGCGTTGGCCCAATGTATTGATCCAGTTTGAAGACTTTGGTAATGCCAATGCCTTCCCGATTCTCGCGAAGTATCAGGACAACTTCCTGTGCTTCAATGACGACATCCAGGGTACGGCAGCTGTGGCTGTGACTGGCGTTTACACGGCTTTGCGTGCCAAGGGTGAAAAACTCGCCGATCAACGTTTCCTCTTCATGGGGGCGGGTGAAGCCGCCACTGGTATCGCTGAATTGATCGTCGATGCTCTCGTCGCTGAAGGCATGGATCGCGCTGAAGCTTATAAGCACTGCGCTCTCTTTGACTCCAAAGGCTTGGTCTCTAGCAATCGTGGCGATGTGCTTGCGCACAACAAGGTGCCTTTTGCACACGACCTTCCGAATTGCAAGACATTTGTCGAGGCAGTGAAGACCTATAAGCCGACTGGTATCGTAGGTGTGTCTGCTCAGCCGAAGATGTTCAACGAAGAAGTCTTGCAGGAAATGGCTAACCTCAACGAACGTCCGATAGTTTTTGCCCTTTCTAATCCGACTTCTCGTGCTGAATGTACCGCAGAAGAAGCTTATAAGTTCACCAACGGTAAGGCTCTCTTTGCTTCTGGTTCCCCGTTTGCTCCAGTGGACGTCAATGGCCAGCACTTTGTCCCGCGTCAGGGTAACAACAGCTATGTGTTCCCTGGTTTAGGTTTGGGCGCAGTGTTTGCTCGTGCCAAGTGGATGCCGACTGGTATGTTTTTGGCTGCTGCTCGTGAATTGGCTGAAACGGTGAGTGAAGCCGACTTGGCTCAAGGATCCCTCTATCCGTCTCTCGATCAGGTTCGCGAAGTGTCTATCAAGATCGCTATTGCTGTGGCCGAATATGCTTACGAGCACGGCCTCGCTCAGAATCCACGTCCTGCAGATTTAGACAAAGCTATTCGCGAATTTATGTATCACCCGCAATAAGGTGATCTCTTCATGATCTGTGTATGATTACATAGAGATAGCTTAGAAAAGCCTCCAAGCGATTTAGTTTTGGGGGCTTTTTAATACTTCACAACGTTTTTTGAGCCCGGTTTTTCTCACCATGTCTGAATTTGAACAACTTGTGTTAGATTCGGAGGATTCGACCAAAGAGACTGTATTTGCACGTCTCTATGGCGAGTCTATGGTGGGATGCCCAGACGAACTCTACATTCCCCCTGAAGCCCTGCGCATCTTCTTGGAGAGTTTTGAAGGACCGCTCGACCTGCTCCTCTATCTCATTCGCAAACAAAAGTTTGATGTGATGGATATCCCTATGGCTAAGCTCACAGAACAGTACATGCGTTATGTGGAACTAGTCAGAGAAAATAATTTAGAACTCGCCGTTGCTTATCTGGTGATGTCGGCAACACTAATGCAAATTAAGAGTCGCCTGATGTTGCCGGCACCGCCCAAGGAAGATGGCGCGGAAGCAGAAGATCCGCGTGCAGAGTTGATGCGTCGGCTGTTGGAATATGAAAAGATTCGAGAGGTAGCCAAGCTCTTAAATGAACAACCAAGAGAAGGGCGAGATTTCTGGATAGCAGAGGTAGTGCAAAACGAAAATGATATTAGTTACCCTGATATCGAAAAGAGTGATTTACAGGAGGCGTGGTCAGCTATTCAGGAAAGGATGAAGCTCGTGACTCATCATAAAGTTTCTCGTGAAGAGCTTTCGGTGAGAGAGCATATGAGCGAGATATTAAAGCGCTTATCTGCGTGTGAACGGCTCTATTTCTCAGAGCTATGGGAGGCAGGGGCAAGTAAGTATCAGATTACGGTATGGTTTCTAGCCCTTCTAGAACTAGGTAAAGAAGGGCTAGTGAAGCTTACACAGGCTAATGCGTTTGGTGAGATTTTTATTGAACAAGTTGACAGAATTTTTGGAGGTGAGGCGTAAAAATTCGGCAACTTAGAAAGTCGCTACAGACTGTGCCTCCTGCAAAGTATTTTGTCCCGTGATCAAGAATTTCGCTCTGGCATAAGCAAATTCCATATTGGGGACGGCATTCTCACCCAATGTTTCTAACATGCCGCAGCGCTGCAACTGACGGTGCGCATAGCCCGTTGCTCCTGCAATGATGAGTTCATGTCCATAGCGGTGCAAGGTTTTCGCAAAGAGCTCTAGCTGGTCTAGTGCAGAGTTATCGATGTTGAGTAGATCTGTGAAGTCAAGAATCACAATCTGTGCGGCCTCAGGTCCAGATAAACGGGCTGGATTAGTGAGGTTTTCAAGTTTTGAAATGGAGCCAAAAAAGAGCGCACCACGAATATGCCAGGCTTCAACACTGCTAGGCATATCAAAAGGCAAGGTCACTTGGTCCACTGCAGTCAGGGTATTCATACGCACTAAGAATGCAATACACGCAAAAACCAGTCCCACTTGAACGGCAACTGTCAAGTCAAAAATCACAGTCAAGAAGAAGGTGATGAGAAACGTCAGACCGTGGGAGAAAGAGCGTTGCTTTAGGCGGAAGAATTCTTTCCAATTTCCCATATTTGCCGCGACATAAACCAGAATCGCAGCCAAGGCAGCTAGAGGAATATTGCTGGCAAGCGGAGCGGCGGCAAGAATCACGATCAAGAGCGTGACTGCATGTACGATACCTGCAATAGGCGAGAAGGCACCTGATTTAATGTTCGTAACTGTACGCGCAATTGTGCCTGTTGCAGGAATTCCACCAAAAAGAGGGCTCATCATATTGGCAACGCCTTGAGCCATCAACTCTTGATTGGGGTTATGGCGATCATCCGTCATCGTATCGGCGACACGGGCGCAAAGCAAACTTTCAATCGACCCTAAAATTGCGAGAGTCAACATTGGTCCAATTAAGCTCTTGGCACTAACCCATTCAAATTCAGGCAACGCAAAGCTCGGTAGTGTTTGTGGGATGCCGCCGAATTTTGAGCCAATTGTGTCCATGGGAAGCTGGAAGACGCTCACCGCGACCGTTGCCAAAATAAGCACGACGACGGTCCCAGGCCATTTTGCCATCCAACGCTTCCATTGTGGGCTGTTGTTGAGGTAGCCTTTAGGCCAGAATTTCAGAAGAACAAAACTCACTAGTGCAACACCAAATGCCCAGGGATTAAACGAGTCAATATGAGCCACAATTTCGCGAATTTGACCAAAAAAGTCTGCAGGCATCTTCGCGATACTGAGCCCTAAGAAGTCTTTTACTTGTTGTAGTCCGATCATGACGGCAATACCATTGGTGAAGCCAACCACGATGGAAATGGGGATGAATTTGACGAGTCCCCCAAGCTTAAAGAGCCCCATGAGAAAGAGGATAAGCCCAGAGCCCAGGGTTGCAATTAATAAGTTGGGGAGACCGTACTGAGCGATAATGCCATAGATGATGACCACGAAGGCGCCAGCGGGACCGCCGATCTGAACCCGACAACCACCCAGAAGAGAAATCAAGAAGCCTGCAACGATTGCGGTATAGAGCCCTGCTTCGGGAGGAACGCCAGACGCGATACCAAATGCCATGGCAAGTGGTAATGCCACCATTCCAACAGTGATACCGGCAGAGATGTCACGAACAAATTTATGGTGAGAGTACTCCGACAGTGTGTCGACAAGCACTGGGTGGAATTTTGCCAATGGAAGATGGGCAAAAAACTCTTTGGTGGACTCAGAGATGCGCATTGAGGTCTGTCTAACTGGTTGTGGTATCGCGTGCGAACAGATGGTCACTCGCGTAAAGTTTTTATTGGAATATTTTTCCCATCTAATCATGGGAATGTCCACAAACAGAGTACCTGCTTGTGGACATAGATGTAAAGTTTTTTCTTCGTGAGGAATTGCTTGGAGGGTTCCCCACGGTATTTTGCCTAAAAAGTAAGCCGCTCTTAGTGAACGCGCATACCTGGCACGGCACCAGAGTCGGGTGAGAGCAAGAAGAGACCGGCTTCCTTGTTCTTGGCATCCGAAGCGGATAAGACCATGCCCTCAGAAACCCCAAAACGCATCTTGCGCGGAGCCAAATTAGCCACCACGATGGTCAAACGACCTTCAAGATCTTCTGGAGAGTAAGCAGACTGGATACCAGAGAAGACATTACGCAAACGACCTTCTCCAAGATCGAGCGACAATTGAAGTAACTTGGTAGAGCCCTCAACGCGATTGCACTTCACAATTTTGGCAACGCGAAGGTCAACCTTGCTGAAGTCCTCGATCGTGCATTCGGCCTCGATAGGTTCGTTGCCTGGTACAGGGGCGGCTTCTTCAACCGCAATTTCGGGAACAAGCACATCCAACTGTTTTTCCATATCAACGCGTTGCATCAGATGCTTAAACGGCTGAACCTGATGAGAGGCGGTCAAATGATTGTTTACGTCTTTCCAGACGAGCGGTTCGATCGACAAGAAGCTTTCTACGCGTTCGGCAGTAGCAGGAAGTACTGGTTTCAGGAAGAGCGTTAGCAAGCGGAAGCCTTCAAGAGCAATCGAGGAAATCTGCTGGAGTTCCTTTTCCTTGCCTTCTTCTTTGGCCAATTCCCAGGGCTTTTCGCGATCCACGAATTCATTGATCTGGTCAGCCAATTCCATCACGAGCCGAGTGGCGCGAGCGTATTCGCGTGCTTCATAGTAGGCTTGAATTTCCTCAGCGCGAGCACGAATACCCTGAAGTAATTCGTGGTTCATCACGCTTTCATCCACTTTCCCGTCAAAGCGTTTTACGATGAAGCCAGCAGCACGGCTAGCGATATTGACGTACTTACCGATTAGGTCAGAGTTGACACGCTGAGCGAAGTCAGCTTTTGTGAAGTCCACGTCTTCCACGCGAGAGTTCATTTTAGCGGCGAGGTAGTAGCGTAACCATTCAGCGTTCATCCCCAATTCCAGATACTGTAACGGAGAAATACCAGTGCCGCGGCTCTTACTCATTTTTTCGCCATTGACGGTCATGAAGCCATGGGCGTTAATGTGATCGGGGACGCGGAACGGCTTGCCAGCAAAGTGCAACATGGCAGGCCAGAAGAGCGTGTGGAAGTAGATGATGTCCTTACCGATGAAGTGAATCTGTTCAGTCTTTTCGTCCTGGAGAATTTCCTCAAAATTCAAACCCTTCTTGTCGCAGTAGGCTTTGAAAGAGGCAAGGTAGCCCACAGGAGCGTCAAGCCACACGTAGAAATATTTACCTGGAGCATCCGGAATGGCGATACCAAAGTAAGGCTCATCACGCGAAATATCCCAGTCGTTCAAATTGCCGTCTTCGCCCAACCACTCGTTATCTTTAGCTAAAACTTCAGGTTGAACACGCGGCGTGCCATCGGGACCATTGCCCTTAGACCATTCGCGCAAGAATTCAACACACTTCGGATCCGATAAGCGAAAGAAGTAGTGGGTGGACTTGCGGATTTCAGGACGAGAGCCAGAAAGCGTGGAATAGGGGTTAATCACTTCCATCGGAGTGTATACAGAAGAGCAAACTTCGCAGTTGTCCCCATACTGGTTTTGAGCGCCGCAACGCGGGCAGGTACCCTTAATGAAGCGGTCCGCCAAGAACATACCCTTGACGGTGTCGTAGAACTGTTCGATTTCTTTCGTGTAGATAAGCCCAGCGTCTTTGAGACGGCGGTAAATTTCTTGACTCAGTTCATGATTTTCTGGCGCATCAGTGCTGTGCCAGTGGTCAAAACTGATATGGAAACCGTCAAAGTACTGCTTACGGCCTGCAGCAATTTCAGCCACAAATTCTTGTGGCGAGATGCCACGCTTTTGCGCAGCAATCATGATCGGAGCGCCGTGCACATCATCGGCACTCACGAAATGGACGGTATTTCCAGCCATTCGTTCGTGACGAACCCAGATGTCAGCCTGGATATATTCCATGATGTGACCAATGTGGAAAGGACCGTTAGCGTAGGGTAATGCCGACGTAACAAAAATATTTCGTTGACTCATGATGTCGCGTATATCTCTTTGGAAATTGTGCAATAAAAAGCGCTGAAACTTATGCCAGCGAACTCATTATTTTACTCGAGCAATGGAAGGCTGTCTCAGTAAATGGCAACCGCGTTAGAAACTAAGCGATTTTGCGTAAAGATACCACCAAAGAAAATTACCTCATTCCAGAGTGTTAGGTCGAAGAAGGGTGTTCCTGAAGGGGCTACATCAGTTACAATCAAGAAATTACCAAGATTTGTAGCGTGCGGAATTTATATCACACGACAAAGTGCGCTACTTCAAGCGGGAGATAAATTTATGGCAATTACCACAGAAGCAATCAAGGAAGCGCTTTCGGGCCTCATTGATCCTGTTGTCGGTGTGGACTACGTATCGGGCAAGATGTTTAAGAGCGCCGAGACCGATGCGGAGGGTAACGTAACCCTTAATATCGAGTTGGGTTATCCAGCCCGTACCTATGCAGAAAGCGTAGGCGAAACGATTGGCTTAGCGGTGAAAAACCACACTGGTGCCAAAACGGTTAACGTGAACATCACTCAAAACATCATTGCGCACAAGGTTCAAGGCACCTTGCGAGTTCTTCCCAATGTGAAAAACATTATCGCAGTGAGCTCTGGTAAGGGGGGGGTGGGTAAATCTACGGTTTCTGCTAATTTGGCTCTTGCGCTCGCTTATGAAGGTGCTAGCGTAGGTGTGTTGGATGCAGATATTTATGGTCCTAGCCAGCCCCAGATGTTGGGCGCGGCTAGTGGCAAGCCAGTCAGTACCGACGGTAAGACGATGGAGCCCATTACCTCTTTAGGTTTGCAGATTAACTCCATTGGCTTCATGGTTGGCGATGATGAGCCAATGATTTGGCGTGGTCCGATGGCCTCTGGCGCTCTTCAGCAACTTATTCAGCAGACCAATTGGCAAGAGTTGGACTATTTGATCGTTGATATGCCTCCAGGAACGGGTGATATTCAATTGACTCTTTCTCAGCAGGTTCCGCTGACCGGGGCAGTGGTCGTGACTACCCCGCAGGACATCGCATTGATTGATGCGAAGAAAGGGTTACGCATGTTCCAAAAGGTGAATGTGCCGATTCTTGGTGTAGTCGAAAATATGTCGGTCTTCATTTGCCCGCATTGTGGTGAGGTTGAACATATCTTTGGTGAAGGTGGCGCAAAGAGCATGTGCGAAAAATATGGCACGCCACTCTTGGGCGAATTGCCGCTTTCTGCGAAGATTCGTGAGCAGGCTGACAATGGCTTGCCGACAGTTGCAGCAGATCCTGAGTCCCCAGAAGCCAAAATTTATCGCGATGTTGCCATGAAAGTGGCTGGCTCTGTGGCGAAGTTGGGTAAGGATTACTCGGCGAAGATGCCAGGCATTAAGGTAGTTCACGACTAACTGCTTGTCGTTTTTACAACATAAAACAAAAGAGCTTCAACTACCTGTAAAAGTTAAAGCTCTTTTTTGAGAAGGGGTTTCTACAATGAGTAGAAGCCCTTTTTTAATCATCAAAGGTCGGGGTTTCAACGCCCAAGACTTTGTGCAGTTTCGGAGAAGTTGTCGTGTACTGCAAAAGCACACGCTTTTCTGGGAAGACATAGTCGCAGGCAGCGAAAGCGGCCAAGGCGCATTCATGAAAACCCGATAAAATGAGTTTCTTCTTGCCAGGATAGGTGTTGATATCGCCTACAGCGAAGATGCCAGGAATATTTGTTTCAAAGCGAGCGGTATCGACCACAATCTGTTTACGTTCCAGGTTGAGCCCCCAGTTTTCGATAGGACCGAGTTTGGGCTGTAAACCGAAGAAAACTAAGAGGTGATCCAACGGGATACGACGCGTCACGCCATCAGCGCCAGCAACAGCTACCTCAGTTAAACGGTCATTTTCTTCAATAAAGCCAGTGACCTGACCGACTTCAAACTGCATTTCCCAGTTCTCACAGAGTTCTTGCATCTTGGTGACGCTAGCCGTTGCTGCACGGAAGCCATCGCGGCGGTGAACGAGTACTACGCTTTCAGCTTTGCCAACTAAGTTGAGCGTCCAGTCAAGTGCGGAGTCACCACCACCGCAAATCACAACGTTCTTACCTTCAAAAATGGAAGGATCGGTACAACGGTAGTGGAGCTGAGTTCCTTCAAATTTTTCGATGCCCTTAACTTTCAATGGACGAGCTTGGAAGGAGCCGACGCCTGCGGCAATGATCACCACTTTGGACTTAAAGCGCGTACCAGCGCTTGTTTCAACGTAAAAGCGACCATCTTCTTGCTTTTTTACGCGGGTCACTTCCTGATTGAGATGGAAGACAGGGTGAAACGGATGAATCTGCTTTAAAAGATTTTCCGTGAGCTCATAGGAAGAGCAGACAGGAACAGCCGGAATATCATAAATGGGCTTCGTTGGATAGAGTTCCATACACTGTCCGCCGACATTACGTAACGAGTCAACTACGTGTGCTTTGATTTCCAAGAGCCCAAGTTCAAAGACTTGGAAGAGACCTACAGGGCCCGCGCCCACAACGACAGCATCGGTTTCAATAATTTCATCTGTAGGTTCGGCAAGCGTCAAATAATCTTCAATGGCCATGATATTTTTTAACCAGTTTTAACGAGCCAGATTGCTGGCATAAGTGGAAGAGCAGTTTGTGCTGAGACATTCATGTAAAAAGCCACACAAGTTGTGGAGAGAGCCTCTAAGCGTTCAAACTGCTGAAAAAAGGATAGAGTTACCCAAGATCGAGTTTGGATAACGAAGTGCGCATATTGTAACCTGTAAGCCGAGTGCGATTGTCGGATTATTTTTGTTTTTTCGCTTCTCGAATAATCTGGCGTAATTCGCGTAATCTTGCATCGATGACGCTCATGGTGTAGAAGTCACCGTCTGCAGCTTTTTGTGCTAGCGCATACTGATACTCGGCAGCCTCTGGGTCACCAAGAAGCGCATACATTTCACCCGTGTGGCGGTATTGTTCACTCTTTTGCCCGAGCTTTTCATAGGAACGAGCCAAAAGCGAATGGTAGTTGCTGATGGCGGTTTCTAGAGAGGGATTGTTGAGCAAATAGGCAATCAACTCCTTGTGACGATCCATATGATAGAGGATATCCACATAGTTTTCCGTCAGCATATTGGAGAGTGGAAATCGAGTCAGATCTTTTTTCACTTGTTGCAGAACCACTTCTTTTTCAGCCTGAGTTTTAGCAGCAGCGAATCGCGTGGCTGTAAGGTTTTGAGCTAACACAGGGCTAGAACCTAAGCTCATTGCAGCTTGGGCTTCTTTATAGGCCTCTTGTGTATTTTTCAATTGCGTATCGAGTAATGATATGCCGTAATGCAAAATAGCGGCTTCTGCGCCAGTTGCCTTTTTAAGGGATAGTTCTAAATGCTTTTTCTCTTTAAGCCAACCATCATAGGTAGTAAGCTGCAAAACTCGCGCTCTCATTTGGATGAGTGGAAATTCAATACTGTCTCTGTGCGACTGGGGCGCCAACAGCTTTGTACGTGCTTCCATGTCGGAGAGACGGTTGAGCGTGAGCGGGTGAGTCGACAAATACGCTGGCGAGGCTGACTCGTAAAGACGATTAGTTGCTTGTAGACGTTCAAAAAAGCCTACCATGCCTTGCGGATCAAATCCTGCGTTATAAAGCGTCTGCAACCCCATGCGATCAGCTTCGCGTTCTGCGTCTTGCGAGTAATTCAGCATGGATTGGATCATCGCGGCTTGAGAGCCCATGGCGATAGCCGCAGCAGCATGGCCACCAGAGCTACCGCCCGCGCGAGCAGCCAAGATGGCAAGAAGCAAGGAGCCAATCGTGAGCGGTAAATTCGAGCGCTGATTTTCAATCATGCGCGCGATATGACGCTGAGCGACGTGCCCAATTTCGTGGGCCATGACTCCTGCGAGTTCACTTTCAGTGCGCGCGGCAATAATAGTGCCAGTATGAACGGCAATATATCCTCCAGGGAGCGCAAAAGCGTTTAAGCTTGCATCTCGAATGGGAAAAAAGAAAAAGTGGTAGGTGTAGGTTTTCGCGCTACTGACGAGTTTATATCCGAGCGAGTTGAGGTATTCTCCAATCACGGGATCGGTCACATAAGTTGGATCATTACGCACTTGTGTCATCAACTTGGCACCCAAAGCACGTTCTTCATTCGGGCTCAAACTTGCGTCAGCGGTGGTTCCCAAAGACGGAAGATTTAAGTCAAGTGGTGTGCGATTGTTGTTTGGGGGAATTGTCGCTGCGCCAGGAGCTGCAATAGAGCTACTAGCTACGGTGACAGCACTCAGTAGCGCAATCCAAGAACGAATAGTCATTTTCCGTGACGCTTTCTTCTACGTAAAAAAGAGGTGACCGAAAGTTCTAGCTATTTATCTGCGAGATGACATTCAGCACTAACAGTACAATTCTTTTATCATACTGAGAATTCTCGACGCTAAGTAGTCGGCAAAGTATTCAATTGTGAAGGAAGTTTAGATGAGTGGCTTGACACACTTTAACGCCCAAGGGCAGGCACACATGGTCGATGTAGGTGCCAAAGATGAAACGCATCGTATTGCTGTTGCCCAGGGAAAGATTACGATGAAACCAAGCACTTTCGAGCTCGTACAGAATGGTACGGCTAAAAAGGGCGATGTGATTGGTATTGCTCGAGTGGCTGCTATTATGGCGAGCAAAAAAACCTCGGAATTGATCCCTCTTTGCCATCCTATCGGACTTACCCGGGTCGCGGTCGAGTTTGAGCTCGATACGCCTAATAGCACAGTTTGTTGCCGCGCTACTTGTGAATGCTTTGGGAAGACAGGCGTTGAAATGGAAGCGCTGACAGCTGTGCAAGTCGGGTTGCTTACGATTTATGACATGTGCAAGGCTGTTGATCGTGGTATGGTGATGCATGATGTCCATCTTTTGGAAAAAGATGGTGGCAAGTCCGGTCATTGGGTAGCTGGTGCTGAATAAGTCGAGAGAGCTTTTTTTGCACGGCCTACCAAAAAGCCTATTCCTTGAGGAAAAATCCTTGAAGGAACAGGCTTTTTATTTATTGGGATTGAGCGTGTTATTGCGGGGGCAACATTGTTTCACGCAGGAGCCCTAAGCATTGAGCTTCATAAACCGCTTCACCGCGAGAGTGAACTTGCATCTTGCGGTAGATCTTCTTGATATGTGCAGTAACCGTGTGTGTGGAAATACTTAGAACCGTCCCGATTTCTGCGAATGAAATCCCTTTAGCAAGGAGGCGTAACACATCAAGTTCTCGGTCAGAGAGCGAATACTGCTCAGCGTGCTTGCGAGGCCATTCACCTAAGCCGTTTGCACGTAAAAAGAGCGTACGTAACACGCTACGGGCTACGCTCGGAGAGACTGGAGAGCCGCCAGCATAAATCAAACGGATACAAGCGGCCAAGTCTTCAGTTCCCTTCAAAATATATCCAGTAGCACCGTGCTGGATAGCGCTAAAGACGCGCTGTTCATCAGTACAACTTGTCGAGCAGAGTACGTTCAAATGTGGATGCTGTGTCGTCGCCAGCAAAATAAGCGAATCAGTGGGGTTGTTGTGCAATTCTATATCGGTAACCAAGACATCCATATCGGTGCGCAGGTGAACTGCGGCTTCCAATTCAGAGGTGCTTGTGGCAAAACCGATAAGCAAGATATCCTTGGCAGACAACAAACCATGGAGTCGACGAACTTCCGTGACATTTTCCGCCGCCAAGAACACACGGATGGGATTCCGAGGAGAGGGTTTCGGATGGTACGGAATACGGGTCTCTGTTCCAAAATCAACGGTACGTGTATCTTCTGAGATGAGATTGTTTTTGGTTTTAGTCATTATCTGCTTCAATCAAACGAGGGAGTCAGGCACTCCGACTCCTAGAAAAACTTAACGAGAGACAAGGATACCCTATTTTAGGGATAAGGAAGTAGTGGGAGTGCTAAAAATCGCAAAAAAAACGCATTAAGAGTCTCTGACGATTGCCTGAAAAAGAACCTGGAAAAAACGAGAAAACGCCGAAGATTCAAAGAGTTGTGCTAAGAAAAGGAGGGGCCAACGCTCTGTAATGAAATTTTTCTGTTTTGAGACCTAAAAGACAAAAAACTCCGACCAAGGTCGGAGTTTTGATGGTCTTATGGCACACGCCACGAGGCAGCCCATGAGATGGAGGTATACGTGTAGAACGCTTATGCGTTACGGATGATTAGTAGTGGCACATTGCTTGTTGCTGCGATACGAGTCGCTGTCGAACCCATCACGGCGGACTTGAAGCGACCGTAGCCATGCGAACCCATAACCACCAAGTCGAGTTTACGACGTTTGGCATAAGCAGAGATTTCATCACCTGCGTTGCCCACTAAACAGACTTCTTTGGGAGAAATCGCGGCTTTAGCAAAGAGAGGACGCAAAGGCTCAATGGCTTCGTTGAATTCGTCTTTTTGCAACTCAAGGACTTCTTCTTCAGAGAGGGCTGGAAGTGCCATACCAGACATGTCGGGCATGACGGCACCAGCGTAGTCGCTTACGACATTGATGAGGTAGAACTGAGCCCCCGTGCCAAAAAGCGAAATGTGCTTTAAAGCATAGCGCACTGCAGCTCGGCCAAACTTAGAGCCGTCTACAGCGATGCCCACTTTAAGAGCGTCGGACTCGGGGGCTGGCTTGTCGCGCAACATCAAGACCGGGCAATTCGTTTTTGCTAACACGCCATTAGAGACGGAGCCAAAGAAAAGACCGCGCAACGCACTCTGACCACGAGAGCCCATAACGATCAAGTCGGCCTTGAGTTTTTCAGCTTCGTCAGCGATTGATTCAGAGGCTTCGCCTACGACGAAAGACTCGTTTGCGTTAAAGGAGACCTTGCTCAGCATTTTGCGCACAGGTTCAAAAACCTTTTCAGCTTCATCTTCATGGTAGCGAGTCAAGGAGTCCTGACCAACTAAGCGGCAAGCACGAGCAGGCAAGGGTAGTTGTACGTTCAGCATCTCAATTTCGGGATTGCTACCCAAAAGCGTCGTACGACTCGTTAAGAATTCCACAGCATGCAAACTGTTTTCACTACCGTCAACGGGAACAAGAATACGCATATAACCTCCTTGAAAAGATCGTGAAATTGTGTTCATAATAATCTGTCTGGCTGGGACAAAGGACTGATATTAAGAATCACTCAAGAGAGAGTCGTCATAATGTCATCCCTATATGTACAATGTACTCCTTGGCGTCAAAAATGTGTTGTTTGACGTCATACATGATGAAAAAACAAAAAATAATTTTGTAATTTTTTGTCTTGAGGCAAACAAATTTCGAAAATCTATTTTTGGCTTTTTGATCACCCAGTGAACAATTTTTGAAAAATCACTTTTTCGTTTTTGGTTCTCCCACGGCAAAAAGTGAGAAATTTATTTTTTTAGGAGAATGAAATGGCTGTTACCTCAGATCCTCGTCGATTCGGCGGGTTAGCTCGTTTATATTCTGAGGCAGGTGCTCAAAAACTCACTCAGGCTCATGTTATGGTAGTGGGCCTTGGAGGCGTCGGAAGTTGGGCAACAGAGGCACTTGTACGCTCTGGGATCGGTCATCTCACGTTAGTGGATGGAGATACAGTCGCGATGTCGAATACCAATCGACAGCTCCCTGCTTTGGAAGGAAATTACGGTCGATATAAAGCGGAAGTGATGCGTGAACGTGCATTATTGATTAATCCAGATTTGAAAATTGATATCCGAAGTGACTTTATTACGAAAGATAATGTTCAGAGTTTTGTTCCAGCTGACGCAGATTTTGTGTTGGACTGTATCGACGATGTTCGTGCTAAGGTCGCATTGGTTGCAGCAATTCATGGTGCAGGATTGAATATTGCTGTTTCTGGTGGAGCCTCTGCTCGTCGAGATCCATTCCGTTTGCGTTGCGCTGATTTAGCTCAAGTGAAAGGTGATCCGCTGTTGGCAAAATTGCGCACTGTTCTCCGTAAAGAACACAACTTCCCTAAAGGGCAGGGCAATAGTGGGCGTTCTCCGAAGTTTGGCATTTCTGCTATTTATAGTGATGAACCCCTACATCAGCCAAAAGACGAGAACTGCTTGGCCATTGGAGTTGCCGCTGGTACACATATTGGTTTTGGTTCTGCAGTTATGGTAACGGGATCGGTCGGCCTTCGGCTAGCTTCACTTGCTGTGACTCACATCCTCGAAAACTGAAAACGCGAACGGTAGTAGCTGACTATAATTGATTCTATCGAGATACTAAAAACCGATGACAGGTCTCTGTCCTCAACAACATTCTTTCAGGGAGACTCCCAAAGGACGCAAAGGATGGGGCTATGTCGGGAGAGAAATATGTTTAAGAGAATTTTGGTTCCAGTAGATGGCTCGGAGTTGTCCTTTACAGCTGTCTCTGGAGCAACGCGCTTTGCAAAACCACTTGGCTCAACAATCGTCTTGTTTACGGTGATTGAACCATATTCTTACACCAACCTCTCGGAATACCGCCCGGAATCGATTGAACAATATGAAGAACGTGTGGAAGGCGAAGCCAATAAGCGTTTAGCTCAAGCTAAAGCAATTTGCGATGAAGCTGGAGTGGTTTGCTCTACTGTTTCAGTGAAGAGCTTCTCTCCAGCAGAGGCCATTATTGAGCAGGTTGATAAGAGCGAATGTGACGTAGTATTCATGGCAAGCCGTGGTCGTAAAGGTCTTGCTGCTGTTCTCCTTGGTAGCGAAACGCAAAAAGTTCTTACGCATTCTCGCATTCCAGTAATGGTTTATAGTTAAATACACTCAACAGAAATTCCAGATTATATAGCCAATCCTGTCAGGAGGACAAAAGAACTTAAAATAAATTACTGTGCCGCTGGACGTTGCGAACTTCAGTTGAAATCGGGAGAATGTACCTATCTGGCTGCAGGCGAAATTGCGATTGACACCGGACAGGCAAAAAACTCTTTTTACTATCCTGGTGGAGAGTACCTTGGATACGAAGTGATTGTATATATGGGAGAAGAAACGGAATTTTCCGAGGAGGTACTCCCTGCGTCAATATTTCTTTATAAATACTTTGAAGGGAAAACTCGCCCATGGATTCGAACTGCAGGAAGATTCCTTGCAGGATTTTACGATACTTTTAAGTATTATGCGGAAGAAAAAATTGGAGATGAACTGATTTCTCTTAAATGTATAGAACTGCTTACATACCTGACAAAGTTGGATTTTGAACAGGTGCAGACAAAAAGAACTTACTATACAGCATCACAGGCGGAAATTGCCAAAAGAGTGAAGTTATTGATTTGTTCTGATCTTTCCGTTCGTTATGCAGCAAGAGATCTGGCTGAAAGATTTGGGGTGAGTGAGACAAGTCTCAAAAATTATTTCCGCAGTGTTTATGGTTGTGGATATGCGGAATTCCAGCAAAATGCAAGAGTGGAGAAAGCTGCTGAATTATTAAAGAAAACAGATCAAAAGATTGCAGATATAGGATTGATTGTTGGTTTTGCTACACAAGCAAAATTTGGTGTAGCCTTCAAATCTTGTTTCGGGGTGACGCCACTCGAGTACCGCAGGCAGCATAGATTGCTTGAATAAAAAAGTTATATATCACATAACCATTGAAAATTAGTTTATGTGCTGGAAAATTCAGCGAAGTACAGGAGTTTGGTACAGTATCCCCAATTAACAAGTGAGGACGAATACTAATGTGGTTCAAAAAATATAATTTATGGAACAGGATATAAAAACGCAATTACTAACAAAAAGACCAATAGATTTACTCTTTCAGCTATCTATTCCTGCGGTTGTTGGAATGATGGTGATTGGTCTATATCCTTTAATGGATGGAATATTTGCAGGGAAAATAATAGGACAGACAGCAATGACTGCCTGTGGTGTTGCCATGACATTGACAATATTTAACAATGGGGTGGCTACACTGATTGGGATAGGATCTGCCTCTATCCTTTCTCGTGCCTTAGGAAAGGGGGATCAGAAAACCGTAGACAAAATCATGGGGAACTTAATCTTTTGGGTGATTTTATTCTCTGCGATCATCACAGTGGGAGGAATAATCCTTGCACCACATTTCTTATCTATGGTTGGCGCAACAGGTGAAATCAAAGCCTATGGTATCAGATACTTGAGAGTGATTTTTATCGGCTCTCTCTTTGTGAACTTCACACAGTCAGCCAACATGGTTATGCGTGGTGAAGGACTGATGAAAAAAGCCATGATGATTATGGGGCTTGGTGCTTTACTCAATATTATTCTTGATCCTATTTTAATGGTCGTTATGGGTGAATATGCTATTGAAGGGGCTGCACTTGCAACTATTACAGCGCAGTTTGTCCAAGCTGCTGTAACACTTAATTATTTCTTGAGAAAGAGCAAGGTTGTAAAAATTCATAAGATACAGTCTGATGCAGAAATTAAAAAGGAAATGTTCGGAGTGGGTTCATCAGCTATGATGATGCAGCTTCTGTTTATGATTCAGCATACTATACTTTACAAAATGGCTTTCAAGTATGGTGGAGATCCGAACGGAATTTTAATGTCTGTTGCACTTCGTGTATATGCCTTTTCGTTCATTCCGCTTTGGGGAATGAGCCAAGGATTACAGCCTGTTGTAGGAACAAACTTCGGAGCAAGGCAATTTGACAGAGTAAGGCAAGCTATGAAAGTATTTTCTATCGGAGGACTTTTGCTTGCAGCAATTTTTTGGATTCCATCATTGCTATTCTCAAGCCAGATACTTTCCCTGTTTGGCATAGAAGCAAATATTATTGTACAAGGAGTTGGAAATTTCAGACTGTTCTATTCTGTATTTATCTTATACGGAATAATGGTCATGAGCATTACCTTTTTTCAATCTATCGGAAACGGGAAGAAAGCGGGAGTTATTGTTATGTTCAGGCAGCTATTCCTGTTTGCTCCTGCAATGATTTTATTACCAATGATATTTGGAATTAAAGCAGTTTGGTTTACGCAGCCCCTTGTAGATTTCATCATGATTGCAATAGGCGTTGTAATGACAATAACTGAACTAAAAAACATGGAAAAATCAGGTCCGACACAAAATAACAGGTAGTTTTATGAGATGAATTATATAAACAACGAACGACAATGGTTACCATGCCCCGTTTGCAAAAACAAAACACGAGTGCAGATCAGAACAGATACGGAGTTGAAAAACTTTCCGCTGTTCTGTCCGAAATGCAAACAGGAAACTTTAATCAACGTCAAACAATTTAATGTATCAGTCATCAAAGAGCCAGATGCAAAGACACAGAGCCGGTAATTCACAGTTTATGAAACTGTAATTACCGGTTTGTTTTATGAAGGAGAATACCACTTATGCGAAAAGCACCATGCACAAGTTATACAAGACCGCCGTTATTGTCATAAGTAAAGAAACGGAAGTTCAAAGCAGGTCATAGTTTATGAAAACACGGCGGCATTAAAGGAGGTATCGCCGTGTATATTTTCTGTCATTCCAATACCATACTAAAAAAAGAATTTTTCTAATCATTGGATTTTTCTGCGCCTATTTAGCTAAGCAGTTAAATCATATCCATATAGTTATCTTTACATGTCCGATCCCGGCTGCCCTGCGCAGTCGGGATTTTTTGTGTCTGCAAAAACTTTTTTCTAAAAATATTCGCTTATCTTTGGCAGTTTTGGGCTCTGCATTGTTGAGGGTTTACGAAAGGGGAAATTCTACCCGCTTTCGCGGCTGCGAAAGGAGGTGAATACCATGAATGAACCTGAAAGAACCGAATGGCAGATACGCTGCGCATTTAACGGCTTCTGCAAGCGGACATTGAAAAACGAAAGTATCAATGCCCATAAGGAGCTTAGGAAGCGGCAGGCACACGAAATTAACTTTTCCGACCTGACGCCGAAAGAGGAAAACCAGCTTTATACCTGTGAAGATTTCTTTGCGGAAGATAAAGAAGAACAGACCTTTTTCGCAGGTGGAAAAGAATTGAGTGCAAAGCTTATCGCTGACGCAATCCACAGCTTGCCGGAAGAAAAAAGAAGAGCTGTCCTGCTCTACTACTTCTTTGATATGAGCGATGCGGAAATCGCAGCACTCTATCAGATTCCAAGAAGCACGGTGCAGTATCGGAGAACCAGCTCATTTGAGCTGCTAAAACGCTATTTGGAGGAACATGCTTATGACTGCCCAGACTGGTAAAACAACCGATAATGAACGCGGCTTGTTGCCTTATCCGGTAATCATAGCCGCAACTAAAGGAGAGCCGCAGGCAATGAATATTGTCGTGCATCATTACGCAGGCTATATCGCACACCTTTCTATGAGAAAGCTCCGCGATGAACGGGGAAATACCTATTACGGCACAGACGAGGATATACGAGATCGCCTTCGCTCAAAGCTCATGCAGGCTGTCCTAATGTTCAAGATTTAAGAATGTAACTGTCTGCGTTCCCCTTTCCGCAGATAAGGCAAGAAATTCTTGAACCTGTTCTTTGACAAATATACCCGCAAGATAACGGCGGCGTATCATAGGGCAAACCGGACACTTTCCTTTTGTGCCTTAGCTGTGCGGAGAATACGCCATGACACTTTCCTAACCGGAAGTCGAGCGAGAAATATTCTACCGCAAAGCAAGCGTAGCACCTTGCAAGCCATGACAGCACAAAATATATAATGATACTCCCTTACAGCCACAGTCCGAGCGTTAGAAGCGTCGCAGGCAATGGGTAGGGCTGGATGAGAACCATGCAGGGGTGAAATTCCCGTGAGGCTAAAGCTTACAGCCATCCGGTAATGCCTTTCTTAAATATAAATATCAGAACTTTTACTATACCTATTTTGAGAAAGGGGGCGATGAAATGAATCAACCGGATGTCCCTATCTGGGAGAAATATACCCTTACCATAGAAGAAGCAGCAAAGTATTTTCGCATCGGAGAAAATAAGCTGCGAAAGCTGGCGGAAGAAAATCCTACTGCAAATTGGGTGATATTAAACGGCAACCGTATTCAGATCAAACGCAAGCAGTTTGAAAAAATGATCGATACGGTTGACACAATCTAATGGAGATCGAGCCTTGACGATGGTATAATAGATATAGCATATCAAGGCTCTTTCCGTCTTGGAAAGGAGCATAAAATGTCAGAAAAAAGACGGGACAGCAAGAACCGAGTTTTGCGGTCAGGTGAGAGCCAGAGAAAAGACGGGAGATATGCTTACAAATATACAGATACTTTTGGGAACCCGCAGTTTGTATACGCATGGAAATTAGTTCCTACGGATAAGACCCCTAAGGGAAAGCGTGAGGATAAATCCTTGCGTGAAAAAATCAAGGAAATACAAAAAGACCTTGATGACGGGATTGACCCTGTGGGAAAGAAAATGACCGTATGCCAGCTTTACGAAAAGCACATACGAAATCATGCAAATGTAAGACACGGTACAAAACAAGGTCGAAAGCAGCTTATGAGAATACTTGAAGAAGATACCATCGGAGCATGCAGCATTGAGAATGTGAAAATGTCTGATGCAAAGGAATGGGCTTTACGAATGAAAGAAAAAGGCTACTCTTTTATCACAATCAGCAACCATAAGCGTTCTCTGAAAGCAGCTTTTTACACCGCCATTCAGGATGACTGTATCAGGAAAAATCCTTTTGACTTTCATATCAACACTGTCATTGAGGATGACACCGAACCGAAGATACCTCTTTCGCCTATGCAGGAAGAAAGCCTGCTTTCCTTTGTGAAAAGCGATAAGGTCTATTATAAACTACAAAAATCTTTTGATAACTCATAGTTTTGGGAGCTATTCATGGCTGAACAAACCCTTGACGACATCAACCCTCAGATGGATGTCGCCAATCTTTATACTGAAGAACTCATCACGGACCGCAAAGTGGGCACGATTCACGTGTTGACCCCGATTACCCCGGAAGGTTCTCGTGATGCTTCTCGCCCCATGATTTTCTTGGGCGAAGCAAATTTAATGACCCAGATGGGCCCATTGCCGATTTCCTTTGAAATCCCTGCTGAAACTGTTGCTGAAGCTGTGTCGGGTTATGGCGAAGCGGCGAAAAAGGGCATTAAAGATACGATCGAACGAATTCAGGCCATGCGCCGCGATGCAGCCAATCAAATCGTGACGCCAGGGATGCCTGGTTTCCAGGCTCCCCCTTCTGACGGTGGCGGATTGGTGATGCCGTAATGGATTTGAGTTTCTGAACACAAATTCTTAGATAGAACAAAGCGACTCGGAGGCATGTTTTCTGAGTCGCTTTTCTTATGTTTTTCCTCTGACAAATGGCAGTACAGATTTATCCTGAGATTCCTATCTCGTGATTCACTATCCGTGTGTTAATATGAGGCGCAAAATGAGAGGAAGGCGTTATATTAAGTACCTTTATCTCAGAGAGTTTGCAATACCACTTGTCGCTTTCGATCGCTCTGAATAACTGGAGTCGGGGGCGATGCGCAAAAACCATCTTCTTATCTCCTATTCGTCAGGACACCCTGTCAAGGACACACTTTTTACTATGGCTCAGTACGTTTTTACGATGAACCGCGTGGGCAAAATTGTGCCCCCAAAGCGTCAAATTCTTAAAGATATCAGTCTGTCGTTTTTCCCAGGTGCCAAGATCGGCGTGCTCGGTCTCAATGGTGCAGGGAAGTCTACTCTCTTGAAAATCATGGCAGGGGTGGATACGGATATTGAAGGCGAAGCTACCCCCATGCCTGGACTCAATATCGGTTACTTACCTCAGGAGCCAGCGCTCGATCCAGAAAAGACGGTGCGTCAAACGGTAGAAGAGGGGATGGGCGAAGTGATGCAAGCGCAGAGCAAGTTGGATGAAGTATACGCAGCTTACGCGGAACCAGATGCTGACTTTGACGCTCTTGCTCAGGAACAGGCTCGCTTGGAAGCGATTATCGCTAGCGCAGGAACGAACGTGGAAACGCAGATGGAAATTGCCGCTGACGCACTTCGTTTGCCGCCTTGGGATGCCAAAATTGCTCATCTCTCAGGAGGTGAAAAACGTCGCGTGGCTTTGTGCCGCTTGTTGCTTTCCCGTCCAGATATGTTGCTTTTGGACGAACCGACAAACCACTTGGATGCGGAATCCGTGGAATGGCTCGAACAGTTCTTGCATCGCTTCCCAGGCACTGTGGTAGCGGTTACCCATGATCGTTACTTCTTAGATAACGCCGCTGAATGGATTCTGGAATTGGACCGTGGGGAAGGGATTCCTTGGAAGGGTAATTATTCTTCTTGGCTTGATCAGAAAGAAAAGCGCCTAGAGACGGAAAAGCGTCAGGAAGACGCTCGTATGAAGGCGATTAAGCACGAATTGGAATGGGTTCGTCAGAATCCGAAAGGTCGTCAGGCCAAATCCAAGGCTCGTCTGACGCGCTTTGAGGAACTTTCGAGCGTGGAATACCAGCAGCGTAATGAAACGAATGAAATTTTCATTCCTGTCGCTGAACGCTTGGGTAAAGACGTGATTGAGTTCAAAAATGTTTCCAAGGGGTTTGGAGACCGTTTACTCATTGATAATTTGTCCTTTACGATTCCAGCAGGGGCTATTGTCGGCGTGATCGGTCCTAATGGGGCTGGTAAGTCTACACTCTTCAAGATGATCACCGGTAAAGAATTGCCCGATAGTGGTGAAATCAAGCTTGGCTCAACGGTGCGCTTGGCTGCCGTTGATCAGATGCGAGATTCTCTTCCTAATGATAAGACTGCCTTTGATGCGATTGCAGACGGGCAGGATATTTTGCAGGTAGGTAAATTCAGCATGTCTTCTCGTGCCTACTTGGGCCGTTTTAACTTTAAAGGCGGTGATCAGCAAAAGCTCGTAGGAACGTTTTCTGGTGGTGAACGCGGTCGTTTGCATTTAGCGAAGACGTTGCTTGCTGGTGGTAATGTGCTACTTTTGGACGAACCTTCTAATGACTTGGACGTGGAAACTTTGCGCGCTCTTGAAGAAGCTTTGCTTGAATTTGCAGGCTGTGCATTAGTGACTTCGCATGACCGCTGGTTCTTAGACCGAATTGCTACACACATTCTTGCTTTTGAAGGTGACTCGCAAGTGGTGTTTTTTAATGGTAACTACAACGAATACGAAGCGGATAAGCGCCGTCGTTTGGGTGAAGAAGCAGCCCAGCCGAAGCGTTTACGCTTCAAGCCGTTGAAGCACTAAGCATCTGGCTACAATAGAAGGAGAGCTGATATTAGATCACTCTCCTTTTTTCGATGACAACCATACTTTTATATTCTTCAGATCCTCAGTGTTGGGTTGAGGCCTTACGGTGGTCTCGCACTCACGGGATAGCTAATGCGTGTTGGGTCATTCTCACTTCACCCGAGGAGGGGGTGCCCATTGCACAAGACCTAGGTCTCCTCAGTGCGGATGCTGTGGAGAAGTGTGCCTTTTTCTCTATGCCAGGGATTCACCGTATGCCTGCTGTGTTAGGGAATATCCTTTGGGTGAGGCTTCCAGAGCGAAGTTGGCGCAGAGAATTGCATTTCAAAGCAGATCTAATTGTGGTTTCTCATCCTGGAGAACTCACCGCGTTACAGCGTTTTGCCCATCAAGAGACGGAAGTATTGGGACTGAATAGAGAATCTCTTCCGCCTTTTATAGAAACGAACGCCCAAAGGCTTCGGTTCAAAAACGCTCGTCCGAATCTTCCATTTAAACCTGTAAAAGAGGTTGCCATTGTTGGCGCTGGTCTTGCTGGTGCGATGGTGGCGTATGAACTAGGGAAAAAAGGGGTGCCTGTTACCGTGGTAGATGAGTCTCCCGTGCCGGGAGGCGCTGCTTCTGCACTTTATGCGGGGTTATTTCATCCTCATTGGCAAGCCACGGATAGCCCTCTTTTCCGATTAACGCGACTAGGTTTCCGACTGCTACAACCTCTGATGGAGGACTTCCCCGACTGTTTTATTCCTTGCGGTGTCTTTGATATGGCCACAGACGAGGTGGAATACTCCAAGTGGAAAGAACATTACGCTTTGGAAAAACCTCTTCCTTTGCCTCGTGATTTTGGAGAGTTGGTAAATGTAGAGAGCGCTAGTTCACTCGTCGGAACAGAGGTGAAGCGGGGAGGTTGGTGGTTCCCAAGTGCGGGACTAGTCCATGCTGGGAAACTCGCTAAACGACTGCTAGAAAGTGTACATGCCAGAGTGTTGATGAATCAAAAAGTCTCCCTTAAGAGGGAAGGTAGTAAATGGACACTTTACCCTCCTCAGGGAGGAGCGCTTGTGAAAAGTGAGCACGTTGTCGTTGCGGCGGCTATGGGTATATCAGAGCTGATGTCTCTTTCTAGGGAGGCCCTAGGGCTTTCTCCGTTGAAGGGAAGAATTAGTCTATTGAGCGCTGCACCTCAAGGCTTAGGTGGGGCTTTGGCAATGACGGGGGTAGGTTATCTAGTAAAAGTAGGGGAGCATTTTGCGGCAGTGGGAGCAACTTACGAACCTGAGCATCAGGCTTGGAGTACACAAGAGGCTCATACACATAATTGGTCCGCTCTTTTAGGGCTTTTAAGTGAAAAACAATGCCAAGGAATTGTTCCAGCTGGCTTTTATCAGGGTGTGCGCGCAGTGTGCCTTGACAGATTGCCATTAGTCGGGCAAGGGTTCACGGCGAAAACGCTCCAGAGCTGCCATTTTGCGGGTCGTCCTGAGCTAGAAAAATTGCCTGTAGAAGAAGGGCTATGGGTTTGCGGAGCCTTTGGATCCCGAGGGTTAACATGGGGGCTCGCTTGCGCAGATCATCTCGCTTCATTGATGTTAGGAGAACCTTCAGTTCTTGAATACTCTCTTTCTCAAGCGTTGCACCCAGGGCGTTTCATCGCGGAACGTTTCAGAAAGTAGAGAGGAGCTCTAAAGCTGTCATACGGTTCGTCAGTTTTCGTCAAAATTGACGAACCGTATCCGGATACCAGGAAGTGAGAAAAAGAAAGAGAGTGCTTTGAAGCTCTCTTTCTTGCGTCTTAGCCCTTATTTTTTACCGCAGCATTGTTTGTATTTTTTGCCACTACCACAGGGACAGGGGTCGTTACGACCGATCTTGGGAGACTCATTGCGCACGGGGACATTTGGGCGGAATGCCTTACGCAACTCGAACGTGGATTCTACCAAGTGGTAAAGCGCATCTTGCAGAGTGTTGTTCTTTTTGCGAATTTCTAACAGGTGCTCATACCCCTCTGGGAAAGCGTCCTTGAGGTATTCGGGATCGCAGTGGCAGATAATACGAGCGACATGTTCTTGCACAGCCTCATCTTCCATCGAAGTTTCTGGCCAGAAATAGAGCCCTGTTGCAAAGCCAGCAGCCCATGGTTCGATGGAGTCATGAATATCATCCCCAGATTCAATCACTTCTCCTTGATCATCCGTGACAGGGTAGATGATAGGATCGAGACCATTGCCAGCTTGAAAAGCTGATTCCAACTGCGTGAAGCGCGTTTTAATGAGCTCGATGAGCCGATTTTTACCTTCTGGGATCTTGGCGGGATCGCCCTTCTCATCAAAGATATAGGGCAACACTGCTTCAAAGGAAGGGGAGGCAGGGTTGAGCAAAGAAGCGACCAAGAAACCGTCCAAGACGCCACTGTCCATAACAGTGTCTTGGTTTAAGTTTTCCAATTCCGTTTGCAAGTCTTCGACAAACTGATCATCGATGATGGTGGTGTCGGCCATAAACTATCCTCTAGATAAATGCCTGTATTTTTGTAAGAGTTCTTTGTAGAGGAACTCAAGTGGGGAAAGTGTCTGCATAATAGCAAAAGCCCTTTATTCCTATTGAAATAAAGGCGGAAATTCTTATTTTTAGCAAACAGAGGCAACGCTTGTTACCTCGAAATGGGAGGTTAACATGTCGGTCTGGGAGATGCTTCAAGCGGTAGTGCTTGGCGTAGTGGAAGGGCTTACTGAGTTTCTCCCGATTAGTTCCACAGGACATTTAATCATTGTTTCCGATTGGATTGGCTTTGCTGAACACCCCTATAACAACACCTTCGTTGTGGTCATTCAGGCTGGTGCTATTTTAGCCGTCTGTTGGTACTACCGCACTTTGATCGGTGAAATCCTCAAAAATGGCTTTTGCCCTGGTCCAGAACGCCGCCTTGTCATTAACACCCTTGTGGCGTTTCTACCTGCGGCTGTCGTCGGTTTCATTTGTGCGGACTTTATCAAAAATCACTTGTTTAACATCACTACGGTGGCCACTATGCTTATTGTGGGTGGCGTGATATTGCTGTGGATCGAAAAACGCGCGGCGCGCTCTCAACAAGCCCCTAAAGTGGCGACAATGGAAGACTTAACTCCTGGACGAGCCTTTCTTGTTGGTGTAGCACAATGCTTTGCCATGATCCCTGGAACAAGTCGTTCTGGGTCTACTATCATTGGTGGCCTTTTGTTGGGGTTGTCTAGAAAAGCAGCAACGGAATTTTCGTTTTTCTTAGCCATTCCAACAATTTTTGGCGCAACCGTTTACGATCTTTGGAAAGATCAAGATGCTTTACTTTCGGGGGAAATGCCATGGGGGCTTCTTGGGATTGGGATTGTGGTGTCCTTTTTTTCAGCGCTAGCACTCGTGAAGTGGCTGATCGGGTTTGTTGGACGTAATGACTACCGAGTCTTTGGATGGTATCGAATTATCTTCGGTATTGCTCTCTTTGCCGCCTCGTGGTTGGGTTGGATTAGCTTTTAACAATCAAAAAGCGGAGAAAACTTGAACTTCTCCGCTTTTTTCACATGGGATTACTGGCGAATAAAGACCAAATCCCAAATACCGTATCCGAGACGTTCTCCACGCGCTTGGAATTTTGTTCGTGGACGTTCACACAATGGGTTGCCCATTATGGGACTCCATGCTTTTTCTCCGTGAAGATTTTTGAGCTGGGGTTCTGCAGAGAGAACCTCCATCATTTGCTCGGCATAATTTTCCCAATCAGTTGCACAGTGTAAATAGCCACCTGGGCGAATCTTCGACGCAAGAAGCCCAATGAACGGCTGAGCAACGAGGCGACGCTTATGATGACGAGCTTTACGCCAAGGATCGGGGAAGTAGATGTGTACTCCATCAAGGTTATTGTCCGCAATCATGTCACGTACTATTTCAACGGCATCGTGGCGAATGATGCGGATGTTTTCAGTTCCTGTCTCATCAATGCGTTTAGCGATGGCGCCGACACCAGCAACGAACACTTCACAGCCGATGAAGTTTACTTCTGGATGAACTTGAGCGATGGCGACTGTAGTTTCTCCCATACCACAGCCAATTTCCAACACTGTAGGGGCCTGACGGCCAAAAATATCGGTAGGGTTCAGAATGCTTTGAGCGTATTCAATTTGATATTTCGGCAGAGATTCTTCAATAGCACGCTTTTGTGCCGCAGAGATATGTCCACGGCGCATTACAAACGAGCGGATGTGGCGATTTTTGAGCACCTCTAATTCTTCGGGCGTTAAAGCTGGTTTCTCAGTGGGTTTTTCCATAACGAGAAATGGGAGAAGGTAAAAAATAACCGCCTGTAGCGATACGGCGGCGACGAGATAACCCTCAGGCGGGTTGTGTAAGTAGTCTGGAGCGGGTGAAGGGGATCGAACCCTCGTCTTTAGCTTGGGAAGCTATTGCTCTACCATTGAGCTACACCCGCACCGTGGGCGAATTCTAGCACGATTTAAAGAAATCGTGGGAAGAAAGATCGCCCATTACATTAGATATGGTCTTCTGTATGAGCAACTCTGCTGAGTACCCATAGTGCACCGACCAAGACCAAGATCGAGCCAGCCGTCATTAACATGAAGAGTGGCGTCATGTGTTCGACGTCGACCACGAAATAACGCGCAATTGCCACAATAGCAAGTGCAACAGGTGTACGGATCGGAATTTCTCGTGTCCCCAAGGCGGAGCCTTTAATCATGGAGAGAATCTCGATATACAAGAAGAGCAATAACAGATCGCCCAGGCTAGCGATGCGGTTATCAATCATATCCAGCACCGAAGATGATATTCCGACGACGGTAGCCACAGTGATGGTCACAAGAGTAAAGGCCTGAACATAAGTGATCAGGTAATTAAACTTTTTCGAAGAATATTCCAACACCGGAGAGGATTTGTGTTCAGAGCGGGGGTCCATAGCACAACAAGGGGGAAGTGTGTTCAAAAAAATATCGGCCAAGTGCTGTGGTTAAAACAGCAATCTTGACCGATTCATTTTAGCAGAGGAAGTGCTACAAGGTAACTTACCAAGCGCAGATCATGTTGCCATTGAAGCGTTTTTCAATAAAGGCTTTGACTTCAGGAGTATGGTAGAGTTTCACGAACTCTTTTACCCAGGGTTGATCCTTGTCAGTCTCACGCACCACGAGAATGTTGGCATAGGGACCATCAGCACGTTCAGTATAAATACCATCACGCTTCGGATCTAAGCCAGCGGGCTGGGCATAACTACCATTAATAGCAGCTGCATCCACGTCCTTCAAGCTCAAAGGTAGCTGTGGGGCTTCCAATTCCACAACTTGAATGGACTTGGGATTTTCAACGATATCAAGCACTGTAGCCGTGTGCCCAACGCCATCACGCAATCGAATGAGACCTTGATCAGCGAGCATATGCAAGGCGCGACCACCATTAGTCGGGTCGTTCGGAATAGCGACGCGTGCTTTCTTTGGTAAGTCAGCAAGCGTTTTGTAGCTCTTTTTGCTATAGAAGGTGAGTGGGAAAGTGACGGTCTTAGCCACGGAGACTAAATTGTAGCCACGATCCTTGTTTTGCTGATCTAAATACGGCTGGTGCTGGAACGAGTTGAGATCAAGGTCTCCTGCGGCAAGTGCGGCGTTGGGTTGCACAAAGTCCGAGAATTCCACAATCTTAATCGGGAAGCCTGCCTGATCAGCAGCCTTCTTAACTACTTCCATAATTTCAGCGTGGGGGCCAGAAGTCACACCAACCACAATAGTTTTCTGTTGTGCTGCGAAACTCACTGGTGCAACAGCCAAGAGTACACTAGCCCCCAATAACGTACGACGAGAGATAGACATAATAGGTTTTCTTCAAATATCAAGATCTTATTTGTGCGAGAGACGACGCACTAACCAATCACCGAAGGACTGAATGCCCTGGACCAAGAAGATCAACACGAGCACAACGGTCCACATCACTTCGGGCATGAAGCGCTGGTAGCCATAGCGAATACCTAAGTCACCCAAACCGCCACCGCCAACGGCACCTGCCATTGCGGAGTAACCGATCAAGCTAATAATCGAAATAGTAAGACCGGCCACGATACCTGGAAGAGCTTCTGGCAAAAGGACCTTGGTAATAATCTGAAGGTTGGTTGCTCCCATTGCCTGAGCAGCTTCCACCAAGCCTTTATCAACTTCGCGCAAACTGGTTTCCACAATACGGGCCATGAAAGGAGCGACCGCAAGCGTCAATGGCACAATAGCAGCTGCCGTGCCGATCGAAGAACCTACGATCAAACGAGTAAACGGAATGATCGCAACCAGCAAAATGATGAACGGCACAGAGCGCAGGGCGTTGATCAACGTACCCAAAATTGTATTGAACGCTGGCATCGGCAAGAAGGACTTCTTATCGGAAATAAAGAGCAAGATTCCAAGAGGAATCCCAAAAACGGCACCAATGCCACCAGAGACCAACACCATGAGCAATGTGTCGAGTGTGGACTCCCAAATCATCTGAATTAAGTTACTGGACATCAGTCAACTCCTCAACTACCACGCCCTGTTCGCGGATAAAGCGAACGGCTTCTAAATACACTACTGGATCGCATTCAATAATTACCGTCAAGGTGCCTAACATTGTGCCGTGAATGTCGTCAACAGAACCACGCAAGATGTTGAAATCAATATTGAAGCGACGAGAGCATTCCGAAATGGTCGGACGCGTTACACGATCGCCACGGAAAGCCAAACGCAAAAGATGCACATAGGAGGGATCTGGATGAGCTGCGCGAGCAGATCGCAAGCTTTCCAAAACCGAAGGAGGCATATCACGAGCCATGACGTTACCAATCAAGGCCTTAGTTGTCTCATGTTGCGGTGTGAGGAAGATATCAGCCACGTTACCAGCTTCGACGATCTTCCCGTAATTCATCACGACAACGCGGTCACAAATTTCTTTCACAACCTGCATTTCGTGGGTAATCATCACCACAGTGAGACCAAGTTCTTTGTTAATACGCTTGAGCAAGGTCAAAGTAGCGGTCGTTGTTTCTGGGTCGAGAGCAGAGGTTGCTTCGTCTGAGAGTAAAACTTTTGGATCGTTCGTTAAGGCACGAGCGATACCAACGCGCTGCTTCTGACCGCCAGAGAGCTGAGACGGATATTTATGAGCATGCTCAGTGAGCCCCACGAGTTTGAGCAAGGGTTCGACCTTCGCGCGGATTTCAGCGGTCGGTGTGCCCACTAATTCGAGAGGGAGAGCAACGTTGTCGTAAACCGTACGAGAGCTCAGCAGGTTAAAGTGCTGGAAAATCATGCCGATAGAACGACGTGTTTCTCGCAATTGATCTTCGGTGAGGGACATCAAATCCTTGCCATCAACGGTCACTGTACCTTCAGTGGGGCGGTTGAGCAAGTTAATACAGCGCACAAGCGTACTTTTCCCAGCACCAGAGCGACCGATGATGCCAAAAATTTCCCCTGGTTTAATTTCTAAGGAGACGTTGTCGAGAGCTTTGAACTCGCGTCCCTCAGGTGTTTTATAGGATTGGGTAATATTTTGTAATTTGATCATTGTGATTTGGCAAATAAAAAGTAAACGTTCTGGGAACGAATGAAATTACAGTGTACCTTTATCAGTTTGATCTCGGGGTAGAGAGAAGGGAAACTTTGAGGTATTACCTTTTGAAGTAGGGGGTTGGTCTAGAAAAAAGTTCTCTAGATACGAAAAATCCCACTGATTTTCATCAGTGGGATGGAATCTTGGTGGGAACGCAGGGATTCGAACCCTGGACCGACGGATTAAGAGTCCGCTGCTCTACCAGCTGAGCTACGTTCCCGAAAATAGTCTCTTCGGAATTCTAAAAAACTTTGGTGGGAACGCAGGGATTCGAACCCTGGACCGACGGATTAAGAGTCCGCTGCTCTACCAACTGAGCTACGTTCCCACAGGAGACTGTTTAGTAGTGGTGGGTCGTGCGAGACTCGAACTCACGACCAACGGATTAAAAGTCCGCTGCTCTACCAACTGAGCTAACGACCCACGGAGCAGTTAACGACTTTTTGCGCTAACACTACTAAGGGAGAGAATTATGCCTGATGTTTAACTCGCTTGTCAAGGAGGTAGCTCGTTTTTGGTATTTTGCCTAAAAAATAAGCAAAAAACAAACTTCCTCGACTTGTAATTCTGTAATGCGGAATTTTTGTTTAATTTGTTAGTGTAACACCTAACAAAAAATAACTGGAATTTTAGAAAAAAAACAGGCATCATTAGAAGTAATGATAGGGAGTGATTAAAAATATCCCTTTGATTTTTTGAAAGATAGTGATGATTTTTTGATACCAAGTATACCAAAACGATCTCAATTTTGGGACTAGAGCTTTTTCTTTAGTATGCAGTTCACTTGGAGTAAGAACGATGGCAAAAGATAAACAACCACCCCGCGCGGTACGTCTCGAAGGCGACGAGCGTGCTAAAGCCCTTAAGGCGGCTTTGGCAAGTATTGAAAAGCAGTTCGGTAAGGGCGCGATTATGCGCATGGACGACACCGCTACTCCAGAACCGATTGAGGTCGTTTCGACGGGTTCCTTAGGATTGGACTTGGCACTTGGTGTTGGAGGGTTGCCTCGTGGACGTGTAGTCGAAGTCTACGGTCCTGAATCTTCTGGTAAGACAACTCTTGCGCTACAAGTGATCGCCGAAATGCAGAAGTTAGGTGGTACCTGCGCATTTATCGATGCGGAACACGCTCTCGATGTGAAGTATGCTCAGAATTTGGGCGTGCAGATGAAGGATTTGTTGCTTTCTCAGCCTGACACTGGTGAGCAAGCTCTTGAAATCACGGATTCTCTTGTGCGTTCTGGTTCGCTTGACTTGATCGTAGTTGACTCTGTGGCCGCATTGACTCCGAAGAGTGAAATTGAAGGCGATATGGGTGACGCCCTTCCTGGATTACAAGCTCGTTTGATGTCTCAGGCTCTTCGTAAGCTCACTGCTTCTATTATGCGCACGAAGTGCTTGGTCATTTTCATCAACCAGATCCGTATGAAGATTGGTGGCTACGGTAACCCTGAAACGACGGCAGGCGGTAATGCCTTGAAGTTCTACAGTTCTGTACGTTTGGATATTCGCCGCGTTGGCGCTATCAAGAAAGGTGAAGAAGTTATCGGTAACGAAACTCGCGTCAAAGTTGTGAAGAACAAAGTTGCGCCACCCTTTAAGGATGCTACTTTCGATATTCTCTACGGTGAAGGGATTTCTCGCTTGGGTGAGTTGATCGATATTGGGGTTTCGCTCAACGTGGTTGAGAAGTCGGGTGCTTGGTTTACCTATGATGGGAACCGATTGCAGGGTAAAGATAAGCTACGCGAATTCTTGAAGGCAAATCCCGAAGTGGCTAACTCTTTGGAAGCTCGTATTCGTGAGCTGAAGAAGATTCATGTCACAACGGTGAATACCGATGTGGATTCGGAAACAGTCAGCCTTGATGACGACATTCCACCAGAACCCATCGATGAATAACAAGGGCTTTTTAGTCCGAGGGAGTGTTTTCTTGAAAAGAGCACTCCCTTTTTCATATATCAGAGCTTATGAGCCGAAAGAATTCTAAAAGCGATGAACAGGGTGTTGTTTTTGTTTGGGGTGAAGATGACGATCTCTTTGCGCAAGAGACTCCCCATGAGGCAGAAACAGGCGAAGTTGAGGATATTCCATTTCCTTCTCCGGCAGACTCTCTCGACAACGAAAGGGGGGATCTAGAGCCCAAATGTACGCGTACTTCTGAAGAAAGTACGGGCGTATCTAAAACCCGTAAACGTTCCTCTAGACAGGGTAAAAGGCACTTACATGCTCAAACTGAAAATGAGGCGATTGCTTCTTTGTTGATTGACGAGCCTGATGAAAGCACGCTTTACCGGCGAGTTTCGCTAGACGAATATGCAGTAGAGTCCGCTGCAGAGTTTGAGACAGATGAGAATGGGTACTTACAAAAAAGAAAACGGAAAGAGACTCGTAGGTCAAAAGAAGAAAAGAGTCTTTTCTTACGTGCCGTGGAATGCTTGAGTCGTCGTGAATACTCCAGGAAAGAACTTCGTCAGCGTTTCTTACAAGGACTCAATTCAGAAGAAAAAGAGAAGGCGCTACAGGAAATGGACGAGGTGCTTGATCGCCTTGAAAACCTCAAATATCTCTCTGATGAGCGTTTCGCTCAGGGGCGAGTACGTGTGCGCTCTTCCCAAATGGGCAATTCTCGTATCCGTGGAGAGCTTCGCAGATTAGGAGTTGCTGAGGAGAATATTTCTGCAGCAATTGAAGAGGTTGCTGAATCTGAAGAAATTCGTGGTTATCGCGTATGGTCAAAACGTTTTCATGAGCTACCAACGGATCGAAAAGAACGTGATCGCCAAATTCGCTACCTCCTTTATCGGGGTTTTTCCATGAGTGTGGTCGATCGAATTATCCGTGGAAAGGTGGAGCCGCCTGAAGAATCGGATTTTTGATAATAACCATATTGATAAATACAATTTTTCATTGCAAGAAGTAGCCGTTTTGCTACAATCATTCACTCAAAAAACAACCCTTTAGGGAGAAAACCGTGGAGTATCTCTACGACTTATTGGTCAACCTGCATTGGGGTGCCGTTGGCCAGATCATCATGATTGACATTTTGCTCGGTGGCGATAATGCCGTGGTCATTGGCATGGCCTGCCGTAATTTACCTCCTGAACAGCGTACGAAAGGTGTTATTTGGGGTACTGCGGGGGCAATACTCCTACGCGTCATCCTGATCGTTTTTGCCGTGATGCTACTGGATCTTCCGTTCCTTAAGGTTGCAGGAGGGGTCTTGCTTCTCTGGATCGGGGCAAAGTTACTCCTTCCAGATGATGGTAGCCATGACAATATTGAAGGCAGTAGTCGCCTTTCAGGTGCTATTAAGACCATTATTGTGGCTGACTTGGTGATGAGCTTTGATAACGTGATTGCTATTGCAGGCGCTGCTCAGCAGGCGCATGAAGCCCACCAGACTCTGCTTGTCATCTTCGGTCTTGTAGTTTCTGTGCCATTCATCATCTTTGGCTCGCAAGTCGTAATGCGCCTTATGGACCGCTTCCCACTCGTGATTTATTTCGGTGCTGGTCTGTTAGGGTGGATTGCAGGTGGAATGGTAGTCTCTGACGGCTATGTTACGAAGAATTGGCCAGAGCTGAGCTTTACGTTGCACTACCCGGCTTGTGTGATTGGAGCAGCCCTCGTGATCGTCATAGGGATGCTTTGGAGCAAAGCTAAGCAAAAAGAAATTGCGGCTAAATCGAATGCCAAAATAAGCCAATAGTAATTGATATTGTTATAAGTAAAAGAGCCCTCTATTACATGTGAATGGAGGGCTCTTTTGCCTTTAAAATCAGGGTTTTATCGACATTAAGATTGAACTTTGTCGATGAAACCACCACCTAAGCAGACGTCTCCCTGGTAGAGTACAGCGCTCTGACCTGGGGTCGCTGCCCACTGGGGGACGTCGAAGCCCAGCGTAAAGGCCTCAGCGTTGGCTGAAATTAATCGGCACTCACCATCTTGTTGACGGTAGCGTGTTTTCACCGTGATGGGTTCATTAAGAGAGGGAGCGGCACCACTGACCCAGCTTGGATGTACAGCAGTGAGTTCGTGAGAAAGGAGCCACGGGTGATCATGCCCCTGGCAAACCCAAAGAGTATTGGTTGCCATGTCTTTTTTTGCTACAAACCAGGGTTCACCACTAGAGTTTTTCTGACCGCCGATACCAATGCCTTTTCTCTGTCCTAACGTGTAAAAAGAGAGACCAATGTGCTCACCGATAACGTGCCCATCGGGTGTTTTGATGGGGCCAGGGTGAGTGGGCAAATAGCGATTCAAAAATTCTCGGAAGGGGCGTTCTCCAATAAAACAAATACCAGTGGAATCCTTCTTCTTGGCATTAGGCAAATGAATGTCCGCTGCGATTTCACGTACCTTTGTTTTCAACAAATCCCCTACAGGGAAAAGGACGCGAGAAACCTGTTCTTGCGTCAGACGGTGTAGGAAGTAGCTTTGATCTTTGGCGGGATCTACACCACGCAGAAGTTGAACGCTATTGTTGGTATGACGCACGCGGGCATAGTGACCTGTTGCAATCAAATCCGCTCCCATCGCCATAGCATGGTCTAAGAATGCACGGAATTTAATTTCGGCATTACAAAGAATGTCGGGATTCGGTGTGCGCCCTGCATTATATTCACGCAAAAAGTCTGCAAAGACGCGTTCTTTGTATTCTTTAGCAAAGTTTACGGCTTCGATATCAATACCAATAAGGTCTGCGACGCTACTTGCATCAATGAAATCTTGACGAGAAGAACAATATTCGCTGTCGTCATCATCTTCCCAATTTTTCATAAAAAGACCGATGACTTCGTATCCTTGTTGCTTCAACAACCAGGCACTTACTGAGGAATCGACCCCGCCGGAGAGACCTACGACCACTGTTTTTTTAGACATTATGCGCGATTTGAGGAAATGGAAAATATTAGGGATGAAGTGTGAGTGAGGTAAAATCTCAACGTTTACCACTTATCCATCAAGAAAAGTAAGCTTCATTATGTCGCACCTAGCTTCTGTTCGCACAAATTTAGATCCGCTCTTTAAAGAGTCACTCAAAATCATGAACCAACCACTGACTCGTGTGGCTAGCGCTGAATTAGTGGCGGCTGTTTCGGAAGCAGGTGGACTGGGAGTTATTCCCGCTACGCATTTTACGCCCGATGAGATTAGTGCATTTTGCTCTTTGGTGAAAAAACGTACAACCCGCCCCTTTGCGATTGCACTTGATGTGGATGAGTCTGCGTTTGACACCTCTCATGTACCAGAGTTAATTGCAGAACTTGCTCCTCTCTTAGAAGAGCTTGGTCTGCCTACGGAATTAACCGAGGAAACGGCCTCTGACCTTGGGCTTCTAGAGCCTCCTTCTTTGCAAGAGTGTTTCGGTGCGGCGATTGCACAGTCTCCTTGCGCCATGATTGCGCAGTATGGAGGGTTTCGTGAGCCTGAAGCTGAAGTGCTAGAAGGGGCCGGTATTGTCAATATGGCCTTTTGTACGACTCTGAAAGAGGCTAAGGTACTTCGATCTGCAGGTTGTCAAGTGCTCATTGCTCAAGGAGCCGAGAGTTCGGGCGCAAGGATGACATTCGAGGAAGACTCAGCCATGAGCGTGGGACTCATGAGCCTTGTTCCATCTGCTTCTCAAGTGACGGGGCTGCCTGTTGTGGCTTGTGGTGGAATTTGGTGTTCAGAGCAGCTGGTGGCGTTACAAGCCTTAGGAGCAATAGGGGCTATGCTGGGGACCGCCCTTGTGAATCTAAAAGAGTCTGGCGCCAGTGAAGCATACCGATACTGGGCTACTCAAGGGCAGGTAGGGGATACAACGGTGGCAAGTACCTACGATAGTGTGCCCGCTCGGATGCTAAAAAATAGTTTTACTGGTTGGTACTGGGAAGGTAGCCCTATTCCTCGAAAGGTTTACCAACGGCTTTTCGCTACGATAGAGAAGGCAGCCGCTGAAGCAGGAAGAAACGATCTTCTGGTTTATGAGCTTGGTAGCAGTATTGGTCGAGCTCAATATAGATGCATTAGCGATGTAGTAAAACACCTTCTTAGCTAGCTATTTCAACGATAGAAGTTTCTCTAAAAGCTAAAATAAAACTCTGAGAGAGAAAGAACTATATTCGCTTAAAAACTAAGGAATAGTCCTTAGAAAACGGGCTTTCGATCTAGAGAATTCCGTATTGTGGAAAAACAAAGAAAAATCATAGGGATCTTTTAGCATTAATATTCGATATCTATTTTTTCAACTTTGATTATTATCAACGCAAAAGCCTATCTTTACATTGTGAAAGAGAGGCGATAAAAAGTTAAGACGTTTATCGGAGGCTCCATGACGGAATCCAACATTGAAATTGGTGGTCTGTCCATGAAGGCGCGAGTAATCTCGCTCTTGATCGGACCGCTATTGGCATTGGTTACGTTCTACTTACTCCCCGATAGTTATCAGAATGCTGCTGGTAAAACTGTAGCTTTTGCCTACGAAGGTAAAGCTTGTTTGGCTGTGACGGTTTGGATGGCTGTTTGGTGGTTTACTGAAGCGTTACCTATTGCCGCGACAGCCATGCTACCTCTCGTGATCTATCCACTTTTCCAGATCACTACGCCTGCCGCTGCGATGCAAAACTATGCATCGAGCACGATTTTCCTCTTCTTGGGTGGCTTCTTGCTCGCTGCGGCTATCCATCGCTGGCATTTAGATCGTCGAATTGCGCTTTCTATGCTTGCGCTTTTTGGTACAAAACCCAGCCAGATGGTTTTGGGTTTGATGACCGCTACGGGCTTCCTTTCTGCCTGGGTATCAAATACGGCGACTGCCGCTATGATGGTACCAATTGCTGTGGCAGTGATGGGGGTGATTCGCTCTACGCAGAATTCTCCCGAAATTTCTAAGGATGAACGCAACTTCGGTGTTGCTATTCTTCTGGGTATTGCTTATGCGGCCTCTATTGGAGGTATGGCTACCCTGATTGGCTCTCCACCTAACGGTATTTATGTTCGCTTTATGGAACAGACTTATCACCAGACGGTGAGTTTTGTGGACTGGTTAATTCTTGGTTTACCTGTGGCGATGATTCTTTTGCCAGTCTGCTACCTCTTACTTGTTAAGCTACTCTTCCCCTCGAAGCTCGATGCTATCCCAGGTGGCCGTGAGTGGGTGCGTAAAGAGCTCCGTAAGTTAGGAGATATGTCTCGTGGCGAACGGATCGTGTTAGCGGTCTTCGCTCTTGCTGCTGCCTTTTGGGTGTTTGGCCCTGTGATTCGCGATATCGATCTCGGTAGTATGAAACTTTTCAAACCGATGTCTGACTCCGTGATTGCTATGGGCGCAGGGCTCCTGCTCTTCATGATACCGGTGGATATTAATCGTGGTATTCACGCTCTCGATTGGAACTCTACGAAAGATGTAGTGGCTTGGGATGTGCTTCTCCTTTTCGGAGGCGGTTTAACGATGGCTGCTGCTATTCAGAAAACTGGTGCCGCTGACTTGATTGGGGCTCAGGCAGCAATCCTTGCTGGTACAGGTGAATTGACGATGATGGCTGGCGTGGCTACTTTGGTGACGTTTGCAACGGAAGTTACCTCTAATACCGCTTTGGCGGCTACGATGATGCCGTTGATTGCGGCTGCGGCTGAAAGCTTGAAGATTGCTCCTGAAGGCCTCTTAGTGACTACGGCTATCGCAGCGTCGTGTGCCTTCATGATGCCAGTAGCGACTCCCCCAAATGCCATTGTTTTTGGCACGGGACGCTTGAAGATTGGGGACATGGTGAAAGCAGGTTTCTTCCTCAACGTTCTAGGTGTGATTGTTGTGGTAGGAGTGTGCTACTTCATCGGGCCACTTGTTTACGGTCATTGATGCGGTAACGAAGTCACTCTCGATAAAAGCAAAAAAGCGCTTTGCGAAAGCAAGGCGCTTTTTTTAGAGAGGTACGGTTTGCAAATTAAATGCCTAAAAGCTTCATGAGCGGAATAGCTAGAAGAGGGGCTAAGAAAGCGGTAACCACTCCACTAATGCCCATAGCTAAACCAGCAAATGCACCAGCTTTGTCCGACACAGTAAAGGCGGCGCCAGTGCCCATGCCGTGGGCTGTTAAGCCTAACGAGACACCGATTACATGGTCTTCGCGCATACGTACAAGACGCATAATGGGGCGTCCCACAATGGAACCGAAGATACCAGTAATCACCACTAACACTGCAGTCAAATCAGGAAGACCACCTAAGGTTTCCGATACGCCCATAGCGATAGGTGTTGTGACTGATTTTGGGATTAAGGAAATCAAGGTCTGAGAGCTTAAACCAAAGGCCCAGCCCAGTAAGACGACAGAGAGTACCGCAGTGGTACACCCCACAACAATACCGATTGCGAGTGGTAGCCAGAGTCTTGCTAGACGTTGACGTTGTTCATAAATTGGTACAGCGAGGGCAACAGTAGCAGGCCCCAGCAAGAAATGGATAAATTGAGCCCCTGAGAAATACTGTTCGTAAGGTACACCAAAAATGAGCAATAACGACATGATACTCAAAACGGCTACGATAATCGGGCTCAGCAAAGGATTGAACTTAGCAGTACGAAAAACCCATTGCCCAAACAAATAGGCGATCAATGTTAAGGCAATCCACAACGCGGCGTTGTCTTTGAGATGATCGTATACGGAAAGAATGATAGACATTGCAGTTCTCTAGTCGTCGTGGATCTTAAGGAGCTTTTGAGCGAGCACAATCGTGTATGCCGTCACGATCAAGGAAATAATGGTCGAGAGGACGATTACGGCGAAAATACCCACACCTTCATTCATGAAGCGTTCGCCTTGACGCATGATCCCTACACCTGCAGGGACGAATAGTAAAGAAAGATTAGAGAGAAGAACACCACCAGTAGGACGAATGACACCGATGAGGTTGTCCTTCACAAAGAAGGCCATCAGCATCAAAATCATCCCTAGCACAGACCCAGGCACAGGGAGACCTGTCGCGCGGCTGATGATTTCTCCGATAACTTGGAAAAACAAAATTAGAGTAATGGCATTAAGCATCACTAAACACTCGATGTGACCAAAATTCTGTCACAATAAACATCGACGACGATGTACAGTGGCACTTGCGTTGTGTAAGATCGTCATTGTTGCACTATTCACCCCACATTGGGGAAAATAGTTTTGATATAGGTTAGAAAATCCCAAATGAATACTGAATTTTATATCCGCGGCGAGTTGATTACATTAGATGCATTGCTTAAGGCAACTGGCTTAGCTGATTCTGGCGGACAGGCCAAAGAATTGATCAACGAAGGGAAGGTCAAGGTAAATAACGAAGTGGAAACACGCCGGGGGCGCAAGCTTCGTGGCGGTGAAGTGGTGGAATTCCAAGACCAGAAAATCACCGTCAAAGCTCAACAATAAGATTCTTAAAAAGCACAAAGGCCTCTCAGAGAAATCTTCTGAGGGGCCTTAGCTAAAGAATCTTTAGAGATTCTTCAATTCACGACGCAAGATTTTACCCACATTTGTCTTCGGTAATTCATCAACGAAGATGATGTCTCTTGGCATCTTATAGGCAGTGAGCTGAGCTCGACAGTATGCTTTCACTTGATCAACAGTAAGCGTTGGATCTTTACGAACGATTACAGCGCGAACCATTTCCCCACTCTTTTCGCTTGGCATCCCAACAACGCCTACTTCTAAGACACCTGGCATAGTAGCAATGACGTTCTCCACTTCATTGGGATAGACGTTAAAGCCAGAGACCAAAATCATGTCTTTCTTGCGGTCTGTAATAGAGACTTCGCCGCGGTGGTTCATGTAGCCCACGTCACCTGTTCGCAACCATCCATCACGCATCACTGCGGCTGTTTCTTCTGGTTTGTTCCAATAGCCTTGCATGACCTGTGGACCACGTACACAAATTTCGCCAGTGTACTCCGCAGGGTCTCCTCCTTCGGGACAGACCCCTAAATCATTGAAGTTGTCACCACGGATCGATACTTCAGTCGATGGGAGGGGAACGCCCACAGAGCCATCCCAAGGTGCATTAGGAATATTGCCGCAAACACCAGGAGAACATTCAGTAAGCCCATAGGCTTCCAAAATGTTCGAGCCAGTTTGTTTAACCCAACGTTCAGCGACTGGACGCAGGACTTGCGTGCCACCGCCCGCCGTCATCTTTAGACGGGTGAATTTGTGAGAGCAAAAGAGCTCGTTATTGAGCATGGCGGCAAAAAGAGTATTAACCCCAATAATGATGGAGAAATCCCACTTTTTGCATTCTTTCGCGAGTCCATTGATATCACGAGGATTCGTGATTAAATCCATGGAAGCACCCCAGGCCGAGAAGGTCATCGTCGCAGTAAGAGAGAAGATATGGTAGAGCGGCAAAGCAATCAAAGCGGTTTCTTTACCAGCCTCGAAAGTGCTCGAGAGCCATGTACCAACCTGTTCCATATTGGCCAAAATATTGCGGTGCGTGAGAATGGCCCCTTTCGAGACACCAGTGGTGCCACCTGTGTACTGTAAGAAAGCTGTGTCGGTGTTTTTAATGCTGTGCGGTGTAAAACCAAGGGATCGACCACGAGAGAGCGCATCATTAAAACTCACTGATTGAGGAAGATTGTAGGCAGGAACCATCTTCTTCACTTTGCGAATCACGAAGTTCACAAGTGTGCGCTTGAAGAAGGGGAAAAGGTCGCCCACAGCAGTCAGCACTACGTGCTGGCAGGACGTACCAGGCAAGGCTTTCTGGAGTGTTTTGGCAAAGTTTTCGATGATGATGATGGCTTTGGCGTCAGAATCTACCAACGATTCGTGCACTTCTCGAGAGGTGTAGAGAGGGTTGATATTCACGACAACGAACCCAGCACGTTGACAGGCGAAGACAGCCACTATGTACTGCAAAAGGTTCGGCATCATTAAAGCGATGCGATCGCCTGGTTTCATTCCCTCCAAGCTTTGGAGATAGGCTGCTAAATCTTTGGAAAGAGCGGCTGTTTTGCTGTAGGTGAGGCCAACCCCCATATTGCTGTAACCAATACGGTTGGGGAACTGCGCAGCAACGCTATCGAGCATGCCCGGCAGACTTGCAAATTTGTCGGGGTTGATAGTATGAGGAATTCCCTCGGGATAGGATTGATACCAAGGATAATCGGTCATTTGACTTGTGAAAAAATAGAGTAAAAAAATGCTCAGAAGATTCCTAAAAAGATCGTCTAAGCCGTCAAAAGATAGTGAATCAAGTGTAAACGCTCAATTTCGCTATACCGCTCGCTGAAACGTAAATATGTAAATAAATATTATAAAAACAGGGTCTTTTTCATCAAGCGTGGCTATTTCTAAAAAGAAAAACGTAGCGCAAGGTCTCTTCGGTATAGAGCAGGCTACGTTTTTCTAGTCGGTTGGGTTAAACGGTGGATTAGGCTTCCAAAGTCAAGCAGTGGCGGGCATATTCAGCCACTTCATCCCAATTGGTATAGTCGATCACAGCTGTCGGTTCCGTTGGTCCCTTCGTCATCTTCATGATCATCTGAATGAGCTTGGTATCCAGCCAGCCCCAGTTCGGGTAGTCTACTTTACCTGCAAAGCACTTCACATCCTTCGGATGCCAGGGATTATTTTCAAGGAACTTACGGCAGTAAACGTTACCTTCTGGGGTAGCCTTTGCAGGTGTACGAGCAACAACGGAAACGCAGAAGAAACTGTTGGCCTTGGCGTCAAGAACAGACTTCCATTTGTTCACAAAGCCCAAGAAATCACGACGGAATTTACCGTAAAGGACCGGGGCACCAGCAATAACAGTGTCATACTTGTTCCAGTCGACACCTTCGCGGTCGGCTTCAAGCACATTCATCATGTCGGCTTGATGACCTTCATTGATAATGGTTTCCCAGATGCAACGAGCAATACGGGCAGTATGGCCATAACGGCTATCGTAAACCACGAGCACGGTTTTCATATACGGTTCTCCTTAGAGCGTTTCCAGTGTTGACAGAGTTTTGGAAATACTTCGACGTTGAGGGGAGGGGTACTACTTCTAAATGAGCACCTCCTCTAATTATCCTGAAGGTTATTTTAGCCGAGTTCTCTTAGCTGACGATGAAAAAATATTGAGCACACAAAAGATTTTCTCAGGCTTGACGGCTGAAGCATACCCTAAAAGAGTGGTACAATCTCGTTCCTATTGATGGCTTGATTCTGTGTACTTAAATAGAAATAAACCGTGCTACAGTCCAGAGAGCCCTATCGATGAACTCGTGGAGATTGCCCCACATAAAGAAGAGGCAATCTCAAATTTTATTTTCAAGTGAATTCTTTTTAGCCCCCCCCCCCCGCTGATGCTTAGCTAGCTCGTGTGAGATCCTAGGAAAGAAAGAGAATTTGCTGTTTTCTATGGAATATTATGGCAAAAGAAGATTTGATTGAGATGTCTGGTCAGGTTTTGGAAGTCCTGCCTGATGCTCGCTATCGCGTGAAACTCGACAACGGTCATGAATTGGTGGCTTATACCAACGGTAAGATGCGTAAGCACCACATTCGTATTTTGGCTGGTGACAAGGTTTCGCTTGAACTTTCGCCATACGATTTGACTAAAGGACGCATTACGTTCCGCCATATCGAAGGACGCCCTTCTGGTGGTGCCTCCCAGTCGGCTGGTTCGTCCTCTCGTCGCCGTTAATTGGCCCTTGAGCTCAGTCACATACTGATGAAAAGAAGCGCTTTCTTTTGTGAGAGCGCTTTTTTTGCGACCTTAGGAAGGCAAAAACGGGAGCCAATATGAAGTGCTACCGAATTTGTTTACTAAAAGAGGTGTGGATACCACACGAAGAAAAATTGCGTTAGGTGGTAGAACACAGGGGCCGCGAACGTGAGAGGCGCAAGGCGGGCGAGCGTGCCGCGTGTGATATAGATGTCGGATTCTCCAGCAAGACGTTCTGCCCCCATGCTACGGCGCACTGCACTAATCACGATATCTCCCATTACCCCTGCGACGACGATGGCAATAGCCATCAAAATTGCTTGCCAGAAGCGGAAGGGGGTAATCCAGAACATCATCATGCCTGCGGCAACCCCACACGTGCATCCCACAATGGTACCTAGCAAAGTACGGTTTGGGTTAAAGCGCAAGGCCCCCTTGCCTAAGAAAGAGCTAGCAATGGTTGAGCAGAGATCACTCACGAAGAGGACCAGCAAGAAAAAGAGCAGTAGGAGGGGGCCTGTCGAGTTGTAGCGTGTTAAGTCAAACGTTGCGATGGCAGGTGCGTGACTCACACAGAAGACGCAGAGCATGACACCCCACTGCACTTTGGCAACACGTTCAAGGTAGCCTTCAGGATCGTGTTTGAGTGCCATAATAACAGGCAGCGCTAAGAACAGGTACACCGGAATTAGCAGCGTAAAGAGTTCGGTAAGCTCATAGTAAATCAAGATGTACTGCAACGGAATGGCGATATAAAAAGAGAGCACCAATGCGTTGTGATCCGTCGGCTTCGTTGGTGTAATCGCAATAAACTCGCGCAACAAGAAAAAGCTGATCAGGGCAAAGAAAACCAACAACGAGCCACCACCGAAAGCAAAAGCAATCGTAAAGACAGCGGTCAACCACCAGGCCATACGCAAGCGAGAGGAAATGGCCAAGAGGCGTGAGCGACCTACCGCAGTGGTCGTGTGTCCTAAAGCGTAGGAGCTATAGAGAGTCCCTGCGAAGGCAAGGACAAAAAGTCCAACGAGAAGGAAGATATACGCTTCGTAAGTAGAAAAACCCAATCTCATGGTTGTGCCAGCTCAATAATGGATTGACGGGCTCGATTCAAGAAGTCCTCCTTGAGGTCTTCTACAGAGTGTTCCAGGGGTTTCCCAAAACGAATCGAACAGATCGTGGGCACCGGGAGAAGTACGCCTTTAGGCATAGCACGGTGCAAGTTTTCAATATAAACAGGAATGAGTTCCACCTCTGGAAACTCTTTCATCAGACGCCAAAGCCCCGATTTAAATTCGCTGGGGAGCGGTTGCGGGCGACGAGTTCCTTCTGGGAAAATGATCAAAGAGGCACCTTCTGCGAGGGCTTCACGAAGCGGGTCGAGAGGATTGCTGTGTTCGGTATGTCGACGATCGACTAGCACCACATTGAGTTCTTTTAACGCAATCTGACGGCGAATCCATCCTTTTTCCCAGTAGTCTTTTGCGGCTACAGGGCGAACAAAAGGACGCAACTGTGCAGGGAGAGATGCCCAAATAACAATCGTATCAAGATGGCTAGTATGGTTCGCAAAGTAGATACGCTGGCGCGCAGAAGGCGCACAGCCCTGCCAGTGTGGATAAGCCCCCACTAACAAACGGGTCAGCCATACGATAGGGGTCATTAATTTGAAAGAAGTAAACACCTTTAATTCCTGTCACATACTCAAGCTTTCATTATAGACAGGAAATTATTCCTGACTAGGCTTACTGCCACCGAGCTTCGTCACTGTCGGGTCGTCAAAGGTCCCCGTAATGAGGTATTCGGACTTGAAGAGCTGTGAGATTTGATCTTGGAAAACCCACTGGGAGACAAATGTTCCAATCCCAACAGCAGGATTAACCAAGGCAAGCGCTAACGAGGGTCCACCCACATTAATGGATGGGAGTATCACCGATTTTAAATCAAGCGTTTCCGCAACGAGGTTAATTCGACCAACTGTTAGTACGCTTGCAGCTGATCCCAAAATTGACATCTTGGGTGTCGTGAATAAGCCTTGCGAAACCGTGCCTTCAAGGTGGAGGGAGTCAAAAGCAAAACCTGTTCCAAACACGTCTCGGAAATCAAACGTGAGGCGTTTCAAGAGATGTTGCAATGAGAGCAAACTCAGAATACGTCCAGCACCTGGTTCAATTTGCAAAAATTCCCCTTGACTAAAGTCTCCACTAATAGAACCATCAAGGGTTCTTGCGTTGAAGTCGAGAGGGGATCCTTGCCAAGAAAGTGTAGCTTCAATGCTCCCTGCAGCCCCACACACTGCGTTGGCATAGTTCAAACTTGATAGCAATTTCCCCATATCGGTCACGCTTAGTTTGATCGTGGCATTGCTTTTATTGCGCGCTCCCGGATACCACACGCCGTGAACATTCAATAAACCACCAGTATTGAGCACTTTCATCGAACGCAAATACCAACGCGGAATTTCTTGCCCTTCGTTTGTTGCGTCGATGTTGATGCTTCCCAGACGATACTGATTCAAACTCAAGTCTTTCACGTTGAGCATGAGGTCGGGCAGAGAGTCTACAGAACTTTTGACTTCAGAAAGCGCGATGGTTTTCGCGACGCCGTCATCGTCATCTTTGGTGGTGAGATGAAGCCGGTCGATGGTCCCCGAGAGTTGCGCTGCATGATTTGCTGTCTTTGGCTGATATTGCAAACTGCCTGCTAATTCAGTGCTCTGAAGGCCGATGTGCCATATGGTATTGTCAAGCTGACCTTCGAAGGTGGCGTTTTGGAAGACCTGATCTTTAAAACGTAGAGATTGAGAAGCGTGTAAGGCAGCATAGACGAGTGGAAATGGTTGTTCAGACTTTTGATCTGTTGTGAGAACTTTCTGCCATGCATCTAAATCCAGCGTGGGCGTGTTCACGAGGAATTGCACGCCAGACTTAGTTGGTGGCAAGGCCTTGTGCGCACCAATAATGATGTGCCCAGATTTGAGAAGAAACTCTGGAGTTGCAAAAGCTAAATGAATATCCGCCCGATCTGGAGCAGTAATTTTGAGCGTTGCAGTATGCTCGCTCGTCTTGTCGTAGATGAAATCTACTGGCCACTGATGGCGCGCTTCCTTGGAGAGCGGTGCGGGAAGCGTACTTTCTAGCCCTTCAAGATTTGATTTACCACTGATACGTAGTAAGGGTTGCTCTAGCCCAAAAACGACATCAGCTGCGATCGGGAATTTTCCTTTGAGAGTTTGTGTTAGTTCATGTTTAAAGGGATTCTTCTCTAGCAAGTTTAGGGCTTCGTGAGCACTCAAATGCCCAGAAATACCGATGTGTGTTTGCTTTTTGGCGGTTGAGAGCCTGACGTTAATAGTTCCTTCGCCCGTCTTCCCGCTAAATGGAACAGGCGTACTGATATTGTCTTCAGTGACGACGAGCTGGCCAGTAAGCTCGTTAATTTCGGGAAGATTGAACCCGTACGAGAATTTAGTCTTCTTAAAGTCTGTGACGACTTTCACTGAAGTGTGCTCTGGGATACCAAGAGGAATAGAGAGAGCAAGCTGAGTTTGCACGGAGCCAGAACCAGTTGTTTGATCAAAAGTGCTTCCGAGGATGCTAGCTAAAAAATCGCTTTCCTTGAGATAGCGCAGGGCGTTCTTGAGGTCTCCCACAATGGCGGCATCAACATTAAGAATTGGTTTAGCAAAGTCATCAATCTTGACGACGGCATTGCTACTTTTTAGACCAAGGCTCGTGCCTTGCGTACCCTCGATACGCATACTATTTCCCTCAAAAATGAGGCGAGCAGTGATGTCGGTAAGGAGAGGCCAAGCAGGTTTCTTACTAGTGGAATTTGGCGTTGGGAAAAAGTTGAGTTTCCCATTTTTTACGATCCCGTCAATCAAGAAGTGCTCATCTGGATTCGTGCTCTTATGCCAAGGGATGGTACGCAATGGACCCTTCACCTCAAAGACTCCAGAGGTGATAGTTCCCGCTAAGATCGCATTGTCGAGCCAATTTAACGTAGAGTTACCTACAGCGAGGGGAAGATAGTTTTCTACAGCTCGTCCATCGGCTCGCAAAATCTTCCCAGAAATATTGAGTGTTCCTATGTCTCCCGTGTCTAACCAATAGCCTTGCCCTGCAATTTGCGCTTCGCTGTTGCGAGCAGAGAGTTGCGTAAACTCCACTTTAAGTTGGGGAGTGAATGTGACACGAGCGTGGGTTTGTAGCGCGGTTACAGGGATTGTTGGACGTTTAAAGACGCCAGGGAAGGTGAGCGAACTGTTTTTCGAGTCGAGGTTGAGGGTGTATTGGCCAGCTTCAACAGATTTAATAGAGCCTGAAAGGCCTGTAAAACTAGGAATGTTCGAGTTCAACACCTTAAAAGAGAGATCATCGAAACGAGCATTTAGAAGCCAATTTTGGAGTGCTTGTCCGCCTCCCTGATTGCTCAGAGATAGATGTTGAATATGACCGTCCACACTATAGTGACTCAAAGAATCCCGAGTTTCAGACTTGATCGGTAACGCAGGCAAAAGTCGCTTCCAGTTCGAGATACTGGCATCAGCGACCTCCACAGAATAGGTGTTTGCTGGATCAGTTTTCTTTTCTCCAATAGCAAAGTAGCCTAAGTGGTTGTTCTGCGAGCCTTTTTCGCCCACTGTCTGCAAGAACAGATTTTTGAGTGTAAAAAGGCGAGAAGAGTCTGATTTTTCTTTCTTTTCTTCATAAGTGACCCGCGTAGATAAGTGAGCAATATCAAGTGGCTCAAGAGCATTCGGGAGTTCAACATTCACTCCTTGCACATTGATATCCGAAACCAGGTCGATTAAACGGCCTTCTTGGAATTTGCTCCAAAATTCGATTGCTCCCGTGCCAGAAGATAGCGCAAGCGGGAGTTTTAAGCTTTTAACTAATCGAGCAACATCAATAAAGTCGGTTTTTGCGTAAAGATTGCCTTTCCATGTGAGAGGGTCTGAGCCTTTGTGGAAGAAATTCTTTTCCACATTGCCTGCAATATGCATGTTTTCTTCACCAGACTCTTTGAGAAGGCGGGCACGAAAACCAACACGCCAATCAAGCAGATGTTGTTCAAATAAAATTTGAATATTGGTGAGATGAATGTCTCCATTTTTTGGGTCGACTTCATCTCGATAGATCACGTCACCATCGATAAGGCTTAATTTGGTTTGAGAAAGAAGCCATAGGTAAAACTGTGCTGCCCCGCTGCTCGGTACGTTATTTCTTTGAGTACGAGAAAAATCTACAGTCCAACCCGCGAAGTTATAGGCGTATTCTCCTGTTCGATGAATGGAGAGTGAGGGCGAAATGATTTGCAGGGTTTGGAAGCGTGGGCTCATGGACCAAAGGCTAGACCAAGAAAAACGCGCTTCGATTTTGGGTAATTCCAGTGAAGCGCCCCCGCCAGGTTGCGAAAAACGTACTTTTTCAAGAGTAAGAGTTGGCCAGAATTTAGAGAAACCACCAGTGATTTTTTCAGCTTCAACCTGTACACCAAGGTAGTCTGAACTCAACTGGGTGATTTCATTTCGGTAGTTATCGATCTGAGTGGTGAAAAACCAACGACCGGCAAGAAGGATGGTACAGATAAGGAAATAGAGGCAGAGCCCTACCACGCCAAGGATGCGCCAAGCACGATGCCGACACTGCGGTTGAGCAGAGTCTGGTGAAGTTGAAGATGGGGTGCTACTTGTCATGGGTAAATCAGGGAAAGGCGACAAAAAGTCGAAAAGGCCGTTAACTGCCTCTATCAGTGAAGAACTCTGTGTGTGCCTGAAAGAGGCGTTGCGCGAGAGCGGGATCACTAATAACTGTTCCTCATTGTAGCAAATCTCCTTTTTGGCTTTAAGAGTATCAAGGCTCACCTTGCGAGAAAGTGTGATAGGCGAGATGCTCGGGTTAAAATGATCAAATATATCTATTTTCTCGTTGTTTAAGTAAGGAGATGGAGTGCTCGAAAGGGGCTCTGTACGACGAATGACAACCATCCCACCAACCTTGCAAGCGGTTATTGAGAGCTCTACGTTTGTTCATCGCTCTCTTGATGCTCTTTCCAAAAAAGAAGGAGAGTCGCTCGAAGCACTCTATGAAACTCGTCTTTCTCAAGATTGGTCACGAGCAGCTTTAGAGGAGCGTATCCGTGCTTGGGAGACCCCAGAGTCGCTTTCTTTAGGCTTACGTTTGTTACGTCGAGATTTGATTTTGGCCATTGTTGGCGAAAACAGCACTGGGCGAATTAGCTATGAAACTGTCGTGGAGAGAATGAGTGACTTTGCAGAGTTGGCGGTTTCTCAGACTGTTCGCGTTCACGCTAAGAAGTTAGCCGAACGCTATGGTGTTCCTTGTGGAGTCTCGGGTGATCCACAGGACCTCTTAGTCGTCGGTATGGGTAAGTTAGGAGGACGAGAGCTGAACGTTTCTTCCGATATTGACCTCATTTTTATTTTTGACGAAAATGGCGAAACTAAAGCAACAGCAGAGTACCCTAATGTTTCTAAAACATTCACCGTACAAGAATTTTATGAACGCCTCGCGCGACGTATTATTCCCGCGTTAAATGATATTGAGGGGGCTGGGTTTGTCTTTCGCGTCGATATGCGTCTGAGGCCCAATGGTGACTCTGGACCTATCGTGTGCTCTTCAAGCATGTTGGAAGAGTATCTTTACTCTCAGGGACAAGAGTGGGAGCGCTTTGCGTGGCTCAAGGGGCGCGTAGTGAATACGCCAGTTTTTGCGAGTGAAGAGGTTTTTGCTCGCCAATGCAAACAACTCCGAACCCTTGTTCGTCCTTTTGTATTCCGAAAATACTTGGATTTTGGAGCTCTTGAAGCACTACGAGAACTTCATGAAAAGATTCGTGCAGAAACGGCGAGACGCGAATTACTTCGAGGCTCAATTGGGGTCAATGTCAAGCTTGGACGTGGGGGAATTCGTGAGATCGAATTTATTACTCAAACCATGCAGATTATTCGCGGAGGGAGAGATCCGCAACTTCAAGGACGTTCAACCTTGGCAATGTTGAGTGCCTTAGGCGAAGAAAACTTCTTGGATCCAGCTATTGCACATCAGTGTCAGCTCGACTACATCTTCTTGAGAAACGTTGAGCATGCTATTCAATATATCGATGATGAGCAAACGCAGATGTTGCCTTCTACAGGAGAAAAGCCCGTTGCGATTGCTACGCTTTTGGGGGTACAGCCTGGTGCTCTCTGGAAAGAAGTGCATGCTGTGCGTGAGCGAGTGGCTCGTGTGTTTGACAGTATTTTTCAGGTAGAAGAATCGACGGTGAGCACTGAAGGCTGGCCCATTGGTTGGGAGATGGGGAGTACGAGTTCCTCTGCACTTCTTTTGGAACGTTTGCAAGCCTTGGGCTATGGAGAAGAGTCAGAAGAGCTTTTGAGCCGCATTTTGCGCTTAGCTAGCGGGCGCTGGGGAAAGGGAGTTTCAGACACTTCTCGAGTGCGCATGCAAAAACTCCTTCCCATCATTGTGGAAAGCTGTCCACAGTGGCAAAGCAAAAATGGTGTGCGTGTGGTTTCGTTAGGAGAAATGCTCTCGCGTTATCTGAAACTCATCGAAGTTATTGCGGGGCGTTCGACCTATGTAGCTCTCCTCAGCGAATATCCAAGCGCTGCAGAGCGTGTGGGCAAGGTCTTATCTGCGAGCCGTTGGAGTGCTGACTTTTTAATGCGTCATCCAATTATTCTTGATGAATTGGTGGATGGGCGAGAGAAAGAGTTCGACGATTATTCTCCTGTCGACTGGACGGCTTGGTTAGAAAAATTCCATCGGGCACTAGAGCTCGCGGATGGTGATCAAGAGCGCCAAATGAATATTTTGCGTGATGCTCATCACTCTGCTATTTTTCAACTCTTGATTGCCGATCTGGATGGCCGCTTTAGCGTGGAACGCCTGGCAGACCAATTGTCTGCGCTAGCGGATGCAGTCCTCCAAGAAGTTTGCGAGTTAGCTTGGAGCAGTTTGGCGACGCGACATGTGGATCGTCCGAAGTTTGCGGTGATTGGTTACGGTAAATTGGGTGGCAAAGAGCTCGGTTATGACAGCGATTTAGACTTGGTTTTTATCTTTGATGATGAGGACCAAGATGCTGAACGTGTGTATACGCGTCTTGTTCGTCGCATGATGAGTTGGCTTACGCTACAAACGTCTTCTGGAAAACTCTTTAATGTTGATTTGAGATTGCGCCCCAATGGAGAAAGTGGTTTAGTCGTGACGCCTTTTGAAATGTTCTGTCGGTACCAAGATAATGCTGATGGTACAGGGGCATGGTTCTGGGAGCATCAGGCACTGACCCGAGCTCGTTTTGTGGCGGGCGATCCGGAGCTGGGGAGACGCTTTGAAGAACAGCGAGTACAAGTGCTATTGAAGGAACGCGGCCCAGAGCAAACACGCCGCGATGTTTTAGAGATGCGAGAAAAAATGCACGAAGGGCATATCAACCGTTCTAGCGCCTTTGATATTAAACACGACCACGGTGGGATGGTGGATGTGGAATTTGTGGTGCAATGGTTTGTCCTTACCTATAGCGCTCGCTATCCAGAGCTTACGAATAATTTTGGCAATATTCTGTTGCTCGAAAAGATCGGCCAGTTGGGGCTATTAGACGCTGAACTTTGCCAAGAAGCGATCAAGGCTTATCGACACTATCGTCTCTTACAGCACGAAATTCGATTAAACGCGGGCGAAAATGCGCCAGTACGTGTGAATCCAACGCTTGTAGAAAAAGAAAGCGAGGTCGTTTCTCGTCTTTGGGATACGGTTTTTTCCTCTGTGAGAGAGGCGAGGTAGTAAAAACTGAGACAAGATTTTGAGAGGTAAGCTATTTCCAAATTTCTCTCAACAGTCGTAAAATGATTCTCTTTCTCTTCGGTGTATCTCTTTTTTCCTAAAAAGAGCCGAACATAACGAGTCATCGTTTTTTTTAGCATTAGCGTAGAGCACTATTAAGAGGACAAAATGCCAATCTCGACATCAGACTACCATGCTCCCACTTGGTGTGTTGGTGGTCATTTGCAAACTGTAATTCCTGCCAAAGTAAGCAGCAAGCCTCAGGTGGAGTATCGCCGGGAGCATGTGTCAACACCAGACGGTGACTTTATGGTTTGGGATTGGTTGCAACCAGAGCCTCTTCGTGCAGACACGCCCGTGCTAGTTCTCTTTCATGGCCTTGAAGGTTCGAGCCACAGCCACTATGCACTTTCTTTGATGGACGAGTGCAAAAAGTGGGGCTGGCGTGGTGTTGTTGCCCATTTTAGAAGCTGTGGCGGCGAGTTAAATCGCCTGCCTCGCGCTTATTTTGCGGGAGACAATGATGACTGTGAATGGGTACTCAAGACGGTGAAGTCTCGTTTCCCGCGGGCACCAATGTATGCCGTAGGGGTGAGTTTAGGGGCTAATCAGTTGACGAAGTATTTGGGAGACCGTGGTACAGAAGCGACTAGCCTTTTGACTGCGGCCGCTGCCGTAGGCGCGCCACTTGACCTGGTTGCAGGGAGTGAACGTATCAGCAAAGGGGTCAATATCCTTTACGCCAATATGTTCTTATCGACGTTAAAGCCAAAGCTCGAAGCGAAAGCTCGTCTTTTCCCTGAATTGATCGATATTGAAGCTGTTCGTCGTTGTGAGACGATGTACGACTTCGATACGATTTACACCGCGCCCATCCATGGTTTTCGCTCCGCAATGGACTACTGGCAGAAGTGCTCCTGCAAGCAAGCCCTTCCAAATGTGCAAGTTCCGCTTCTTTTTTTGAATGCGAAGAATGATCCTTTTTTGCCAGCTTGGAGTTTGCCGAAAGCAAACGAAATGAGCAATTATGTGCTCGGTGAGTTCCCCGAGGAAGGTGGCCATATTGGCTTTCCACAAGGCAAGATGCCAGGGAATTTGTTATATTTACCCACTCGTATCAAACGATTCTTTGACACCGGTGGCTAGACTGCTGCAGTGGTGTCGACTCTTTCCATTTTTCGTGGCGCAGACCTGTCGTTCTGTGGTCACAAAAGGACACCATGAAATTTCTCTCTTCAAAGCAATTGGGCTTTTTGTGCCTAGGACTTTTTACGCTCACAATCTTGCTCGGTAACTGGGTCGTTTCTAATGTAGGTCTTGTTTGCCAACCTAATGGTCCTTGTTTAATTCTAGTTTGGCCTGGGATTATGGCTCCCTCTGGTGTACTACTTGCTGGTTTTGCTTTGGTGCTACGCGATGCACTTCAAAATCTTCTAGGCAAGCGCTGGACGATTGTGGCCATTGTTGCTGGGGCAATCCTGTCGGCTTTCTTGGCTCCCTCAGAAATTGTGCTTGGCTCTACTCTAGCTTTCTTTTTCTCGGAGTTAGCCGACTTTTTGGTCTACACACCCTTGCGTGAAAAGCATTTGACGCTAGCGATTATTCTCTCTGGGTTGGTAGGTTCTGTTCTCGATTCGTTGATTTTCCTGAGTTTGGCTTTTGGTTCGCTTGACTTTGTTGTTGGACAAGTGATCGGCAAGTTCTGGATGAGCTTGTTGGGTGGTATAGTGATCTATATGTGGCGTGCTCGCCAAGATCGCTTATTGCTTATGCGTGTTGCTCGATAAAAAGGATTGTTTTTCCTTGAAGACAATGGTACTTTAAGAATTCATGATCACAATTAGATCATCGTTTCCCTAACCAAAAAAATATTGACCTTCATGAATCCCTCTGTAGCCATTGTTCTAATTAATACAGGCAGCCCCGATGCGCCGACTGCTCCTGCTGTGAAAGCCTACCTTGCTGAATTTTTGAGTGATACCCGCGTGGTGGAATTGCCCCGTTGGAAATGGTGGCCTATTTTGCACGGGATCATTCTCAATACTCGACCAGCAAAATCTGCTGAACGTTACAAAATTGTGTGGACACCAGAGGGTTCACCGCTCATCCTTCATTCGCAAGCAATAGTAGATCGATTGACAGAGCGCTGTACTGATTTGCCCGTGGTGTTTTATTCCGCTATGTGCTATGGATCTCCCTCTATTCCTAGTGTGATGGCAAAAATTGCAGTAACAGGTATTAAAAAAGTACTGTGCGTGCCGATGTTTGCCCAATATTCAAGTCATACGAGCGCGGGTTGCGTGGAATCGGTGTTTAAAGTCTGCATGAAGATGCGTGATATTCCAGCGTTGCGCACAATCTATGACTTCTGCGACGAGCCGCTCTACATTGATGGGCTAAAACGTCATATCGAAGGCTATTGGGAAACTAATGGCAGTGCGATAGCTCAGGGTGGAAAGTTAATTTTTAGTTTCCACGGCATTCCTCAGAGTAGTATTGATAAAGGCGACGAGTACAAGAAAAACTGCGAAGAGACTGCGGAACGTGTTGCCGCTGCCTTGAAATTAGATAGATCGACTTGGGAAATCAGCTTTCAATCGCGTTTCGGGCCTGATCCATGGGTCCAGCCGTATACAAGCGACAAAGTGGTGGAGTTAGCTAAAGCAGGAGTTAGACGAATTGATGTGATTTGCCCTGGTTTTGCGGCAGATTGCTTGGAAACCATTGAAGAGATTAACGATGAATTGCGTCACACTTATCTCAATGCACTTCCTGAATCGGATCGCAAAGAAAATGCCTTCCATTACATCCCTGCGATGAACTCTTCGTCTGAGGCGATTGACCTCTACGAGGCCATTATTCGTCGTGAGCTTCAGGGCTGGGTTTGAACTAAACTAAGCATCAATCTTGAAAAAGTTATACTTCGTCCCCATATAAGAGGGAGAGGTAGCTTTTAAGGTGTTGAGCGCCTTAAAGAGAGAATGGGACAACTCCGCAGAAGCGACGCTAGCGTAAGCGGATACTCAAGGTAAACTATTTGGGTGGGTTCATTGCTAGCCCACCTCAAAGATAACTACACGGAGCATTTGAATGACGGAATCCAAGGAACAAAAGCCTGTTGAAGAAGGTTGCTGCGCTGATCAGCAATGCCAGTGCGAAAAGGACGCAAAGTGCGAATGCAACTCCGCAACAGCGGAAGGTGAGGCGCCGACTCGAGAGATGTCTGCCGAAGAATTGCAGACCGCCTTGAAGATGGCCGAAGCCAAAGTGTTAGAACACTACGATCTTTATGTTCGTGCGATGGCTGAATTGGAAAATACTCGTCGCCGCGCGGCTGATGATGTTCAGAAAGCTCGCAAGTTTGGGATTGAAAAATTTGCAGAAAACCTTTTGCCAGTTGTCGATAGTCTGGAGAAGGCTCTTGAGGCGACTAAGGATTTATCGGATTCTCCGATTCGCGAAGGGATGGAAACAACTTATCGCCAGATGATTCATGCTTTGGATGTGTCGGCTATGCAGCCAATCGATCCGCAAGGCAAACCGTTTGACCCTCATACTCAACAGGCCATTGCTATGGTTCCCGCGCCTGAAGGTGTAACCTCGGGTACAGTGGTTGAAGTTTTCCAACGTGGTTGGATGATTGCAGATCGCGTTTTACGTCCAGCTATGGTGAGTGTGGCTCAATAACACGGGCCTCATCGCGTTGAAATGACTCCAGGCGTCCTCAATGAGGGCGCCTTTTTATTTGTATGCAAAATCTTTAGTGAAGGCTATAAATGTAATTTTTTATGACAACCTATTGGTCTAGGGTTGAAAAATAGCAGCTAGTCCCCATATAGGGATTAAAGAGTGAGAGCGCAGGGCCTTGAGGCGATGTGCTTGAGCAGGTTTCAAAGTCTTTACCTCGGATGAGCTTCTCGCAAGAACGAGAGTGAGTCCCAACGTCTAAAGAGCATTGGTGAGAATTCCTCTCGGAAGCTCCCTTAGCGGGTAAAGCAAGATTTCTTTTGAAGGATAACGACACTATGGCAAAAATCATTGGTATTGACCTTGGTACGACCAACTCGGCTGTTGCCGTAATGGATGGTGATAACGTCAAGGTTATCGAAAACAGTGAAGGCGCTCGTACAACGCCCTCCATCGTTGCCTACATGGACAACGGTGAAATTTTGGTTGGTGCTCCTGCTAAACGTCAGGCTGTAACCAATCCGAAGAACACCCTCTACGCAGTGAAACGTCTGATTGGTCGTCGTTTTGACGATGCGGAAGTTCAGAAAGACATTGGTCTGATGCCTTTTAAGATTGCCCGCGCTGACAACGGTGACGCTTGGGTGGAAGTTCAGGGTAAGACTTTGGCTCCTCAGCAGATTAGCGCTGACGTGCTTCGCAAGATGAAGAAGACCGCTGAAGATTATCTCGGCGAAACGATCACGGAAGCTGTAATTACGGTTCCTGCCTACTTTAATGACTCCCAACGTCAGGCTACGAAGGATGCAGGCCGTATTGCTGGTCTTGAAGTCAAGCGTATTATTAACGAGCCTACGGCAGCCGCTTTGGCCTTTGGTTTAGATAAAGGTGGCAATATTGATCGTAAGATCGCTGTGTATGACTTGGGTGGTGGTACGTTCGATATTTCCATCATCGATTTGGCTAACATCGATGGCGACAAGCAGTTTGAAGTGCTTTCCACAAACGGTGATACGTTCCTGGGTGGTGAAGACTTTGATCAACGCTTGGTTGACTATCTCATCAACGAATTCCGTAAGGATACGGGCGTGGATCTTTCCAAGGATGTGTTAGCCCTTCAGCGCTTGAAGGATGCCGCAGAAAAGGCCAAGATTGAACTCTCGAATCGTCAGGAAACGGAAATCAACCTCCCATACATCACTGCTGATGCGACTGGTCCAAAGCATTTAAACCTTAATGTCACTCGCGCTAAGTTTGAAAACTTGGTTGAAGACTTGGTGCAACGCACGATTGAACCTTGCCGCAAGGCTTTGCGTGACGCTGGTGTTTCCACTTCGGATATCACTGATGTGATTTTGGTGGGTGGCCAGTCCCGTATGCCGCGCGTGCAGGCTGTCGTGAAGGAATTCTTCGGTAAAGATCCTCGCAAGGATGTGAATCCGGACGAAGCTGTGGCTATTGGTGCTGCTATTCAGGGCTCTGTGTTGACTGGTGAACGCCACGATGTGCTCTTACTCGACGTTACTCCGCTGACCCTCGGTATTGAAACCTTGGGTGGCGTAATGACCCCGATGATCAAGCGCAATACGACGATTCCGACCAAGCACAGTCAGGTGTTCTCTACTGCTGAAGACAATCAGCCTGCTGTGACCATTAAGGTCTATCAGGGTGAACGTGAAATGGCGGCTTCCAACAAACTCTTGGGCGAATTCAATTTGGAAGGGATCCCGCCGTCTCCGCGTGGATTACCGCAGATTGAAGTGACTTTCGACATTGACGCTAATGGTATTTTGCACGTGGGTGCCAAGGATAAGGCTACAGGCAAAGAAAACAATATCACCATCAAGGCCAGCTCTGGCTTGAGCGAAGATGAAATCGAACGCATGGTACAGGATGCTGAAGCCAATAAGGCTGAAGACCACCGTCGCTTCGAGTTGGCGCAGTCTCGTAACTTGGCTGATTCCGCTGTGAACCAGGTTCAGAAGACCTTGAAGGAAAATGGCGACAAGGTGGAAAGTGTTGATCGAGCTGCCTGCGAAGATGCCATCAAGGATGTTGAAGAGAAGATCAAGGGTGAAGATAAGGAAGCCATTGACAAGGCAGTGGAACGCTTGATGGATGCAGCCCAGAAGATCGGTGAAAAGCTGAACAAAGCAGCTCAGGCCGCTCAGGCTCAGCAACAGCAGGATCAGGGGGCTCAGAAGGCGGATGGCAAAGATGACGATGTTATTGATGCTGAATTCACCGAAAAGAAGTAATCAATGCCTCAACGAGGAAAGGATTCTTGCGAGAGAGATCGCGCAGGAATCCCACCCTTGAATAAGGTCGATTTTCGAAGGGTGGGTACACAAGCGGTGCACCGACCCTTCTGCTGTTTAGAATGAGCCTTTTTTGGGGCTTTACGTCTCGCTTTAAAAAATGGCGTGACGAAACCTTTTGATGACGGTATGCCTCTTAAGGCATATCAAGAAGAGACAAAACGATGGCTGATCAGGATTATTATGAGTTACTCGGCGTGAGCAAATCAGCAACTGCTGATGAGATTAAAAAGGCTTATCGTCGTTTAGCAATGAAATATCATCCGGACCGTAACCCCGGGAACAAGGAAGCCGAAGAAAAGTTCAAGCAAATCGGTGAAGCTTATGCAGTTTTGTCCGATGATCAAAAACGTGCTGCCTATGACCGGTATGGTAAGGCTGGCGTGGATCCTAATGCAGCTGGCGGTGCTGGTGGCTTTGGCGGATTCGGCGGCTTTAATCAGGCAGGCGGGTTCGCGGATGGTTTTGCTTCCTTTGGTGATATTTTCGGTGAAATGTTCGGTGGCGGGCGTGCTCAAGAACGGCGTGATCAACGCGGTAACGACTTGCGCTATGACGTTGACGTAACGCTTGAGGAAGCAGCTCACGGAGCAAAGGTGGATATTCGTATTCCAACGTGGAATGAATGTAACACTTGCCACGGTTCCGGTTGCAAACCTGGTACCTCTAAGACCACATGTACTACCTGTCGTGGACAAGGTACTGTAAGAATGTCGAGTGGCTTCTTCACGGTCCAGCAAACTTGTCCTGATTGTGGTGGTACTGGCCAAGTCATTAAAGATCCGTGCCCAGATTGTCATGGCGAGGGTCATGTCCGCACTGCTCAGACTGTAACGATCAATATTCCTGCTGGTATTGATGATGGTCAGAGTATTCGTTTGAGTGGCCGTGGGGAACCTGGTCGCAATGGCGGTCGTGCGGGTGACATGTTCGTTCGCGTGCACATCAAACCACACGATCTCTTCAGACGTGATGGAGATGATTTACACACCGAATTGCCCATTTCCTTTGTGACAGCGGCGTTGGGTGGTGAAGTCAAGGTTCAGACCTTGGATGGTGAACGTAGCATTAATTTGCCTGAAGGTACGCAAAGCGGAAAGACCTTCCGTATGCGCGGTAGTGGTGTGAAGAACGTTCGTACTCAAGAGGCGGGTGACCTCTTCTTGCACATTCGCGTAGAAACGCCAGTGAACTTGAGTGCAAAACAAAAGACGATGTTGCGTGACTTCGAAGCTTCTTTGAAAGAAGGGGGCGACAAGCACACACCAGGTAAACAGTCCTTCTTCGATCGTATGAAGGGGTTCTTTACTGGTTAGATTAAGCTATTGAAAGTAAAAGAAGAGGGAGCAAGCACCCAAAATGGTGGCTCCCTCTTTGTAAGTGTAGGTTTCTTAGTTCCTCTTTTTACGATGGCGGGCAAACCACGTGAAGAATACAGGAATAAAGATGGTGGCGACAAAGGTCGAAATGATCATGCCACCGAATACTCCAGTGCCCATTGATTGACGAGCACTGGCACCAGGTCCTGTTGCAAGCACCATGGGAAGTACACCCAAAATAAAAGCTGCCGAGGTCATCAAAATTGGACGTAAGCGCAATTTTGCGGCTTCTAAGGCGGCATCCACTGGTGTCAGGTTCTTTTCTTCCATAAGCTGCTGAGCAAATTCCACAATCAAAATGGCGTTTTTTGCTGTTAACCCAATCAGGACTAAGAGGCCAATCTGGAAATAAATGTCATTAGACATGGAGCGCAACCAGAGAGAAGATAGGGCTCCAAGCAATGCATAGGGGATTGCTAGAAGAACAGCGATGGGCAAAGACCAACGCTCATAGAGCGCCGCTAAAATGAGCATTACCATGAGCAGACCATAGCCAAAAGCGGCTGAAGTTGAAGAACCGATGCGTTTTTCATGATACGCCTGGTCAACCCACTCAATCGTATATCCGGGCGGCAAGACCTGAGCGGCTACTTGCTCAACGATTTGAATCGCTTCCCCTGACGAGGTACCTTTCACCGCATTTCCCAAAAATTGTCCTGCAAGATAGCCATTAAAGCGGCGTAAAGAGTCGGTCCCTGAAGTGCGTTGCACTGTGACAAGCGATGCCACAGGCACCATAGTTCCATTACTGGCTCTTACCCAGCCACTGCCTAAGTTTTCAGGTTTCTGGCGGAATTCTCCCTCGGCTTGTAGCATTACGCGGTAGGTTTTCCCATTGCGTGTGAAGTCATTGATGTAGTTACCTGCTGTGAGGTAAGACACCGTATCGTAGACATCATCCAAAGAAACGCCTAAAGAAGAGGCTTTATCGCGATCAACGGTCAAAAGCAATTGTGGCGTATCTGCACGCATAATGCTTCGCAACCCAGTGAGCTCTGGGCGCTGAGAAAGAGCCTGCATGAAGTTATTGATGATTTCCTGTAAGAGCGGTAGATTGTCTGAACCGTGAGCAATGACATAGCCCGAGAAACCATTTGTCGAACCTAAGCCAGGGATGGGCGAAGGTAAACTAGCGGTCCCTGTGGCTTCAGAGCTCTGACGCAAGATATCTTGTAGAGAGAGTTGCATATCGGCTGCTGTTTCTGTACGCTCTGACCAGGGCTTGAGTTTGATGCTCAAACTCATCATATTGCTCTTTACGTCACTACTAGAGCTATCGAAGCCGAACATGGCCACGATGGACTCTACACCATCAACCTTGCGCAGTTCTTTGAGGAGCTCCGTCCCTACCAGATCCGTGCGTTGGAAAGCGGTTCCTTCTGGAAGTTGAATTGCCATACCCACGCGTCCCTGGTCTTCTTTTGGAAGAAAGACCGTCGGCAGAGTGGAGAAGAGGTAATATGCGCCACCTGTGACGAGAATGAGGGAAATGGCACTCACTACACGATAGCGAAGTAGCCAAGCGACCGTTTTCACGAAGCTATCTGTGAGCGCGCTTAAAAAGCGGTTAAACCAGCCAAACACTCCGTGTTTGGAATATCGGGTTTCATCATGAGGCTTAAGTAACAGTGCGCAAAGCGCTGGAGTTAGAGTCAAGGCGATAAATCCAGAGAGCGCTACGCTCACCGCAATCGTAACAGCGAACTGACGATAAAGTTCTCCCGCAATCCCCCCTAAGAAAGCTACTGGGATAAAGACCGCGCAGAGCACAAGCACAATAGCAACGAGGGCACCACTCACTTCAGTCATGGCCTTTTGTGCGGCAGCAAAAGGCGTCATCTTTTCTTCGCTTATCAAGCGGTCAATGTTTTCAATTACCACGATGGCATCGTCCACTACAATCCCAATGGCGAGCGTCATGGCGAAGAGGGTGAGCGTGTTGAGTGAGAGTCCTAATGCCCAGAGACCAGCCATGGTTCCGATGAGAGAGACGGGGATAGCGAGTAGTGGGATCAGTGTTGCTCGCCAATTTTGCAGGAATAGGAAAATGACGAGGAGCACCAAGGTGCCAGCTTCCAAGAGCGTTGAGAAGACTTCTTTCAGGGATGCACTGACGAAGACGCTAGAGTCGTCTGAAATGAAGTAATTAATCTGATCCTTCGGGAAGAACTGCGCGAGTTCGGTGAGGCGTTCCTTAGCAAGGACTGCAGCTTCCATGGCATTAGCCCCTGTTTTAAGGTACACCCCCATGTTCACGGCTGGGGCGCCATTTAAGTCCACCCGGAATTCGTAAGAACGCTTTCCTAGCTCGGTGCGTGCCACATCGCGTAAACGGATTAAACTCCCATCGCTTTCTTTCTTGAGCACAATATTGGCGAAGTCTTCTGGAGCCAGCAGTTGCCCTGGCGCTTTTGCAGTGTAGAAAAGTTGCTGTTCGTTAGGCGTTGGCGGATTGCCAATACGACCAGCTGTGTGTTGAGCATTTTGTGTTTTTACCGCTGATCGGATATCATCAACCGTAACCCCAAGTTTGCCCATTTTGTCTGGATCAACCCAGATACGCATAGCGGATTCTGTGTTACCAAATACGCTCACGTCACCTACACCAGGTAGACGCTTCATTTCGTTAACGATATTGAGGTTGGCGTAGTCGGCAAGATCCGTAGGACCTAAGCTTCCATCGGGGGACCACAGTGCAACTCGTAAAAGACTTTCTTCGCTACGCTTACGAACCGTCACGCCTCGTTCACGAACGACTTCGGGCAGACTACGCTCCGCGCTACGGACGCGGTTGTTGATTTCCATCATGGCGTCGTTGGGGTTGGTGTCAACGTCAAAAACGCAAGAAATAGAAATGACTCCATTACTTCGAATGGTAGTCGTGTAGTAGAGCAGACCGTCAATCCCAGAGAGTTGATCTTCGATAGGTTGAGCAACAGTACGAGCGATTGTTTGTACGTCAGCGCCTTCGTACTGAGCAGAAATTCGCACGCTCGGAGGGCTAATATCTGGGTACTGAGAAAGCGGCAACTGGCGCCATGCAAGGACTCCAGCGAGCACAATCAAAATGGCTAAGACCGTCGCAAAGATAGGGCGTTGAATACAAAATTGACTCAGCATAGAACCTACCCTTGTTTTTCACCAGGTTTGTCGACCAATTCGACAGCAACGCCGCTACGAAGACGTAAGAACTGGTTGGTGATGATTTGATCTCCAGCCTTCAACCCACTCGTGACGACCCAGTCTGTGTCAACCCATTGAGCGAGGGTCACGGGTTGCGCAACCGCTTTCCCATCTTTGAAAAGGTAAACTTGGTAGGTGCCGTCAGAGAGTTGTTGAACCGCTTTTTGAGGAACACGGAAAACGTTGTCAAGTCGCCCCGTTTCAAGACGAACACGGATGAAGCTACCAGGCATGGCGTGGACGAGATCCTTATCGCTCAACTTCACTCGAAAAGTTCTCGTAGCTGTAGTGTTTCCGATCTCAGGGGAAATATAGTCGAGCTTCCCTTGTAAATTGGTACCGTTTTCTTGACTTAAGAGAACACGACTTTCTAAAGAGATTTGTTTTCCCAAGAGTGTCCGATCGGCAACAGTAAAGACTACTCGCAAGTCTTTAGGCGTTTCCATCGTCGTCATGAGCGTGGATTGCGCAGTGATCATGTCACCTGGGTTTACTTGAGAGAGGGAGGGAATCCCAGAGACGGGCGCACGCACCGTGCAGTGATTGAGGTCAATCACTGCTTGCTGCCACTGAGCTTTTGCTGCTAGCTCATTGAGTTTGGCACTTTCTAGTGTAGTTCGGCTGTCGTCGTACGTTTGTTTGCTGATAACCTTTTGCTTCCAAAGCAGTTCGTTACGTTTAACATCGCGCTCAGCCTTGGTACGATTACTCTTTGCCACAGAGAGTGCTGCCTCAGCATCAAGGACCTTTGCACGATAGGTACCATCTTCAATGATGTAGAGGATGGTATTTTGCCCCACAGCTTTACCTGGTTCAAAAGTAATAGTTTTCAGTCGCCCCGTGATTTGGGAGCGAACGGCAATACCTTGCCCAGATTCCACTCGTCCTAAAGTGTCTGTCCATGCAGACTCACTCACGGTATTTACCGTGATAACCTGCACGACAATAGCGTTCTCCACCGTTTTAGGAGGATCGCTTTTCTGACAACCTGCCAGGAGCAGAACTGAGACCAGAGAGGCGAAAAGAGGTGAGCAAATACGCATAAATTTTCTCTCAGTGGCAAAAGGTTGGAACTCGTCTAATTAGACGGGCAGGGTCGCGTTCGCGAGCCAGGTTGCTGTTTTAGGATCCAGGTATGGAGTTAAGCGTTCCCGTACAACCGTGTGGTAGTTGTTCAGCCACGCTTTTTCTTCAGCCGTCAGCAAGGCAAGATCCAAGGTCTTAATGTCAATCGGGGCCAAGGAGAGTACTTCAAAATTTAAAAACTCTCCAAACTCCGTGTTGTGGCTGCGACGAGCGGCTAACAAGTTTTCGATACGCACTCCCCAACGTCCTTCTAGATAAAGACCAGGTTCGTTGGAGACAACAATACCCGGTTGCAGTCCGAGTTCTCCAGAGCTAGTTGAGCTCGGAGAAATACGGAATGGTCCTTCGTGAACACTCAGGATATATCCTACACCGTGACCAGTGCCATGACCATAGTCATAACCTTCTTGCCAGAGCGGAGCACGAGCATAGGCATCAAGTTGAGCACCAGAAACCCCAAGTGGCGAATGAGCTTGAGCAAGTTTGATGTGTCCCTTGAGTACCAAGGTCACTGTATGCTTTTCTTCGGGTGTTAATTCCCCGATGGCAAACATACGCGTGATATCGGTCGTTCCAGTTTCATATTGACCACCTGAGTCAATCAAGAGAAGCCCTCGCGTAATAGAGGCATCGTGATCTTTTGACGGGGTGTAATGAGGAAGGGCTGCGTTGGGGCCAAAAGCCGAGATGGTCCCAAAACTTTCTCCCATAAAACCAGGGCGTGCAGCGCGGCGTTCGTGCAGTAACTGTGCTACTTTTATTTCGGTCAACGCTTCACCGCGAGCCAGACGGGCTTCCAAATCGGCCTGGAATTGAGTGATTGCCACGCCATCTTGTTCCATCGCCAAACGGATGCTGGCAATTTCTGCATCAGTCTTCTGACTTTTCATAAGCGTGAGTGGCGAGAGTGCCTCAACGATGTCGGTAACCAACGAAAAGGTCACGGCGTTCACGCGATCTGGATCCAATAAAGTACGACCATTCAGCCTTTCAAGGAATGTAGTGAAGCACTCGCTTCCTTCAATCTGGACACCTTCTTGGGTCAGTGTTTCAATCAACTCTGACGTGAAGCGGGAACTTTCTGTAAAGAGATGGATGGTGTTTCCCGTCACAACCATATTGGCTAAGAAGACGGGGTTGTAGTCAACGTCAGTGCCACGTAAATTGAGAAACCAAGCGATTTCATCGAGCGAATTGGTGACGAAATTGATGCAGTCTTTTTGATGCATCACAGCGCGAAGGGCTTGAAGTTTTTCAGTGACAGAACGACTTGAGGCCTGAAGACGAATAACAGGGTGGCATGGGCGAGCAGGGCGATCTTGCCAAATTTCGCTAATGAGATCCTTTGTAGGAATAACCGAGAAGCCTTTATTTTCAAAAGCTTCAATCAATCGGTTAAGATGCTGGGCACTGAGAAAATGTGGATCTAAGCCAATTTTTGCTTCGCTAGGCAAGTGTGTTGCCAGCCATTCAGAGACAGACGGAGCATCAGGTGCGCCACTTTTGATTAAGCTAATCCCCGTGCCTTCTAGGTCGAGTTGGGCACGAAGCCAGTATCGGCTATCAGTGAAAAGTGCAGCATCAGTATTTGTGACCACGGCAGTTCCTGCACTACCATGAAAACCAGTGAGCCAAGCACGAGTCATCCAGTAATCAGGAACATATTCTGAAAGATGAGGGTCGGCGGTAAAGACAATCCAAGCATCTAATTTTTGAGCGCGCATATGCGCACGTAACGCTTTAAGTCGAGAGTTTGTCATAGCGAGAATCGCATCTAATAAAAGAGAAGGATTCTCAAATATTAACGCTACTTTTGAGTGCTGAGGAAATTTAGGACTGGAGAAGGTGTATTTTTTTGAGGAGACTCGGTGCTCTATAAGTAATTTGAGGTGCATAAAACACCTCAATTGACAAATTTTTCACAAATAGTGTAATTAGAAGAGTTTGCGAAGCGTTACGGTTACTGGGAAACCGACGTGGTTATTCTGCTCAGTTTCTTCTCCAATATCCAGATTGAGGAGACGCCAACCAGCATCTCGCATTTCGTTGATTGTGGCGGATACCCCCAAGCTCTTACAGGCAAAGCGAACCTCTTTAAAGCGCTTCAAGACGGTGACGGGCTCCTCGGAAGTACAAGTGATTAATGTTCGGTGTGCGGCGTCTAACAGCGGGTCGTGAGTGCTACCGTGCTTCTTGTCGACTTGGCTTTGCTGATAGGGGCCTCCCACGTGGTCTCCCACATCTTGTCTCATTGGCGTGGTACAAGCACTTAATACAAGGGTCAGCGCACAGAGACCGACAAGATTTTTCAACTGTTGCATTCCGAATTCCATTAAAAAAGAAAACCCAGAGGTGGAGTCCCCCACCTCTAGAGCAAGCGTCATATAAGGTTACCAATCCCCGCGATTCGAACGGAAACGCTTTTTCGCGACAGGTTTTGCATTGCTACGTTTGCCACGAGAAGAACGGGATCGCATCGGATAATCCTCATCAGGCATGGTTTGTGGCAAACTGAGCGCTTGGTTGCTGGGGTGATAGGGATCTATCGGCTCCCAGTGCATAGGTTGATCGCTACGCAAGGTGCGCAAATTTTGGCGCTTGGGCTGGTAATAAATCGAGTTCCCAAAATTATCATCTCGCTTACTCGTACGCTTGGTGTCACGAGGTTTAGAAGAGCGAGTGGATAGGGTACGTGATTTTTCAGACTTTTCTATTTTGCCTCCAGCTCGAGAAGCTTTCTGCCCTATTTTGGTAACAAATTTTTTAGTTTGAGCGGTTTTCTCTGTTTTAGTACTTTCGGATTTGACGCCTTTTATAGGCTTGGCTTTGCCAAGACGACCAGTTTTAGACGTTTTGTTGCTCTTTGAGGGTTTTGTTGCCAAAGGTCCGCGATGTGGGCGCTCGCGGACAGAAATGGTTGCGCTTTCCTGAGTAGTTTCGGAGGCGACTTTGGGCTTACTCACTTTGCGACGAGGCTTAGTGACGACAGTTTCGACGTCTTCAGCGCGTTTAGCAGAGAGACTGGCTCTCGCATTGTTATGGCGTTCGACGCGTAAACTGCGAGGTGTACGAACTTGTCGGCGTGCTGGACGCTTTCGTTCAGTGTTTGTTTTCTTTGCGGAGGAGGTTTCGTGATCCGCAGTTTCTTTTAATTCTTCAGTCACGGTACTAATGGTTTAGTTGTAACAAGTCGGTTGATTAAAGTCCACTTTTCCTGGCATGCAAATCCTTGGAGGTCAATGCCTAGAAAGGTGAGAAGATGTTTTAGTGTGCAGGAATGGACTTGGGCCAGACAATATCGAGGCACGGAGGCGAATTCCTCACACAAATATTGATTGTGCTATCGAAATACGACAAAAGCGAAGCTTTGGGCTTTAAGCGTAGGATGTCAAAATGTCGAACGGTGTTTCCCAAAAAAGTGTCTGCAGAGATGTCAAGAAGACTGACGCCAAGGTGGCGTGATACAAAGCCTTCACAGCAGAGGTTTGGGCGATAGCGTTAAGCGTAGCCTTTTTTTATCGTACTTTGAGCAACGCAGTTGACTCAAAAGGATAGACGACGCGAGCAAATTTTTCGTATTTTTTTCTCTTACACATAAGAGCATACGATCTTGTCGTGCTCTATGGTAAGGGTTCCACTATCAGGTTGCCCATCATTGTACACTGAAGATGGCTAAAACGAGTCCTCTCTCAGCCACTGAAAATTTGCACAACCTTTTGTCTAAAGTTGCAAAAAGAGTTTCTCATATAGTGGTGCTCTGAGTTGGCGAAACGCCATATTTCAAGAGAAGCTCGGCAGTTTCTGCAATAGGGAGTCCCATGACGCCACTGTAGCTACCACTTAGATGGTTTACAAACAAACCGCCCACACCTTGAATGCTATAGCCCCCTGCCTTGTCATAGGGCTCAGAGGAGCTTGTATAGACCTCAATTTCTCGCGAGTTGAGTTCACGAAAACCTACTTCACTCGTCTGCACAATTAATTCACAGTCGGTTTCACTTCGACCAACAACCACGCCAGTACGCACGAGATGTACCTGCCCAGAGAGTTGATTTAAAAAGGCTTTTGCTTCTGTCTGGTCAACTGGTTTCCCGAGGATAGTATCACCTAAACTCACGACTGTATCTGCGGCTAAAACGACACCCTCGTTGTTTTCTGGGTAGAGCTTGGCTCTAAGAGCCAAACCCTCGCGGAATTTGTTGAGCGCCGTGCGGCGCACATAGGGTTCGGGCAATTCAGCAGGTTGCAATTCTTCGTCACCCTCAAAAGCATAAAGCGTATGGTTGTTGCTAGCAATAACGCGCACATCAAAACCCGCCCAAGTGAGCAGCTGATTGCGACGTGGGCTTTTACTCGCTAAGAAGACTTGGTTTGTCATGGTTTAACGCGTGGCAGTTAAGCACGATGATAGGGGTGCTTAGCGAGAATTGACCAAGCACGATAAATTTGTTCGGCAAGGAAGACGCGGGCTAGAGTATGTGGCAACGTCATCGATGAGAGACGAATTGTTTCATTAGCTACAGATTTAACTTCTGGTGCGAGACCATCTGGCCCTCCAATGATGAACACCACGTCAAGGCGTTCGTTTCGCCAACGCGCAATGTCCGTCGTAAAGGACATTGTTGTCAAATCTCGCCCACGTTCATCGAGTACAACAACGTATTCTCCTGGTTCAATAACGGCGAGAATACGTTCGGCTTCAGCCTGCATGAGTTTTGCAGGAGTTTGACCACTACGGTGCTCTGTGCGAATCTCCTTTAACTCGACTTTGAAGTCGCGAGGGAAGCGCCCAAGATAGTCCATGGTGGCGACTTTAGCCCAATCAGCGATGTGTTGACCAACCGCAATAATCTTGATTCTCATGAGGAGTTTTGTGCGATGAGGTTAGTTTTCGTCTGTAGAACGATGCGGCATCATGCGAGAAAGACATTCTGCATTGGCCAAGAAATTGAGCTCTGTACCACCCCAGATTTCTTCGAGGTTGTAGTATTCACGCACGTTAGGTTGTAAGCAATGAACCACGACCATCCCGCAGTCTACCAAAACCCATTCACCACTGTCGAGACCTTCCATCCCAAGGACATCGCCCCCAGCTTGTTTCACGGAAGAGGAAACAGAGAAAGCCAATGCACGCGTCTGGCGGTTAGAGGTCCCAGAGGCAATCACAACGCGTTCAAATTGGTCAGTGAGTTTTTCGGTATTAAACACCTTAACATCTTTAGCTTTCACATCATCAAGAGCGTTAACGATTGTTTGGGTGAGTTCTTCTAAAGTCATACAAATAATTCTCAAGTAGAAAAAATAAATATCAGCGAAGCGCACTGTGGCTTCGGTTGTCAGTGTATTGACGGCGTTTTTTTAGGAAACGTTCAGGAGGAGAGACTCAAAAAAGTTGAGCATCTACTCCATAAAGCTTGTGGTCTCGTATATAGGTTAACACTTCTGTTGAGAGAAAGCCTCCTACTTTGCGAAGCGCTTTTTGAGTAGGATAACGAGACAAAGTATTGCGAATCTCTGTAGAGCTGGCCCTGTGCGTGGGCATCGTGAAAAAAGTGATATGACCACACGAACTGAGCGTTAACTCATTTGGTTGGACGCGGTGGCATTTTAGTAAGCTTTCAAGTGTTTGTGGGGTTTTATTCCCCATTTCTCTATTAACTACTGCAATATGAGAGAGTTTGAGGATATCTCCCCAACGATGCCAAGTTGTCAAATTGCACCATTGGTCCATCCCAAGAATGAGCACTAGAGGCATTGAAGGACCCATCTTTTTGCGGTAGTGTTCGAGCGTATCAATGCTGTAAGAAGGACCTGTACGAAGAAGCTCTTGTGGGTCAACGCCAAACTGATCTGAGGGCAAGTCCTTCAGAGCAAGCTCTAACATAGCTAAGCGGTGCTCTGCAGAGCTAATGTCAGTTTTTTGCCATGGATTTCCCGCTGGAACGAAAGCAATACGGGCAAGCGGCAGAGCTTCCCACGCTGATTGGGCAAGAGCAATATGGCCATGATGGACGGGATCAAAGGTCCCACCGACAAGGCCTATACCACGGCGGAGAAAGTCTTCACTCATAGATTGGTCACCTGAGCAACAAAGCTCTTATCAACGAGACCATCTTTGGTGAAATGAACGGCAAGCCAGTTGAGCTCCAATTCTTGCAAATTGCGTGCATTTCGGAGGAATCGTTGACTAAACCAGAACTGCCACCCATCCTCATCAGCGAGAGAGGGCGTACCTAAGTGCTCTTGAATTTCTTTGGCAGTCATCCCGAGCCCCACTTTACCTAAACGTATAGGGAGGTGCTCAGCTGGCAAAGGCTTGCACACGGGGGGCACTGGGCGATCCTTTAGCCACTCAATTTGTGCTTCGGTGATGGTTTCGTTATCGCTAGAGATCAACCAGGCGATAATTGACTGTCCGTTTTCAGTACCTGTGACACAAATTAAATCTCGAGCGAAGTTACCTTTTCCATCACGCACACGTGGTGCACTGGTGAGGGCTGTCAAGGCTTCAAGTGTGGTGTGTTCAAGAACGATCTTAGGCTTACCTAGACAAACTTCAGCCCCGAGAGGTGTTGTTAATGTTGCAGGGGCGTCCAATAATTTATTGGGGTAAGAAAAAGGTTCAGCTTCAGCAGGGCGAGCGCTCGAAGTAGCAGCAAAAATTCCCTGAGCCAAAAATAAAGCGCTCAGGCATAACAACGTCTTCTTTATAGTCATATCTCTTTGGTCCCCCTTGAAAAAGTCCTGTCCGACTAAGTAGAGACTCAAGCAGGAGGAAAATCTTCTTTGTTGAGGCTATTGTACCGAAAGTTGGCGGAGAAATACGCTACAAAAAACAACAGCCTCTCGCAGTGGAGAGGCTGTGAATGCGATTGGGAACGCGTTGTGAGTTTAGCGGTTCAACGCGCGATAACCAATATCGGTTCGGAATTGCTTCCCGTCGAAGATGACGTCTTCCATTGCTGCATAGGCTACAGAACGAGCGGTCGAAACGTTTTCTCCCAAACCAACAGTGCAAAGGACGCGACCACCAGAAACAGTGATAAGCCCATCGCTATTGAGCTTTGTACCAGCGTGGAAGGTATGAGTGAGTTCTGTATTAACTGGTAACTTTTCAATGACGGCACCTTTTTCGGGATGCATTGGATAACCGCGAGCGGCACTCACGACGCCTAAAGCTGTGCGGCGATCCCACTCGATTTCAGCGGTATCTAAACGCCCTTGAATAGCAGCTTCAACGACAACAGAGAAATCACTCTTGACGCGCATCATGATGGGTTGCGTTTCGGGGTCGCCCATACGACAGTTGAATTCCAACGTACGCACATCTGGTGTGCCGTCTTCTTTGCGAGAAATCATCAGGCCAGCGTAAAGGAAACCCGTGTAGACGATACCGTCTTTAGCCATGCCCTGGACGGTTGGTGTGATAATTTCACGCATTACCTTAGCGTGCATGTCGGGGGTGACAATGGGTGCGGGAGAATAGGCCCCCATGCCTCCAGTGTTAGGTCCTTGATCCGCATCAAGCAAACGCTTGTGATCTTGAGAGGTGGCGAGAGGAAGAATGTTCTTGCCATCAACCATCACAATGAAGGACGCTTCTTCACCATCGAGGAAGTCTTCGATCACGACACGAGCACCAGCATTGCCAAATTCATGGTCGTTAAGCATCATGTCAATTGCGCTGTGTGCTTCTTCTAGGGTCATTGCCACTACAACCCCCTTACCCGCAGCCAAACCATCAGCTTTGATAACGATAGGGGCTCCCTTTCGAGCAACGTATTCGTGAGCCAGCTGAGCGTCAATAAACGTTTCATAGTCGGCGGTTGGGATACCGTGGCGCTTCATAAAAGCTTTGGCAAAGTCCTTAGAGCTTTCCAGTTGTGCGGCTTCGCGGGTAGGTCCAAAGATTGGAAGACCTTCTGTTCGGAAAGCGTTCACAATGCCCGCGGCAAGTGGAGCTTCAGGACCCACAAGAGTGAAATTCACGTCGTGCGTTTTGACAAATTCAATCAGGGCGTGAATATCCGTGATGGCGACGTTTTCTAGCTTGGGCTCAGTTGCCGTACCAGCGTTACCAGGGGCAACAAAAACGGTTTGAACACGGTCGCTCTGGGCGAGACGCCATGCGAGAGCATGTTCACGGCCACCATTTCCAACAACAAGAAGGTTCATAGGGAACTCCGGGGTAAGAGAAGAAGTTTGCAAAAAGAGCAATATCGCCAGTGTACTGTGTGTAAGGACTCCTCTGCATACAAAAACACCTCCGATTTCACGGAGGCGTTTTTGTACTGAGAAGAATTATTCATCAAACACAGCAGAGGTGTAAACCTGCTGGACGTCGTCCAAGTCATCAAGGGCGTCAATCAGCTTCTGCATTTTTTCAGCGTCAGCACCGCTCAAATGAACTTCGTTCATTGGCTTGTAAGTAATTTCAGCCACTTCAGGGTTCAAACCAGCGGCTTCAAAAGCTTTGGAGACAGCGTCGAAAGCGTCTACGCCACAGGTCACTTCGATAGAGCCATCTTCATCAGAGATCACGTCTTCAGCACCCGCTTCAAGGGCAATTTCCATGACCGCGTCTTCTGTGGTTTGGCCAGGAGCGAAGAAGAATTCACCGATGTGGTTGAACATGAAGGAGACAGAGCCCTCCGTGCCCAAGTTGCCACCGTGCTTAGAGAGGGCGTGACGAACGTCGGCCACAGTGCGCACACGGTTGTCGGTTGTACAGTCAATGATAATTGCGGCGCCCCCAATGCCATAACCTTCATAGCGAATTTCTTCATAGGAAACGCCTTCAAGCTGGCCGGTTCCCTTCAAAATGGCATTGTTGATCGTGTCCTTAGGTACGTTACCGCCACGTGCTTTTACCAAAGCCAAACGGAGACGAGAATTAGAGTCAGGATCGCCCCCGCCCATACGTGCAGCAACAATGATTTCGCGGACGAGCTTGGTCCACAGGTTGGAGCGCTTGGAATCTTGACGACCTTTGCGATGCTGAATGTTAGCCCATTTAGAATGACCGCTCATGATGATCCTTTCGGTGTCAAATAAACTGACCGAGGTTCGGCGAACGTGTCTGCTAGAGGACGACGGTCAGAAAAAATATGTACTAAAAGAGAAGTCTCAATCACGTATTTCGTGAGAGACCCAAGAGAGAAAGGACCGTATTCTACTGCAAAAACACGGTCTTCGCTTTTTCTGAAGTCGTGAAAATTTGAGCTACAGTTCTGAAGTGTTCAAATCTGTAGCTCGTCAAAAGCGTTAATCGCTATGGTTTTAGTGGTGAAAATTACTTTTTCAAGAGGTCTTTGATGGCATTTGTCCAAAGTGCCAACCCAGTCATGAGGCTAGACTCTTTCACGTCGAAGCTGGCTGTGTGGTGACCAGAGGGCAAATCCGTTCCAATAACGAAGAAAGCGGCTTTACCACCGTGGGCTTGCACGCGACGAGCGAGAATAGTAGCGTCTTCGGAACCACCAAAGTTACGTGGCGTATCGCAAACTTTAACGCCTTCAATCTTGCTGGCTGCATTACGAAGAACCGTTTCAAGCTCAGCGTCATTTTTGAGGTCTACGGCTTCGCCCATCTTTTCAACTTTGTATTCACAACCTTGGGAGATAGCGCAACCTTGAATGATCGCGAGGCTAGCATCATACATGTACTGATTGATTTCTGCGGTTTCGCCACGCACTTCCATCTTCATGACGGCATGAGAAGGGATAACGTTGCGTCCTTCACCTGCAACGAGCTGTCCCACGTTAATACGAGTCATACCAGAACCGTGGCGTGCAATACCCAAAAGTTGCACGAACGCGCTGCAAGCAGCGGCCATCGCGTTGCGTCCCGCGTTTGGTTCAACACCAGCGTGAGCTGGACGTCCAGTGAACGTGACATCGAGCTTGGTTGTACAGAGGAAGCCATAAGGATCCACAGAGACTTCACCGTCTTTGCACATCATGCCGATATGGGCAGCCAAAAAGTAGTCAGCATCGTCAACTATGCCAGAAGCAGCCATTCCAGCGGCGCCACGTACACCTTCTTCAGCTGGTTGAAAAAGAATCTTAATCTTGCCACACATCTCATCAGCGTGATCAGCGAACCAGTGTGCTACCGCAAGACCAGTAGAAGTATGAGCATCGTGTCCACACGCATGCATCAAACCTGGACGCGTGGAGCAAAAGCCCTCGCGTGTTGGAAGGTGCTCTGGACTCTGGGACTCTGTCACAGGAACGCAGTCAATATCAAAACGGATGGCGAGCGTGGGGCCTGCGCGACCTGTGTCAAGGATGCCTACGCAACCTGTCAGTTCTTCCATTTCCGCTAAGAGCGCTTCGTCTACACCACGTTCGCGTGCTAATTTGAGGCCTGCTGATACAACGGCTGGATTGCGACCTAAACAATGTTCTGGGTTGATCACTTTGGAGCCCATGAGCACTTCGTAACCATACTCACGTAAATACTTAACAACTAAGGCAGTTGTGTTGAATTCGCTCCAGCCTTCTTCTGGAAGGGTGTGCAACGTGCGACGAATGCTGATCAATTGATCTTTGTATTGATTTAGACAACAAGTCATAATTTTTTCTCCAAATGGAATCGCGCTATACCCCTAAAGGGATAAAGTAACTAGATTGATACCTCGTGATGACACGGTTGTGTGAAAAGAGTGGAAGAGTGTTAAAAATTGCTCAACTTAGTGTGTGCTTTTTGTGTTAAACACCTTCAATTTTCTAGTTTGCCACTTTTAGAGATACTAGTTAAGGTTAAAAACGATGAAATCGTTGGGTTTGATCAAAGAGCATGCAATTGGGTCACCAAGAGGGGTGTATAAGACTTAACTCTTTGGTAGTATTTTATCCTAGTGAATCAGGAAGAAGGTTTCAAAATATAGAAAAAATTCTATGATGACTTCCAAGATCCTGTAGAAATTTCTTAGGGGAAAATGCCATGGAAACGATGTCTTATGCTCACTTTGCTGAGAAAGCAGGGACTTTTGCGGAACGACTTTTTGATGCGATTCATCAATTATCCGCAGACCCTGTAGCAGGCGTAACCCGACAGGGGTATTCCGATACTGAAAGTAAGGTATTGGCGCGCTTGACGGAGTTTGGCGCAGAGTTAGGGATGTCGGCAGAGACAGATGCAGCAGGAAATGTATGGCTTACCCTTCCTGGGCAGAATCGCTCTTTACCTGCATTTGTGATTGGCAGTCACGCTGACAGTGTGCCACAGGGTGGTCATTATGATGGTCTGGCTGGTATTGTTGCGGGTTTTTTGGTTGTTCACTATCTCAAAGAGAGCAACTTCAAAATGGACAGAGATGTACGCATTTTGATGATGCGCTGTGAAGAAAGCTCTTTCTTCGGGAAAGCATATGTAGGCTCACTCGGAATGATGGGACGACTTACAGCTGATGATTTGTCGCTCAAACATCGTACGTTGGATCGCACTTTGGATGATTTTATGAAAGATGTGGGGGTTGATACTTCGCGTTTGACGACAGGAAAACCTGTTATCGACATTAGTCGGATTGGTGCTTTTGTCGAACTTCACATTGAACAGGGTCCTATGTTAGATGGGTTACTTCCTGCGCGTTGCGGAGTAGTGACTGGGATTCGAGGCAATATTCGCCATAAGGTCGTTAAGTGTCACGGTCAGACGGCCCACTCTGGTGCGCTCAATAAGGAATTTCGCCATGACGCAGTGATGGCAACTGCTGCTCTCATTTCTCGAATGGAAGTGGAATGGCAGAAATTCCTTGATGCCGGGCGTGATTTAGTATTCACAATTGGCGTGTTGAACACAGCCCCCACGGCAGCCATTTCAGTTATTCCAGGGTTGACCTCGTTTACTGTTGATATGCGTAGTTTGGATAATGGAACAGTCAAAGAGTTTCATGAACTATTGCTTCGCGTTGCAAAAGAAGAAGCAGAAAAGCGCGGGGTCACTTTTGAATTTGATCGAACGATTGTGAGTGAGGCTGGTCATGTCAATGTAGAACTCTCAGATCGCTTGATGAAGGCAGCGGAAAAAGGAAATATTCCTTGTGTAAGGATTCCTTCTGGTGCTGGACACGATACAGCTGTACTGAGTCGCGCGGGTATTCCGTGCGCGATGATTTTTGTTGCGAACCAAAATGGTTCGCATAACCCCCATGAAGCGCTCAAGATGGACGACCTACTACAAGGCTGTTTCGTTCTACTTCATGCGGTTCTTGATGAGTGCAAATAATCATGGAACGCAAACTTTCAACCGTCGTACTGATCGATGAATATCCTCTTTTCCGCAAAGGGATGGCAGACGTTTTAACCGCCTCGGGAGACTTTCAAGTCTTGGGGCAAACTGCAGACGAAGCAACAGCTTTAAGTCTAGTGGCGTTGGGACCAGATCTTGTGGTGATGAACTTGCAACAAGAAGGTTTTGATACCTTACGCTTTTTGCAAGAGGTGAAAACACGCCAGCCGCAAACTCGTGTGGTTATGATGCTGACGAGCCCAGATCAAGCCTCCCTGCTGATGCAGGCTATTCGCCAAGACGCCAATGGCTATTTGTTGCGCACTATTCCTGCCCCAGAGTTTGTGGAGCAACTCTACCGAGCTTGCCACGGTGGGATGGCCGCAAGCGATAAAATCACTTCAGCGCTGGCTGACCGTCTGCGCGGTGAGCAAGCGCCTACGGATTCAGATCGCAATTTTAATAAGCTCACCAAGCGCGAATACAATGTTCTTTGTTGTATTGCTTCAAGTTATACGAACAAAGATATTTCAGAGCGCCTCGGCATTAGTGACGGAACGGTTAAAGTGCATGTGAAGCATGTGTTGAAAAAACTTAACTTCCGTTCTCGTGTAGAGGTAGCGGTTTGGGCGTCTGAGCATGGTTACAAGATTTCTGAAAACGGAACCCTACCTGAAATGGATCCCGAGGGTCTAATGCGCTAAGGCTTGCCTATCTTTTTTCTCCCCTTTATGCTCATCGCTTAGAGAGGATGTTTTTTAGCAAAAAAATGCCTCTTGAGACTAGAGATCATCAAGAGGCATAGCTATGTCAAATTAGCAAATTACGCTTTTTTTTCTTCAGCGATTTTTTCTGCCCAGAATTTCGGCGCATTGATATGAATCGAGTCGCCATTGTGGTCAACGGCCACCGTCACGGGCATATCTTCAATCGTGAATTCATAGATTGCTTCCATGCCGAGGTCACCAAAGGCCAAAACCTTGGATTCGCGGATCGACTTCGAAACGAGGTAGGCAGCACCGCCGACAGCGATCAAGTAAGCGGAACCATGCTTCTTAATGGCTTCGCGAGCAACAGGACCACGGTCACCCTTGCCAACCATCAAGCCTAAACCGACTGGTTCAGAGAGCATCATGTCAACAAACTTGTCCATACGAGTAGAGGTCGTAGGGCCTGCCGGGCCAACCACTTCGCCCTTGCTCTTCACAGGGTCGACAGGTCCAACGTAGTAGATGGCGCGACCATGGAAGTCAACAGGAAGCGGTTCACCCTTAGCGAGCATTTCGCTAATACGCTTGTGAGCAGCATCACGCCCCGTGAGCAACTTGCCCGACAAGAGAAGCGTGTCGCCCGGTTTCCAGGACTGAATTTCTTCACGAGTAAGTGTGTCAAGGTTCACGCGCTTGCTCTTGGTGACATCAGGCTTCCAGTCAAAGGCTGGAAAGTCTTCAATCTTCGGGGGTTCGATGTACTTTGGACCGCTACCATCAAGAACAAAGTGAGCGTGGCGCGTAGCTGCGCAGTTCGGAATCACAGCCACTGGCTTGGAGGCAGCGTGAGTCGGATACATCTTCACCTTGACATCAAGCACCGTCGTCAAGCCACCCAGGCCTTGAGCACCGATACCCAATTCGTTAACACGGTTGTAGATTTCGACACGAAGCTTTTCTTCTTCGGTCTGAGGTCCACGCTTTAAGAGTTCAAGCATGTCGAGCGGTTCATTCAAGCTTTCTTTCGCAAGAAGAACAGATTTTTCGGCGGTTCCGCCAATACCGATACCCAAAATACCAGGGGGGCACCAGCCGGCGCCCATGTGTTTGACCTGTTCGATAATCCAATCCACGACGTTATCAGAAGGCACCATCATCACAAGCTTGGACTTGTTTTCAGAGCCGCCTCCTTTAGCGGCAACAGTGATGTCGACTTTGTCGCCTGGGACTACTTGCCAGTGAATCACAGCGGGGGAGTTGTTGCGCGTGTTTTTTCGAGCACCTTCAGGAGGCGTTACCATGGAGAAACGCAAAACATTTTCTTGATAGGTGTAAGCATGACGGACGCCTTCGTTAATGGCATCTTCCACGGACCCCGTAAACCCTTCCCAACGAACATCCATACCAACCTTTACAAAGACTACGGCCATCCCCGTGTCTTGGCAAAGAGGACGTTTGCCTAATTGGCAAAGGCGAGAGTTTTCGAGAATCTGACCGATGGCATCTTTTGCAGCGGCACTTTCTTCGCGGCGATAGGCATCAGCCATATGATCCAAGAAATCTTGAGGATGATAGTAGCTAATGTATTGGAAGGCAGCGGCGACGCTTTCAATAAGGTCGTCTTGCTTAATGACTGTCGTCATAATGGGTATCTCCGATTTTTGATGTTGACTGAAGTTCACTGTGATTCACTGTTTGTTATGGGGTGGTGATATCACGGTGAGGGGTAGCACCCTAATGAGGCAAGGGTGTTTAACTCTGTCAACTTAATACTAAGAGGACACTCCGAGAGACTCATGTCAACTCGTGAGTACAAAAAAGTGTACAGCCTTCTTCTACCACTTTTGAGAAAAATTGCCTTTCTTTTGACTTAGTACTATGAATACCCCCATCTTTAACAAAAAAATCAAATTTACTACCCTAGGAATAAGGGTTAACCACTAAGATAATTCAGTTAGAAACATATTGAAAAAATTAAATAATCTATTGATTTTTATAAGAAAACTTAATATAAATACAACTATAATGAGTTTTATAATGACTGTGAGATATGTCAAAGAACCAAAACTTTTGTAAAGAAAATGCCAGAAGTGGGTAATTCATATAGTTAAGTCAAAGGGACTAAAAATACCACTGCGAATACTCCCAAGAGTAGGCAAAATAGATTCTGTCCTCATTTTTTTAGGAATCATCATGCTTAGCTTTGATTTTTGGATTCAGCTTTTAGTGGTGCTTGCCTGCTTGTTCTACGGTGCACGTAAGGGCGGTATGGCACTCGGTTTGCTCGGTGGTATTGGTCTGTTGATTTTGGTGTTCGGTTGGCACATCGCCCCGGGTAAACCGCCTATCGACGTGATTTTGACCATTTTGGCTGTGATTTGCGCTTCTTCAGCTCTTCAGGCTGCTGGCGGTCTCGACTGCTTGCTTCAGATTGCAGAACGCCTCTTGCGTAAACATCCTCGTTTTGTTTGCTTCCTCGCTCCATACCTTTGTTGGTTCTTGGCTGTGTTGTGCGGTACTGGTCACGTTGTGTATACGATGTTGCCGATTATCTATGACGTGGCTATTAAGAATGGCATTCGTCCAGAACGTCCGATGGCTGCTTCCACGATTGCTTCCCAGATGTCCGTCATCTGCTCGCCAGCTGCTGTGGCCGCAGTGTCCATGATCTCCTTGCTCGACGGTCACTTGGTTGGTAGTCACCCCTTCGGCTTCGTCCAGCTCTTCTCGATCGTGATTCCTGGTGCTATTGTTGGCTTGTTCTTTGTCTCCTTGTTCTCTGTCTTCCGCGGCAAAGATTTGGACAAAGATCCTGAGTTCCAGAAATTGCTTGCTGATCCTGACCAGCGTAAGTACATTTATGGTGAAACCACTACCTTGATTGGTGTGAAGTTCCGCCCGGAACAGTGGACTTCCTTGTGGATCTTCTTGGCAACCGTGGCTGCTGTGGCTGTCTTCGGTATGTTCCCTGAACTCCGTCCGATCGTTGGTAAGAAGGCCTTGTCCATGACGTTGATCATTCAGATGTTCATGTTGACTTGCGGTGCTTTCATCATCATCTTCTGTAAGACTCGCGCTGCTAGCGTTGGTAAGACCCCAGTGTTTAATGCTGGTTGCGTGGCAATCTGTGCTGTGTACGGTGTGGCCTGGATGGCTGACACGATGTTTGCAGCTCACTTGGCTGACCTCAAGACTGTGTTGACCGAATTGGTTCGTTCCTATCCTTGGGCTTATGCTTTGGTTTTGCTTTTGACGTCTAAGCTCGTGAACTCTCAGGCTGCTGCTGTGGCAACGATTGTTCCTGTCGCTTTGCAGATCGGTGTTCCTCCGGGATTGGTGGTGTCCTGTGCCGCAGCTTGCTACGGTTACTACATCTTGCCGACCTACCCGTCCGACTTGGCCGCTCTCCAGTTTGACCGTTCCGGTACGACCCACATCGGTCGCTTCGTGATCAACCACTCCTTCATCGCCCCGGGCTTGATTGGTGTGTTGACCGCTACGGCCACTGGCTACTGTCTTGGTATGATCTACGGCTACATCTAATCTAGAAAGTTAGACTCAATTAAGAGCCCTTGGTAATTCTCTAGGGTTCGTACAAGTAAAATGAGGCGGTGGATGCCAGGGAAACTTGGCTCTGCCGCTTCTCTTTTAGAGACCAGTTGCTGACTCGTTCAATGACTGGTTTTTTATGTGCACAGTGAAGTGGTATGTGTTTATTGGACACCTCGAAGTGCAAAGCCATGAACATGCTACATACTAAGCTCAAGCTAACAGGGCTACCCAACTAAGATCTGAATAGGTAGTTGAATATTTCTGTAAGTTCTGCTTCTATAGGGACTGATACTTTGGTGGATAGATCATTCAAGGCTATATTGGGGATCTCTCTTGGCTTAAGAGACCGAATATTGCTTTGACAACTATCCAATTGCTAATGCTGGTGTTGGAAAACTCTTTGAAGTGAGACCTTCAACAATTTTCCTGTAATTCGCTGCCACCTTGTTAAATTACCCGAAAAGCTTCTGTACCTAATTGATTTGTTTGGGGATGCTGTACTCGCTAAGTCTTTAGTAACTTTCAAAATGGGGCTATAACAAAACTTTCAGATATGACTATTAACTACAGGTGAGCGCAAGGCGTTATCCTAAGGGCTCCAAGACGCCAAATGTCGTCTGGGTGTGAATGAAAGTATGTTGGAAGAAACAGCAGAATCGATCAAAGACGGAAAGAAAAAGAAACAATCAAACGGGCAGTTAGCAGAAGCCAGAAAAGCAACGGCATCGCTTAGTATGCTTGAGAGGTAAAGAGTTGCTCTGATATGAGAAGGAAGTATTATAGAAATACCTCAGACCTTATCGAACATTGCCAATGGGTAGATATCGCTACTGGGGTATAAGTGCTTGATAATTTAAAGCCAGAGCTGTTGCAGTGTTCGGTCGTTAAAAAGCACAACCATCTTGCTAAGGAGCCACTAGTACTTGTTTGTTGAAAAAGAAGGGGGTACGAAGAAGTGTAGTGCAGCGAGGTGGGATTCTGATACCCATAGAGCTCTCGTGATTAAAACTCCGTTGAGGTGCACAGAAGACCTTATATGAGCCAACAGGTTGTGTGACGAAGGATAAGTACTAAAAAACGGGTGCTACATCGCCTTTTAGACTTCTGTAGCACCCGTGGGCAGACCAATCTAGGAGAAAGGCCAATTAGTTGTGATACCAGTTCTTGTCAGCAGGAACGACGTAGCGCTGATTAGCCTGCTTAGCATCGACCTGTTCTTTGCCGATCGAGTAGTTCTTGTAAGCAGTCAAGGTGCCAGCAACGATCATGGCGAGAGCAACAAAGAGCATCGTTTTGCGGAGACCAGCACGGTCGCCAACACGTTCTCGCTGGTCGATCAAGTTGCGGTCTGCGTCCTTGGAGAAAATTTCCCACTTGACGGCCAAGCGATATAAACCAATCATGCCATGAAGTTCAGTGATCACCAAGAAGACGAACGTGTAAACCATACCAATGTGATAGGTGTGAACGCCGATCAAATTGGGATCAAAGCTGCGCGGGTTGAAGAGCATGGGCATTACGTGGGTGAACACGAAGAGGAACAACAAAGCGCCAGTGGTGATCTGAACAACCCACAAAGCAGTGTCTTCGTGCTTGAGAAGATGCCAGTGAGCCTTAATATCACGGAACTGATGATAAGAAGTCGGGAAACGACGCAAAGCGCAGAAAGCGTGGATCGCCACTGTCAAGGTAATGAAGCCAACGAAGGCAACGTGCATCCAAAGGTGTTCTTCACCGTCCAAGAAGGCGCCACCAGAGGTAGCGATCAAGTTAGCGAACAAGTCTTTGCCAAAGTTGACAGAGCCCGTAAAGGCCATATGGCAGAAGAGGAAGAGACCGAGGATAAGACCAGAAACAGACTGACCAATATCCAAGAGAGCGGTCGTGCGACTTTGACGCTTAACATCTTTAAGGCCAGCGCCCCAAACGTTTTCGTTAGCAGTAGGGGTGTTGCCGTATTTGACAGAATCAGGGGTCGACATATTCAACAACCTAGAGAGGGTGCACTTTTTTGTGCATCAAATAAAAAGAAAAAAATGGATGAACAAACATCCGTTGAAAGCATAATGCCCCTTTTCGTCTAATTAACTTTTGATATTTATCAAATTAAATCTACTCTAACAGGCTAGTTCTAAATAAACATTCCTTAAAAATAAGTATATATACTTATGAAATTTCACAATATATGTGTAGAGAAGTCAATAATTAATGGTTAACCCTAATATACATTGGATGTATAACAAATAATATTGTGCAGATTTCTTAAGAATGTTTCTAAGGCTCGGATACGCACAAATTTATTGTCTAAAAAAAACGAAAGGTCCTAGAACACATTCTAGGACCTTTGAAACTAGCGCTTTATAAGCTTAGAGAGTACCGAATACGCGGTCTCCTGCATCACCTAAGCCCGGGACAATATAGGCATGTTCGTTGAGGTGATCATCAAGAGCGGCAACATAAAGTTCTACGTCGGGGTGTTCATCCGTGAAGACCTTCACGCCTTCAGGGGCGGCTACAAGGGCCATAAAGCGGATCTGTTCGCCTTTAACGCCGTGTTCTTTCAGCTTGTTGATTGCATAAGCGCCAGAGTGACCAGTAGCGAGCATTGGATCAACCACGATGTAGTTGCTGTGCTCGTCTCCTTTAGGGATACGGATCATGTATTCAATCGGGTTAGCATTTTCATCGCGTTGCAAACCAATATGTCCCACACGGGCAGCTGGCAAAAGTGCGAGAAGACCATCGGTCATACCTAAACCAGCACGGAGGATTGGGATAATGATCGGGTCTTTGGCTACCAAAAGAGGCTGCTGCGTCTTGCAAATTGGGGTTTCAATTTCAACGAGGTGAGTCTGGAAGTCGCGGGTAACTTCGTAGCCCATGAGCAAAGCGATTTCGTGCAATAAGGTTCGGAAATCCTGAGTGTCGGTGTTCTTATCGCGCATCAAGGTCAACTTGTGCTCAATCAGGGGATGGTTGACGATGTGAAGCTTTGGAAAGCGAGCGTCCGTCCGCATAAAAAATTTCTCCAGTAGGGAACAATGAGGTGTAAAAATTATTCAAATATTTCTACTAACCTCACACTATAGCCACTTTAAGTTCATACGTCAAAGGTCGTAATGACGAAAACGAGATGCAGAGAATAGCGTCCTTTTGCTATGATGAGGGAATTGAATGGATTCATTCTTGCTTTCCATTTTTTGATTGATATAAAAATGGAAACAAACCCGAACAACCAACCACAGAGGGCTTTAAAAAGGCTTGCCTGTGTTTCTGACTGGCCATAGAGACCTTTTATTTCTATAGCCGTAAGCAAACGTTCTCAATAAAGAACTTTGTTCTTGGAGACTAAAAAGTGAAAATTCGTACGATTGCCTTGTTCTTATTACTCGTTGTGATGGCCGTGTTTTTGGTCATTAATTGGAGCGCGATCTCCGCTGAAACAACGGTGAATTTGGTTTACACGGAAATCCAGGCCCCTCTCGGTATTATCGTGGTGTGCTGTTTCGGTGTTTTGATTCTTTTGATGTTACTTTACACGGTTTGGCAGGCCGCCAGTGTGACGCTCGAATTGCGTTCGGCTTACAAAGAAACACGTAACGCTCGTGCTTTGGCTGACGATGCTGAAAAGAGCTGTTTCGCTGAGGCCAATAAGCTCACACAGGAACGCTTGGAAAAATTAGAATCCCTCTTGCTCGCTCGTTGCGATGAATTGGGCCAAGAAGTCCGCCGTTTGCGTGAGGATATTGATACGAAGTTTACGGCTTTGAACGGTGAGGTTGCCCAACAACAAACAGTTACTGTAGCGAAGTTCAATGAAAGCTTAGTCGCTTTTGAACATCGTTTGCAGACGGCGCTACCAGCCCTTACTACAGACGAAGCGAAGCCTGCTGTGGCTGAAGTTGAAGTGCAAGCTGAAGAAGAAAAGGATACAAAGAAGAAAAAGAAGATGTTTGAAGACCTCTTCTAATCCCTTCTGAAGAATTCCCGAAATGAGCCACCTCATTTGAGGTGGCTTTTTTGCGGGCACAAAAAGAGCACTTCGGTGTGAAGTGCCCCTTTTAAAGAATTAGCGATTACACTGCTTCTTTTTTGTGGTAGCTCGTGACGAGTTCCACTTCTTCTGTAGCGCCTAAAAAGACCGCTACGCGCTGGTGGATCTTTTCAGGTTTGATGTCAAGAATACGTTCGTGGCCGTTTGTCGCAGCCCCACCCGCGTTTTCAATCAACATACTCATCGGGTTGGCTTCATAAAGCAGGCGTAATTTACCAGGCTTTTGAAGATCACGGTGATCGCGCGGGTACATAAAAATACCACCACGCTGCAAGATGCGGTGTACTTCAGCTACCATGGCAGCGACCCAACGCATATTGAAGTCTTTCCTACGTACGCCTTCCTTGCCTTCCAAAAGTTCGGCAATGTAGCGCTTCACTGGGGTTTCCCAATGACGCATATTCGAGCAGTTAATGGCAAATTCTTTGGCTTGTGGGCTCACCGAAACGTTATCGTTGGTGAGTTCAAATACACCAGTGCCAGGGTTCAACGTGAAAATCACAGTACCTCGACCAAAGGTGATTACTAGTTGCGTTTGTGGGCCATACATGCAGTAGCCAGCCAAGACTTGCTGAGAACCAGGGTTCAAGAAATCTTCAGCTTCTGGCTGACGTTTGGGACGCACAGCAGGCGTTACCGAGAAAATAGAGCCTACGGAGACATTGATGTCCAAATTGGAAGAACCATCTAATGGGTCAAAACAGATGAGGTAAGGTCCAATGGGATACTTTTCATCAACAGCGATCGGGTCAGGAACTTCCTCACTGACCATGCCGCAAACAGCACCCGTAGCCTGAACGTGTTGAACGAAGATATCGTTACTTACGACGTCCATCACTTTTTGGCTTTCACCTTGCACGTTTTCAGAACCCGCGAGCCCTAAAACGCCGGCGAGAGCACCGTAATGCAACTGATTGCTAATCGTTTTGCAGGCATCTGCGATGCCGAGCAACAAACGACCTAATTTAGGGTCCAAATGATGAAGAGTTTCTTCCGTGGACAAAAATTCAGAAAGTGAACGATTCACGATTAACTTCCTTAAGAAGGATTATTCAAGGCTTTAGAAATAATTTCATTGACCTGAGGCGAGAGTTTATCTTGGCGCGATTGCATAAATTTGAGCGTCTGGAACATCATACTCGAGAGATCAGGCGTATAACGACGCCAGTTTTCCAAAGAACGCGCTACGCGGGCGGCGACATTTGGATTGATGGCATCGAGTTGCTGAACCATTTGTGCCCAGAACTGATAACCCGTTCCATCTGGACGATGGAATTCGACAGCATTGCTGTGGAAGAAGGCGCTCAGCAAGGCATAAACATTATTAGGGTTCTTCATATTGAAGAGACCAGATTTCACCAAGTCACGCACACGGTTTACCACAGGGATTTCACCTGGCAAGCAAGGGGCGGTGGCCTGAATAGTAAACCACTTGTTGAGCAAGAGTGGCTCATTTATCCAGCTTTCCAGCGTTTCACGGTTAAGGTCGGTTTTCACTGGAGAGCTCGAACCAGAAAGGAGGCGAAGCGCGGCTAACTTATCAGTTAAGTTATTTGCAACTAAGAACTGGTCACGAACTAGCAAAATGGCGTGTTTGTTAGCGGTAGCCACCATGTAATAGAGAGCCGTATTTTTCAAAGAGCGACGACCTGCATCTTGTGTGTTGGGCGAGTAATCGCCAGGGGTTTGGTTTTCATTGACAATGTCTTCGAGTTTCGTCAACGTACGAGTGCCCAAACGTTCACGAACGAATTCACGAGCGTGGTGTACTGCCCATGGATCAATCAAGGGGAGGGCGTCACCAATGGTTTTCTCGCTCGGCAATTCCATCGCAACAGCCTTATAAGCGGGAGAGATATCAGGGTCGGTGATAAGCGCCTCGAAAGCATCAAAGAGAGTTGGCGATACGGCGCGATCTTCTTGAGAAAGCAGTGCATTCACCTGAGCGAGCAGTTCGCGTAGCATCAGTTTCTGCATAGCTTCCCAGCGATTGAAGGCATCGGTGTCGTGCTTAGCCAATAAAGCCAAATCCTCATCGCTGTAGTCGTATTCCACAATAACAGGTGCAGCGAAACCACGGTTGAGACTGAGCACAGGTTGAGACGGGACATCCGTAAAGACCCATGTCTGTACGTTAGTTGTCAACTGCAAGAGTTCTTCTGTCTTGCCAGTAAGGAAAGGTTCGTCTTCTAATTTCAAGGACAAAGCGCGTCCCTGGCGGTCAAAAAGCGCTACAGGGAACGGAATGAGCACAGGGTCCTTGGTTGGTTGTCCAGGCGTTGGCGGAGTCGACTGAGCACAAGTAAGCGTTAAAGTATGGGCTTGTGCATCATAAGATGAGCTCACCGTTACGCGAGGTGTCCCAGCCTGGGAGTACCAACGTTTGAAAAGTTCTTTATCAACTGGAGTGCCTTCGAGCACAGCATTGATAAAGTGTTCACACGTTACAGCGGAGCCGTCGTTTTCGGCAATATAACGATCAAAACCACGACGGAAACCATCACGCCCAAGGATCGTCTGAAGCATGCGAATGACTTCAGCTCCTTTTTCGTAGACGGTCATAGTGTAGAAATTGTCGATCGCCTGATAGCTATCTGGACGAATCGGGTGGGCCATTGGACCAGAATCTTCAGAGAACTGTGCTAGACGCAGAGCTTTCACATTCTTGATGCGTTCTACAGCGCGAGCAGATTCGTCTCCCAGCATATCTGCAGAGAATTCTTGGTCACGGAAAACGGTGAGCCCTTCTTTGAGTGTCAGTTGGAACCAGTCGCGTAGCGTTACTCGGTCGCCTGTCCAGTTATGAAAATATTCGTGCCCCACGACAGCCTCAATACTCGCATAGTCTTGGTCCGTCGCAACTTTCGGATTGGCCAAAGCATAGCGGGCATTGAAAATGTTCAACCCCTTATTTTCCATGGCGCCGAAGTTGAAGTCGTTTGTGGCTACGATCGCGAAGTGATCAAGGTCAAGATCAAGTCCCCAACGTTCTTCGTCCCAGCGAATTGCCTTTTTGAGGCTTTCCATAGTGTGGGCTGTCTTATCAATATCTTGTGGTTCGACCCATACTTCGAGCGTTGCAATACGACCGTCTTTGAGTTTGATGTTTTCCCGTTGGCATTCAAACTTCCCTGCGACCAAAGCAAAGAGATAGCAAGGTTTAGCAAAGGGATCGTCCCAAACGGTTTCGTGGCGACCATCTTCAAGGTCTCGCTCAGAAATACGATTACCGTTAGAGAGCAGAATAGGAAATTCTTCCTTAGACGCACGAATCGTGACGTGATAGCGTGCTAACACGTCGGGGCGATCTGGGAAGTAGGTAATCGCGCGGAAACCTTCCGCTTCGCATTGGCTAATAAGATTCTTGCCAGAGGCGTAAATCCCCTGAAGTTTTGTATTAGCCGCAGGGCTAAAGCGATTCACAATTGTGAGATCTACTTCTGTATTGATGTTGTGAAGTGTCAGTATTTCGGGCGTGAGATCGTATTGTGTTTCATCGAGCTGTTCTCCATTAACCGCAACGCTTACTAAGGTGAGTCCTTCACCATTGAGCATGAATTCACCAGTCTGGTTTTGAGCTTCGGGATTGGGGACGACATGCAACGTACTAATGACGCTCGTGCTTTCTACGTCGAGATCGAATTCAAGATTGACAGTGCTCACTAAATGAGAAGGAGCTTGGTAATCTTGGCGAAAAATTGTTTCACTCATATTAAAAATGCCTCCCTTGGGGCTTGGCGCTCTAGTGTTGACGAGCGTTTGCTCGGAGCGCAGTAATTACGTCATCGAGCTTTTTGACACGCTCAAATGCGTAAATTTAAGGTTATGTAAAAAAGGAACTTGATCTCATCGATTTTAGTCAAAACCGCGCTACTCTGGGGCATTTCTTATGAGTGAATACAAAAAAATCCCGCTAGTTTTTGACAAAACTAGCGAGATCTTGTTAATCGTAACGAATTACCAGATTATTCTGCCTTCGCTTCTTTCTTAGCGCCAGGAACAGGTAACTTGCTGTAGTCGTGACCAGCAGTTGGGTGGCAGGCTAAGCAGTCAACGACTTTGCCATCCTTACCCATGTTGCGGTGCATCGTGGAGATCACGGCTTTCTTCGGGTCATACATCTTTTCGAGATCATGACAACCCTTACACATACTGAAGTTGCGTTCCAAGAAGAGTTCATGAACTTCCTTGGCCAATTCAGGACGGCGCTCGATCTGCTTTTCAACAGTGTTCAACGTGCCACGGATTTCGCCCCAGCCAGACTTGGAACCAGCGCGAGCCTTGTCAACCAACATCAGTGCGTAGTCGATCGGCCCAATGTGTTCATTAGAGTGATACTTCAAGTGGCAGTCAGAGCAGCCAGCGGTGACGCCAGTCGGCGTACGACCATGAAGACCATCCTTGTAAGCGATGTAAACCATGTCCATGGAGTGGCAGAACTCACCACAGAATTTATTCGTGCCAGCCCAGTGCACGGTGCTAGTCAAAGCGCCAACAAAGACGATACCGATGACAACACCGATCAGGCAGAGACCAGCTGCATACCATTTGCTATTCTTCATTTTTTTGGAACCTTTTGATGAGTAACCGACCTACTTCAATTGAGGAGTCTAAACAGGGAAGTAGATTCGTTTTCCAAGAGGAGAGGTTAGGGATGAGCCTTCAGAAGACAACACTCTCTACAGGCAACATATTATTAAGGTTTTCGTAAGGATGTATTAAGTTCTCTTGATATTAATCAAAACCTAAGGTTTTTATTTCAAAAACCTCCCAAATGGGGGAGGTGTTTCACTATTTTTTGACTCCAAAAGAGGGAGATGAGAATCATTCCGCTCTTACAGAGGAGGTTTGCTTATCCGTTAATCGCAATCACTATCGACTCAGCAGGGACACAAGCGACAGCAATTGACCCGATGTGTAAACCATGTTCTGGTGGCACAAACCCAATGATGGTTTGACCATTTTCGAGCTGAATCGAGCATTCTCCGCCGCGACGTTCGCGCACAGAACGAATGACTACTCCACAAATGCAGTTTTCGAGTGCATCGCTAACGAGCTCTGGTCGCAAAATTTCAATTGCTGTTGCTTTGCAAAGTGCCAACACTGAAGCTCCCTCACGAATAGCTAGCAGTTGAGCAGATTCCATAGTGATCGAAGAGCGCAACTCCTGTCCGTCTCCAAGGCGTAGGGTTAGGCGCACAAGAGCGGAACCGATTTTGACCTTACGAATCGTTGCAGGGATCATGTTGCGCATGGAGGTCGAAAGTGTGCTCAAACCTAAATTCGCTAATGCGGGCTGTTCTTTGAGACGATACCGGGCTAAGACTTCTAAACGGGCGCGCGTAAGGTCGTTCGCCAGGTTGAGAACCTCAACTCCTTTTTCTGTCAAATGAGTGCCACCACCGTGAGCCCCTCCTACTTCTTTTTCAACAAGGGGACCGCCAGCGAGGTTGGAGAGCGTTTCAATTGCCTGCCACGCAGCTTTGTAGCTCACACCAGCCATGCGAGCAGCCTTCGAGATAGATCCTACGTCATTGATGCGACGAAGAATATCGATGCGTTTATCTGCCATCTCTGCCATCTGGTTGGCAAGTAAGACTGGGTCTGCGATAGGACTAGACATGGCGGGCTCCAAAAAGTGTGTTGCAAAAATCAAAGTTAACCGCTATTCTAATATGGAATAACGACCTAACGTTGATTGTACTACCCGTCGAGAGGTAGTTCAATCTTACCTAAAATCAAGTTGATTGCGGTCGTGGACTATCTGGAGATTTTCGCATGAAAAAGATGACTTTGATGGCTCTGCTGTTGGGGGTTTGCGTTTCCACTCAGGCTGCAGAAGTGAAATTAGCGATAGCGGCTAACTTTACAAAACCGATGCAGGACTTGGCGCCTGTTTATGAAAAGATGACGGGCGACAAGTTAGTGATGTCATTTGGGGCAACTGGTGCGCTCTACGCACAAATCAAAAACGGAGCCCCCTTCGACATTTTACTTTCTGCTGACGATAAAGCGACTGTGAGGGCAGTGACGGAAGGTTTAGGGGTCGAAGGATCAACCTTTACCTACGCGATTGGGAAATTGGTGCTTTGGAGTAAACAAGCGGATTTTGTGAAAGATGCGAAAGTGCTTGAGTCTGAAAAAGTTCAAAAGCTTGCCGTTGCAGATCCCAAATTAGCGCCTTATGGAGTTGCTGCAGAAGAAACGCTTCGTCATCTGGGACTATATGAAAAACTTCAGCCAAAGTTTGTGATTGGTGGGAATATTGGGAAGACCTATCAGTTTGTGAGCTCTGAAAACGCACAAGTTGGTTTTATTGCCTTGTCTCAATGCTATAAAAATGGTAAGTTCACCGAAGGCTCTGGTTGGATCGTACCTGCCGAGTACTACAACCCAATTATGCAAGATGGCGTTTTACTCACCAATGGTCAGAACAAAGAAGCCGCTAAGAAATTCATTGACTTCTTGAAATCAAGCCCTGAAGCCGATAAAGTGCGCGAAGCTTTTGGCTACGCGATGGTGAAATAAGTCAAAAAGGGCTATAACCCGAGTGAGAGATATTTTATGGCCGTAACGGTTGATCTGGATCCTGTGTATCTGAGCTTGAAACTCGCGTTGGCGACAACGTGTATTTTGCTCATCGTAGGGGTTCCGCTGGCTGCTTGGCTAGCCAAAAAACGCAGTGTTTGGTGCGCGCCGGTGAGCGCTATCGTCACTCTTCCTTTGGTGTTGCCTCCCTCTGTGCTCGGGTTTTATATTTTGGTGGCTTTGGGACCCGTCGGTCCCATTGGGAAAATTACCGAAGCTCTTGGCTGGGGAACGCTCAACTTTACCTTTACCGGGCTAGTGATTGGCTCGGTAATCTATTCTCTTCCATTTATGGTTCAACCCGTTGTGACAGCTTTCGAGGCGATCGGGGATAGACCATATGAAGTGGCCGCTACCTTACAGTGCTCGCCTACAGATACTTTTTTTCATGTTGCTGTTCCTCTGGCCAAACACGGTATTGTCACAGGGGCATTGATGAGCTTTGCGCATACCATTGGTGAATTTGGCGTTGTGTTGATGATCGGCGGGAATATCCCTGGGCAAACTCAGGTGGTTTCGACCGAAATCTACAATTACGTTGAAGCAATGGAATACTCGCAGGCGCATATCTTAGCTGGTGGAATGTTGCTCTTTAGCTTTATTGTGTTAATGGGGCTTAACGTTCTCAATCGTCGCCGCGTCACTGGAGAGTAGGCAAATGACACAAGGTCGCATTGATATCACGCTCGAGCGCGATGAAAAGTTCTGCCTGAGGGCGGATTTTGCTTTGGAATCCCGTGGCATCACGGTACTTTTTGGCCCCTCTGGTTGCGGGAAGACAACTCTGCTACGCTGCGTTGCTGGGCTCAATAAAGGGGTTGGTTTGGTGAGAATAGGCGAGCAAGTTTGGCAAGACGATAGCCAAAACCTTTTTATTCCGACCTATAAACGTCGTTTGGGTTACGTTTTTCAAGAGGCGAGTTTGTTCGAGCACTTAACAGCCAAGGGGAATATTGACTTTGCTCGAAAGCGAACAGAACACCCAGCGAGCGACCGGCGTTTACAAGAAATTGTGGACTTATTGGGGATCGAAGATGTCCTGAATAAACCTTCAACGAGTCTCTCGGGAGGAGAGCGGCAGCGCGTTGCGATTGCTCGTGCTCTCTCTGTAACACCCAATATTTTGCTCATGGACGAACCTCTATCTGCACTCGATATGAAGCGTAAAGAAGAGTTTTTACCCTGGCTTGAGAAGTTGCGTGAAGAGCTCCCGATTCCCATTCTGTACGTCACCCATTCGGTCTCAGAAATGCGTCAACTATCAGATCGAATTTTAATCTTAGATCACGGTAAGATGATTGACGAGGGAACGCCTAGCGAAGTTCTTTATCGTCGTGGTTTGCGTGAACAGTCTGAGGGAATAGAAGTGTTGATCGAAGGGGTTGTCGAATCTATGGATCCTACGTGGAATATTTCTGTCATCAATTCCAACGGTCTGCGCTTAGAAGTTACAGGAATTCCTGCGACTGTAGGGCGCATGGTGCGAATGGGAATTTTGGCGCGTGACGTTTCGCTTACTCGTTTGCGCCCTGAGGCAAGTAGTATTCGAAATATTGTGGAAACGCATATTGAGGAAATGCAGCTCTTAGAAGGTAGGGGACAAGTACTGATAAGCCTTAACGCATATGGGCAAAAGATATTCGCTATGATTTCTGCGCTTTCTGTGCACCGCTTAAATTTACAAGCTGGTGAGCGCGTATTCGCTCAGATTAAAGCGGTTTCTTTGGCGCAGTAAGCATGCTTCATTTTTGCCCATAAAAAAGAGTTCCTTGCTTTGGCAGCAAAGGAACTCAAATTTTTTAGCTGATGCGTAAATTAGCAACGGCGGGCTAATTCAGCAGCCTTACCCGTGTACGTAGCGGGCGTTAATACCATCAAGCGAGCCTTAGCATCTTCAGGGATATCTAAACCACTGATGAATTCACGCATGGTTTCTGGGGTAATCCCTTTACCACGAGTGAGCGCTTTGAGCTGTTCATAGGGGTGCGGCACACCGTAGCGACGCATTACGGTCTGCACAGCTTCGGCGAGCACTTCCCAAGCGTGATCTAAGTCTTCAGCTACACGGTGTTCGTTCAATTCGAGTTTGTTTAAACCACGCATCATGGCACTGTAGCCAATGAAGCAGTAGCCAAAACCAACGCCTAAATTGCGTAACACGGTGGAGTCAGTAAGGTCACGCTGCCAACGCGAGATCGGCAACTTACCAGCTAAATGTAAGAGGATAGCGTTAGCGATACCGAGGTTACCTTCAGAGTTTTCAAAGTCGATCGGGTTAACCTTGTGAGGCATCGTGGAAGAGCCCACTTCGCCTTCCTTCAACTTCTGCTTAAAGAAGCCCATGGAGATATAGCCCCAAACGTCCCGATCGAAGTCAAGCAACACAGTGTTGGCGCGAGTGATTTCATGGAAGAGTTCGGCCATGTAGTCATGAGGCTCAATCTGAATCGTGTGCGTATTAAAAGTCACGCCCAAACGTTCAACAACACGGCGAGAGAAGGTTTCCCAGTCAGTCTCTGGGTAAGCAATCATGTGAGCGTTGTAGTTACCCACGGCACCATTCATTTTGGCATAAATCTTGACGGCTTCGATCGCTTCAATGATGCGATTTAAGCGCACCGCGACGTTAGCGAATTCTTTGCCGACGGTGGTAGGCGTAGCCGTTTGACCGTGCGTGCGAGAAAGCATTGACACATCGGCCCACTGGTGAGCCTGCTCTACGAGCTTGGAGTGTGCTTTACGTAATTCAACAACTAGTGCTTTGCGCCCTTCAGAGAGCATTAAAGCGTGACTGGTGTTGTTAATGTCTTCAGAGGTGCAAGCGAAATGCACGAATTCAGCGCTTTGGCGCAATTCATCATCGTGATCCACTTGGCGCTTAATCCAGTATTCCACTGCTTTGACGTCATGGTTTGTGGTCTTTTCGATTTCTTTGATTGCTTCACAATCCACGATGGAGAAGTTATCTGCCAAGTCGCGCAAGAAGGCTTTTCCGTGAGCACTGATTTCTGGGAGTTCAGCAAAACCTTGTTCAGAAAGCGCAATCAACCATTCGGTCTCGACGCGAACACGTGCATTCATAAAAGCGTATTCGGAGAAGATGTTGCGTAGCACATCAGTCTGCTTGGCATAACGGCCGTCAATGGGAGAAAGAGCGGTGAGAGGATTGAGATCCATGAGTATTAACCTCGAAGGAAAATAAAAGAAAAAGAAAGAGAAACTGGTGGTACTGGGATGAGATTTTGAAGGAGCAAACGTCTTGGTTTGACCAAGGAGCTCACTTAAGCGATTCATCCAAATTACAAGTGCTTCAATTCTAACATTGTGCATATTGTAGAGAGTGCAGAAAAAGTCCTCTGATTGTTGCGCGGATTTTTTCACTGACTGCTAGACTGCTCGTTATTGCGTTAGGGGTATTGGAAGAGAAGCGAGTGAAGCTGCTTTATTCCGATTGAGAAACACTCTTGGCACCGGAACAGGTTAATACCTGCGGCGGGAAACGCTTTTCAAGAAGATGGGTCGATATGCTTTTGGAGAGAATACAACATCGTCCCGTTCTGCTGAAGAGAACTTCATTGACACGATGAAGGCCATAAAGGAGATGAACCTTACAAGGCTCATATTTCCTATCCACACCTCACTTTTCTCTTCCTTCTCATTGACGTAAATCCTGTTTGACTGTCGAACGTAGTGCTGTTACTACATCTCAAATATGAGGATACCGTGATGGAAAATTTATTTTTCAAACGTACCGAACTGCGTCCTGAAGGGGAGCGATGCTATGCCGTTTCCGCTCATGGAGAAAAAGTTCCCTTCCGTCGGATTAAGCAAGAAAATACCCCTGCGTGTTTTGGTGGAGGGAGTAACCCTGATTTGTACCTTAAGGATGTGACAGGTCGCTTTGGCGAGGAGGGTACACCAGAGGAAGTTACACTTCCTTCGCGTGAACGCCAACCTGTGGGTTCTCCTACGCAACTCGCTGCAGCTAAGGCTGGCGTGATTACGCCAGAAATGTCTTTTGTAGCGACACGAGAAAACCTCAATTATGAGGCGGTTGTGGCAGGCGTTGAGACAATGACTAATCAAGCGTTAAAACGCAAGTTAACTGCGTTAATTGATCGATGGACGCCTTGGACACCAGAGAAAGTTCGCGATCTTGTGGCCAAACGTCAAGCTGTAATTCCTCTCTCCTTTAAGCACCCAGAAGCGGAACCGATGATTATTGGTCGAGCATTTGCGACGAAGATAAATTCCAATATTGGCACTTCTGGCAATGGTCGTCAGTGGGCTGCAGAAGCTGAGAAATTGCAAGAGTCATTAGCGCGTGGCGCCGATACAGTGATGGATCTTTCCACTGGAGAGAATATTCGTCGCACACGAGAAATGATCATTCGTCATAGCCCTGTCCCTGTGGGTACAGTACCGATTTACGAAGCTCTTGAACGCGTCAATGGGCATGTTGATCAGCTTTCTTGGGAGCTTTTTAAAGAGGTTATGGTCGATCAAGCAGAAATGGGTGTGGACTATATGACCATTCACGCAGGCGTGTTGCTTCATCATATTGAACTTACACGCAATCGCATGACGGGGATTGTCTCTCGCGGAGGTGGCATTATGGCTACTTGGGCGACACAGCAGAAAAAAGAAAATTTTCTCTATGACAATTTTGATGAACTCTTAGACATTGCAAGGCGTTACGACATTACGCTTTCCCTGGGTGATGGTCTTCGTGCGGGTAGTATTTATGACGGCAATGATGCTGCACAGTTTGCCGAGCTGCGTACACTCGGAGAGTTAAATCGCCAAGCTGGTGTCAAAGACGTTCAAGTCATGATTGAAGGACCAGGGCATATTCCTCTTCAGGGGATTGAACTTAATCAAACGAACGAAGAAGATTGGTGCGATGGGGCGCCATTCTATACCTTAGGACCATTGGTTTGTGATATTGGTGCGGGTTACGACCATATCACCGCAGCTATTGGAGCTACCGTTATTGGCGGAGCAGGGACGGCAATGCTTTGCTACGTCACACCAAAAGAACATCTAGGGTTGCCTAATACGGAAGATGTCCGTGAAGGCATGGCGGCGTTTCGAATTGCGGCTCATGCCTCGGACATTGCAAAAGGTTCTATCAGTGCGATCATCCATGACCACATGATGAGTGCTGCACGATTTGAATTCCGCTGGCGTGATCAATTCTCCCTCAGCGTAGACCCAGCTCGTGCACGTTCGTATCATGCCGAAGGGTTACCAGGGAAAGGGGCGCAAGAGGCGCACTTCTGCAGTATGTGTGGTCCGAAGTATTGCCCAATGCGTGTAGCTAGAGACCTTTTCGAGGAGGAGCAACAATAGGCATAGATTATTTTTTGTCGTTGCCTCTGGGAGGGACTATGGAAATAGATCCTCCCGTAGGAATTGGGTAGGTCAGGGTTCCTTTATTCCCTTGTAATGGCGTGACGACTTGTACTGATGCTCGCGCGAAAGTGGGAGGTTGCGGAACAGGCTTTCTGCGCTTACTAGTTAAAAGATCTATTGAGTTACCGCTACAGCGAGCGAGCTCGTAGAGCACACTAATAGGAGTGTGTGAGCCTAATTTTTTAGTGATGTGGGAGCGGTGTACTTCTACTGTGCGCTGCGACAAGAAGAGCTTATCGGCAATTTCGTTGTTTGTGAGTCCCTGACAAACTAAATCGAAAATCTGGGCTTCACGACGGGAAAATGTCTGTAGGAGCAGATTCATCTGATAACACTGCCATTTTTTCATCGAGCGATCAAGACCAAGTTGGACTTTCTGGATCAATTCGTAGGGGTCAACGGGTTTTTCTAGGAAAGAAATGGCCCCATTTTCCATGGCAGTAACCACGGCAGGAATCGACCCATGACCGGAAAGGATGATCACTTCAATGGGGCTATTTGCCTCATTAAGGACTCGTTGAACATCTAGCCCGCTCATCGATTCCATAGTCAAATCAAGGACTGCGCAACCAGGTTGCATCAAGTTGGTATCTTGCAAGAATGCCTCGCCAGAGGCGTAGGTCATAGCATTGAAATTATGCGTAGCAAGGGCGAAACGAATAGAAAAACGGACATCGTCCCCATCAACGACCCAAACTGGTAGCTTACTGCAAATTTCGACAGGACTAGAGGCGGACATACACAAAGGAAAGAATAGACAGAGTAAACTCTGCCGGGCTAAACGCCCTTACAATAACAGATGAAGAATATGCTACCAAAAACTAGCATGAAACTCGCCCGAGAGAGGAGAAAATCAACGCTCAAATGAGAGTTTTTGTTCTAAAGTGAACAAAAAAGCTTTTACCAGAAAAGAAACATGCTCGAGAGCGCCTGTTTCTACAATCAAAGAACCGAATGGAGGTCCGCCGATGAGTAAGCCGTTGTATGACGATAAACCAGCGCGTACAGCGCCAGTTGAGCGTCAGTCGCCGAGTGCTGAAATACTCGATTTGGCGCGACGCTTACCTCGCGGGCTTTACCTCGGCACGGATGGATGGGCTGATACACGTTGGCGTGGTTTGATTTTTTCCGAAAGTAGCGGTACAGATCGACTTTTTACTTATGGTCTGACTCCCTATAGTCGTCATCCGCTTTTGAAAACAGTTGCCATTCCTTGGGTAAAGTCGGGCTACCGTGAGTCAGAGTGGCTTCGTTTTCTCTCTAGCGTAGATGAAACTTTCCGCTTTATTTTGCCCCTTCCTCATCCAAGCTTAGACCCCATGCTACGAAATCCTAAAGGGATGGGGGTAGGCGAGAATGAGCATTTTTTGCGCTTTTCTCCAGACGAGTGGATAACACCTCTTATTACACCAATACAAATGCTCGGCAGGCAATTAGGTCCAGTAGTTTTACGGCTAGGAGAGTTTGATCGAGGACTGGTGAAGCGTTTTGTGCGACAAGGTGACTTGATTACGAGAATAGAAGCGTACCTGGGGGAGGTGAAAGAATTTCTCCACGCCTCTGGTTTTGAGGGCGTGTTAGGGTTTGAAATTCAAAATGGAGAATGGCTCACGCCTCGTTTAATGAAGGCTCTTAAGGGATTTCAGATTCGTCCTGTTTTAAGGTTGAGTTTAGGTCTTCCTGGTTTATTGCGACAGCAACAAGCATTGGCGTATTGGGAAACCGAAAAGCGAGAAGAGCGACCAATCTGGACTCCAACAGGACCGCTTTTGATTCACTGGGCGGGATCTCCTTCACTGATGCTTAGCTATCGAAAGCTTGATGCTAAAACACTAGTGGCGAGTGATCCTGTGACGCGAGCAATGATGGTGATGTTGATAGAAAAGACTCTTGCGGAGGGCAAAAATGCTTGGCTTTGGGTAGCAAATCGAGCTGAGGGTTCTGCGCCACTGACACTTCAAGCAATTGCTGACGAAATCATCTCTCGACGTCAAAATAAGCTTTATGGCAACCTATAAAAAACGCTGATTTTGAAAAAATCAGCGTTTCGACTAACGGCTCTTAAACGAGATTACCACTGAGAGAGTGGCAAATGTTCATCGTGCCCCTGATCAATATCCTCATAGGTGAGCGGCGTTTCAGGAGAGCCAATGATGATGAAAGTGATCACGCGCTCATTTTCGGGATCGTAAAGACCATTAGGCGCGGTGAAAGGACGTGGAGATACCGTTTTGGCCACAAAACCTTGAGCGTGTAAGGCATTCAAGAAGTTCATCAAAGCGCACCCTGCAGTAATTAATCGTTCTTCGCGAAAGAGCGGACTAATGTCATCATGAAGATCGGTTTGGATGAGTGCAACGCACATCGGTCCCTTGGTACCTTTTTCACGAGTTTTAATGCGGACAGATTCTTCTGCATCAGCTGGCAACGTGGATTCAAAGAGATCTGCAAGCTTTTCACGAGAGACAATTTCGACAAAGCGCAAAGGAAGTTTTTTTTCATGATTAGGTGCACGCATTGCGGTTGAGACAGCTAAGCGCAAGCTTGCTACATCGGGAGCAGGCAAAATTTGATGGCGCGCACCAACAGAGTGGCGTGAGAGGGCTAATTGAACAAAATTCTTATCAGTGATCATTGGTATAAACCTTTGCAAACAATAGGCTCAGAAGGAGAGGGTAGACGGCGAGAAAAGTCTTCAAAAAGTAGGCAGTAAGGCCGTATCCTTCAAAGCAAAAAACAACATATGGGGGTTATTATGCGCCATATTTTTTTGAATTTCATGCGCTCAACTTGTATCAAAATGCATTCTGAAATAGCGTTTTTTCGTGTTATCCTCTAAAGCCAACTACTTGAAAAAGCTTTTTGGGAGGAGCTTGCATGAACACAGCATTAATTTTTAAACAAACTCGCCGAATCTATATGTCGGACTGCGATCCAGCAGGAATTGTTTTCCACCCACAGTACTTTGTGATGATTACGGAGTTGATGGAAGACTTTTATCGAGAAGCTGGCATGACTTTTAAGAGCGCTCTGGATCAAGGGATTGGGTTCCCTATTGGCGGAATTCGTTGCGATTTCTGTCGCCCGAGCGCTTTGGGTGATAAAGTGACATTGACTATGTGGGTTGAACACGTAGGCAAGAGTGCTTTTCGCTTTGCCATCGAAATTGTTGGTGACGATGGGGCGCGCGTGCGATGTACAGAAACAGTAGTGTGCGTGAAGGTGGGCACCGCAGCGAACGCTTTGAGTAGCTACCCTATTCCTGAAGATTTCCGAGAAGTGCTCCTACGATACAAAGGCGAAGCTCTCACACTGCATGATTAAGCGGTTAGCGAGTGGAAGAGGAAGGAAGTTCTTTGAGTAGCACTTCTTTGTGCCAGAGGACGCGTAGAACGCGCTCTCGTTCAGGATTGGCTCCCGTGACGTAGAATTCTTCAGTCCCTGCCACCGCACTTTTTGAGAGCATCCCCTTTTCGTCTAGAACACTATAGAGGTGGCGCGCTACAGCAGGAGCAGGATTAATGAGTGAAATATGTGACCCTGCCACTGCCTGAATTTCTTCTTCTAGGAACGGATAATGAGTACAACCGAGCACAATTTGGTCAATATTGTGTTCAAGCAGTGGCGAGACAAAGTGTTCAATTAGTTGACGGGTCGTTTTGCTATGAAAAGCACCTGCTTCAACGCATTCCATAAGGCCGGGGCATGGGCAATCAATAATTTGAATTTCAGGGTCTTCAACTCGCGCTTTCAATGAAGCGTAGCGCTCACTATCAATTGTTTTTACTGTTGCCATGACGGCAACAGCTTTTGTTTGGGTTGCTCGAGCCGCAGGGAGTACAGCGGGTTCAATGCCGATTACTGGGATTGAGAGGCGCTCGCGCAATGCTTCTGCAGAGACCGCCGTTGCCGTATTGCAGGCAATGACCAATGCTTTGATATCTCGAGAGAGGAGATAGTCAACGATAGTGTCAACACGCTTTTGGATGAAGGCGTCGTCACGGTCTCCCCACGGGGCAAAACCACAATCAGCAGTGTAGATCAAGTTTTCAAGAGGTTCTTGGGCGCGAATGGCGCTCATCACAGAGAGTCCACCAAAGCCAGAATCCAGTAAACCAATAGGCTGATTTGACATTATGAGTTCCTTTTTTGAGAGCGCAAAAGACGGGTTTCATTGATTAAAATAGCGACGACAATAAGAGCGCCACCTAACCAACCAGCCCAACCCAGTTCTTCCCCGATAAACCAACCAATCATCGCAGCGAACACGCTTTCCATCGCAAAAATGACGGCAGCTCGACCTGCGGAAACTGTTTTTTGTCCCCAGGTGAGGAGCATTTGAGCAAAGCCCACAATAAAGCCCAACCAAATAATGGAGGCAAGGAGTGTGGGCGTCCACTCTGTTGGTGCGAAGGGCCAAAGTGGAATATAAGGCCCTACTAAACGAGTTACTGCGCAGAGAACTGCGACCGTAATGAGTTGGGTGAAAGTGAGAGGAAGAGCTTCATTTTTTGCAGCAACCAATCCCACCATGATGATCTCTGTGGCTGAGATGAAAGCACAAAGAATAGTCACCCATTCACCAAAGTTATTGCTAAAACTTAGCGTAAAGGGATTAGCAAGTAGCAAGAGCCCAGCGAATGCGATCAGAACGCCAAGAACAGCGTTCACGTCTGGCTTTTTCCCAAATACCACCCAAATCATGAGAGGCGTAAAAGGCACGTAGAGTGCAGTTAAAAAACCAGAGGTGGAGCTATTAATCGTCATTAGCCCTAGTGCATTGGTAATGTAACCAGCATAGAGCAAAATACCCGTCGTGATGCCAGCTTTCCAAGTGTGGCGAGGAATCACATTAACACGGCCTCGAAGCGCAATTCCCACGATTGCCGCTCCAATTAAAAAACGACACATCACCAACATAAAGGGATCTGTGTACTTCAAAGCGGTTGCCGTTGAGATAAACGAACTTCCCCACAAAAAAGTGGCCGTGACGAGGGCGACCATCGGGAGAAAAGACTGATAGCGTTCGAGGAACGTTTTGAGCATAGCTTTAGATATTTAAGAGCTCTGACCAACGTGCTTCATCAACACCAATGCTAAGCGTACCGTCTTCAAAAGCAATCACAGGGCGCTTAATGAGAGTGGGCATGGCTAAGAGTTGAGCTCGAAGACCAGCAGGGCTTTCCAGCGCTTTGTTGCGTTCTTCTTCGGTGAGTTTTCGCCAACCTAAGCCCTTGCGATTAAGGAGCGCATCGGCTACTGGCGAGGCAAGCCAGGTGTCGAGGAGGGATTCGGGAATGCCTTCTTTTTTGAAGTTGTGAAACAAATAAGGAATCTTGTGCTCATCAAACCAGGCGAAAGCTTTTTTGACAGACCCACAATTAGGGATGCCGTAAATCGTAATCATGAAAAAGTACTCCTAAAAACATTAAGCAGCTGCGCGCCCTAAACGATCATTGACAGCCGCCCAGTCTGGACCTTGAGGTGGACGCTCCACGAGAATACGAACCGCGCCATGCGCATCGAGTTGATGTAAATTTTCATAGAGTTTTCGTCCGTACTCTTGTACGGTTTTGGGAGCGGTAATTGCGAAGGCAACGCCTTCGAGCTTCTGCAAAACGTGTTTTGTCGCCATGACAGCAACTGGTTCACCGGCAAACTGAGCAAAACGATCGGGAAGATTAGTAGCACCAACCAATTCCAAACGAGTCTTAGGCGCGTAGTGGCTCTTTAAGCGTCCAGAAGCACGCGGGGCATCTTTACCAGCATCAGGTACTTCAAAACCTAAAGTTTCTTCAAGCATGGCACGAGTAATTACTCCGTGGCGTAATAGGCTAGGGTGACCGTCGGAGAGGTTGATGATGGTTGACTCCAAGCCAAACTCACAGAGGCCGCCGTCCAGAATCATGTCTAGTTTACCCTCTGGTTTGAGACCTAAGTCATCAGCTACGTGCTGAGCACTTGATGGGCTGATACGCCCAAAGGTATTAGCAGAGGGCGCAGTTAATCCTTTATGAGTTGGACCAGCGAAGCGTTTCAAGAGTTCGTGCGTGATGGGGTGTGATGGACAGCGCAGGGCAACGCTATCTTGCCCTCCAGTGACCCAAAGACCGCATCGATCATTTTTTTTGAGGACAATGGTCAACGGACCAGGCCAGTAGCGTTGCACCAGAAGCCATGCTTCAGGTGGAATGTCTTTACACCAAAAATTGAGTGCCTCGGCGCTCGAGACATGAACGATGAGGGGATGGTCCGCAGGGCGTCCTTTTGCAGCATAAATGGACATTACAGCTTTTTCATTATCTGCATCTGCGGCTAGTCCATAAACCGTTTCCGTGGGGATAGCCACAAGACCACCTTGACGTAAAATTTCAATACTTTGCTCAATTGCCTTAATCGGCAAGGCTTTTTCGTTATCCATCATCGTTCTATTGGGAAGAAATCAGAGAAACTTCTATTTTATCTCGTGCTCAGAAGGGCGCAAAGAAATTTGAGACGAGAAATGGAAAAGAGGAGTATCCGCGATGAGCAGAACCCCTCTTTGAGAAAAAATTACGAAATGGCGAGTGTTTAGAAAGGCTCAGGTAGTTTCAGGATCTCCGAAACCTTGCGAGCACGTTCGAGCGCTTCAACAAGCGTCTTACCCAAAACCGTTACATGCCCCATTTTACGAGCACAACGAGCCTCTTCTTTGCCATAAATATGGAGCTTAGCACCAGGGACAGCCAAAACGCTAGCCCAGTCAGGTTCACGATGCTGATCATTTTCATCAAACCATTCGTCACCTAAAATGTTGAGCATCACTGCTGGGGAAACCTGAGTTGTATCGCCTAGCGGGAGTCCTGCCATGGTACGAACTTGCTGCTCGTACTGACTGCTCACACAAGCTTCAATGGTAGCGTGACCAGAATTGTGTGGTCGTGGAGCCATTTCATTTACGAGCAAACGGCCGTCTTCGAGCACAAAGAATTCCACGCAGAGCACACCTACATAGGAGAGTGCGGTGGCAATATCTTGTGCCTGCTGACGTGCTAAGTTGGCAATTTTTTCTTCAATGCGTGCAGGAAGAATAGAAACGGCGAGAATCCCATTGCGGTGCTTATTTTCCGATACAGGGAAGGTCGCTGTTTCGCCTTGTTGGTTGCGTGCAACAATGACAGAGACTTCCTTAGCAAGGGGCATACGTTTTTCTAAAATGCAAGGCACTTCGCCAAAGTCGCGATAAGCCGCACGGAGTTCTTCCATGGAACGCACTGTACGCTGACCTTTGCCATCGTAACCAAAGCTCGCGGTTTTGAGAATGCCAGGGAAAAGCGAAGGATTAACGGCTTCGAGTTCTTCAAGAGAACGCACAGGTTCGTTGGGGGCGACTTCAGCCCCAGCCTTTTGAGCAAAGGCTTTTTCGAGGTTGCGATCTTGAGTTACTGCGAGAGCAGTAGAGGGCGGAGCCACAACTAGACCAGCTTCTTCAAAATGACGTAGTGCTGTGGCGGGAACGTTTTCAAATTCCGTTGTGACTGCAGGGACCTTTTTGACCATTTCGTCAAGCAGAGCAGGGTCGGTATAGGCACCCTTGAGATGTTCCAAGGATACTTCACTCGCAGGACTCTTTTCATTGGGGTCGAGTACACAGACATGGAACCCCATGGTCGCAGCGCTTTGCGCAAACATACGACCGAGCTGACCGCCACCCATGAGACCAAGCGTGGTGCCAGGGGTGAGCGCTTTAGTGCAAGTCAATTTATTTGTCACGATTAGTCCCCCAACCTCATGTTTTTCGCTTTCTGATTTTGTTCACGACGGAAAGCGGCTAAGCGTTCAGCTAAAGCGTTATCGGTGACGGAGAGAATTTGCACGGCGTAAAGTGCGGCGTTAGCAGCGCCAGCTTCGCCAATAGCAAACGTCCCAACAGGAACTCCCTTAGGCATTTGGACAATAGAGAGGAGGCTATCTTCGCCCCTCAAGTATTTAGAAGGGATGGGTACACCACAGACTGGAAGGGTGCACTTTGCAGCAACCATACCAGGCAAGTGAGCGGCACCACCAGCTCCGGCGATAATTACCTTGAGCCCACGGCCTCTGGCTGTTTTGGCATACTCAAACATTTCGTCGGGCATGCGGTGAGCGCTGACGACTCGTGCTTCATAAGGGATATCAAATAGTTTGAGCATCTCGGCGGCGAGCCTCATGGTCGGCCAATCCGAGTTACTACCCATGATGATTCCTACGACTGGCTTCTGGGTATCCGTCATGACGATGTTATCCTCTGAGCAAAAAGTGTGATTAACCAAGAAAAGTGAGACCGGCAACACTGAATGCTCGAGAGTGTTACCGGTCAAATGGGGCAAAAACGTTGCTTATGGTTCGATATCGTAACCTGACAGACGACGCAAGGCTTCGCGGTACTTGTCAGCCGTCTTTTCGATGACTTCTTCTGGCAATTTTGGTGCGGGTGGGGTCTTATCCCAAGGTTGGGTTTCTAGCCAATCACGCACGAACTGCTTATCAAAGCTAGGTGGAGACATACCAACTTCATAGTCTTCGGCTGGCCAGAAACGGCTCGAATCAGGCGTTAAGACCTCGTCCATCAAGCGGATTTGACCATTAGTGTCAATACCGAATTCAAACTTCGTATCGGCAATAATGATGCCACGCGTCGCAGCGTATTCGCTGGCACGACGATAGAGTTCCAACGTGGCGTTTTTAATCGTTGTGGCGATTTCTTCGCCATAGAGTTCAACGACACGTTCAAACGAAATATTTTCGTCGTGTGTACCAACCTCAGCCTTAGCAGCTGGAGTGAAGATCGGTTCGGGAAGTTTTTCGCCCATACGCAAGCCTGGTGGTAATTCAATACCGCACACTTTACCTGTGGCCTGATAGTCTTTCCAGCCCCCGCCAATGATGTAGCCGCGAGCGACGCACTCTACCAAAATGGGCTTGAGGCGCATAGCGACAACAGCACGACCACGAACTTGTTCAACTTCGTCTGGTGCAACAACCGTAGTAGGATCGATGTCAGTGAGATGATTGGGAAGGACGCCCTCGAGTTTCTTGAACCAGAAATCGGTAATCGAGGTGAGAACTTTGCCTTTGCCTGGAATGGGATCGCCAAGAATGACGTCAAAAGCGGAAATGCGATCAGTGGCAACAATGAGGAGTTTGTCGTCACCGACGAGATAGCTATCACGAACCTTGCCAGAGTACACCTTCGGCAAAGAAGTGATGGAAGTCTTAGAAAGACCTGCCATAAGAGTCTCCATCGAGAGAATCAGCTCACCTTTGGGTAAAGAGTGAGCTGGGGTTTTTAAAGATGTTCTTATTCTAAAACTCTCGAGGAGCTCACGTGCACTCTAGGCTGGAAAAATCGTTCAATGTGAATAGAAAATCTTAGGAAATCCAAGACCAAATGAGCGGGAGTAGGATCACTAACCAGATCAAAACGCAGATGATCAAAGCTAAGAGAACGGCCGCACTACCCATATCTTTAGCGCGACCACTTAGAGGATGTATTTCAGTACCGATACGATCTACGACGGCTTCCAAAGCGGAATTAAGAATTTCAGTGAGAAGTAGCCCCAAGACAGCTACAATCAAGAGCACCGTTTCGAGCCATGTTACTGGCAAAATAATCGCAAGGGGGATCAAGACAGCTGCCGCGAGTGTTTCTTCGCGGAAGGCTGCTTCGTTGGCAAAGGTTGCTTTAAAGCCTTTCCAAGAATAACCAGTAGCGTTAATCAAGCGACGAAGACCGGTTTTGCCTTTGAGCGATTCAGCATTTTTCGTATCGGGCATAGCTTGTCCCCAGAAGAAACAATGAGCGAGAAATGGATACAATAGAGCGCCCAGAGAGAAGTCCCTGGGCGCTAGTTACTTTACTCTAAAAGAGCCACTACTTCTCAAGTATTAGAGAACGTTCTGACGCAACGTGCCGTCAGCGTAGAGAGCGGCCATCTTGTCAAGCGAGATCGGTTTGATCTTGGCGCCCTGGCCTTCGCAACCGAACTCGAGGTAGCGAGACTTGCAGAGTTCTTTAGCCTGATTACGGGCAACCTTCAAGTAGTCGCGTGGGTCGAACTTCGAGGGGTTTTCAACGAGGAACTGACGAATAGCAGCCGTCATACCCAAGCGGATATCGGTGTCGATGTTCACCTTACGTACACCGTGTTTGATAGCTTCCTGAATTTCTTCAACAGGCACACCATAGGTTTCGCGCATGTCACCACCGAATTCACGAATGGTGGCGAGGTATTCCTGAGGAACAGAGGAAGAACCGTGCATCACCAAATGGGTGTTGGGCAAGCGAGCATGAATTTCCTTCACGCGTTCAATGGAAAGAATGTCACCCGAGGGCTTCCGGGTGAACTTATAAGCACCGTGAGAGGTACCAATAGCGATAGCCAAAGCGTCCAACTGGGTGAGTTTCACGAATTCAGCAGCCTGATCCGGATCGGTCAAGAGCTGATCACGCGTCATCTTGGAATCGGCCCCATGACCATCTTCCTTGTCTCCACGCATGGTTTCCAAAGAACCCAAACAGCCCAATTCACCTTCAACGGAAACACCGATGCAGTGAGCCATTTCGACTACACGGCGGGTGACGTCAACGTTGTATTCGTAGGTGGAGATGGTTTTACCGTCGCTCATCAAAGAACCATCCATCATTACGGAAGAGAAGCCAGAGCGCATAGCGCCTTGGCAAACAGCAGGGCTCTGGCCGTGGTCCTGATGCATACAAACGGGCACATCAGGATAAGATTCAACAGCAGCGACAATAAGATGACGTAAGAAAGCTTCACCAGCATAGCGACGAGCGCCAGCTGAAGCCTGCATGATCACAGGCGCACCGACTTCGCTAGCCGCGGACATGATGGCCTGAACCTGTTCAAGATTATTAACGTTAAAAGCGGGAACGCCGTAGCCATTTTCAGCGGCGTGATCGAGTAACTGACGCATAGATACAAGTGCCATGGCATAAACTCCGAAGCAAAAAAGAATAAAAACAGCAAGACGATTTCATCAACGTATTTTTTGGCGCGTGCGCGTCTCAAATGAGAACGAGAAATGAAATCAGTGTTGCGCAATATTGTATAGTGTTTAACCCCATTTCTGGGAAAAAACCTCTTCTTCTTAAGGAAAAAAGAGGGATTAAACTTTGTAAGTAAATACTCACTAACTAGCGAAAATACTGCGGTTAGACTGCAGTTGCTTTTGGATGCCGCGATAAATCGCCTGAGCAATACGTGCTTGATGCTTAGGATTATTCAAGAAAACTTCTTCAGCGGGATTGGAGATAAATGCGGTTTCCACCAAAATGGAGGGAATACCTTGCCCCTTTAACACTGCAAAACCAGCCTGCTCCACATGATTTTTGTGCAGACGGTTAATACTCCCCATTTCTCGAAGCACTTCTTTGCCGAGTCCTAAGCTGTAGTTAATCGTCCAATCAGAGGTCATGTCTACTAAGACGGAAGCGACCTCTTTATTGACGCTGGAGATATTAATCCCCCCGATCAAGTCCGATTCGTTTTGGCTTTTTGCTAGCCAGCGCGCAGCCGCGGAGGTTGCTCCTCGTTCAGAAAGGGCAAAAACGCTAGAGCCACGCGCACTTCGGTTAATAAAGGCATCCGCGTGAATACTTACTAACAGATGAGCACGCGCCTTTTGAGCGATTTTTACACGGGCACCAAGACTCACAAAGTGGTCTGAGTTACGCGTCATAATGGCGCGCATATTGGGATCAGCGTTGATGAGAGCATTAAGTTGACGAGCAATTTTGAGTACCACATCTTTTTCGTGCGTACGACGAGCGCCTGTAGCCCCAGGGTCTTCGCCACCGTGTCCAGGATCGATCACAATGAGCAAAGGTTCTTGTGTCTTTTTCTTTGGTGTTGGACGAGATTTTCCGGGTTTTTGCACTGGCTTCTTAGGTTCCGCAGGTGTCTGCGTTTCACGTGCTGCAGTCGTTTCTGAAGCTGGCGTTTCTTCCGTTTGTTTTTCAGACAATTCCGCGATCAAAGAGCCCAATGGATCGTCAGTGGTTTTAGACGTGTCGCTTAGTTCGCCTGCCAATAGGCGGCTAATTGGATCCTTCGGTACAGCCGGGTAGATGTCAAAAACCAAACGATAGTGGTAATTGGCCACTGGTTTTAACTGGAATACATCTGGGCGGACATCTTGCTTGAGTTCCATCACGAGGCGAAGCGTGTCTGGCTGATATTGTCCGATGCGAATTGCATCAATGTACGGATCGTTTGCTTTCACAGACTCGATCTGTTTGCGTAGCTGAGGAGTAAGCGCTAACCCTTTAATGTCAACCACTAAGCGCAATGGACTCGACGTTCTCAAGAAAAAGTATTTAAAGTCGAGAGGAGTGTCGTGTTCAATCGTCACACGTGTGTACTCATCAGACGGCCACATGCGCACATCAATTAAGCGCGTGCCATGAGCAATTTGCCACGGAGCTAGACTTAACAAAACGGAGCCAGCAGAGGCCGCGAGCAAGGCACGACGGTTGGTTGGCATGCTTATTGTTCTCCTAATTTTTTTAATAAAGTTTCGCCAAGCGAGCTCAATGCTTCCAACTCAGCGATGCGCCCTAAACCGTCAATAGTCAGACGAAGTTCAATATCGGACTGTGGAACAAAAGGCTGTGCTTTTTCAGTCCATTCGGTGACGCAAATCTGACCAGCCCCAAAAAGATCCCGGAAGCCTGCATCATCAAATTCATAAGGCGTTTCGAACCGGTAAAAGTCAAAGTGATTCATCGTCACACCCAGAATGGGGTAAGTTTCGACGAGAGAAAATGTCGGACTTTTCACGGCCCCCGCGAAGCCCCAAGCACGAAGCATGGCTCGAGCGAACGTTGTTTTTCCAGCACCCAAGTCTCCATCAAAGGCGAGCACGAGACCAAAGTTTACCCAGAGATCTCGCGTCTCTCGGATGATGTTGGCCACGCATGTGGCGAGACGATCCGTGTCGTCTGGCATCGGCAGTGGAAACTTTAATGATGTCGCTCTGTCTGACATGATGTGATCAATAGATGGAATACGTAAAGAGTTTGAGCCTACCATTGTACTGTGAGCGAGCGCTTCTGCTAAAGAGATAGCGCAGAAAGAGGAAAGAACATGGAAACGAGAATAGCTTAGATGTAATAAAATATGTCTACTATTGATTCTTGGCGAAATTTTTACCATAATCTTTTCCTCAGCGTTTGTCTTAATGAACGCTACCCTGTGTGCCGGTGTAGCTCAGTTGGTAGAGCAGCGCATTCGTAATGCGAAGGTCGGGAGTTCAAATCTCTTCTCCGGCACCAGTTCTCCTCAATGAACTTAATCGGGGGCCACGAAGGTCGATTTAGTCGACCTTTTGTTGTTTCTGTATCTCCTCTTTCTTCACTTTTTCAAAATTCAGCTTTTGCTTGCCAAACTGGGCAATATCCCTAACCTCTTTTTAGTGATCTTACACAGTCAGGTTCAAAAGAGTCCTTTCAAGAATTTCTTTTGAAGAACTTTCTGCTATGTCATTTCTCAAAAAAATGAAATAGAAGGAGAAAAAAGGCATACAAATCAAAAGGTTATATGCCTTCCCTAGTGGAGAGGGATAACGTCCTTAAAAGCTTAAAAAATCTCTAAAATTCCTCAGGGAATTGTTAAGTATTTACTAAACGACTCTAGCGAGTCATTTAGCTTTTTCTATTTTCTTTGATCTAAATTAAACAAATCGAAACAATACGATATTCGATAAATGAATAGCGTTTTAAGAAAAGATTAATTTTTTAAAAACTCAGCTAAGCATTTGATTTTTATAGAAATTTCATATTCTCTAACGGGCTTACATCAAAGTTTTTTGACATCATCCGATAGGATAAGAAGAACAAAAAAGGGAGTGTGTGATTGAAGTGCTCCCAAAAAGTTGGACACTTTAAAAAATATTATCTGGTCGTAGAAAGAGTTCGGTATTGCATCGGCTCTTTAGGAGTGTGTGATTTTTTGTGTCTAGTTTTTTTGCCTGTTGATGTTCAATCACCAACAGGTCATACTTTCTCATCCTGATTTTTTACCTTCTCAGGATGCTTCATCGTTCCTTCCCTTATCAAAAGCCTTGAAAAGCTTTGAATAATCCTCTGAAGTGGGACCCGTGTAGTTCCCACACCCTCTAGTGAAGCGCTCACCAAAGAACAGGTCAAAACGAGAAACTGCGGCATACCGCTGTCGAGAAGGTTGTCTCCAACCCGTTGTAAAGTCTACAATCGCCAAAAAGATTTGCTTTTCCGCTGACTCCACATTTGGGTATAAGGACGATGTCTTTGTGACCTTCCGAATAGCTCGATTTAAGGCTTCGATCTGATTCGTTGTATATATCAGCCGCCTAATTTCTGGGTCAAACTGGAAGAATGGAACAATCTTTTCCCACACACTGTACCATTTCCTAGCCACTGAAGGGTAGCGTTTTCCTATAGGAGATTCTGCAAACGTATCCAGAGCGTTTCTTGCCTCTTCTGCATTAGTCGCTTGATAAATGGTTTTAAGCTCTGTCATTACCTCTTTGAGGTCTTTCTGAGGGATCACCACAGTTGAATGACGCCGCAAATGCACAATGCTTGTTGGGTGTGCTGTATGCGGGAAAAACTTCTCAATGGCTTCAGTCATACCTTTGAGGCCATCTGTGACTGCAATCATGATGTCTTCAACACCGCGTGTTTTGAGTTCGCTAAACACGCTTGCCCAGAAAGAGGCGCCTTCAGTTTCTGCAATCCAAAATCCTAGAACTTCTCGTCGCTCCTGGACATCCACACCAATAGCGATATGGACAGCCATATTTTTCACGCCCACTCCATCGCGGATTTTTAAGGAACATCGCATCAAAATATGCCACAGCATCCTTTGAATGAAAAAAGCCCCGCTGGACGCCCTGATCCAAGCGGCCGGCGGGGTGCGACAACTCCTTGTGTGGCAAGGGGAGGATAGTGCCCCAACCATATTAAGACTTAGTTGACAGATCAAAGAAAGGCGACCGGTGAATGGTGCCGTTCCTCGAAGATGTCGCCTTGGGTTGAAGAAGAGGTGAGGGACGGCGTATGAATCCTGTTTCGGGATTCATGTTGACTACGGTAAATCATTCGCTTTGGCAATACAACTGTGTCACGCCAATGCAAAAGACCCCGTCCGGCTTGAAGGATCGGGCGAGCGTCCCCCGCAGGCTCTGGTGGTTCATTGCTCCGGCGGGGAGGCACGCCCAGGCCTGCGTCGTGCACGACTTCATGTACGAGAACGCCGTTGCGACGAAGTCGCAGGCTGGCGCGTTGTTTTACGAGGGTCTCCGCGAACTCCACGTGCCGGCATGGAGGGTGCGCCTGATGTACTGGATGGTCCGGCTTTTTGGAAGGGGGGGGGGATGCGTTCAATAACGCGATGTTGCTTCCGTCGGTGTGGTGTGATGAATACATCTGGAGTTTTCAGACGGGTGTTAACGAATACTTTTATGGGGACACCATTGCTGTTAATTGTTTTCCTGTGTGGCGCTTTAAGCGAAGAGACCGTGATACCGTCTTTAAATGCTCCGTGTCATTGTGGGCTTCCCTGAGCGAGGGGCTGCTGGTGTTGGGGCTACGAATGGATGCGATCGAGGGTCCTTTAGATGCCGTCCCGTTGGAGAAACTGATGGCGTCGCCCAAAGGGGGGGTTACGATGTGGAAGAGGAACCGCTTCCGGTGGTTTTGGACGGAGTGGACACGTCTTCATCCCATCTCCTTTCGGATGTGGAAAGACAGGTTTACGGAAGAAGGATACTTCGACTGGCCGGAAGCCGCCTTCCCCGAGGAAAGGCGGCTGTGCCTGTCTGTTGAGCTGGGCCTTCCTGCGCGCAGCCTATATGAAAAAACCTCGCCATCGGGGGATGGCGAGGCTGAATCACATGGGGGTCTCTTTAGAATTCAAAGGAGGCGCTCATGTTGTAGGTGAGGTCGCTGAAGTCTTGCGTATCGGTCGCGAGCCCCGCTCGTACGGCAACGCTGTCGGAGAATCGGTAGCCAGCGCCCGCCGCAATGGCAGTGGTGCCTCGGTACCCGCCCATGCCGACCGTGACGTTGAATTTCTTGATGTTGTACGGTTGCATCAAGCCAGCGAGGGCGGCGTTGGAGGCGAGACCACGTTCAAGCTTCTTGTCCATCTTGTCGATGCGGTTGTTGATGTTCTGCATTCCAGAGTATTGAAGCTTCTTCAATTCGTCGATTTCCACAGTATGGCGATCAACGGTCGTGCTGATCGTGCCCAGTTTGTTGGTGTGGCTTTCGAGAGTCTTGCCGTATTCAACGATGGTCCCTTCGGCGGCCGTCACGCGGTTGTCGATTGCACCGACCTTCTCGTTGGTCTGGACAATGGCAGCGTCGTGCTTCTTGTCGGTATCGGTCAGGGTTTTGATTGCGGCATCATGCTTCTTGTCGGCTTCAGTCAGGCCAGAAATGGCGGTACTGTGTTTAACGATGGTCCCTTCGGCGGCCGTCACGCGGTTGTCGATTGCACCGACCTTCTCGTTGGTCTGGACAATGGCAGCGTCGTGCTTCTTGTCGGTATCGGTCAGGGTTTTGATTGCGGCATCATGCTTCTTGTCGGCTTCAGTCAGGCCAGAAATGGCGGTACTGTGTTTAACGATGGTCCCTTCGGCGGCCGTCACGCGGTTGTCGATTGCACCGACCTTCTCGTTGGTCTGGACAATGGCCTGTTTGTTGACTTCAATGTTGTCTTGGTTGTTCTTGGTGAGCTTGTCAAGTCTCTCAATCTTGGCGTTGGTGGCAGTGGCGTAGTCCTTGAGTTGTCCAACGTTGACGGCGTCGGTATCAGCGCTGCCTGCAGCAACGTTGGTGATTTGACGGGTGATCTTGTCATCCCCGACGGAAACGGCGCCTTGATTGCTTTGAATAGCTAGGGCCGCTCCACCCGCTTTTTGGCGCATTTCCTCTGTGACTTTATCGAGTTCTTCCTTTTCCGGTGCTTGGTGGTACGCGTTGTAAGCCTTACTGGATTCACCTTCCGCTTGGTCCAGTTCTTTTAAAAAGGCGTCTTTTTCTTCAACCGTTTCAAAGATGGTCGTGGCCATCTTCTTGTGCAAGTCGGAAACCTTTTGAGTGGCAACCTCGCTTTGTTTCTTGCGTTCGGCAAGCGATTGTTCGAGTTCAACGCGACGCTTATCAAGATTCTTCAAGGCGTCGATGTCGTTTTGGTCGAGCTTTCCTTTGAAGTCATCGAGAGTGTAGGTCTGTCCCGTGGCGGCGTTGTAACCATAAACATAGCCTTCACGATTAGCGACGGAGGAATTACCGAGCGCGATGGAACCCTCGGAGTTGGCTTGCGACGACTCGCCAAGGGCAGTACCCCATGTGCCGACCTGACTTTCATGTCCAAGAGCAACCGAGCCTGAACCCTTGACCTTGACCTTGTTGCCCAAGGCCATCACACTGGTTTCATTCGCTACCGAGGTGTCATTGCCAATGATGACGGTGTCATTGGGATCTTTGCTATTACCCCATTTAATTTTCCCGTCGGAATCCTTCCAGCGGAGAAGTGCCCCTGCGTGACTGTTCGATCCGATGACGGTCCCTTTAGAGCTCATGTTCGTGCTGTTGGAGCCAACCAGAGTGCAGCCATTGTCGCCTCCAATAACGGAATTATTGCCGACGATGACGTTACCTTTGCTTTGCCCGATTCCAATGCTATCCTTGCCAAGAATTACACCGTTTTTAGGATGATCGAAATCAGAATTAGCGTATGAATTGTTTTCAACTAAGCCAATGCTCTCATGAGTGGCGGGCTCAACGGCGGCGTGAGCCTGAGCGACGAGTGCGGCGAGCATGGTAATTACGAGAAGGGACGGTTTTGGCGTTTGCATATTGTTTCCTTATAAAGATTGAGGAACGGATAACCGAGCAAGTTTTTTATACCATATAAATGGGATAAAGGCAAATTTACGATTGGGTCTGTGCAAGAGGAAATTGAAATGTTTCCTTATCCGGTTTTCACGGTAGTCAGTATCTTTCTGTTTTTTTTTGATGATCGTCAATATTTGTCGGTTTTTTTACTGACGACCTTGAGGGTGACAAAATCGAAGGCTCGTTATTAGAGGGGCGGAGGCGTTTCACGGTGTTTTTTTTTGAGAAGGAGGATGCCGGCGTCAAAATGCATGGTCGGGTACGACTGATAAAGGGAGGCCCGTCTGAATGAACGGGCTTTCTCAAACCAATTCATTGAATTTACAGGAGCATGTCCAGTGATGGGCAAGGAGCAGATTGTCATAGCTTGCAGTGCTAGTGGGCTGATAGCGGCGAGATGGTATCTCGCGGCGAAGGGCGGGAAGCCTTTCCGTCCTTTCTTTTTGGTGGCCGATCTCTTCATTTCGATGGGGATGGGCTATTTCGCTTTTCTTTGCGCATCCGACCTTGGATACACGCCAGGCGTGTGCGCGATGGCCTCGGGTCTTGCCGACGCGATCGGCAGCAGGGCGGTGGACATCATCCAGTTCTGGGTGAAGAGCAAGGTACACATGGAGGGCGTCAATGACAGCCAGAGGAATCAGAAACAATAATCCCGGCAACATTCGGCTGGGCGGTGGGTGGGCAGGCCTCGTGGAGAATCAGTCCGACGAGATCTTCTGCGTTTTCGCGGACATGCAGCACGGCATCCGAGCGCTGATCAAGCTGCTTATGGCTTACTGGCGACGTTATGGCTTGAACAGCGTTCACAACGTCATCTCACGTTACGCGCTATCGTCCGAGAACAACACGATCGCTTATGAGAACGCGGTCGCGGCGGCGCTGGGGGTCAAGCCTCATCAAAAAATCGACCAGGGCGACCCGCAGGTGCTGTTCATGCTCGCGAAGGCGATCGCGCGGTACGAATGCGGCGCAGATGCCGCGCTCATTACCGAAGAGCAATGGCTGGAGGGGCCCGCCTCGCCGGGTTGGAGGTTTGATATACGCGCACATGAAAAAACGGTCGTTAAGGTGCTTGATATACGCTCAAAGCGACCGACAAAAAAGAAGACCACTCAGCTGGAACTGGACGGCCTTTTTGCATTCCTAGGTTCTGGAACTATTCATGGACAAGTTTAACATTAATTTAGGGCGGGGGATTGAAGTGTTGGTGAAGAAAGTACCGGCTTGGCTTTTATCGTTGGTTCTAACAATTCTTGCGCTTGCAGTTCTTTGTTATGGTCTGGCGGCACTCTTAAAAGTTTTATTGCCGAACGGCATCTAGGAGGCCTCATGTGGACTTGGCTTTTGCGATTAATCCCGATCGTCGGGAGGTGCTCGCCGGTCGTCATCGCGCTCATCGTGGGCGCGGCTGGCGGCTGGTACGTGACGAATCAATATCACGAAGAGCGTGCGCAGGAGGAGGCCCTCCAGGCCGCAATTGAACGTGCTGAACAGGGGAAGAGAGAGTATGCGAAGATTATGCGAATTAATGATGAGCTCGACGCTTCAATGCGTCGCATTGGTGACCTTGACGCTGAGCTTGACCGGATGCGCAAGCTCGCCGCAAAACGAGCTGTCGCCCGTGCCGGCGACGTGGACGCAGAAGCAGTCAACAAGTGCGAACGACTTCTCGCAGAGGGTTTGGAGCTTCTTGTCGAAGGTGGAGAGTTACTACAGCGAAACGCATTGAGGCACGATGCGCTCGTGCGTACGCTCGAGTAAGCGCCCTTGCCCAAGCAGGCGTACACTGCGACTCACTCGAGCGGGTTTCCGAACCCCCTCGTGTAACGTCCGGGTTTCTGCGAGCTCATCATGAATGGGCGCACACCGGCAGAAGGGGAGCTTCGCGCTCCCTTTCTTTTTTGCGTAACGCTTACAAAATCGCACAGCGGTGTAATGTCGCGTAAAGCCACAAAGATGCTAAAAGTACTATAAGAAGTACCATAAATCGAGAGCCGCCTTGAACTGCCTACCATACAGGTGAGTTCAAATCTCTTCTCCGGCACCAGTTCTCCTCAATGAACTTAATCGGGGGTCACGAAGGTCGATTTAGTCGACCTTTTGTTGTTTCTGTATCTCCTCTTTCTTCACTTTTTCAAAATTCAGCTTTTGCTTGCCAAACTGGGCAATATCCCTAACCTCTTTTTAGTGATCTTACACAGCCAGGTTCAAAAGAGTCCTTTCAAGAATTTCTTTTGAAGAACTTTCTGCTATGTCTTTCTCAAAAAATGAAATAGAAGGAGAAAAAGACATACAAATCAAAAGGTTATATGCCTTTCCTAGTGAAAAGGGATAACGTCCTCAAAAGCCTAAAAAATCCCTAAAATTCCTCCGGGAACTGTTAAGTATTTACTAAGCGACTCTAGCGAGGCATTTAGCTTTTTCTATTTTCTTTGATCTAAATTAAACAAATCGAAACAATGCGTTATTCTATAAATGAATAACGCTTTAAGGAAACATTATTTTTTTAAAACTCAACTAAGTATTTGATTTTTATAGAAATTTCATATCCTCTAACGGACTTACGTCAAAGTTTTTTGACATCATCCGATAGGATAAGAAGAACAAAAATCTCTCATACGAAAGGGTAACCATCTTAGGTCTAATGGATAATGATAAAGGCTAGATATTAAGGATTAACTTAATCTAAGTGTGTCTGGAAAGTTTGACTCCTTGTACCCCACACCCCTTCGACTTTCCGGGCCGATAACATCTAGGAGATAAATAAGATGAAAGACACCGAAAAGCTGGGCGTAGACCTCACGCTCACTCGCCGTTAGATGCTAGGCTCTGTCGGTGTGGCAGCTGGTGCTGCGACCGTTCTTTCAATGGCTCCCTGGGCTGACGTACAAGCCGAAGTGGACAAACTGAAAGAAGAAGGTTGGGAAGCTCACCCATGTGCATGTAACGTTTGCGGTGGTTATTGTGGCCTCTTAGCGTTGCACAAGAAAGGTGCCCCTGTCTCTCGCGAAACAGTTCGCATTATGCCTAATCCTTCTCATCCACAACGTGGTTGCTGTGCTCGTGGCGCTGGCGCCATGTGGACATGGGACAACCCGTTGCGTTTGCGCAAACCGCTCAAGCGCGTGGGTGAACGTGGGGAAGGCAAGTTTGAAGAAATTTCGTGGGATCAAGCATTAACTGAAATTGCTCACAAAGTTAAAGCGATCGTGGAAAAGGATGGCGAACGTGCAGTCTCCATGACAACGCATAACTTCAAGGGACAACAATCCTGGCTTCAAGCAGGGATTGGAACTCCTAACTTGATTATGCACTCTTCTACCTGTAACTCCGCTTCGATTGCTGGCCGTCGCTTCGTCTTCGGTAAGGGTTTTGATGGCGCTGGTAAGGTAGAGCCTGACTATGAAAATTGCCATTTTCTCCTCTTAATGGGACGTACGCTCAATTGTGCCATCGGCGTGCATAGCGTTGTGTCTCGCGCCCGTGCTGAAAAAGGTACGCGTGTGGTCTTTGTTGATCCGCGTATGCCAGAAGGCGCATTGACAGGCTCGAAATGGTTAGCAATCCGTCCAGGGACGGACGGGGCATTGCTCCAAGCGATGCTCAATATCGCGATCAACGAAAAATTAGCGAACTTTGACTTCTTGGCTAAGCACACGAACGCTCCATATTTGGTGACTGCCGATCAGAAGCCAGTCACGGAAGCAATGCTCCGCGAAGGAGGTCGTGCTAATTACTTTGCGGTGCGTGATTCCGTTACTGGCGAAATTCGCTTCCAAGGGATGAAGAAAAATGAAGCTGGTGAATTTGCTGGCTTTGACGAAGATCCCAGCACGAAGGCTGATTTGTACTTTGCTGGTAGCGTGGAAGACGCCAAGGGTAACGCTCTTGAAGTGAAGACCGCTTTTGTGGTGTTTGCTGAAACCTGCGCTCCTTGGACTCCTGAAAAGGCCGCTTCAGTGACAGCCATTCCCGCTGGCGAAATCGTTCAGTTGACGCGCGATTTCTTTACGCAGGGTGGCGTGGTGGACGATGGCTGGTATGGCTCTCGTAACGGTAATGATTCGGAAATCTTCGCTTTAATTTGCTGCTTGAACGTTTTTACGGGTTCTTTGGACCGTAATGGTGGCTTCGTTGTGACGCAAGGCGCTGGTATGAAAAGTGTGAGCGCTAGTTATGCGGCGGATAAAGGCCAAGGTAAGAGCCCAACGGGTAAGACTTGGAAGCAAGAAGGTGGTGAAAAGAAGGCGCTGGACAAAGTGCTTTATCCAGAAAGTTCTGGCACGTATTCTGCCATTTTCGATGCCATTGAAACAGGTAAACCTTATCCGATTCGTGCCACGTTTATTACTGGCAGTACGATGTTTCATCGTGAAGCCAACTCTGACCGCTTGGCTAAAGCTTTGAAGGCTTTGGATTTGGTAGTCGTGCAGGATATTCTCCCACACGAAGTAATGGACTATGCTGACTACGTTCTTCCTTGCACATTCTTCCTAGAATGGCATGAGTACGCTGGTGTGAAGTGGCATATCAACGGCAACGTTCAGGTCAACGATGCAGGTATCGATCCACCCGCGGATTGTGATGCTCGCGAAGAAATCTGGCAGTTCTGCGAAATTATTCGTCGTGCGTGGCCGGAACGCGCCGCTGAACGTTTGAGCTACGACAAAGAAATCAAGACTCGCGAAGAATTCAAGAAGTGGTACTACGGTATGGTAGACAAGGCTTGGAATAAGTTCATAGCAGGCTTGAACGAAAAGAAACCTGGTGAAGGTGACCGTGTCGCAGCTGACGTTGCTAAGCAGGGGTGGTCTTGTGTGAAGAAGAAAGCATTTGATGTCTTCCCATACAAGAAACCGTTTGGCACGATGACTGGTAAACCAGAAATCCTCTCCTTCCTCGTGGCAACGAAGTATCAGGATAAGGGGCTACACCCAGTCCCGCAGTACTTTATTCCTAAGGAAGTTTATCAACAGCCTAAACCCAACTCCGATGAGTTCTATCTCGTGAGTGGTAAGGATTCCTCTAGTAGCTCTGGAGTGTCGATGTTTAATCGACCGACAGAATTCTTGGGCGATCGTTCTGTGTGGATGAACCCCATTGATGGTGAACGTCTCGGTATTGAAACCGGAGATATGATCGAATTGGAAGCCTTACACAGCGGCGTGAAGGGTCGCGCAAAGGTGAAACTCACAAATCGCGTGATTGCAGGTTCGCTCTTTGCTTATAGCTTCTCGGGCGGTGTTCGTACGAAGACCATTAAGGACTCTCGTTACAACTGGGTTCGTGAAGGTATCAACTCTCACTGGTTCTGCACGGGTTACCGTGAACCAGTTGTTGGCGGTCTTTCTAACAACACATCCGTGCGTGTTAAGCGCGTCTAAGGAGAAGGTTATGGCTGGAAATCATAAAAAATTGGCACACCTTTTCGATGTGACGCAGTGCATCGGGTGTTCTGCCTGTATCGTTGCTTGTGCAGAAACCAACTATCCAGAAATGATGGAACGTACCAATGAAGGATGGAACTGGTTGGCAGCGAATATTCGTAAAGTTACTCTGGAACGTGCTCGTCACCCGGTGCAACTCTTAGTGCAGTGCCAACAGTGCGATAACGCTCCTTGCGTGACGACGTGCCCATTCGGTGCGAACTATCACGACCCTGAAACAGGTCAAGTGAAAACAGATCCACGTCGTTGTATCGGTTGCAGCTACTGCGTAGCGTCCTGTCCATACGACTGCCGTTGGACCCATCCTGATTCAGGCTTGCCGATGAAATGTATGGGTAAGGGTTGCGAAGAGCTTGTGCGGTCGGGTCAGAATCCTGTCTGTGTGCAAGTTTGCCCAGCTCAAGCACGTATGTTTGGCGATGTAAACGATCCGATGAGTCCTATTTCTCAGCGAATCGCTCATACTCGTACAGAAAAACTCCTTCCCAATAAGGGAACGAAACCTAACTTCTTTGTGGTGGTAGCAAAATGACATACGAATTTGTAACTCTGACAAATCAGGTCACCACTGCTCAGTGGGGATGGACGATTGCCTTGTTCCTTTGGTTCATCGGTCTCGCAGGGATGAGCTTAGTACTCAATGTTTGGCTTCGCTCCAAACTGGTACTCGTAATCTCTGCTATCTCGGCTGTGGTTGGGACTTTGTTTGTGCTTTCGCACTTGCATCGCCTGCTCAACTTGCCGATGGCTGCAATCAATTCGTTACTCGAATGGAAGTTTAACTTCGCGAGTTGGATGTTTATCGGGATTTGTATTCTGGCTGTACTCTGTCTTGTGACGATTTTTGAATCGTTCCGAGTCTGGAAGGGTAACAATGGAGCCTTGGAATGCAAGTATTCGCTCTGGTTCAACGGAGTCTTAGGCTTAGCTGCAACAGCTTATTCTGGCTTCTTGTTGACGCAGGCTGTGGGTATTCCTCTTTGGACGACCGCTTCCTTGCCAATTCTTTGGGTCTTCTCTGGTTTAGCTTGCGCGATCGGTTTAGTGGAAATCCTTGCCTCAACGAACCGCCTGAGCTATGAAGGGTTGAGTTGGTTGTCGTTAACGGCCAATTTGGTTCACATTGGTGAAGCGATTGTGCTCTTTGCTTTCTTGCAGGTTGCCTTCGCTGGTACGCCAGGTGCTGTGGCTGGCGCACAAGGTATGCTTGGAGACACGATGTTCTGGGCTGGTGCAGTAGGCCTTGGTATTGTTGTTCCAGTGATCTTAGGTAATCTCAAGGGTGGCGCTAGTTTGAAGTTAGTGAGTGGCGTGTGCGCAATTATCGGCGCCCTCTGCTTGCGTGCTTCCGTGCTCTTTGCTGGGGTTTTTGATCCCGTCATCTTCTAACTCGTTCTCCTAGCATGTTAGTCCTAGCACTCTCTGCGGATGTAAATTCGCAGAGAGTGCTTTTCCTTGCGGGAGAAAACTCTTCATTGGCGTGATTAGCCAAGAAGTCAGCCTTCAAAGTGTTAAAATAATCCAACTTTTTGACACTACAAAAACATTGTAGTTTTCAATGAACGCGCCTTTTCTGGCGCTTTTCTTTTTTTCTGGTGGTGGAGAAAAACCGTGCCAACCTCTTCGAGTCAACGTCAGCCAATTGACACGAAAGCTTTTCTAATATGCATCGTGCTCTGTTTTATCTGGGGACTGCAGCAGGTTGCTATTAAAGCTGCAAGCAACGATATCTCGCCGATGCTTCAAGTGAGTATTCGCTCTGGGGTATCTGGACTATTGCTCTTTCTTTGGAACCATTTTTTCTTGCACGAAAAATGGAATTTCGAAGTGAAGTGGACGGACGGCGTTCTGGTTGGACTAGGGTTTGCTGGTGAATTTCTTTTTGTTGCCGAGGGGCTACGCTATACCTCAGCCTCTCATATGTCAGTGCTTCTCTATACTGCCCCTCTTTTTGTTGCAATTGGATTGGCGATTCGTCTTCCTGAAGAGCGCTTGTCGCTCGTTCAATGGGGCGGTCTCTTTCTCGCTTTTATTGGGATTGGGGTTGCCTTTTTACTGCCAGTTTTGTTCGCGGAAGGTCCCGTTACTCAAGGGGATTTGTGGTGGTTTGGGGATATTTTAGGTTTAGGGGCAGGACTTTCTTGGGGACTAACGACGATTTTCCTTCGTAGTACCTCTATGAATAATGCTGTGCCCACACAGATGCTTTTCTGGCAGTTGGCAACGGCGTTCGTCATCTTGCTCCCTGTGGCCTTCTTTATGGAAGAAACGAACTTCCAATCAAGCACTATCGGCTGGGCGAGTCTGCTTTTTCAAGCAATCATTGTCTCATTTGCTAGCTACTTAGTTTGGTGTGGACTTTTGCGTCACTATCTGGCTGCGCGTTTAGGCGTGATTGTTTTCCTGACGCCACTTTTTGGGGTTTTACTTTCGATTCTTCTGCTTGGAGAAAGAGTCGGACTTCCCTTTGTATTCGGGTCTCTTTGCGTATTTGCTGGACTCATTACGGTGCAAACCGCAGGGCAATTTCGTCGTCTTTTTTCTTGGCGTAAGAGAGTTTAAAAGAAAAAATCCCAACTTCAATGCGGAGGATGAAGTTGGGATTTGAGTAAGGATGTGCAGGTTATTTCTTCAAAGATTCTGCAATCCTTTCGAGTAACTTTCCAGCTAAGGTACTACTATCGAGCCCCTTAGCAGAGAATTGCCCATTTTCATAGGTCACGTTGTTGAGCGTGAGTTTCGCATTATTGAAAGCTTGGTCAGCTTTCTGCAAGCGCTCAGCTGTTTTTTCGTGACCAGCCGCTTTAGCGATAATCGAAGCAATTCCTGCGAGTTCTTGCACTCTCTTAGTTTCTTTGACGAGAGGCTGATTGAGTTCGACACGGGTGATGATCGCTTTAGATTTATCGTCCTTCTTACTGAAGTTCACCCCTGTTAAATTACAGGTTGTGAAGCTTCCAAGTGCAGTGTTGCGAGTATTCACAAAGCTCACATTGCTGAGCTCAACGTCACCTTGATAACCCACTTCACCCGTAGCATTCCAACTCACAATCCCTTTACTCGTTAGAACACCTGTCTTGGTGCCAACGCCTATTTTTTGAAGCAACAAGGTCGAGAAATCATGTAGCTGAATATTGTTCGTATCCACATTGGTACGAAGCGTGTTTTCTTCGAGATTATAGTCGCCTTTGGCATTGACTTTACCTTGCGCGAGGACTGTATTGAGACTGAAGGTTGCTTGGGCTTTGGCTTGGCTATCGAGATTTTTCACGCTGAGCTGAACAGGCGTGATGTTCATTACAATATTGGGACGCGTTGTCTGATCAGTATAGCGAAGCGAACCGCTACTGACCAACACATCTTTGATAGCCCAATGCCAAACGATATCTTGGGTCTCTTTTTCCGCTTTTTCTTTTGTACCAGGGGCATTTGTCGCTGTAGCGCTAGCGGAGGTAGCTAGCAGTGGCGAAAAGAGTAAGTTAAAGTTCAACCCATTGCGGTACTGCGTCAACTGTAGCGCAGGCTGTATGAGTTTCACTTCTTTGATGAGGGCTTTCTTTTGAACAAAAGAAATGCTTTCAATGTTTGTTTGAAGAGCTTTAAGCGTGAAGGGTTGTTCGCGACCTTGCTTGATGCTGAAATCATTGAGCGTCACTTGTCCAGCGATCGAAGGCGTACCCTTGTTGATGTTCACCTTGAGAGAAGAGCCCAGTGTCCCAGCGAGGGCTCCACGCATGTAAGTTTGAATGAAGCTGTTCGTCTGTGCAAGATTGAGTTGCTTGACCGACACATCTACCGCGCCATCAAGCGTACTCCCAGCCAAAGCTCCTTGGGCAACAATACTACCACCCAAGAGCTTGCTCGAGAATTTGATATTAGCTCTTTCTGCGGCAGGATCAGAACTGAGCCCAGTGATTGCAGCGCTCGTTTCTGAGAGACTCAACGCGGGTTTCTTGCGTAGCCCAGTATTAATGAGATCGACCTGAGCGTTAGAGATGCTTATTGAGTCAAGGGTCCAATTCCAATTGGGATGCTCTGGAGCTTTTTTCCCCGAGGTGTTAGCGGCGCCCTTTGTGGTTTCAGACTTCTTTGCAAACAAGGTGCTATCGGTCGAAAGATTGACCTTGACATTGTCTACACTTACGGCCTCAATATCGGCTTTGCGACTGATGAGGTCAAGTTGCTTGATTTTGAGTGTGGCATTTCCTACCGTAAAGAATGTGTCTGTACGATTGTTGTTTGTTTGCGAGGTACTAATATTGCGCACTTGCGCAGTACCACTCATGAATAAGCGTCCTGGATTACCACCCGTGGGATTACGGAAAACAACAGTGATGTTACTCGTGAGTTTCCCAGAATTGAGCTGCATCACAGGCGTATTGAGAGAAGGTACTAACTTCGTGAAAGGAGTGATATCCAAATCACGCACATTGAAGTTAAGACGTGCCTCTAGCGTAAATCCAAAAGGCTTGGTCGAACCCGTGGCATAAATGGTGCTTCCGTTCAAATTGAAGGAAAGCGAAGGGGTGATCAAACTTTCTTGTGAACCAGGTAAAGTGCTCACAAAAGGCAGACTCAAATTGAAGTCGGTAATGGACTGATCAAGCCCCTTGGCTTTGTCCGTCACATGCACCATTGCATTTTTGACAGTAATGTTGTAGAGCGCAAAGTCAGGAAGTCCTTTCTCAGTCTTAGCACTTGAGCTAGAGGAGCCTTCTTTCGTATCTTTTTGAAGAAGCCCGCGAATATCAGGGTCGCTTAATGCTATATCAGCTTTAAGTCCGTCGACAGTCACCTCGTCAAGAACAGGAGCAAAATGACGAACAGATTGCTTAGAGAAGTCAAGACGCAAAAGGGGAATGGATAGCAACGGCGTGGCGTTCGCATCGGTTGAGAGCGAAGCAATTTTCAAGTCTGCGATATCCAATCGCCAGGTCCACGGTTCAAAACTCACGTCAGAGAGTTGGATTTGGCGGTGCAAAGATTGACTTATGGTGCGTTCGAGCGCAATTTTGACAATGTATGGGACGGCGACGTATCCAGCACCAGCATACAATGCCACGCCGACAATAGCAGTTGCGGCGGTAATAGTGAAGATTTTTGCCATTCAATTATCCTAGGAATCAGCCAGCATGAAATATCAACAATTTCATGTATTTAGCAGCATTGCTTTAATTTTTACACATTTTGACGGCGTTGGCGCTTTTCATATGAAAAGAATGCAGAAAAATTCCTTGAAAAGGACACTGAGAGAAGTAAAAAGCGGAAGGTAGTGGGGAGGCAACGGCAAAAAAGTAGCGTGAGAGCAAAAGATCTCACGCTACTCAATGAGTTAATACCTTTCACTATTAGTGCTGGGGAGGGGTGAACTGCATATCTTCATAACGAACGAAGTGCGTCTTGTGGACAATGCGATAGCCAAGCCAGCCAGCTAAGAAAATAGGAATACTGATGTAGGTTGCAATCACGCTTTCCCACTGAATCGCGCCACCGATGAAGGCTTCGTAGTTCTGACCGAGCATGATGAGCATACAAAGCACGAAAGCAAAGAGCGGGCCATACGGAAAGAACGGCGAACGATAGGGTAGCTTGGAGAGATCACCGCCCTGCAAGACGTAGCCTTTGCGGAAGCGATAGTGACTCACAGCGATACCCAACCAAGCGATAAAGCCGCACATACCAGACGTGTTCAAGAGCCAGAGGTAAACGACCTTGTTTTCAAACATGGAGGTCAAGAAGCACAAGGCAGCGATAGCGGTTGTAGCAAGCAAGGCGTTGAAAGGCACGCCCTGGCTCGTTAGTTTGGCAAAACAACGCGGAGCCTGACCGTTCAAAGCGAGCGTATAGAGCATACGTGTTGAAGCGTACATCCCAGAGTTACCAGCCGAAAGAATAGAGGTGAGAATCACCGCGTTCATCAATGTAGCAGCAGAGAGCAAACCAGCTTTCTGGAAGAGGAGTGTGAAGGGGCTTACGCTAATATCAGTCACGTCGTTCTTCAACAAGTTAGGATCGGTGTAAGGAATGATCAAACCGATCACAAAGATCGAGAGAACATAGAAGAGCAGGATTCGCCAGAAAATCTGACGCACAGCGCGCGGAATGGTTTTACCTGGGTCACGAGATTCACCAGCGGCAATACCGATCAATTCGGTCCCTTGGAAAGAGAACCCAACGATAAGTGCTACACCAATCAAGGCTGGGAAACCGCCCACGAACGGAGCGTCACCAATGGCCCAGTTGGCCCAACCCACAGGGGTTTGATCTTTGAAAATGCCGATAATCATCAAAAGTCCCGTGATGATCATCACGATCACGGTTAATACTTTGATGAGAGCGAACCAGTATTCGGTTTCGCCAAAGACTTTGACGGACAACGAATTCAAAAGGAACAGCGCACCTAAGAAGATCGTGCTCCAGATCCAACCTGGCACGTCAGGTAGCCACCAACTCATCACAAGTTGTGCGGCGACCAAGTCCACTGCGATGGTAATAGCCCAGTTGTACCAATAGTTCCAGCCGAGAGCAAAGCCCAACGCGGGATCAACGTAACGAGAGCCGTAAGTGGCAAAAGAGCCTGACTCAGGCATAAAGGCAGCGAGCTCACCAAGGCTGGTCATCAAAAAGTAGACCATAAGTCCAATGATGCCGTAGGCGAGCAAGGCACCACCAGGACCAGCCATAGAGATGGTAGCGCCAGAGGCCACAAAGAGTCCTGTACCAATAGACCCTCCAATGGCAATCATGGTGAGGTGTCGTGCTTGTAGATTTCTTCGCAAACTAGAATTGGCCGAATCGGTCATGATGTTTGTCTCCAACAATTTTTAAGTTGTATTGAGAATTGACAAACGCAGCTGATTTTCGATGGCAAGTTGACTGGTTTTGAAAAGGAAAAAATACCAGGCCAATGTTGATATCGATAGCTCCTCCGAAAAAGACATGATGCTTTTTCGGGAGTGACGACTCTCTTAGTAGTCGTCCCCAACTCCTCTACTCTGCCGAGCAGAGGGTTTCGGCGATGAACCCCTTTCGGCTTACATATTCGGGTGCCCCCATGTAAGCGTACTATTGGTTTATCGCAGCCTCTATCTGTCACTTGATCATTTCACTTCTCGAGAAATACGAGAAAAAATGAGAAATGGAAAATAATGGTAACTCAGAAAAAGAAAAATCGCTTAAAAATTCTTGAGATAAATCAAAGATGAGAAAAGAAAAGAGATTTTCTAGGTGAAATAACGTATAAACAATCCCAGCCGGCGATAAGCCGCTGGGATCATGAATCCGTTGGTGGAGATGAGCGCGGGAAGGTCGAACCTTACCGCTTGCGGCTTTTTTTGCCTTCTGGAAGTCCTCCCAGTCCACCTCATAGTCAGCATCCGAATACCTACACGTCAGAATGACCTTGTCGTCGTAGAGGTAAATCTTATCGACGAAATACTCCAAGACCATGTCTCGAACCTCATGGTCATCAAGGTTCGCATACAAGAATTTACCAAAGTACGCCTTGATGCTTTGCTCGTCCTCAGAAAGCTCCTTCTTTGCTTTCTCAGTCTCAATAGCGTCCGTCAGTGCCTTCTTGCGTCGCTCAAGCTCCTGCAAGCGTTCCTGCGTGGTCTCGCTGAATATTCCTGCCTCTATCGCCTTGACTAGATTTTTAAGAGCCGTCTGTGTATCAGCCAGCTCTTTTTCAAGTCTCTCAAGGTAGCTCGACTCGACGTAGCGTTCCTTGTAGTACGCCGCAGCATCCACCGCAAGCGACATCAGATTCTCGGAATCGCTCAGCAGTTCCTTCAATAGCTGCTGCACCAGTCCCTCGATGAACGCAGCCTTGACGGGCTTCTTCTCGCAGCGCTTATGCCTCTGTTCCTTGCAATAGTAGTAAAAGTGGGACGCGCCCGTCTTGCTCGTGCCGGATACGCCCTGCATGGAGCTTCCGCATTCCCCGCAGAACAGCTTTCCCGTCAGCCAGTACCTCGGCTCGCCCTCCATGTGCTTTGAGCGGTTTCCAGCGCCCGTGCGCTTGTTCATAGCAAACATCGCCTGTGCCTTGTTGAACAGGTCTGTCTCGATGATGACGGGCATCCCATCAGGAATGACGATGTCCGCGTACTTGTAGACTCCTGTGTACCTGTCGTTCTTCAGCACGCTTCTCAGTCCGTTGACCGTGAACTTCCTGTCAAGTACCGTGGTTATGCCCTGAGCGTTCAGCTCGTCGGCTATCTGCTGCATCGGTTTGCCGTCAACGTAATCGTGAAAGATTCTCTGCACCACGGGCGCTTTCGCAGGGTCAATCTCATATCGCTTGTCCGCCGCTGTCCTGTAGCCCAATATCTTTTGACCGTTGGATAGCGCGTTCTTGGCGTTATACCTCAGCCCTCGCTCAATGTTCTCTCGCGACGAATCGCTCCACATCTGCGCGAACGCATCCATCACCGCTTCGGTGAACTTGCCCTGCGACGTGCTCACATCAGGCGCGTTCTCCGCAACATACTCGATGCTGCACCCAGCTTCACGAATCTTTCGTTTGGCATAGGTCAGCTGCAAGACGTCTCGACCCAGTCTGTCATTCTTCCACATGATGAGAACGGCAGGACGCAGCTTTGCGACCTCTGAAAGCATCAGCTTGTAATTCGGTCTGTTATCGTCCTGCCCAGACATCGCACGGTCTGCATACTCCTTGAGTATACTGTAGCCGTGCTCAGCCGCATAAAGTTGCACCAGCTCCTGCTGTTCCTCAATGGATGCATCGTTCTGGGAGCTTGACGAGTAGCGGTAATAGGCGATAGCAAGGTTATTATCGTTCTGAACAAATTTCTTTGTCTTTGCCACCTATAAAGTCACCTCCTCACCCGCGCTCTGGCGGTCAATGAACGCCAAATACTGCTCGTACTTTCGCAACATCATGTTCTTAGCATATTGCTCCATGTACTCGTAATCAGGATTGCCAGCGTCAGTAACAGGGAGCATGACACGCTCACGCTTGATGCTGTCCTTATTGCCCATGTGACCATAATTGTATTTTGAGCACGTCTGCTGAATCATACGTGCCAAAAACTCACCTCGAAACAAATTCAAGCCGTTATTTCGCAGCATGAGAATTGAGGAGCCAGCACCACCACGTCCAAGGAAATCCATTGGCTGATAGAAAGAACTCCCATCGACAGGACTTACTGTGATGCAGTTGCCCGCATCGAGCTGCTCACCCTCACACGTTTTGCAACATTTCATCACACCGTTGTTCATTGCTCCTGACGCAACAAACGGTATATCCCCTATATCGTAATCGTCCTTGTTTCTGGCTTTTGGACGACTGACTTCAAATAGCTCACCAATCCGAAACTCTTTCCATTCCTTCTCATCAAGTGCAGGAATATCCTTGTACTCCAGCTGGGAGAGCTGCCCTGCGACAAAGTTCTTATACCGCATGAGCATACCCCCCCTCATTTCAGTGGAGTAAAGCGTCATGTAGGCATAGTCGGGATTGCCTTTGTCATCGATGGGGAGCATGACTTCGAGGCGCTTCATACGCCCCAGTGTTGCGCCATTTCCGCCCCAGTTAAACTTAGCCTGCATCTGTTCTTTGAGTGTGGTCACAAGGAACTGTGCCGTTGCCTCATTCAACTGCTCACCCGTGATAACCTGAATGTTTTGTCCAGTCACGAACTTGTGCGGTTGATAGAACGCTGTCTGCGTATCAAGACCGACAGTGATGCACCCCGCGTCATCGCTGCCAAACTCGTAATTCGAATCGCTCACAAATCGAGCAACGCCATTATTCGCATCAGAGCGGGTGATATATGGCACTCGCTTTGTCGTTCCATCCTTAAGCTTGATTCCATCAATACTGCTGCTCGTAGTCGCGATATGCAACAGCCCGTTCTCACCAAATGCAGGGAATACCTTCCACTCCTTCTCACTCAGTCTTTCCATCGTCAGCACCTCCCTCGAACAGATATTCTCGGTTCTGCATGACCATGGAGAACTCGAACGTCAGATAATCGCCGATAGACTTCTCGAAGTCCGCATCAGTCGGAATCTCATCGTTGAAGTAGTAGAAGCTGTGCAGCCACTCGTCATCCGGCTCGACCGTGGACTCAACGCAGAACTTCGACGGTGCCTCAACGCGCCCGAACCACGTGTCCAGCAAGTGCTGGCGCTTGTCCTTGGCAGAGTCGCCCTCGACCAGCCCAACATGTGCCCTGACCTCGTAGCCGTCGTCCCTAAAGTCGATGAACTTGCAGACCTTGTCCTTCGGATGCGGCTCATGTGCCGTGAAAACGGCAATGACCGGGTTCGTGCCCACGCCATAGAACGTGTCCGTGTTGCAGGTGATGACTCCCTCAAGCGTGTGGTGCTTCATGATGGCATCCTTGAACGCCTGCTCTGCCTTGGACTTGCCCGTCATGGATGACTGGGGAACGATAACCGCAGCATGCGCTCCGACCGTCAGAGAATCCAGCATGTGCTCAATGAACGAAAGCTCGTACTGGCTCGGGTCTGCCTTCGTACCCTGCGAGTACGGAGGGTTCATCAGACCAACCGTCGCGCCCTTCATCTGCACCTGTGCCGGGTTCTTGACCAGAAAGTCGCTACACTCGAGGTTGCTGTTGCCGTCACGGCGCAGAATCATGTTCGCAGCAGCAACCGCGAACATATTGCTCTGAAGCTCAAAGCCATGAAGCTGCTTTTTCTTGATGCTCTTTCTCTGTTGTTCACTATCCGCCATGGAAAGCATCTTGTGCATCGCAGAAATCAAAAACCCTGCCGTCCCGCACGTCGGGTCGAGTACAACGTCGTCAGGCTGAATATCAACCAATTCGCACATAAGGTCGGTGATGTGACGGGGTGTGAGGATAATACCCAGAGTCTGCCCGTCACCGCCTGAGTAACTCATGAATTCACCGTAGAAACGCCCGATGAAATCCTCGGAGGTCTTTTGATACTTAATATTTTTGAATACATGCTCATACAAGAATTCCGTGTAGTATTTAAGCGGCGTCTTTCCCAGAGTCTCGTTGATTTCGTTCAAGCGAAAGCTGTTCTGCAAAATAGCAAACTCTGCAAGCAGTTTGTCTTTTTTCGCATCCGGCCCCACGTTAGAACGGGTCAGACGCGTCTTGATGGCGTTCATCAGCTTGTTGCCGTCACGGTTGCCCGCAATCTGGTCACCCGTCAGCGAATCGACGCTGAATCCGCCGTATTCGATTTCATCGAGTGCCAACAGAATACCCGCAACAACCAGCGGCTTATCCTGGTCTTTCAGCGTTCCATATGTTCTCAGATACTCGTGAAGCTCAGCAGCGTCCTTTAGAATCTGTTCCGTCGTCTTTTCAACATCGGTAGCCTCTTCCAGAACATACCTTGTGTAGTACTCGTTGATGTTGCTCGGTGAGAACCAGACGAAAGATTCAATGTCCGGCAACTGCTTGTAGCTTTCACGGTCATCGACCCATAAAGGCGTAATAGTATGATGTTTCTCATCGCCAGAAACACCAACGGCAAACACCTTCTTGAAGCTGCTGTTCTGTGCAATATGCTTTCCGTAAAAATAAGCTCCGTTGACCGCATAATCAGTGACAGATTTGACGGCTGTGTCAATCACACCTTTATCGGTCAGATTGACATGCTTATCCAGAGCTGCTTTATCCTCAATGACTAGCACAAAATCACCGATAACGGCAACATATTCTGGATACCCGGATTTTCCAGTCCCTCTTTTCGATGCGGTTTTCAATGCCTCATCAATTTCTTTGGTATTGCTCCCTTGAGCGTCGAACTTGATGCCGCACTCATCGAGCTGCTTTGCGACCCAAAGGTCAGTTTTAACTTCCTTTTTTGCCATTATCTCTCAGCCTCCTCTGCATTTTCCTCAATCCACTCACGCAGCATCGCTGAAATTGAGGTATTTCTCTTAGCTGCAATAATCTTCAGTTTCGTTTTATCTTCATAAGTTACGGAAAGCGTCAATTTTGTACGCTCCGTACTTTTCTTTGATTCTTCTTTTTTCATTTCCACGCTCCCATAATACGTAATTACGTATATTGTACATTGTTTTACCAGATAAATCAACCTTGCGCATGCCCCAAAGACCGTCTGAAGACGGTCGAAATTGCACTTAAAAAAGGAGGATTCCATGGATTTCAACGATTACATCAAGACCTACGAGGACTTGGCACATCAGGTTGGCAGGATGGTGCTCGCGAACGAGATTGCGAAGCGCCCGCTCGAGCCAGTTGGCGGCAGCTGGGACGACGAGATTTACCAGTTCTATATCGTCTCTGAGCCGTCGTTCCTATTAGAGCACACAGACGAGCCGGTCTTCTACGACAGCGAGCTTGACCTGTACGTATGGGGGATAACCCACTTCGGCACAGCTTGGGACTACGTCCCAGCGCCTGAACTTCACTAGACGCAAAATAGCGGCTCCCAATTAAGGGAACCGCTATTTTTTTACTCGTACTGCTCGCCATCAGTCTTACCTGCCGTTCTATCTGCTTCATAGACATCCTGCATGTGGCTTGTGACCCTTCTGCCGCCTGTTCGGCTCATCTCGTGGTCAATGGCACGATTTGCAGCCTTGAGTCGCTTCTCAGCGTCCCACATGTTCTTTCTCGAATCGTAGAGACGCTTTTCTGCTTCCTCGCGTGCCTGTCTTCGCTGCTCCTCAATCATCTGCCTCATAATCTCTGCCAGCATCTGGGCGAACATGTCATCGAGCATACGCTCGAACGGTGACCTGCCCTTCTGATTACCTGCAATCTTGAAGTACTGGCTTAGACCATAGAGGTTCGGCGCCTTGTGGGTCTTCAGCTCGTCGAGATTAGCCTTGTCAACCTTGAACTGCTCACGCGCCTCGTCCACATCGGCTTGCAGCTTCTCTGTTGTCTCGTCAATATTGTTCTGTGCGTGGCACATATCGTTATATATGGCATCACCTCGCGTATTGACCCTTCGTCTGCGATATTGAGAAGCCAGAGCATCCGTGAAGTCCCTAACATCCTCAGAATCGACCTTGTAATCATCAAGCAGGGAATAAGCCACCTCATCCTTCGTATAACCTTTAATAGGTTCTGTAACGTCTTCTGAGGCGTTTTCCTGATAGATTGGTATAACTGTCGGCTTCTGGTCTTCTACAGCCTTATTTGCCTGTTTCTGGTCGTAGTAGGATTCGATGGAGTCCTTCGTCAGGTCGTCGGCTAAAAGCTTTGCCTTGCGGCGGCGCTTGCGGGGCTTGTCACCGTAGATGTCCATCATCTTGTAGCACCATGCCTCGTGTTCCTCTCCGTCCTTGCCCTTGCGTTTCTGCTCCATCAGCTCGACGCCGTAGACCCCGAGATTATGCTTGAACTCGTCAAGGGACTTGGATTCATCACGCGCCCGCTGCACACGGTCGCCCAGCCTTTGCTCGAACGCATCGCAGCTCTCGCGACGTTTAGTCCATATCGTGCCTTCCTTGTGTTTTTCGCGCTCGAACTTGGGCGTTCCGATGACGGACAAGCCCTCCTCTGCTGCAAGCTCGTCGCTCGCATTCTTGACCTCGAAATGTCGTCGGTTATCTCGTAGCGTCTGACCTGTCACTTCGTCATGGTTCACGACGAGGCAGTGTGCATGAACACATCCACCTTTGCCGTCGTTGTGCACGGTGACGTAACACATCGAGTTGGGATAGAGCTTCTTGCACAGCTTGTAGCTATGCTCACCTGCCATCTGCTCGTCCGACTTGTTTCCAGCCTTCAGCTCGTCAGGCGAGAAGGAGACGCGCACCTCGAACGCCTCATAACGCGATGCAGGGTGCCTCTTGTGCATCTCCTCGGCATATATCGCCATGTCATCTCTGGGCATGTCACCGACCTCGTAGGCAGCCCTCGTCGTGCCTTCGACTTCGTGCATCTTCTTCTTTTTGCCATTGCCAAGTTCGGTGTAAATCATGCTCGCCTTGGCATCCTTAAGCGGATGGATGTACGTCGTCGCCATCTGTTTCACCTCCGTCCTCTGGAAGCCAGAAATCCTTCATCTGCTCGAACTCGTAGTCGGAAATCTTGCCGATTTGCTCGCGGGAAAATTCCGCACGTGCATCAAGCAACTGCCAGTCGATGCTTGAGAATTTCAACTGCAAACTTTTCAGCTCAGCAAGTACCTCACTCTCGCGCATTGGGGTCACGCCGAAGCACTCCCGATAGCTTGCGCTCGCGTTCAAACGACGAGCAATCTGATTCAAGTTGCAGCCGATTTTGTTTACCTCGGCGGTAAGCAAATTAAGGTCGCGATTATTTGTGATAATCATTTTCTTCACTTCGTGGTTCAGCGCAGCATCGCGAAGATATTGCGACACCGTTACGCCCCACTGGTTTGCCTTCGACTTAATCGCCTCTGCCTCGGACTCGGTAACGCGAATCTTGACCGTGCCCGACTTGCGTTTTCTCTCGCTGGAAGCAGGTATCTTACCTGCATGTTTCTTATCTTTCTTCATAGCTGAAATCCTCCTTGTAAATTGATGAAACATGACGCTTCTGCGTCATGCGCAAATTGCGCAGAAAAGGGAATTAACGTTAACGCAAGCAGACATCCTGTGCGTACAAATCCTCGCTTCGCTCGGACTTGACGCAGGATGTAGCTTGCGGGGGCTTCGCCCCTCGACCCCTCAGATTCAGACCCCAAGCACGGGTCTGATAGTACCGACGACTCGGCACCTAGGGCACGACTGCCCCTGCGAAAACAGGAATGCGGATGCGCCCATCCGATGGACGGACGGGGCTTCATGCCGCATCGAAAAATCAACGGCATCCCCACCGAAAACGGACGGGCACATCCGCGATTTCGGGGCGCTTGTCGGTCTCACATTGGTGCGATCATGGTCAAAAAGAGACCACGAAGGCACCAGAGAGGAGACCAAAAACAAGCGACCTGCTGCGAGCATGTCAGTCCTCCTCGGGAGAGAAATCATCACCCGTAGAGACCGCAGGTGATGTGCGCTCAAGACCCGAAAAAACTCCTTCAAGTCATCCGGCGCACAGCGCTTCTTCCAGTCACTGCCCGTGTAACTCGCATTCATCCACTCGACCACTCCGTAATCGAGAATCAGGCGCTCGGGTGCGTCCATCTTTGTGCCACGACGACGGTTATCCGTCACCGTCCATCCGGGATAGTCTGGAAGAATCACACGCATCTGCTTGAGAAATGCGCCCTTACCAACTGGCTTGCCTTTGACGTTGCGCGTATACCAATGGCAATACAGGTCGTAAAGAAACTGATTAGGTACCAAATCCCACGCTAGCTGTCCCATGACCTCTGCCATGAAGGCACGCACAGGGTCGTTGAACTCCTTGTACTCATTAAGCAAGTCAAGGCACGCCTCAGGTGGGTCAAGCTCGTAGTAGTTCGTCGTAGCCAGAAGCTTGTAGAGGACGTACTCGAGCACTTCCTTACGTCCCAGATAATCGTCCTTGATGTACTTGCGCTCATGTCCCTCGAACTGCTTATTCATCGGGACAATGCACAGACGGCGGTAAAACGACGGCGTTTTGTCCTTGACACGCGGCATAGAATTGACGCACTGCACCATCATCCCGCGGAACTGAAGCTTAACCTTGCTCTTGAACTTGCGGTCAATCGTGACGAGGTCGCCCGTGATGATTGACTTCAAGGTCGCTGCGCTGTCGATGTAGGTATCCGTGTCGTTTTCGTCAGTGATAATCGCCGATGCGTTAAGCAAATCATCCAGCCCGAACTGCTCGGCGAACTGCTTGAGGTTTATTGACGTATGGGCACCATCACCGAGCAGATTTCTCATCAGTCGGCACAGTGTGCCCTTGCCGTTGTTGCCGACCTCAGACAGCAGCCAGATAGAATGGTTCCAAGGCACGTTAGGGCGTATCACTGCGCCAAGCACACGCCAAAGGAAATCCACAACCTCAGGGACGTCAGAGAGCCCTTGCATCCAGCTATCCACGTCCCAGACCTCGCCGTCAGGCATGGTGATGTGCGGGTTTTGTGCGTTGTCCACGAAGTTGACATGCGACTTCGTTGTGAACACAAGCTCCGGGTCGAATCCCATGAGGATTTTCGTCGAGTAGTCGTAAATGCCGTTGCCGACGGCAACTAAATCCTCATTCGTGCAAGGCACAACAATAGGCGCCAAGACCTTGAGAGCCTCCAGAACAGCCTTCCAGTTGCGATAGTCGTCAATCGCGTTGTACTCGGATGCCAAAGCACAAATCTTGTCCTCGTCAAAGTCATAGATTCCCTCGTCCGCCCCTTCGAAGATATACATGCCGAGCGCGTAGTTCTTGGTCTTGGTACCTCCGACATTGATGCGACGCACGCGGTGTCGATGAATGAGAATCAAGGCAACCTGCCTCGTTGGCAGGGTCTTGAGCTTCTTGTACTTGTCGTCGCCCTTCATGGGGGACGGAAACTCTCCAGACCCGGGCGGGTCTTCCGGTCCCTTATTATGGGCACCAATCGCCCTGTTGATAGACTCAAGAATCTCTCGCTTAATCGTCGTAGGTAACGGCGGATTGTCCATGTCCATCTGGTCCAAATAGTTCAGCGTCTCAAAATCAATAATTTCATCGTATGTTTGTATCATGTTGTATTTCCTCCTTCATGAATTTCGTTCTCGCTCAACCCATGTAGAGGAAATACCTTGCATTATCAGCAGTTTTATGGTATTTTTTACATAAGTTGAAAGTTGGTTGTCCCATTGCTTAGCGAGGCGAGGGGCAACCTTTCTTTTTTGCCTTTAGATTCCAGTGGCTTTCCCCGCACGGATATAGGCATCGAGCTTCTCGCGCTCAGCAACCTTGCGCTTACCGATATAGGTAACGAAGTCCGTGTCCGGCTGGTTGAACAGCCTCTGAACGTGTGCAAGCCCCAGTCCGTATAGGTCGCTAACTTCGTTCTTTGTCAGGAACGTCTTCTTCATAAGAGCAGCAATCCAGCTCGAATACTCCTGCTGTGTCATTACTCCGTTTGACTTGGTCTTCTTCATCGTTTCTTGCATGTCTATTTCCTCCTCATCTTTCTCGAAAAACAAAAAACGGGCGGCAAACCTATAGGATTTCTCCTAAAGGTTCACCGCCCGTTTTCCATTCGTGCGTTATGAACGTTGGTCGCTTTTAAGTGCTTCCCCAAACTGAAAAACAGGGTCACTCAAGTGCGATTACCGCTCGTGAACATATCTAATCTTATTTTATTATACCACGAGTCACGTTCGCAATCAAGACTTTTTAAGCCTCTGAACTGCTCAAACACAGGCTGGAAAACACCCGTTTTTGATAACCCCCAACGCAGACAAGGCATCCAAGAAAGCCGGGCACAGAGAAAAGGTAGAAAATATTTTTTTGAGGGCAGTATGTGGAAAAAATGGCACTTCATTTTCCCACGCATTTTTTCAACGCACACAAGGGCTTCAAGGCAAATGTGGGGATGTGGAAGATTTTTTTCAACTCCCCCCTATATAAAATTAAAAGGGGGCGCAGGATAAAATATATATAGACTAATAGATATTTTTTCCACATTTCCACAAACGGTCTGAAGCCCTTGACTATCAACAAAAAATGCGTGGGAAAATCAAAAACGAAAATCCCACACAAAAATAGCGATTCGCCTCAAAGCCCTTGATAGTCAACAAAATATGCGTGGAAAAAATTAAAACGAGTTTTTCCACACACCCCGCCTTTTCCCTGTGCCCAGCTCGTCTTCTTCGTGTGGCGAGCGGCGCGGCAGCGCCGTGAGGCACACGCTCTGTCTTTTGTTCTTGCAATCCTGCTTTTCCCGCGAACAAAAAAACGAGGGCTGCGTTAGCAACCCTCGAATTTATAGACAAGCGCAAACTCATTCTTGAAAAAGAATAGAGTTCGACGCTTCGCGTTCTGGTGGAGGCGGCGGGAGTTGAACCCGCGTCCGGAAACCTTTTTCTGGTGAATCATCCACATGCTTGCTTGCTTTCTGGATTTTCGACCTCCACAATTCCCAGCAAGAGGGCCTGTAGGGGCTTATCTATCGTGTCTCCAGCGACCCGAGGAGATAGAGAGACCTACGGGGCTTGAACTCGAGGATGATACCGCTGGCCTGAATTAACAGACCCCTAGATGAGTTAGTCTAGGAGCGGCATCTCGCTATATTAAGCAGCGAGAGCGAAACGCTTGTTGTTGGCGTTTGTATTTTTTGCAAGTGATTTACGAGGATCCTGCGACCTCGGCATGCAACACACAGCGTCCGCGTCCCCGTCGAAACCAAGGCGCCCCCATGTGAAGATAGATGATTATAGCACAGAACATTTTTTTGAGTTTTTAGTTAAAAGTTCTGTGCTTCTCAGCCTCTTGAATAGCAGAAAAACGGAAGTTTAACTGCTTTTTTCTTCGGACTGTTTGAAGTATGCGTTTTTCCAACGTTCAAATGTAGTTCGCCCAATTTTGATCCCGTAGTCTCTTTGCAGGCGCCGCATTTGTTCAGAACCGCTGAGGCCAAAAAGGAGACCGTTGGGCGTGACAAGCTCTAACACAAGCTTTTTCGTGGCGTCCCATTGTGGCTGAAGATTTTCCGTTTGGGACGGAATATGATATTTCTTTTTCCAACGAACTAGTGTAGTTTGTCCAATTTTCATCCCAAAATCTTCTTCCAAACGCTTGAGCTGTGTGTTTAACCCAAGATCGGCGAGTTTTCCATCAGGTCGAATGAGTTCCAAAATAGGCTTTTCATGGCTTTGACTTTTTCTCGCTCACTTCTTTCTTCGTATTTCTTCCGATATTCGGCTTTCCAGCGATTTAGCGTTGTGAGTGGGACTTTTAGTCCAAACTCTTTTTCCCAACGTTCTATTTGCAAAGACATAGAAACCTTAGTCAGCTCTCCGTTTCCCATAACAAGTGATAAAACTTTCTTTTTCATCATTTCTCTTTGAAGTTGAGGGCTTTGTATAGTTTCTTGATTTTTCTCATAGAAGTCCGCTGTTCAATGGGTCAATGTGGTTGTAGAACGTTGAATTCCAAAGTCTTCTTTCAAGCGTTGTGTTTGCTCCTCGCGGGTAAGTTCGGAGAGCTTACCCCCCAGGTAGAATGAGACTTAAAACTTTTTCTTTGAGGTCATCCTTTTCTTGTTGGCGAAGTTGTTCTACGATTTTCGCCAATTCTTGGTTTTCTTTGTGAAACTCTCGCATCCACTGACTTAATGTGGGCAAGGCAATGTTGATGTAAAAGTCTTTTTTTAAACGTACCAGTTGCTTTTTTCGAGAGAGACAGAGACCGTAAAGTTTACCACCAGGCAAAAAGAGTTTTAACACTGTGGCTTTAAGTGAAGTTTTTTGCTTCTTAAGATATTTCGGCGCAAAGTTAATGGGGCCAAATCTTGACAGATTACTGATGAATTCTTTTTGGTATTGGTATAACTCTTCGCGCGTACATCCAATACAAAATGTTGCGACGTCTTCAGAGCATTTATGATGGACGAATCTGCGAAGGACATCGAGTTGACAAACGTCCAGTGTTGCTAATAAAGAAGGCATGGAAAAAAGTGAATAAAAACCCTTTTGACAAAGGGTGGAAAAAGAATAACTAACTGATGCCTGGGAGCGTTGTCGCTTCAAGGACCATGTTTCTAGATACTCGAAATTAAGTTAATAAGCGCTTCACCCAGTCGACGAGGTCTGAAGGAGCTTGCGCATGGCAGTCGGCCTTCCAATCCAACATATTGCCATCACTGTAACCCCAAGCCACGGAAGCGACTTGCATACCAGCGGCATGAGCGGCTAAGACATCACGTTCATCATCGCCCGCGTAAAGAGCTTCTTCGGGGGGTACGCCAGTCAATTTAAGCGCTTGAAGCAAAGAGGCGGGGTTAGGTTTCATCGCGCAACCAGGCGAATCAAACCCCAGGACGATGTTAAAGCGATTGCGAATGTTGAGTGTTTTAAGTAACTGAAGGCTCAAACTTTCTGGCTTATTCGTGACAATCCCAACAGAAACGCTTAGTGCACGAAGAGCATCGATCATCTCAAGGATGCCCGGGAAAGGGACGGTGCCGGTCGAAATATCCTCACCGTAGTAGGACAAAAACTGGGAGCGGTGGTGGAGAAAATCTGGGTGCTCTTTTGCGAGACCTAGCCCCTTACCTAATAAACCAGGAGCGCCCTTACTCACGAGGGGACGTAGAATTTCCAATGGTAGCGGAGTACCACCAGCCTCTGCAATTACACGGTTTGCCGCCGCTACAAGTGTAGGCGCGGTATCAATGAGAGTGCCGTCTAAATCAAAAAGAAAGAGTTTGATGGTCATAGCGTAGGAAAGAGTGGTTGTTTAGGAAAAGAAGGTCTAGAGAAAAATTTTCAAAGAGCGGTCTTGAAAATGCGAAACCCTCGATGAGAGATCGAGGGTTTTCGCTTAAATAGTATTAGAACCAAACGTTCATACTCTATTACATGGCGGGACGGGAGCCAACCACTTCAACCACAGCGCGACGGTTCGGTGCGAGGCACTGAACGAGTTCGCGGAAGTTCTTGATCTGACCCTTCTTGGTGGGGTTCGGGCAATCCACGACTGGATCAGCCTTGCCGTAACCAACGGTCTTGATCAAGTTGGCATCCACACCCTGCGAAACGAGGTAAGCCTTGACAGCTTCAGCACGACGCAAGGAGAGCTTTTCGTTGTAGGCATCTTTACCAATGCGGTCGGTGTAACCAGCAGAAAGGATGACTTCAACGTCAACGCCAGCGAGAGCAGCAACGAGGTCATCGAGAACACGCTTGCCTTCGGGTTTCAAGTCAGCCTTGTCGAAGTTGAAGAGCGTGTCAGCGGCGAACGTCACCTTTTCAGCAGCCTTAGCGGCAGGAGCCGGGGCGGCAGCAGGGGCCGGAGCGCAAACAGCGGCGGTGAGGATGTCGGCATCGCAAGCACAGCCTTCGCCATCACGACCCTGGGCTTCAGCGAGAGCAGGAGTCCAGAAGCCAGTGCGCCAGCAAAGACCGGTGGAGTTCTTGACGATTTGACCATCCGTCGAGTGAACATAGGGACTCGTGGCGTCGGCAGCGAAAGAAGCGCCCGACACCGTCAGCATCATGGCAGCAACAAGACCACCGAGCTTAAGAGAAGTTTTCATTGTTTTTATCCTCAAAAAGTACAGGAAGCTTTAACGGAATGGACGATTTGTCGCCGACCTCATCAGCGTTAACACTGAGGCCAGCATCCAAATATCCAGTTTAACCTTTAACAGCAGGCCCGCCAACCAATAAGTCAAATCCTATAGGAGATAGGCTGACTGAGTACAATGCGGGCGGGATGCCAGTATTGTATCCGATATTCATTGATCGACGATATGCACATTCTGGCAGATTCTGACAGATTACGCTAGTCTATAACGCAACTCAATGAATATCTCACTGCTTATTTTGCCATTTTAGTGCAATTAATTTCACAGATTCCACTAAGTTTTGATCAGAATCGAACTTTTTACCCTCTTTCTGTGCAACTTTCGTTGCTATTAAGCAACCATTTACCCAGGTGTGCGTAATATTTTCTCTATCAGCTGAATATAAAATTTGTGTAGCTGGGTCAGAAACAGGGATCGTGTAGGCGCTCTCAAGGTTAACTGCGATTAAGTCTGCCGCCTTACCCTTTTCAATAGATCCGATCTCATGGTCCCACTGAAGTGCACGAGCGCCCCCTAAAGTCGCTGCCTCGAGCATATCTGCCACAGTGGCTTTCGTCGTATCGTTCACAACTGCTTTGGCGAGCATCGCAGCAAGACGAGTTTCGCCGAGCATATCCAGCTTGTCGTTACTTGCTACACCGTCCGTACCAATTCCAAGGTTGACCCCTGCATTGAGGGCTTTTGCTACCGGGGCAAAGCCAGAAGCGAGTTTCAAATTGGAGCACGGGCAATGTGCCATTGATGCACCAACGTCGGCTAAGCGCTTCAATTCACTTTCCGAAGCGTGCACATTATGCACTGCCACTAAACGTTCATTGACGAGCCCTAACTTGTCAAGGCGGTCAGTAGGGCGCATACCGTGTTCTTTGAGAGAGCCTTCAATTTCAGTTTGTGTTTCGTTGAGATGAATGTGAATAGGAATATCGTACTTTTCGCTCAACACTGCACATTGATGCAAACTGTCATCACTCACGGTGTAAGGAGCGTGAGGGGCAATGGTTGTACGGACGAACTCGTTGCCTTTGAAGGATTCAATTAGTACTTCACTCTTGCTGAGATATTCGGCATCGTTTTTTGCCCAAGCGCTTGGGAAGCCAATCACAAATGCGGAGACTGCACAACGAAGGCCAGCATCTCGTAAGCCTTCAGCAGCAGCTTCTGGGAAGAAATAATGGTCAGACGTGCAAGTGATTCCACTTTGTGCCATTTCTACCCCAGCGATATAAGAACCATCGCGCACAAATTTGTGGCTCATCAATTTCCCTTCCACGGGCCAAATGGCTTTCGTAAGCCAATCCATGAGGGGTAAATCGGGCCCTAGGCCGCGCAATAAGTTCATTGCAGCGTGGCTATGGAGATTAACGAAGCCAGGCATGACAGCGCTTGTGGGTAGACTCACGGTCTCTTTAGCTTGATAGCGTTGACGAGCCTCTTCAATGGGCAGAAGATCCACAATACGTCCCTGATGAACGGCCACAGTCTGGTTTTCAAGGGTTGTGTTCTTGGGAACGATAGGAATAACCCAACGGGCTTCGATCAACGTATCAATGAGCATTACTAATTCCTTTTATCAATGTTTTGGAGTATGTGTGCAAAAAGTGCAATTTCCTCACATTGTACTTTGGAAGTGAAGGCTTAATACCTGATAGAATCCATTATTCATGATGTGAAAATTGAGATCGCTTTTTTGAAGAGTAATTTAGCTACCTCGGCTGAATAAAAAAATCAGCGCGAAAAGGATCAAAAAAGCGCAGAGCTCTCAGTTTTGCAAGTTTCAGTTTTATGTTTTAGTGAAAAGAAGCACTAAAAGCAAAGTTTTTTGCTTCTTATTACTCACGTAGTATCGGAAGGGGTCCTAAATGGACGAAAAAGAGAATCAAAACGAGTTGGAGAATGCGGATGCGATGGAAGAAGTGAACGGCAGATCCGACGAAGGGTCTTCCCCGCTTTCTGTTGCTAACGAATTGCTCCCTATTTCTCTTGAGACCGAAATGAAGCGGTCTTACTTGGATTACGCCATGAGCGTGATCGTAGGCCGAGCGCTACCAGATGTGCGAGATGGTTTTAAGCCTGTGCACCGTCGCGTGCTGTACGCGATGAATGAATTGAAGAACACACATAACAACCCGACCAAGAAATCTGCTCGTGTGGTCGGGGAAGTGCTCGGTAAGTACCACCCACACGGCGATAGTGCGGCTTATATGACGGTGGTGCGTATGGCGCAACCTTTCTCGTTGCGTTATCCGCTTATTTATGGTCAGGGAAACTTTGGTTCTATCGACGGTGATAGTCCTGCTGCTATGCGTTATACGGAAGTACGTTTGATGAAAATCGCAAGCGAAATGCTTGCGGACATCAACGAAAATACCGTTGACTTCGTTCCGAACTTCGACAACTCTGAGCAAGAACCAGTCGTTTTGCCGACCCGTTTACCGCAATTACTCATTAATGGCTCTTCTGGTATTGCTGTGGGGATGGCAACGAACATTCCTCCCCATAACATTAAAGAAACGGTTTCCGCGTGCTTGCACTATTTACACCATCCCGATTGCACGGTTGATGAATTGATTCAATTCATGCCTGCACCTGACTTCCCCACTGGCGGGATTATTTTCGGAATCCATGACGTGCACGAAGGATATCGCACTGGGCGTGGTCGCGTTGTGATGCGTGCTCGCACTCACTTGGAAGAATTTGGTCGCGATCGCACACGTATCGTTGTTGATGAAATCCCGTACATGGTCAATAAACGCATCATGTACGAAAAGATGCACGAGTTAGTGCGCGACAAGAAGATTGAAGGCATCTCGGAAATGCGCGATGAATCGAGCGCCGAGATCCGTATTTGCATTGACTTGAAGGCAGGCACAATGCCAGAGGTGGTACTCAACAACCTCTACAAGATGACACAAATGCAAGAGAGCTTTGGGATGAATATGGTAGCTCTTGTTGATGGTCAACCTACGCTTCTCAATCTCAAGCAGATGATTTTGCACTTCATCGCTCACCGCCGTGAAGTTGTCACTCGCCGTACAGTTTTCCGATTGAACAAATATCGTCATCAGGGGCACCTCTTAGAAGGTCAGGCTGTGGCGCTTTCTAACCTCGACGAATTCATCCGCATCATCCGCGCGGCTAGCACGCCACAAGAAGCCGCCGATCAGCTCTATGGTCGTGGTTGGCCGATGGTCCTGTCTGAAGAGTTACTCAATCGTAGCCCTGCTGAAATCAAGCAATTCTACCCTGAAGACATGGATATGACGCGCGGTATTCGTGCCGATGGCCTCTATTATCTCACACGTCCGCAGATCGATAGCATTTTGCGTATGAACTTGCGTAGTTTGACGGGCCTTGAGCAGGATGCCGTGCGTGAGGAGTATCGCCAGATGTTACATAACATCGCTGACTGCGTGGACATTTTGGCTCGCCCAGAGCGTGTCAACTCGATTATTGGTGAGGAACTCGAGGCTATTCGCGAAGAATATGGCGATGAACGTCGCTCTACGATCGATCCGATGGGTGACCCTAACTTCGATAAGCGTGATTTGATCCCGCGTCGCGACATGGTTGTGACGCTTTCGCGTGGGGGCTTTATTAAGAGTCAGGACCTTGGAGACTACAACGCCCAAATGCGTGGTGGCAAGGGTCGTAAAGTTCAGGAAATGACGAAGGATGACGAAGTCTCTGAACTCTTTATCGCTAATACCCATGACATTATTTTGTGCTTCTCCACAACGGGTCGTATGTACCCGATTGACGTCTTTGATCTCCCAGAAGGGAAGTCGAATGCACGTGGTCGCCCAATTGTGAATTTGTTGCCGCTTGAGGCTGAAGAACGTATTTCCTTCATCCTCCCCGTACAGAGTCTTGATGAAGAGGGACAATACCTCTTGATGGCAACGGACCGCGGCGTTGTGAAGAAGACGGAATTGACGCTTTTCCGTAACGCTCGTTTGCGTGGTATCAATGCTATTCAGCTCGAACCCGAAGAACACCTGATAGGTGTTGCTATTACCCATGGCCACCATGATGTGATGCTCTTTAGTGATGTGGGCAAATGCGTGCGCTTTGATGAAGGCAATGTGCGTAGCATGGGGCGTACGGCGCACGGTGTGCGCGGTATGCGCTTGAAGGAAGGTCAAAAGGTCGTCTCTCTCTTGGTGACCGATAACGACACGGATTACGTGTTGACCGCTACTGAAAATGGCTATGGGAAGCGAACTCTGGTGAGCGAATACTCCCGACACGGTCGCGGAGGTCAGGGATTGATTGCCATTTCCACTTCGGAACGTAACGGTAACGTTGTTTCTGCTGCGTTCGTGAAGGAAGATGATGACATTATGATCCTCAGTAAGAGTGGTAAGGTGGTGCGTACGCGTGCTAATGAGGTGTCGGTCTATAGCCGCACTGCTCAAGGCGTGCGCCTCATCAACTTGGGCGATGATACGGTGGCTTCTATCCGCCGTGCTGAACGTACTGATGAGAATGAAGAAATCGAGCATCTGAACATTGAAGTGCCCGAAGATGCAGATACTCCAACCGCTGTTGATGAAATCGAGGACGAAGATACTTCTCTAGATGATGATTTGGAGCTTGATGGAAGCGACGAATCTTCTGACGACGATTCGACAGGCAAATAACAACTACACATAGCTTTGCGTCTTTATACACATTGGTGCAAGGAGATTGAGTGATGGATAAACCTGGCTTTAATTTTTCCGTCGGCCCAACCTTTCTTGTACCCCGTGTGCAAGAAGAGTTGCTTAAGGCAACCACAAATTGCGAAGGGAGCGGTTATTCGCTCTATGAACTTGGACACCGTAGCCAACTCTTTGGCAATATCGTTGAAGAGTTGACTGCGCGTGTACGCCATTTGCTGGACGTTCCTCCAGAATTTGACATTCTGTTTTGTCCTGGTGGCGGATCAATGCAGTTTTCCGCTGTTCCGCTGAATTTGTGCACGCAAGGTTGTCGGGGGGGCTACATTATTACGGGGCTCTGGTCGTTGCTCGCTTATCGCGAAGCTGACCGCATCTCGAGAGCCTATGTGCTTTGGAATGGCGATGACAAAAAACTTCCCTCTGACAAATTAGTTGCAACGAAGGGCACTGATTTTGTGCTCTATTGCGACAATGAAACGGTGGATGGAAAAGAATTCCAGACATCTCCCAACGTGGATTTAGGTGATGCAGTTTTGGTCGCTGATATGTCGAGCAATATCTTGACTCGCCAGATCGACTGGTCTCGTCATGCTTGCGTTTTTGCGGCTTTGCAGAAAAATATGGGAACGGCTGGGGCCACGATGGTCATCGTACGTCGTGAACTGTATGGCTCGATCAGCGCTAAGATTCCAGAACTCCTGAGTTGGAAGGCTTACGCGCAAACAGACAGTATTCCGAATACTCCTCCCGTGGTTGCAATTTATACTGCGCTCTTAGTGTCTCGCTGGGTTCAGGAAGAAGGTGGAGTAGAAGTGATGGCTGAACGTGCACAAAAGCGCTCCTGCACAGTTTATAGTGCACTCGATAGCATGTCGGGCTTCTATCTTGACTTGCAACCACCAGCTATCCGCTCTCGTATTAACATTGTGTTCCGCTTAGAAACTGAAGCCCTCGAACAGCTTTTCTTGGCAGAAGCGATTCAGGCAGGGCTCTATAACTTAAATGGTCATAGCACTCGTGGGGGCATGCGTGCCTCGCTCTATAACGCCATGCCACAAGAGGGTGCTGACGCATTAGCGAAATTCTTGACGGAGTTCTATCAACGTCATGGCTAATGAAGCAACTCTGAGCCCTCTACCTATTGCCCATCTTGGTCCAGAAGGGACGTTTTCAGAAGAGGCAGTGTTAAAGCTTTTCCCTTCCGAAGAGCCACGCTTGCCGTGTGCGACTTTCGATGCGGTGTTGGAATCTGTAGAAACAGGACGAGCTCAGGGGGGCGTCATTGCCATTGAAAACAATACAAATGGCACAGTTACCCATGCAATGGATCTTCTGCTCAACACCTCACTAATAATTGTGGCCGAAGTAACGGTACCCATTATTCATAATCTAATGGGAAAAGTTCGCTCGCTTGAAGAAATTCAAGTGATTTACGCGCATCCGCAGGCTTTAGCGCAGTGCGAGCACTGGTTGCATGGGCATGTTCCTCAAGCGCAACAGATCCCTGTTGCTTCTAATGCAGAAGGCGCTCGTAGAGCGGCTAGTGAAAGTGGAGTTGCAGGCATCGCGGCTGCTCGCGCAGCAGATATTTATGGTGTCAATATTCTTGCGCCAGCGATTCAAGATGGCTTAAGTAACCAAACACGTTTTTTCCTGATGAGTGCCCACGCCGACACATTTCCTCAGGCAAAAGTTACTAAGTGGAAAACAAGTATCGTGTTTTCTGTGCCCAATCGTCCTGGCGCCCTCTACGACGTGATTTCGTACTTTGCAGAGTATGGTGTGCAGATGGTGCGAATCGAATCACGCCCTGCGAGAAACGGAACTTGGGACTACAATTTTTATATTGACGTAGAAGGAAAGCTTGAGGACAAAGCTGTTCAAGGCGCCCTTCAGAAGGTCGCAAAGACTGTAGATTTTTATCGTTGTTTTGGCTCTTATCCTGTCCTTGATGGCAGGGTAAGTTGAGAGAGGGTTTTATTGTGGAAAATTTTCCGAAAGCTGTAGATTATGTAGCGCAAATTGACCCCTATGATGCGGGTAAGCCTTTGTCAGGGATTGCTAAAGAAATTGGGATCAGGACTGATCGTTTGATGTTACTCAACGCTAACGAAAATCCGCTAGGCGTTTCTGAGGCGGCGAAAAAAGCAGTCACAGAAGAGCTCACTCGTATGAACCGTTATCCGGATGGGAGCGTTTCTGCGTTGAGAAAGGCAGTTGCTGAACGCCTTTATATTTCTCCAGACCAAGTCATCCATGGCAATGGCTCCGATGAGCTCTTGAGCCTCGTGGCGTCAGCCTACTTGGAACCAGGGAAGCGTGCTGTTTACTCTCAATACAGCTTCTCGGTTTACCAGCTTGTCTCTCAAGCGCGTGGGGCGACCTGCGTGGAAGTGCCTGTGAAAGATGATTTCGGGTACGACTTGACGGCTATACTCAAAGAGGCACAAGAGCCAAATACAGGTGTGGTGTTTTTAACCAATCCGAATAACCCCACAGGGTTGTTGCTCGACAAGGCTGAACTCCATGTTACACTCGAGCAGATCCCGTCAGACGTGCTTGTTGTGCTTGACGAAGCCTATCAAGAATTTGCACCAGGAACGGCTTTTGAAGATCCTGATACGCTCATTGAACAGTTTCCCAATGTACTCATTACTCGTACTTTCAGTAAAGCCTATGGTCTTGCTGGGTTCCGCGTGGGGTATGGGGTTGCTAACGCGACGATCATTGAAACTCTGAACCGTATCCGAGGTCCCTTCAATGTCAACCGTTTAGCACAAGTGACTGCTCTTGCTGCTCTTGAAGATGAATCCTTCTTGAATCAAACCGTGGCGAACAACCAAAAAGAGCGTGAAAACTTTGAAAACGAACTCGAGCGTATGGGAGTGAAGTACATCCCCTCGCAGACAAATTTCGTCATGTTCGAGGTGCCTGATGCGCCAACCATGATCAAGCGTTTACGTGAAGCTGGGATTCTTGTGCGTTCGTTAAAGAGCTACGGATTGGACAATTGGATTCGTGTGAGTATTGGCAAGTCTCAGGACATGGCGTGTTTACTTGATGTGTTCTTCGTGACGATGCGTTTGTTACGTCATGGTTATCGCGAAGAGTAAGGAACTAACATGACGACACAACAGATTCCCGTTATTACTCTCGATGGTCCTGCGGCCAGCGGGAAGGGGACGATTGCCGAGCGTCTTGCCAGTGCTTTGGGTTTCCACTATCTGGATAGTGGTGCACTTTACCGTATTGCGACTTACGCGGCCCTGCGTGATAAGGTGGCATTAGACGATGAAGGAGCGCTCACTCAGCTGACTAAATCGCTTGCTCCTCGCTTTGTTGACGGTCGAGTTTTCTTGAACAACGAAGATATCACAACAGCCATTCGTAGTGAAGAAGTGAGTGCTGCGACAAGTCGCGTAGCAACGGTACCTGGAGTTCGTCAAGGGTTGACGGCTTTACAAGTCAAGGCCGCCCAACTTCCTGGATTAGTCGCAGATGGACGCGATATGGGAACAGTGATTTTCCCTCAGGCTACATTGAAAGTCTTTATGACTGCTTCGGCTCGCGTTCGGGCAGAGCGCCGCTACAAGCAACTGATTGCTCGCGGTGAAGAAGCTGATTTGGATGCAATTACTGCAGATCTAGTTGCCCGTGATGAGCGAGACTCCCATCGGGCAACCGCTCCCTTGAAACCAGCAGAGGATGCAAAACTCCTTGATACTTCAGAAATGGGTATTGATGAGGTTGTAAAAAAAATCCTTTGTTGGTGGAATGAAAAAGTTTAATGCCTTAAAATAACAAATTCCTATTTTTTCGTGCCGTCTCCCCACGAGACGGCGTTTTTATCAACTCCACCCAAAGCAATAGTGTGGCGGGTGTGTTTTTTTCTTTTTTTACAATGACCAACGAAACCAACAAGCCCGAATCCTTCGCCGAGCTCTTTGCCGCTAGCGAAACCAACCAGACGATGCGTCCTGGTTCTGTTATTACCGCTGAAGTTGTCCGCGTTGAACACAACTTCGTGGTTGTGAACGCCGGCCTCAAGAGCGAAGCTTATGTGCCTGTCGAAGAATTCAAGAACGACCTCGGCGAAATCGACGTTCAGCCGGGCGACTTCATTTCCGTCGCTATTGAATCCGTTGAAAACGGCTACGGCGATACCATCCTCAGCCGCGACAAGGCCAAGCGCCTTGCTGCCTGGATGAACCTCGAACAGGCTCTCGAATCCGGTGAACTCGTTACCGGTACGGTTACGGGCAAGGTCAAGGGCGGTTTGACCGTCATGACCAACGGCATCCGCGCCTTCTTGCCGGGTTCCCTCGTGGATACCCGTCCCGTCAAGGATACGACGCCGTATGAAGGCAAGGCCTTCGAATTCAAAGTTATCAAGCTTGACCGCAAGCGCAACAACGTTGTCGTTTCCCGTCGTGCTGTTATCGAAGCTAATATGGGCGAAGAACGCGCCAAGTTGCTCGAAACGTTGCAGGAAGGCGCTATCGTCAAGGGTATCGTCAAGAACATCACTGACTACGGTGCTTTCGTTGATTTGGGCGGTATTGATGGCTTGTTACACATCACCGACCTAGCATGGCGCCGTGTGCGCCATCCTGGCGAAGTTGTGCAGGTTGGCCAGGAACTCGAAGCCAAAGTGCTTAAGTTCGACAAGGAAAAGAATCGCGTCAGCTTGGGTCTCAAGCAGTTGGGTGAAGATCCGTGGCTCGGTATTGCTCGCCGCTACCCGCAGGGTACTCGCCTCTTCGGCAAGGTCACGAACATCACCGACTACGGTGCCTTCGTTGAAGTTGAAGCTGGCATCGAAGGTCTCGTCCACGTTTCTGAAATGGATTGGACCAACAAGAATGTTGATCCTCGCAAGATCGTTCAGTTGAACGAAGAAGTGGAAGTCATGGTTCTCGACATCGATGAAGATCGTCGTCGCATCTCTCTCGGCATGAAGCAGTGCAAGCCGAATCCTTGGGAAGATTTCGCTCAGTCCCATAAGAAAGGAGAAAAGGTTAGCGGCCAGATCAAGTCCATCACCGATTTCGGTGTGTTCATTGGCTTGCCTGGTGGCATCGATGGTCTCGTTCACCTCTCTGACCTTTCCTGGAACGAATCTGGAGAAGACGCCGTTCGCCAGTACAAGAAGGGCGATGAAGTTGAAGCTGTCGTGCTCGGTATCGATACCGAACGCGAACGCATCTCCTTGGGCATTAAGCAGCTCTCTGGTGATCCGTTCTCCAATTTTGTGAGCGAACACGACAAGGGCAGCGTTGTCAACGGTACTGTTAAGTCCGTCGACGCCAAGGGCGCTGTGATCGATTTGGGTAACGACGTTGAAGGTTACTTGCGCGTGAGCGAAATTGCTTCTGAACGTGTTGAAGATGCCTCCACTCGTTTGTCCGAAGGTCAGGAAGTTGAAGCATTGGTTCTTAGCGTTGATCGTAAGAACCGCAATATCCAGCTCTCCATCAAGGCTAAGGATGCTGTGGAAGCCCGTGACGCTCTCGATCGCTTGAATAGCGAAGAAGATGCTTCCGCTGGTACGACCAGCCTGGGTGCTTTGCTCAAGGCAAAACTTGAACAGAAGTAATTGGACGCCTGAGGTAACCCATGGATGACGTTGTCGTAATGAGATCGCAACTCACGGGTGCTTTGGCAACTAAATTTCAAGTGCGCGATCGAGTTGCACAAGAAGTTGTCACGCTGATCGTGAATAACATTCAAAAGACCCTCGAACAGGGGGGGCGTGTTGAAATTCGCGGTTTTGGTGTGTTTATGCCAAGGTATCGTCCGGGTCGCATAGGGCGCAATCCGAGCAGTGGTAAATCAGTGCTGGTGCCAGCCCGTTATACGGTCCAATTTCGCCCTGGTAAGTCCATGCGCGAATCGGTGGATTTCCATCGATTGGCATCTGAGGCTAACGAAACTCCCTAATCACTGTCTCTGGTTAGTGAGTGATTTCTAGCGTAAGGCTGCGACATGAAAGTGCTCGCAGCCTTTTTAGCATGAAAAAAGGTCTTTTTATTCATGCTAAAAAGGCGCACAATACAAAAATAAGATTTGATGGAACTCCACCTTATGGAATCCGAACTCTGGTATCTCGTTTTTATTCCAATTCTTTTTGCAGCTGGTTGGTGGGCAAAAGGGCTTGATGTTCGTGAGCGTGATCGCTCGGCAATGAATCTTCCCGAGGTTTATGCACGCTCGATTGCTTTACTGGCTGGCGAACATCCAGAACGTGCTGTGGATTCTCTTATTGAGGCAGTCCGCTTGGACCCCGATTTGATTGAATTGCATCATGTGTTAGGGGCTCTTTTTCGCCGTCGTGGAGAGTTTGACAGAGCGATTCGTCTACACAGCCATTTAGTGCATCGGGAAGATATCCCAGAAGCTGAACGCGTTCGCGCACTCAAAGAGTTGGGTGAAGATTACATGCGTGCAGGGCTTTTCGATCGAGCCGAGGCAACTTATCGCCAGTTAATGGAAAACCCTTCCGAACATTTAACCGCTTTAAAGACTCTCTTGATCATTTACTGCATTGAACACGAATGGACTTCTGCGATTGATATTTCGCATCGCTTAGAGGTGCAAGCTGGGTTGAATCTCTCGCATGAGATTTCCCACTACTATTGTGAGCTTTCCGAGCTGGCAATTCGTCAAAAGGACCTCCCACTTGCCAAAGAGCATTTAACTCGAGCCCTGGAAAAGTGGCCGACATCTCCGAGAGCTAACATTGCTATGGGAGCTTTGTTACTGTTGCAAGGTGAGGAGGAAGAGGTGCTTGAGCGTTGGGAAGGAGTAGCAAAAGAAACGCCCGACTATTTGCCTTTGGTGATTGGTCAAATTGCCGATTTACTCTATAAGCGAGGAGAGCGTATTGAAGCGGTTAAGCTTTTACACAGTGCCCTTGCCTCCAGCACGCAAACTGATGTAATTCAAGCGTCGATTAATCGTCTTGCTCAATGGGAAGGTCAAGAAGTTGTTTTGACAAAGGTTGTAGAACTTTTGAAGAAGAGCCCATCTCTTTCCACTTTTGCACAAATGATCGCCCTTCGCCAAGAGGGGACTCCTCAAGACGAGGAATCTAAACTACTATTAACGTTGCTTGAGAAACAAGCCCGAAAAGAGTCGCGTTACCAGTGTGCAAAATGTGGCTTTATGGCCTCGGGCTTTTCTTGGCACTGTTTGGGCTGTGGGAGCTGGGATAGTTTTCCACCGTACCGCGTGACGGACCCTAAAAAACAAAAAGTGTATGAAAACATCATGTAATGGAGCCTCATACCGCTTGTATGTGGTTCAATAGGGCAGGATAATGTGTAAGAACGTGTTTTTCCTCCAATGTGAATTGTTACAATGATGGCTCTTTCGACATTTGAGTTAGACCAAATTGTTCAATACAATTTTCTGTATGACCCCAAGGAAAAGATTCTCTCTTACTCCAAGTGGTTTTTCACTTAACAATTACAAAGACAAAGGATATTTGACTGTATGTTTAAACGTATCGGTCTTCTGATTTTGGCCAACTTGGCTGTTTTCGTTGTGCTTTCGATCGTGTTGACGATTGTTCAGGCCGTTTTGGGCGTGAACTTCGGTACGATGGCTGGCGCACAGCTGAACCTCTCGACCCTCTTCATCTTTTCTATGGTGGTAGGTTTTACTGGTTCGCTTATCTCTCTTTTTATGAGCAAAACCATGGCAAAGATGACCATGGGATTGCAAATGATCGATACGAATCGTCCGCAACCAGGTCTTGAAGCTTACTTGGTTGATGTGGTGCGTCGTCAGTCTGAACGAGCGGGTATCCCGATGCCTGAAGTTGCCGTCTATGATGGCGAACCGAATGCTTTTGCAACGGGCGCCTCTCGTTCCAACTCTTTAGTTGCGGTTTCAACGGGCTTGCTTAACTTGATGAACCGAGAAGAAGTGGAGGCCGTGATTGGTCACGAACTCTCTCATGTCAAGAACGGTGACATGGTCACGATGACTCTCTTGCAGGGTGTGGTGAATACCTTTGTGTTCTTTTTTGCTCGTGTGATTGGTTGGGTAGTCGACCGTCAAATTCTTCGTAACGAAGATGATGCACCAGGCGCTGGTTACTACATCACAGCCCTGGTCTTGGATATCTGCTTAGGCTTTTTGGCTTCGATGGTTGTGGCTTACTTCTCTCGTTGGCGTGAATACCATGCTGACGCTGGAGCAGCTCAGATCTTGGGTAGCCCGCAGCCGATGGTTAATGCTTTGAAGCGTTTAGGCTCGATCCAGCCGAACGAATTGCCTGGGACGGTGAAGGGCTTCGGCATTTCTGGAGGTATTGGTTCGCTCTTTGCGTCTCATCCACCTCTTGAAGATCGTATCCGCGCTTTGCAGGAAAACCGTTATCAGGACTAATGAATTTAGAGGATTCCTAGAAGAATTCTCCACAAAAAAAGAGAATTAATAACTAACAGTCACTTCTAACCCCGCCTCACGAATACGATTCGCAATGTGATCGAGCTCTTCTTTAGTGGCTTTCTGGAGGTTATGTCGCGGCGTTTCTCGATCAATTGTGTAGATCGTCACCAAGTGTGGACCAATTTCTTTGACGACTTCAAACCATGGAGTGACAAACTTATCGCTTACGTTACTCACATCTTTTCCATTAGAAACTCCATGTAAGAACATCGTTTGAATGACCGCTTTTCTGCCTAGACGCTTCATACATTTGATGAGTTTTGGCAAGTCATAGCGACTTGTAGGGCGGTCGACTTCATCAATGTAGTCAGTATCGACTGTATCGAGCTTGAGTAGTGGGCTATCAACTTTTGCTAGCGCAGCGAATACTTTGGGTCGGTCGATATGCGTCGCGTTCGTGAGCACGCTTATATTGCACTTAGGGGCATATTTGTCACGTAGAGCAATCGTCTCATCAATAATTACTGGAAAGTCTGGATGAAGCGTTGGCTCGCCATTGCCAGCGAAGGTAATGGTATTGGGAAGTTCGCCTTTTGCTTCCATGACCTTGAGTTTATCTTCAAGCATGGTCAAGACGAGCGTTTTGCTCGGCATACGGGAATCTGGGCGACGCTCTTCATTAAATCCACACTCGCAATAAATGCAGTCGAAGTTACAGAGCTTTCCATCGGCTGGCAACAGGTTGACTCCGAGAGAAATCCCTAAACGACGACTAACAACAGGTCCGAAAATCGGACTGGCGAAAAGTATGGTAGGCATGATGTTCCTTCTTTAATCAACCAAGGAGGTTGGTTGAATTCTCCTTATAGAGCTTAATCTTAAAACAAAAAGTGCCCAGGAAAGCTTAACGTCTGGGCACTTATCGATATAGACCAACTTCTCTAAGGTTACTTGGCTGTTAGCACACCATGAACAGATTCTTCGAGAGCGCGAGCAATTTCCTCGGCAGAGTGTTCATCGTTCTTAGCAATATGGCGTCCGATCAAGAGGGCCATAATTGAGAGACAGATACCTGTGAGGATCAAACCTAAAGTGGTTGCACCCCAGAAGCCGTAGACGCCATAAGGACCGCCAAAAGCTTCGCCATGGAAGCACATGTAGTAGCCGCCGATAAAGCCAACCCCCCAAAGCATGATGCCATAGATAATCATTGGCATCGTGGTGACACGGTAACCTCGCATAGCAAAGGATCCAACGCATTGCAAAGCGTCAAAGACGTGGTAGAAACACCCAAACATCAAGATGGAAACGCCTAATGCCACCACTTTGGGATCAGTGGAGTAGAAGTTCAAAATCTGTTCACGGGCAAAGTAAAGTATCGTAATCACTCCTATGGAGAGAATTAGCGCGAGCTTCAGACTACGTTTTAAGACGGAATACGCAACAGACTGCCAACGTGCACCAAGAGACTGAGAAATCAATACTGTTGTTGCAATCCCAAGCGATAGTGGCATCATGTAGCACATGGACGTGACGTTTGCCACGATTTGGTGAGCAGAAATCGTTTCTGCCCCCAAACGCGAAACAAGAATTGCCATACCAGTGAAGCTTGAGACTTCAAAGAAGGTGGAAAGCCCAATAGGGATCCCAATGTGGAGCTGCTCTTTAATCAGAGCCCAATTTGGGAGGCTTAGTTTGGGTGCTCGGAATTTGTCGTAGAAAGAATCAGTCCGCCAAATGATGTAAAAGAGCACAAAGCTCAAAACATTCATGAGTGCAAAGGAGAGCCCAGCACCAGCCCCACCCATTGCGGGGAAACCTAACCAACCGTACATGAAAACGCCATTTACTGGTGCTTTTAACACCAAGGTAGCAAGAGAAATCCACATGGTGATGTTAGGTCTGGAGAGGGCTGCATTGAGCGACACAAAAGTGCGTGCAAAAAGGGCAAAAGGTTGACTCAAGGCGGTAAAGAATAAGTAGCCTGCGGCCATCTCTGCAACCGTCTCTGTGGGCTTACCTAAACCCAACCAGAGGTCTGTCCACAGTAGTAGGGGTACACCAATGCAGGCGAGGAAAATTCCTAGCCAAATATTTTGTTGCAGGGCTTCGCCGATCTTGGGGTATTCGCGAGCACCGAAATGGTGTCCGCAGATGGGGGAGAGGCTCTGTAAAATGCCAATAATGGCCATATTGACGCAGATGGTTGCGGCAAGTCCTAAGGCAATCGCGGCCAAGTGCTCCGTTCCTAGACGGCCAGCCATGATCGTATCAATGGTTCCAGACCCAATGATCGAAATATTGGCGATAAAGATAGGGCCTCCCAGCTTAAACAACGCCTTGAACGACGTATCTGGTGGCGGTAAGTGCTGCTGAGTCATAAAAGTCAAGAGCCGTTATTTTCTCGTAAAGATTGGTTTGCGTGCTAGCGCATTCGTGTCGACAACGTAGAACACTTCGCTAGAACGTGCACGTCCTGCGGAAGGAGCATAGTCAGGCAACTCAACATGCGAAGAAGAGGATTGGCGAACAATCGCAAGCGGGCAGCCTGTTTCATGCGTAAGTGTATTGAGCGGTTCAGCACCATAGTGCTGCAGAACAGCCATCATTTCTGGACGGGTGTTAATCGCTTGAACACATTGACCACGTTGCCACCCCGATTGAAGCAGTAGCCGATCTAGAGTTTGGGCAATCGGAACCAAAGAACGAAATTCGGTCGTTGGAGCATGGAATAATCCAAAGCCTACCACGAGCGCCATCGTAATACCTGTAGCATTAATCCAGGGACCACGCCAAATGATGACTGGACGGTGTGTTAAGCGCCAGATGACAAGAGCAATCCACCCAAACGTTGCGAGCACAGCACAGAAGAACCCGAGATCGAGTTCAGGGCGTACCGTTGGTGCCAGATTGATAATGGACTGATGCATTTTAGGTGGGAAGCCAGTCAACCAAGCACACCAATAAAGCCAAATGGTTAGACCGCCTAAACTAAAGATTGTCAGGCCAAACCAATCGAGAATGTTTTCCCAGCCGTTTTTAATGGTTAGAAGACTGAAAGCCGCAAGTACGGTGAGTGCAGGAATACAGGCTAAGAACACACTGTCGGTTGATTGCTTAGAGGAGAAAATCACCCCTAAGAGTGTTACTGCGACAACAACCAATGGCAAAAAAAGGAAAGGTTGCCCTAAACGACGTCCCCAGCGGAATAGCCCTGTTAAGACAAGTGGCCAGAGCGGCAATAAGAACCAAAGAGAGTGCTTTGCAAACCAGAGGTAAGTCGATAGTCCTGCTGGACCAAAATAGTCTGTCTGGGTGAGTACCCACTGTGTAAACCAACGGTTTGCGAGCTCAGAGTCGATACACCAAGAAAGAGCAGGCCAAATCAAAAAGAGTAGCCCAGTGGAGAGCAGCAGGGCAACTAAGCAGAGGTCACGCTTTCTCGGCGATTGAGAGAGCGTTGCAATCACTATTAAAGATTGTGCGAGTAGCCAAACACCAGCAAATAGCGTGGAAGCGAGGATAGAGGCGGTGACAGAAATACCTGCCAAAATACTCCCTATCAACGGGCGTTTCACGGCGATTGTGAGACTAAAGAGGTTAAGTGCTGTGATGGCTAGTAAGGCAGTATCAGGTACAGCTTCGTGCTGACGCGTCAAAATGCCGAAGGTAGCTAAGAATAGAAGAACAGCCGAGTCGGCAATTGCACGAGCAAAATCTTTCGGTCTTGCTTCGCCACCAAAGGCAAAGGCAATAGGCTGTGCCTCTGGGCGAACGGCAAGGCGGTAGGCGCTTTCCCAAATCGCGAAGGTCGAGAGAGTAAACCAGAAAACTGATGCAAGGCGCAAACACAAAATATTAGAGAGAAGACCTAAACCCTGTTCACCAACCGTGAGCATAAACGTAGCAGAGAGCCATGTCGTAAGAGGGCCAGCTTCCGTCAACATTTCTCCAAACCCCATCGGCATCAACCAAGCGGAAAGTGGTTGTTGGGCGAGAAGCCAGGCAGCGCCAAAGCTATCAATGTCTCGAGGAGTCCAGAGATCATCGGCGAAAAAGCCAATGAACGCAAAGCACACCAAGACGAGCCAGAGACCCGCGCGTGGAAGTTTAAGCGCTGCTTCTTGCGAGAGTTTGATGGGGGTAGAGCGTTGAGATAGCACTTTGAGTAGAGCCTCGAAAAAGACGATCTATAAAACAAGAAAAAGGACAGTCCGACGGGGTCGGAAACTGTCCTTCAGCCGATGATATGGGAAGAACAAAATTAACTTCCCATCAGTCGGAAATATGCAACCAGTATTACTTGGCCTTGGCAGCTTCGGCAGCAGCGTCGAGAGCCTGCTTCTTAGCAGCAAACTTGGCGCGGAATTTTTCAACGCGACCAGCTTCAACGATACGGGTCTGAGCGCCGGTGTAGAAGGGGTGGCTTTCAGAGGAGGTATCCAACTTGTAGAGCGGGTAAGTCACACCGTCGATTTCAACCGTTTCTTTCGTCTGAACAGCAGAACGGATGATGAAGGTCTTGTTGATGGACAAGTCGACGAAAGCGACTTCGCGGTATTCCGGGTGAATGTCTTTTTTCATTTTAAAAAAATTCCTAGTTATGATGTCGGTCGCCCTGGCGGCCTTGCGAGTTTGCCCGAATTTTCGGGTCTGACAACAGGCATGCCATCCCACGTGCCAACTGGGAAAGGAAGGATTATCCCAGATAGCTCAACAACTTGCAAGTGTAGACTTAAGAAATTTGGTCTAGATGATCTACGAAATTTTTCCCTCTCGTGATAACCCTTAAGCGAATCGACATGTAGCCTTGCTAAAATCAAAGATATTTTTTGAGTAGAAGGCTCAAATTTCTTTTTGCCCCCTCTTATTCTTCCAAGAGAGTTTTTTATGACGTCTTTAGAACGTTGTGTCATTGCGACACGAGAAAGTCCCCTTGCCATGTGGCAGGCCCTTCATATTCAGCGTGTTTTACGTGAACGCTATCCTGGTATGCAAGTTGATTTACTCGGGATGACCACCCGCGGCGACCAGATTTTGGATAAGACTTTGTCCAAAGTTGGCGGAAAGGGACTCTTTGTGAAAGAACTCGAAGCAGCCATGCAACAAGGTGAAGCAGATTTGGCAGTGCACTCCTTAAAAGATGTTCCGATGGAATTGCCCGAAGGGTTTGAACTGGTCGCTGTGAGCGAACGAGAAGATCCGCGCGATGCATTCGTTTCCCCGAAGTACAACTCTCTTGACGAGATGCCAGCTGGTGCTGTTGTCGGGACAGCTAGTTTGCGTCGCGAATTGATGCTTCGTATGAACTACCCGCACTTAGACGTGCGTCCTATTCGTGGCAATGTGGGTACTCGTTTACGTAAGCTTGACGCTGGCGAATTCGATGCCCTTGTGATGGCTACTGCTGGCCTAAAACGTTTGGAATTGGGTGAGAGAATCCGCATGATTATTCCTGATACGGTGAGTTTACCGTCTCCTGGACAAGGCGCCTTAGGGATTGAAATTTTGTCTGGTAATGAAGCCCTGAAAGAAACTCTTCATTTCATCAATGATGACGACACGCGTGTTTGTTGCTTGGCGGAACGTGCGGTGTCTCGTGCTTTAGGTGGCTCGTGTCAGGTGCCGCTCGCGGCTTATGCGATTATTGAGAATGGCGAAATATGGATGCGAGCTTTAGTGGGTAACCACCACACAGGCGAAGCGATTCGCGCTGAAGTCCGTGGTTCGAAGTCTCAAGCTCTTCAACTTGCAGAGGAAGTGGTTCAGAGCTTGAAGGCACAAGGTGCAGATGCTATTCTCAAAGCAGTTTTAGGTTAATTAGTGCTCACTTAACTGGTGAAGAGCGAATAGAACTTTTCTGGGAAAGGAGAGGCAACTCTCCTTTTCTTGTACTACAGGATGTCTAGAGCTATGGCTACTTCTAACATACCGATTATTTTGACGCGTCCTGGCGAAGCGAATAATTTGCTCGCTGACATGATCGAAACGAAGCAACTTTCGCATACGGAAGTTTGGCGTTGGCCCTCTTTCACTATTGAGTTGCCAAGCGAAGAAGAGCAGGCTTTGTTGGCCGAACGGCTCAAAAATCTCGATGACGTGGAAATGGTAGTTTTGCCAAGCCCCGCCGCCGTTACGGCAGTGTCGCATTGGATTGATCATTGGCCGGCGCATGTGACTCTTGCCACTGTTGGCGAAGGAACAGCGCGATTAATTAGAACAACTTTTGCTGAATCCGTGTCGGTGTTGGCCCCAGAAGGCGACGCAGAGCATTCCGGAAGTGAAGCACTTTGGGAACTAGTAAAGCGCCGGGGGGCTCCTTCTCGCGTGCTCTTTCTGCGCGGCCAAACGGGGCGTGAGTGGTTACCCACCCAGTTTAGAAGCATTGGCTCAGACGTGGTCACTATGTGCGCTTATGTGCGAGTGCCGCTCAATTTACAAAATCGCCAAAAGAAGATGCTCACTGCAGCTATTGCTGGGAACCCCCCGATTCTCTATATCACGAGTACGGATGCGGTCGATGCGATGGTACTAGCTTTCCATTCTGTCGACGGTGCACTAGAGTGGGCGACTCGTGGTGATGTGATCACGCTACACCCACGAATTGTGCGTCGTTTGAATGAGGCTGGTTTCCGAAACATCTCTGTGACTTCAACAGATGCAGAAACCGTCTTAGCTAATATTGAGTCCTTTATTGAGGCTCGCCAACAAGATAAATAAACCTAGCCAAGCTGTGAGGAAACAAAACTTGATGTATCAAGGTGTTCCTCGTGGCTTTTCTTTTATCGAATCTTCTTAAACTGTATGTGTTGCGTTTCGTACCGACGCACATTTCGTTTTTGTTTTTACGCTGGGATCAGCTATGTCAGGCGTTACTCTTACTCTTCTTCAACCTAATTCCACTACAGGCAAACTCGCTGAGAATTTTCAGGGTATCCAAGCTATATTGGACGCATTGCCCAAAGTAGCAGGCTCCCAGTTGGTAGTGATTCCAGCTAAGTCACTAGAAGGGGTAAGTGGCAAAAAAGTGCTTTTCTGGCCAGTAGCTCGTGAGAATTACAGCACAATGATCGAAAAAGTAGTTGAGTTTGCGCAGGGCGATACCGCTTTAGTCATGAGCGTGATTGATCTTTCTGGACAAGAAAAAACGCTTTTTGCGCATCATGGTGAATACGCGCTACTGCCACGAGAAACGAGTCTGGAGTGGGGCGGGATCGAATTCGATATTCATAAGAAAGCTGCAGGCCGTGCGCTTCTCGATATCCATCGCGTCTCGTTAGCAGGAAACCGTGTAGAAAAACTTGGGACTCATGTGCCTACTTTTTTTGTCTCAATAGCTGGTGGTGATGCAACCTACATTGCCGCTGGGGATTCTGGCTATTACTTCAAAGAAGAAGTGGTTCCTTTACCACATTGGCAAAGTGGCACAATTCGCTTTAAGGTGCAGATCAATGAGCAAAAGCAGTTTACTGTCAAACGAGTTTATCAAACAACGGCCCAATTCCCCGTCTGCAGTTTGAACGATACCTATGAAGCACTTCGCGCGGGGCTTCGTGATTACGTTACGAAAAATCGCATCAAGGGTGTGGTTTTAGGGCTCTCTGGCGGCGTCGATAGCGCGCTTGTGGCAACACTAGCAGTCGATGCGCTAGGCGCAGATAAAGTGAAGGGTATTTTACTTCCTTCTCGCTTCACTTCGGAGCAGAGCCTTCGATGTGCAGAAGAATTGGTAGATCACTTAGAGATTGAGACTGAGACGATATCAATTGAACCGATCTTTAATGCTTCGTTGAAGACGTTAGCCCCTATTTTTGGGAAGGCGGCGTGGGACGTCACCGAAGAGAACCTTCAGGCACGTGCTCGTGCGCTCATCTTAATGGGCGTGGCAAATAAAGAAGGGCGACTCCTTTTGTGTACAAGTAACAAAGCGGAAGCCTCAATGGGCTATGGGACGCTCTATGGGGACATCACAGGAGGCTACGCGCCCCTGATTGACCTCTGGAAGCGTGAAATTTACGAACTTTGCCGTTCACGCAATGCTAGAGCAGGGTGCGATTGGATTCCGTCGGAAATTTTGGAACGTGCCCCCTCAGCAGAATTGCGAGAAGGACAACTCGATAGCGACAGTTTGCCACCCTATGACGAGATTGAGATCGTAGTCGATACCCTTTTGAAGGGAGGCGCCGCTGAAGAACTCAAAGAGCGCTATGGCGAAGCTAAAGTCAACGACATTGTTCATCGTTTTTTTGCAAATGCCTATAAGCGTGCGCAGGGGATTCCTGGCCCCACCGTCTCCAAGACACCACTGGCGACAACACGAGAGTGGGGTATGGGCGGGGATTGGCTGATTTAAAAAGTCAAAAAAAGAGGAGGGAAAATTCCCTCCTCAATTTTCTTAGCGCTTCATCAAGTCGAAGAACTCATTATTGTTTTTCGTACTCTTAATCTTGCTCAACAAGAACTCCATCGCTTCAATTTCATCCATGTCGTAGAGGAACTTGCGCAAAGCCCAAACGCGCTGGAGCATGTCGGGTTTCAAGAGCAATTCTTCACGGCGAGTACCAGAGCGATTCAAGTTAATGGCAGGGTAAACACGTTTTTCAGCTAAACGACGTTCAAGGTGAATTTCGTTGTTACCAGTACCCTTGAATTCTTCGTAGATCACGTCATCCATGCGAGAGCCAGTGTCGACCAAGGCCGTACCGATAATCGTGAGCGAGCCACCTTCTTCAAGGTTACGAGCGGCGCCGAAAATGCGTTTTGGGCGCTGCAAGGCATTAGCGTCCACACCGCCTGTTAAGACCTTACCAGAGGAGGGAATCACGGTATTATAAGCGCGGGCCAAACGCGTAATGGAGTCAAGTAAAATCACGACGTCGCGCTTGCTTTCTGCTAAGCGCTTTGCCTTTTCAATCACCATTTCAGCAACCTGTACGTGACGAGCTGCAGGTTCGTCAAAGGTTGAGGCAACCACCTCACCCTTCACAGAGCGCTGCATTTCAGTCACTTCTTCAGGGCGTTCGTCAATCAAAAGCACAAAGAGCGTGCAATCTGGGTGGTTGGTAGTGATAGCGTGAGCGATGTGTTGCATTAAGACGGTTTTACCTGATTTCGGAGGAGCGACTAAAAGAGCACGCTGACCTTTACCGATAGGAGCGATGATGTCGATGATTCGTCCAGTGACATTTTCATCACCACGCATGTCGCGTTCCAAAGTAAGAGGTTCATCAGGGAAAAGAGGCGTCAAGTTTTCAAAGAGCATGCGGTGCTTGACGCTATCGGGAGGCAGACCGTTAACCGAGTCTACGCGGACAAGAGCGAAATAGCGCTCTCCATCCTTTGGCGTACGCACTTCCCCTTCAATGGAGTCGCCAGTGTGTAAGTTAAAGCGGCGAATTTGAGAGGGAGAGATGTAAATGTCATCAGTGCTAGCGAGATACGAAGTATCTGGGCTACGCAAAAAGCCGAAACCATCGGGCAACACTTCTAAAGTGCCATCGCCGAAAATCTGTTCTCCGCCTTTGGCTTTTTTCTTGAGAATGGCAAATATCAGCTCTTGCTTACGCATGCGCTGAGCGTTATCAATCTCTAAAGCGTAAGCCATGTCAAGCAACTGAGAGATATGTAGGGATTTGAGGTCTGAGAGATGCATAGGATGCTAAAAAAAGAGAATAACGAAAGACGACGAAAAATAAGTTCTTCGATCTCTCTTGCGTGGTGTAGTGAAAGGAGTGAAGGCCTCGGTTTGAGACAGGTCTTGAGAAACTCTAGAAAGTTCTCAAGACCATTACACTCGCAATAGATTAGAGGGCGTCAGAGATGAACTTATCCAAGGTGCTCTGATTGCAAGCGCCGGTGTGGCGTGCAACCACTTCCCCGTTCTTGTAGATCACGAGAGTTGGGATGCTCTGGATGCCAAGTTCCGAGACAACGCCAGTCGATTGGTCGCAGTTGTATTTAACAATCTTCAAGCGGCCATCAAACGTCTCAGCAGACTCGTCAAGGAGAGGAGCCATCATACGACAAGGACCGCACCAGGGAGCCCAGAAGTCAACGAGAACGGGCAAGTCAGACTTAAGGACAAGTTCTTCAAAATTGTTATCGATAACGTGAAAAATTCCACTCATGAGAAACTCCAGAGAAACAGTTAGTGAGCACTAGCCAAGAGCCCTCTCATTGCTTCCAAAAAAGTTGAGAGAGCTCTAACTAGATGCGCTGTAATTAGATTGATTTGTGAAGGTCGACAGACCCACAAGAAGATAAAATCCAAACGGAAATTGCTGCAGTGAGAGCACAGCAGATAGCTGAACGAAATGGTTCGGAAACTCCTCTTTTATTGAAAGAGGTGTTCAGCTGAGATGGAGGTAATAGTACCACTGTTTAACGTAAAAATGAGAGCGGAATGAAACAATTTGTTGAGAGTACAACGTCAAAACTGTGGCTGAAAGTCGCCGCAATGCTCTTTTCATAAAAGGTACAGCCCCAAAAAGAGTGCAATCTCGAAGTTCTTTTGGTGCTCTAAAAAATCCTCAAAAGCAAGCAGTGAAAAGCGTTGAAGAGGGAATCCCTAACGAAAAAGCGATTGTTTCCTACTAAGAATATTAATTTCCATAATGTAGAAAGATGTGCATTGCATCCCGTAAATGAGAGATTGCGCAAGAGATGCTTTTGCAAAAATGAATTCTTTCCTTTATGATACTGATCTTGGCGGGTCCCCTCGCATGCTGTCCTCAGGAACCTGGTCAGGTCGGGAACGAAGCAGCCATACTGGTGTACAGTAGTGCCGAGGATAAGGCTCGCCGTTTTCGCGAAAAGCGTTTACGCTTTTCCATAGTCCTGACCAGTCTATGCGGTGGTAATTACCATGAACCAGTCACTCTTCCTGTTGTTCCTAGTGACAGCCTCTACTACTGTGGCCACGCCAGGCCCCGGGGTATTGATGACGCTGATGAAGTCGGTTCGCTATGGCTTTACTGGTGCAAAGTGGACTATCCTTGGTACCGCAACAGGCACCATCATCATGGGAGTGCTTTCCGCCACGAGTATCGGCATTCTCCTTTCACAAAGTCCTTCTGCTTATAACGCTTTGCGTATTCTTGGTGCAGCCTATATGGTCTGGCTAGGAATTAAAAATTTCCGTGTGAAAGTCGTCGATTTAGATACGGTGATTAAAAGCCGGGAAGAGGAGCATCGCCCTTTAGTATCAAACAATCCGAACGCCATTCACCCGTTCCCCTTTTTCATGGAAGGCATTACGTTGCAGATGACGAACCCTCTGCTCATAATGTTCTTCCTCTCACTCTTTCCCCAGTTTATTGATATGAAGCTTGCCTACCTGCCGCAGTTTATTGGCTTTACGAGCACGTACTTTTTGCTAGTGATCGTGATTCATACGGGCTACAGCTTGGTGACGTCTCACTACCGTGTGCTTTTAAAGAGTCAGGCAATGACGCAGTGGATCTATCGAATTGGCGGAACCCTATTTATTTTGTTGGCCATTTTTGTCTTGCAATCGGTCGTGAGAGAGCTTTGGATTTAGTACATACTATTTTTTATTCCTTGTTGGAAAAGGCATAGAGGAAGAGTTGAGCAAAACTTAGGCTCGAAAAAGAAGCGCTCTCGTCTACACTTTTCCGTGGTAATTAAAAAAGAAAAATCGTTCTTCTACCGATTGAGCCTTAGCGCGGTCTCCTCAATCCGCTAAAATAAGAGAACTTGTTGTTCACGCTAATGCTTTTCTGTGAACAGCCACCCATAAACGTAGGAATTTCGCATGAGTAGCAACTATCAAGTGCTAGCCCGTAAATGGCGACCGCATAATTTTGAGACCTTAGTGGGTCAAGATCATGTGGTAACAGCACTCACTCGTGCCTTGTCAGAGAAGCGCTTACACCATGCTTATCTCTTTACAGGGACACGTGGTGTCGGTAAAACCACGATTTCGCGTATTTTTGCGAAAGCACTCAATTGTCAAGGCGACGATGGTAACGGTGATATCACAGCACATCCTTGTGGCGTTTGTCCGGCGTGTCGTGCGATTGATGAAGGTCGTTATCCCGATTACATTGAAATGGACGCGGCCTCGAACCGTTCCGTAGAAGATATTACTGCGTTGCTAGACAAGGCAATGTACGCACCTACCCAAGGTCGCTTCAAAATCTACATGATCGACGAAGTGCATATGCTATCTGCAACGGCATTTAATGCCATGTTGAAGACTTTGGAAGAGCCGCCAGAATATATCAAGTTTATTTTGGCAACGACAGATCCGCAGAAAGTGCCTATCACGGTTTTGTCTCGTTGCTTACAGTTTAATTTGCGCAATATGACGCCTTCTGGGATAGTCTCTCATATGGAAAACATTCTTGCGCAAGAAAAAATTAAGTATGAAGAACCTGCTTTGCGACTACTTGCTAATGGGGCTCGTGGCTCCATGCGTGATGGCTTGTCCTTGTTAGACCAAGCGATTGCGTTTTGTGGAAGCAAAATCGAGACGACACCCGTGCGCCAAATGTTGGGTATGAGTAGCGAGGAAAGTCTAACAGGGATCTTGGATGCCTTGATTGCAGGGGATGGTCCTGCGATGATTCAAATTGCAGACAATATGTCTTTGCAGGGTATCTCTTTTGCGCAAGCTCTTCGCGATTTAGCGGGTTTACTCCACAATGTGGCGCTCTTACAAAGAATTCCAGGCGTTTCGCTCGAAGAAGAGGTTAATGCTGAAGTACTCAAACGCTTGACGCAAGCATTTGGCCCTGAAGAATTGCAGCTCTACTACCAGATCGCCATCCATGGTCGTAACGAGTTGAGTTTGGCTCCAGACGAATATGCGGGCTTTACCATGACATTGTTGCGCATGCTCGCCTTTAAGCCGACCGGCGTAAGAGGCGTTAATCAGGTACTTGCTCGAGATGCAGAAAAGGTGAAGACTGCGCAGGAGGGTGCAGCAGTTGTGCAACCCGTTATCTCTCCAACCGCGACTGAGGTTGAACCTAAAAAGGAGGTTGTTTCTCCTAAGGTAGCACCTGCAGTGAAGAGGGTAGAATCTGAACGAGTGGCACCTGAGCTAGCCAAAGCAGGACCGATACCTCAACCACCAAAGGCATCAGAGCCTCAATCCATTGAGGATCCTGACGATGAACCAGCCCCCTGGGGAGAATGAGCCGCCAGTTGAGCAAGTCCCGGAATCTTACGACTTCGATTATGGTGCAATCATCACCGAAGCCAAAGATTCGCTGAACTGGCGGGAAATGGTTGATGGGGCAAAATTAGAGGGGCCTTTGAAAAATTTGGCCTATCACGCACAGGTGCTGAGCCTTGGAAAAACGCAGGCTGTTTTGCGCGTGAGTGTGGCAGCGTTTGCAACGGAAGCCAATCGTGAGTACTTAGAGCGCCAATTTACTAAGTATCTTGGGCATCAATTTTTCGTGCGTTTTGAAGTGGGTGAACTGACAGATAAAACGGTGGGAGAAGAAGTCTCCGAAGAACGTATTAAAGCGCAACAGGATCGCATAAAACGTTTCAAGACAGATCCCCTGGTGCACCGATTTATGACAGAATTAGGGGCTGTGCTCGAAGAGAGTACGGTTAAAGAACAACACTAACCTTCATGGTGAATAAAGGAACACAGTATGCGTGGTTTTTCAGCTGGAATGGGCGGTTTGATGGCTCAGGCTCAAAAGATGCAAGCGAAGTTGGGCGAAGTGCAGGAAAAAATCGCTCACATGGAATTTGAGGGTGAAGCTGCCAGTGGCGCAGTTAAAGTGACCATCAGTGGTCAGAACGAATGTCGCCACGTTCATATTGATCCCTCTGCAATCGATCCAGAAGATCCAGAAACCTTGGAAGACTTGGTGATGATTGCTTTTAACAACGCCCTGCAGAACTGCAAAGACACGAACGAAAAGATGGTTCGCGAAGCTGTGCCCCTTCCCCCGGGCATGAAGTTGCCGTTCTAATCGGAAAAAATCTCTTAGCTGTGTCTAGTCGCTCAGCAAGAGAGCATTTTGTATAGCGTGCAACAAGAACGCTTTTGAGCAAATACGATGACGATTCAAATTGCGCCAGCTTTGGCAGCACTGATTCACGAGCTTGAACAGTTGCCTGGACTAGGTCCTCTCTCTGCCCAGAGGGTAGCCTATTGGTTACTCAAAGATTCAGAGAGCAGAATTACTCCCCTAGAGGCGGCCCTTGCTGATGCTAGACAAAATATCGGACGTTGTCCACATTGCAACTCCTTCACGATAAAAGGGCAGTTATGCGCCATTTGTCGGGATGAGCAACGCGATCATTCCATCATGTGTGTGGTGGAAAGTGCGGCTGACCAGCAAGCACTAGAGTCATCGTTTTCTTGGGGCGGACTTTATTTTGTTCTCACAGGACATCTCAATCCCATCGAGGGACAAGGGGCTACGGAAATCGGTTTACCGATGTTGTTAGAGCGAGTAGAGAAGGGGCTTAAAGAGAACCAACTTCGTGAGGTAGTGATCGCGACGAGCTATACCCCAGAAGGGGATGCCACTGCATACTACATCATCGATTTACTTCAAAAACGCTTTCCAGAGCTTCGCGTGACGAGACTCGCACGTGGCCTTCCCACGGGTATTGAGATTAAATATACTGACTTGAACACGATTGCTAACGCAGTCTATGCGCGGAAGGATGTTTCCGATTAAGTCATACAAAGAGTAACAAGAGGCAAGAAGATGACAGTCAATGTGGTTCAAAATGCATTAACCGAGGCTCGTTGGGCTTTGGATGCTCTTTTGGCAAATAAAACCACTCTGGAGGCCGTGGTTGATGCGGCCAATTTGATGGCTGATGCGATTGAGACTAAGGGTAAGATTATGAGCTGTGGCAATGGTGGCAGCCTTTGTGACGCCATGCATTTCGCAGAAGAGATGACAGGGCGATTCCGCTCCGATCGTCGCGCTTACCCAGCAGTAGCTATAGCAGATGCTTCCCACATTGCTTGTGTGGGTAACGACTATGGCTATGACTACGTCTTCTCTCGTTATGTTGAAGCGCATGGTCAAGAAGGCGATGTACTGCTCGCCATTACGACTTCGGGGACGAGCTCAAACGTGATCAAGGCAGCAGAAGCTGCGAAGGCGCGTGGGGTGAAAGTTGTCGCCATGACGGGCCGAGTTGATAGCCCGATCACAAAGCTTGCAGATGTCAGTATTGTGACGCCCGCTGGCAAGTGGGCAGATCGAGTGCAAGAATTGCACATTAAGTGCATCCATATCATGATAGAGCTTGTGGAGCGCCGTCTTGACCCACAAAATTACGCAGTGGAATGATTGATTTTCCTCCTTGAAAATGACGAAGAGGTACGATTGTTTCGTTGAAAAAACACAGCCTTAGAGTAAGTGTTATACAATGACGGACTGTTTTTAGGGGGCATGAGACATTTCCAAACGCCCGTATTCTTACTCTCTTACCCCCCCCCCCAAAAAAAAAGAAGGCTTTTGGAAAGAGAATTGTATTAATCCGTAACGTCTGGAATGTAGTGTTCTTCTGGGCGTTTCCTTATTGGTTGATAAAGAGAAAAAATTTAAGATGAATACTCGTATTCCTATTACCGCTCGTGGCGCTGAAAAGTTGAAGGCTGAATTAGACTACCTCAAGAAGACGGCTCGTCCTGCGGTGGTCGCAGCGATTGCAGAAGCGCGTGAAAAGGGAGACTTATCGGAAAACGCCGAATACGATGCAGCGCGTGAAGAACAAGGTCATATCGAAGGTCGTATCGCTGAACTGGAAGGTAAAATCCCTGCTTTGCAGATTATTGATCCGACGACTTTAGAGACCGGTGAACGTATTGTGTTTGGTGCTACGGTCACTTTGTACGATGAGGATGACGATAATACGGTGACGTATCAGATCGTGGGCGACGACGAAGCAGATATCAAAGAAAATCGAATTTCAGTTTCCTCGCCGATTGCACGCGCCTTGATTGGGAAAAATGAGGGTGACATGGTGCAGTTCCGCGCGCCTAAAGGTCTGGTGAGCTTCGAAATTGAAGAGGTGCAGTACATCTAAGACGGCTCTCTTTTAGGAGAGATATCAAAAAGCCGATATCCTTTGCAAGGATAATCGGCTTTTGAAGTCTTAACGAGTGAGTCGAAGTTTAGGCCATTGCGGCTTTTTTCGTCACACGACTATGCTTTGGGCGAGCCCGGCGAGGGGCAGTTTCAACACGTTTTTTCTTTTCGCCAGGCTTCTTGGATGCCACTTTTTTCTGTGTAGCACTTGCCTTTTTCGGCATACGCTTAACTACGGGCTTGGCAGTTAGTTTTTGACCAGCAATGCTTATTTTGCCCATGGTAAGCTCGGCTAAACGGGCAACATCTTCCTCATCGGAAACTTTTTCGGTATCTGCAGGACGCCAGAGAATCAACAATTTGCCAATCATTTGAACACGAGCGGCCCCCAGTTTTCCTGCCACTTCGGCGAAAATCTGTTCGCGTTCTTCGCGATCATCTGTCGGAACTCGAACTTTGATGAGTTCATGAACGTTGAGTTCGCGATCGATTTCACGCAAAACGGCTTCGGTTAAGCCACTAGCCCCTAAGAGGACTACGGGATCGAGATGATGCGCCTTCGAACGAAGGGCAAGCCGCGTATCGCGGTTAAGAATAATTTCTTTCATAATATTTATTTTGTGTCAGTAGGGGATTTTTCAAAAATCCGAAAACTATGCCAATAGCAACTAAAAAATTACGCTCTAATCGAGCCTGGATCGAACGTCACATTAATGATCCGTTCGTGAAGCGCTCCAGATCCGAGGGTTATCGCGCACGTTCCGTTTATAAGTTGACGGAACTTGACGATCGCGAAAAGTTATTGCGTCCTGGACTCACTGTGGTGGATTTGGGTGCGGCACCAGGAAGTTGGACGCAGATTGTTCGTGAACGTCTCACCAACAAAGAAGGACGTCTCCAAGGTCGCATCATTGCCATGGATATCTTGCCAATGGATCCTATCGATGGGGTGAATTTCTTGCAAGGAGATTTTCGCGAGCAAGAAGTCGCTGACAAGTTATCAGAAATTTTAGATGGTGACAAGGTCGATGTGGTTTTAAGTGACATGGCTCCAAATTTATCGGGTATTCCAGCAGCTGATGCTGCTCGTGCATTGCTGTTAAATGAACTGGCGTTGGAGTTTTGCCTTGAACATCTCAAAAAAACAGGTGTTTTTGTGACGAAGGCTTTCCAAGGTTCGGGCTTCTCGCAATACGTGGAAGCTTTGAAAAAGACATTTAAGAAGGTTGATATTCGTAAGCCCGCGGCTTCCCGTGATACCTCTGCTGAAGTCTACTTGGTGGCTCGTGGCTTGAAATAAGGCTATTGTTGCGATGAAAGGAAACTTTTTTAAAATCTTTTCCTGATGTTAATCGCCCCAAAGTACGCTACGAAGTTAAGCCTTTTCGGTAGAATGTATAGCACTTAATGCTCGAAGCGTTGGATAGTCCACTCTTTTTGAGCACGTTTCAATAGAAAAGACAGGCTCGCTCCGCACCAAAATAGATGCGTTGAAGCAGCAACTGGAGAATTAGATTGAATCAAAAAACAATCGCACGAGTGATCTTATGGGGTATCTTTGCCGTCGCGCTCTTTACCTTGTTTCGCCAGTTCGATGGGACTGAAAAAGCACAAGACACCGTCAGCTACACGCAATTTATGCAGGATGCTAAAGACGGTAAAGTGCGCAAGGTGGAGGTACAAGGGCATCGCTTGACGATTACGCCACAGTCTGGCGCCGCTTATAGCATCACCAGCCCCGGAGATATTTGGATGGTGGATGAGCTGCGAAAGAACGGGGTACCGGTTTATGGTAAGGCTGAAGAAGAACCCTCCCTCTTAGTTTCCATCTTTATTTCCTGGTTCCCGATGCTACTCTTGATTGGTGTGTGGGTGTTCTTCCTTCGCAATATGCAGTCTGGTGGTGGCGGTGGTGCTTTCTCTTTTGGGAAGTCCAAAGCCAGAATGCTTGATGAAGAATCGAACAAGGTGCGCTTCAAAGACGTGGCTGGTTGCGATGAAGCGAAGGCGGAAGTTCAAGAAATTGTGGACTTCTTGCGAGATCCTAATCGTTTCCAGCGTTTAGGTGGACGTATTCCTCGTGGTGTGCTCTTGGTGGGCTCGCCTGGTACGGGTAAAACGCTTTTGGCTAAGGCCATTGCAGGCGAAGCGAGTGTGCCATTCTTTACCATTTCGGGTTCCGACTTTGTGGAAATGTTCGTTGGTGTGGGGGCTGCTCGTGTACGTGACATGTTTGAAAACGCCAAGAAAAATGCTCCTTGCATTATTTTCGTGGACGAAATTGACGCTGTGGGTCGTCATCGTGGCGCTGGTGTCGGTGGCGGTAACGACGAACGCGAGCAGACCTTGAACCAAATGCTCGTCGAAATGGACGGTTTTGATACGGGTGCAACAGTGATCGTTATTGCCGCTACGAACCGTCCCGACGTGCTTGACCCCGCACTTTTGCGTCCTGGTCGTTTCGACCGCCAAGTGGTGGTTCCGCTCCCTGATATTCGTGGTCGCGAGCAGATTTTGAATGTTCACATGCGCAAGATTCCCGTGGGTACTGATATCGATGCTACGATTATCGCTCGTGGTACACCTGGCTTCTCTGGTGCAGATTTGGCTAACTTGGTTAACGAAGCTGCGCTCTTTGCTGCACGCCGCAACGCACGTGTGGTGGAAATGCGCGACTTTGAAAATGCTAAGGATAAGATCATGATGGGTGCGGAACGTCGTGCTATGGTCATGAACGAAGAAGAGCGCCGCAACACGGCTTACCATGAATCTGGTCACGCTATTGTGGCTCGCTTGATGCCGAAGTCCGATCCCGTGCATAAGGTGACGATTATTCCGCGTGGTCGTGCACTCGGTGTGACGATGCAATTGCCGCAGGAAGATCACTACGCCTATGATCGCCAGTATCTCTTGACGCGCTTAGCGATTCTCTTTGGTGGTCGTATTGCCGAAGAAATCTTTATGAACCAGATGACGACTGGCGCATCGAACGACTTCGAACGTGCTACGCAGATGGCTCGTGATATGGTGACGCGTTACGGTATGAGCGACAAGCTCGGCGTGATGGTGTATGCAGAAAGCGAAAGCAGTGGCTACTTGGGTATTGGTGCGCAACATTCGCGCAATATCTCTGAAGAAACTCAGCGTGAAGTGGATGCTGAAGTTCGCCGTATTCTCGAAGAGCAATACAACGTGGCTCGCAAACTTATTGAAGACAATAAGGATAAGATGCACCGTATGGCGAAAGCCTTACTAGATTGGGAAACAATTGATTCCGATCAGATCGACGATATTATGGCTGGTCGTGAACCACGCCCGCCGAAGTCGGCATCGGGTACGTCGAATGCTACACAGTCTGCCGAGACTGTCGCGGCAGCACCAACTCAGACTCAGGCTCCCGCAGAAGCGTCTAGCCAGCTGGAAGTTCGCGAACCGACAGCTGAGAATACAGGTGACACCAAGATAGATGTGCCATCGCAGAGCGAAGAAAAAGATAACCAGTAACGAGGTTTCCTTAGTCTTTTGCTAAAGTTTGAAGGCTACAGAGACGTATACGTTCACTCTGTAGCCTTTTTTAATGGAAAAATGGGTTTTCAAAAATGATCAAATTAATGGGAAATGCCGCTAAAAGTTGGCACTGTGCAACAAAGACATTTTCTTTCCCCGAAGAGGGGCCTCTTGTGATGGGGGTTCTCAATGTCACCCCCGATTCTTTTTCCGATGGTGGAGCACATAATCAACTCGCTCAAGCTGTTGAATGGGCTCACCATATGAGAGAAGAAGGTGCACACATCATTGACATTGGTGGAGAATCTACGCGCCCTGGGTTTGACGAAGAGGGTGTCAGCCTTGAAGAAGAACGGCGCCGTGTTTTACCAGTTGCCGAGGCACTTGTGAAAGAAGGGTTTATCGTGAGTATCGATACTTCGAAACCCGAGATGATGCGTGAAACAGCAGCTCTTGGCGTGCATATTTTGAATGATATCCGCGGCTTTACTCTGCCCGGTGCTCTTGAAGCCGCTGCGAGCACAGACTGCGGGTTAGTCATTATGCATCGCGCGAGCACAACGGAGTACGATAATCTTATTGCGGATGTGGAACGCTTCCTCCAAATGCAATCAGAATGTTTGCTAGCGCTTGGCGTTTCTCGCGACCGTCTTTGCTGGGATCCTGGCTTTGGATTTGGTAAGACGGTTGAACAAAACTTTGAATTACTTGCGGCAACAGATCGCTTTGTGACGATGGGCTACCCTTACTTGATGGGGCTTTCTCGTAAGTCTTCCATTGGTCATGTGACGGGACACGCTCGCCCTATGGACCGCATTTACGGTAGCGCTGTGGGTGCTTTGATAGCCATTGAGCGTGGAGCTCAGATAGTGCGCGTCCACGACTGTAGTGCGACGCAAGACGCTATTCGAGTTTGGGAGGCGACCGAGCAAGCCGCAGCAAGATTAAATCAGCAAAAGTAAAGGAAAAGACAGAATGAGTAATCGACGTTACTTTGGCACTGATGGTGTACGTGGAACCGTGGGCGAAACCCCGATTACACCCGAATTTGTGATGAAGTTGGGGCAAGCGGCTGGACGTGTGTTTAGTCGTCACTATCCTGGTCGCCGTGCTAGCGTGTTAATTGGAAAAGATACGCGTATTTCTGGCTATATGCTTGAAGCTGCACTCCAAGCGGGTTTCTCTTCTGCTGGTGTTGATGTGGTCTTGTGTGGACCGATTCCGACACCTGCTGTTGCCTACCTCACACGTGCCTTACGCCTTGAAGCCGGAGTGGTAATTTCTGCTTCTCATAATCCCTATAGAGACAACGGGATCAAGTTTTTTTCCGCAGAAGGGAAGAAGTTGCCTGATGCGGTGGAATTAGAAATTGAAGCAGAGCTTGATGCGGGCTTTTCTTGCGTGACCTCTCAAGATCTTGGCAAAGCACGTCGTTTGGATGATGCTTCGGGTCGTTACATCGAATTTTGTAAGTCTACCCTGAGCTCGTGCTTAGATCTAAAGGGATTGCGCATTTTGGTCGATTGTGCGAATGGTGCTGCTTATCACGTGGCGCCTGATGTCTTCCATGAATTAGGCGCTGATGTGGTTGCTATTGGTAATAAGCCAAATGGTCTCAATATTAACGATGGAGTAGGCGCTACACATACCGAACACCTGTCTCAATGGACTCGTGAGCACGGTTGTGATGTAGGAATTAGTTTAGACGGCGATGCAGACCGCTTGATTATGGCCGACGCCAATGGTCACGTTTATAACGGTGACGAATTGCTTTACGCAATGGTGAAGGATCGTTTACTTGACGAGCCTGTAGCGGGTGTGGTCGGTACGTTGATGACTAACTTTGCACTTGAAAAAGCTTTTGCTGATATGGAAATTCCGTTTATTCGTGCAAAGGTGGGAGACCGTTATGTGCTCGAACAGCTCCAAGCGCATGGTTGGCTTTTGGGCGGAGAATCTTCTGGTCACCTTTTAGTGCTCGATAAGCAGACAACTGGAGACGGCATTGTGAGTGCACTCCAGATTCTGGGCGCAATGCGCCGTCAAGGCAAGGGCTTGGCTGGACTTTTGGAAGGTATCGAAATGATGCCTCAAGTGCTCATCAATAAGCGCATTCCAGCTAATTATTCTTGGAAGGAAAACGCCACTTTCCAAGCAGCTATTGAGATGGTGCAAACCTCTCTCGAAGGGCGTGGTCGCGTTTTGATTCGCCCTTCTGGCACAGAACCTTTCCTGCGTATTATGGTCGAAACTGGAGATCGTGATGAAGCTCAGAAGTTAGCTACTCAGTTAAGTGAAGCCTTAGTTATTTAAACGTATACCCTTTTGAGAAAGGCATATGTGCTAAAGTTATTAAATAAACCTGTTTTTAGAGCGATTAGCCTCGAACAAATTCATCTTTTTTAGGAGAGAGAAATGACTCAAAATGATCAAAAAGACAAAGTAAAAGAACCCCTCGCTGTTGAGGATCAGGGGCCATTTGTCCATGTCTTGCGTTTGCATTTAACCAACGGGGAAACATTTAATCTTCAAGAAGTCACGAACACGCGCGATGTGCCTAAGAATGTGGTCGCCTTCATCAATGCATGGCGTGAAATGAAGGACGTCTGGCACAGTCCCAACGGTAGCCCGAACTTTGGTGTTCGTGTGCGCGATGTGGTACTTTACGAATATGGTGTGGCTCGTCCGCAAAAAGCGGAAGAACAGACTGAAGAAAAGGCAGCTGAGAAACCAGCTGACAAGGAATAACACTCCACAAAGAGGGCAGGCGCTGTGAGAAAAGAATTTCTTCCACGTTTGCCCTTTATTTTTTGCGCAAATTCGCGCTATCCTTATACCTCGTCAACTCAAGGGAACCGCCACAAGGGCATACAACGTTGATAGATTCTTTGTAGGTTTTGAAAATGAAGCAAATAGTCGCGATTATCAAACCATTCAAGCTCGATGAAGTCCGAGAAGCCCTCGCTGATGTGGGCGTTCATGGCCTGACGGTCACGGAAGTCAAGGGGTTCGGCCGCCAGAAAGGGCATACAGAACTCTATCGAGGTGCGGAGTACGTGGTGGATTTTCTCCCTAAGCTGAAAATAGAAGCTGTTGTCTCTGATGACGTGCTCGAGCAAGTGGTAGATGCTGTACGTGAGGCTGCCTACACGGGAAAAATCGGCGACGGGAAAATTTTCATTTTCGACGTTGAACAAGTGATTCGCATTCGCACGGGTGAGACGGGAGAAGCGGCCATTTAACCGCACCCCATCATCTGATATCTCTTCAATTAGGCCTTTTTCTTGCCTTCAAGGAGCACCAAAAGAGCTCCTTGATCACCCTTGTCGACAGGGGACTGGACAAAGGCCATCACATTGCTTTGTTGCTTGAGCCAACGAGGCACCACTTCACGAAGCTTTCCTTTACCTTCTGCGCTGTTATAGCCCACGCCATGAATGATGCGAACGCAGCGGTAGCCTCGACGTGTGCTTTCCGTTAAAAAGTCGACGACATGCACGCGAGCTTCTTTTGTCGAATAACCATGGAGATCAAGCCAAGCTTGTACTGCCCAAAATCCGCGGTAAAGTTTTTTCGCGATTTCTGGCGATTCGCTTTTTCTCCAATGTAGTAATCTATTTTCGTCAGAGAGGAAGTTATTGGGGTCCGCTTGGTCTGAGAGTTGTTTACGAGAAGTGGGTTCCTCCACTTCTACCGACTTCACAACAGGCTTTGGCTTTGGGCGCTTAGTATCGGCAAGATTTTTTTGTGCCATTTTCACAACGCCGGCTTCTTCCATCATATGGGAGAAGTAGTTAGCTTCGCGCAGTGCTTTGAGCTCCTTTTCTTTGGCTAATTTTTCTTCTTCTTCTTCGCGTTTTTTCGCTTCTGCTTTGAGTGTTTTGCTGATGCTTTTCAGGTCACTCAAACTATTGATGACTGGCATTTTTATTTCTCAAAATTTCATTATCTAGTGAGTCTGACACGTCAGACACAGGAAGAATTTTAGACCACCTTGACCGAGGAGGTGCAGAGGGCAATAAAAAGGGCTCATAGCAGTGTGCAGTGAGCCCTTACGCATGAGGTTAATTACTTTATGCTTTCAACTGTTCGAGATATCGCTGAGCATCAAGCGCAGCCATACAACCAGTAGCTGCTGAAGTGACAGCTTGACGATAAATCTGGTCTTGAACATCGCCCGCGGCAAACACGCCAGGAATGGAAGTCGCGGTTGCAGCATGAGCCCCGAAACCAGCGGTCTTGATGTAGCCGTTGTCAAGCTCTAACTGCCCCGCGAAGATCTCCGTGTTGGGACGGTGACCAATGGCAATAAAGACGCCTTTGACATCTAAATCGTGTTCACTGCCGTCTTTTGCGGAGACAATGCGCAAACCAGTAACGGATTGACCATCTCCCAAAACTTCCTTCACCGTATGGTTGAGTTCGAGCGTGATACGGCCAGCTTTGACAGCTTCCATGAGCCGATCAACCATGATAGGTTCAGCGCGGAACGCGTCGCGACGGTGAACAAGCGTTACATGTGAGCAGATGTTAGCCAGGTAGAGCGCTTCTTCAACAGCGGCGTTACCTCCGCCAACAACAGCGACGGGCTTCTGACGATAGAAAAATCCGTCGCAGGTTGCACAACCAGATACCCCGCGACCTTTGTATTTCGTTTCGCTATCAAGACCCAAGTACATGGCAGAAGCCCCTGTGGAGATGATTAAGGCGTCTGCTGTGAGCGTTTCACCTAAGTCAGTTGTTAGAGTAAAAGGATGCCTAGAGAGGTCGACGCTCTTGACGACGTCAAACATAATTTCCGTACCAAAGCGCTTTGCGTGTTCTTCAAAGCGCGTCATTAGATCAGGTCCTTGAATGCCTTCAACCGCGGCGGGCCAATTGTCTACCTCAGTGGTTGTCATCAACTGCCCACCCTGATCCATACCAGTAATGAGCAGGGGCTGCAAGTTAGCACGAGCAGCGTAAACAGCGGCTGTATAGCCAGCAGGGCCTGATCCAAGAATGATCACTTGACGATGGGTGTTACTCATGAATTCCCTTTAATAGATAGCGTTCTCAGAGTTTACTGAAATGGAAAAAGCGGAACGCGAAGAATATTAGTTCTATCAATATAGGGGTAAAGATAGTTTTCGTCAATGGATTAAGGTAGCAAATTATTGCAGCAAAAGACCGACTCTCGGGATGAATCCCTCTTGATACACAAGAAAATGATCTTGATGACTCGCGTTTTTGAGAGTTTGAGTACAATGTTTAGACTAAACACGAACTTAATTGGTATCGCTTGTCTAACTGGCGTAGCGACCATGAAAAAATACCTACATAGAATTTATGGCGAGAGATAAAAACAACGTAAGCAGAAGAAGTACATCGGGTAGTGGAGAGCGCTCTCGGATCGCTTCTGGAGTTGGATTGCGAATTGGCAACTGGCTGATGGGGCTAGTGCGCCAAATTTGGGCTGGCAGTTGGTTGATTTCGGTTCCTGTGGCTTGCTTTTTGGCCATAGCGCTTGCAAGCTACTCCCCAACAGATGCTTCGTTTTCAGTGAGTACAGATGCACCTACGCACAATTGGGCGGGAGCCTATGGTGCTTACGCTGCCGATACTATGCTTCTTACTTTTGGACGCTCTGCCTGGTGGTTCGTGCTGGGCTTTGCGATGATTGCGTTTTTTGCGATCCGCTCGTTGGTACGCCGACAAAAAGGGGAAACAGATCCTTTACGCATCAATCCTCCAAAACTCACAGCATTCGTTGGTTTTGCAGCTCTTTTGATCGGCTCTACTTGCTTAGAAGCCCTTCGTTTGCGTCGCTTTAAGGCAGTGCTACCTGGCGAGGCTGGTGGTATTCTGGGTGACAAGCTGGCATTTGGTCTTTACCACTATGTTGGTCTTGGCCTTGCTACGGTGCTCTTTTTCACTTTGATTGTTATTGGCCTCTCGCTTCTTATGGACTTTCAGTGGCAGGATGTCGCCGAAAAAGTGGGGGAATTCTTAGATCGTTGGATCTTCCGACGCTTCCGTACGATGAAGCAGAATCGAGAAGAAGCTCGCCTCAGTAGTGAAGCTAGCAAGGAAACGAGAGAAGAGTTCCGAAAGAATGTCTTAGAAGCCGATGAAAATCCGCTCTACATCAAGACAGCTGAAAAAGCAGTTGTGCCAGAAGTCAACGCTGAAGAGAATATTCTTCCTGAAGAACAGTCTGTTGCTTCAGAGCTCATGCCAGTTGAGCCGCAGGTGACTCGATTTGAATTGGCGGGTCAGAATACACCTATTTCCAAGCCAGCGGCACCAGTGGAATCTGCTCGCTCTGTGCCTACTCCTGCTAAAGTAGCACCTTCTCAGCCTGTTGCTTCCCAAAAAGAAGCTGCACATTTAAGTTTAGATTTGCTCGACAATCCACCACCGCCCAGCCAGTATCGAGACGACGATGCTATTGCTTTGGCTAGCCGCTTAATCGTTTCTAAGTTAAAGAGCTACAACATTGAAGCAGCAGTGCGAGGCGCCCATTCGGGCCCCGTGATTACCCAGTATCTTTTGGAACCAGGTCCTGGCGTGAAGGGGTCGCAGATTGAAAGCGTACAAGATGATTTGCGTCGTGCTTTGGGGGTGCAATCGGTGCGTGTGGTGCCACATGTGCCTAACACGACCTATATTGGCTTGGAGGTGCCGAATCCAACGCGTGAAACCGTGCGCCTAAAAGAAATTATTGCTAGCGACGCTTTCCGTAATAGCACTGCGCCTCTCACGCTGGCATTAGGTAAAGATATTGGTGGGGTTCCGAAGGTGATGGACTTAGCCAAGGGCCCTCACCTCTTGGTTGCTGGTACGACAGGTTCTGGTAAGTCGGTTGGGATTAATGCGATGATTTTGTCGATGCTCTATCGCAATGATCCCTCGAAGTTGCGCCTCGTGTTGATCGACCCGAAGATGTTGGAATTCGCGCTCTATAACGGGATTCCTCATTTGATCTGCCCAGTCGTCACCGAGATGTCCAGAGCCGCTATGGCTTTAAAGTGGTTGACACGTGAAATGGATCGTCGCTATGCCATTATGAGTCATTTCGCTTTACGCCATATCTCCGACTATAACGCCAAGGTCCGGAATGCGATAGCTCGTGGGGAGTCTATCCCCAATCCGATAGAGGATGCAGAAACAGCCACCCCGCTCGAGCCGTGGCCCTACATTGTCTGTGTGATTGATGAGTTGGCAGACTTGATGTTAACGAATCGTAAGGAAGTAGAAGGCGAGTTGATCCGTCTTGCACAGAAAGCTCGTGCAGCAGGAATGCACTTGATTTTGGCTACACAACGTCCGAGCCGTGAAGTGGTGACCTCCTTGCTTAAGGCAAACGTGCCTACACGTATTGCGTTCCAGGTGGCCTCGCCAATTGACTCTCGTGTGATTTTCAATGAGTCTGGTGCTGAGTCCTTGCTAGGTTGGGGTGATATGCTCTATAGCCACCCGGGAGAAGAACTAGTTCGTATTCAGGGTTGCTTCGTGAAGGATGACGAAGTCCTTCGTGTGGTTGAAGAACTGAAGAAATACGGAGAGCCCGATTACGCAGAAGAGTTGATGCCAAAGGGCCCAGAGGATAGTGACGACAGTTTGGGGGGCAGTCGTGGTGAGACGGATCCACTCTATGACAAAGCAGTGAGTATTGTGGTGAACGAGCGCCGTGCATCGGTTTCCTCTCTCCAGCGTGCGTTAGGAGTTGGTTACAATCGTGCAGCTAATATTGTTGAAGCGATGGAAAAAGCTGGCATAGTTAGTAAAGCGACTGCTACTGGCAAGCGTGAAATTTTGGTTCCGAAACGCGATTAATAGGACAAAGAAGAATGTTGAATCGACGCACTTTTATTTTGGCGTTAGGTAGTGTAGTGCTTTCTTTGCCTACGCTAGCTGAGGAAACGGCTATTGAGAAGATGCGCCATTTCATTAAAGATACGCCCTTTGCGGCAGGTAGCTTTACCCAAACGGTAACGGATAAAGCTGGTCGTGAAGCTGCGGCGGCATCCTCGGGGAAGTTCCGCTTTTTGCGCCCAGGTTGCTTTGAATGGGCTTACAGCAAACCTTATACACAAACGATCATGAGTAACGGAGAGAAGCTTTGGATTCATGATCCAGATTTGCAGCAGGTAACGGTGCGCCAAATAACAGGTGAAATCGCGAATACTCCTGCTGGCCTTCTTTTTGGATCTACAAATTGGGAAAGCACAGCGAACCTAACTCTCAAAGACGCCAACACTGTGTATGCAGAGTTCCTTCACTCTGAAGGGAGCTTTCAGAGTGCGACCATCAAATTTACGCAAGAAGGAGTACTTTCTGAACTCTTCCTAGCCGATAATTTTGGTCAAACCACCCGCGTAAGTTTCACTAAGTTTGTAAAAACTTCGCAAACAAAAGAAAGTTTCAATTTCCAGATCCCTCCAGGCACAGATGTGCTAAAAGCCTAGGCAGATAAACGACAGAATCACCCATAAAAAGCCCCAAAAGTCCTAAAAACTTTGGGGTTTTCTCGTTTCTTTACGAAAAAACTGTGAGATTTTGATCCTCTTCTAGTAGCAAATGAGCTTGCAACTGATACAATAAGCACAAAGTTGAAGAAGTTCTTGGACTTTTTCACGTAGTTAATGTTATTAGGTAGCAAGTGAGGACTTATGCGAGACTCAATGAGACGGTTGCTGATCGATCGATTGCTCACAGAGCGAAAGATTGTCACGTTTGAAGAGTTGACCACTCTTCTTAAGGCCAGCGCGCCGACGGTGAAACGTGATTTGCGCTACATGCGTGAAATATTGGGTGCTCCTATTGTGTACTCTCGCGTTTTGGGTGGTTATAGCTACGACCCAGGTTCCAAAAATAAGATGCGTGCGAATGGCAAACTTTCGCCGCTTGGAATGGGTCGGAAGACGTGGTATTCACCGCAAGAGTTGTTTGTTCTCGTTAAGATGACAAACTTGCTGTCTGAGTTGGCTAAGGATGAAACCTCAGCTATTTATCAAGATCTTGAACCCCTCAAAGCACGCGTTCTTTCTGTGATGAGTGTGGGTGGTACACTGCCTTCCCAGTTCCTGCCATACATCAAGATTGTCGATGAGTCCTCCGAAGGTCTTCATGGCGAACCAGATACGTTTGCTAGCGTGGGAGCTGCTTTGTCTTCTCACCGTCGCTTGCAAATTCTTTATGAAAACCGTGCTCGCCAAGACGGTAAGAGTTCTATTCGTGAAGTCTCTCCTTTGCGTTTAGTTCACTATCGCAACCGTTGGTATGTAGATACCTACTGCCATACGACAACGGAATTCCGCACGTTTGCTATCGAAAATATCCGTCGCGCAGAAATTTTAACGAAGCGCGCACAATCTTTTCGTCCAAAGGAAATTTCGGATAATCTCGATTCTGGCTATGGTTTGTTCCGTGGGAAGACTCCTAAAGAAGCAGTGCTCTTGTTTGACCGTGACGTAGCTATGTATATCCGACGTCAGACCTGGCATCCGAAACAGCGTATGGTGGCGCAAGGTTCTTCCTTGCGTGTGACAGTCCCGTATAGTGACCCGACTGAATTGGTTGGTGAAATTATGCGTTGGGGCAACCACGTTACCGTCGTTGAACCTAAAGAATTACGTGAAACTGTCCGCGAATCCCTTCAAGCTACATTAAAACAGTACCAGTCTGAAGAATAATCTCAGAGGGATAGAGTCTGAAAGATTGGTAATTCGCAAGAAGGACTTTTTTTGTCATGACGCAAGAGCAGACAAAAAATAAGCGACATCGTTCGCGTCGATGCCGTAGTGCGTCGAAAACTCGTGAATTGCCAGACATCTTCTTTTGCGGAGATCCTCACGGAGGATTTGATCAGATCAACGAAGCGGCCCGGCTTTATCATCCAGATGCAATGGTGATTTTGGGAGACTTGCAGCCTCCTGCACCATTAGAGCAAGTGCTTGAAGAAGCGCTTTGCTACACCGACATCTGGTGGATTCCTGGCAACCATGACACGGATACTGATGCTATTTATGACAATCTCTGGCGTAGTGGCTTGAGAGACCATAACTTGCACGGCCGAAGTGTCATGATTCACGGCGTGCGCATCGCAGGTCTGGGAGGTGTGTTTCGTGGACAAGTTTGGATGCCAGATGATCCACCGAATTACTACAGCCCGTCAGCTTTGATGAGGCGAATTGGTTCGATGAATATCTGGCGTGGGGGAGTTCCTCGTCGCCATCGTTCGACGATTTTCCCTTCGGTCTACAACAACATGCTCCAACATCTGAAAGCAGATGTTCTCGTTACACACGAGGCACCAGGTTGCCATCGTAAGGGCTTTTGCGCCCTGGATAAACTCGCTCGTAGCATGGGGGTGAAGTGGATGTTCCACGGGCACCAACATGAAGATCGTTGCTACCACCCGATTAACGGGGTTCAGACCCGAGCCGTGGGTTACCGCGGTGTGGTGAATTTGAAAGGGGAAGTAGTGATCTCGGCACAGTTAGATCCGCGCGAAGCTGCTGCGTTGGAAGACGCCTTTGATTGGGAAGAACGCGAGTTGCGTGAAAAAGATAAAATCATCGTTCGCGATGAGGATGGCGCAATTCATATTGTTCCCAAGACAGATGGAGTAGTCCCAGCCATTTTGCCCAAGTGTTGCACGCTCGTTCCGGTTTCACAAGAGGCTGGAGAGTCGAAAAAAGTAGCACAAGAGACCGCTAAAAAATCTCCAAATGGACAGTACCGCCCAGCTAAAACGGAGACAAAAGCAGTTCATGCAACTAGTGCAGAGAAACCGACTCAAAACGGCAATAATCAAGGAGAGCGTCCTCATGCGCCCCCCCCCCAAAAAAAACAAGCGCCGTTCTCGTGGTAGAGACGCTCGTCGCCACGCTAGGCCGGTAGTCAATCGACAAACTACGGTAGAAGCCACTACTTAAAAAGAAGGTCTCAGAGGATTCCTCTCGAGACCTTCTTTACTAATCTACAAGGATCACTTCCACTTGATCTCCCGGCTCTAAGTGGGTTTGGGCGGCTTCGACTTTGATAATGGCGTTGCTTTGAGCGCATCCAAAAAGTGAAGCTGAGCTTTGCATCGCATGAGGGCTGACTTCCAGAGTGCCATTTTCGGAGCTGCGAACTGTAGCACGGATGAAGTCTACTCGACCAAAGGCGCTCTTGATCGGACGTTCAACTAGCGTTACCAAGAAAGAGCGACAGACTGTCTTAGCCTTCATCAAACGAGAAAGTACGCGTTGCATAAAGAAGCGCCCTGTTGTATTAGTCGCGACGGGGTTGCCAGGTAGCCCCAGAAAGAAGACAGGCTCTGGAGTGTGCAAAGTGGCGTAGGTGAATGGCTTTCCGGGTTTAAGTGCGACATGGAAATGTTGCATTTCTCCGAGTTTCCCTAGAATGCGAGCCGTGAAATCGCGGTCTCCAGGACCAACGCCTCCAGAGCACACTAGCACATCAAAGTGAGGTAAAGCTTCTTTTAGTCGTTGCTCAATTTTAACGGGATCATCAGGGAGGATCCCTAGATAGGTCGGAGTCGCTCCCGTTTCTCGCGCCAACTCGGTCATGATGATGCCGTTGGAGTTATAAATTTTGGCGGAGTCAGGTTCAACACCAACTTCTGGTTCAAGAAGTTCGTCGCCACTAGCGAAGATTCCCACGCGAAGCTGTTGGCAAAGTACTTCCCCGTTTCCATTCGAAGCGATCAAACCCAAAGTGTCTGTCGTAACGAGTGTCCCAGCATCCACTAAAATGCTTCCTTTTTTGTAGAGTTCCCCAGCAAAGCGAACATTTTCTCCCCTGAGGTGAAGACTGGGGTTAATAACCAACTCTTCGCCGTCAAGTTCCGCTTTCTCAATAGGTAAAACGCAGTCAAATCCCACTGGCAAAGGAGCGCCAGTCATAATGCGAATAGCAACCTTCTCTGCCAAAGGTTCCGTGAAGGGATGCCCAGCGGTTACTGTTGCTAACACTGGTAAGCGAACCGAGTTAGAGCAGTCTACAAAATCTCTTGTTCTCCAAGCATAGCCATCCATGGCAGAATTAGTGAAGGCTGGCATATCAGTTGTCGCGTTAACAGCTTTGGCGAGTACTCGTCCTCGAGCGTTAAAGAGTGGAACAAGCTCTTGGTGTGCGAGAGGAGTTTGAGTGCATGCGTCAAGCTCGTTGAGTAACGCTTCAAAACTGATCGCTGTGGCAGACATAGGTTATCTCCTAAAAAGTGTTACTCTCGATTGTACCGAGAAGCGCTCTCTGATGGAAAGCTCCTTTTGGGGGAGGAAGAGAGAAAGGTGAAAGAATTATGCAAGAACCTCAGAAGAAGAATATTTTGGGTTATCTCATTTCAGGTGGTCAAGCAACTCGCATGGGTGGCATTAACAAAGCTGGCGTTTGTTTTCGCGGTGTTCCTATGGGAGAAAGAATTATCAAGACGCTATCGAAGCAAGCGGCACAAGTATGGGTCTCTGCTAATCGGGATGTCGATATGTTTTTGAAGTTTGGAGCAAAACGAGTGTTGAAGGATCGCGTAGAGGGTTCTATGGGACCCTTAGCAGGGCTTGAAGCACTAGAGGGAGAAGTCCCCTCTGAAGTTGAATGGATTTTGATTTCTCCTTGTGATGTACCTCTTCTTCCTGAAGGGCTAAGTGACTTTTTTATCTCTCACTACCGAGAAACTCCAGCTTCAATCTTAACTATACGCGTTGGGGGAAAATTTCAAAATACGACTGCATTGATTCACCGTTCTGTGCTGGGTACGTTGAAGGAAACTCTGCAGGCTGGTGATCGCAAGGTTGGACTCTGGATGCAACGTATGGGGGCTTTGCCTTGTGATTGGGCGGGCGACCCTTTGAGTTTTGCGAATGTGAACTCGAAAGAAGAGCTAGAGTTGCTCGAAAAAGAGGCAAAATAAACAAAAAAATACCCTCTTCATGGTATTTTGCGAAAAAAGTTTGACAACTCACGAAAAAG